>Ga0187880_1000033_pt1 | contig 115454 bp, 114 predicted proteins | sample June2016WEW_19_4_FD_132998 | JGI IMG/M metagenome (GOLD analysis project Ga0187880, IMG submission 132998) | Peatland microbial communities from SPRUCE experiment site at the Marcell Experimental Forest, Minnesota, USA - June2016WEW_19_40 | ecosystem: Environmental > Terrestrial > Soil >... | reverse complement strand
TCCGATCCCAGATCTCAGCCTTCTCGGACTCCGTGAATCGCCGATACCCCGCCATGGCACCTCCTGGTCGCGGCAATCATTCGCCACTCACCGAGGCCGTGCGCTGATCCCTTGAATCCGCCCTTGAGACATCACGATGGCTGGGGAGGCAGGATTCGAACCTGCGATTGGCTGATCCAGAGTCAGCTGCCTTACCACTTGGCCACTCCCCAGTGGCGCTCGCGAGTCTAACCGGACCCGCGCTCGTCGCTGCTCTGGAGGCCCCTCCCCACCGCGGGGAGATGCCGCGCGGCAACAGCCGGAGTCGCGCCCCGCCAGATGCGCGGGGTGCCGCGCGAGCGGCCTGGTGTGACGTGAGGGTCCCACCCGGTCGCGCCACGGTCCAATCCACCCCGGCCGAGGTGATGGAAGTTTGACGGGTTCGTGGCGCTTTCGCCACGTGCCGGAACCCGTGCCACCCTTCACCCTGCCTGCGCGTCACGGCGGGGCGCCATGGCTTGGGACCGCGAGGAGGTTGGGGTGAGCACGAGCACGTGGGGCCAGGTCCCGGCGGGGGTTGCAGCCACCCAGGATCGCTGGGTTGCGGTGGGCCGGTCGCAGGACCAGCGCTCCCGCACGGCCGGGGTCGAGGCGGCCCAGCAGGCGATGGCCCGCGATGATGCCGCCCTCCTGCTGGTCTTCTGCTCGCCGGCGCACGACCTCCCCGAGCTGCTGGCGGGCGTCCGCGAGGTCAGCGGCGACGCGCCCCTGATCGGCTCGACCACGGCGGGGGAGATCGCAAGCAGCGGTCCCCTGAGCGGCGGGGTGGTGGTCATGGCCCTGGGCGGTTCCGGCTTCACGGTGGCGACGGCCGCCGCCACCGGCGTGAGCCCCCGGCTCCGCCAGGCCGGCGCCGAGGTCGCCACCTGTGTCAATGCCGTTGCCGCCAAGCCCCACCGGGTCCTGCTCCTGCTCACCGACGGCCTGGCCGGCGACCAGCAGGAGATCCTTCGCGGCGCCTACAGCGTCGCCGGAGCCGCGGTCCCACTCGTGGGAGGGACTGCGGCCGACGAGATGAGGATGGACGGCACCCACGAGCTCCACGGCGGCGACGTCCTGGCCAATGCGGTGGTGGCGGCGGCGCTCGGCTCCGACGCGCCGCTCGGGATCGGCGCCCGGCACAGCTGGCGGCCTTTCGGCGAGCCGATGCTCGTGACCGGCAGCTCCGGGCACTGGATCCAGACCCTCGACGACGAGCCCGCGATGGATGTCTACCTGCGCCGCCTGGAGGCGCCGGCGGAGTGCCACTGGGAACCGGCGGCCTTCAGCCGCTTCGCGGTGACCCACCCGCTGGGCTTCAGCCGGCGCAGTGGCGAGCGGCTGCGCTGCGTCTTCCGGGCCGACTTCGAGAACCAGTCCATCGCCTGCAATGCCCAGGTTCCGAGCGGTGCCGTCACCTGGTTCATGGAGTGCAGCCGGGCCTCGATGCTCGCCTCCACCAGCCAGGTCTGCGCCGAGGCGATTCGCGGCCTCGACGGTCAACCCCCCCTCGGCCTGCTCGCGGTCGACTGCGTCGGCCGGCGGATCTTTCTCGGTGACGCCGGCGCCGACGCCGAGGTGGAGCGGATCGTCGAGCACGCCGGTGGAGCGCCGATCGCCGGCCTCTACAGCTACGGCGAGATCGCGCGCGTCCGCGGCGGCAACGGGTTCCACAACCAGACCCTCGTCGTCCTGGCCATCTCCTGATCCCGGGTCGATTGAATCGCATGGATCGGAGCGTCGGGATGTGGAAGGGGGATCGCTGAGGTGCGGGCGGAGTGGTGGGCCACCCATCAGCTGGTCGAGTACGTCTCGACGCTCGTGCACTCCCCCGACGAGGACACCGCGCTCCGCGTCGGGCTGGAGAACGCGGCGGAGACCCTGGAGGCGGAGATCGCCGTCCTGGTGAGGGACGGGGAGGCCGTCCGGACCGTGGGCCTTCCGGGGATCGCGCCGCCGGAGCTCCTCGCGGTGGTCGGCAAGACCCGGTCGCGCGGGCTGGACCTGCCCGGGCTCGGACGCTGCACCGCGGTCTCGGTGCCGCTCGCCCCGCGCACCGCCAGCTACGTGGTGCTGGCGCGCCTCGGCGACCAGCGTTTCCTGCCCGAGGAGATCAACCTCCTGCGCGGGATGGCCGGGGCGCTCCGGATGAGCCAGGAGACGATGCGGCTGCTCGAGGCGGAGCGGGGAGCCCGTGCCCTGAGCGAGCGCCGGGCGGCGGAGAATGCCGCCCTGGCCGTCTCCCTCCAGGAGCGTCAGCTCCTGCTCGAGAGACTGTCCAGGATCCAGCGCTCCATCTCCCACCGGGTCCCGCTTCCCGAGGTGCTCCACGCGATCACCGCGGGGGCCGCCGAGCTGCTGGGCGACAGCGTCGCGTGCCTGCGCATCGTCGACCCCGGCGATCCCCGCTCGACCGTCATGATGTCGGCGGTGGGGCTGCCGGAGAGCGTCCGGGTCAGCAGCCACCGCCTCCCGATCGGGGCCGGGTTTCTGGGGCAGGCGATCGGCGGCAACCAGGTCGTCGTGGCCGACTCCTCCTCCGGGACGGCGGAGGCGGCTTCCCTGGTCGAGCAGGGGCTGGCGAGCGCCATCGCCGCCCCGGTGCACGACCAGGGCCGACCGGTCGGCGCGCTGATGGTGGGGTCGTCCAGCCCCGATCGGCGCTACCGTCCGGCGGAGCGCGAGGCCCTCGAGGCGTTCGCCCAGCACGCCAGCCTCGCCCTCACCGACGCCCGCACCGTGGAGGCCATGGAGCTGGCCTACCAGGACGGGTTGACCGGGCTGGCCAGCCGCGCCCTCTTCGTGCAGAGGCTGGAGCACGCCGGGCTCCGCAACCGCCGCCACGGCTCTCGCTTCGCCCTCCTCTACCTCGACGTTGACGGCTTCAAGGTGATCAACGACAGTCTCGGCCACTCGGCGGGTGACGAGCTCCTGGTCCAGATCGGCGACCGGATCCGCGGCTGCCTGCGACGGGGCGACTTCGCCGGCCGGCTGGGCGGCGACGAGTTCGGGATCCTGATGGAGAACGCGCGCCGTCCCGCCGACGCGATCGGGCTGGCCCGACGCCTGCTCGGCGCGCTGGAACCCCCGTTCTTCGTGGAGGGGAAGCGGGTGGTGGCGAGTGCCAGCATCGGGGTGGCCGTCTCCAGCACCGCGGTCCACGGCGCCAGCGACCTGCTCCGCAACGCCGACGTGGCCATGTACCGGGCCAAGGCGAGCGGCAAGAACCGCTACATCCTCTTCGAGCCCCAGATGTACGCGGCAGCGCTGGCCCGCATGGAGCTGGGGTCCGACCTCCTCCGCTCCCTCGAGGCCTCCGAGCTGAGGGTTCAGTTCCAGCCCATCGTGGACATGGAGACGAGGCGGGTGCAGGGGTGCGAGGCCCTGGTGCGCTGGCAGCATCCCACCCGCGGGCTGATCTCGCCCCTGGATTTCATCCCCGTCGCCGAGGAGACCGGGATCATCCACGAGGTGGAGCGATGGGTCCTCCGCGAGGCCCTGGCCGGGCTGCGCAGCGTCCTCGCCCAGCTCCCTGGCTGGGCGCGGCTCGGCGTGAGCGTCAACCTCTCCCCCTTCTCGATCCGCGGCCTCGACCTGGTCAACGATGTCCGGGATGCCCTCGACGGCGCCGGCATCGCGCCGGAGCAGCTCACCATGGAGGTGACCGAATCGGCCCTGCTGCACGACAGTGAGACCACGGTCCGCACCCTCACCCTGCTCAAGGAGATGGGCATCCGGCTCGCCATCGACGACTTCGGAGCCGGCTATTCCTCGCTCACCTACCTGACCATGTGCGACTTCGACGTCCTCAAGGTGGACCGGGCCTTCATCAGAGACATGGTCGGGGCCGGCGAGACGGCGCCGATTGCCCGCGCCATCCTGGCCATGGCCAGGATCCTCGATCTCGAGGTCATCGCGGAGGGGGTGGAGACCGTCCACGAGGTCGCCCGGCTCCAGGAGATGGGCTGCCGGCTCGCCCAGGGCGACTACTACTCGCCCCCCGTCGACCTCGACGACTTCGCCGCCCTCGTCCACCGCGAGCACGCGCGGGATGGCCGGCCGGGGATCGTCAACCTCTCCGGGTCGGCCGCCGAGCGCCTGGCCCCGGAGGGCGCCAGCGCCTCGTAGGGACGCCGGCCGGTCGGGGTGTGTGCGGCGATCCCCGCCTTTGCAGTCGCGCCCGGCTGCCTATACTGGGGTGGTGGATCTCGTCCAGCTGCTCCGCTCCCAGGCCCGGCGGTACCGCTGCGTCCAGTGCGGCGAGAGCATGGCCGAGTGCGGGATCAACGTCCTGGCCCAGCAGGGCAACCGGGCACTGGTCCGGGTCACCTGCCCCTCCTGCAACGACGAGAACCTGCTCCAGATCATCTTCCAGACCGAGGTGGAGGCCCCCGATGCGGCGCCGGACCAGCCGGCCCTCGACGAGGGCGGGGAGAAGCAGGCCGCGCCGATCACGGGCGATGAGATCCTCGAGCTCCACGAGATCCTCGCCGGGCACGCCGGCCCGCTGACCGAGCTGCTGGCCCGCCGCTGACGGGTCCCGGCTCACCGCTTCCCGGCTTGGACCGCGGGATCGCCTCGTCGTCGACCTGCCGCGTGCTCCCCGGGGCGGCCGCGCATCGACCGGCGGCCGCCTGATCACACACGGCGCCGTGACGGACTGTGAGCAGGCCGTCACGCAACCTCACGCCCCCTTCATGGCGGTGGGTGATACATCTGAGAGCCGTACCGGAAGCCGCGCCGGCTGGGCGTGGCACGGATGGAGGCCGTCATGGTCAACTTCGGAGCCCTCATCCGGCGGATGGCCGGCCGGTTCCTGGTCCGGATCATCGCCGGGGTCGTCGCTGCCGGTGTCGTCATCCTGGGTCTTCTGATCGCGGCGATCGCCGCCGCCACCTCCGGCAACGCCCTGCCCGCGGCCGCGGTCAGCCAGGTGCGGACCACCACGATCCTCGTCTCCCTCCTCGGTCTGGTCCTGCTCGGTGCCGCCGCCGCCCTGGTCGCGTACCGCGAGACCAGGCACATCAGTGCCCTCGGCCAGCTGGCCCGTCGCGTTGCCGCGGGCGACGTCGGTGCCCGGGTCGAGCCGGGCGGGGCCGCCGAGCTCAGGGAGCTGGGTGGCGCTCTGAACCTGATGGTCGAGCGGCTGGGGGGGATGGTCGAGCGGATCAGGGGGGTGAGCGGCGAGCTGGCCGCCTCGGCCGCCCGCCTCTCCGAGGCCTCGACCCAGCTGGTCTCGACCACCGCCGAACAGACGTCAGCGGCGGTCGAGACGTCCGCGAGCATGGAGGAGCTGGCCAGGACCTCGGTCCATATCGCGGACACCGTGGAGCGGGTCGCCACCCAGGCCGCCGAGACCCGGGACAACCTGGACCGTGCCCAGGAGCGCATCCTCACCTCCAGCCAGCGCACCCTCGTGCTCACCGACCGCGTCCGCGACATCAGCCGGATCCTCGGACTCATCAACGAGATCGCGGATCAGACCAACCTGCTGGCCCTCAACGCGGCCATCGAAGCGGCGCGCGCCGGTGAGGCGGGACGCGGCTTCGCGGTGGTGGCGGACGAGGTCCGCCGGCTCGCCGACCGCTCCAAGGCCCTGGCGGCCGACATCTCCACCATCACCGCGAGCGCCGAGTCGGAGACCAGCGCCACCGTCATCGCCATGGAGGAGGGCGCCGCTCAGCTCCAGATCGGTCTCGGGCTGATGGAGCAGGTGGCCGAGGCCAGCTCCAATGTCCGGCTGGCCACCCAGCAGCAGCGGTCGGCCTCGGAGCAGGTGGTGGAGGCGATGGAGCAGGTGAGCGTCGCCAGCCGCCAGGTCTCGGCCACCGCCCAGCAGATCGCCGTCGCCGCGGGCGGTCAGGCGGAGATGGCGGGCGACCTCCAGATCGTCGCCTCCGCCGGTCCGGACCGGGACACGGCCCCCGGGTTCCCACCGTTTCCACCGGACGGCCCGTTCGCCCAGGGCGCCGGCGCCGGCGGGTTCTCCGCGCCCGACCCGCCCTTCACCGTCGTCGCCGCCGGCTGATCCCGAACCGGTCGGGTTCTTCCGTCGCGGGCCGGGGTGACGCCCCGCATTCCGGCCGGTCAGACCGGGTCGAGCGGCTCGCGGCGCGGGATGCCGGCGATGTGCCGGGGCGGGAGCGACCGCCGGATCCGGACCCGGAACACCAGCAGCTCCTTGATGGCGCGCGCGATGGCGCGGGGGCGGGCCCCGGAGCGCCGCCCGGCCACCCGGGGGTGATGGGGCACGGGGACCTGGGCGATCCGCCACCCCGCGTACCGGGCCTTGTAGTACAGCTCCGCATTGATCAGCGCGCTCCGGGCCTCCAGGGTCAGCGAGTCCAGGACCTCACGCCGCATCAGCTTCAGGGCGCAGTCGACGTCCCGGTAGGGGAGGCGGTAGAGCACCGCGACCAGGGTGTTGAAGACCCAGCTGACCAGCTCGCGGGCCCAGGCGTCTCGCCGTTCCTCCCGCCAGCCGGCCGCGAGGTCGGCCCGGTCGAGGAGGGGGACCAGCCGGGCCAGGTCGGCGATCTCGAACTGCCCGTCGGCGTCGGTGAAGGCGACGAAGTCCCCCCGTGCGGCGCGGAGGCCGTCGCCCACCGTCTTGCCGTACCCACTCTTCTGCTCGTGGCGGACCACCCGCAGGGGCATCCCGAGCTCCCGGGCGAGGGTGGTGGCGAGCTCGCCGCTCCCATCGGTGCTGCCGTCGTCGACGATCACGAGGTCGGGGTGGCGGGCGAGCCCGGCCAGCACCGCGGCGGCATGGGGGAGCAGCCAGACCAGGTTCTCGGCCTCGTTGTGGACCGGGAGCACCAGGGTGAGGCTGCTCAGCGGCGGACGGTCGGAACCACCCGGCCCGGCCTCCACCTCGGGGCCGGCCGCCGCCGGCCGGCCTCCTCCGGCTGAGGACGGCTTTTCGGGGCGGTCGGGGGGGCCGCTCGCCCTCCGGCTAGGCACCGACGCCGGTCGGGACGGCGGTCGCCGCCGCGCGCGCCCCGGCGTAGACGGGGCCGCCCTTCCGCCAGTCGACGGTCGCCTCGATGGTCTCGCGCCTGACCCGGGAGATGTTCGCCTCCACGGTCTGGATGACGCTGTCGATCAGGGTGTCGCCCAGCCGGTGGGGCTGGAGGCCGAGGTCGAGGAGGTGCTGGTGCTTGGCGTTGTAGTAGTGGTCCTCCTTCTCCCGGCGGGGGTTGGGGACGTGATGGATGGTCGTGGGCAGGCCGTGGGCAGCCCGCGCGTGCTCCACCTTCTGGGCCAGCTCGAGAACCGAGAACTGCTCGGTGAACTGGTTGAAGACCCGGTACTCCCCCGCGGCGGGCGGGTTGAGGGCCGCCAGCTCGATGCAGCGCACGGTGTCGCGGATGTCCAGGAAGCCGCGCGTCTGGCCACCCTTGCCGTAGACGGTGAGCGGCTCGCCGACCGCGGCCTCGACGCAGTAGCGGTTGAGCACGGTACCCCAGATGCCGTCATAGTCGAACCGCGTGATCAGCTGCGGGTGCAGCGCCGTCTCCTCGGTGGTGATTCCGTAGACCACCCCCTGGTTGAGATCGGTGGCGCGCAGGTCCCAGATCCGGCAGGCGAAGTCGAGGTTGTGGCTGTCGTGGACCTTGGAGAGGTGATAGATCGACCCCGGCTGCTTGGGGTAGAGCATCCGATCGCGCCGGCCGTTGTGATCGATCTCGATGAACCCCTCCTCGATATCGATGTTCGGCGTCCCGTACTCGCCCATCGTTCCCAGCTTGATGACGTGGCAGTCAGGGGCCAGGTCGCGCACCGCAAAGAGGAGGTTGAGGGTGCCCACCACGTTGTTGAGCTGGGTCTCCACCCCGTGGCGCGGGCTGATCATCGAGTAGGGGGCCGAACGCTGCTCGGCGAAGTGGACGACCGCATCGGGCCGGGCGGTGCGGATGAGCTCCTCCACGGCGGCGGCGTCGCGGAGATCGAGCTCGTGCCACTCGACCCTGCGTCCGCTCTCGGCCTGCCAGCGGGCGAGCCGTTCCGCGACCGAGGCGATCGGCACCAGGCTGTCGGTGCCGCACTCCTCGTCCCAGCGCCGCCGCACCAGGCTGTCGACCCCGACGACGTCATGGCCGCGGGCGGAGAGGTGAAGGGCGGTCGGCCATCCCAGGTAGCCGTCGGCCCCGAGGACCGCGATGCGCATTGCCTATCTCCCCTTGGTGTCCGGCCGGTCTCCGGCCGGCGCTGTCCGTGCGATCTGGGTCGCGAAGTGCCCGTGGGTCAGGGCGAGACCCTCGCCCACGGAAGTTTGAGGCTTCCAACCGAGCCACCGCTCGGCGCGGCCGGGGTCGAGGCAGGCGCGGGCCACCTCGCCGGCCCGGGCGGGCTGGAAGTCGGGGTTCACGCCTGCCCCCGCGGCCCGGATCAGCTCGTCCACCACCTCGAGGACGGAGGTCTCCCGTCCGGTTCCGACGTTCACCGGACCGCTGGCCGAGCTCCGCAGCGCCGCCCGGGTGGCGGCGGCCACGTCGGCGACGTAGACGAAGTCGCGGGTCTGGGTCCCATCGCCGTAGATCACCGGCCGCAGGCCCCGGACCAGCCGGGTGGAGGAGATGGCGACCACCCCGGCCTCCCCGGTGCCGTCCTGGCGGGGCCCGTAGACGTTCCCGTAGCGCAGGGCAACGGTGCGCAGCCCCCGCTCCCGGTAGGTCCAGAGATAGGTCTCCTCGCAGAGCTTCTCGGCCCCGTAGGCGGAGCGCGGCGCCGGGGCCATCTCCTCGGTGGCCGGGAGCCGCTCCGGCTGGCCGTACACCGCGCCTCCCGAGGAGGCGATGAGGAGCGCCTGGCAGCCGGCCCGGGCGGCGGCCTCGAAGCAGGCCACGGAGCTGGCCAGAACCCGCCGGACGTGGCCTCCCGGGTTCCGCAGAGCCCGGTTGACCCCGCCCTTGGCGGCGAGGTGCACCAGGGCCTGGGGCCGGAAGCGGGCCAGGGCGTCGGCTGCCTGGGCGCCCCCGGCATCCGCCTCGACCAGCTCCACCGCCGCCGGCAGCGGGGCCCCACACGGGTGGGAGAGATCGTCGATGACGAGGACCGAGACCGAGTCGGCGGCCAGCAGCTCGACCAGGTGGCTGCCGATGAAGCCGGCGCCCCCGACCACTGCGACCCGGGCGGGTGTGATCCCGCCCTCCCCGGCTGGAGCGGCGCTCTCCTCGGCGGTCACGGGTTGGCCGGGGCCGCGGCCGCCGTCTCGTCGCTGACCCGGGTCTCGTCGGGTATCCGCGGCCGTCCCAGCAGGGAGATCCCGATGGCACCGGCGATGCCCAGGGGAAGGGTGATGGCGAGCCGCACCAGGACCGTGACCGCCACCGCGTCCACCTTGCCGAGCCCCCCCGCCACCAGCAGCGCGGCGGTGGTGACGTCGGCGGCGCCGATGCCGAAGGGCAGCGTGGACAGGCTGCCGATCACCTGGGAGATGCAGTAGGCGGCGATGGCCACGCTCAGCGAGACACCGGCTCCCACCGCCCAGACGAGGATCAGGACCTGGAGGCCGCTGATCACGAAGACGAGGAGGCTGTAGAGGGCGAAGATCGCACCGACCCGCACGGCCAGGCCGAGCTCCTCCAGCCGCACCAGCGACCGCACGATCCCGGCCAGCACCCCGTGGCGCCCGGCTGGCAGCTCGGTCCTCAAGAAGTGCCGGGTGGCGAGGCTCACCCACCACGGAGCGGCCAGGACGACCAGTCCGGCCGCGCTCAGACCCGCCACCGCGGCGGGCGGCAGGTAGATGGCGGCGGCGAGAACGCCGCCCACCACGCCCAGCTGGACGATCGTGACCAGCCGCTCGTAGATCACCGTGGCCACCCCCGCACTCACCGGCACCCGGTCGTGGTTGCGCCAGAGGTAGGGGCGCGACAGGTCGCCGCTGGCGGCGGGGGTGAGCCAGCTGAGGGTCTGGCCGGCGAGGTCCACCCAGTTCATGCGCACGAACGGGACGTGGTGGCCGAGGTGCCTGAGCAGGATCTGCGATCGCCGGGCGCGGAGCAGCGTGGTCGCGAGGTTCAGCGCGATCGCGAACCCCACCAGCCTCCAGGAGACGTGGCCGGCCTTGCTGATCACCTGGCCCGGGTTCACCTTGCGCACCAGGCCGTAGATCACCGCGGCGCTGATGACGAGGACGACCAGCTGGAGCCCGGCCAGGAGCAGCCGCCGCCGGGTCAATCGCTGCGACCGTGCCGCCCCGGCCGCCCGAATCGGCGAGCTCGCGGGGGCTTCGCGGACCGTCCGGGCATCGGCGGGCGCGTCATCGCGCCCGCGCCAGACCACGTCGGCCGCGGACTTCGCGGACAAGAAATCTCCCCATTCGTCCGTATTGGATCGGCAGGATGCTGACCAACCGAACCTTACAAGAGCGTTACCACTTCTGGCCTGAGACGCGGCGGAGAGGCCAGTCATCGGCCTGCAAGGTTCCGCCGCCTATCCTGGCCGGCATGGCGCCGGCCCCCGTCATCATCCTCCTGGCCGCGGCCCTGGTCGGCGCCGCCCAGCTCCTGGCCCAGGCGGACCAGGTCGTGGCGGCACTGCTGGGCGCATGTACGCTCCTGCCGGCACTGGTGGTGGTGCGCCTGCGTTCGGCTTCCACCCGGCTCGCCGCGGTCCGGCTTCGGGCCTCCGGACGCCGGGGGCCTCTCCCGATCGGCACACAGCGCCTCCCCGGCGGTGTATGAAGGACCCGTGATGCGCCTCCTGCACCGGGCCGCCAAGCGCCCCAAGCCGCGGCCCGCGACCCCGCTCCGGCCGGTCTGTCCCATCTGCGAGCGGCCGATGGAGCGGCGGGGCTCCACCGTGTGGATGTGCCCCGACTTCCCGCGCTGCCCGGGGGCGATCGCCGCCGACTGAGCTCCCGAGCTCCGAGCTCCGCTCCGCCCCTCTGAGGCTCCCGGCGCGCCCCGCGGCGGCCGGAGACTCAGACGTCCGAGCCAGACCTCTGGGGGACGGGCGCGCCATCCCCGGCCGGACGCCCCATCGCCTGGCGGGCCAGGGCGGCTCCGCCCGCGGCGGCGGCGGTGGTGGCGGCCCGCACCGCCAGCTTCTGCCAGAGGGGGCCGCTCTCCTTGCGGCGCTTGGCCAGCTCATCCCTGATCTCGTCGAGCTGGGCGGCGATGTCCTCCAGCGAGGTGACGCTGATCGGGGGGCTCTCCTTCCGGCGCCGGCGCGACCGGAGCACCACCACCGAGACGGTGATGGCCAGGGTCACGGTCCCGATGACCGCGTAGCGCAGCCCATCCCGGCGGAGCCGGGCCCGCCAGTCGAGCTCGTCCCGGACCCGGGCGTCCAGAGCGGAGACGTGAGCGGCGAGCGCCTGCTTGCTCAGCTCCCGTTCGCGTTCGGCTTCACCAACTCCCTGACCCACTCCAGGTCCTCCTTGACGCTGCCACCAACCTTGCGGCCTTCGGCGATCGCCCCCCTGATCATCCGGTACCCCAATCCAGCCAGGAGGGCCGCGACCACCAGGACGAAGCCGGCCATGATCAGCCACCCCAGCCAGGGATGGCCGAGGGCCCCGCCGACCGCCGCGGCGCCGGCTCCTAGGAGCAGTGCCACCACCATGAGGACGGCGATGGCGGCGGCGGCGAGCAGGGCGGCCGCGAACGCGGCCCGCTTGGCGGTCGCGGTGCCCTCGGCCCTCACCAGCCCCACCTCGGCGCGGGCGAAGCGGAGCGTGTCGGCCAGGATCTCCCGCAGCGCGTCGATCAGGGGCGTGCGGGAGGGAGCGTCGGGGGGGGGATCCTGGGTCGCCATGCGCAGAGCTTCTCAGACCTGGGCCGGCGAGCGTCGCGCGCCACGCACGTTCATATCTTCAGGGCCGCGACGTCGATGTCCTTGAGGGAATCGGGTGGGGGGATGCCGTGGTCATGGAGGGTCTTGAGAAGGGCCAGCACGTAGCGGACGCCGGTCAGGTTGACGCCATGCTGGCGGGTCAGGCTCTGGATGGTCTGCAGCTTGTAGATGTCCCGCTGGGAGAACCGGCGGCGGTTCGTCGAGGTGCGCTGCGGCACCACCAGCCCGATGTTCTCGTACATCATCAGGGTCCGGGGGTGGGTCTCCAGGATCTCGGCGGCGACGCTGATCGTGTAGATGGGCTTGTCCAAGCCCGGTGAGCCGGGCAGCGCGGCGCCGGCGGGACTGCCCGTGGCTACTCCTTCAGCCACTCGTTGATCCCCTCCGAGATTGCCAGGGGCGACGTCTGCGCCTTGACCAGGAACTCGAGCGCTCCCAGCTTGAGGCCCCGATCGACGAGGTCCTTCTCGCCGAAGTTGCTGAGGATGATCACCGGGGTCTCCGCCGTGGGCCCGTGGCGCCGGAGCTCCTGGAGCACCTCGAGGCCGTCCTTCCTGGGGAGGCGGACGTCGAGGAAGACGATGTCCGGCTGCAGCTGCTTGGCCCGTTCCAGCCCCTCCTCGCCGTCGAGGGCGACGTGGACGCGATAGCCATCCAGCTCCAGCTTGGTCCGGTACATCTCGAGGGTGTCCCGGTCGTCCTCGATCAGGAGCACGTCGATGACCGCGTCCTCGTCCGTCATCGCCTCCGCTGCCCTCCTCGGCTGGGAGCCGCCTCCGGTGGTTCCGGGAGCCTGCCGGAAGTATAGCCGCGCTGTACCTGCCCTTCAGATTGGCCTTTTGTGCGATGAGCACGCGCGCAATCCGATAACTGTGAGGATTGGCGTCCGGTCTATCCGGTACTGTCGCCGGCCCGTGGATCGATGCGAACGGCCTGAACCGGCCGGTCATCGGACTGAAGATCGAATGCTGCCCGGCGGCCAGGTCAGATGCGGACATGGGCGATGTCGACGTCGGCGACGAAGTCCGGCCGCGGGATCCGATGCGAGTCCAGGGTCTGCAGGAGCCGGATGACGTGGCGGGCGGCGTTCAGGTTGAGGCCGTGGGCCTTGGTGAGCCGCTGGACGGCCTGGAGGGTGATCAGGTCGCGCTGGCAGTAGCGGCGCCGGTTGGTGGGGGTCCGGTGGGGCACCACCAGACCCAGGTGCTCGTACATGATCAGGGTCCGGGGGTGAACCGCGAGGATCTCGGCCGCCACGCTGATCGTGTAGATGGGCTTGTCGAGGCCGAGCCGGGTGGGGTCGGAGCTCGCGGCCGGGGTCACGGCGGGCACGCGCGGTCACCTCTGTGCCGGGAGACGCCTGGCCGTCGTGCCCCGAGGCCCGGGCGCTCCCCGCTGCCCGAATGGTAGTCGCTGCCCTCCGGCCGCAGAGCGATCGAGACCGGCTCCGCGGCAGTCTCCCGTCCCGCCACCAGCACGGTGGGGGGGTGGCAGTGGTGGGGGGACCCTCCGGCGTGCCACCATTACCGCCCGTGTCCCCCACCTCCCCACGCCGGCCGAGCGGGCCGGCGCCGGCTCCGGCCGGCGGCGCCGTGACCCCGCTCCGTAACCGCCCCGGCCTCGGGCTCGTTGCACGGTGGTGATGACCGACACGCCCCGGCCCACGGCCCCCGCTCCCAGCGGGCTCGACGACCTCGCGGTTCGGGAGCGCTGGCTGAGGCAAAGGCGGGCCCGCGCTTTCGCGGCCCGGCGCTCCGGGCTGATCGCCCTCTGGGTGGCCGTCGCCGCGGTGGTCGCCTGGCTCTTTGTGGCCGGCTTCGCCGGCCTGGGGCACTAGCGCCGCTCATCTCGGTCCAGCTCGGCGTCGGCTCCATGCTGCGAGGACGCCGGCCCGTGGGGTCGCCCCCGGGCACGCCCGTCAATGCGCTCCCTCCCTCCACGCAGGGGGACCGCCGCTCCCTGATCTGGACGGCCTGAGCGGTGCGCCACGGACCGCGGCCTAGCCGATCAGCTCCCTGAGGTCCTGCAGCTGGTTGCCGATCCAGCGGGTGACGTCGTTGCTCCGGATCACCTCCCTCATCTTCTCGGCACGCGCCGCCTTCTGGGGTTCGTCCATCACCAGGCCGAGGAGCAGGGCCTCCGCCGTCTCATCGATGTCGAAGGGGTTGACGGTGAGGGCGAAGTCGCCGATCTCCTCATGGGCGCCCGCGTTCTCGCTGAGGACCAGCACGCCGCTGCGGGTGTTGCAGAGGGGCCCCTCCTTGGCGACCAGGTTCATGCCGTCGTAGATCGGGTTGACGAGGAGGACGTCGAAGCACTTGTAGGCGGCGATCGCCTTGTGCATGTTGTCCTCGACCTCGACCCGGATCGGCGTCCAGCCTCCGCTCGAGAAGCGCCGGTTGATCCGCGCCGCAACCGAGAGGACGCTGCCGAGGTAGGAGCGGTAGTCGCCGATGTCCTGGCGGCTCGGTTGCAGGAAGGCCCAGAACTGGACGCGGCGGTGGAGGTCGGTGTTGGTCTCGAGCATCCGCTCGTAGGCGAGGAACCCGCGCACGATGTTCTTGCTGAGGTCGGTGCGGTCCACCCGGAGGATCAGCTTCTCCGGCCGCCAGGAGGCGATCCGGCGCTCCTCGTCGCGCACCCTGGGGTCCTGGACCTGCTCGGCGAAGCGGGGGATGTCGATGCTGATCGGGTAATGACGGACCCACACCGCCCGGCCCTGGTAGTAGACGGTGCGCTCGCGGAGGTCCACGCCCAGGCCCAGGTTCTCCTCACAGGTGAGCAGGAAGTTGCGCACGTCGCGACTGGTCTGGAATCCGACGATGTCGTTGCCCAGCAGTCCGTGGACGATCTCGTCCCGGATCGGCTTGGGCAGCACCTTCCAGTACTGCGGCGTCGGCCAGGGGATGTGGACGAAGTGCTGGAGCCTCACCTCGGGCACGCTCTCCCGCACCATCTTGGCGACCAGGTACAGCTGGTAGTCCTGGATCAGCACCAGGGGGGGACGGTCGCCGCCGGCCGCCTCCCGGATGACGCGGTCGGCGAACATCCGGTTCACCGCGACGTAGCCCTCGCGCCAGGCGTGGCGGGTGGACGCGTCCACCACCGGCTCGCGTGCCAGGTCCCAGAGGTAGTGCTGGATGAACCAGAGCAGCGGGTTGGCGATGACGTTGTAGTAGAGGTCGTAGGCGGCCGGGTCGGGCTGGATGAACGCGACCCGGTAGTCGGCCCCGTCCTCGGTGCGGAGCTGGGCCGGATCGCCGCGTGCGGCGAGGCGGAGGTCCTGCTCATCCCGCGCCGCTGCCACCCAGAGCGCGCCGGTCTCGGCGGCGAGCGACGAGAGGGCGGTGACCAGCCCACCCGCGCCCTTGACCAGCCGTTCCGGTCGTCCCAGCAGCGGGTCCGCCGGCTCCAGCACCAGGGGGGCCCGGTTGGCGACGATGATCGGCCGCACGTGGCGGAGCAGCCGGCGTGTGTACGGTTCGAGCGCGGGCAGTGTCGGCCTCCTGTTCGGCGGCGGATGGCGGGGTCCGAACGCCCCGAACACCACGGGTGCGCTGCCGGAGCCGCCGCCGGCCGATGCCGATGCGACGCTATCAGTCTGGGACACGGGTCCGGGGACCCGCCGCCCGGCCCACCGCCTCCGAGCGCGCTCCGACCCCGCTCCGCCCCTTAATACAGCGGCCCGCTAGACTCGGGTCATGGTGCGTCCTGCGGGCCGGTGCCGGGCTCCCGGCGGGCGCGGCGGCAACGGAAGGCGGCCGGCCGGGCCGCCTCCGGAAGTCTGACCGACCGCCGTGTCCTTCTTCGGACGTCTCTTCGGGTCCACACCGCCACCGTCGCGACCGGCCAACACGGCGGTCATCGCCGCCGACCTGGTCGCCGGCCTCACCGCCGGGGGGACGCCCCTGGACGCCGCCGTCGACGCGGCCCTGCGCCGCCACCTGGAAGCGGAGCGGCGCGCCGCCGAGGCCGAGCAGCGGGGCGAGAAGATCCCCTTCTGGCTCCGCCGGGAGGGCGGTGGCTCGGGCGAGATGGAGGACGCGCTCCGTGACCGGATCGCCCAGCGGCGGGGCGCCGAGGAAGATCGCTGACGTCGGCGGGGCCGAGCCCGCCCGAGGGCAGCCGGGTCAGGCCTCGTGAGCCCTGAACCCGTTGCCGATCTGCGCCGACCGCTCCGCCGCCTGGCCTTCGCCCTGGTCGGTCTGGTGCTGCTGCTCGGCTACGGCACGGCCGGGTACGTCCTGATCGAGGGCTACAGCTTCCTCAACGCGCTCTTCATGACCGTGATCACGGTGAGCACCGTCGGCTACGAGGAGGTGCGCCCGCTGGACGCGGCCGGCAAGGTCTTCACCATCTCGGTGATCGCCCTCGGGGTGATCGGTTTCCTCTACACCTTCAGCGTGCTGGTCGAGCTATTGTCGAGCGGAGAGTGGCAGCGTCACGGGAGGGCCCGTCGGGTGCAGCGCCGGCTCGACAATCTGCGGGACCACGTCATCGTCTGCGGATATGGCCGCACCGGGCGCAACGCGGTGCTCGAGCTGAACCAGTCCGGACAGCCGTTCGTGGTCGTCGAGTGGAACCCGGACGGGCTCGCCAACGTGGAGCAGGACAGGGTCCTCCACGTGCTCGGCGACGCCTCCAGCGACGAGGTCCTGGAGCGAGCCGGGATCCGCCGCGCTCGGGCGCTCATCAGCGCCGTCGACTCCGACGAGCGCAACGTGTACATCGTGCTCACGGCGCGCTCGCTGCGCCCCGACCTCTACATCGTCGCCCGGTCATCCCACCCCGACTCCGCTGACAAGCTGCACCGCGCCGGGGCCGACCGGGTGGTCAGCCCGTACACTCTCAGCGGCCGGCGCATGGCGGCGCTGGCGATGCAGCCCGCGGTGGTGGACACCTTCGACCTGCTGGTCGGAGGTGCGGACACCTCGATGCGGGTCGAGGAGCTGGTCGTCGGCGCCGATGCGGGGCGTGGGCGCACGGCCGCCGACCTCCGCCGCTCCGGAGCGGTGCTGCTGGCGCTGCGCTCCGGTGACGGCGCTCTGCGGGTGGGCCCCGGTGACGACGAGGCGCTGCGTCAGGACGACATCGTGGTGGCGATCGGCACCCGCGACCAGCTCACCGCGCTGGCCGCCGCGCTCGGTCCCGCGCCGGCCAGCCGCTGACCGGAGGCCCTGGAGCGAGCGGCACCCCTGGCGGGCCCTCGCGGTGCTGGGAACCTCAGGGCCCCCGGCCGCGTTATCGAAGGGTCCGGCCCCCACGGAGAGCGTCGATGCCCGACCCCACCCGACCCCCCTCCCTGCTCGCGCGTCCCCTGGTCGCACGGCTCGCCTACCTCTTCGGGGCGGCCGCCATCGTCGTCGCCATCGTCCTTACCCGCGCCCCGGGCACCGCGGCGTCGCCTGGGCCACTGGACATCCACACCACCTCGGCGGGAGTCCAGGTGGACCCCCCGCAGATCACCGTCACCGGCGTCGGCGACGTCTACGGAACCCCCGACACCCTCAACGTCCAGATGGACGTCTCCAGCCAGGCGAGCCACGCCAGCGCCGCCCTCAGCCAGAACGAGAGTGAGACCAGCTCCCTGATCCAGACCCTGACCGGCGCCGGCGTCAGCCAGAGCGACATCCAGACCGCGAGCCTCTCGATCGAGCCCGTCTACGGCAGCGACGGGGACCAGATCACCGGCTACGAGGTGGACGAGACGGTGGCGGTGACCCTCCGCGACCTCAGCACCGCCGGCAGCGTCCTCGACGCCGCGGCGCGGTCGGTTGGCGACGACATCCGCGTCGAGTCGATGTCGCTCTCCATCAGCGACACCAGCTCGCTCATGGCCCAGGCCCGTGCCGAGGCCATGACCGACGCCAAGACGAGGGCGAGCCAGCTGGCCTCCGGCGCCGGCGCCAGCCTGGGGGCGATCGTCTCGGTCACCGACAACACCCAGACCTCCACCGCTCCGCCGATCTCGTACGGCGAGAGCGTGCCCGCGGCAAGCCCCGCGGTTCCCGTGCAGGCGGGATCGGAGCAGCTGAGTGTCAGCGTCACCGTGGTCTACCAGCTGGGAAGCTGAGTCGCCGCCAGCCGGGCGGGGCGCGCGGCCGCGGGTGGATCCCCGCCGGCCGCACTCACGCCAACCCGGATCAGGCCCCGATCAGCGACTCCATCTCGGCCAGCGCCGCCGCCCGCTCCGGGTCGGCGAAGTGCCTGCGGGCGGGCTCGAGGCGGTCGATCAGCCGGTCGGCCAGGGCGGCCTTGGCGTCCATGGGGTGCAGTGCTCCGCTCGCGTAGGCCTCGCGCACCTCCTGGATCGACGCGAAGGTGACCGTACCGCCGTCCTCCGGCCTCCGCTCCACCCGCAGCTCGGAGTCCCCCAGGTCGAAGCAGAGCCGCTCGATCCAGTCGAGCACCGGGTTCAGCTCCACCTCCCCGGGGGGACAGAACGCGGAGCGCAGCTTGGCCCTGATCTCGTCGGGGGAGTCGTGGACGAACACCGCCGACCGCGGTTTGGACTTGCTCATCTTCATGGCCGCGAGCGCGTCGGTGCGCTCCTCCGGAGGCACCGGCCAGCGGTCCGGCTTGAGCAGTCCCGTGAGCAGTGGGTGGTGCGCGGCGAGCGGCTTGATGGCGGTGCCAGAGGCATCGCGGAGGGTATTGATCCTGATCTTGGTGGCCACGTCGCGCGCGACCACGTGGGCCTTGCGCTGGTCCAGGCCGGCCTGGGCGATGTGGACCCCCAGGGCGAAGATGTCGGCAGCCTGGAGCGCCGGGTAGATGAGCTTGGCGAAGTCGACCTGCTCCCCCTCCCGCCGGCCCAGGATGGTGATGCTCCGCTGCATGCGGGCCACCGACGTGTGCTTGGCGACCTCGATGACGGTGGCCCAGTACTCACGGGCCGGGTCGGCGTAGAGGTCGGAGGCCAGCACCAGCTGGAGGGCCGCCGGATCGCCGCCCACGCAGAGCAGCGACGCCTTCATGGCCTCCCCGTAGTAGGAGAAGGCAAGCCGCCGGATGCGGTCCCGGTCGCCGCCCAGCTTGTCGTTGATCCAGGTGTGCCAGTCGGCCAGCAGGATGGAGCAGTCCACCCCCGCCTCCTGGAAGTCGCGCACCTTGGCCATGGCCACCAGCCCGCCGCCGAGGTGGACCCGGCCCGAGATCTCGTAGCCGATGTAGTGGCGGAGCCGCTGCCCGCCCTCGAGCAGGGCGATCAGCTCGTTCCGGGTGAGCAGCTCGGCCAGGTTGCGCTCGATCAGCTCAGCCCGACGGGCGATGTCGGGAGCGGGGGAGGAGGGCGTGGGGGTGGTCATGGGGGAGCCGGGGACCGGTGGACGCCGCGGGCGAATCCCAGGACCGAGACGGTAGCACCCCCCGGGGGTGGTCCCAGGGGCTGGACTCGAACCAGCGATACACGGTTTTACAGACCGTTGCCTTGACCAGCTTGGCTACCCTGGGATAAGGAACTTCCAGCTAGAAGGTGTCAACCTGACACCCGATTTGACACCTTCCCCGTGCTATGATCCGCGTGTGAAGCCCCCGCGCCGCAGGAACGGCCGGGGGCGCGGCCAGCACTGCCAGGAGAGCTGACGTGGATGAGGATAGCGGGAAGCCAGACGGGCTGGGCGGCCAGCCCCGGGCGAAGGTGTCACGAAGGGTGTCAACCGGCCGACGCACGCGCCGCAAGGCGGGTCAAGGGGCCGTCATCCACCGGAAGGATGGCCGCTGGGTAGGGCGCCTCAAGCTTGAGGACGGCACCTTTCGCCTGTTCTACCGGCACAGCCAGGACGAGGCGGAGGCGGCGCTCGCCGAAGCCCTCCAGACGCTCGACCAGGGGCTCCCACTCCCTGACGGCCGGCTCACCTTCGGGGCCTGGCTCCAGGAGTGGCTGGCTGGCCTCCCGGTGACCGGACCGCACCGGAAGGGGCTCAAGCCCAGCACCATCGAGTACTACGGCCAGAAGGTTCGGAGCTACCTGCTCCCGTCCGAGCTCGCCGCGAAGCCGTTGGCCAAGCTGGAGGCGGCCGATCTTGAGCGCATCTACCGGCGGATGACCGCTGACAAGGCGGACGGCGGGATGGGGCTCAGCTCGACCTCGGCCCACCACCTCCACGCGGTCGTTCACCGGGCACTCGCCAAGGCGGTGCGCCAGGGCAAGGTGGTCCGCAACGTCGCGGAGCTAGTGGACGAGGACGCACGACCCCAGCCAGAGCACGTGGAGATGCGGGTCCTGGCCGATGCGGACTACGACCGTTTCCTCGAAGCGATCAGGGGCGAGCGCCTGGAGGCCCTGTACGTGGTGGCTGCCCGCGAGGGGCTCCGCCAGGGCGAGATCCTGGGCCTCCGCTGGCGGGACGTTGACCTCGACCGGGGCGCGCTGGCGGTCACCGGATCGCTCCAGGGGACGCGGCGCGCGGACCTGACCATCGGGGCGCCGAAGTCCCGGAAGTCGCGGCGCAACCTGGCCCTATTCCCCGAGACGGTCGACGCTCTCCGTGCCCATCGCACCCGCCAGCTTGCCGAGCGGTTACGGGCGGGGTCGATGTGGGTGGACGGTGACCTCGTGTTCCCCAACGAATTCGGCGGTTACCTGCGCGCCAGCCAACTCAGCCATGCGCTCGACGGCATCCTCCGGCGGGCGGCCCTCCCGGACGTCCGCTTCCACGATCTCCGCCACTCGGCGGCGACGGACTGGCTCAAGAACGGCATGCACCCGAAGGTAGCCTCGGAGCGGCTTGGCCACGCCTCGGTGGGGATCACGCTTGACCTCTACTCCCACGTCACCCCGACCATGCAGCGGGAGGCGGTGGAGGAGATCACCCGAAAGCGGTCAGCGAGACACCGGAAGGACGACCTCGCCTGACTGGGGCTTACCGCTCTGCACCTTGAACTACGCAGTGGGCTCGGTGTCCCTTTGGCGCACTGCGTCAAAGATGGGGGCAAACGTCCGGGCCCGGTCGCGCACGCGCCGCTCAACGGCGTCGGGGTCGTGCTGTTGGGCGAGTTGGCGGGTGCGAAGCAGCATTCGCAGGGTCATCGCTTGCACCATGGGGCGCGGGTCGACAGCGTCAAGGTCAGGCCAACTCCCCGTGGCAGAAACGCCGTCCCCGGACGCGCCGAGGGTCACGAGGTCCAGGCGGTCGATCTCAGCGGCTAGTTGTTCCTCTGGGACCGCCATCGCCTGCGCTGCCAAGATGTCAGCGTAGTTCCTGGGGAACGGCATCGCTAACTCCTCCTTCCGGCGTTCCCGTCGCCGGCTGGGACATCATGGGCGCCGCGGACGCCTATCGGCTAGGGGAGGGGTCCGGGGCTGTGTCGGACACTTTCCCCCAGATCAGGCGTCTCCCCGGGCGGAGGCATCATCACCCGCGGCCGATTGCCTCCGGGCCTCTCAGCCCCGCACAGTGGCACGCGGTGGGCGCGTTCGGCCTGCTAGGTAGGCTTGCCCAGCCCGAGAGCCCCGCCGGTGACCCCCAAGGCACGAGCCAGTCGGCGGGCGTGACGGGCTGACGGCTCGGCCGTGCCGCGCTCCCATCGGCTCACCTGAGACGTCTGGACGCCTACCCGACGGGCCAGCTCCGCCTGAGTGAGCCCGGCGGCCTGGCGAAGTTGCCGGATTGTGGCCTTTCCGATCTCCAAAAAGCTAGCCTCGCGGCGTATCATCCCCGGTTACACAACGAAGCCCCGGGGCGGCGCGAACCGTATCCCGGGGCCGGTCAAACCCTGTGTAGGAGGGCTGACGGCATGGATGGTATCGCCTGGGGCGAGCCTCTCACCGACCCGGACCCCGCGCGACGAGATCCGCGGTTCGACGCCTTTGAGATGGCCTTCACTCCGCTTCCGGTCCTGGTGGCCTGTCTGGCACGCCAAGGTGCCCCGCCGGGCACCGTCGCCCATCTGACGGAGGCGGTCATCCGCCAGCGAGCCAGCGCCAACGCTCACGAGCGCGCGGCCATCTATCAGTACGTCAGGGCTCAGCGGTGAACGACCTGGTCGCTGCTCAGATCGCCAGCCTGGAGGCGTCCGCCCGGCGCCTCCGGGTCATGGCCGAAGTCTGGGAGGCTCGGGGAGATTCCCAACTCGCCGCGGACATCGCCCGCCGGGAGGCCAAGCTCGATGAGGCTCGGGCTGCCGAGCTGGAGCGGCGGCCGTGATCGCCTGGGGCGGTCGAGATGCCCGGCAGTTGTCGCTGTTCGCCCTGGAGGAGACCCCTCTGCCTGTCATCGAGGCGGTGGATCCCTGGGGGCGCGTCATTCGGATTGCCGAGAACAGGTATTGGCGTCGGCATGTCACCTACAACCATCCCGAGATGATCGGCCTCCCGCTGGAGGCCCTCGCCGCGGTGGTTGCCCATCCCGACCGGGTCGCCGAGGAGCGCCGGCTTGTCTACCACTGTGGCGCCGGTCCCCTTGGGGGGGCCTTCAGGGTGGTCGCCGAGATCGCCGAGGACGGGGCGGCGGAGTTCGTCACCGCCTTCCCCTGCCGCGAGGGCAAGCGGCTGCGAGGGACCCTGCTGTGACAGCGCCGGCATGGGCGGCCAGCATCCCCGGCCCGGGTGACCCCTTGCCCGCCCAGATCGAGGCGTTCCTGGAGTACCTAGAAGTCCAGCTCAACCGACCCGTGACTACGGTGAGGACCTACCGCGGCGACCTTGCCAAGTTCGTCGCGTTCTGCCGGACGGCGGGGCTGGATGAGGATGATCGGGGCCTGCTGGGCCGCTACCAGATCGAGCTGGCGGCCGTGGTGCCCAACCCTCGGAGCCGGGCCCGGGTCCTCTCGGCGGTTCGGGGCTTCCTTCGCTGGGCTTACCGTGAGGAGGTCTATCCGGGGGACTACAGCTCCCACATCACCCCGCCGCGGTTCGTGGTCGGCGATCCTCACCCCCTGCGCTCGACGGCGGTAAGCCAGCTTCTCAACGCGCTGCCGAGGGGCACGTTGCACGAGCTTCGGGACCGTGCCCTCGTCGCATTCCTGATGTCGACCGGCTGCCGCGTCAGCGAGGCCATCTCGGTCAATCGTGACGAGGTTCGGCCCGAGGGTTTCCGCGTGCTCGGCAAGGGCGGGAAGCGTCGCACCGTCTACCTCACCGGGGAGGCGTGGGGAGCGGTGAGGGAGTACCTCGAGGCCCGCGGCGCTGATGATGGCGAGCCGGCGCTCTGGGTCAACTTCTGGCGCCCGGCGACGGCCACGGCGCGCGGCCTCGTCCACAGTCGCCGGCTTGGCGCTGACGGTGTACGCGCCGTCTGGAGGGACCTACAGCGCCGCATCCCGCTCATGGCTGACCTACGGAGCCCCCACGCGGCGCGCCATACGGCCGCGACGACGCTACTGGAGGCAACCGGCGGGGACGTGCGGTTAGTCCAGGAGGTCCTCGGACACGCGACCCTTGAGACGCTCCGGGTGTACACGGAGATCACCGACGCGCGAAAGCGCGCGGCATATCAGCGGCTAGGTGATTACTTGCGATCCCTGGCGCCCGAGCCCGGGGTTTGGGCCGCGCTGGCGGCGGGGAACACTTGAGGGAGAGGCGATAAGAAGTGGCCACTACCACGATTCACCACCCGGACGGGACGGTCACCACGATCCGCCAGTCAGGCGGGTGCGGCTCAGGGTGCCTGACGGCCTTTCTGGCCGTGCTCGTGGTGCTCCTGCCGCTGACCTTCCCCGTGTGGGCGATGGTCTGCGCTTACGTCCTTGAGGCGGCGCTCGTGGCGGCGTGGGCGCTGCCACACCTGACCGGGCACCGACCGCAGCCGTCGAGCTGACCGGGGGTTACCCCGCAAAACGCCCCTGCCCTTCCTGGAGGAGGGTTTCGCAGCCAAGACGGCGCTCCGGCTCAGACTGTGTGCCACGGCTAGGGCGGGAAGGCAAGACAACATCCCGCGGCCGCGAGTCTTTCCACCGTGAGCGCCGACGTGGCCGAAGGGCCGGGCGGGACCGGGAGCGGGGTGAAGGGGGGCAGGGTGAGCATCCCGACCGCCCTCCGGTGTAAGTGAAGGTCAGCCGCGGGCGTTGACCCACGGCCGCATCCGGGGCTTCGGGGCGTCGCCGGCTTCCGCGGCTTTCATATCGCGGCAGACCGGGCACCCTGCCGTCGCCCCCGCAGCCGCACCAGGCGCGATGTGCGTAGCGTAGTTGCCGCTCGCGTCGCGGGGATGGTGGTGCGGCACGGGCGGGCTGTGGGCGTGCGGCCCAGAGACCCCTCGGCGGATGAGCTCGCTACCGATGTGCGAATCCAAACCCAGCCAGTGCCGGCACGCCTGGGGGATTCCGGTGACGACGTCCGGGTGCTCGCGCATCAGGTCTCCGGCAAACCGTGTGCAGCCCAACTGCAACGGGAAAAACGCGCCGACGAGGCGCCGCTCGGGCGGGATATACCCCGTGGTGCCATCTGGCATCGTGATGAAGGCCGGGAAACGGAGCTCGTGGGCGAAGAGGCACCATGGCTCCGCACAAGCCTCCATCTGCGGGATGACGTGGGCATGGATCTCGATATCCTCCTCGACGAGCAGGAGCGATTCGCCGTCCGCCCAGAGCCGCGCCATGAGCCGCCAGTAAGCGAGGTCATCTGCGCTGACATCGACGTACTCGACCTGCGGCGCGAAAGCGGCCAGGGCTCGGCGCGTCTCCTCACGGAGCTTGCCGGGGACGAACGGACAGACGACGACCACTTGGCTTACCCGATAAGGGAGAGCTGGACGGGTGCCGTCAACCGCGCGCCCTTACGCACATTGCATGCAAGGTGCGCGAGTTGAACGTTGGCCATAGTGTGCGGACCGCCGAGAGAGAGCGGGATCACATGGTCAAGCGACGCCCGCCTGTTCCTAGCCTTGGCGGTCGGGCTCACCTTTCGGTGACAGAGCCCGCAAGTCCAGCGGTCCCGCCGGCAAATCTCGGCAAAGTCCACCACCTCGACCACCACGGCCGCCAAGCGAGCCCGGCGACGGTGGTTTTCCTCAGCGCTATAGCGTCGCTTGCGCTCCCGGTTGTACTCGGGATGCGCGGCAGCCCAGCGGCGCCACTTCTCCCGGGCGGCCTCCGGATGGGCGACGCACCAGCGACGGGACCTCTCCAGGGCGGCCTCAGTGTGGGAGGCGCGGTACTCCCGACTGACCTCGGGATGTGCGGCAGAGTAAGCAGCATGCCAGGCGTGGGAAGCCTCCCGGCACGCCTCGCAGCGGCAGCCCTGGCCGTAACCGGCGAGGGTGCCGTGACGGCACTCAGGCGAACAGTACCGCTGGGGGCCGCGAGCGTCGAATGGCAACCCGCACGTCTGGCAAGCCTTAGTCATTGGCCGCTGCCTCCAGAGCCGCGAGAGCCGCCCGCGCTACGTTGGCGTTACCCCCGCCAGCGACGAAATGCGCTTCGCAGGACAGCAGCCACACGCCCCAAAGGGTGTGCTGCACGAAGGCTGGCTCCTGACAACCACCGGCAATGCTGCCAGGTCCGACCCGGACCCCTGAGCAGCGAGCGCCGGGGGTGGGCTTGACATAGCGGGGCGTGGGCTGAGCGGGCCAACTCGGGGTCATGTGGGCTTCTCCAAGGTCGATCTAGAGGGAAGAGTGCGGACGTCGGGGGAGGTAGCCGACGCCCGCGAGAATGTCAGCAACACAGGGACCGAGGCGGGATAGGCGGCCGTGCGAGGGCCGCCTCCCGCCCTTCCCCAAGCCCGCGATCGACGGGTGGGGCGTGCTGCGCCACGGTGGGGGGTCGTGGGGCCTTGCTAGAGGCCCGGAAGCGCCTCGGAGGTATGGATAGCCGCAGGAGCACCCTTCCGCGCCTCCTGGCGGCGCCCCCTCAGCTCAGCGGGCACGAAAGAGATCACGGCTGGGAGCGCAGGAAGATGGCGAAATTCTGCTCCGCCAATTCCAGACGGCGCTGGAAGACGGTCAACTCTGCTGCGGCTCGAACCGCATCGTCCAGATCGCCGCGGTCGACGGTGCCTTGGGCGCCAGCGACGCGACCCTTCAGCTCGTCAATCTCTGCCTGCATTTCGCGACGACGCGCTCCCCACGCCATTTGCGCGACCTGGAGAGCGGCGGCCTGCTCCTCTCGCTTTCGATTCTTCGCGGCCCAGGCGTCCCGGTCAGCACCCTTTCGCTGCTGCTCGGTCGCGTTGACTTTGTCGATCCACGCCTGGTTGCGGGCCCAGATCGCCCTTATCTCCGCTGCGTGAGCCTCTTCGCGCTCACGACGGTCCGCCAACTCCTGCTCAGTCGGTGGTGGGGGCGGTGGGGATGCGGGACGCCAGTTGAAGTTCACGCTCAGCGCCCCCTGATGCCGAGCGGCGGACGGTTGCCAAACTGAGCCTGCGCTGCGGATCTCAGCGCCAGAAGAGTGGCCTGCTCACCCAAGGCCTGCAGTTGGTTGGCCGACGTGCTTTTGGCCATCCGCTTCTTGAGGTTGTTCAATTGGCCGGATGTCATAGTTTCGGCGGGGTTGGGTTTGTAGCTACGCGCGGAACCATCGAACGCGCTCCGCAACTGGGCTCTGTCTGACGGTACAGGCGGATAGACTTCGCCTCCAGCCGCGCGTCTTTGCACTTCGGCGAGGGCGGCCAAGAGGTCCGGGCGAGCGCCGCCATAGAGCTGTCCCAAGGCCAAGCGCTCTGTCTGTATGGCCGTGTCTAGGCCTATGCGCGCACTGGAGTGCGCCCAGTTTGCGCCGCTGGCCCCGGAGTCCATCGCGGCCTTGCTGAGTTTATCGCGCTCGGCCTCCAGCGCCTGGATCTTCTTCACGCGTGCGACGAGGTCCTCGTCGAACCGGCGGCGGATCTCGTCGGTGAGCTCGGCGGCCTTGGCGATGCGGCGCCCGCGCTTGCCCTTGGCCTTGGCGGTGGTCGGCGCGTTGACATCGCGAGCGTCAGTTCTCAGGGTCGGCCTAATCTGATCCTCGGTGAGGTCGCCCCCATTGTTCGAAACCTTCTTGACAGGGCGTGCGTCGAGGACGGCCTTGACGAGGTAGTCCTTCAGAGCTTGCACGCGAGCGCGTCGCGCGGCGGCGAGAGCGGTGGTATCCACGGGAATCTCCTTGGTGACTGCGGCCCTCTTGTCGACGACGTTGTCATCGACGGCCGGGGGTGGGGCGGCGGCGCTGCCGCTTGAGGGTCGAGCGGTTGAAACACCGCGACGGGGTTTGGCCTGCGGATTAGCGGCAGCCAGCACGTGCTGGCCGAAGCGACGAGTGGTGGTCACGGGGTCTCCTGTTGGAAAGTGCCGGGCGGGGCCACGGGCCGGAGGATGAGCGAGCAACCACCGCCCGGCGGTCACGGTGCTAGTTGGTCAGACGGGATCGTCCGCCCAGCCGTCGGGCAGCATTGACGATGCACTCCCGGGTTGCTTCTCGAAGTAGTCGCTGCCGTAGACGGTGCGCATCGTGCGGCGCACCGCGCTGTGGCCCCGGACTCCCCACGGAAGGTCACGCAGCTCGCGGCTGTCAATAAACGCGACGGCCTGGCGGGGACCGAGCCCGAGTTCCTTGATGTAGTCGCGTTCGGCCTCATCGGCCCGCGCTGGGTATGTATCTGGGACGGCTCTCATGGATTCTCCTTTAGCCAATCGGCCAGCCCGGGAAACTCGTACTTCGGCGCTCTCGTGAGCTCGACGTGGAGCCGGCGACGGTCGCCCTCGGTGACCAACAGCGCCGTCTCGGCCTGACGGATCACGCTCAGCAGTTGGCCGCTCAGCCGCGACGAGCTAAACGCCCGGTGGATCGCCTCAGCCCACATAAAGGCACTCGCGGCGTCCCCGGCCGTGCTGGTACCGGCAGCGGTGGCCAGCGCCTGGACACCGAGGTACCATCGGCAGGCGATGGCACACCAGGCGGGATCGGGCTTCTCCCACTCTGGCTCGCGAGCTGAGACGCGGAGCACTGAGAGACCAGGCGAATTCCGCCGCCGCCTCTCCTCGCTGCGCTTCGGGACGGGTCCAGGCATCTCAATCCACCCCCTTGGCCGCTCTTGGCCATGGTGGCCAGCGGCGCCATCTCGACCCCCCATCCCGAGCGCCCATCGACTTGCTATCCCGTACAAAAAGGCAGGCGACCGCGCAACTATGGGCCGGGGGTGCCCCGAGGTAGTCCTGCGGCTCACCAAGTTCACCGACTGTGGCTCTTGGCCACCATGGCCAATGCGGGCCGCTACGGTTCGTCATGCCTGTCATGGCTGCGCTGCACTCGTGGGGATCGGAGGCTGACAACACCGCGGGCATACGCTCGGGTCGCGGTCGCAGGGTGCCAGCGCCCCGATCTGCTCCAGATACCGGAGCCGCGCCCCGCCCCAGAGGCGGCCACAGTCCGGGCAACGTCTGAGATCACCCAGCGGTCCAAGGATCTGCACCATGGTCTGCGGTTCGTTCACGGCTGCTCAGCCCTCATGGGGATGGGAGGCTGGCACGCAGGGCACCGCTCGGGATCACGCTCGACGGCGACCATCTCACCCGTCTGCTCCACATACCGGAGATGCGGGCCGTTCCACAGCCGCCCACATGCGCAGGGGCGGAGTTGGCCCCCCGCTCCAGTGATCCCCGCATCCGGCCGATGTGCCTGCCCAGAGGGCGCCGCGAAGTCGCTCATCCTCAGCCCGGGGTGCGGCTCGCTCACGGCCTCGCCTCCTCGGGGGGGGTTGGCTGCTCAGGCGGCGGCTGGCAGTCGCGGCAGAGCGTAAGGTCGCGGTCGCGCTGCCAGAGGAGGGCGCCATCGTCGGCGTAGCGGGCGCGCACCCGCCAGGGCCGGCCGCATCCCGCGCACAGGATGAGCTGGCCAGCGTCAGGGCGCAGCCTGCCCCCGATGTGGAAGAAGTCGCACCAGTGGCAGCGGTAGGCGTGGAGGCGCGTGCCGAAGCCTGCCTCGACGGCAGCGACCGCGCGCTTGGCGGCCCGCTTCGTCCGGTACGGCCTTTTGGAACCGCACTCTGCGGCAGGACTGAAGGAAACGGCGGCACTCATGACGGCGTGTGTCCTCGTTCTAGGCTCGTCTCGGCGTGGCAGTGCGCCTCGAAGAGTCCAGCGAGAGAGCAGGGCCGGACGGGCAACCTAACACCTAACACCCCTATAGAGACCCCTTGTTCGTTAGGTTCGGTGGGGCATGGCCCGTGGAGGCGGTATCCCGCCGCCTCTCCCCGGGCTCCATGCGATGCCTTGGCCTGATTGTTAGGTCTGTTCGCCGAACATGTTAGGTTCACGATCTGATCTCAGAATCGGCGTGCAGCGCCCACTTGTTAGGTTGGGTGTTAGGTAGCCGGGTGAAGCGTTTACCCTCGCCGCGGAGGAGCGTCACCCTGACCACATCGGGGCTGGCGTCGAGGCGGTCAGCGAGGTCCTGTACGGTGCGCTGTTCGGTCGCCAGGAGGCCGGAGATCCGGTCCTTCAGCGGCAGCCCGCCGGCAAGCTCGGGGATGCGGCGGAGGTCGGCGCGGGTGACGGTGGTCCGGGTCGGACTGAACTCCCAATGCAACGCGAAGGACGACGGCTTCGGCCCATCGTTGACCTTGCGGCAATGTAGGGCTAGGTCGAGCTGATCTTGGTCGGTCTCCTGGTGCGCCTTGACGTTCCACGTCATCCGGGCGCTGTTGTGCCAGAAGGTCGAGCCGAACGGCCGGTCCTCGTCGCCACTTCGGTTGACGTGAGCGACCAGGCAACTCCCCACTTCGAGCTGGCCGAGGCTTTGGAAGAAGTCCAAGCACACGGCGGCATCTTCGGGCGGCCCGGCGCAGGCCAGGGCGACGCTGTCGAGGACGACGTACTCGATCCGGTGCTCGCTCAGGATGCCGCGCAGGCGGTCAACCTGGCCGCTGAGTGGCCCTTCGCTGAGGCACGGGACGTAGAGCAGGCCGGGCATGGGATCGTCGCCGACGAGGGCTTGCATCCGCTTCCGGTGCGGCCACGGATTCCACTCGAAATCAAGGAAAGCGGCCCGCATCCGCCGGGTGGGTGCCAAGTCGACGTACGGTCGGCCAGCCTGGACGCTAAGGGCGAGGCCGAGCCCGAGGTATGACTTCGCGCTCCCGCCGTCGCCGAAGATGATGACCGGGTCGTTGGGCAGCAGCAACGGAGGCAGTAGTGAGCCGTCACCAGGGGGTTCCGGCGCCTCGCCGAGCAGGATCGCGGGCCGTCCCTGACGCACCGCGTCGACCACCTTCCAAGAGGCGGCTTCGATCAGCATCGGCCACGGCTGGCTGGACGCGAGTGTCGCCAGATACTTGGCCGCCTCTGCCTTGCCCCTGGTGCTGGTCGCATTCAGGCGGCCACGGTGGAGCACCGCATCGCCCGCCGAGTACGTCACCTCGGCGGTTACCTCATGGCTGCGCCGATCCTCGCGGATGCGGTCGAAGCACATGACGACGACGGGCTCACCAGGCCATGCCATGGTGGCGATGCCGCGGTCGTAGGTGAACTTGGGGCCGCTCATGTCGCTCCGCCATCCCCGTAGCCCACGCGGCGCCAACGGCCAACGACGTCGGCGAGGTCGTCGAGCCTGGCCCCGAACCGGGCGAGCCCCTTTCGGTGCCGGTGGCAACGGGCCACGTGAAAGACGCACCCCTGGCAGCGGTACTCGCCCGGCGGGGCCCACTGTCCGCAACAGTCGCAGATAGCCGGGCTGGCGCTAGACTGTCGTCTATCCGCGGGCATGGTGAAGATGCCTCCGGTAAGACGCCGCTGCCGTTGTCCCGGTGGCGGCGCTTTCGTCTGATCCCGCAAGCCGGCGGGCGATGAAAGACTCGATGGTCTCGCAGGCGATCAGGCGCCGAGCCCCGATCTTCAGGCTAGCCAACTCCCCGCTGGCCAGCAACTCGTAGACCGTCGCGCGCGAGATGCCCATGGTCTGGGCGGCCTCATCGACGCTGAGTAGCAGGCGTGTTTCAGCGTCCCGGACCGGGGGCGGCTCAGGGTAGGCGAGAGCGGTGTTCGTCGCTATGGTCACCGGGTGGCGATCTCCGCGGCGACCATCCCAGACACAACCTCGCCCAACCGACAGGCGTGCTCGACGTCGGGCCTGGTGATGTTCCGCTCCCACCGGCTGACCGACGAGGGGTTGGCGCCTGTCACCCTCGCGAGGTCGCAGACGGTCAAGCCGAGAGCAAGCCTGAGTTCGCGGAGTTGGCCGGAGCTGGCGGCATTGCGGCCGAGCACGATCAGGGGAACTAGATCAGGGAACGGGCTGTGCACTTCCGTTGCTCCTCCTCCCATAAAAAAAGCCAGTCGCTGAGCGCGTGCGAGCAGCTCGGCGAACTGGGCCTACTTGGCTTCAGAGATGCGGCGCGACGTGGCGGCTGCGAACCGCCGTGCGCCGTGAAGGCGTTAGGGCGTCAGCAACGGGCCGAGGCGGAGCGGCGGGATCGCGTTGGCCTCACGGCCCGACGGGCCGAACTGAGTAGTCGGCCTACGCGACCCCTCGACTCGTCCGAGCTTTCGGCCAGGATCGCGCGAACGACGGCCTTGGCTTCGGGGGTCATGGCGTCGTATGCGAGAGCGGCGGCGATGATCGTCTCAGGGCGCGGTGCCTCGAAGTGACGCCCGAGAGCACGCAGAACTTGTTCGGCGTCGAGCTTGCCCCCGGGGTCTCCGACGACGTTGGGCGTTTGAGCCATCGGTGCCTCCCCTAGCCAAATCCCTCGGCGGAGGGAGACGGTGCCCGGCGCTGGACACCACTCGAACGCCGGCACACCGCCTCCACCGCTGCCGTCAGGCTGGCGTGGGCTCGCGTTCCCCCTCCAAAGACTTACGGCACGTCGGTTCAGAATTCCGGAAGTTTGGCAATCGCCATACCGAGTGGCCACTGCGGCCGCCCACCCTGCGGATCTCGACCCCCATCTCCTTCGCCGCCTGCCGGACGGTGTCCTCCTTGCCCACCGTCTCGGCCGCCGCCACCCGAAACAGGATCTCGGGGGTGACGTCACCGCCTTCGGGATACGTCTCTCGGAGCCAATCCTTCGCCACCTCGACGGACCCGTACCGTCTCGGCTGATGTCGCGCGACTAGGCCGGTCAGCTTGGCGAGCCTGCGCGCCTCCTCTTTCTCGAACTCATCCCAGTCGGCTCTTTCCTCGGCTTCGGACTCGATGACCCCGTACCGGCTCCAGCGCAGATCCTCACCAGGTGCGCGGTAGTGGTCCCTGTGAAGGTGAGTGCCCTCACCCCCACCCTCCAAGACGCTCTCCAGCCCGCACCAGTCCGTCTCCTCAGCGCGCAAGGGATCGACGGCCCGCTCCCGCTTCTCCCGCCGTCCGAGGGTTCGCTCAGACAGAAACGGGCGGTTCCGGTTGCGCTCCTCTACCTCGGCGTAGAGGGCTGGCTTCTCCAGCTTGGTCTCCTTGAGGAACTTCGCGACCGCGCGATCCTGCGCTCTCTCGGCAGCTCGGCTCGCCGCAGCGGATAGCATCTCCCCGGTTTCGGCGAGCGACCGGCCCAGGTCGACGTCGTCCTCGGCATCGTTCTCGTCGAGGGCTGGCTCTAGGTCGTCTATGGTGGCGTTGTCGGGTGTGGTGTCCACGGTGTTCTCCCCAGGCTCTCAGTTGGCCCCCCATGCCCCCCGGCTTTGAGCTGCTACTTCTTCCCCCAGCCTTCCTCCTGGCTCGCTAGCACTCGCTGCACGGTGCTGACGCGCCACGGCCCGCCCAACACAGTGGGTGAGCCGTCAGCCTCGAGCCGCGCCACGATCGCGGCCATGGTGAGCCCCTGACGCCGGTAGTCCCGGATGCGGGATCGGACGTCCGGGGCGATGGCTGGTGGGCGCCCGAGGCGTATTCCCTGAGATCGCTTGACCGCCAAAGTCGCGCGCACCTTCGCGCCGACCGCGGCGCGCTGTAGCTCGACCCCCGCCGCCATGGCCTCGACCATCTCGGGGGTCAGCCACAGGAGTAGGGGGTCGGCTGGGGCGCGGCGGCTCATGCCGGTAGTATACGCGATATGAACCTATCGCGGTCAAGCACCTGAGGTCATGAGTTTTGCACGGACGTTCAGCACATCTGTTCGTGCCGTCTGGCCCCTCGTCCTCGTCGCTACGCCTCCCACTCGGCTGGGCGTGCGAGGGCGCGCACGATGAAGTCCTCGATGCTCTGGCGGGCTACCAGCCGCCGACTGGCGATCCGGATCGAGGGCAACTCTCCCCGCGACAGTAGGCCGTACAGGAGGGACCGCGAGATGCCCATGGTCCGGGCGGCGCTCGCCACGTCCAAGAGCAACCGATCGTCACCGGATGGCGGCGCGGGCTCGACGTAGGCGGCGCGCTCGGGTTTCACTGAAGGACGTTAGCACGGAACCCTCCGGCGCCGAGCCGGCGGGCTTGGCCGTTGGTTGACACCCGAAGCTGACACCTTCCCGCCCCGCCGAATCCAGATCTTCGGCCGTCCCCAGGGGTCCGTGCGCGGTCAGATTGGCACCCTCGGCGTCCGAGTTGAATACGCCGGGCGGGTGACCTAGACGTGGACGGACGGGTGGGGATGGCGCGAGTGGGGCTTTACAGACCGTTGCCTTGACCAGCTTGGCTACCCTGGGATCCCTGGGCGAAGGATACCCAAGGGGAGGCGGCCGGAGCCGGGGAGCGGGTCAAACGCCACCGTTCCGACCCCCACCGGGCGGCCCCCCAGTCCGGGGATCGGCCCCGGGTCGCCGAGGGGCTTCGAGCCACAGAGGGCCGCAGACCCTTGCGCTGGCGCAACGTATAAGCTAACCTTTATTCAAGGTACCTTTATGAAAGATTCGGTTATGCGTTCCCGGCCCCCGCGGCGGGCGGTGCCCCTGGCCATCGCCGCCGGGGTCTTCGACCTCTCGGTCTACTTCGAGGGGCTCGCCAACCCGACCCGCCTGGCCATCGTCGAGATCCTGGCCCGCCGGGGCGAGCTCCGGGTCTCCGAGCTGGCCGAGCGGTGCAAGGTCAGCCAGCCGCGGATGAGCTGGCACCTCCGGACCCTCCGCCACGCCCAGGTGATCTCCACCCGGCGCGACGGACGCGAGGTCCTCTGCCGCCTCGATCGCGAGGCCAACCTGCGCAACCTGGAGAGTTTCGTCCAGATTCTCGGGGCGGGCGTCAACCCGAAGGACGCCGCCGAGTTCAGCCGTGCCACCGAGGCGCTGCGCGCGCCCGTCAGTGAGGGAGTCTCATGAGCAACAAGGTCCGGGTCGCCATCATCGGCGTCGGCAACTGCGCTTCGTCCCTGGTCCAGGGGGTGGAGTACTACCAGCACGCCGAGCCGGGGGAGCAGGTCCCGGGGTTGATGCACGTCGACCTCGGCGGCTACCACATCTCCGACATCGAGTTCTCCGCGGCCATCGACATCGACGTCGAGAAGGTGGGCAAGGACCTCTCCGAGGCCATCTTCAGCGGCCAGAACTGCACCGTGAAGTTTGCCGACGTGCCCGCCAAGGGGGTCAAGGTGGTCCGGGGCATGACCCACGACGGCCTCGGCAAGTACCTGAAAGAGGTGATCACCAAGGCGCCCGGCTCGACCGCCGACATCGTGCAGGTCCTCAAGGACAGTGGCACCGACGTGGTGGTCAACTACCTCCCGGTGGGCAGCGAGGAGGCCACCAAGTGGTACACGGAGCAGATCCTCACCGCCGGCTGCGCGATGGTCAACTGTATGCCCGTTTTCATCGCCCGTGAGGACTACTGGCAGGACCGCTTCCGCAAGGCCGGGTTGCCGGTCATCGGCGACGACATCAAGTCCCAGGTCGGCGCCACCATCGTGCATCGGGTGCTGACCCGGCTCTTCCAGGACCGCGGGGTCAGGATCGAGAACACCTACCAGCTCAACTTCGGCGGCAACACCGACTTCCTCAACATGCTGGAGCGCGAGCGGCTGGTCAGCAAGAAGATCAGCAAGACCAACAGCGTCCGCTCCCAGCTCGACCAGAAGCTGGATGACCGGAACATCCACATCGGCCCGTCCGACTACGTGCGCTGGCTGGACGATCGCAAGTGGTGCTACATCCGGATGGAGGGCCGTTCCTTCGGCGACATCCCCCTCAACCTGGAGCTGAAGCTGGAGGTGGTGGACTCGCCGAACAGCGCGGGCATCGTCATCGACGCCGTCCGCTGCTGCAAGCTGGGCCTGGACCGCGGCCTGTCCGGCACCCTGGAGGGCCCCTCCTCCTACTTCATGAAGTCGCCGCCCAAGCAGTTCTCCGACAACCGCGCCCGGGAGCTCACCGAGGCGTTCATCGCCGGGTCCCCCCCCGCGGACGGCAACGGGCACACCCAGGCCGCCGCGGGGAAGGCGCTGGTGGCCAAGCACGCATCCGAAGCCCCCGTCTCCTGATAGCCTGCACCCCGTAAGACGAGCCCCCACGGGGTGGCGATGAGCAGCGTCGGCCAGCAGATCGAGCGCGGCCCTGGCGGTGGAGTTCCCGCCGCCGGGGCGGGCGCCGTCGTTCGCGGCGATGACGGGTCGATGCTGCCCTACTACGCCTACCGGGTCGCCGAGGCGCTGGTCCGGGTCCTGCCCCGGCGCGCCGCCTACGGTCTGGCGGTGGGCTGTGTGGAGGTTCTCCGCACCGTCCGGCCCGGGGCGGTCCGGGGCCTGCGTTCCAACCTCGCCCACGTCCTCCCCGAGCTGCCCCCCCGGGCCCTGGACCGGGTCGTCCGGCGCAACCTGCGCGACCTCGGCCGGGCCTGGGTCGACGTCATGGCGATGCGCTTCGAGGGCGACGACATCAGCAACGGTCTGGTCATCGATCACCTGGAGCGCTACCAGGAGGCGGCCGCCAGCGGGCGGGGCGTCGCCGTGATCTCCCTCCATCTCGGCTGCTGGGAGAAGGGGCTGGCCGCCGGCAACAGCCTCGGGTTTCCCATGGCCCTGCTCGCCGAATACCTCAGGCCGCACCAGCTCTTCGAGCGGGTGGTGGGCTCCCGGCGGGCGCAGGGGGTGAGGATCGTCCCCATCGACATCGCCGCCATCCGCGAGGCCGACGAGGTCACCGCGCGGCGGCTGGGCGCCGCCGCCATGCGGGAGGTGCTGCGCATCCTGAAGGGCGGCGGCGCCATCGCCCTGGCCATGGACCGCGACCTGGTCGGCAACGGCGAACGCTTCCCCTTCTTCGGGGCCGAGGCACCGTTCCCCATCGGCGTGGTCGACGCCGCCATGCGGGCCGGATCCGTGATCCTCCCCATCGCCCTTCCCCGGATCCCCGGAGGCCTGGGAGCCTACGTGAACCCGGAGATCGTCTACGACCGGAGCGCGCCCCGGCCCCAGGAGCTTCGCCGGGTGGTGCTCGAGATCCTCGCCTTCTTCGAGGAGGCGATACGCGCGCACCCGGAGCAGTGGCACGTCCTCGACCCCATCTGGGAGCCGGGCCCATGAGCCGCTGCCCCGGCGCGGGCCGCCGCGCGGCCCGTGACCACGCCTCACCCACGGCCGCGCGCCCATGAAGGTCTGCCTGGTCTCCCCCTACGACTTCACCCACCCGGGCGGGGTCACCGAGCACGTCCGCCACCTCGCCGGCGAGCTGCGCCGCCGGGACCACGAGGTCACCATCCTGGCGCCGTCGGCCCACGTGCGGGACGTGGAGAGCATCCCCGGGTTCGTCCGCATCGGCCGCAGCGTCCCGGTGCGTGGCAACGGCTCGGTGGCCAGGATCGCGCTCTCCTTCCACCTGGTGCGCCGGGTCCGCAGCCTCCTGGACCGCGCCGACTTCGACGTCGTCCACTATCACGAGCCGCTGGTTCCCGGGCTGCCCATCACCACCCTGCGGTTCCACCGGGGCGCCAATGTGGGCACCTTCCATGCCATGGCGCGCCGCAACCTCGGCTACTACTACGGCCGGCCCTTCCTGCTCCGCTACTTCCACCGCCTCCACGGCCTGATCTGCGTCAGCGAGCCGGCGCGCGAGTTCATCAGCCACTACTTCACCGGCGACTACACGATCGTCCCCAACGGCATCGACGGGGGGTGCTTCCGGCCCGACCTCCCCCCGCTTCCCGAGCTGCGCGGCGAGGGCGCGGCGACCATCCTCTTCGTCGGCAGGATGGAGCAGCGCAAGGGGCTCCCCATCCTCCTCGCGGCCTACGCCCAGCTCCGCCGCCAGAGGGCCGGCTGCCGGCTGGTCATCGTCGGCGACGGCCCGATGCGCTGGGCCTACGAGCGGCAGTGCGAGGCCACCGGGGTCCCCGACGTGACCTTCCTCGGCCACGTGCCGGCCGACGTCCTCCCCCGCATCTACGCCAGCGCCGACGTCTTCTGCTCGCCCGCGACCGGCCGCGAGAGCTTCGGCATCGTCCTGCTCGAGGCGATGGCCAGCGGGGTGCCGGTGGTCGCCTCGGCGATCCCGGGTTTCAGCCAGGTCGTCGACCCCGGTGGTGACGGGCTGCTGGTGCCACCGGGCAAGCCCGAGGCTTTCGCACTCGCCCTCGAGTCGCTGATCGCCGACCCGGGGCTGCGCCGGAGCATGGGCAGGCATGGGGTCGAGAAGGCGCGGCGCTACGACTGGCGGGTGGTGGTCGACGGCATCCTCGACGTCTACGCGCAGGCCCGCGAGCGCGCCCGCGCCGCCCTCGTCGCGGAGTCGCGCTGAGGCGCACGGGCGACGTGTTCACCCAGCGATTTCAGGAATGGGTGCGCCGTCAGGCGCGCCGCCTGGTGACCGCCATCCACCTCCGCGGGATCACCCCCAACGCCCTCACCCTGACCGGGCTCGCCGTCACCATCGTTGCCGCCGTCCTCATCGGCCTCGGCCTGCTGATCCCGGGCGGCCTGGTGCTGCTCTTCGCCGGGCTCTTCGACATCCTGGACGGCGCCGTCGCCCGGGTCACCCACCGGGTCCGGCCCTATGGGGCCTTCCTGGACTCGACCACCGACCGCTACGCCGAGATCGTCACCTACGCCGCCCTCCTCTATCACTTCGTCTCCCGGAGCGGCGGAGAGCTCCCGTCCATGCTGGTGATCGTGGCCCTGGGCGGCTCGCTGCTCGTCTCCTACGTGCGCGCCCGGGCCCAGTCGCTCGGCTTCACCTGCGACGGCGGCCTCCTCGCCCGACCCGAGCGGGTGGTGATCACCGTCGCCGGTCTGGTGGTGCCGCCCCTGCTCATCCCCGCCCTCTGGGTGCTCGCCGTGCTCACCAACCTGACCGCCCTTCAGCGGATCTGGCTGGTATGGCGCCAAGCCCGGCGGATGGCGCCAACGGACTCCTGACCGTGGCGAGCACGGGTCGACGGCACTAAACTCCCACGCGCCGTGACCGACACCACCCCCACCTCCCCCCAGCACACCAACCCGCTGGCGCTCGTCCAGGGACTGGCCGGGACCACCCGGGCGACCATCATCGCCGACGTCATCGCGGGAGCGACGCTCGCCGCCGTGGCCATCCCCGAGTCGATGGGCTACACCAAGATCGCGGGCATGCCCGTGATCACGGGCATCTACACCCTCGCCCTCCCCGTCATCGTCTTCGCCCTGGTCGGGTCGTCGCGTCATCTGGTCGTTGGTGCCGACTCGGCGACTGCCGCCATCATGTTCGCGGCCCTGATCAGCCTCGCCAGGCCGGCCAGCCCCGAGTACGTCGGCCTCGCGGGGTTGATCGCGCTGCTCGCCGCTGGCTATCTGCTGCTGGCACGGTTGCTCCGCCTCGGCTTTCTCGCCGACTTCCTCTCCCGCACCGCCCTGGTCGGCTTTCTCAGTGGCGTGGGCGTCCAGGTGGCGCTCACCCAGCTGCCCGGCATGCTCGGCATCCACGCCAGCGGTAGCGTCGTCAGCCAGATGGGGACGGTGCTGGGCTCCCTCGGCCACATCGTGATCCCGGCGGCCGCGCTGGCGATCGTCGCGGTCGCCGCCATCCTGCTGCTCGAGGTGGTCTCCAAGCGGATACCGGGCACCCTCCTGGTGGTCGCCGTCTCGATCATCCTGGCCGCCACCCTGCGCCTGGATCGCCACGGCGTCGCCATCGTCGGGTCGGTGCCGGCAGGGCTCCCGCCCATCGGGCTCCCCCACGTGTCGTGGGGCCAGGTTCCCGGCCTGGCCGCGGTCGCCGCCTCGATCTTCGTGGTCGTCCTGGCCCAGAGCGCCGCCACCGCGCGCAGCTTCGCCCAGAAGCGGGAGGAGGAGCTGAACGAGAACCGCGACCTGGTGGGGCTCGCCATCGCCAACCTGGCCGCCGGGGTCACCGGCACCTTCTGCGTCAACGGCAGCCCGACCAAGACCGCGGTGGTGGACTCGGCCGGAGGGCGCACTCAGCTGGCCCAGCTGGTGATGGCGGTGATCGCCATCGTCGTGCTGGTGGCGGCGACCGCGCTGCTCCACTTCCTGCCCGACGCGACCCTCGCCGCGGTCGTCTTCGTCATCGGGATCCACCTCGTCGACGTCGCCCATCTGCGCGAGCTCTGGCGGCTGCGGCGCGACGAGCTGGTGCTGGCCGTGGCCACGGCTGTGGTGGTGGTGCTGGTCGGCGTCGAGCAGGGGATCGCGCTCGCCGTCGCCCTCTCCGTCCTCGACTTCGTCCGCCGCGCCTACCGGCCCCGGGACACGGTGATGGTGCCCGTCGCGGGGTCTGCCGGCGACCTCATCCCCGAACCTGCGCGCCCCGGCGTCGAGACCCTGCCTGGGGGCATCGCCTACCGCTTCGACGGGACCCTCTTCTTCGCCAACGCCGACCGCTTCCGGCAGCGGGTGCTGGCGCTGGTCGCGGCCGCACCGGACCCGGTCAGCTGGGTCGTCATGGACCTCTCGCCGGTCGCCGACATCGACTACAGTGCCGGCCAGGTGCTGCTCACCCTGCTCCGCGACCTCCGGGCCCGCTCGGTGAGCGTCCACCTCGCCCACGTCGAGGACATCCACGACCTCCTCCAGCGTTACGGCGTGCTGGACCTGGTCGGTGCCAACCACGTCCATCACGGGGTCCGGGATGCGGTGGCCGCCGCGGTCGCCCCCGACACGGCGGGGTGATCCCGTCAGAGGATCTGGAGGGTCTCCACCAGGTTGAAGATGCCGTGGACGACGGCCCCGGGAAGCAGCGACCTCGAGTACTCGTAGAGGAGCGCCAGCAGGATCCCGAGCAGCGCCAGGGGGAGGAACAGGATCTCCTCGCTCGACGTCCCCCAGCCGACGTGGGCGGCGGCGAAGAAGCAGCCGGAGAGCACGGCCGCCGCCGGGACGTTGAGCTGCCGGCGCATCCAGCCGTATACGAAGCCGCGGAAGAAGGTCTCCTCGGCGAGCGGGACCTCCACCGAGAGCAGCACGAGAGCGATGCCGACCTGGTTGCCGTACTCGCCCCGCACGGTCGCGACCTGGGCGTTCTGCACGTGGACGATCCCCGCCTCCGCATTCAGCAGCCACGTCAGCGCGACCAGGCAGGCGGCGCTGGCGACGACCGCCACCGGCAGCCAGCGCCAGCTCGGCATCCGCCAGCCGAGGTCCGACAGCCGGGCGTGGCGGCGGCCCATGGCCAGCCCCGCGACGATGATCATCGCCAGCGCGTACACCGCCGTCTGCTCTGCGAAGTTGCCGAGCGCGGTCTGCTGCTGGGCGCTCAGCCCGTGGACGAGCGTCCGGGCGAATTGCTGCACCGCGGAGGAGAGGAAGAGCTCGGACAGCAGGGAGAGCCCGAGGAAGTAGGCGCCGAAGAAGAGGACCACGTCCGTCCAATCCCAGGCCACCCGCGGGGCCGGGCGGCTTCGGCCCGGCGTGGGCAGGAGCCAGCCGGCGGCGAGCCGGCGGATCGATCCCTCGCGCACCGGGCCATTGTGGCGTGCCACCTCACCGGAGCCGGGCCGGCGGGGGCGGTGCCGGCACGGGGCGGCGGCCGTCCGGTGGCTACACTGCCCGGGTGGCGCTCGGTGACCTCCTCGGCAACCCCGGCGCCGTGGCTGGGCTGCGCCGAGCCCTCGACACCGGGCAGTTGGGCCACGCTCTCCTGGTCGTCGGTCCCGACCAGGTGGGCAAGACCACCCTGATGCTGAGCCTCGCCGGCGAGCTGCTCCCGCGCGGCTCATGGCCCGGTGAGGTGACCAGCCACCCCGACCTCTGGCTGGAGGACTCGGCGGAGGAACGCATCTCGATCAGACGGGTGCGGGCCGGCCGCGATCCGGGGAGCCTGCAGGATTTCCTCAGCCTTCGGCCCTATGCGGGCGGTGCCCGGGTGGCGATCCTCGCACGGGCCGATCGGCTCACCGAAGAGGCCGCCAACTCGCTGCTCAAGACCGTCGAGGAGCCGGCGGCCGGAACCCACCTCCTGCTCACCGCCCACAGCCCCGAGCGCCTGCCCGCCACCATCGTCTCCCGCTGCCGCCAGCTCACCCTGGGGCTGGTCGAGGGCGGCGCCATCGAGGCCTGGCTCCGCGACCGCCACGGCGTGGACCCCGCCACCGCGGAGCTGGCGGCGGAGCTGAGCGGCGGTCGCCCGGGCCGGGCCCTGCGGCTGGCCGCCGACCCCGCGTCCCTGGAGGGTGAGCTGGCGATGCTCGACCGCTTCCTCGCCATCGGTGGGGGCGGGGCACCGGCGGCCCTGGCGGCGGCGGCCGAGCTGGCTCCCGCCGCGGGCGGCGAGGGTCGGGAGCGCCTCCTCGTCAACCTCTCGATCTGGACCTCCTTCGTCCGCGACGCGGCGGTGCGGGCGGCCGGGGCGCCGGAGCTCGCGCGTCTGCGCAGCCGGAGTCGGGAGGCGGACGCCTGGGCGAGAGCGCTCTCACCCGGGGAGCCCGGCCGGATCCTTGACGCGCTGCTGCGGGCTGGGGCTGAGGTCGCCGCCTACGCCCAGCCGCGCCTGCTGCTGGAGGCCCTCTTCCTCGACGTGTTCGGGGGGAGCCCGGCCCCGCCCGCCGTCGATCGCCCGGGCGCGCCGGCAGCCGGGGCGGCCCCCAGCCCCTCGGCGCGAGGCGGTCACCCGCGCCCCGCCGGCTAGGGGGTGGGCTGAGGCGGCGGGCAGATTGACAGTCTGCCCCGGCGCCCCTAGAGTGTGGGAACGCTCTCACCGTGCGGCCGCGGTACACCGGTGGCCTGCCCAATGAGCCTGGCGGTCGATTCCCAGCCGGGGAGGGCTGCGCGACAGACCAGCCCTCGTCGCAAAGCCCTCCCACCGGCGGGATCCCGGACCCGGCCGGCGAGTGCGGAGACCGTCGCGGACCGGTCGTGGCGAGCTTCCGCGCGGTCACAGGTTGGCCACTGCCGTCCACCCCGTTACCCACCTTCGGCAGCGTGCATCGGCGCTGTCACAGGTGCCGGGAGATGATGCGGCGGTCAGGGCTCGGCCGCCGGGAGCCCGGCCTGACCTCAGCCGGGGTGCGGATTCGCCGCCGTGGACATCCTGAAGAGAGCGCTCTCCAGATTCGACCGCCTGGGGGGTCACTACTTCACGCGCTTCCTGTTCGGAGTCCTCGCCATCTGCGTGGTGGTGATGGGTTCGATGGTGCTCGTCCTCACCAACCTCTCGTCCGGGAGCCTCTCCACCGCCACCTCCAATGGTGTGGAGACGGTGGCCCAGGAGGTCTCCAGCAAGGTCGACTCCTGGGTTCAGGACCGCGAGCGCGAACTGACCCAGCTGGCTGGCATCATCTCGAGCTCCGACACCGCCGACGCCAAATCCGCCGTCACCCTGATCGCCAAGGCGACCTCCAGTGACCCCTTCTCGGAGCTGGAGCTGGTCGACGCCAGCGGCCAGCCCGTCGCGGGCACCGGCCTTGGCGGTGAGGTGTCTCTGGTGGGGCAGTCCTGGGTGGCGGGGATCATGGAATCCGGTCAGCCCTATGTCGGTGACATCACCAAGAACGCCGCCGGCAACGACCTCCAGTGGCTGATGGCGGTGCCGGCCAGCACCAGCAACCTGCAGTTCAGCGGGCTTCTGGTCGGCGTCGTTGGCCTGGAGCCGTGGACGGGACCCGGCGGCGGCAGCAACCAGGTCGCCAGCCTCTTCGTCGGCGTCAGCGGCGCGGGTGGCGTGTCGACCTCTGTCACCGCAGTGGACAGCTCCGGCTGGCTCGTTTACACGACCTCCATGGGGAGCTCCTCCACGCTCACCTCCGCGCAGATGCTCGCCCGCGGGGCGCTGCGGACCCGCATCGACAACGCGGCTGTCGCCGGCGCGCTCCGCGGCCACTCCGGTGCAGCCCGCATGACCATGAACGGCACCGACACTATCACCGGGTACGCTGAGGCCGCCGACGTCCAGTGGGCGATTCTGGTGAGCGAGCCCGCCGGCCAGGCGCTGAGCGGTGTGACCGCGCTGCGCAACTCGGGCTTCCTCGTGCTCGGCATCGGCCTGGTGCTGGCGGCGATCTTCTCCTTCATGATGGCCCAGCTCGAGGTGCGCCCGATCCGGGCCCTCTCGCGGGCGGCACGCCGCGTCTCCGCGGGCGACCTCAACGCCCGGGTGGCCCCGGCGGGTGCGGTGGAGGTCGCCACCCTGGGAGCGGCCTTCAACCAGATGGTCGAGCGCCTCGGGGCGCTGATCGGCCGGGTGCAGGGCACCAGCAGCGACCTCTCCGACTCGGCGGTGCGCCTGGCCGCGGCCTCCAACCAGCTTGCCGCCACCACCGCCCGGCAGAGCTCGAGCGCCACCGAGACGTCGGCGAGCATGGAGGAGCTGGCCCGCACCTCGGGTCAGATCGCCGAGACCGTGGAACGGGTCGCCGCCCAGGCCGCCGAGACCAGGGACAAGCTGGAGCTGGCCCGTCAGGACATCCTCGCCTCCACCGAGCGGACCCTGCGCCTCACCGATCGGGCGCGCGACATCGCCAAGATCCTCTCGATGATCAACGACCTGGCCGACCAGACCAACCTCCTCGCTCTCAACGCCGCCATCGAGGCCGCGCGGGCGGGGGACGCGGGGCGCGGCTTCGCGGTCGTCGCCGACGAGGTGCGGCGGCTGGCCGACCGGTCCAAGGCGCTGGCCGCCGACATCTCCCAGATCACCACGAACGTCCAGGTCGAGACCAGTGCCACGGTGCTGGCGATGGACAAGGGGGCCGAGCAGCTCACGGCCGGACTGAGCCTCATGGAGCACGTCGCCGAGGCCAGCTCGGGGATCCGGCTGGCCACCCAGCAGCAGCAGTCCGCCACCGAGCAGGTGGTGGAGGCCATGGAGCAGGTGCGGATCGCGAGCCAGCAGGTCTCGACCACCGCTCAGGAGCTGGCGGTGGCTTCGGGCAGCCAGGCGAATATGGCCGGCGACCTCGAGCAGGCCTCGGCCATGGACCCCTCCCGCCCTGGCGGCAACAGCCGGCATCAGCCTGCCGGCACGAGCTCCGACGTTCCCGGCCGGCCCGGTCGCGGCCATGGCCTCGAGCTCGGCAGGGCTCGGGCAAAGCCTGGACAGTCCAGCGGCTGACCGGGTCCTGGGCAACACCCCGTGGCCTAGGATCACGGGATGCTGGAGGGAACCGGCACCGCACCCAGAGGAGCTCAGAGCGGTGGCATCCGCACAGCCGACCCCTGAGGACCCGGCGGTCCGGGACATCCCGGCGCTCGTCCGCCGGATGACCCTCGACGAGAAGGCCTCCCTCACCGCCGGCGTCGATAGCTGGCACACCGCCGCGATCCCGCGACTCGGCATCCCGGCGGTGAAGCTCACCGACGGTCCCAGCGGGGCCCGGGGCGAGACCCGTGGCGTCCACAGCGCCACCCCATCGGTGTGCATCCCCTCCGCGACGGCTCTGGGCGCCACCTGGGATCCCGATCTCGTCGCTCAGGCCGCGGCCATGGTCGCGCGCCAGGCCCTCGACAAGGGGGCGCGGGTGCTCCTCGCACCCACCGTCAACCTGCACCGGCACCCGCTCTGGGGACGCAACTTCGAGGCCTTCTCCGAGGATCCGATCCTCACCGCCAAGCTCGCGGTCGGATATATCCGGGGCGTGCAGGCCGAGGGCGTCGTGGCCACGGTGAAGCACTTCGTGGGCAACGAGACCGAGTTCGAGCGGAACACCTCCTCCTCGGTCATCGACGAGCGCGCCCTGCGCGAACTCTACCTCCTGCCCTTCGAGCATGCGGTCAAGGTGGCCGGGGTGCTGGCGCTGATGACCAGCTACAACCGGGTCAACGGCAGCCATGTGTCCGACGACCCGCGACTTCTGGGCGACGTCCTCCGCCGTGAATGGGGCTTCGAGGGCGTGGTCATGACCGACTGGTTCGCCCTCGCCAGCACCCTCGACGCGGCGCGCGCCGGTCTCGACCTGGAGATGCCCGGACCCCCTCGTTCGTTCGGCGCGGCGCTCGCCGCCGCGGTTCGCGCCGGCGATGTGGAGGAGACGCTCCTCGACGCCAAGGTCTGCCGCCTGATGACTGTCCTGGACCGAGTGGGCGCTCTCGAGGACCCGGCAGCCCAGCCCGAGCATCCGATCGATCGCCCCGAAGACCGGAGCCTTTGCCGCCGCGCGGCTGCCGACGCCCTGGTGCTCCTCCGCAACCGGGGCGTCCTCCCGCTCTCACCGAGCGGCCATCACCGGCTGGCCGTCGTCGGACCGAACGCGGACCACCCCGCGATCGTGGGCGGTGGGAGCGCCGGGATCGTCCCTCACTATCTTCTGTCCCCGCTCACCGCCCTCCGCGAGCGCTTCGGAGATACCCACGAGATCGTCCACGAGGCGGGCACGGACGAGGCCGGCGTCGAGCGGGCGGTCGATCTGGCTCGCGCCGCCGGCGCCGCCATCGTCTTCGTCGGGACCGGCTCGGACTGGGAGAGCGAGGACTACGACCGCGAGACGATGGAGCTTCCCGGTCACCAGGACGAGCTGGTTCGCCGGGTCCTGCAGGCCAACCCCCGCAGCGTGGTGGTGGTCAATGCCGGGGCGCCGGTGACCATGGAGTGGGCGGGAGAGGCCGGCGCGCTGCTCCAGACCTGGTTCGCCGGGCAGGAGTACGCCAACGCGCTGGTCGACGTCCTCTTCGGGGACGCGGAGCCCGGCGGGCGCCTGCCCACCACGCTGCCGCTCGCACTCGAGCACACGCCGGCCTTCCTCAACTTCCCGGGGGAGAGCAGCCAGGTTCGCTACGGCGAGGGGCTCTTCATCGGCTACCGGTGGTACGAGGCCCGCAAGCTGCCGGTGCGGTTCCCCTTCGGCCACGGCCTCTCCTATACGACCTTCGAGATCGGGGCCCCTCGACTGTCGGAGACGAGAGTGGTCTCCGGCCGGCGGCTCCGCCTCGAGGCGACGGTGACCAACACCGGTCCGCGGCGGGGATCCGAGGTGGTCCAGCTCTACGTGGCCCCGCCCGGCGGCGGCAGGGACCGGCCCGGCGGGCGGCTCCGACCGCTCAAGGAGCTCAGGGCCTTCGCCAAGGTGCGGCTGGACCCGGGGGAGGCCACCATCGTCGGCTTCGAGCTGGGGGAGCGCTCTTTCGCCTACTACGACGTCGCCGACGAGGACTGGCCGAAGCTGCAGCAGCGCCACCCCATGTCCTGGGCACCCCGTGAGGTGCACCTGCACCGCCGGGAGGCGGGATGGTATGTCGACCCGGGGGACTACCAGCTGCAGGTGGGGCGCTCCTCGGCCGAGATCGCGCACACGGTGACAGTCGCGGTTGCCGGCAGTCCCGAACCGCTCGATCCCTCGCTTCCCCTCGACTGAACCCGACCTCATCGGAGGGGCCACCCTCGACCGGGCGGCCCCCGACCTCCGACGCGGGTGATTGCCGTCACCGATCACCCGTTGGGGTGATTGACACCCCACCGAGGCCGTCCCTAAAGTGTGGGACCGCTCCCATGAAGGCTCCCCGCGACCCCAAGGCGACCCTCGAGGAGGTGGCGCTGGCGGCAGGCGTCTCGCGGTCCACGGCATCCCGGGTACTGAGCTACGACCCCCGGGTGAGTCCGGACGCCCGGCGGGCGGTTGAGCGCGCGGTCAGCAAGCTTGGTTACATCCCCAACCAGGCAGGACGCGCCCTCGCCACCGGGCGCAGTGACGCCATGGCCCTGGTGGCGCCCATCACCTTCCTCATCGGCGACCCCTTCTTCCCGCGTCTCATCCGGGGTGTCAGCGACGTCCTCGCCTCGCGCGAGCTGCAGCTGATCCTGCTGGCGGTCCAGACGGGTCCCGACGCCGACCGGGTGGAGCGCTACGTTGCCGCCGGCCATGCCGACGGGGTCCTGCTGGTCTCCCTCCCCACCGCCCATCCGCTGGCGGGACGTCTCGCCGCCCGGGGGATCCCGGTCGTGGTCAGCGGGCCCCCCTCCGAATCGGAGCACGTCAGCCACGTTGACGTGGACAACGTCGGCGGGTCCACGCGCGGCGTCGCCCACCTCGCCTCCGGGGGGCGGCGGTCCATCGCCACCATCACCGGCCGCCAGGACATGCCCGCCGGTCACGACCGGTTGGTGGGCTACCGCGCGGCGCTGGAGGCGGCCGGCCTTCCCTACGACGACAGCCTGGTCGAGGCGGGTGACTTCACCCGCGAGGGCGGCGCTCGGGCGATGCGGTTTCTGCTCATCAAGCACCCCCGCCTCGACGCCGTCTTCGCGGCCTCGGACCTGATGGCCGAGGGGGCCCTCCAGGCGCTCGCCGAGGCTGGCCGCCGGGTCCCCGAGGACGTGGCCGTGGTCGGCTTCGACGACCACCCCATGGCCGCCATGCTGCAACCGCCGCTCACCAGCGTGCGCCAGCCCGTCGAGGAGATCGGCCGCGAGATGGCGCGGCTGCTCATGGACAGCGTCCAAACCCCGGATCGGCCGCCGCGCAACGTCATCCTGCGCACGCGGCTCGAGGTGCGCGCCTCCTCGGCGCCGGTGGTCCCGAAGCTCGGCGGGGAGGCCGGCTAGCATGCGCCTGCTGATCCGGCGGCTCGGCTTCTACCTCATCGCCGCCTGGGCGGCGATCACCTTCAGCTTCCTCCTCCCGCGTGTGGTGCCCGGCGACCCGGTCGCGGCCGCGATCATCCGAGCCGAGACGTCGGGGGTGTGCAACGCGGCCTGCGTCCATGCCATCGAGCTGCAGCTCGGCTTCCACGTCCACACCAGCCTCTGGACCCAGTACCTCCAGTACTGGGGGAACCTCTTTCACGGAAACCTGGGCTGGTCATGGTCCGAGAACGCGCCGGTGGGCAGCCTGATCGTCTCCTATCTGCCCTGGACCATCGGGTTGCTGGCCGTCTCCACGACCCTGGCCTTCGTCATCGGGACCCTCATCGGCGTCCTGATGGCCTGGCGGCGCGGCACCTGGGTCGAGTGGGTGATGCCGGTCACGACCTTCTTCCAGGCGATTCCCTACTTCTACCTCGCCCTGGTGCTCATCCTCATCTTCGGGGCGACGGGGACGATGCTCAAGTGGTTCCCGAGCCTCTTCGGCTACGACATCTACGCGGTGAACCCCGGTATGAACTGGCCCTACATCGCGAGCATCCTCAGCCATGCGATCCTGCCCGCGGCGACCGTCGTCCTGGCCTCGATGGCAGGCTTCATCCTGACCATGCGTAACAACATGCTCACCACCATGGACGAGGACTTCGTCCTGGTGGCCCGGGCCAAGGGCCTGCCGAGCCGAAGGGTGGTGACGTATGCGGCGCGCAATGCCCTGCTGCCGGTCGTCTCCAACTTCACCATCGCGCTGAGCCTGGTGGTCGCCGGCCAGATTCTCGTCGAGATCGTCTTCAACTACCCCGGGATCGGCTACCACCTCTACCAGGCCCTGAGCGAACTCGACTACAACCTGGTGCAGGGGATCTTCGTGGTCATCACCCTGGTGGTGCTGGCCGCCAACCTCCTGGCGGACGTGGTGTACGTGCTGATCGACCCCCGGGCGCGGCAGGCGGGCTGAGCAGATGTCCAGCAACAGCATGCTCATGGGCCAGACCGCCGGTGGCAAGACCCCTCCCCCGGAAGGGTCTCCGCGGCGCGAGCGGGTGCTGCACCTGCCGCACTCGCCCAAGGTGACCGTCGGCCTCGTGATGCTGGCCATCTTCGTGGTGATCGCCATCATCGGAGGGTGGGCCGCCCCGTACTCCCCGAACGCGACCAACGTGGCGACCTGGGTGAAGCACGTCCTGGTCCCAGGAACCGGGCCCGGCACCGGCTTCCCGGCGCACTACTACCCGCTCCCGCTGCCGCCGTCGGGCAGCCACCTGCTGGGGACGACCGTCTTCGCTCAGGACGTCCTGTCCCAGCTGCTGGCCTCCACCGCGGCCACCGTGTTCGTCGGCGTTCTCGCCGCGGCGATGGCCACCGTGCTCTCGGTGCTCGTCGGAGTCACCGCGGGCTACATGGGCGGCGCCGCCGACGAGGGGCTGTCGCTGCTGTCCAACGTCTTCCTCGCCATTCCCGGGCTTCCGCTCCTGATCGTGCTGGCCGACTACGTGCCGGTCGCAGGGACCAGCGTCATCCTGGTCGCCACCATCATCGCCGTCACCGCCTGGGCGTACAGCGCCCGGGTGCTGCGCGCGCAGACCCTGTCCCTGCGCAATCGCGACTTCGTCGAGGCGGCGAGGATCTCGGGGGAGGGCCGCCTGCGCATCATCGTCGTCGAGGTTCTTCCCAACCTGGTCCCCATCGTGGCCGCCTCGTTCCTCTTCACCACCCTCTACGCGGTGGGCGCCTATGTGGCCATCGCCTTCCTCGGGCTGGCCGGATCGCCCACGTCGTCGCCCGCCGGTCTCTGGAACTGGGGTGAGATGCTGCGGGAGGGATTCGCCAACAACGCGGTGCGCGGCGGGTGGTGGTGGTGGTGGGCACCTCCGGGCCTCTGCATCGCCCTGCTCGGCACCTCGCTCGCACTCCTCAACTTCGGTATCGACGAGTTCATCAACCCGCGCCTGCGAGTCGCCGGCCTCTCGCGCAGGGCGGCCAGGAAGGCGGGGATCAAGACCCGACCGCCCTTTGGCATCACCCCGGTGGCGCGGCGGGAGGGGGCGACCGGCGGCGAGGTGGCCGCGCCGTGACCCTCCACGACACGACGGGGAGCTCGCCGGCACCGGCCGCTCTGGTGCCGATCTCGGATGGGAGGGCGGACCCGGTCCTCGAGATCCGCGGGCTCTGTGTTGACTACGGCATCGGCGGCGACGCCGTGCATCCGGTGGTGGACTGCGACCTGGTGCTGCGGCGCGGACACGTGCTGGGCCTCGCGGGTGAGAGCGGCAGCGGCAAGTCGACCCTGGCCATGGCGGCGATCCGCCTGCTCCGCTGGCCGGGCGTGATCACCGCGGGCGAGGTCCTCTTCCACTCCAGACCCGCCTCCGGGGACGGGTCCTCGCGCACCGTGGACATCCTGGCGGCCAGCGAGGAGGAGCTGCGCTCCGTGCGCTGGTCCGAGATCTCGGTGGTCCCGCAGAGCGCTTTGAACGCTCTCAACCCCGTGGCCACGACGCGTGCGCAGTTCGACGATCTGCTCCGCGTGCATCGCCGCAGCCTCTCCGGGGCGGAGAGATTGGACCGGGAGGTGGAGCTCCTGGAGATGGTGGGGTTGACCTCTGACCGGCTCCGCAGCTACCCCCACGAGCTCTCTGGAGGCCAGCGGCAGCGGGTGATGATCGCCATGGCCCTGGCCCTCGACCCCCAGGTCATGATCCTCGACGAGCCCACGACCGCCCTCGACGTCGTCACCCAGCGGGAGATCCTCGAGGAGCTGATGGACCTGGGCACGCGACTGGGCTTCGCCGCCCTCTTCATCACCCACGACCTCTCCCTGCTCGTCGAGCTCGCCGACGAGATCGCGGTCATGTACGCCGGGCGGATCGTCGAGATGGCTCCGGCGGACTCCCTCTTCCACGCTCCCCGGATGCCGTACACGTACGGCCTGCTCCACTGCTTCCCGCCGATGCACGGGGAGAAGGTGCCCATGGAGGGCATCCCGGGCTCACCGCCCGACCTGCGCGCCCTGCCCCGCGGGTGCGCCTTCCATCCCCGCTGCCCGTGGGCGATGGAGCGGTGCCGGTCGCAGACGCCGGCGCTCGTGTCCCTGGGCGAGTCGGGTCGCCTGGCGAGCTGCTGGCTCCACGCGGGCGATGTCAGCGTCCCCCAGGACCTGGGCCTTCCCGACCCACGGCAGCCGGCCACCGGCGCGCGGGCCGCGGTGCCGCAGCGCCGCCGGAGCTCGCGATGAGCGTTGCCGCGCGCACGCCGTTCGCTTCGACACCGGTCGCCACCGAACCGGTGCTGGAGGGAAGGAACCTCAGCAAGCACTTCTCCGTCCGGCACGGTCGCGGCCTGTTCGCAAGCCGGGCTCTCCTCTACGCGGTGGAGGATTTCTCCGTCGGTCTCACCGCGGGCGCCGTCACCGCCCTGGTGGGCGAGAGCGGGTCAGGGAAGACGACGGTCGCCCGGTTGCTGGCCAAGGTCATCGCTCCCGACCACGGTGAGCTGTTCCTCGATGGTGCACCGGCGCCGCAGGGCCGCCCCCGCTCGTACACCGCGCAGGTTCAGATGGTCCTGCAGGACCCCTTCACCTCCCTCAACCCGGTGTACCGGATCCGCCACAACCTGGTGCGACCCTTGCGGATCCACCACACTGCCACCGACATCGAGGCGAGCGTTGCCGACCTGCTCACCCGGGTGGCGCTGGAGCCGCCCGAGCAGTTCGCGGACATGTTCCCTCACGAGCTCTCCGGAGGCCAGCGGCAGCGGGTGGCGATCGCCCGGGCACTGGCGGTCCGGCCGCGGGTGCTGCTCGCCGACGAGCCGGTCTCGATGCTCGACGTCTCGGTCCGCCTGGGATTGCTCAACCTGCTCGCCGACCTGCGCGATCGCGAGCACCTGGCGATCCTCTACGTCACCCACGACATCGGCTCGGCGCGCTACCTCGCCGACACCATCATGGTGATGTACGCCGGGAGGCTGGTGGAGTCGGCGCCGAGCGCGACTCTCACCGACAGCCCGGCCCACCCCTACACCCAGCTCCTGCTGTCGGCCGCTCCCGACCCGGACCGCGTGGAACCGCCGAGTCTGGCCGGCAGCGGCGCGCCGCCAAGCCTGATCTCTCCGCCGAGCGGATGCCGCTTCCATCCCCGCTGTCCCCACGCCATGGAGATCTGCAGCCGGGCGACCCCGCCCGACGTCCGGGTCTCGTCCGGCCACACCGCCGCCTGCTGGCTGCACGTTGACCCGGCGGAGCGCAAGGTGGACAGCGACGGGGGTGGGGCCCCGCCGGGAGACGGCGGCGGCCATCCGCCGGCCGCTGACGGCGTGCGGTCCGATCGCGAGCACGACCCGATGAGCACCAGCGTGCACGAGGAGAACTGAGGAGGACTGAGGAGGAACCGACCATGGCCTATAGCGTTCCGGGCTCCGCCGGCGCCCGGGGGGCATCGTGGAGAGGCGTGTGTGGCTCACCCGTCGGTGAGGCCGGACGCGACCGCTCTTGGTGGCGGTGCCTCGCCTCGGCATCAATCATCAGACGGTGCACCGCCCCCCGCGGGCTGTGCCTTACGGAGATCACGAGCGTATGAATCGAAGAGCATTGACAGGCCTGCTCGGGACGGCGGTACTGACCGTGGCCGTCGCCGCGTGCGGGAGCTCCAGCACCTCGACGACGTCGTCGTCGCCAAGCACGACGACGACGGCAGGGCCGCCTCTGATCGCGGAGCCGACCACCGGGGTCACGTTCTCGGACGACTTCAACCCCTATGACGGCAACTCGGTTGCGGAACAGATGGGCACCCGCACGATGGTCAACGAGCCGCTGATCGAGTTCGACCAGCTCGACCCGACCTCGAGCGGAACCCACTACTGGCTGGCCAGCGCCTACAGCTTCAGCAACAGCGGCAAGACCCTGTCGGTCACCGTCAAGCCGAACATCAAGTTCAACAACGGCACCGCCTTCGGGCCGGCCGACGTTGTCGCCACCTACACGATGCTGATGAACGCCAAGGCGAACATCAACGGCGTTCCGGCCCAGTCGTCGGCCCCGACCGCTTCGGGGAACGTGGTGACCCTGAACTTCGCCACGGCGCAGTACACCAGCCTCTACACCATCCTCGGCAACGAGTACATGCTGCCGGCGTCGGAGGCGAACTCGATCGCCGCCAACCCGACCGTCAAGATCACCGACCCGGTGGGAACCGGCCCCTTCATGCTCAAGAGCTACACCAGCTCGTTGATCACGTGGAAGCCGAACCCCTACTACTGGGGCGGTAAGCCGCCGGAGTCCGAGATCGAGACCCCGTCCCTCGCCACCAACGCCGCCGCGAGCGACGCCCTGGTGAGTGGCCAGCTCGACTGGGCCGGCAACGACATCCCCAACGTCTACTCCAACTTCGTCGACCTCGACCCCCAGACCAACAACGCCTGGTTCGCCCCCGGCAGCACCGTGACCCTCTGGTTCAACCTGAACTCGGGTAACGGCGGCGCCACCGGGATCGGCGACGCCCAGGTCCGCAAGGCGGTTAGCTACGGCATCGACCGCAACGCCCTCGGCCTCCTGGGTGAGTCCGGGTACGAGCTGCCGGCGAGCTCCTCGAGTGGGCTGATCATACCCGCACAGAAGAGCTACCTTCCATCGGACGGCAGCCTCACCAACGATCTCTCGACCTCCGGGAACGTCGCGGACGCGGCGACCGCCAAGGCCGACAACCTGCCCTCCGGCGATGATGTCTACGACATCCTCACCGCGGACGGCTACACGGCCCCGACCAGCTCCAGCTACAACAGCAGCACCGGGACGTACACCCCCGGCGGCACCTGCACCAGCAACAACCCGGCCAACTGCTGGGAGAAGTCCGGTCAGGACATCAGCTTCTCGGTCTACGACCCGATCGCGTTCTCCGACTACTGGGAAGACGCTGCCCTCATCTCGTCGGAGCTGCAGGCCGTCGGCATGGACGTGACCACCAAGGCCGCCCAGGGCTACTCCGACTGGTTCTCCGGGTACTCCACGAGCACCTCTGACTGGCAGACGCTGATCCACTGGGGCAGCGGCGGCAGCATCCCGTACATCCAGTACGAGGACTGGTTCGACGCCACCAGCTCCACCAACTCCGCCGCTTACGCCGGGCTGAAGAACTGGTCCGGTGACGCGGCCGCGGAGACCGCCCTGACCCAGTACGCCAGCACGGACCCCAGCGACACCTCGACCCTGCTCCCGATCGTCCAGTCGCTTGAGACGGCCATGTCGACCCAGGTCCCCTATGTGCCCCTCCTCTACGGTGCCGACTGGAACGTCTTCAGCAGCGCGGCATACACGGGCTGGCCGAACCAGTCGCACCCCTACATGGACCCATCCCCGAGCGATCCGCAGATGCCCTACATCCTGATGCAGCTCAGGCCGGTGGCCTCCTGATCGGATCACTTCACTAGACCCACCCGCTGAAGGTGGGCGGGTCGGACCCGGCCGGCAGCGCGCCGGCCGGGTCACCGACCCGGCGGCCGGCGCGCCACACGGCGATGGGCGCGCCGGCTCAGAGGCCCCGGATCATCATGGACTGCGGTCGACGCGACCACCGCGGGCCAGGTCCCGGGTTGGACCGACGCTCCGCAGGCGGCGCCGGATGCTCAGCCGAGCTGGTACCGCCGGCGAGCCGTCAGACCACTCGGACCGCTTCGCTCAGCCGCAGATCGCGTGACGAGCGGCCCGCACGCAGCCGCCAGCTTGCCGACGGCCAGCTCCACCCATGCGCGCTCTCGTCGAATCGGGCGAAGGCACGGGACGGCACGGTGAGGCTGACGGTCACCTCCTCGCCCGGGCCGGCGTCGACCGGGGCGAAGGCGGCCAGGACCCGCAGTGGGCGGGTGCCATCGTCGGCACCGGGCGCCGGCTCCACGTAGAGCTGGACGATCTCGCGGCCGGCGCGTCCGCCGACGTTGCGGACGCTCACCGCCACCGCGAGATCCTCTCCGGGCCTCAGCTCGACGGTGGCGGGCCGCAGCGCCACGTACTCCCAGTCGGTGTAGCCGAGCCCGTGGCCGAAGCAGAACCGGGGCTCGGTGCCGGCGTGGTCGTAGCCGCGGTAGCCCATCAGCAGCCCCTCCGCGTACTCCAGCCGGCCGAAGTTGGGCTCGGCGCCGAGGACCGGGCAGTCCGCCTCACGCCGGGGGATGGTCACCGGGAGCCGTCCCCCCGGCTCGGCGACGCCCAGCAGGACGTCGGCGATCGCCTCGCCCATCGCCTGACCGGGAAGCCACACCTGGAGAATCGCGGCGACCTCGTCCACCCAGGGCATGAGCACCGGCGACCCGGAGTTGACGACCACCACGGTTCGGGGGTTGGCGGCGGCAACCCGCCGGACCAGCTCATCCTGGCGCCCGGGCAGGGCCAGCGAATCGCGGTCGTACCCCTCGCTGTCGCTGCTCTCCACGGAGCCGACCACGACCACCGCCGCGGTCGACCGACCGGCGGCCTCGACGGCCTCGGCGATCATGGCCTCCTCGTCGGGGGCGGGCGCGATGCCGAGACGGAAGATGACCAGCCGCGCGCTGTGAACGCGGGTCGTGGGGATGCCCTGGGCCCCGGGCCGCGCCTCGACCTCACGGCCGGACTCGAGTGATGCCGGAAGATGATCCTCGATCTGGACCTCGACCTCCCGACCGGCCTCCAGCTCGACCGCGACGCGGAGCTCGGGAGGCCGCGCGAGCAGGCCCACCAGCTCCGGGGGCGCCAGGGTGGTCGCCTCGGCGATCCGCCTGCCGTCGATGCTGATCGCCATCTCGCCCAGACCGGCCGCGCCGATGAGATGAGGGCCGCTCACGGCGGGGCGGTAGCGACCGCGGATGACGATCCTCGACGCGCCGGCATGGACGGTGTCGGGCAGGTCGTCCCACCAGGTGACGGCGTTGCGATCATACGGCGCGTCGTAGAGGAGGGCTCCGTCCTCGGCATGGACGGTCAGGCGCACCCCGGGATCCCCGCCCACCGGGTCGTGCAGCGTCCCCTCCTCCGCCTCCGGGACGATGTTCCAGGGGCGGCAGCCGGGATGGAGCTCCACCGTCCCGTCACCGGCGGCGGAGCGCAGGGCGTCGACCAGGCCGGGTCGCCTGACCGCGAGGACCATGGCGCTTCCCCCGCCCTGGATCCGGGGCCAGGCGGCGTTGGGCCCCACCACGGCGATGCGTCGCCAGGCGTCGCCCTCGAGGGGCAGCGCTCCGTCCCGGTTGCGCAGCAGGACGAAGCAGCGCCCGGCGACCTGGCGCAGCAGGGCGGGGTCCACCCTGCGGGGCGCCGACGAGCTCCCGCTGGCACCGGGCGTCGGTTCCTTCCACGTCGCTGCCGCTCTCTCGGGGGTGCTCAGGGCCCCCACCTGTCGCGCCAGCCGCAGGAGGCGCAGCACCTTGTCGTCGATCTCCGCCACGGACACCCGGCCGGCCTCGACGGCGGCCAGGAGGCGGTCCCCCCACGGGCCGTCGGGGCCGGGCATCACCAGGTCCAGGCCCGCCAGCGCCGACTCCTCGGTGCCTCGGGTCGCGGTCCAGTCGGACAGCACCACCCCACCGTACCCCCACTCGTCCTTGAGCAGATCCCGAATCAGCGGACGGTTGGCGGTCATGGGGAATCCGTTCACCGCGTTGTAGCCGGCCATGATCATGGCCGGAGCCGCTTCGCGGACGCAGACCTCGAAGGGAACCAGGTACAGCTCCCGGAGCGTCGGCTCGTCGATCCGCGCGTCGTAGAGCTTGCGCTCGGTCTCGGAGTCGTTGGCCACGAAGTGCTTGAGGCAGGAGACGACTCCGGTCTCCTGGACCCCCTGGACGTAGGCGGCGGCGATTCCCGCGGTCAGCCATGGATCCTCGGAGAAACACTCGAAGGCGCGCCCCCCGAGCGGTGTGCGCACCAGGTTCAGATTGGGGGCCAGCAGGACGTCGACGTCGAGAGCGCGGGCCTCGCGGCCGAGGGCGGCTGCGAGGTCATGGACCAGCGCGGGGTCCCAGGTGGCGGCCAGCGCGATCGGGGCGGGCAGCGAGGAGACCGGGCGGTCGGTCCGGAAGCGGACGCCGCGGACTCCGGCCGGACCATCGGAGACGACAATCGGTCGGAGTCCGACCTGGTCGTCGCCATGGAAGTACCAGTGGGTGGCCCCGGTCAGCAGACGGATCTTTCGCCCCAGGTCGAGCTGCGCCAGCAGCGCCTGCTCGGTGCCGAGGACGCCATCATGGGAAGTCTGCGTCACTGCGGGCAATTCTACCCTCGCGGCTCATGTCCAGGCCCGGCTCGTCACCCAGGGCGCCGACCCCAGCTACCCACCCCAGACCGGCGTGATAGTGTCCCTGTGGCCGCGGGCCACCCGATGCGGTCTGAGCCTGCCGCGCCGGGCCGCACAGTCGTGGGCGTCACGGGGGATGCCGTTGCGCTACGGGCACTTCGACGACGAGCGCCGGGAGTATGTCGTCTCCCGCCCCGACACCCCCCTCCCGTGGATCAACTACCTCGGTCTGGAGGAGTACTTCGGGATCATCTCCAACACCGCCGGCGGCTACGCGTTCTTCCGGGATGCCAGGCTGCGCCGGATCAGCCGCTACCGCTACAACAATGCCCCCTTCGACGTCGGGGGGCGCTACCTGTACCTGCGCGACGATGCGACCGGCGACCGCTGGTCGCCCTCCTGGCAACCGACCCGGACTGCGCTCGGCGCCTACGAGTGCCGGCACGGGCTCTCCTACACGATCATCGCCTCCACCCATCGTGGGGTCCGGGCCGAGACCCTCTACTGCGTGCCGCTGGGCGAGACCCTGGAGGTGTGGCGGTTACGGCTTGCCAACCTGGGCGGCGACCGACGCCAGCTCTCCGTCTTCTCCTCGGTGGAGTTCTGCCTCTGGGACGCCCAGGACGACTCGACCAACTTCCAGCGCAACTTCTCGACCGGAGAGGTCGAGGTGGAAGGGAGCGTCATCTACCACAAGACCGAGTACCGGGAGCGGCGCGACCACTTCGCTTACTTCGCGTGCTCCGAGCCGCTGGCCGGCTTCGACACCCAGCGCGAGGCCTTCCTCGGGCCCTACCGCGGCTTCGACAATCCCATCGCGGTGGAGCGCGGCAGCGCCGGCGATTCGGTGGCTCACGGCTGGGCGCCTCACGGCTCGCACCACGTTCGCCTCGAGCTGGGACCGCACGATGAGCGCGAGATCGTCTTCCTGCTCGGCTACCACCAGAACCCGGTCGCCGAGAAGTTCGACCCTCCCGGCTCCCAGGTCGTCAACAAGCGGACGGTCAGACCGGTGATCGAGCGCTGGCTCCGCTCCGACACGGTGGAGGAGGGGATGCGGGGGCTGCGCGCGCGCTGGGACGAGCTGCTCTCCAACGTCCGGGTCGAGACCCCCGACGAGCACACCGACCGGATGATCAACGTCTGGAACGCCTATCAATGCGTGGTGACCTTCAACCTGAGCCGGGCGGCGTCCTTCTACGAATCCGGTATCGGCCGGGGGATGGGCTTCCGCGACTCCAACCAGGACCTGCTGGGGTTCGTCCAGATGGTCCCGGAGCGGGCTCGGCAGCGGATCCTCGACCTCGCCGCCACCCAGCTCTCCACCGGGAGTGCCTATCACCAGTACCAGCCGCTCACCAAGCGGGGCAACGACGACATCGGCTCCGGCTTCAACGACGACCCGCTCTGGCTGGTGCAGGGGGTCGCCGCCTACCTGCGCGAGACCGGGGACAGCGCCATCCTCGACGAGCAGGTGCCCTACGACAACGCTCCAGGGACCGAGGTGCCGCTGCTCGACCACCTGCGCCGCAGCGTCGCCCACACCCTGGAGCGGCTCGGCCCCCACGGCCTGCCGCTGATCGGCCGGGCGGACTGGAACGACTGCCTCAACCTCAACTGCTTCTCCGACACTCCGGGCGAGGCATTCCAGACCACCGAGAACCGCAGTGGAGGGGTGGCCGAGTCCGTCTTCATCGCTGGCCAGTTCGTGCTCGCCGCCCGGGAGCTGGCTGCCGTGGTCGGCCCTCTCGGCCACGCCGGCGAGGCCTCCCGACTGCTCGACGCGGCGGCGGCGATGGGAGCCGCCATCGACGAGCACGGCTGGGACGGGGAATGGTTCCGGCGCGCCTACGACTTCTTCGGCAACCCGGTGGGGTCAGCGCAGTGCGACGAGGGCCAGATCTTCATCGAGACCCAGGGGATGTGCGTCATGGCCGGGGTGGGGCTCGCCGACGGCCGGGCCCGCCGCGCCCTCGACAGCGTGCGCGAGCGGCTCCTCACCGATCACGGCGTGGTCCTGCAGCAGCCGGCCTACACCAGCTACCGCATCGAGCTCGGCGAGATCTCCTCCTACCCCCCCGGGTACAAGGAGAACGCCGGCATCTTCTGCCACGCCAACCCGTGGATCATGATCGCCGAGGCGATGACCGGTGACGGCGACGCCGCCTTCGACTGCTATCGCCGGATCAACCCTTCCGTGCGCGAGGCGATCAGTGAGGTGCATCGCTGCGAGCCCTACGTCTACGCGCAGATGATCGCCGGGCGCGATGCCGCAACTCACGGCGAGGCCAAGAACTCGTGGCTCACCGGGGCCGCTGCCTGGAACTTCGTCGCCATGACCCAGTGGATCCTCGGGATCAGGCCCGAGCACGAGGGATTGCGCATCGACCCGGTGATCCCGGCCGACTGGCCCGGATTCAGCGCGACGCGGCGCTTCCGCGGCGCCACCTACCGGATCACGGTGCGCAAGCCGCCGGGGACCACCGGCCGTGTCCACCACCTGGTCGTCAATGGCGCCCGGGTCGAGGGGAGTCTCGTCCCCCTCGCTCCGGCCGGCGCCACGGTCGAGGTCCAGGCGATCGTCTCCGGATAGCGACCGGCGGTGGCCCCGCCTTGCGCATACTCCCCACCATGTCCCGCCACCGACGCGCCTCCCTCGGCTCCGCTTTCGGCTACGTTCCCGGTGAGCAGCCGGCCGACGGCGCGGCCTGGATCAAGCTCAACACCAACGAGTCACCGCTTCCCCCGTCGCCCCAGGTGGCCCCCGCCGTCGCACAGGCGGTGGGCTCGCTGCGCCGCTACCCGGACCCGCGGGGGGAGCCGCTGCGCTCCGCGCTGGCCCGCCACCACGGGTTGAGCCCGGAGGCGGCGGTGGTCGGCAATGGCGCCGACCAGATCCTGGAAAGCTGCTTCCGGGCCTTCGCCGACCCCGGAGACACCGTGGTCCTGACCCGGCCGACCTACTCGCTGCTGCCCCTGCTCGCCCGGCTCGGGGGCGCCCGCGCGGAGAGTGTTGCGATCACAGACGATGGGTCCCTCCCCGAGGCCCTCGCCGCAATCCCGGGGGTGATGCGCATTCTCTGCAATCCCAACTCCCCGACCGGGAGCTGGGCGCTTCCGTCCGCGGTCGAGAGCCGCCTCGGCGAGGCCAGCTCGGTGGTGGTCATCGACGAGGCGTACTGCGACTTCGCTCCCGCGTCCTGTGTCCCCCTGCTCGCCGGCCACCAGAACTGGCTGGTGGTCCGCACCTTCGCGAAGAGCTACGCGCTCGCCGGGCTTCGGGTCGGCTACGCGCTCGGTGCCCCCGACCTCATCGCCGACCTCTCCGCCGTGCTCGAGTCCTACCCCGTCGACCGGCTCGCTCTGGCCGCCGCCGCGGCAGCGCTGGCCGACCAGCCCCACCACCGCTGCATCGTCGATGCCGTGATCAGCGAGCGCGAACGGCTGGCCGCCGCGCTGCGGGGCGCTGGATGGGACGTCGGCGAGTCGCAGGCCAACTTCGTCCTCGGTAAGCCCCCGGGGGGCGACGCCGTTGGGGTCGCCGCCGAGCTCCGCGGCCAGCGCATCCTGGTCCGGCACTTCCCCGACGGCGACCACGCCGACCGCCTCAGGATCACCGTCGGGACCCCGGACGAGAACGGGGCGCTGCTCAGGGCCCTCGGTATCGGGGGCTGAGCCTCCGGTCAGCCCGCCCGGCGTGGCGTGACGTGCCACTCCGTGGTGCCAGGAGCCGTCCCACCTCGGACGGCGCGCACCACCACGACCCGCGGCCCCCGGCGCACCAGGAGCATGGCGATGACCCCCAGCAGCACCGCGGGAACCAGCCACGGCCTGCGCCCGAGGAACTCCTCGACCCGGGCGCGCGGCCCGTCCTGGCGCGGGAGGACGATCGGTCGCTCGGTGACCAGTTCGACGGTGCCTCCCACCTCCGTCTCTTCGAGCGGCGCGCTCGCCGCCGCGGACGTCGTCTCCATCGCTCTTCTCCCCAAGCGCTGCGGGCCGCGCAATCCTACTCCCCACGCGCCAGGCCGCGTGGGGACCCCGGTGCCGGACCGGAGGGTGGTGCGCCCCCCTCGCCCCCGTGGCAGAGCCACGCGGGGCTCACCCCCCACTCGGCGCGACTCCGCGCCGGCGCGCTCCGCGCGCTCGCGGCAGGCCGCGTGGGGACCCCTGTGCCGGGCAGGGGGGTTGCTCAGGGAGAAGGTTATTAGAATCATCCGGAGTCCAGGGACGATCACAGGCGAGGTGAGCAGCGGTGACCGACTACGCGCATCCTGAGGTTCTGGTCAGCACCGAGTGGCTGGCGGAGCACCTGCAGGACCCTTCCGTGCGGGTCGTGGAGGTGGACTGGGACCCCGCGTCCGCCTACGAGCTGGGACATATTCCCGGCGCCGCACTGGTCGACTGGAAGCGGGACATCAACGACACCGTCCGTCGGGACATCCTGTCGAGCGCCCAGTTCGCGAGCCTGATGGGACGTCTGGGGGCCACCCCGCAGACCACCCTGGTGCTCTACGGGGACATGCGCAACTGGTTTGCGGCCTTCGCGTTCTGGACCTTCACCATCTACGGCCACCCGGACGTCCGGCTGCTCAACGGCGGCCGCCGCAAGTGGTTCGAGGAGGAGCGGCCGGTGAGCGAGTCCGTCCCGACCTTCCAGGCCACCGTCTACGAGGTCCCCGAACCGGTCGCCGGCCTCCGCCAGTTCCTCCCCGGGGTCCGGGCGGCCCTCGGCCGCGCCGACCACGGCCTGGTCGACACCCGCTCACCGGCTGAGTTCACCGGCGCGATCTCGGCCCCGCCCGAGTACCAGAACGAGGGCGCCCAGCGCAGTGGCCACATCCCGGGCGCCGTCAACATCCCCTGGGCCCAGGCGATCCAGGAGGACGACACCTTCAAGCCGGTGGAGCAGCTCCGCGACCTCTACCAGAGCCGCGGGGTGACCCCCGACAAGCACATCATCACTTACTGCCGCATCGGCGAACGCGCCTCGCACACCTGGTTCGTCCTCACCTACCTCCTCGGATATCCGCGGGTCGCCAACTACGACGGCTCGTGGAGCGAGTGGGGCAACGCGGTGGGCGTCCCGGTCGAGAAGGCAGGGGTGGAGGTACCTGCGCCGGCCCCCGCGTGATCCCTGGCGCCGGCGCGCGCCGTAGACTGCGGACCATCATGGAGACCAGGCGCCTCGACCTCTCGGACGCCGAGATTGAGTGCGGGGACAGCGCCATGGGCCGGGTCCGCCGTGCCTACGGGACGCTCGCGGCCGGCGAGCGGCTGGAGGTGGTGACCGGCGTCGCCGAGCACGTCTTCGCCGTCCGAGCCTGGAGCCGGCGGGTCGGCGGCGAGGTGGTCGAGGAGAGCCGGGAGCGAGGTCTGACCAGGCTCGTCCTCCAGCGCCCGGGCGCCTGAATCGCGCGGCCGCCGGTGGCCTCCCCGCCCAGCCCAGACAGCGGCACCCTGCGCATCCCTCAGGGCTTCCTGCTCGGCACCTCCAGCGCCGCCCACCAGGTCGAGGGCGGGCTCTGGAACGACTGGATGCGCATGGAGCGGGACGAGCCCTGGCGGATCAAGGACGGCGCCTCGGCGGCGGTGGCCATCGACCACTTCCACCGTTACCGCGACGACCTCGAGATGCTGGCGCGCATGGGCCACACCGCTCAGCGGTTCTCGGTGGAGTGGGCCCGGGTGGAGCCCGAGCCCGGCCGCTTCGACGTCTCCGCTCTCCGCCACTACGCCCGCGTGACCGCCACCTGCCGGGAGCTGGGGATGGAGCCGGTGGTCACCCTCCATCACTTCACGCTCCCGGTGTGGCTTGCCGACCGCGGCGGCCTCCTCGATCCGGAGGCGCCGCGCCTCTTTGCCCGGTACGCGGCCGCGTGCGCCGAGTCCTTCGGCCGGGAGGTTCGGTGGTGGGTCACGATCAACGAGCCGAACGTCCTCTTCGCCCTCGCCTATGCCGAGGGGCGGTGGCCGCCTCACCGCCAGTCCATGGTGCTCGCCCTGCGGGCTGGGGTGGGGCTGCTCCGCATGCATGCCGCCGCCGCCACTGCCCTCCATCAGATCGGCGGCGCCCACGGCTGGCAGACGATGGTCTCGGTCGCCCACCACGAACGGCCGTTCCGGCCCCGGCCCGGCTCGGTGGCGGCGCGCCTCCTCGCGTGGCTGCCGGGAATGATCTTCAACCGCTGGTTCCTCGCGAGCTGCGTGCGGGGGTGCGTGCTCCCCCCTGCCGGGACCGGCCAGCGCGTGCCGGGGTTGCGCGGCTCCCTCGACTACCTGGGCCTGAACTACTACGCGGAGGAGCAGGTCCGCTTCGACCGACACGCCCGCACCCGTCTCTTCGTCGGCCCCGACCCGGAGCTGTCGCTGCCGCGCAACAGCCTCGGCTGGCCCATCGACGCGGGCGGCCTGCGGCGGGCGCTCGTCGCGCTCGCGGAGGAGCGGCGACTCCCGCTCCTGATCACCGAGAACGGTGTCGCCGACGAGGACGACGAGCTCCGCCCCTGGTTTGTCGCCGACCACCTCCGCGCGGTCATGGAGGCCATCGCGGAGGGTGCCGACGTGCGCGGCTACCTCTACTGGACCGGTTTCGACAACTTCGAGTGGCTCGAGGGATACGGGGCCAAGTTCGGCCTGGTCGCCGTCGACCGTGACACCCTCGAGCGCCGCCCCAAGCCCAGCGCCGAGCTCTTCGCCGACATCTGCAGGACCGGGGTGATCCGCCCCGTGGGCCCGCCCCGCGCGGCGGTCTAGTGCACTGTCTCATGAAACAGTGCACTAGTAGGGGGGCTCGACGCGACCGGGAGCGAAGGCGAGGCCGGACGTCGCACGGGCAGTCCACCGTCGACGCAGGCGGTGCGCAGGAAGCGGCTAGGCTTCGGCGAAGCCCCAGTAGACGTCGACACGCCGCACCGCGCCGGTGCGTTCGAACACGCAGCTGCTGATGCCGGCATCCAGGGTCAGGCCGGGGATCACCCGGCGGGAGCCCTCGCGTAGCGTGAGCTCGATCCGCGGCGGCCCGGCCTGGTGGGCCACCACCGGGACCTGGCAGGTGGTGAAGGCCAGGCTGCCGGGTTCCAGCCGGAGGCTGCTCTCCTGACCGTCGACGTCGAAGAACCGGAACGTCCGGCTCTCCGACAGGAACTCCGCACGGGTCGCGACGTTGGGTCGAAAACTGAGCCGCCCGCCGTCAACCCGGACCCCCATCTCGCCGAGGCGGACGATCAGGTCCTCCTTCACCTGTCCGGTCATCCCCGGTTGCTGCGCTCCGATGAAGCTGGGCGTGTGGGAGTAGGGGTCGATGGGCATGGCCCCGTACACCTCAGGCGGCTTGCGCAGGCCCAGACCGCCTCGGACCTCGGCGTAACGCTTCCGGATCCGCGCCACGACGGAGTCGTCCTCGCGTGCCTCGACAGCGGCGTCGAGCACCTCCTGAATCGACAGCAGGAGCTTGGAAACCATGTGCCAGTAGACACACCCGAGCCCCTCGTACTTGTAGAACGCCCCAGACCGGCCCGTGAACTCCCGGTGATGGAAGACGGACTCGTACAGCTCGAGGATCTCGGCGCACTCCGCACCCGGTAGGCGTAGCGTGGCAAGCGCGTCGGCGAGATGGTTGCGGTTGTGAAGGTCCGGCTGGAAGTGGGCCATCCCATTCGTGTCGCGAACCACGATCCGATCGTCGCCGTGCGCGATCATTCGCGCCAAGGTCTTGGATCTCTCCACCGTCGTCGTATCGAGATTGTTCTTCTCGAGGAAGCCGGGGAGCCGGCGGTCCGGGTAGAGGAGGTAACTGTCCTGATCGGCCCGGTACAGCCTGCTTTCGCGCAGCGCATCGAGGACCTCGGCGCACTCCCGAGCGGAGAGCGCACCGGAGCTGAGCACCGCGACCTGTCCCTCCAGCATCTCATCGAGGCGACGAATCGCGATGCCGTCTCCCGAGACCTCCATGAGGTTGTAGGCGTGGTACAGGCCGTCCCCCCGACGATTGGCCCGGATCGAATGGTCCAGGTGGCGGAGGGCGACGTCGCAGAAAGCATCGACCTCAGCGACCCCGATGAGCGTCCGCTCGCCCGAGAAGCCGTCGGCGTACAGCCGGCTTCGGTAGTCGCTGCCCGCCTCCCCCAGGGCGTCGAGGACCGCCTTCCGGTCGCGATCCGAGATCGGGTCACCGAGGAGTCCAGCCTGCCGCTCCAGCACTTCGGCGACCCGGCGAAGAGCCTCGGTGACCTCTGAGGAGACGTGAAACCCAGCCGCCCCGGCGGCGGGGAAGAGCCCTCGACAGAACGCCACGAACCGTCGCAGCTGGCAGAGCGTCACCACCGAGACGCCGTATCCGACCAGGGCGTTGTTGGCGTCGTTCCACTCCGGCCTCTGGGTGTTCATCCACACGCCGGCATCCGGGATGTAGTTGAACATCCTGGCCAGCACGAGGATGAGGAGCTTCTCGGCGAGGTTCGCATGGTAGGGCGTCGCCGCTGGGCCGGGGAGGAGCCGGCCGTCCGACCCGACCGAGGCGGCGCGCTGACGGATCTGCTGATCGAGGGTGGAATCGAAGTCGATCGTGGAGAACGGATCACGCAGCATCGCCGCGTACGGCTTGATCCGGTAAGGTAGGTCCGCGTACGTGAAGACGGGCCGATCCAACAGCTGGGCAAGCGCGCCCGGACGGTAACGCGCGGACGCTTCGAGAAGCCTCAGGAGGTAGATGACCTGATGGTCCCCCCAGTAGCCGATGTGGGACCACGGCCTGGAGGGATCGTCCGTTTCCCACTCGAATCCCTCGCGGGTGACGCGGTAGGGGTTGTACCCGTCAGCGGTCGATGCATCGACGAACTTGAAGATCATGCCCTCGACGTAGCCGGGGAATGAGAGGGCCAAGGCCTCCCAGTTCTGGAAGATGTCACGCCAGTTGCCTTCATAGTCCAGGCGCGGCCGGCCGTCCGCGGACTTGACGTTGATCGAGAAGATGTTCCACGGGCGGCTGGGGTCGCCATGGCGGCGGCTGAAGGTCAGAGGCAGGTACTCGCTGATCAGGCGTTCGAGATCGGGGTCATTCCGATCTCCGGTGAGCTCCAACAGCCGGCGGTGGGAGATCACGGCCGGGAGTGCCGCCAGGAATCCAGCCGCGCGCGCTGCCACCGGGCGGCTGGCGGCGTCGATGTAGGACCTGAGGTCGGCAGTGGAGATCGCGTATCCGTGGTCCGGCACACCGCCGCGCATGGAATTGAACAGGGCGTTCGAGAAGTGGCGCCAGCTGCCCAGGTCGTCTGCGGTCGATTGCAGGCCATCCGCGCTGGCCACGAGGCGCAGGAGGTTCCGTGTGCCGAGCCGCACGTCCTCCTCGATCTCGGCGCGCAGATCCCGTCCTCCGGTCAGGAGGCGGATGAGATCGGCGACATCCGCAGCGTCCCGTCCAACGTCGGCCACCGTGCTCCAGTCCTGGCGCCCGTGGGATGGGAGCACCACGCGGGCGTTGATGAAATAGGCACCACGGCGTCCGCGGACGAAGCTCTCCCCTTCGATCTCGAGCCCGCGGCGAAAGCGGTCCACCTGAACGGAGGAGAGGAGCCGCCGCTCCGGTGGGAGTCCCTCCGACCATACCGTGGTCGCCCTCAGAGCCTCGTTCGGCTCGTTGCGATCCGTGGGGATGGCACTGAGGTGGAAGAGACCCAGCCCGCTCGCGGGTTCGAGCTCAGCCTCCTTGTACGCGTCCGCCAGGGTGCTGAACTCCATCTGGAACTCGCGGGTCAGCCCGTCGGGCAGCAGGCTCTGGATGCCGTCGAGCAGGTCGAGCGCGACCGGATCCGGTTCCCGGTTGATGACGGCGGCGCGCCGTACGAAACCGAATCGATCGCTGGTCATCCATGTGGCGGAGAAGGAGAGCCCCAGGTCGTGGTTGACCTCCTCGAACACCAATTTGTTGCCATACACGCTCTTGGCGAGAGTTCGAGTCGTGTTGTAGAGCCCAAGATAGCGCGGCGAGAACGGCTCCCACAACGCAATCCGTTCCCGTCGCCTGACGCGGAGGATGGTCTTGCCGCCCACCTGGTCCTCGGCGTCGTGGATGCGGTCGTCCGTCTGGTAGGGGAACAGGGCGTGGTCAGGATCGCGGCGACCAGCGGTCAGTGCGCCGTTGCTCGAGACGAACATCCAGTGGTTGGAGTCACTGACCAGGCTCATCAGGAAAGGGGGCATCGCGTCGTGGTCGGTGATGCGATAGAAGACCTCGCCACCGATGTCGACGAGCTGCCCCTTCGGCAGTGGGGTCGTGTTCTTGAAGCTGGCGCCGTCAACGTACTGCCGTTTCATGGGTCTCGTCGAACAGCGGGCGCTCGTCTTCCCCCTCGAACCCGGCCTGTCCTCACTGCGGAATCCTGCCCCGGTGATCTCTGATCAGACGTTCCCGGGTCTCCGCCGTGGGCTGACCAGGCTGGTTGAGGACGCGGGAAACCGAGGCATTCGACAGGCCTGCGGGGCGCGCCATGGTGGATGGTCGCGCTCCCTTTCTGCCTGGGGTTCGCTCCCAGCGTCTGCCGCGAGCCTCGGCACCATTGTAGCGGGCGAAGGAGGTGGCCAGTCACGGCCGGGGAGGGCCGACATTCCCTCGCCACGATCGCGGACGCCCTCCTCACCTCTGCCGGCGCCGAGCTCGGACGCCCGCCGGATGCGCAGCTCGAGGTCGAAACCGCGATGGGCGGCCGCGCCGCGGGGCCGCCGGGCCGCTCGCAGAGAGGGTGGGGGGTGCGGACGCGCCGGCCCGTCGCTCCTCGACCCCGCCGCCGGGTCTGGCTCAGCGCGTCGCGGCGATGGCCCGCAGAACCGCCGGCTCTCCCTCGATCTCCCGAATCGGTCCCCTGACCGTCTCGGGTCTGCCGAAGAGGAAGCCCTGAGCGCGGTTCACTCCCAGCCGGATCAGTTCGGCGGCGACACTCAGCTTCTCGATGCCTTCGGCGACGACATCCGCGTTGATCTGCTCGGCGAGCGCGATGCACTCGAAGATCAGCGCCCGCGCCTCGCCCTCGAAGCAATGGTTCGTGACACTGGCGTCGATCTTGATCACGTCGGGACGGGTCGCGTAGAGGAGATCGAGACCGATCCCCGGCCGGCCGGTGTCGTCGATCCCGATCTTGAATCCCGCCCGGCGGTAGACGTCGATGCGGGCCGACAGCTGGCCGAGGTTGGTGAAGCGGCCGGCGTCCGCGATCTCCAGGACCACGTTGGCGGGGGGCCGGCCGATCCAGCGAAGCAGGCTCCGCATCTGCTCCACGTCCTCGTCGACGTCGGAGACGGCGGAGAGGTCGATGTTGAGGTAGAGCTGGGCGTCGCTGCGAATGCCCTCAGCGCCCCGGACCACGGCCCGTCTGCAGATCCAATCCAGCTCGTTGGTCACTCCGAGACGCTGGGCCGTGGCGAAGAACTCCTCGACACTGTCGGCGCCGTCCAGGTTCACGGGTCGCGAGAGTCCCTCGTAGGCGACGATGTGCGCGTCGGGGAGGGCGACGATCGGCTGGTAGACGGGGTGGATCTGCTGGGAGGCGAGCGTCCGGCTGAGCAGCGTGGTCCAGCCGCGCCCGGGGGCGGCGGCCGGGCGGCCGGTGATGGAGCCGGCCACCCGGTTGCGTCCCTCGCGCTTGGCGCGACCGAGCGCTTCGTCGGCGCGAGCCCACACGGAGGCGGGGTCCTCGCCGGCGGCGCCCACCGCCCAGCCGACGCTGACCCGAGCCGGAAAGGCTCCGCTGACTAGGTCGGACACCGCAGCGCGCATGCGCTCGGCGACGCTGCCCACGATGGCGGTCGCCGCCCCGACGGTGAGGATCGCGAACTCGTCATCGCCGGTGCGGCTGACGACGTCGCGCTCTCGGGTCGATGCCTGGAGGGCTCGGGCCACGGAGTGCAGGGCGTCGTCGCCCGCCTCCCGGCCCAGGGCGCTGTTGAGCTGGTCAAGGTGGTCGACATCCACCGAGATGATCGCGAAGGAGTCGCGCACCTCACGGCAGTGCCGCTCGAACGCAGAGCGGCCGATCAGCCCGGTGAGCGCATCGGTCGGCTCGGCCTGGGCCGCAGAGATCCCCTGGGCGCGGACCAGGTTGGAGATCGCCAGGGTGGTGATGCCGCTCAGACCCTCGACCAGGGTGACCTCGGGGTCCCGGAACGCCCGGTCGCGTCTCTCGGCGAGGATCACGAAGCGGATCGCGCTGCCGGCGTGGATGGGGCTCGCGATCCGGTGGGGAGCGGAGCCGGCCTCCGCGAGGGTGTGGTCCCCGGTGACCGCAGCCAGGATGAGGGGATCGGCGCTCAGGAGACGGGTCTCCCCAACGGTGGCGCCGGCGGCTGCGCCGTGCCCACCGGCGACCACCATCGTGTCGCGCTCGATCCTGTACACCCGGGCGATCACCGGGGACGCTGTGCGGGTCGTGAGCAGATCGACGATGGCTCCACCCGCGGCCGCCATCACCGACTCGACATTCCCTTCCGCGCTGATCCGGGTCATGGCCTCGAGGATCCGGTCCAGGCGGCTTCCTCGGTGCGAGCCCCGCGGGCCGCCACCACGACCGAGGCGGCCCAGCTGACCGATATCGTGCCGCGCGGCGCGGCGCGCAGCGCGCGACGCCACGGCTTCGCGCGGGAGGGCCACGGCGCCGGCGGCCGCCAGGATGGCTCCGATGGCTGCGACGGCCATGGCCAGCGCCGCGCCACGCGTGGCCGCCAGGCTGTCGGCGCCAAGCGGGCCGTGGCTGCTGGCCAGGAGGTACGCGGTGAACAGCCCGGCTCCGGCCACCACCAGGGAGAGAGATGCCGCCCTGGCGCGCCCCGATCTGAGAGGGCGCGCGCAGGGCGGGGAGAGTGGGGGGCTGGAGAGGGTCGGGCGGAGGGAGCTCACAGGTTCATTTCTCGGGCGGTGGTGGGATGACCCCATTCTCACGAGCCGACCGATGGCGACCAAGAGCAACGGGTGCCAAACTCTGCTAGTGCACTTGCACCCGTTGGTGCGATCTGTCACACGGCGGCGTCCCGCCCGTCACGCCCCGGGCGTCGCCGCCGGCGCCTGGCGCCGGCGCCGCGCGCACGCCTCCCGTCATGTTCCCCGGAGGGGCCGCGGGGTCGGGCGCCGCGCACGCCGGAGACGAGGATCGTCACCCGCGCGACCCGCGCGCCCTCCCACGCCACCGCGGGGCGGTGCTGGAGATCTTAGCTTGTGCGGCAAGTCCAATTCCATCCAACATTCTGCCGGGCAAATCCGCTCGCTCCCTGGACATCTGGCGTTGACGTCCGATATCCTCATGCATTGAGTACGAAACCGTGAGGCCTGCATCTCAGGGCCTCCGCCATCCGAGGTGCCCATGGCCTCCCCTCGCGTCCGCCCCGAGACCCCCGACGTCGTCGCCGTGGCCCAGGCGGCCGGGATTCGCCATCTCGACCTCCAGTTCACCGACGTCACGGGCTCGGTCAAGGCCGTGACCATCCCCGCCGACGAGCTGGCCGCGGCGCTCGAGCACGGGGTGTGGTTCGACGGATCGTCGGTCGAATCCGTCGCCCGCACCGCCGAGTCGGACATGTACCTGGTGCCGGACCCGGCCACCTTCGCCGTCCTTCCCTGGGCCCAGGGACCGACGGGACGGATGATCTGCTGGGTGACGACCCCGGAGGGCGAGGCCTATCCGGGCGACCCGCGCGGGGCGCTGCGGCGGGCGATCGAGCGAGCCGCGGCGCTGGGCTACGCCTACCGGGTGGGACCGGAGATCGAGTTCTACCTGCTCGAACGGGACGAGCACGGCCGCCCGGTCCCGCCGCCCCACGACCGGGGTGGCTACTTCGACTTCGCCACCGATCCGAGCGTGGCGGTCCGCCAGACCATGGCCGAGCAGCTTCGGGCCATGGGGATCGGGGTGAACAGCCTCCACCACGAGGTGGCGGGGGGTCAGCACGAGATCGACGTGGCCGCCCAGGAAGCACTCAAGGCGGCGGACGATGTGATGACCTTCCGCTACACCCTCAAGGCGATCGCCCAGCAGCGCGGGCTCACCGCCACCTTCATGCCCAAGCCGTTCTATGCGCAGCCGGGGAGCGGGATGCACGTTCACCAATCGCTGACCCGGGCCGGCGATGGAGCCAACGCCTTCGCGGGCGACGACGACTACGGTCTGAGCGACGTCGCCAAGCACTTCATCGCCGGCCAGCTCTACCACGCCGCCGGGATGTGCCTGGTGCTGGCGCCGCTGATCAACTCCTACAAGCGGTTGGTGCGCGGTTTCGAGGCTCCGGTCTTCGTCTCCTGGGCCCGGACCAACCGTGGCGCCCTGGTCCGGGTGCCCCACGTCGGCCGGCCCGAGGTCACCCGGGTCGAGCTGCGCAGCCCCGATCCGTCGTGCAACCCCTACCTCGCCTTCGCGGTGATGCTCCGCTGCGGCCTCGACGGCATCGAGCGCCGGCTCGCCCTTCCGCCCCCCGTGGAGGAGTCCCTCTACGGCTTCGACGACATCGAGCTGGAGCGTCGCAATGTCGGTCTCTTGCCCGACAACCTCAAGGACGCCATGACCGCGCTCGAGGCCGACGAGGTGGTGCTCGACGCGCTCGGCGACACCCTGGCCGAGCGCTTCCTCGAGGTCAAGCACCTGGAGTGGAAGGAATACCGCGCCCAGGTCACGCCGTGGGAGCAGGAGCAGTACCTGGAGCGGGCCTGATGGCCGGCACAGCTGGCGGGTCGGCGGACGGAGAGCCCCGTGATCACGGTTAAGGATGTGTGGCGCGGCGCGCTGCCGGCGGGGACCGAGCTCCTCGGCGGCCGGGCGGGCCTGGAGCGACCGGTGGATTGGGCCACGTCACTGCGCACCCGCCCTCCTGCCTTCGAAGCCATCAAGGGCGGCGAGATCGCCTTCATCGCGGTGCGGTCGATCAAGCTCCTCGACGAGCGCCTCGACCTCACCCGGGTCCTGGACAGCTTCGCGGAGAAGGGCGGGGTGGCGGCGGCGGTCATCGGTGAGGTGGCCGACGCGTCGGTCGAGCTTGCCGACCGCCTGATGCTCCCCCTGCTGCGGCTGCCCGAGCAAGCCCACCTCGCCGACGTCCAGCAGACGACGACGCGGTTCATCCTGGACCAGCGCACCGCCCTGCACGATCGAGCCCAGGAGCTCCAGACCGAGCTGATGGAGCTGGCTCTCAACGGTGCCGGACCCGCCGGGATCGTCGAGCGCCTCTCCGAGCTGCTCGGGCTCGCCACCGCCTGGCAGAACGAGTCGGGCGAGCTCCGCCATGCCGCCGGCACCCTCCCGGCGGCCGCCGGGGAGCATCCCTGGATCGCCGAGATGGCGGCGATCCGCCGCTTCGCCGACTCCGCGGTGGTGCTGGCCGCCAACCCGCCGGTCCGCGAGTTCGCCGTCGGAGCGTCCGGGATCGCCCGGGTGGTCGCGCCCATCCCCCTGCGCGACGGCATCGGCGGCTTCGTCTCGGTGCTGGGAGGGGAGGGTGACCTGGGCCAGCTCGCCCGGCTCGGTTGCGCCCGGGCTGCCTCGGCCTGCGCCATCGAGCTGGACCGCGAGCGGGCCGTCCTCGCCGCCCGCGACGATCTCGAGGGGGAGTTCGCCACCGCCCTGCTCACCGGCGCCTACAGCTCCGAGGTGTCGATGCGCGAGCGGGCCCGCCGGGTCGGCGCGTCACTCGGCGACGAGTCCGTGGTCCTGGTGGTCCGGCCCTCGGCGCGCACCATCGCCCCCGAACCCCAGGGATGGCCGGAGAGCGGCGTCCGCTCCGCCCAGCGGTGGTCCCAGCGCCGCCAGCTGCACGCGCTCGCCGCCGCTCACCAGGGCGCCGTGGTGGTGATCGCCGGCGCCGGTCAGAGCGACCTCCGGCGGGCGGCGGCGGAGCTGGCCGCCGACTGCCGGGCGGTGGCCGCAAACGTGCCCATGGCGGTGGGCATCGGCAGGCCCAAGCCCGGCCTGGCCGGCATCCACGCCTCCCACCGCGAGGCCGAGCAAGCTCTCGGCATGGGCCTCAAGCTCGACGGGACCGCCGTCGTGGTGAGCTTCGCCGACCTCGGCCTGCACCGCCTCCTCTACTCGGTGGCGCAGCACCCGGAGCTGCACGAGTTCTTCCGGGACAGCCTCGGCGCCCTGCTCGCCTACGACGAGAGGGGGGGAGGCGACCTCCTGCGCACCCTCGACGCGTTCTTCAGGTGCCACGGCTCCCCCACCGAGACCGCCCAGCGGTTGAAGCTGCATCGCAACACCGTCCTCTACCGTCTCCGGCGGATCGAGGAGGTGGGGCGGCTGCGGCTGAGCGATCCGGACACCCGCCTCAACCTCCAGCTCTGCCTCCGCATCCGGGACGTTCTGCAGGCGACGAGCTGATCTCCGCCCCGCTCGGGGCGCGTCGCCGCCGGCCTTGCCGGATCGTCTTGTGCGCGAGGCCCAACAAACGGGCCGGTCGATTGGTGCGTTGAGCACCCTGTCTCTGGTGGATCGCCGCGCTTAGGGTGAGCGCCGCAGGATCCAGGTCTGGCACGGAGATCTCCCCTTGCGACTGATTACGCGCGTCCGCGTCGGCAGCTGCCTCGGTCTCGCCCTGGCCAGCCTCCCGCTGGTCACCCGCGCCGCCGGCCCGACCGCCGGCCAGCAGGCCGGCGTCGCCGTCGACACCCTCTGGGTGATCCTGGCGGCGGCCCTGGTCCTCTTCATGCAGGCCGGCTTTGCCATGCTCGAGGTCGGCTTCACCCGAATGAAGAACGTCGGCACCGTGGTGGCCAAGATCGTCGTCAACCTATCGATCAGCTCGATCATGTGGTGGGCGGTGGGTTTCGGCCTCGCCTTCGGCGCCGGCAGCGGTTCCCTCGGCCACCTCATCGGGGGCGGAGCGGGCTTCTTCCCCTCCTTCCTGCCCGGCTCGACGCTGGATCTGCCCGCCCTGCAGGCCTCGGATGTTCCGGCCGCGGCGAAGTTCTTCTTCGAGTTCGTCTTCTGCGCCATCTCCCTCGCGATCGTCTGGGGCACGATGCTGGAGCGGACCAAGTTCATCGTCTACATCCTCTTCGCCATCCCCTTCGCGGGCCTCATCTACCCGCTGATCAGCCACTGGGTGTGGGGGGGCGGCTGGCTGGGGGCGAACCTCGGTGTCCAGGACTTCGCGGGGTCGGGGGTGGTCCACCTCACCGGCGCCAGCGCCGGTTTCGCCGGGCTGCTCCTCCTCGGCCCGCGCATCGGCAAGTACGGTGCAGATCGCAAGCCCAACGCGATCCCCGGCCACAACATGCCCCTGGCCCAGCTCGGCGTCCTCATCCTCTGGTTCGGCTGGATGGGCTTTAACCCGGGTTCCACCCTTCAGGCTCTCAACCTGCACTTCGCCGACGTCGTGATCGTCACCAACCTCGCCGCCGCCTCTGGGGCGCTGGCCGCGATGACCGTCATCTACCTCCGGCAGAGGAGCCTGGACGTGGGCATGATCGGCAACGGTGCCATCGCCGGACTGGCCGCCATCACCGCCCCCTCAGGGTTCGTGCAGCCGTGGGCCGCCCTGATCGTCGGGGCGGTAGCCGGGGTGATCGTGGTCTTCGGTGTCCTCCTCGTCGACCGGTACCTCGACGACCCGGTCGGTGCCCTCTCCGCCCATGGCCTCGCCTGCGTCTGGGGGCTCCTCTCCTGCGGCCTCTTCGCCGACCCGGTCCTCGCCAGGTTCGACGGCGTTGGGCGGGGCGGCCTCTTCTACACCGGCAACTTCGCCCAGCTGGGCGCCCAGGCGGTGGCTGTCCTCGCCATCTTCGCGACCGTCTTCTGCCTCTCCTTCGGGTGCTTCTGGGCCATCAAGAAGACGGTCGGCCTGCGGGTGAGCGCGCGTCATGAGCTCGACGGTCTCGACATCAGCGAGCACGGCATGTGGGGTTACCCGGAAAGCTTCATGCCCGTGCCCGGAGGCGCGTACATTCACCCTGATGCCATCGCCGGGGCGACGCGCCAGCGCGCCGCCGCGGCCCCCTCGGAGACGACGATATGAGGAAGGTTGAGGCGATCATCCGGCCGGACAGGCTCCAGGCGGTCCAGGATGCCCTCGATGCCCTGGGCTCGTCGGGGGTCACCGTGACCGAGGTGCTGGGCTGCGGCAAGCAGCGGGGCTACACCGAGATGTACCGGGGGACCCGCGTCAACATCTCCCTGCAGCGCAAGGTGAAGGTCGAGGCGGTGGTGGTGGACGACCGCGTCACCGCGGTGGTGGAGGCCATCGTCGGCGCGGCGCGGACCGGCGAGATCGGCGACGGCAAGATCTTCATCCTTCCGGTCGAGGACGCGGTGCGGATCCGAACCGGGGAGCGGGGCGACGAGACCATCCGGCATCTGGAGCGCGAGCACTGGGGTCACTGACACCGCTCGGCCCCTTCGGGCCGCGCACAAGCCGCAGCGGCCGGCGATTGTGCGAATGGCACATATTCGCGTGGGGCCGCGGCCGGTAGCATCGCAACATTCAGCCGCCATCCCCTGAAGAGCCCCAGTGGAGGCGCCAGCCAATGACCGGACGTTTGCCCGACGGGTCGGACATCCACCTCGCCGCGGCCTTCGCGACCAGCACCGCGGGCCTGGCAGGAGACCTCTGCAATGCCTGCAAACCGCTGCTGCCGGTGCTGCAGGGGCGGATCCTGCGCGTCGACGAGCTGAGCGTCACCTCCGCTCTGGAGCGGCAGAGTCCGCTCGCGGCTGCGGTGATGGCGCTGGGGCCGGCGGTGGCCGCCGCGGGCGTCGGCGTCTCCGCCATCGGAAGGATGGCGGCCGGGGAGGTGGCCACCATGGTGGGGGTGGCGGAGAGCGTGGTGGAGGTCGCCATGGACGCCCTCGACGCTCTGGACGGCAAGGGGGACAGGGGAGATGCTCCCGTCGACTTCGCTCATCGGCTGGCGCACGCGACCCATCAGGCGAGCGCCCTCGCCACCGGGTTGCACACGGCCGGGGTCCGCACCGGTCGCGGCCACCCGCTCCGCACGCCGGTCCTCTGGCCGAAGCTGCTGGACCAGCTGAGCACCCGCATCCGGGTCAAGCAGCACTGGAAGGACGGCCCCGGCGCCGACGCCTGGCTGCGCCGGGTCCAGGCCGCCTCCGCATGTCGCGACGCGGCGGTGCACAGCATGAGGGCGCACGCCGCGGCCGTGGCCGGCCGAGCGGCATCCTCCACCGAGCGCCTGATTCGATGCCTCACCTTTGCCAGCCTTTACTGCGGCTTCGCAATGCTCGACCGCCCCCCCTGGCCGAGCAACTGCGCCGCGGCCCGGGCTGACAGCACCGCCACCAGCCGGGTCCCCGTGCCGGTGCAGCTCAGGAGACTCGTCTACCCGTTCCGGCCGGACGGACAGGGCGCGCTGGCGCTCTGACCAAGGCCGGGCGCCCTCCCGCGCCCATGGGCCCCCTGCCCCGTGCCGGGCAGGGGGCCCGCCAGTCTCAGGGCCCTCGCCCCCACCTCCCACGCCGCCTCCTCGCCCCGATCTGACCCTGCCCTGGGGCGCTGGGGGCGGGCGGCCGAAGCTCGCGGCAGCCTTTGGTAGACTGCATTCTCGTGACCTACATCGTCACCGAGACCTGCGTCGACCTGAAGGACAAGTCCTGCATCGAGGTCTGTCCGGTCGACTGCATCCACGAGACCGACGAGGACCGGATGGTCTTCATCGATCCCGACGAGTGCATCGATTGCGGTGCGTGCGTCGACCCCTGCCCGGTCGACGCGATCTTCGCGGAGGAGGACGTCCCCACCGCTCAGATCGCCTATGTCGACATCAACAAGCTGTACTTCAAGGACAGGGCGGCCGCCCGGGCCAGGGTGGACGAGGTCAAGCCTCCGGCCTGAGGCCGACCGGTTCCGGGGACCTGGGCCGACGGTCGGCGCTCGGTCGGGACGCACCTACGCGGCGTCTGTGCATTCCTGGCAAATCCCGACCCCGTTTCTTGTGCTGATCGCACAAACAGCGCGCGGTACCTCTCGTCTTAACCGTCCATGGCAGATCAACCCCGGAACTCGCTAGGCTCACTCGGATGTGATCAGCAGGGCCCTGCCCACGAGGACCGGGCCGGGCGGCCAGCCTTTTCAAGGGGAAGTGGATGCCAATTGACGTCACCATGGCCAAACCAACGGATGTAATCAAACGGGCCAAAGAGGCCGGCATCAAGATCGTCGACCTGCGTTTCACCGATCTCCCCGGAACCTGGCAGCACTTCAGCATCCCGGTCGGCGAGCTGAACGAGGCCCTCTTCGAGGAGGGGATCGGGTTCGACGGCTCCTCGATCCGCGGCTTCCAGAAGATCCACGAGAGCGACATGCTCCTCTTCCCCGATCCGGGACGGGCATTCGTCGACCCCTGTCTCGAGGTCCCCACCATGGCGGTGGTGTGCGACGTCAAGGATCCGCTCTCCAAGCAGCCGTACTCCCGTGACCCTCGCTACGTCGCCCGCAAGGCCGAGGCCCATCTGGCCACGTCGGGGGTCGCCGACCTCTCCTTCTGGGGGCCGGAGGTCGAGTTCTACATCTTCAACTCGGTCCGCTTCGACCAGAACGCCCACGAGGGGTACTACTTCGTCGACTCCGACGAGGGGGTCTGGAACAGCGGCAGCGCCAGCGGCACCGACGGCAGCGCCAACCTGGGCTTCCGGCCCCGGCACAAGGAGGGCTACTTCCCGGTGCCGCCGACCGACCAGCTCCAGGATCTGCGCAGCCGCATCGTGCTGGCCATGCTCGACGCGGGGATCGACATCGAGGTTCACCACCACGAGGTCGGCACCGCCGGTCAGACCGAGATCGACATGCGCTTCCGGCCGCTGGTCGAGATGGCCGACAACGTGCTCCTCTACAAGTACGTCGTCAGGAACGTCTGCCGCCAGCACGGGTACACCGCGACCTTCATGCCCAAGCCACTCTTCGGGGACAACGGCAGCGGCATGCACGTTCACCAGTCGCTGTGGAAGGGCGGCGTACCGCTCTTCTACGACAAGGCCGGCTACGGCCTCTTCAGTGACCTCGGGCGCTGGTACATCGGCGGCCTGCTGAAGCACGCTCCCGCGATCCTCGCCTTCGCGGCGCCGACCACCAACTCCTACCGGCGGTTGGTCCCCGGCTACGAGGCACCGATCAAGCTCGCTTACAGCGCCCGCAACCGCAGTGCCTGCGTGCGCATCCCGACCTACAGCGATTCGCCCAAGGCGCGGCGTTTGGAATTCCGCTCTCCCGACCCCACCTGCAACCCCTACCTCGCCTTCAGCGCCATGCTGATGGCGGGTCTCGACGGTATTGCCAACAAGACCGAGCCGCCGGCTCCGGTCGAGGCCGACCTCTACGAGCTCGAGGGCGAGGAGGCGGAGCGGGTCAAGGACCTGCCCGGTTCGCTGCCCGAGGTCCTGGACGCGCTCGAGGAGGACCACGACTTCCTGCTCAAGGGCGGCGTCTTCACCCAGGACGTCATCGACACCTACATCTCCTACAAGCGCGAGCGCGAGGTCGACCCGGTGGCCCTGCGCCCGCACCCCTACGAGTTCTTCCTGTACTACGACGCATAAACGGAGCGAGGCCGGGCACGCCTGAGGCGTGCCCAGGCCGACGCCCGCCCGGGCGCCGCGCGCGCAGCGCGAGCGTCCGGGGGAGGCGGAGGCCGTGAGGGCGCGCAGCGCCCGGTTTCCGCTCCTCTGTCAGGCGATCCGGCAGGGGATGTCGGCGTCCTCGTCGAGGTGGTAACTGGCGCAGATCCGGTGGTAGCCGTCGGCGATGGTGAGCGGGACGTCCGCGTCCACCTGCCCCCGCACCAGGAGCACGGGGGAGAGGAGGTGTCCACCCTCGACCTTGGCGAGGTCCTTCTTGACGTGGACGTTGTCGGCCGGGAGCGGCTCCAGCCGGCTCGCCCTCAGCAGGTCCTTGGCCTTGCGGTGGGCGAGCTCGGCGCTGCGCAGCTCCGCCACCACCTTGGCCACCTCCCCCTTGTCCATGATCAAGCTCAGGTAGTCGGCGGCGGCGGGGTAGTCATGGTCGTCCGGCTCGCTCTTCCAGTGCTCCTTGGTGGCCGTCATGGAACGTCTCTCCTGTCGAGGTGATGTCGTAAGGTCGCGCCGCGGCGCGGGTGGCGCGGGTGGCGCGGGGGTCACCATCGGGCCGCCCATCGCCGGGCGGTGCCGGGTCAGCCGTCACTCTACAGCCGCGGTCATGGTCTGGGACCAATGCTCACGCAGAGGTCCGTGATCGCGGCGACCCGTCACCCGACACCGGTCTCCGGGCATCCCGCCCGGCAGCCCGTCGAAGGGTCGCGGCGGTGAGGAGGAGTTCCTGCCTAAGCCAGGCTCATCCCGTCATGTAGGCCGGCTGGTGGAGGAGGGCTCGGGTTGCGGCAACCCGGCAGGCCAGCATCTCCAGAATCTCATCGAGCCGCTCGATCAGCTCGGGGGGCAGCTCGATGGGGTGGTTATCGATCTCCCGCAGCAGTGCCGACAACCTCAACGCCTTCTGGTCGATCTTCGCAACGGTCTCCTGCGGGTTTCCGACCGCTGCGGCTTCCTGGCTCGGCTCCATACGTCGACCTCCGTGCTGGCGGCCATCCGTGCCCCTTCAGTCGGGCCGGCCTGCACCCAAGCCTAGGGGTCGGCGGGAGTGATGTCCAGGGCTGTTGGTCGCAGGCGATTGGGGTCGACGGAGGTGGGCTGCCGGCACCGTCCCGGCCCGTGGGGCACACCCACCCAGCCGGCCGCGCGACGTCTCCGATGGGTGCAAATCCCGGTGTTACACTCGCCGCGGGCCTGCCAAGATCGGCGCGGGTGGCGGAATCGGTAGACGCGCGGGACTTAGGATCCCGTGGGGTGACCCGTCCGAGTTCGACTCTCGGCCCGCGCAGATGGGCGGGTGGCGCCGCCCGCGCCGCGGCGTCGCCCAGAATGGTGGGCGTGTGAGAACTGAGGAGAGCATGTGACCAGCGCAACCTCCGAGCTGTCTGTCTTCGTCGAGCGCAAGCCGGGCTGGATCGTCGAGCTGACCGTCGAGGCGCCACCCGAAGACCTGGAACGGGCGCTCGGGGATGCCAGCCGGAGGGTCGGAGCCCGCCTTCGCATCCCGGGATTCCGGCCGGGCAAGGCCCCGGCCGTGCTGGTCGAGCGGGCCGTCGGCTGGGAGGCGCTGCGCAACGCGGCGACGGAGGATCTGATCCCCCGGCTCTATGCCCGCGCCGTCGAGCAGGAGAACCTCGACCCGGTCGGCGACCCGTCCGTGAAGGTGGGGTCGGTGGAGCGCGGCCAGCCGGTGAAGTTCACGGCCGAGGTCACCGTCCGCCCCGTCGTCGACCTCGGCGACTATCGCTCGCTGCGGGTCGATCCACCGCATACGGAGGTCGGCGAGGAGGACGTCGACGCCGCCCTGGAGGAGGTCCGGCGGCGCTTCTCCGACCTCGAGGAGGTGAGCCGGCCGGCCCAGGCCGGCGACGTGCTCCGCTGCGTCCTGGTGATGCGGCGCGCGGAGGAGGTGCTCTCGGGAGGGGAGGAGCGGGACCTGGAGCTCGACCGCGAGCGTCTGGTCCCCGGCCTGGTCGACGCCCTCATCGGGCTCGAAGCCGGCGCCGAGAGGCGTTTTCCCCTCACGCTTCCGGCCGACTACCAGCAGGAGGAGCTGCGCGGCGTCACCGTCGAGGCCGATGCCCGCATCGTCGCGGTCCGCGAGCGGATCCTCCCGCCGCTCGACGACGAGCTGGCCAAGCGGGACGGCAGCGTGGGGACCCTGGAGGAGATGCGCGATCACTACCGGCGCCAGCTCGTGGAGGCCGCCTCCCGTGACGATGAGGAGCGCTTCCACGCGGATGTCCTCAAGGCCCTGCGGGCACGGGTCACGGTGGACGTTCCCGCAGCCATGGTCGAGCGCGAGACCGAGCGCGAGCTCGCCGCGTTGGAGGTCCGGCTGGCAGAGCTCGGGCTTCGCTTCGATCGCTACCTCGAGTACACCGGCGGGAGCATCGAGAAGCTGAGGGCCGAGCGCCGCCCGGCCGCCACCGAGAACGTGCGGCTGGAGCTGGCCCTCGACGCCCTCGCCGCCGCCGAGCAGCTCGAGGTCGACGAGTTGCAGGTCGACCGCGAGGTCGAGCGGATCGCGGCCGGCCGCCGCCTCTCCCCCGCGGATCGCCGCCGTCTTCACGCGGCCGCCCATGCCGACCTTCTGCGCCGGGCCGCTGCCGAGCGGGCCTACGAGATCGCCACGGGGAACGTCTGAGCCGGAGGACGCGGCGACCGTTCAGCCGAACCGCAGCGCGGCCGAGGGCCGGTAGAAGCGCACCCGGCAGCGCTCGCACCGGAAGACCAGGCGCAGCCCGAGCCGGCCGATGACCCCGGAATCGCGGTCGTCGCAGACCGGGCAGCGCGCACGTTCCTCCGCCAGGTCGATGGGCACCCTGCGCAGCGGCAGCTCGACGGGCTTGTACCTGCGGGCCATGTCCGAACTCCCTCCCACCTTTCGCCGTTCCCAGCCGGGAGTATCAATATACATGATATCATCAGTATCAGCAATATCCTGGCATCGGAGCCGGCTCAGACCACCGGTGGAGGCGGCGGGACGGTGCCCTGCGCGGCGTGCCGCCGGAGCTCGACCGGGGTGCGATTCACCGCGGAGGGCACGGCGACGGCCCGTGGGTATACTGGCCTGGCAATGACCCTGATCCCCTACGTCATCGAGACCACCAACCGGGGTGAGCGCGGGATGGACATCTACTCCCGACTGCTCAAGGACCGGATCATCTTCATCGGCACCCCCATCGACGACCAGGTGGCCAACGTGGTCATGGCCCAGCTCCTCTTCCTCGCCGGCGAGGACCCCGAGAAGGACATCTGGCTGTACATCAACTCGCCAGGTGGGTCGGTGTATGCCGGCCTCGCCATCTACGACACCATGCAGTACGTCGAGGCGCGCGTGGGCACCATCTGCATGGGCCTGGCGGCGTCCATGGCCGCGGTCCTGCTCGCCGGGGGGGCACACGGTCTCCGCCACTCCCTTCCCAACACCCGGGTGCTGATCCACCAGGCCAGCGGCGGTTTCAGCGGGCAGGCGGCCGACATCCAGATTCACGCCCAGGAGATCCTCCGGGTCAGCCGCCGCATCGACGAGATCCTCGCCCATCACACCGGCAAGAGCATCGAGGTCGTGCACCGGGACTCGGATCGAGACTTCTTCATGAGCGCCGAGGAGGCCAAGGACTACGGCCTGATCGACGAGATCATCCAGGCCCGGCCCAAGAGCAGTGGCGACGGGTCCTCGCTGCGGGGGGCCGGCGGCAACGGTGCGAGCACGGCCCGCGGCGACGCGAGCGGCGGGCCCGCGGCCGGGGGCGGCGCTGCCGCCCGCTAGGGGCACGCCATGCGGGTGAGGACATGACCGACCGCGAGGATCGGCGCCGGCACACCCGCTGCTCCTTCTGCGGCAAGGGGCAGGAGCAGGTTCGGAAGCTGGTCGCGGGCCCGGGCGTCTACATCTGCGACCAGTGCATCGACCTCTGCCAGGAGGTTCTCGAGGAGGACAACCGCTCGACCTCGCAGAAGCGGGTCAAGTCGGGGATGATGCCGACGCCGCAGGTGATCATGGCCTCCCTCGACCAGCACGTGGTGGGGCAGGAGCACGCCAAGAAGGTCCTCTCCGTCGCCGTCTACAACCACTTCCGGCGGATCGCCAACAGCAAGGCCAACAGCGACATCGAGCTCCAGAAGTCCAACGTCCTGCTGGTGGGCCCGACCGGCTGCGGCAAGACCCTGCTGGCGCAGACACTTGCCAAGATCATCGACGTCCCCTTCAGCATCGCCGACGCGACCAGTCTGACCGAGGCCGGCTACGTGGGGGAGGACGTCGAGAACATCCTGCTCCGGCTCATCCAGGCGGCGGACTTCGACATCGCCCGTGCCGAGCGCGGCATCATCTACATCGATGAGATCGACAAGATAGCGCGCAAGGCCGACAATCCCTCGATCACCCGCGACGTCAGCGGTGAGGGCGTCCAGCAGGCTCTGCTCAAGATTCTGGAGGGGACGGTGGCCAACGTGCCACCCCAGGGTGGACGCAAGCATCCCCACCAGGACTTCATCCAGATCAACACCACCAACATCCTCTTCGTCTGCGGAGGCGCCTTCGACGGTCTGGAGAAGATCATCGAGCACCGCACCGGGCGCAGGGCCATCGGCTTCACCAGCGAACCGCTCAAGCGGGCCCGGACCAAGGAGTCGACCAAGCTGCTCCGTGAGCTGCAGCCCGAGGACCTCCTCAAGTACGGGCTGATACCGGAGTTCGTCGGACGGCTGCCCATCGTGGTCACCCTCGACTACCTGGACGAGGACGATGTCGTCCGCATCCTCACCGAGCCCAAGAACGCCTTCGTCAAGCAGTATCAGAAGTTCTTTGCCCTGGATGACGTCGAGCTCGCCTTCAACGAGGGGGCGCTGCGGGCGATCGCCAAGCGTGCCCTGGCGCGTGGCACGGGAGCGCGCGGCCTGAAGTCGATCATCGAGGACGTCCTGCTCAACAGCATGTTCGAGGTCCCGAGCCGTCCTGACATCAAGCGCTGTGTCATCACCGAGCAGTCGATCCTCGAGGGGGTGGAGCCGCTGCTCCTCACCGAGGAGCCGCGGCGCGGCGCGGCGGAGGCGGAGGGCGGACAGGAGGCGGTCGCCGATCAGTCCGCCTGACGGCGGCGCCGAGCGACGCGCGCCACGCGGCCCGGCATCCCCCCGGAGCCAGGCCCGTATACTTCGGGCCACCCATGGAACCGAAGTTCGACCCGGTGGAGGTGGAGCCGCGCTGGCGCCGTCGCTGGGAGGAGCTGGGGGTGGGTCGGGCGGACGCCGCCTCCAACCGTCCCAGCTTCACCATCGCTCTGCCGCCCCCGAACATCACCGCCCCGCTCCACATGGGCCACGCGATGGGCTCCTCGGTGCAGGACACCCTGGCCCGCCACTGGCGGATGAAGGGTGCCGAGGTGGAGTGGTGCCCGGGCACGGACCACGCGGCCATCGCCACCAACGCGGTGATCGAGCGCCAGCTGATCGCCGAGGGCACCAGCCGTGAGGCGATCGGCAGGGCGGCATTCCAGGCCCGGGTCGACGCCTGGTACGAGGAGTGCGGTGGTCGCATCTACGACCAGATGCGCCGGCTCGGCTTCACCTGCGATTGGTCGCGCTCGCGCTTCACCCTCGATGAACCATACGTGCGCGCGATCCGCACCGTCTTCAAAGCCCTTTTCGACGAGGGGCTGATCTACCGCGGTCCCCGGATCGTCAACTGGTGCCCTCACGATCGCAGCGCCATCAGCGATGAGGAGGTCGAATGGGTCGAGCATCACGACACCCTGACCCGCCTGCGCTATCCGGTCGAGGGCGGAGGCGAGGTGGTGGTGGCCACGGTGCGTCCCGAGACCATGCTGGGTGACAGCGCGGTGGCGGTGAACCCCGAGGATCCCCGCTACCGACACCTGGTGGGCGGTCACGTGATCCTCCCGCTCACCGGCCGGCGGGTGCCGATCATCGCCGATGCGTCGGTGGAGATGGACTTCGGCACCGGCGCCCTCAAGGTGACCCCCGGCCACGATCCCACCGACTACGAGATCGGGACCCGCCACCGCCTTCCCATCATCACCGTGATCGCACCCGACGGGACCATGGACGTACGCGCGCTTCCCCGCTTCCACGGCCTCCCGGTGGAGAGCGCCCGTGACGAGGTCACCGCGGCCCTCCGCGAGCAGGGGGCGGTGGTGGGTGAGGAGCCTTACGTTCACGAGGTCAGCCACTGCGACCGCTGCCACCACGTCATCGAACCGCTGGTCAGCGAGCAGTGGTGGGTGCGGATGCCAAGCCTGGCCGCCCCCGCCATCGCGGTGGTCGAGAGGGGCGAGGTCGCCTTCCATCCCGAGCGGTACCGGGACCAGTACCTCACCTGGATGCGGGGCATCCGGGACTGGTGCATCAGCCGCCAGATCTGGCTCGGCCATGCCATCCCGGTGAGCACCTGCGGCGAGGGTCACCGCTTCGCCTGGGTGGAGCCGCCGCGGAGCTGCCCACGCTGCGGCAGCGACCAGCTCCAGCACGATCCCGACGTCCTGGACACCTGGTTCTCGAGCGCCCTCTGGCCGTTTGCGATCTTCGGCTGGCCGGAGCAGACCGGCGACCTGCGCCGCTTCTACCCCACCCAGGTCCTGGTGACGGCGCGGGAGATCATCAACCTCTGGGTGGCCCGGATGATCATGACCGGCCTCCGGTTCGCGGGCGCCAAGCCGTTCGGCGACGTGATCATCACCTCGACCATCATGGCCCGCGACGGCACGCGGATGCAGAAGTCGCGGGGCAACGCCGTCGATCCCCTGGACATCATCGAGCGCTACGGGGCCGATGCCATCCGGGCCTGGGCCGGGGCGGTGGGCACGAGCGGCCAGGACGTCCGCTACGACGAGGAGCGGGTCGCCAGCTACCAGCGCTTCGCCAACAAGCTCTGGAACGTCACCCGGCTTCTGGTCACGGCACTCGGCGACGGCGAGCGGATCGCGACACGGCCCGCGACGGTTCCCGGGGAGTCCCTGCTGGCCGAGGACCGCTGGATCCTGGGGCGGCTCTCCGACGCCGTGATCGCCGTCGACCAGGCCATGGTCCAGTTCCGCTTCCACGACGCCATGGAACGCTTGTACAGCGCGATCTGGCAGGATTTCTGCTCCGACTACATGGAGATCGTGAAGGTGCGGCTTCGGGATGGCCAGGGCAGGGAAGCGGCGGCGGCGACCGCCGTCACCGTCCTGGACTCCATGCTCCGGCTGCTCCATCCCTTCATGCCCTTCGTCACCGAGGAGTGCGCCCAGCGGCTCCCCGAGGCGGCCCCCACGCTGCAGCGCCGGCCCTGGCCCACCCTCCAGAAGGCGTGGGCCGACCGGTCGGGGGCCGGCCAGCGCGACGGTGTCGACGAGCTGCTGGAGCTGGTCGGCCAGCTCCGCGCCCGGCGCCAGGAGGCGGGCATCAGCGCGGCCGACAGCACCCGTCACCCGGTGGCCGTCCGGGGCGGCAACCCGACCCTCGCCCACGGTGATCGCCGCCGGATCCTCGAGGCGCTCGTCAAAGTCCGGGTCGTGGACGGCGACGGGGGGGTGGCCGCCGCGGAGGAGGATGGGGCTCAGCTGGTGATCGCCGGCAGCCTCGAGGCCGAGCTCCGCCTGGGCGCAGGCGGGGGCGAGGAGCGGCTGCACCGGCAGCTCGCCGACGTCGAACGCCAGATGGACCGGCTCCGCGCCCAGCTCGCCAACGCCGCGTTCCGGGAACGTGCCCCCGAAGGCGTGGTCCAGAACACCACCGACCATCTCCGCGAGGCGGAGTTGCAGGCGCAGACCCTGCGCCGCCGTTTGGGGATCCCCGAATGACACTCCTCGCCGACACCGGCAGCACCCTCCTCTACCTCGGGATCGCTCTGATCGCGCTCTACGTCGCCCTGCTCCTGGTGGCGCTGGCCTACAACGTGGTGCGGGACGCGCGACGCCGCTCGGACTCGATCCTCTTCGCGATCTTCGCCTTCCTGCTCGCCTTCATCCCGCCCTTCCTGGGCGCGCTGATCTACCTGGTGATCCGTCCGCCGCGGACCCTGGACGAGGAGCGGGCGGCGACACTCGAGCAGCAGATCCTCGCCGAGCCCGCCACCGGTGCCCCGGAGACGCGTCCCTGCCCGACCTGCGGGCGTGACATCGAGGAGGAGTTCGTCATCTGCCCGTACTGCCGCACCCAGTTCGCCCGCCGGTGTGCCGTCTGCGAGCGGAGGCTGCGGTTGGGCTGGCCGGTCTGCCCGTACTGCGCGGGGGAGGTGGGCGTTCACACCCTGCCCCAGGCCCACCCCAGGTCCGCCGCCCCGCACTGAGTGGGGCGCTGATGCCCGACCTCCGGGACGCCGACGGGGGACCGCGCCGTTGCTGAGCGTGGGGAACCGGCCCGTCCTGGTCCTCGGCCTGCTGCTGGCCGGAGCCCTGGTCGCGTTCCTCCTCCCTGCGCCGTGGCGGTCGACGCGCCGGCTGGTCGCGGCGACGGTCCTCGTTCTGGCCGGCTGGGCGGCCCTCAGCATCGCTCCGCTCACCTCGAGCGGTCCGGTGGTCGCCAGCTTCGGCGACGCGGTGGCCGGAGTGCCGCTGACGCTGCGAGCCGACCAGATCGGGCTGGTGCTGGTCCTGATCTCGCTGGTGGCGACCCTCTTCGCCCTCGGCGCCGCGGATCGGCAGCCCGGCGAGGAGGCGGCTCTGCTCGTGACCGCCGCCGGCGCCGCCCTCGCCGCGCTGGCCGGCAACGCGGTGATCCTCTTCGGCGGCGCTGAGATAGCGAGCCTCGGCGGTCTGCTGCTCGCATCGGCCGGTCGCGGACGCGTCAGCCGGGGAGCGGTCGCCGCCTTCACGATCCAGCACGTCTTCGCGCTCGGACTTCTCCTGGCGGCGGTGGAGCTGATCGTGGCCACCGGGACCAGCGACCCCTACGCGGTTCCGCAGAGCGCGGTCGGCCTCGCCGTGGCACTGCCCTGGGGCCTGGGCGGGGCGGGACGCCTCCTCGCCGCCGGCTGGTGGCCGGGGGCTGCGGGGGGGCGCTCCACCCGGAGCTGGCTCGCCATCGGGGCGGTCCCCTGTGGCGCCGCCATCCTGCTCCGGCTCGACGCCGCCACCGGTGGCGCTGGCGAGACCGCCTTGACCGTCGTCCTCGCAACCTTCGGCGCGGCCGCGGCACTCTGGGGCGCTGTCGCCGCCTGGCGGTGGCAGCACGAGTCGCGGCGCGCCGGCCGCGCCCTCCTCGCCGTCTCGGCCGGCACGCTGGTCGCCGTCGCCGGGCTGCCCGGCGGAGCCGGTGGGTTCGCGGCCGGGGTGGTGGCCCTGGAGCTGGCTCTGCTGGCGGCTCCCGCCTGGAGCCAGCCGACCCGCCCCAGCCGTCCTGGACGCGTGCTCGCGGCCACCGCGCTGGCAGCCGCCGGTGGATTGCCCCTCGGGTTCGGGGCGACCGCCGCAGTCCTCGAGCTGGGGGCGGTTGCCGCTCTCGGGCGTGCCTACGCGCCGCTGCTCCTCGCCCTCGGAGCGGCGGCGGTCATGGCCGCAGCCGGTGGGCTCGTCGCGGCCCGGCAGGCCCTCGGCTCCGCCGCCACGGCCGCGGAGGGGAGGGCAGAGCTCGAGGCCCCGAGCGGGACCGTCCTCCCGCGGCCCGACGCCGTCCTGGCCCTCGCCCTGGGGGCGCTGGCGGCGCTCCTACCCGGGGTCGTGGGCACGGTGATCCTCGGTCCGCTGGTGGGGAGCTCGGCCCCCGCCGCGATCGATCCCGCCACGCTCCACGGACCGGGGGGATCGTGGCCCGGCGGTTATCTGAGCCTGGCGCTGCTGGTCGTCCTCGTCGGGGTCGCGAGCGCCGGGATGCTCATGGGCCGGCCCGTCCCCCACCCGGCGCATGGCGCAGAGGGGCCGCGTCCACGCCCTGCCTGGCTCGCCCTGGTGGGCCCTCGCCGTTCCCTCGGCCCAGCCGCACGTCACCTCGGGCGAGGGCTCGCCCGGATCGACACCTGGCTGGTCACCCAGCCCCGTCTCTTCTTCACCGTGATCGTGGCCCTGGCCGCACTCATCGGCTTCCACTACCTGTGAACCAGCCACTTCTCGACCTCATCGCCTTCGCCGCCGGAGCCGTCGCCGTGCTCGTCGACCGGCGCCGTGCGGTCATGGTGGCCTGCATCGCCGTCGCCCTCGGCCTCTCTCCGGCCGCTGCCATCTACGGCGGTGGTTGGGCGGCGGTGCTCGTCCTCGGGGCCGCTGCCGCGGGCGCCGGCGCCGGCCCCCTGGCCGGACTTGTCGCCGCTCGGATGCCTCCGCGCCCGGGGCTGGATCCGGTCCAGCCGGTGGAGGCGCCGCCCGAAGGGCTGTTCGGGCCGCGGAGCGCGCGCGTCGCCGGCGCCGTCATCGCCCTGATCGCGGCATCGTGGGTGAGCTTCAACGTGCCCGTCGGTTCGGTCGCCGTGGTTCAGGGAGCGCTCTTCCCGGTGGCCTTCGTGTTCACCTGCGGTGTGCTCCGCGTCTTCCTCGCCCGCAGTTTCACGGATCTCGCCGTGGGGGTGGCCGTGATCGCCCTGGCGGTGGGTGTGGGGTGGGTGCTCCGGGGAGGGACCGATCCGCTTCCCGCCGCGGCCGGCGTGATCGCCATCGCTCCGCTGGCAGCTGGGCTGGAGGGCTGGCTGGCGTCCCGGCGCCGCCCGCCGGCCCCGGTGACGGGGCCGTGAGCGCCGCCTGGCTGGCGGCCGCCTGGGCGGGCATGGGGGTCGTGGCCGGCCTCTGCCCGGTGCGCGTCCGCCGCCCGGTCGCCCTGATCGCGCCCCTCGTTCTCCTGGCTCTCAGCCTCGTCACCGCCCAGGCCGGAGCGCGTCCGGACGAGCTCGGGGGTGGGGGGCTGTCGCTGCCCCGCGAGGGAGCCGGCCTCCTCTCCGCCGCGGCCGCGGCCCTCTGGATCTGCCTGCTCCTCGCCGAGCGCCTCGACGGTCGGGAGATGCTCGGGATCGGGACCGTCGGGGGGGCGACGGTGCTCCTCCTCTCGACCGGGTCGCCCCTGCTCTTCGGGGTCGCGGCCCTGCTTGCCGTCGTCGCCCTCAGCCTCCGCTGGATCGACGCGGCACCGGGCCGCGCCACCCTCGCCACCGGACGGGTGGCCGGCACCGGGGCCGCCGCCCTGATCGCGGCCGCCCTGCTGCTTCCGGCCGTCTCCCCGGACGCCCAGCTCGGCTTGCTCGGCGCGCTGCTGGTGGTCGGCGTGCTCGCCCTCGCCGCGGTGGTGCCGCTCGGCGGGTGGGCCTCCGGCGCCCTGGCCGAGCTGAGCGCTCCCGAGATCGCAACCTGGCTGCTGCTCCTCGCGCCGGCCGTCCTCCTCAGCGCCTTCTCCATCCCCGGGAAGCTCCCGCTCCTGGCGAGCCTCGCCTTTCAGCACACCATCCTGACGTGCGGTCTGATCGGAGCGGTCTGGGCCGGCATTGCGAGCCTCCGTGCGGGTCCCGCGACCCGCTATGGCCGGGTGGCCCTCGGCGATCTCGCCCTCGTCGCCGCCGGCGTCGGCACGGGGGAACCCTCGGCCGTGGCCGGTGCCCTGGTGCTCATCCTCACCCACCTGGTGGCCGCTCCGATCCTGCTCCAGAGCCCGAGACAGGGCCTCGGCTCCCCGCGCCGCCTGATCTGGCTCGCCCTCTGCGGGCTTCCCCCGTCCCCCGCCTTCTGGGGACGCTTCCTCATCCTCGAGGCGTGCGTCGCCTTCGGCTCCGCCGCCGCCGCCCCCTGTGTGGTCGCGGGAGGGCTGGTGACGGTGGCGGCGGTGGTCACCGTCGCTCGCGGAGAGCCCGGCAGCGGGGCGCCCGCGCCCCACCACCGGGTGGTGGCCGCCTGGGTGGTCGCCCTGGTCGTGCTGGCGGTCGGCCTGCTCCCCATGAGCGCCGTCCACCTCGTCTTCGGGCCCAGCGCATGAACCCCCTCGCGGCCCTCAGCGCGGTGGTCGCCCTGGCCATCTTCCCCGGAGCCGCATATGCGGGCACGGTGGCCCTGCTGGTCGCCGTCGCCGCGAGGATGCCGTCCGGGCTCCGCCCCGCCCAGCTCGACGAGCTGGTGGCGGCGGTCGGCGTGACCGCGGCCTGCGGGCTGCTCGCTCTTCCCGGCTCACCGCTCTTCGGCCTGCCCACCGGGGTGAGCCTGGCCGCGCTCGTGACCGCCATCGCCGCTGGCATCGCCTGGGGAACCGCGGACACGTGGCCGTGGCACCGGCTGGTGGCGGCGGGCGCGGCCGTCGCCGCGCTCCTCGGTCTCGCCTCGACGGCCCTGACCCTGGATCTGCGCACCCTCGCGGCCGCCGGGGGTCCGGTGGGATCGGCGCGCCCCTGGGCGATCGTCGCCAGCCTGATGGCGCTGCCCGCCGTGGTCCGGCCCTTCGACCCGCGGACGTCGCGCGTGGGCCGGGCGGCGCTGGTCGCCGCGATCGGGTTGGTCTGCTTCTCGCTGGCCGGCTTCGCCCCCCTGGGCGACCATCCGGCCGTGGCGGTGGCGGGGCTCGGCGCCCTCGCCGTGGTGGCGTACGCGGGGCTGCTCGGGGCTGCCCGCCGTCTGCCGGTGGTTGCCGGTCCCGCGCTCGGGGTGCTCGCCGTGGTCCCTGCCGCGGTCGCCCTCGTAGTCGCGCTGAGCTGAGAGTGTGGCGACAGGGGGGCGTGTGCCACAATAATTGATTCAATCAGCTCAATCGCTGCGCATGGGCTCGGACGACGCCGCCTCCGATGGTACGATCGGTTCTGGGTGGGGCCGTACGCGGGGGAGAGGACCGAGATATCACTCACGTGGCTGAGGGACGCATGAAGCCAGACGAGCACCTGCCCGGCGTCCGGGCGGCGTCCCCATTCCGGCACACCGGTCTGCCGGTGCCGGGCGCACCGTCGGTGCGCATCGTGCTCGCCTCCTCCAGCCCGCGGCGGCGCGAGCTGCTCGCCCGGGCCGGGATCCGCTTCGCCGTCGCCGAACCTCCGCCGGATGCGCCGCTCCCCCCCGGTATGTGCGCCGACCTCGGCTGCCAGCTCCTCGCCCGGCAGAAGGCTGTGGTGGTCGCCGCGCGGGTCGAGGCCGGGAGCTTCGTGGTCGCCGCCGACACCGTGGTGGTCGGCCCGCGCGGCCCGCTCGGCAAGCCCGGCACGCCCGAGGCGGCGCTGCGCATGCTGGCCGAGCTGCGCGGCCGCCGCCACACCGTTCTCACCGGGGTGTGCGTGTTGCGGGCCGGCACCGAGATCGAGGCCCTCGCGGTCTCGCGCTCGCTGGTCAAGATGCGCGACTTCTCCGACCAGGAGCTGATCACCTACGTCGCCAGCGGGGAGCCCCTCGACAAGGCGGGTGCCTACGGGGTCCAGGGAGGCGGAGGGGACCTGGTCGAGGCCGTGAGCGGGCGGGTCGACACCGTCGTCGGGCTGGACGTGGCCCTCACCCTGCGCCTTCTCGCCGAGGCGGGTTTCCCGGATCCGCTCCCCCGAGCCACCGACGTCCCCCTGACGCCGCCTCGACGCGAGCGCCGTCCGCTGGCGCCGATGCGCGCCGCCCAGAGGGTGTGAGCCGCCCCGGCATGGGCCCGGCGCACCTCGCGGGGCCGGTTGAGTCTGGCGGGCGCGCCGGCGGGCGCTCGGCACGGCCGGGCCGCCGGTAGCGGGAGCGCGCCGGTGCCGAGGCTCACCTGCTGGATCGCCGTCGGGGCTCTCCTGGGGGCGCTGGCCGCCACCGGGTGCGGCGCGGGTCCGACCTCCCTCAGCGTGCGCCTGACCGGCGGTCAGCCGGCGAGCCTCGCCCCCGGTCAGGAGGTGAGCTTCGTGATCACCGTCACCGACACCGGGGTGGCGGGCACGTCCGGGCTCACCGTCACCGCCGACCTGCCGGCGGACTTTCGCTACACGGACACCGGGACCGTCGGCGGCACCGCGGTGCGCACCTCCCCGGTGGAGGCTCAGGGGAACAGCCGGCAGCCGACCTGGGGGGTCTGGGAGCTGAGCGGCCACGGCGACACCGTGGTCATCCCCTTCGACGCCCGCGCCGGCGGCAACCCGGGGACGTATGAGACGACGGCCACCGCATCCGGGGCGACCACCGGAACCACCCAGAGCAACGCTTTGCCCCTGAAGCTGACGCCGGCACCCCTGCTCTCGGCCACGGTCGCGGTGAGCCCCAGCCAGGCCACGCCCGGGCAGGATGTCACCTACGAGGTGGGCGTCTTCAACAGCGGGACCGGCCCGGCCAACGGCGTCAGCGTGACCGTCAGCCTTCCGCCCGTCTTCGTCTACAACGGCGGGGTGCAGATCTCGGGGGACTCGGGCCGGAGCAACGGCACCGACCCGGTGGAGGGGACCGAGATCCCCTACTTCGATGGCTTCGAGGTCCCCCCGCAGAGTGCTTCCGGCCCCGGCAAGCTGATCATCAAGTTCGAGGCACAGGTGCTCTCCTCCGCGGGGGCGGAGGGCACCTACCCCTGCGGCGTCCAGGTGCTCGGCGACGCGGGTGTCGAGGTCGTCGAGCTCCCCGACAGCGCCCCGGTCGTCGTCAGCCGCTGAGCCTGGCACCTCCCGCTGCGGGCTCTGCCCAGGTTCTGGCTGGGCTGGTGCCCCGTGGTCAGGGGGGCGGCGGAACGGTCGCGATGCTGACGTCGAGAACGCACCGGCAGTGGGGGTCGACGGTCATCCTGACCCCGATCCGGCGGGCCGCCGTCGCGGCGGGGGCCGGCCCGGGCCAGGCGGCGACCGGCCCGGTGAGGCCGCCGCCCGGACCGCCGCCGGCGATCTCGGTGAAGCTGGCCAGGGCCTCGATGGGGGCTCGTGGGTCGCGCGGCCAGCTCACGCTGAGGCTGAGGTCGGAGAGCGCGCCGTCGGCCACCCGATCGAGACGCCCCGGCGCCAGCGCTCGGAGCTGTCGGCGGGCCTCCGGGGCCGCGTATTCGAGCAGGGGATTCCTGCAGGCCCGGATGCGGGAGATGTCGTCCACCAGACGCTCGGCGAGGTCCATGATGCGCCGGCGGCGCGCGTCCGGCTCCGCCGCACCCGCTGACGCGCCGATCCCGGGATCCGGTCCCCGGCCCGCGCCGCTGACGTCCGGGGCGACCATGTCGCGCAGCTGGAGCTCGGCGCCGTCCAGCACCCCCAGCGCCGCGAGGCTGCACCGGGGTGGGAACGGCTCACCGCCCAGGGGCCCCAGGGCCCAGCGGCTCCAGGGGCGGGCGCCCGGCTCGCAGCGCCGGACCATGGCGGGGATGATCTCGCCGGCCGGGGCGTCGTCAGGAAGCGCCAGGTCGACCGGCGCGCTGGACGCGGTCACGGTGACCAGGACGGTGCCCATCGGGGGGTGTCCCGGCCGTCAGGTCAGGACGGGATGGCGCCCGGCGGCGGCCAGCAGCTCGCGCGCCGACCTGGCCACGCCCTCCGCGTCCAGCCCCAGCTCGCTGAGCAGGAGCGCCTGGGCGCCGTGCTCGACGAAGCGGTCCGGGATGCCCAGGCGGTGCACCGGCACCGCCACCCCGGTGTCGCCGAGGAGCTCGGCGACGGCGCTCCCGAAGGCTCCCACGCGGGTCCCGTCCTCCACCGTGAGGACGGCCCGGTGCGCGGCCGCGACGTCGGCGAGGTGGGGGTCGATCGGCTTGACGAAGCGGGCGTCGACGACGGTGGCGCTGATGCCCTCGGCCTCGAGCTGGGTCGCGGCTTCGAGCGCCACCGGGACCATCTTGCCCACTGCGAGGAGGGCGACGTCGCTCCCCTGCCGGCGGGTCACCGACTGGCCGATCGCGAGCGGCTCGAGCGGGGCCGTCGCCGTGGCCGGCGCGGAGCCGCGGGGGTAGCGGAGGGCGAACGGCCCGTCCTGGGCCAGTGCGGTGGCCAGCATCCGGCGCATCTCGTCCGGGCTGCTCGGCGCCGCCACCACCAGGTTGGGGATGCAGCGGAGGTAGGCGAGGTCGAGCATGCCGTGGTGGGACGGCCCGTCCTCGCCGGTGATCCCGGCGCGGTCGATGACGAAGGTCACCGGCAGGCGATGCAGGCAGGCGTCGCACGCGACCTGGTCGAAGGCGCGCTGCAGGAACGACGAGTAGATGCAGACCACCGGTCGGAGCCCCTTCATGGCCAGCCCGCTGGCGAAGGTGACCGCGTGCTGCTCGGCGATCCCGACGTCGAAGAAGCGGTCCGGGAAGCGCTCGGCGAACTCCAGCAGGCCGGTCGAGGAGGCCATGGCCGCGGTGATGGCGACGATCCGCGAGTCCTGCTCGGCGGCCTCCAGAAGGGCTTCGCCGAAGAGGTCGGTCCAGGAGACCGGCTTGCTGGTGAAGCTGCCGTCCTCGGGGTTGAAGGTCGAGACCCCGTGGTATTTGTCGATCTCGTCCTGAACTGCCGGGGCGTAGCCGTTGCCCTTGTTGGTGACCACGTGGATGATCACCGGCCCCCGGTAGGAGGCGGCATCGCGGAGGGCGCGTTCCAGGGCGGGGATGTCGTGGCCGTCGATGGGACCTCCGTACTTGAGACCGAGGGTCTCGAAGATGGAGGTGGTGGACACCAGCTGCTTGAGGGACTCCTTGACCCGCTTGGCGGCCTGGTAGGCGGAGTCGCCCACCAGGGGGAGATGGCGCAGGGTGCGACCGGTGGCGTCCTTGGCCGCCTCGTAGGTGGGCGACAGCCGGAGCTGCCCCAGGTTCTCGGCGATGCCGCCGATGGTCGGGGCATAGGAGCGCCCGTTGTCGTTGAGGATGATGATCAGGTCGGGCCGGAGGTGGCCGATGTTGTTCAGCGCTTCGTAGGCCATCCCGCCGGTGAGGGCACCGTCGCCGACCACGCAGACGACCTTGCCGGGCTCTCCGGTCAGCTGGCGGGCGCTGGCCAGGGCCAGGGCGTAGCTCAACCCCGTGGATGCGTGGGAGTTCTCGACGATGTCGTGCTCCGACTCGGCGCGGTTGGGATAGCCGGAGAGCCCGCCTCGCTGGCGCAGGCTATCGAACGCCGCCAACCGCCCGGTCAGCATCTTGTGGACGTAGGCCTGGTGGCCGGTGTCGAAGACCAGGGCGTCGCGCGGCGAGTGGAAGACCCGGTGGATGGCGACGGTGAGCTCCACCACCCCCAGGTTGGGCCCCAGGTGGCCACCGGTGCGGGAGACGGCGGCCACCAGGAACTCGCGGATTTCGCCGCAGAGGCGGCTCAGGTCCTGGGGGCCGAGGCCGCGCAGGTCGTCGGGACAGGTGATCTCGTCCAGCAGCATCCCCATCTCAGTGTATTCGCTCCGGTCACCCCTCCCGGCGGTCCCGGGTGCCCGGCCGGGCATCATACCCGGCGATGCCGCCCACCGATCCCCGCAGCCTGCTTCTCGCCGCCGCCGACGACCCCGCCTCCGACGTCGCCGAGGCGGCCCTCTGGATCGCCGTCGAGGACTTCCCGGCCGTCGACCCCGCGCCCTGGCTCGGCCTCCTCGACGACCTGGCCGGGCACCTGGACGGCCGCGTCGGGGCGGGGCCGTCCGCCGCGGTCGCCGCCCTCCTCCGCGACCGCCTGAATCTGCGCGGAGCCGGCGGCGGCGACCCCCGTACCCACTACCTCAACTCGGTGCTGGAGCGGGGCGCGGGCACCCCGATCGCCTGCGGCGCGATCTGGATGGGGGTGGGCCGGCGGGCGGGCATCCGGGTGGAGGGCATCGCCCTCCCCGGACACTTCGCGGTGCGGGTCGAGGGGCTGGTGGTCGACGCCTGCTCCGGGGAGCCGCTCGAGGACGGCGACCTCCGGCGGACCGCTGGGCGCCACCTCGGCCGCGAGCCCGAGCGGGTCGAGCCGCGGTGGTTGGAGCCGGCCTCGCCGCGGCGGATCCTGGCCCGGATGTCTCGGAACCTCCGGGGCTGCTACGCGAGCCTGCAGAACTGGCCGCTGGCGCTCCAGGCCGCCGACCGCTGCGTCGCCCTGCTCCCCGACGAGCCCGCCGAGCGCCGCGACCGGGGTCTCCTGCTCTGGCAGATGGGGCGGCCCCAGGTGGCCCTCCGGGACCTCAGCGACTACCTCGCCGGGGCGGCACCTGACGCCGCGGACCGGGGTCACGTGAGCGAGGTGGTGGGGAGGCTCCGCTCGTTCCTGAACTGACGGCTGGCGCGCCGGCTGCCGCCCGCCGAGGCGGCGCGGCTCGTAGAGTCGATCCTGCCGAACTCGAACCTGGGGAGCGTGCGATGGCTGAGACGATGAGAGAGCTTCCTGACTTCAACCTGGCCACCGGCGGGGGAGGCCGCCTCCGGCGCTCCGACCTCGCCGGCCGCCGGACGGTCCTTTACTTCTACCCGGAGGACAAGACCTCCGGGTGCACCCTCGAGGGTCGGGAGTTCACCCGCCTGCTGCCGGAGTTCGAGCGTGCCGGGGTTGCCGTGTACGGGGTCTCGCCGGACTCCGAGGAGAGCCACGACCGTTTCGCCGAGGACTGCGACCTCGGAGTGCGGCTGGTCAGCGATCCCGAGCGCCGTCTCATCGACTTCTTCCAGCTCTGGAGCCCCCGGATCAAGGACGGCGTCAGCCGCATGCGCGTGGAGCGCTCCACCTTTCTGATCGGCCCCGACGGCCGCGTGGAGCGCGCCTGGCGGGCGGTCCAGCCGGAGGGGCATGCCGCTGAGGTCCTCGCGGCCGTCCGGGGCGGCGCGGACCCAGCCTGAGAGCCCCGACGCCGCCGAAGCGCGCGGGTGGTCGCACCCGCCTCGATGAGCTTCTCCGCAAACGGGTCGTCTTTGTCGCCGGCAAGGGCGGGACGGGCAAGACCACGGTCGCGGCGGCACTCGCGCTGATCGCCGCCCGCCGCGGCATCCGGGTCCTCGCCGTCGAGGTCGATGCCAAGGGAGACCTGCCCGAGGCGCTGGGGCATCCCCCGGTGGGGTTCCGCCCGGTGGTGGTGCAGCGCAACCTGTCGGTCCTCGCGCTCCACCCGGAGGAGTCCTTCCAGGAGTACCTGGCGATCTTCTTCAAGGTTCCCCGCTTCACCCGCCTGACCCCTCTGGCCGGCGTCTTCGACTTCGTGGCCACCGGTGTCCCCGGACCCCGGGACATGCTCATGGTCGGCAAGATCGCCCACGAGGAGCGCCGCCGCGAGGGTGACCGGCGGCCCACCTGGGACCTGATCGTGGTGGATGCGACGTCCAGCGGTGAGGTCCTTCCGCAGCTCACCGCCGCCCGGTCGATGCGCCAGCTGGTGCGGGGCGGCATGCTCCGGTCCCAGATCGACTTCGTCGACGCGATGGTGACCGACCACCGCAAGACCGCCCTCTGCATCACCGCCCTCGCCGAGGAGATGCCGGTAGCCGAGGCGCTCCAGCTCCACGACCAGGTGGTCCAGGACACCGACATCGGCCTCGGACCCTGCTTCCTGAACCGCTGTGTCGCGGTGGCGGGGTCCGCCCGGCAGCGACGCCTGGTGGAGCTCCTGACCGAGCCCGGCCGCGCTCGAGCCGCCGCCCAGGTCCTCGGTAACGGCGTGGAAGGGCTGGTGGCCGGGGTGCGGCTTGCCGATGCCCTCGGCCGTCTCGCCCAGCCCTTCGCACGCCGGCTCGCCGCCGGCATGTCCGTTCCGGTGGTGGACGTCCCCCTCGTCGCCGCCCGGCCGGGGCTCGCCACCACCCGGGGCGTCGCGGCCGCGCTGGAGGCGGCGGGGTGACCGGGGCGGACGGCGCGCCCCGCCTCGCCTCCCTGGTGGGCGGTCTCGAGGTGGTCATCTGCTGCGGCAGCGGTGGCGTGGGGAAGACCACCGTCAGCGCCGCCCTGGCCGCGGCGATCGCCTCGACCACCGACAGGCGCGTGATGGTGCTCACCATCGACCCCGCCCGGCGCCTCGCCAGCGCGCTGGGGATGACCGGGATCGGAGCCGACCCGGTCGTCGTGCCCGCCACCCGGCTGCGGCAGGCGGGCCTTCCCCTCCGGGGCGAGCTGGTCGCCGCCATGCTCGACCAGAAGTCGGTCTGGGATCGGATGGTGGAGCGCTACTCGCCCAACCGCCACGTGGCCCGGCGCATTCTCGACAATCGCTTCTACCAGGGGATCAGCGACGCCTTCGTCGGAAGCCATGAGTACGCGGCCATGGAGGCCCTGTATGAGCTCCACGAGGAGGGTGAGTACGACTGCCTGGTCGTGGACACTCCGCCGTCACGGAGCGCCCTCGACTTCCTGGAGGCCCCGGAGCGGATCTCCGACTTCGTGGGGGCGCGGCTCCTCTCCTGGCTCGCCCATCCGTCGCGCCTCGGCTTCCGCGCCATGAATCTCGCCGCCGCCCCGCTCCTGCACATCGCCGACCGGCTGCTGGGCAGCGACGTGCTGGGCGAGCTGGGCGACTTCGTCGGCGACCTCCAGACCCTGTACGGGGGCGTCCAGCGGCGGGCGCGCGCCGTCAGCCGTCTGCTGCGCAGCGCGCGGGTCGGGTTCGTCGTGGTCACCACCCTCGAACCGGCGGCCTTCGCCGAGGCCGAGCACTTCGCGTCCAAGCTCCGGGAGCTCTCGATGCCGCTCCGCGCCGTGGTGGTCAACCGGGTGCTTCCCGACTTCCTCACCGACGAGGCGGCGATCCGGGCTGCCGAGATGCTCACCGACAACCATCGCGGCGCCCAGGCGCTGAGCCGCGCCCTCGACGTCGCCGTGGACGCCGCCACGGCCGCAGCCGTGGGCCGGGCGTACCGGACGCTCTCCGAGCTGGCCCAGCGCGATGCTCACCAGCTGGCCCGGCTGGGACGCCTCATCGACGTCCCCTCGGTCCAGGTGCCCCTGATCGCCGCCTCGGTCAGCGACCTCGAAGGCCTCGCCCGGGTGGCCGCGGCGCTGTGACCGCCACCTCGGCGAGCGGGACCGCGCCCCCGGGGGCGTCGCCCCCCACCCCGAGGTCGATCACGGCGGCCGACCCCGGGTCGCCGAGACCCACCAGGGTGGCGGCGATGCCCGGATCACTGGTGGTCACCACCACCTGATTCGTTGCTGACAACTGTGCCAAGAACTCGAGGAGCCCGCGACGGCGCCCCGGGTCCGCGGAGGCGAGCGGCTCGTCGAGGAGGAGCGGGATCGACTCCCCGGCGTCGCCGAGCACCTCGCAGAGGGCGAGCCGGAGCAGCAGGGCAACCTGGTCGCGGGTCCCGTGGGAGACCAGGTCCAGCGCCACCAGCTGGTCGCGATCGCCGGACGCCAGGGCGATCGCGAAGTGATCCATGTCCACATTGGCCTCGGAGTAGCGGTCGCCGGTGAGCAGTGCCAGCCGTTCCGAGACCGACGCGGCCAGCCGGGGCGCGAGCCGCTCGTGGACGTCGTGACCAGCGGTTTCGATCATGGCGATGGCCCGCTGGAGCGCCTCCTGCTGGTGGAGCGCCCGGTCTCGGGCGGCGCTCACCGTCAGCCGCTCGTCCTCGAGATCGGGGAGGGACGGGAGGCTGCCGGTGAGCCCCTCGAGGCGCGCCTCCAGCGTCCGGACAGCGGTCGTGGCCGCGGCGGCGCGCTCCTGGGCCTCGACGGCCGCGCGCTCCAGTCGGGCGAGACTGCCCGCGTCGACCGGTGCGTCCGCCACCGCGCCGTCCGGCTCGGCACCCCGCCGGCGCAGCTCCTCGACCAGCGCGGCCCGCTGGCGGGCGACGGCTGCGAGGTCGGAGCCGCCAACCCGCTGGCGGCTCTGGGTCCCGGCCAGCGCGGCCGCAAGCCGGTCGTGCTCCCGGCGGCGCGCGCAAGCGTCGCGGAACGCGGCCACCGCGGCCGGGAGCGGGAGCCCGGGGTCGATGCCCGCGGCGGAGGTGGCGTTGCGGATCCTCGACTCGACGGCCTCAGCAGCGGCGCGGCTCCTCCCGGCCTCCTCGCCGAGCCCGATGAGCCGGGTCTCCTGATCGGCCAGGCGGGCGTCCTCCACCTCCAGCTCGCGGCGGCGTGACGTCACCCGCGCCGCCTCGTCCACACCGGCCAGGGCGGCGGCGGCCGCCTCCGCCAGCGCCTCCGTGCGGCAACCGGCCGGCGGCCGCGGGGGCGCGCCCAGGCCGGCCTCCGTCACCAGGGCGAGGCACCTCTCGACCGCCGACTCGAGCTCGGCCCTGGCTCGGGTCTGGCCGGCCCGGTGGACCTCGTCCAGAGCCGCCTGCTGCTCACGCTCGCGGTGGAGGCTGCGGGCCGCCGGCAGGCCGGCTCCGAGCCGTTCCAGGCCCTCGGAGCTCAGATCCAGACCGGGGAAGCCGCGGTCGAGATCGCGCCGCGCCCGCCCCTCGCTGCGGTACGCGACCACGGCGACCACCGCCACGGTGGCGAGCGCGGCGGCGAGCGCGGCCAGCGCCGCGAGCGCCGGCGCACCCCGGCCGGTGGCGGTCAGGCCGGCGGCTGCCGCCAGTCCAGCCACCGCGAGCGCGGGCGCCAGCCCGGCCGCGCGCCGGACCCGGGCTCTCCCGGTCCGCGCCGTGGCGACCAGGCGCGCCACGACCGCGAGATCCGCGGGGTCGACGCCCCCCAGCCCGGTCACGGCGATCTCGCGGCGCAGGGCGTCGTCCCGGGAGGTGGCCGTCAGCTCGGTGTCGCGCCGGGCGATCGCAGCGGCCACCTCGACCCGGCGGCGGAGGGCGTCCACCTCCGCCGACACGGCGGTGGTGATGGGCGGCGTGTCGGGCATCGCCCGGAGACCGGCGGCGATCTCGGCACGGCGTCGCCGGACCGTGTCCAGGGGCCCCTGGGCGGCAGCCCAGCGGGCTCCGGCTTCGGCGGCGGCCCGCGACGCCTGGTGCAGCTCTCCCCCGAGCGCGATCACCGCGGCCTCGTGCTCCACCGGGAAGCCCGCGAAGTCCTTCTCGACCTCGAGCGCCCGGACCAGCGAGGCTGCCTCGTCGGCGGCCATCCTCATCTCCGCCTCCTGGGCGCCGAGCTGGGCGATCCGCCCGAGGGTCCACGCGCGCTGCGCCGCCAGGGCGGCCTCGACAGCGAGCCCGGCCTCCACCTCCAGATCGCGGAGCCGCTCCTCCTCCCCGGCGAACGAGGCCAGCCGCCGCTGCGCCGCTTCGATCTCGGCCTCGAGGCGCCGGGCCTGGGCGACCGCAACCCCCAGCGGGCTTCCGGTCCGGCGCTCCGAGCCCACCCGCTGGAGCGCTTCGCCGAGTCGCTTCACCGCCTCGGCAGCGGTGGTTCCCTCGGCGCCGGCGTCGACCAATCGCTCGAGTGCCTCGCGGAGCCGCGCCGCCTGCTGAGGAGCCGCCTCGGGTGCGGCGAGGAGCAGACCCTCCTCGCCCAGCCAGGCGGCGGCGCAGAAGACGGCCTCGTCGACCCCCAGGTGAAAGCGGCCCGGGCACACCGTCCGGCCCGCCCGGAACTGCTGGGTGACGTCACCTCCGCCCAGCTCCTGGACCTGGGCCTGCACCCGGTCGCGGTCGAAGCTCTGGGCCACCCGGAGGCGCCGGCCGCCGTCCAGCCGGTAGGTGAGGGTCAGGCCGAATCTCCCCGGCGCCCAGGGGAGCCAGCGGGCCCAGTCGCTGCGCTCCCGGGGCCTGCCCTGCCCGCCCGCATCCAGGCCGTAGAGGGCGGCGCGGATGGCCCGGTGCAGCGTCGACTTGCCCGATTCGTTGGGCCCGAGGACGACCGTGATCCGCTCGCCGAAGTCGAAACGCCGCTGTCGCAGCCGCCCGAAGCCGGTGACCTCCAGCCGCTCCAGCCTCATCGGAGCCCCACGTCGGTGCCGGCGAACGCCTCCAGGCCGTAGCGGAGCGCGTCGTTCACGACCGCAGCCGACTCGGCGTTCTCGGCGGCCGCCAGCGCCGCCATCGCCACCCGCACGAAGGCTCCCCGCGTCGTCCCCTCCTGCGCGAGCGCGTCCAGGTCCGTCGCGGGCGCGGTCAGGTCGCGGATCCGCACCGCCGCCACACCGGTGGCGTCGCGGACGGCGCTCTCGCAGTCGAAGACGTCGACGGCGAGCTGGGGTGGGACCGCTCCAGCCAGGTCGACGCGCAGGGTGGTCCGCTCCAGGGGGAGACCCGCGGTCGCGGTCAGCACCTCCGCGCTCACCCGGTCGACGGTCGCGGTCAGGCTGGTGACGCCGTCCAGCCGGCACTCGATGATGCCCGCATGCCACCGGTTGGTCTCGAGGCCGGTGCAGCGGATCTCGCCCCGGCCGCCGATCTCCACCACCACCGGGCCGCGCGGCGCGCTCTCGTCGAACGCGAGTGGCTCCGGGCTGCCCGGGTAGACCAGGCCGGCGCCGAGATCGATCCGCCGGCCGTGGTAGTGACCGCAGAGCGCCAGGGCATAGCCATGCTCCCGGATCTCGGCCGCGGCGAACGGACCATGGATCCCCTTTCCGGCCGGACGGCTGCCGGTCTCGGCACCGTGGAAGAGGGCCAGATGGACGCCGTCCCGGGACCTGGCGCGGCGCCCGCCCCCCTCCCTCCCGAGGCCGCCCTCCAGCGGGTTGCCGGTCCAGGCCGGCTCGTGGTGCCCGAGCCCCCACACGGTCAGGCCGTCGGCCAGCTCCAGGGGCTCGAGTCGCGTGCCCTGGAAGAGATGGACGTTCGCCGGCCAGCGGGTGCGCAGATAGAGGCTCCCGGGGACCAGGGGATCGTGGTTCCCGGGGGCGAGCAGCACCCGCATGGGTTCCCAGGCGGCGAAGGTCTCGACCAGGAACTGAGCGGTCTCGGCGCCGGCGCGCTCGTGTTCGAAGAGGTCGCCGGCGATGGTCACCGCGCCGCATCCGCGCTCCTGGGCGGCCTCCCCTGCTCGCCGCAGGGCCTCGCGCAGTCCCTGGCGCCGGCGCCGGGCCAGCTCCCCATGGCAGCCCATCTGGGCAAAGGGGCGATCGAGGTGGAGATCAGCCAGGTGGAGGAGCCGGTACGTCATCGCGTGGGGAGCCGGTGCGTGATCTGGTGGCGAACGTCAGTTCGCAAATGACCCTACCAGGGGTGGGCGCTCCGGTCAACCCGGCGGCGGGAGCGGGGGCCGTGGGTCCTGCTCTTTCAGGCCCGGAACTCGGGAGGCCGGGCGGGGTTCGCCCGGCGGAGTGCCTCCCGGACGCCCGCCGCGTCGAGGTCGGCGGTGTAGACGGGCGTTCCGGGCTGCTGCCGCCACGACTCGTCAATGCCACCCGCGTCCACCGGATCGAAGCCCATCTCGTCGATCACGCGCATCACGATCGCCTTGGCCTCCGGTTCGTCGCCCGCGACCGGGAGGGCGATCCGCCCCGGCGTGCCGGCGGGCCGGCCCAGCTCCAGCAGGTGCTGGGCGCGGATGTTGTTGAAGGCCTTGACCACGGGCCGGCCGAGCCGCCGGCTCACCCACCGGCTCTCGGTCATCCCCTCCTCGATCTCGGCGATGCGCCCGTCGCGCTGCGGGTAGTAGTTGCCGGTGTCGACGATCACCGCCCCCGGCGCGGCACCGTCGAGGATGCCCGCGGGGAGTCCCGGGATAGCCCGCTCCGGGATGGTCACGACCACCAGCTCGGCGCCCTGCGCTGCGAGCGATGCATCCGCCGCGGTGGCGCCCGTCTCCTCGGCCAGATCCTCGAGGGTCTGGGGACCGCGCGAGTTGGCGACCACGACCTCGTGGCCCAGCGCGGTGAACCTCCGGGTGAGGGTTCCGCCGATGTTGCCGGCCCCGATTATTCCGATCCTCATCGCGCCCTCAGGACCTCCAGAGCTCGGTCGGCGTGGACCTTCATGTTGACCCCGCTCTTGATCACCTCCAGCACACGGCCGTCGGTGGCGATGACGAAGGTCCAGCGCTTGACCGGGATGATGCCGAAGCGAGTGTTCACCCCGAACTGCCGGGCGACCGTGCCCTCCGCGTCGGAAAGGAGGGGAATGCCCAGAGAGTGGCGCTCCGCGAACTGGCGCTGCTTGGCGACGCTGTCGTGGCTGATCCCGACCCTCTGACCCCCGGCGGCGGCGAAGTCGGCGGCCAGGTCCCGGAAGTGGCAGCTCTCCCGGGTGCAGCCCGCGGTCATCGCCGCTGGGTAGAAGAAGAGGACGACCGGCCCCTTGGCGAGGAACTCGGAGAGCCGGCGCCGCGTGCCGGTCTCGTCCTCGAGCGCGAAGTCGGCAACCAGGTCACCCTTCTCCACGAGGCTCAATCTAGCAGCGGCCCGCCGCCCACCGCCTCGCGCCATCTCGCCGGATTGGATCCTTCCCTGCCGGCGCCGGCGAGCTACGGTCGCGGCACCGCGGAATCCGGCGTCAGCAGCAGCTCCATCGCCTCCGCCAGGCTCGCGACCACCGGCACTCCGGCGCTCGCCAGGGCGTCGGAGGTGTGCAGGCCCGCGCCGCCGTCGAGGAGGAGGCAGCCGACGCCCGCCTCCTGTGCGGCGACGGCGTCGTCGACGGTGTCGCCGATCATGACGGTGCGATCTGGCGCCGTTCCCAGGCGCCCGAGGTGCGCGACCAGATGGCCCGCCTTGGTGCCGCCGCGCTCACCGCCGGTGAGCCCGTCGACCCGGATGAAGTACCCGCCCAGGCCGTGTCCCTCCACCGCGGGGAGCAGATACGGCTCCGGCAGCATCGAGCACACCGACTGCGTCCAACCCCGTCTCCCGATCAGCTCCAGAGCCTCGACGGCGCCGGCGCTGAGACGGCACCCGGCGGACAGCCGCTGGTACTCGCCGTGGAAGGCGTGGTCGAGCCGCACCCACTCCTCGGGCGCGACCGGCCTGCCCAGGAGGCGCTCGTAGAAGAGCCTGATCGGACGGGTGAAGTTGCGGCGGTAGCTCTCCTCGGTGACGGTCACCGTGATGCCGGCCCGGCCGAAGGCGGCGGTGGTCGCCGCGATGACCACCCGCGCGTCATCCAGGAGGGTGCCGTTCCAGTCCCAGATGACGTGGCTGACAGTCTCGGGGAGTGGCCTGCGCAGGTCGCTGTCCGCTCGGGGCATGCCGGCGATGCTACGGGGCAGGACCGTCCCCGTGGCGGGGACGGCAGTCACCGGGCGCCGGGTCAGTCCCCGGCGTGCCGGTAGCGCTCGGCCCGGCGCCGCAGCAGCTCGTCGATCGGGACCGGCCGGAGCGCGCCGAGATGGCGGAGCAGGGCGCCACGCAGGGCTCCGGCCATCACCTGGGGATGGGCGTGGGCGCCGGGAGCGGGCTCGGGGATCAGCTCGTCGATCAGCCCGAGCTCGTAGGCGGTGCGCACCCAGGGACGCTGGGCGGCGGCGGCCCTTCCCTTCTGGGCGGCGTCGCGATAGAGGATGGCGGCCACCGTCTCGGGAGGGGCGACGCAGAACACCGCGTTCTCCAGGGCCAGCACCGAGTCGGCGATGCCCAGGGCGAGAGCCCCCCCCGAGCCGCCCTCGGAGAGCACGCAGGAGACGATCGGCGTGCGCAGCCGGAGCAGCGTCAGCAGCGACTCGGCGATCGCCCACGCCTGGCCCCGCTCCTCCGCGCCGACCCCGGGCGCGGCGGCCGGCGTGTCCACCAGGCAGACCACGGGCAGCCCGAACTTCTCCGCCAGGCGCATCAGCCGGATGGCCTTGCGGTAGCCCTCCGGGTGGGGCATGCCGAAGTTGTGGATCGCCCGGGAGGCGGCGTCGTTACCCTTCTCCTGGCCGATGACCATGACCCAGGTGTCCTCCTCGGGCGTGACCCCCGATCCGCCCAGCTGGGCGGGTCCGCCGATCACGGCGCGATCATCCCCGAAGAGGCGGTCTCCCCGCAGCTCGGTGAAGTCGTGGAACACGCTCCTGATCAGCTGCAGGGTGCGGGGACGGCCGGTATGGCGGGCCAATTCGACCGCTGCGAACGCCCGACGCTCCCGTTCTGCGGTGGACAGGGGATCGGCGACCGACGGGCCCGGCGGGGCGGGGAGGCGCTCGCCGGGAGGCGCGCCGGCCGGGCCGGGCTCGGGCCGCGACCCGGCGGGTGGGGTAGCCGGGTGACCGGAGTACCGGGGTCCGGTCGCGGAGCGATCACCGGCGGGGATGGCCGCGGCCGTGCCCGCCCCGCCCTCGCCGCGCTGGTGCGCGCTCATCGCCTGGAGAAGCCGGGCCACCAGCTCGCGCAGCTCGCGCCGGTCGACCACCTGGTCCACCATGCCGTGGCTGAGCAGGAACTCGGCGGTCTGGAACCCGTCCGGCAGGGCCTCGTGCGCCGCCTGCTCGATGACCCGGCCCCCGGCGAAGCCGATCCTGGCTCCAGGCTCGGCGAGGATGACGTCGCCCTGGGCGGCGAAGGAGGCGGTGACGCCCCCGAAGCACGGGTCGGCGAGCACCGAGATGTACGGAAGCCCGGCGCCGCTCAGCATGCTGACCCCGGCGCTGCAGCGGGCCATCTGGGCGAGGGAGGCGATTCCCTCCTGCATCCGGGCACCGCCGCTGCTCGAGACCGCGACCAGGGCGCGCCCCTCGGCCACGGCCAGCTCGCAGCCACGGAGGAACTGCTCGCCGGCGGCGGACCCCAGCGATCCGCCCAGGAAACCGAAGTCCATGCAGGCGAGGATCACCGGGACCCCGCCCACGTCGGCCCTGGCGATGACGAAGGCCTCCGTCAGCCCCGTCTTCTGCCGCGCCTCGGCCACCCGCGCCGGGTAGGGGCGCCCGTCGTCGAAGCCCAGGGGGTCGCGGTCGGAGAGATGGATTTCGACCGGCTCGAGGCTCTCCGGGTCGGCGAGCTGCGCGGCCCGCGCCACCGCCGGCAGCTGGCCGTGGTGGCCGCACCAGGGGCAGACCCTGAGCGCCCCCTCGTACCGCTCGAGGACGAAGCGGCGCCCGCATCCCTTGCAGGCGACGCTCCCGGAGCGGGCGACCGGGCGCAACCTCGGCCCGGGCGCCGGCAGGGGCCGCTCCCGGGGCGGCCCCGGTGCGGTGAAGCGCCCCAGCATCACTCCCCGCCCCACTCCCAGGCGACGGCGCCCCAGGTGGCTCCGGCGCCAAAGGCAGCCGCCACCACCCTGTCGCCTGGCTGGAAGCGGCCCTGGGCGGCCGCGCCGGCCAGGGCGAGGGGGATCGAGGCGGAGCTGGTGTTGCCGGTTTCGGACACGTTGACCACGACTCGCTCCATGGGAAGACCCAGCCGCGTTGCGGTGGCCTCGATGATGCGCTGATTGGCCTGGTGGGGGACGAAGTGGTCGATCTGGGCCGGGTCCCATCCGGCGTCGGCGCAGACCTCGGCGGTGACCTCGCAGAAGTGCTCGACCGCCAGCCGGAAGGTTCCCTTGCCGGCCATCCGCAGCCGGTCGGGGCTGCCGGGGTCGTCGAGCTTGGGACCGTAGTAGATCAGATGGCCCTTGCCCCCGTCCGCTCCCCAGCGGCGGGCCACGATCCCTCCCTTCGACACCGCCCCGACCACCGCCGCGCCGGCACCGTCCCCGAAGAGGACGCAGGTGGTTCGGTCGGTGAAGTCGACCAGGGACGTCATCGTCTCCGCGGAGACCAGGAGGACGCGCGTGGCGACGCCGCTCCGGATCAGCCCCTCGCAGACGATCAACCCGTAGGTGAAACCGCTGCAGGCTGCGTTCAGGTCGAACGCCGGGATCCCTTCCAGGCCCAGCTGGCGCTGGATCAGGCATGCGGTCGATGGGAAGAGGGTGTCGGGGGTGACCGTCGTCACCACCAGGGCGTCGACGTCCGGCCAGCCCGCCATGGCGAGGGCACGGCGCGCCGCCACCGCACCCATCATGGAGGTGGTCTCCCCCGGCCTGGCCCGATGGCGGAGGCTGATGCCGGTCCGCTGCATGATCCAGGCGTCCGAGGTCTCGACCATCGCCTCCAGGTCGGCATTGGTCAGGATCCCGTCGGGGAGGTGAGCGGCGACGGACAGGATGCCGGCCCGGCGCTCCCGGGCCGCGGCCTGCGTCGTCGCCACCGTGGCGGCGAGGGTGGCCATCTCCAGCCCAGAAGCGCGGGCCGGACCGCATGGTTACGGTGGGCGGCGCGCCCACCGCGGGAAATCGCCCGGCGGGGCCCCGTGATCCACCGGTCGGAGCGCCGACATCCGGTCGGGTGGCCTGCTAGCCTTCACACCAGACAACTCCGCCTGACCCGATTGGAGCGAGCCCGCCCGGCCGGCCCCGCCTCACCCGGGTGGGCGCGGGCTCGACAGCGTTGCCCGGGGCGTTCCCGGGTGGAGGGCAAGGTCGTCAGCGGGTGGACCCAGGTCGAGGTCTACGCCACCTTCATGAAGCTCACCGGTGAGATGGAGGTGGCCCGTCCCGATCGCCTCAGCGACGGCGTGAACCACGCCGGCCGGTTCCTGTCCCTGCGCGACACCCGGGCCGAGCCGCTCTCGGTGAACTACCCGGTGCTGAGCCGGGTCGAGCCCCGGACCATCATCGCCAAGTCGGCGGTGATCCTCCTCTGCCCCCTCGAGGAGCCGGAGGCCGAGCGCAGCCCCGCGACGCGCCGCAAGAAGGCCACCCGCCAGGCCGTCTTCAACACCGTCGCCTTCTCGCTGGTCGGGGACATCCACCTGGACCCCGGCCAGACCCTCCAGGAGCACCTCGAGGCCCATCCCGACGACTTCCTGCCCCTGACCAACGTCTCGGCGCTGTGGGTGCCCGCCCTCTCCAGCGAGACGAGCACCGTCCAGCGCCCCTTCGCGCTGCTCAACCCGGCGGCGATCCTCAGCTTCTCGGAGCGTGAGGCGGCGCCGCGACGGCCGCCCCCCCGGTGAATCGACAGGGGTCAGCGACGACGTCGGCTCAAGCCGGCTCGGCAAAGGTCGTGTCCAGGTCCAGGAGCATCGTCCAGGCTCCGCCGGCGTGTCGAATCCGCTGGAAGTCGAGCCCCTCGTAGAGGCGGACTGCCGCTCGGTTGTCCTCCTCCACGCTCAGGCTCAACGCGGGGCAGCCCGCCTCCTCGGCAAGCCGGATGAGGCCGAACATCAGAGTCCGTCCGACCCCGCGCCGCCGGTGCTCGGGCAGCACGGCGATCCCGAGCTCGGGCACCTCCTCGGCGACGAACCCGTAGCCGTGGTCGGCTGGAGTGAAGTGGCGGTACCAGGCCGCACCGATCCGCTCGCCCGTGCTCGACTCGGCGATGAGCGCGGCATCGCCGGGGCGGCCCCAGTCCACGAGGTACGTCGCCAGCTCCGGGTAGTCGAGGATCTCCGCGAGGGCACGGCGCGGGCTCCCCGCCCTCCGGGAGAGGGTCTCGATGAACATCGCCCTGAGGAAGTCGACGTCCTCGGGACCCGCGCGACGCAACACGGCATCGTCCACGACTAGCCCTTCGAGCTCGAGCCGTCGCCGGGGGGCAGGAGATGCACCTCGCCGGCCACCAGGCGGACCTGGCCGTGGTCGGTCGCAACCAGCAGCGCCCCCTCGTCATCGATCCCCACCGCGGTCCCCTCGACGATCGCTGTCCCGACCTCCGCCCGGACCGGGCGACCCAGTCCCGCCGCGCGCCCGGTCCAGTCGTCGCGCAGGCTGCGGATCCCATCCTCCTCCACCTGCCGGAGGCGGCGTCCCAGCTCCGGCAGGAGCGCGGCCAGGACGGCGTCCCAGTGGTATACCGCGCCGGCCAGCCGGTCCAGGCTCACCCCGCCGACGTCCGGCGGGAAGGCGTCGACGGTGAGGTTCACGCCCATCCCGAGAATGATCCCGCCTCCCGGTTCGACCTCGGTGAGGATGCCCGCGAGCTTGCCCGGCCCGGCCACCACGTCGTTGGGCCACTTCAGCCCGCAGCTGACCCCGGCGAGGTCGGCCAGCGCGTCGGTGAGGGCCAGGCCCGCCACCAGGGGCACCGCGCGCGCCACCGCCTGCCCGCGCCGCAGCAGCAGGCTCGTCAACAGGGCGGTGTTCGGGGCGGCCAGCCAGCGGCGTCCCGACCGGCCCCGGCCCGCCGTCTGCTCCCCTGCGACGCAGCAGAAACCCTCGGGCGCACCCCTCGCCGCAGCCGCTCGCACCACGTCCTGGGTGCTCGCCGTCCGGGCCAGCCGGCGGAGCTGGAAGCTGGGGAAGACCCCCACTCCGGCCTGCCGCACACCCGCCTCGAGACCGGCGGTCCCCGCCCGGCTCATCGCGGGGGCGCAGGTCCCGGCCGGGGACGTTTTAAGTCTTGACCGCCAGCACCTTTCATGCCTAGCATTCTGCGGGCTCTCAGGGAGAGAGGACGCATCAACCCACCCTTCAGGAGGGGGAGCGGTTGTTGATTCAGGACACCTGCCTGACCATCAGCGTGCTCAAGGAGCGCGCCGAGGCGGAGCACGACGCGAGGTACGCGCGTCGGAGGAGGATCCGGGCCATCGACCAGCTGATCGACGAGTTCGAGATGCTGAACCTGGCCGACGAGGTGGATGTTCCCGGTGAGCTGAGGTACCGGGCCAGCCGGTTCATCGTCGACGCCGCCCACCCGCTGGTGAAGCGCCGCAGCGACGAGATCCCCATCGCCGACTGGATGGAGGCCCTGTACGACCTCCAGGACACGCTGATGCTCCCCAGCGAGGATGAGGTCGACTAGTCCCACGCGGCGCGCCCCGTGGTCAGCACCAGGAGCGGGGGGAGGGGCGTCATCGCGGCGTCGAGGAGCTCCCGACCAGGCCGCCGCCGATGATCGGCGCATCGGGGTGCTCATCGCGCCGTTACCGGGTACGCGCCCGGACCGGGCCCTTCGGCCTGGCCTCACAAGTGCTGATCGGCCTCAGCGGATGACAGCCCGCTCCCGCCACAGATCGAGCACGCCTCGCTCCCCGTCCACCGTCACCCTCGCGTCCGCCGTCCGCCGGTTCCAGAGCAGCAGGTAGAGGTCGCTCGCCGCACCGCGCAGCGTGCAGTCCGCGTCGCCGGCTCCAGGTTTCACCACGCGCCGCCCGGGCTCGATCCTGATCGTCCAGGCGTCCCCGGTGTCGTCTGCCCGGATGGCGAGAACCACCGCCGGGTCGGCAACGAGACGTCCCTTCGGGCGGCTGAAGAAGCCGTTGAGCAGCTCGTCGATGCCGTCCACGGCGAGGTCGGGGGCGCACCGCGAATCCTGGCCGGCGGCCCTCTGGGCGTCGACGCGGTGGATGGTGGTCTCATGGGCCTGGCGCCGGGCCCAGAAGGCGAGCGGGGAGGGCGCGGCCAGGAAGGTCCAGCAGGCGAGGTCGGGCCCCGCCCCCGACAGCGCCGCCACCAGCCCGGCGTGGGCCCGCCGGTACTCGGCGATGAGCTCGCCGTCGCCCACCGCCGCGAAGAACCTGGTGTCCTCCTCCTCGCTCCTTGGGCGCGGGTTGCCGCTCACCACGTACGACGTCGCCCAGCGGTGGATGCCGCCCAGGTGCTGGACCAGGTCGCGGACCTTCCACCCCGGGCACGTCGTCACCTCGGCGTCCAGGCCGGCGGCGGCCACCGCCTCCGCGAACAGCTCGCCCTCCCCGTCGAGGTGGGCGATGTGCTCGGTGATCTCCATCGGATCCGTCCTCCTACTCCGACGCCACCGCGCGGGAGGCGCGCGCTCGGCCGGGGCCGATGCCCCAGGTGATGATCCGGCGGGGGCGTATCCGGATCACCTCGGCACTCCAGTAGCCGCTCGGCGGCGTCTGGCCGGTGAGGGCCTCGGCCCTGCCGCGGATCTCGATGCCGCGGACCACCCAGGGCGTGACCGAGGCCAGGTCGTCGACCACGAAGGCCACCTCACCGTTGGCGGCCACGTTGTGGAACTTGCGGGTGTTGCCCATGTCCCTTCCCCAGATCTCGATGACGCCGGCGCCCTCGTCGACCTGGAAACCGACCGGGCTGTTCTGGAGGGTGCCACGCGGAGTCAGGGTGGCCAGGCGCCCCAGCCGCTGGGAGTGCAGGTATTCGAGCTCGAAGTCGGTGAACGCCATGGTGGCTCGCCCCTGGATCCGGATCGGCCCCGTCGGCATCGCGGGATGCTGGGATTGGCCCCATCCTATCCCGGCTTCCTCCGATCCCGAAGCCAGGCCGGACGTCCCGCTCGCACCACGCACTCCGAGCGCCGGACGCCCGCCGGTGAGCGCCCGACGCCCGCCCGCTTCGCGCCGGAGGCCTGGCCTAGAGCGCTGGACACCCGCCCCCCCCGAGGCGTTCGTATACTCGAAGCCTCGATGACCGACGCCACCCCGCCGGACCCCGATCTCGACACCATCACCGCATCCCTTCATCTCGACGCAGCGGACATCGGCGTCTTCTTCCAGGTCTTCTGCTCCAAGCTCCTCGACGCCGTGCCCGGCTCCGTCGAGGTCCAGCGCGAAGGCGGTCTCTTCAAGAAGGAGCACCCGATCAAGAAGATCACGGTGCGGGCGGGTGAGGACGTCTTCGAGGCCGAATTGAGCCGTGGTGCGGTTGCGTGCCGGCACGCCCATTCGGTCCGCGGTATCGTTCTCCGCTCCGAGGATCTGGGCTTCGAGGCCTGGCGTCGAGCGCTGGTCAAGGTCCTGGGCAGCCAGGCTCAGGTCAGCGCCGAGGCCCTGGCGGGGCTGCGCTCCGAGGTCACCTGAGCCCTCAGCATTGCCGTCCATCCCCACAGGAGGCGCGTCCGTCATGACCCAGCAGGAGGATTCCCCCCAGCCGGTCGCAGCGCCCCCGGCGCCGCTCGAGGGACTGCCCAAGGATGCACTCCGCCGTCTAGCCGAGCTGCAGGGCAAGGACGCCCTCTTCACCAGCGACCTCTCGGTCAACGAGTTCCTGCTGGTCAAGGAAGCGGGCTTCCACCCTCGCGGCCTGGTGGTGGGCAGCAGCATCTACCACATCGGCTTCAGCGCCAAGGGATGGAGCACGAGCCGTGAGGTCCAGACCCTGACCCAGGCGATGTACGCGGCGCGCGAGCTGGCCATGAGCCGGATGGAGGAGGAGGCCGCGGTGCTGGGCGCCGACGGGGTCGTCGGGGTCCGCCTCGACGTCGGCTTCTACGAGTGGGGCCGGGGCACCGCCGAGTTCCTCGCCTTGGGCACGGCGGTAAGTGCCGAGGATGGCAGCAACTGGAAGACGCCGGAGGGCAAGCCCTTCACCTCCGACCTCTCCGGCCAGGACTTCTGGACCCTGCTCCAGGCCGGGCACGCGCCGCTCGGGCTGGTCATGGGCACCTGCGTCTACCACGTCGCCCACCAGGGGATGTTCAAGGCGATGGGCAACATCGGGCAGAACAAGGAGATGCCCAACTTCACCCAGGCGCTCTACGAGGCCCGCGAGCTGGCCATGGAGCGGATGCAGGACGAGGCCAAGAAGGTCGGCGCCGAGGGCATCGTGGGGGTGCAGATCCAGGAGAAGTCGCACGTCTGGGGCAGCCACACCATCGAGTTCTTCGCCATGGGGACGGCGGTGCGCAGGCTTCCCGACCGCGAGATCGCCACGCCGCGCATGGTCCTCTCGCTGGACCGCTGATGAGCGATCAGGCCGCCGCCCAGCAGCGCCAGCAGGCGAGCATCGCGGCCCTCGAGCGGGGAGGGCTGCCGCTCGCCGCTCAGGAGCGCATCGAGGAGCTGCGCGAGGGCAGGACCGCCTGGACCAGTGACCTCACCGTCGCCGAGATGGCGGCTATCCAGCATGCCGGCTTCGAGCCGGTGGGCATGGTCATGGGTTCCAGCGTCTGCCGGATCGCGGCCCAATGGGGGTATACCACCGTCTACGGCTTGGGCGGGGCGACCGGCGGAGGCAGGGTGCGCACCTACCCGTGCCCGCACGGCTTCTACGGCTACGGAGTCGGCACCGAGCACCGCACCGGGTTCAACTGGGAGCACCGCTACTACGAGGCCGGGATCACCGAGACCCGCAACCTCGCCCTGCGCCGGATCCTCGAGGAGGCGCGCGGCCTGAACGCCCACGGCGTGGTCGGGGTCCGCATCATCCGCCGGCACCTGGAGGGCGTCGGCAACTCGCTGGAGTTCACCTGCATCGGCACCGCCGTCCGGCGCCGCGGCGGTCCTCAGCTGCGCGCCCCCTTCATGTCCCACCTGGACGGCGTCGCCTTCAGCAAGCTGCTCCACGGCGGTTACGTCCCGGTGGCCCTGGTGATGGGCATTGGGGCGCTGGAGATCGACCCCGGCTGCGGCACCGAGTGGGCGCTGCGCTCGTGGTCGAACTCGCGCATCCAGCAGATCAGCGATGGCATCGAGGAGGCCCGGATGCTCGGCATCAACCACCTCGAGGCCGAGGTCGCCACCGTCGACGCCGACGGCGCCGTCGGCGTGGAGACCGACCTGGCCACCTATGAGCTGGGCGGCGAGTCGATGCTGATCGAGCTCTTCCTGCTCGGCACCGCGGTGCGGCGCTATGCCAAGGAGCCGCTCGACGAGCCCCCGCTTCTGATCATGAGGCTGCGCTGATGTCGGTCATGCCCCACCCGCGCGCCGACGCCGCCCTCGCCTGCCTGGCCGGGAAGGGCGGGGAGCGCCACCAGGGTCGCGCCTTCAGCAGCGATCTCTCGGTCGACGAGGCGGTGCTGCTCAAGGAGATCGGCTACGAGCCGCGCGGGCTGGTGGTCGGAAGCGCCGTCTATCACATCGGCATCCAGTACGGTAACTGGAGCACCAATCAGGAGATGGGCGACCTGACCCGGGCCATGTACCAGGCTCGCCAGGAGGCGCTCACCGCCATGGAGCGGCATGCCGAGCAGGTGGGTGGCCAGGGGGTGGTCGGACTCAAGCTCGAGGTGCAGATCCATTCGGGGGGTCACCCCCTCGCCGAGTTCGTGGCCATGGGCACCGCGGTTGCCAATCCCGACGTCAAGTCGAGGGGGACCTGGGTCAGCGACCTCTCCGGGCAGGACCTCTACCTGCTGATCCGGGCCGGCTACCAGCCCATCGGTCTCGCCTTCGGTTGCTGCGTCTACCACGTGGCCCACCAGGGGCTCAGCCAGTGGATGGGCCAGCAGACCCAGAACGTCGAGCTCGGCAACTACACCTCGGCCCTCTACGAGGCGCGCGAGCTGGCCATGACCCGGATGCAGGACGAGGCGGTGCGGGCGCGGGCGCAGGGGATCGTGGCCATGCGCATCGAGCAGAAGTCGCACATCTGGGGCAGCCACGTCATCGAGTTCCTGGCGATCGGGACCTCGGTGCGGCTGGCGGCCGCCGCGCATCAGCGGTTGGGACCCGAGATGGCGGTGAGCCTCGACGACGAGCCGGCGCCGGTCACCGACGCGGCGCCCGCCCCGGAGGCCGGAGCCGAGGGCTGACCGGGATGGCGGCGCCGGCCCACGGACCTCGCATCGTGCATGCCCCGCGCGGCACGCAGCTCTCCTGCAAGGCATGGCCGCAGGAGGCGGCGATGCGGATGCTGATGAACAACGTCGACCCCGAGATCGCCGAGCATCCCGACCAGCTCATCGTCTACGGGGGCGGCGGCAAGGCGGCG
>Ga0187880_1000026_pt1 | contig 124863 bp, 116 predicted proteins | sample June2016WEW_19_4_FD_132998 | JGI IMG/M metagenome (GOLD analysis project Ga0187880, IMG submission 132998) | Peatland microbial communities from SPRUCE experiment site at the Marcell Experimental Forest, Minnesota, USA - June2016WEW_19_40 | ecosystem: Environmental > Terrestrial > Soil >... | reverse complement strand
GGTCTGGCCGGATGCCTCCTCGGCCTCGGCGTCGGTGCCGGCCCTGGTCACGACTCAGCCGGCGTCATGCCAGCTGTACGGGACCGAGGTCAGCTAGTCCGCTGACCCGGAGGGCGCGCTAGGCGTGCGAGCAGACCGGCCAGGCCGACGAGTCACCTGAGGCGAACATGCTGGCCGCGATCTGCGACTGCTGGACCGGATCCCAGATGTCGGTGCCCCCGTGCGCCCGGAAGGTGGACATCAGGAATTGGAAGATCCCGTAGTACGGGCCGGAGGGGTTGTACGCATTGGGCCGCAGCGTGGACTCGCACTCCGCGGTGCTGATCATCCAGCTCGGGCTGACTCCGTCGGCATCCGCTGCGCTGGTGATGATGGCCTCGACCTCGGCCGCGGTGTAGGTGTCGGCGGGGATCGTGATCCCGTCGACCTGGTGGAGGGGGGAGAGACGGGGCACGGCGGGCAGAGCGGTCAGCGAGGGCGGGGTCAGGCTCGGTGATCCGGCACTCGCCGGGTCGCCGAGGGGTGGGAGGTGGATGCGGAGAAGCGCGCTCGCGGAGCTCAGCGGCGGCCCCTGGACCGGGACCGCGGACGGGACGGAGAAGGCCGCCACGGCCATGGTGACCACGGCGCCGAGGGGCAGGATGGCGGCGGCCGCCAGCAGCTCCCCGAGCCGGCGGGGAATCCAGATCCGACCACGGGACCGGGGCAGGCGGGGCAGCCCCCGCACCAGCCCGCGCCGGGCCGGGTGGAGCGCGGAGACGGGATGGCGGAGGGTCCGCCCCAGCAGGGCGGCCGGCCCCGGAAGGCGGCTCACAGGTCGCACAGAGGTGATCTCTCCTGACCGCCCCGACCGTTCCCGCCTCGATTCGCTGCTGCACGACGGCAAACCGCGGGGCAGATGGGTCTTCGGTTCCACCGAGGCTGGGGGGTGGGCCGCGGACCGGCGGAGTGATGCCCGCCGGAGGGGACGTGATCGGGGCGATCCGTGACCCGAGCACCCTACCACAGCCGGTCGCGAAATCGGAGGTTGGCCGACGGGTCGTGACCGCCCGGCCCGGCGCGCCCGGCGACGCCTGTGGGCGGAGGCTCTGTCAGACTGCGGAGATGGCCGATGAGCAGCTGCGGGAGCATCCGGTGGAGCGGCGGACCGTGTTCCAGGGACGCCTGCTCACCGTCCACGACGACACCGTCGAGACGGTGGACGGCAACCTTGCCGGTCGCGAGATCGTCGAGCACCCCGGAGCGGTCGCGATCGTGGCCATCGACGGCGATGGACGGGTCGTCCTCGTCCGCCAGTGGCGGCACGCCGTGGGCCGGGCGCTCTGGGAGATCCCCGCAGGCACCCTGAGCCTGGGCGAGGAGCCGGAGGCGGCGGCGCGGCGGGAGCTGGCCGAGGAGACGGGCTACCGGGCCGCCGTCTGGGAGCGTCTCGCGGCCGGTCCGGTGGCACCGGGCTACAGCGGGGAGGTGCTGCACCTCTTCCTCGCCCGCCAGCTCACCTCTGGGGAGAAGCACACCGACCCGGACGAGCACGTGATCGCCAGGCTCTTCACCGCGGCGGAGGCGGACCGTTTGATCGGCGAGGACGCCGTCGACCTCAAGACCGTGGCCGGGCTGGCCCTCGCCGGTTTCGAGGTGGCCACCTCGGGTCGGAACCGGGGCGCGGTGCCCGTGTGACCGCCCACGGCAACGGGGCGAGTGCCTCCGACGATGTGGTGGCGAGGGCGATCAAGGAGCTGATCGATTCGGTCCCGGGCGAGGAGGAGGCGCCGGCGCCCGATGCCGAGACCACCACCGCCCAGCCCTGGGCCGAGACGGCGTCGCCGTCGGCGAGCAACAAGCGGCCCCTGGAGGCGCTGCTGGCGGAGTACGTGGCGCGGGTGGAGGCTGCGCCCGGCGCCACCGCTCGGCTTCCCGGGGATCCACACCCCGCGAAGACCTTCTACGACCGATTCGCCCGCCCCGCGGAGCGGGGCGGCGCCGGCAGGAGAAGGAGGCGGAGAGTGTCGGGGCGCAAGCGTCGGGGCGGCACGGGCCGCGGACGTCAGCCCGGCTGATGGGGCCGGACGGGGCGCGGTTGGGCGGGCGCCCGATCGATGCCCTGCTCCTCGACTACGGTCTGACCCTGGTCTCGTTCAGCCGCCCCACGGAGGCCCTGCTCCGGGCCCACGAGGAGATCGCCGTCCGGCTCCGGGCGGCCGGGGTGGGCCCGGTCCCGCCTGCCGACACGCTGCTCGCCGAGATCCACGACCGGGTCGAGGAGTCGGTGGCCCGCCACGAGGCGAGCGGTGCCCTGAGCGAGATCGACGCCGTGGCCGAGGAGCGCCGCGCCTACGCGGCACTCGGCCTGCGACTCTCCGATGGGCTGTTCGACGAGGTGGCCGCCCTGGCTCAGCGGGCCTGGTGGGAGGGGGTCGCGCTTCCGCCCGCGACCGCGGACACGCTGAGCGAGCTCCGCCGGCGCGGCCTCCGTCTCGGTCTCTGCTCGAACGCCCCGTACCGTCCGCGCAGCCTGCGCGGGCAGCTCGCGCATCTCGGCCTCACCGGTCTGCTTGACAGCGTCACCCTCTCCAGCGAGGTCGGCCGGCGCAAGCCGGCACCCGAGATCTTCGTCGCCGCCCTGCGCGCCCTGGGTGTCGAGGCCGAACGGAGCGCGATGGTGGGCGACCGCCGCCGCGAGGACGTGGCCGGCGCCCGCGCGGCGGGTTTGGCGACCATCCGCGTCCGCCAGCACCGGGACGATCCGGGGCCGGATGACGCGGATGCGGTCATCGACACCCTCCCCGACCTTGTCGAACTGCTGTTCCCGTCACACGACGGGCGCAACCGTGGTAGCGTCGTTGGCGACGACACATCCGGTTGATTCCCGAATGACCTGGCAGGAACGCTGATGATGGACGCCGCCTTCCGCGAGTACTTGAAGCAGCGATGCCGCGACCGCGGCATCTCGCTGCACCGGCTGGCTCTGCTCTGCGATCTCAACCAGATCTACTTCTACCAGGCGGTCAACAAGAACAAGGACAACCCGCCGCCCTGGGTGCTCCGTCGCGCCGCCCCCCACCTCGGGGTCACCTATGTCGAGCTGCTGATGGCTGCCGGCTACCTCGGCGAGGACGACCTGAGGGAGTTCCAGAGCCGGGCGGAGGCCCGCGCGGCCGGCGTCTCGACCTGAGCCCCGCGCGCGGCCTGCCCGCCCGCCGAGGCGGAGCCCCAGAATCGGCCCATGGGCTGGGTGCGGGCGATCATCCATCTTGACCTCGACGCCTTCTACGCGTCGGTGGAGCAGCTGCGGCGCCCCGAGCTGCGCGGACGCCCGGTGATCGTCGGGGGCGGGGGGGGCGGACGGACCGCTCGGGCCGTGGTCTCGGCCGCCTCCTATGAGGCGCGCCACTACGGGGTCCACTCCGCGATGCCGCTGGCGCGGGCGGTCCGGCTCTGCCCGACCGCCGTCGTGCTGCCCGTGGACTTCCCCGCCTACCGCCAGGCCTCGACCCGGATCTTCGCGCTCGCACGCGCGCTGACCCCGCTGGTCGAGCCGCTCTCCCTGGACGAGGCCTACCTGGACGTCACGGCCACCCCGGGCGAGCCCCCGGAGATGGCCGCCCAGCTCCGCGACCGGATCCACGAGGTGACCGGGCTCCACGCCAGCTTCGGCGTCGCCACCTCCAAGACGGTCGCCAAGATCGCCTCCGACCTGCGCAAGCCGCGCGGTTTCGTGGTGGTGGCTCCGGGGGAGGAGCTGGAGTTCCTCCGACCGCTCCCCCTGCGCACCCTTCCCGGGCTGGGGCCGGCGACCGCGGCCACCCTCTCCGGCCTCGGTCTGCGAACGCTGGGCGACCTGGCCAGCCATCCGGCCGCGCTGCTCGAGCGACGCCTGGGAAGGGCGGCAGCCCTCTCCCTGACCCGGCGCGCGCAGGGGATCGACACCTCGCCGGTCACCCCACCCACCGCCCCCAAGTCCATCTCTCGCGAGGAGACCTACGATCGCGACGTCATCGACCCCGCCCAGCTCCGCGAGCGGGTGCGCCATCTCGCAGCCGATGTGGGACGGAGGCTGCGTGCCGCCGGGCTCAGCGCCCGGACGGTCAGCCTCAAGCTGCGCGACGCCGACTTCACGACGGTGACCCGGCAGCAATCGCTCGACGGAGGGGGCGACAGCGACGCGGCGATCACGTCCGCGGCGATCTCCCTCCTCGCCGCCACCCGTCAGCCCGGCCAGCCGGTCCGTCTGCTCGGGGTGGGCGTCCACAACCTGGAGGATGCCGCCCAGCTCGATCTCTTCTCCGCGCCGGCCACCGACCGCGAGCGCCGGCTCGACGCGACCCTGGATTCGCTGCGCCGCAGGTTCGGCCCCGACGCGGTGCGCCGGGGCGCGCCGGCGGCTGAGCTCCGCGACCTCGACTGGCGCCACGAGGACCTGCGCGAGCGCTGAGGCGACGCCTACCCCTCGCCGTCCACGTCGACGGCGTCGTCATCGTCGAGGAACTCGACAATCTCGGCGTCGAAGGCATCGCGGGCCGAGGCGACCATGCCGGCGATCAACTCGACCCGCTCGCGTGGCCAGAGGAGAACCGCGGCGAGCTCGGTCGCGCTGGGCTCGTGCCCGATCTGCCCACGCAGCGCGACCTGGGCGACCTCCAGCAGACGGGCGTCCTCGACGAGGGCGGCGGCCTCGGCGGCGGCAGCCTCGGCCTCCTCGACGAGCCCACCGAGGTGGGCGGCGACGACCCGGCGGACGTAGCCGGCCAAGCCGGGCCCTGAGCCGCCGCGCTGGATGTACTCCTCGATCGCCACCACCATCGCCAGCGAGCCCTCCTGGTAGAGGTCGGTGACCTCCACCCCGTGGCCGCGATGGGCCACGGCCTCGGCCAGCACCGCGCCGAGGGAATGCTCCACCAGCGACTCGCGAGCCAGGCGGTCGCCCCCGCGGGCGGCGCCGATCAGCCGGTCCGTGGCGGCGGCGGAGAGCGGCGGGTGGGAGCGCGCCTGAGCCGCGAGAGAGTCGAGCTCGGTGTCGTCGTCGCGACCGCTCATCGGCGGATCAGCATGGTCCCCCACCCGGGACCCACGAGGGGCGGCTCACGTGCCGGCTCGGACGCGCGTCGGAGCAGCGCGGGTGAAGGTGGCGGCGAACCGTTCCATGGCCCGAGCCACCTCGCGGCGCGCGAGCCCGGCAGTGGCTCGCTCGAGCGCGCGGCCGGCGATCCCGCCACCAACGGAGTAGCGGACGGTGAGCATCACCCGGGTTCCACGCCCCGCCGGCCGGGCGGTTGCGGTGATGGTCAGATCGAGGCCATCCTCGATGGTCATGACGGTGCGCTCCGGCGGGAGGTCCTCGGTGCAGGCCAGGACACCGCTGAAGCTCCGACCGGCCACCTCGGCCTCCACCTCGTAGCGGGCCCCGACCCCCTGGGGTGGACCGCCGATGTGCCGGAGTTTGTTGACGCCGGGGAGCCAGTCGGCGTGCCGGAGGTCGGAGAGAGCGGCATACGCCTCCGGCGGCCGGACCGGGACGGTGACGTCGGAGCTTGCCTCGATCACCGCCGGGGTGGCTGAGAAGCCTGGAGTGCCATGAATGAATTCACCCTACCACCGGTTGACGGACGCCCGGCGAGGGGTGCCGCCGGGATGACGGCGCCGCTCGGGCGGCCCAGAACCGACTCTCCGTCGCTCCGTCACTTCTCCGTCGCGGACTGAGGCCGAGGGTCGGGTAGTGTCGGCGCGAAAGCGCATGTACGCCGGCCTCGCCTCGCTCGGCACCCTGCTTCTGCTCGCCCTGCTGGCCCTCGCCCTCGCCCGCCGGCAGCTCCGCCGTGAGCGCGCCCGCCTGGCGGAGCTGAGCACCGGCCTCCACGATGCCGCGACCCGGCTCCAGGCGGTGGCCGACGCCGTGACCGAGGCCATCGTGATCCTGGACGGGGAGGGGCAGGTCACGCTCGCGAACCGCGCCGCCGATCGCCTCTTCGGGGCAGCCGCGGGGATTCTGGCCGGCTGCCACGTGGAGCAGCTCCTGCCCGCCTTCCGGCCGGGCGCCGCCGAGCCACCCATCGGGGCGAATGGGCCCGCCGAGGTCCAGACCTCCGCCTTCCGGCGTGACGGGACCAGCTTCGCCGTCCACGTCGAGAGCCGGCTGATCGCCGGCGGCCGGATCGTGGTGATCCTGGAGATGTCGGAGGTGCGCGCGCTCTCCGCGGCCGTGGCCCACCAGGCCCTCCACGACAGCCTCACCGGGCTTCCCAACGAGCGCCAGCTCCAGGAGCAGCTGCTCGCCCGCATCCAGGTCGCCGCGGCCCGGCGGACCCCTTTCAGCCTCTTTCTCCTCGACATCGACCGCTTCGCGGAGGTCAACGAGCGGCTGGGGCATGCCGCTGGCGACCGGCTGCTCACCGCGGTCGCCGAGCGGCTGCGCCAGACCCTGCGGGCCACCGACGTCGTGGCCTGCAGGGGAGGCGACGATTTCGCCATCCTCCCGGGTGGGAGCGCCACCCCGGCGGCGAGCGCTCGCATCGCCCGCCAGGTGCTAGCCGCCTTCAAGGAACCGCTGCCCGTCGACGGGCACCCCCTCGAGGTCGAGATCAGCATCGGGATCGCCAACTTCCCCGACCATGGGGACGACGCCGTAACCCTGATGCGCAATGCCGACGTCGCCCGGCAGGCCGCCAAGCAGGCTCGCCGCGGGTGGAGGATCTACACGCCGGCGGATGCCATCAGCGAGGTCGAGGATCGCGCGGTGCGACTCGCCGAGCTGCGCAAGGCCCTCGACAATCAGGAGCTGGAGCTCTTCTACCAGCCGGTGGTGCGGGTGGCCGACTCGGCCCTGGTTGCACTCGACGCCACGGTGCGCTGGCGCCATCCGCGCCACGGTCTCCTGGCCCCCGACGAGTTCCTTCCGGTCGCCGAGCAGACCGACATCATCCGGCCTCTGACCCGGTGCGTCCTCGGCCTGGCGGTGGAACAGCAGGCCCGCTGGCGGGAGCAGGGTCACAGCATCCGGGTCAACGTCAGGATCGCCGGACGCAACGTCCAGGATCGCCAGCTCGCAGGGGCGGTGAGTCGCCTGCTGGAGCGGTGGTCGGTGCCGCCCGCGGCCCTCTCCATCGCGGTGGACGAGAACACCACGCTCTCGGGAGATGCCCCGGTGCTGCGAGCGCTGGCGGAGGCGGGTGTCGGGGTCGGGCTGGACGGCTACGGCTCGGACTCCGCATCGCTGGTCCGGTTCCGCGGCCTGCCCTTCACCGAGCTGCGCCTGGACGGAACGCTGGTCGCCGCAGCCGGCCGCGAGGGGGTCGAGGCCGCGGCGGTTCGCAGCGTCGTCGACCTCGCCCACGCCCTGAAGCTCACCGTCGTCGCCACCGGGGTCGACGACGAGGGGGCACGAGCCTGCATCCAGCGCCTCGGCTGCGATGCGGCACGGGGCCGGCTCTGGGGGGAACCCGTCCCCGCCGGTGCGGTGATCCCACTCCTCCGCCTCCTCGCCCGCCAGTCGCGCTTCCCGGGGCTCGGCAGGTACCGACCCGGATCCTCCTCCCCGCCGCAGGCCGAGCCCGCCGAGACCGGCTAGTGCACCGGCCCAGAGGTGGCTTTCTGGTTCGCCGGCCAGGCCGCCGGAGCCGAGGAAGGGGTGGCGGGAGGAGGAGCGGTGCGTGACGACGAACCGCCGGGCCTCCTGACGCTGGCTTCAGGGCGCGCAGCGCCCCCGGCGGAAATGGCCGGATGAAACGGGAAGTTGCCTCTGGGCCGTGCACTAGCCCGGGCCCCATCGCCCGGTCGACTAGACTCGGCCGCCAATGGCCACAGAGTTGGGGATCGCGCTGCTCGGCGCGGGCACGGTCGGCGCGGCGGTCGCCCGCGAGCTCGATGCCCACGCCGACCGGCTGGCGCAGCGGAGCGGAGGGCCGCTCGTGCTCCGCCGGCTGGCCGAGCGCGACCCGGCTCGCCTTCGGGCACTGCGACTCGACGGGGTGACGGTGGGGGACGACGCGGAGGCGGCGGTGGCGGCACCGGACGTGGACATCGTCGTCGAGCTGCTGGGCGGTCTCAACCCCGCCGGGGCCCTGCTCGAGACCGCGCTCGGCCGCGGGCTCGGAGCCGTGACCGCCAACAAGGCCGTCATCGCAACCGGGGGCCGCCGTCTGGCCGCAGCCGTCCGGCCAGGGAGCGGCGGGCTGGCCTTCGAAGCCGCGGTCGGCGCCGCCATGCCGGTGCTGGCGATGCTCCGCGATTCGTTGCGGGGCGACGAGGTCCACAGCATCACCGCAGTCATCAACGGCACCACCAACCACATCCTGAGGCGGCTCGAGGAGGGCGACGGATTCGACCGCGCTGTTGCCGACGCCCAGCAGCGGGGCTTCGCGGAGGCCGACCCCAGCAGCGATCTCGACGGTCATGACGCGGCCCAGAAGCTCTGCATCCTGGCCTGGTTCGCCATGGGCGCGGACGTCACCCCCGACCAGGTCCAGCGGCGCGGCATCCGCGGCATCGAACCGGAAGACCTGCGTGCGGCCAGCGGGCTCGGATCGGTGGTCCGGCTGGTGGCCCGCGCGGAGCGCTCGGGGGCCGGCTTGGAGCTGACGGTCCAGCCCACCCTGGTGCCTCGTCCCGGTCATCCCCTCGGTGACCTCGAGGGGGCGGACAATGCCGTCCTGGTCGAGAGTGATCTCGCCGGCCGGCTCCTCCTTCGCGGCCGTGGAGCGGGTGCCGACGCAGCCGCGAGCGCGGTGCTCAGCGACCTCGTGGTGGTCGCGCGGGCGCGACGCGAGGGACGTGTCCTTCCCCTGCCGCCCGCCGCCCCGGTGCCTGTTCGCGACGCCGAGGCCTCGATGAGCGAGGCCTGGCTCCGGCTTCGGCTTGCAGGTGGCAAGGGCGGGGCCGCGGGCGACGCCCGGAGGACGCTGCAGCAGGCCGGGGTGACCGTGGAGCGGACCACGGCGGGCGTCGACGAAGGTGAGGTGGAGGTCCTGACCGGCCCGACATCACGCGCCGCACTGGCACGCGCCCTGGAGGCGTTTCACGCGGCCGGGGCTCCGGCATCGGTGGCCCAGACCATGGACCGGCTGGAGCCGCTGGCATGACCGCGAGCGCCGGCATCCGCGGGGCGGGGGTGATCCAGCGCTACGCCGACTACCTGCCGCTGACCGACCGGACCCCCCGGATCACGCTGGGCGAGGGGGGAACCCCGCTCATCGAGTCCCGCCACATCGCCTCCGAGCTCGGGCTGGGCTCGCTGCACTTCAAGTTCGAGGGTCTCAACCCCACGGGGTCGTTCAAGGACCGGGGCATGGTCTTCGCGGTGGCTCGGGCGCTGGAGGTCGGCAGTCGAGCGATCATCTGCGCCTCCACGGGCAACACCAGCGCCTCAGCGGCGGCCTATGGGGCGCGATTCGGGCTGCGCACGGTGGTGGTCGTCCCCGCCGGCAAGATCGCGCTCGGCAAGCTGGTCCAGGCGCAGGTCTTCGGCGCGACGGTGCTGATCATCGAGGGCAACTTCGACGAGGCCCTGCGGTCGGTCCGGCAGCTCGCCGAGACCCATCCGGTGACCCTGGTCAACAGTGTCAACCCCAACCGGATCGAGGGACAGAAGACCGCCGCCTTCGAGGTGGTGGACGAGCTGGGCGACGCACCCGACGTCCTGGCCATCCCGGTCGGCAACGCGGGCAACATCACCGCCTACTGGCGGGGCTTCCGGGAGTACCGGGAGGCGGGCCGGACGACCCAGCTCCCCCGGATGGTCGGCGGTCAGGCGGAGGGAGCCGCCCCCCTGGTGCTCGGCAGGCCGGTCACCGACCCGCAGACCTTCGCCACCGCCATCCGGATCGGCAACCCGGCATCCTGGGCCAGCGCGATCGCCGCCCGGGACGAGTCGGAGGGGCTGATCGACTCCGTGACCGACGCCGAGATCGCCGCGGCCCAGCGCGACCTGGCGGCCAGGGAGGGGGTCTTCTGCGAGCCGGCATCGGCCGCCTCCCTCGCGGTGCTGCGCAAGGCGGTGGCCAGCGGGGCGGTGGCCCCCGGCACCCGGGCCGTCTGCGTCCTCACCGGCAACGGCCTCAAGGACCTTCCCGCGGTGAGCGACGGACTGCCTCCGCCGCGGTCGGTCACCGGGACGCCGGCCAGCATCGCCGACGCGATAGGGCTCTGACCGGGCCGCATGGGGATGGGTCAGCGCTGATGCGGGTCACCATTCGGGTCCCCGCCACCGTGGCCAATCTGGGGCCGGGCTTCGACATCCTGGCGCTGGCGGTGCAGCTCCAGAACGAGGTCGAGGCGTGGACCGACCCGACTGGCGGGATCGCCATCGACCCCGGCCCCGGCGCCGCCGCGGAGCTGCGCAACCCCACCCGCAACCTGATCACCCGGGCGTTGGTCGCGGCCTGCGCGGCGGCGGGGGCGGAACCGCCCGGGGTCGGCATCCGCTGCCGCAGCGACATCCCCTTCGGGCGGGGGCTCGGCTCCAGCGCCGCCGCGGCGCTGAGCGGCGTGCTCGCCGCCAACGCGCTCGCCAACCTGGGCTGGGACGAGCAGCAGGTCATCGCCGAGGCGGCACGGATCGAGGGACATCCGGACAACGTCGCCGCCGCGATGCTCGGCGGCCTGGTGGTCTGCGTCAGCGACGCCCCGGTGGTCCAGATGGCGGTCCCGGACGAGCTGCGCGCCGTGCTCTTCCTCCCCGACGGGGAGATGAGCACCGAGGCCGCCCGCCAGGTGGTTCCCGCCTCCTTCAGCCGCGAGGACGCCGTCCACAACGCCGGCCGGTGCGCCCTGCTGGTCACGGCGATGCTCACCGGACGGCTCGACCTGCTCGGTGAGGCGATGCGAGACCGATGGCACCAGCCGGCCCGCGGTGCGCTGATGCCCCACGTCCAGCCGCTGATCGACGCCGCCCTCGCCGCTGGCGCCCACGGCGCCTGCCTGGCCGGGGCCGGCCCCTCGGTGCTCGCCCTCTGCACCGGGGACACCGCGGCCGTCGAGTCGGCGATGGCGGCAGCCGCCGTGGTCGCCACCGTGGAGGGACATGCGGTCGTCCACGCGGTGCGCAATTTCGGGGCGCGGGTGGACCTCGCCCCATGAGCGCGGGAAGCGACCCCATGAACGCCCCACCGGCGGCCCTCCCGGCCTCCCGGTGCGTGGTCCAGAAGTTCGGAGGCAGCAGCGTCGCCAGCGCCGAGCTGATCCAGCGTGTGGCCCGACGGATCGCCGCCACCCGCGCCGAGCACGAGCGGGTGGTGGTGGTGGTCAGCGCGATGGGGGACAGCACCGATGAGCTGCTCAGCCTCGCCCACAAGGTCAACCCGGCCCCGCCGCCGCGGGAGCTGGACCAGCTCCTCTCCACCGGGGAGACGATCACCGCGCCGCTGATGGCCATGGCCCTGGAACGGCTGGGCGTCCCCGCCATCTCGCTCACCGGTCCCCAGGCGGGGATCCGCACCAGCAACGTCCACCGCAGCGCACGGATCGTCGACATCGTTCCCGAGCGCATCGTCGACGAGCTGAACCACGGGCGCGTGGTGGTGGTCGCCGGCTTCCAGGGCGTCAGCGACGCTCTCGACGTGACCACCCTCGGACGGGGCGGCTCGGACACCACCGCCGTCGCCCTGGCCGTGGAGCTGGGCGCCGCCCGCTGCGAGATCTACACCGACGTGGCCGGGGTGTACACGGCCGATCCCCGGATCGAGCCGCGGGCACGGCCCCTCCCCGAGATCGCCTATGCCGAGATGCTCGAGTTCGCCGCCGTCGGCGCCAAGGTCCTGCATCCCCGCGCCGTGGAGATCGGAGAGACCTACTCCGTCCCCATCGTGGTGCGCTCGACCTTCGAGGACCACCCGGGCACCCTGATCTGTCAGCATCCCGCCATGGAGGATCGGCTGAAGATCCGCGGCATCGCCCACCACAGCGGCGTCGCCAAGGTCATCCTGACCCGGGTCCCCGATCGGCCGGGCATCGCCGCCCAGGTGTTCGGCCCCATCGGGAAGGCCGGCATCAATGTGGACATCATCGTCCAGAACGTGAGCCACGACGGCTTCACCGATATCTCCTTCGTCATCGCCGAGGAGGACCTCCCCCGCTCCCGTGCGGTGCTCGAGGAGGTGGCCCGCGATGTCAAGGCGGAGCAGGTGGTGGCAGCCACCGACATCGCCACGGTGTCGGTGGTGGGCACCGCCCTCCTGGGAACGCCGGGGATGGCCGCCCGGATCTTCCAGGCGCTCTCCGCGCAGGGCATCAACGTGGAGCAGATCACCACCAGCCAGATCCACGTCACCGTGGTCATCGCGCGCGACCGGGTCGCCGATGCGGTGCGAGCGCTGCACGCCGAATTCGAGCTGGAGAGCGACTGATGCACCGGCCCGGGAGCATCCTCCCGTTGCATCCGGCCATTTCCGCCGGGGGCGCGAACCCCACCATCCGGGTCAGCGCACTAGCCGCCCATGGCAGCGAGCACGGCTGACGAGCTCCTCCTCACCGGGCCCGGCGGGCGGTCGGGAACGGCAGCATGACGCTGAGCGTCGGCATCGTGGGACTGCCCAACGCCGGCAAGTCCACCCTCTTCAACGCGCTGACCCAGGTCGGAGCGCAAGTGGGCAACTACCCGTTCACCACCATCGAGCCGAACACGGGGGTGGTCGCCGTACCGGATCAGCGCCTGGAGCGGCTGGCGGCGGTCTTCTCGCCGCCCCGGGTGATCCCCGCCTCCGTCACCTTCACCGACATCGCCGGCCTGGTCCGGGGCGCCAGCCGCGGCGAGGGCCTGGGCAACCAGTTCCTCGGCCACATCCGCGAGTGCGACGCCATGGTGGTGGTGGCGCGCGGTTTCGAGGACCCGGACGTCAGCCACGTCGAGGGTGCCGTTGACCCCGCCCGCGACCTGGAGGTGGTCGAGCTGGAGCTCCAGCTCGCCGACCTGGAGACGGTGACCCGGCGTCTCGACAGGCGGGAGAAGACGGCGCGCCTCCAGAAGGAGAAGGCGGCCGAGGCCATCGAGGTGATGCGCCGGGTCCAGCAGCACCTCGACGGCGGCCAGCCGGTGCGGACCATGGCGCTGACGGAGGAGGAGCGCGGGCATCTCCGCGAGCTCTTCCTGCTCACCGCCCAGCCGCTGATCGTGGTGGTCAACGTCGGCGAGGCCGATGCCGCCGCGCCGCCGCCGGACCGACTCGTGGAGCTGGCAAGCAGCCACGGTGGGGACTGCCTCACCATCTCGGCCCGGATCGAGGCCGAGATCGTCGAGCTGCCGGTCCAGGACAGACGCGACTTCCTCGCCTCCCTGGGGCTGCGCGAGCCCGGTCTGGACCGGCTGGCACGGGAGGCGTACGCGCTGCTCGACCTGCTCACCTTCTTCACCGCGGGCGAGAAGGAGGTGCGGGCCTGGACCCTCCACCGGGGAGGCACCGCGCTGGACGCGGCGGCCACCATCCACACCGACTTCGCCCGTGGTTTCATTCGCGCCGAGGTGGTCGACGCCGAGGATCTGATCGAGGCCGGTTCGTACGCCGCCATCCGTGAGTCGGGTCGGCAGCGGCTGGAGGGGAGAGACTATGTCGTCCGCGACGGCGACGTGGTCCACTTCCGCTTCAATGTCTGACCGCACCCTCGGGATCGTCGGGGTCGGCCTGATTGGCGGCTCCATCGGCATGGCGGCACGGCGCGCCGGCTGGGAGGTGGTGGGCGTCGACCGCGCCGCCACCCTGGAGCGCGCCCTGGCGCTGGGTGCGATCGACCGCCCCGCCGACCTGGACGGCGTCCGCGGTGCCGAGATGGTCGTCCTAGCCGCGCCCGTGTCCCAGATCACGGGTCTGCTCGCCGAGCTGGCGCCCACCGACGCGCTGGTCACGGACGTGGGCAGCACCAAGTCGGCCATCGTGCGCGGCGCCGCGGCAGCGGGCATCCGCCGCTTCGTCGGCGGGCATCCGATGGCGGGCAGCCAGCTTGGCGGCGTCGCCAACGCGAGCGCCGACCTCTTCCAGGGCGCCCGCTACCTGATCACTCCGACGGGAGACACGCTGCCCGAGGCCTACGCGCGGGTAACTCAGTTCGTCCGCGACGACCTCGGCGCGGTCCCTACCGCGGTCGACCCCGAGCGCCACGACCTCATGGTCGCCGCGCTCTCCCACCTCCCCCACCTGCTCGCCGTCGCCCTCCTCCAGGTCACCTCCGAGATCTCCCCCGACGCCCTCGCCCTCGCCGGTCCCTCGTTCCGCGACCTCACCCGGGTCGGTGCCGCGAACCCGGCGCTCTGGGCGGACATCCTCGCCGAGAACGCGGGCGCTGTCCGCGAGGTCCTGAGCTCCTTCACCGAGGCAATGCGGCGCCTCGACGACGACGTCGACAACCGCCCCGCCATCGAGCACCACTTCGAGGGCTCGGGCGCCGCCTACAAGGCCCTGGGCGGCATCCTCGTCGAGCAGAGCGGGCGCAACGCGGACATCGCCGTGCTGATCGAGAACCGCCCGCGGGTGCTGGCTCAGGTCACCACCCTGATGGGATCGGCCGACATCAACATCCTCGACCTCTACATGCAGCACTCGGACACGCACCACGCTGCCCTGGTCCTGACCATCGATGCGGCCTCCGTCGAGCGGGCACTCGGGCTGCTGCGCGAGGCCGGCTTCCACGCCGAGGTGGGCAGCCCGGGCTGACCTGCGCCGCCGGGGCGCCCACACGGGAGCCGAACTAGCCCTCGGTGGCCTCGGACGCGAGTCGAAACCGCCCACGCGAGCGGGGCGACTCCACGACGTCACGGTGCTTGAGGAAGTTGAGGCTGGTGACCGCGACCACGAGGATCACCGCGCCGACGATCTCGAGAGGATGGAGGGGCGTCCCGTAGCCATAGGGTTTGGGCAGGGAGAAGACGAGGAAGAGGGCCGCGGGGTAGCCGAGCTCTGCGAACGTCGAGATCGAGGCGGGGGTGCTGGAGAGCGCGCGGTAGTAGAGCACCATGGCGACGAGCCCGGGGATCAGGGCGATGCCGAGGAAGCTGGGCAGCTGGCCGATCGTGTACTGGGTGAAGCCGCTCACGCCGCGGTCGGTGAACATCAGGACCAGCAGGACCGGCAGGGCAAGGGTGAAGCGCATCGCCGAGGTGCTGGCGAAGGAGATGTCGGCGAGCGCGTACCTTCCGAGCACCGTGCCCGCCGCCCAGAGGATCACCGCCCCCAGGACGAAGAAGGCGGCGGTCAGCTCAGCGCTGGGCGCCGCCGGGTTGGTGGAGAAGACGATCAGGGCGGCGCCGGCCAGGGCGACCCCCGCCAGCGGCCAGAAGAACGGCCGGCGACGCTCCCGGAGGAACAGCCAGGCCATGGTCGCGCCGAAGACCGGCTGGAGCAGGTAGAGGAGGTAGACCTCGGAGAGCGCTCCTGGGCTGCTGGCGTAGGTGAGCGAGCGAGTGAAGAGGACGGTCGCGAAAGCCTGGGGGCCGACGGCGATGACCGCCAGCGCCAGCCAGCTCCGCCAGGACGCTGTTCGCAGCTCTCGGGCCACGCGCCGCGCCACGGGGATGAAGCAGAGGCTGATCAGCAGGTCCTCGACCAGGACGATCTGGCTCGCCGAGAGCTGCTTGGCGAGGGCGGGCCGGAAGTAGGCGTCGGCCGCCCAGAGGGCGGCCGCCAGGGTGATGAAGAGGACCGAGTAGCGATCGAACAGCCCGCTCCGGCGGGCGGGGGGTGCCTGCGAGGTCATCTTCGGCCGAGGGTACCAGGCGGGCGGGCCGCCGGGTTCGGCACCTCGCTCCGTCGCCCCTGGTACGCTTCGCGCTTGGACCATGGCCAAGAAGACCCGCAAGCAGAAGCAGCGCACCACCACCCGCCGCCCGGCCGGCGCGGCACCGGCGCGGCCGGTGGCGACCGCCGCCGCCCGGCCTCTCGCCGCGACGGCGGCGCCGGAGGAGGAGACCGCCCCCAGCGCGGCACCGGTCGCGGCCGCGACCACCCAGACCCTCGGGTCGGACGCCGCCCGCCGCCGCGTGGGGCGGATCGGGCCCACCGCCCCTCCCAGCGCGCTGGGAGGCCGGCAGCAGCGCCAGGCGGTCAGGAGCGCTCGCTTTGGCTCGGCTGCGGCGATGGTGGAGTCCCTGGACTCTGACGACCCGGCCATCCCGTTCGACCGCGTTCCCTACGTCCCCTCGGATCTGCGCCGGGTCGCCACGATCGCCGCCCTGATGGTGGTTCTCATCCTGATCGCCTGGGCCATCGTCAGCCGCGTCGTCGACTGAGCCGGGGGGCGGCACGGATGCGGGTCATCCTCTACACGGGAAAGGGCGGGGTGGGCAAGACCACCGTGGCCGCCGCGACCGCCGTGCGCTGCGCCCAGCTCGGCCAGCGCACGCTGGTGATCAGCACCGACGCAGCCCACAGCCTCGGCGACTCGCTGGAGATGCCCCTCGGCGAGGAGCCGCGCGCGGTGGCCCCCAACCTCTGGGGCCAGGAGGTCAACGCCCTCCACCAGCTCGAGAGCCACTGGGATCGGATCCGCCTCTACCTCAGCTCGCTGTTCGCGTCGCAGGGCGTCGACGACATCGTCGCCGAGGAGCTGGCGTCGCCCCCGGGGATGGAGGAGGTCGCCTCCCTGATGCAGATCCGGCATCACAAGGCCGAGGGCAAGTTCGACACCCTGGTGGTCGACTGCGCGCCGACCGGCGAGACCCTCCAGCTGCTGGCCTTTCCCGACGTCGCCCGCTGGTATCTGCAGCGACTCTTCCCCGCCTCCCGCGCGGTGATGAAGGTGGCCCGCCCGGTGGTGCAGCCATTCGTCTCCATCCCGCTCCCCCCGGATGACGTCTTCGTCCACATCAGGAATCTGCTGGTCGACCTGGAGAGCATGAAGAGCATCCTCGGCGACCCCAAGACCTGCACGGTGCGGCTGGTGCTCAACCTCGAGAAGATGGTCCTCAAGGAGGCGCAGCGCGCCTTCACGTACCTCAGCCTCTACGACTACCTGACCGACCTGGTGGTGGTCAACCGAGTCCTCCCTCCGGAGGTCACCGACACCTACTTCAAATCCTGGAGGGCGATCCAGAGGCGCTACGACGAGTCGGTGGAGTCGCTCTTCGACCCCATCCCGATCCGGCGGTCCAAGCTCTTCGAGCACGAGATCGTCGGCCTCGATCGGCTGGCCGAGCTGTCGGCGGCACTCTTCGGCGACGAGGACCCGGCGCGCGTCTACTACCACGCCGTGCCCCAGCGCCTGCGCAAGGTGGACGGGCGGTACGAGCTGCAGCTGCAGCTCCCCTTCGTGTCCAAGGACGAGGTCGACGTCCGCCACAGCGAGGGCGAGCTGTTCGTCACCGTGGGCGCCTACAAGCGGGAGATCTCCCTGCCCCGCATCCTCAACGGCAAGAGGGTCAGCAAGGCCAGACTCGACGAGGGCCTGCTGCGCGTCACGTTCGCCGACGGCCAGGCATGAGTAACGGCGTTCGGAGGTATGGCGACCATGGGTGACAGCATCGGAGGCATCCCCGTCCGGCTCTTCGAGGAGGCGGCCCGCCGGCTCGGTCAGGTGGTGCCGCCGGAGGCGACGTCGCACTTCATCGCGGCCCAGCGTGAGGTGGTGCTCGGTATCACCGCCCTGATCGAGCACGGCAGCCGGCCGGCGAGCGCCCCTTCGCGGGGACGCCGCGCTCCCACCGCCACCCCGCGCGCCAGGCGACCCCGCCGCGTCCCCGTCGATTGAGGCCCCCCGGCCGTCCCGGCCGGCGGGGCGGCGCCTCAGTCCCACCGGGCGGCGCGCTCCCGGTGCGTGGCCGGGCTGGGAGCCGACCCTCCGATGAGTGGGGCGGGGCGCTACAGCAGCCGGTTCGCCCGGGTCCTCTTCCACGATCGACCCCCCCGACGGCCATTGGCGTCGGTGACGATCGACGGCGAGGCGTGGCCGGTGGGCGGCGCCCAGCTCGCCGCGCTGGATCGGGGCCGGGCGCTCCTCCAGCTTCGCCCGTGGCCGCCGGGCTGGGAGCTCCCCGGGGGTCACTGCGAGCCCGGCGAGGAGCCCGCCGACGCCGCCGCGCGCGAGGCCGAGGAGGAGACCGGGCACACCTTCCGGGTGCTCGGACTGGTCGGCGTCTACACCTGGGAGGGGCTGCGCACCGCCGGGGACGCGGTCTTCCTCGGCGAGATCACCGGTGGGAGGGCTCGCCGCAGCATCGAGGCGTGGTCGGTGCGCCTTTTCGACCCAGAGGAGCTGCCCCGGACCGTCTTCCCCTGGTGCCGGGAGCGGATCCTGGACGCCGTGGCGTGCAGCCGCGGCGGGGCTCCGCTGCACCGCGTCCAGCCGGTGACCATGCGCCACGTCATGAACTTCGGGACGAGCTGGATGCAGACCCCCGTGGACGCGCTGTCGAGGCGGCGGCGGTCACGGTGGAAGGACCGCTGAATGGCCGGCTCGGCCTCCGGGGATCGCGGCGGCTCCTGACCGATGACCGCGCTGCTCTTCGTGGGCGCTCTGTTGCTGATCGCCGTCGCCTCCGAGCTGTTCACCAATGCGGTCGAATGGGCCGGGCACCTGCTCCATCTCGGAGCGGGGGCGACCGGCAGCCTGCTCGCCGCCCTGGGGACGGCTCTTCCCGAGACCATGGTGGTCATCGTCGCGCTGGTCGGCGGTGCCACCGGCTCGAACCAGATCGCCACCGGCGCGGTGCTCGGTTCCTCCTTCCTGCTGCTCACCCTGGGCGGGGCACTGACCGGGGTGGCCCTGCTGACCCGGCGGGGGAACCGCCGGCTTCAGGTCGAGCCGGCCCAGGTCCGCCGCGACCTCGGTGTCTTCCTGAGCGCGTTCGGGTGCGCGGTGGCGTCCACCCTGCTGAGCCGGCCGGAGCGGGTGGTCGTGGGGATCCTGCTGCTCCTCCTCTATGCCGGGTACGCCCGCGCCGCCCTCGGAGAGAGGGGGGGCCCGGGGGAGGCGCCCGAGCCGCTGCACTTCGTCCGCTGGCGGTCGGGCCCGCCCCCGGTGGTCGTGGTGGTGGTGCAGCTCCTGGCCGGAGCCATCCTGCTCACGGTTGGCTCGGGACTGTTCGTCGACGCCATCCACTCCGCCGCCACCAGCCTGGGCCTCAATCCCCTGGTGCTGGCGGTGATCGCGGTGCCCTTCGCCACCGAGCTGCCCGAGACGCTCAACAGCGTGCTCTGGATCCGGAGCGGCGACGACGGGCTGGCCCTGGGTAACGTCGCCGGGGCGGCCGCCTTCCAGGCGTGCATCCTCGGCTTCCTGGGCGTCACCTTCACCACCTGGGACCTGGGCGCCGCCGGTCTGATCAGCGCCGGCTGCGCCTTTGCCACCGGCCTCTACCTGCTCGGACTGCTGAGGGATGGCCGCGCCCATGGAGGCTGGCTGCTGGTGGCCGCGCTCCCCTGGCTCGGCTTCGTGGTAGCCGAGCTCGCCCTGGGCGGCCGGCTCGGCTGAGTCGCCCGGGACGCCGGGGACCGGCGCGCCGCAGCCTCCGGTCTGGACCGGGGACGCGACCACGGCCCCGGCCTGGGACTGGGTCAAATGGCTCCCCCACGCCCGCTGTCCCGGCATCCCCGCCGGCGCACCCTCCGATCCGCTGGCGGCGGTCGGAGCCGGCCCGGCTCAGGCAGGCGGCATCCTGCGCGACCTGCTCCTCGAGCCCGGGGAGCGCCGGCGCCACCTGCTGGTCGTGGTCGACGGCTGGTCGCCTCAGGGAGGCCTGGCCGAGCTCGCATCGGCGACGGCGATCGCGCTCCGGCGGGTCGGCGGTTCGCCGTGGCCCGGCCCGCGGAGCCCACCCGCCGGCGCGGCGTCGAAGCGGAGGACCCCGCGGGTGGGAATCAGCCGGCCCTCGCGCCGGCCCCGGCCGAAGGGCCCACCGAGCTGGACCTCCTCGTCGAGCGGCTGGCGGCCCGGGAAGCCGCGCCCGCCCACCCCGTCTGGGTCACGCCGCTCCCCCGGCAGCTGTCGCTGGACGCCGTGCTGAAGCGGGGTGGCGGGCCGCTCGAGGTGACGCTGGGCCTGGCCGACCACCCCCTTCGCCAGCGACAGCAGCCGTGGGGGATCGACTTCGGCGGCGAGCTCGGCCATCTGGCGATCGTCGGTGGACGCCGCACCGGCCGCAGCACGGCCCTGCGCACCATCGCCGCCTCCCTCCTGCTCACCCACGACCCGACCGCCGTTCAGCTGTACGTGCTCGACAGGGGCGGCTCGCTCCAGGCGCTCGCGGGAGCACCCCACGTCGGGACCGTGGCCGGGAAGGCCGACCCCGAGGTGGCGCGGCGGACCGTCCGCCTCCTCAGCCGCCTGGTGGATCAGCGCGACGGCGAGCTCCGCAGGCTCGGACTCGGCGGCATCGACGAGCTGCGCCGGAGCTGGCGGGAGAGGGGCTCCGGCGACGGGTTCGGCGACGTCTTCCTCCTGATCGACAACTGGGGGACGGCGACCAGAGCCTTTGATTGGATCGAGGAGGAGGTGACCGCGCTGGCCGGCGTGGGCCTCTCCCACGGCATCCACCCGGTGCTGAGCGCGGATCGATGGGGTGACATCCGCCCCGCACTGCGCGACCGCATCCCGGCCCGGCTCCAGCTGCGCCCCATCGATCCCGCGGACTCGGCCTACGACCTCCGGGCCACCCGGGGGCTGGCCAGCACCCCGGGAAGGACCCTGGGCCCGGGGTCCTGCCAGATCCAGCTGGCGCTCCCCCGGGTCGACGGCGGCGACCCCGCGATCGACCCGGACACCGCCTTCCGCGACCTGGTCAAGCGCCGCGCCCACCCCGGTCCCCCGGCGCCTCCGGTCCCGCTCCTCCCCCTCACCGTGCCCCTCGGCGAGATGGACTGGGTGGAGTGGAGGCGGCGACGCGAGGTCCCGCTCGGGATCGCGGACGCGGACCTGCGGCCGGTGCCTTTCGACCTGCTCGTGCCAGACACGCAGCACCTGGTGGTCTGCGGCGATGCCCGGTGCGGCAAGACCAGCTTCCTGCGCGCCCTCCTGCTGGCGATGACCCGCGTGCTCTCACCGGAGGAGGTCCGCTTCCACCTCATCGACATCCGGCGCGGCCTGCTCGACGCCGTGCCCGCTGCCTACCTCGGCGGGCACGCCATGACCGCCTCGGCGGTGGAGGGCGTCGTCGTGAGCCTGAGGGAGGAGCTCGCCCAGCGCGTCCCTCCGGCGGGAGCCGGCCGCCGCGACCTGGCGGAAACGGCTGCACGTCCGTGGCCCCGAGGTGGTGCTGGTGGTCGATGACGAGGACATCGTCGAGTCCACCTCCCTCTCGCCCCTGGTGGGGGCCGTGCCGGTCGCCTGGGACATGAGGTTCCACGTGATCCTGGCCCGGCGTCCGGCGTCCCCGGGCTATGACAGCCTCGGCAGCGCGCTGGTCGGCCAGGGGGCGCTGGCGGTGGAGATGAGCGAGGCGGAGCGCTCCCTCTTCGTCGCCCGTCCGGTCAGCCTGCCCCCGGGGCGAGCACACCTCGTGGTGCGGGGCCAGCCATCGCTGCTGCAGCTCATCCACGCCGAGGAGGAGTGAGATCGGCCCCGCGACCTTCCCGGCAACCGGTCGGCGATCCTCTGCAGTCGGCCGAGCTGACATCTCTCGAAGGTGAGCTGGTCTTCCTCGGATGGGGGGTCCTGGTCGCGGTCTGGGGCTTGGGGTTCACGATCCGGCGCGACATCGCAGGGGGGACGCGGCGGGCTCAGCGCGCGGTCAGCACCTGGAGCAGCTCCTCCACCTCCTCCGGCCGGTGGAGGAGGACGGTGCCGTCGGAGCTTCCCGGCAGCGGAGCGAGGGGCAGGCCCCAGACGGCCCTCCAGACCGCGACGCCGGCTCGGTGCCCGGCTTCCACGTCCAGCTCGGTGTCACCGATGAAGACGGCACGCGATGGCTCGGCGCCGAGCCGCCCGAGGGCGAGGAGCAGACCTTCCGGGCTGGGTTTGGGCTCCGCCACGTCATCGAGGCCGACCACGACCGTGAAGTGGCGGCGAAGGCCGGTGGCTCTGAGACCCTGATCGAGCGCGAACAGCCGACGCGAGGAGACCACCCCCAGGCTCAACCCCTGGCGGTCCAGCCTTCCCACGAGCGCGCTGATCCCCGGGAACCGGCGCGGCGCGGCGGGCCGCTCGAAGAGGGGGAGGATCTCGTCGGTCCTCCCCGGCCAGGCCAGCTCGATGCGGGTCAACAGGGGCTCGCCGTCGTGGGCCCAGAAGACGGCCGCGCCGGCGGCCGCAGCGGGATCTGAGCCGATCAGCTCGGCGACCGCCGCCTCGTCGGCGAACCGGCTGGCCACCAGGGTGCCGTCGAAGTCGAAGACCACCGCGTCGACGGGCCGCGGCGACGCGGGCCGGGAGAACGCCGTCAGTGGAAGAGCAGCATCGCCGCGCCCACGCCGACGATGAGTGGGGCCCCGACGCAGGCGGCGATCATCTGCACGGACTCGGTCTCGCGCGGCCACCACTCGTGGGGCACCGCCTGGTTGATCGGCACCCGCGCCCGGCGGCGGCGGGGCGGCTGACCGAACACCAGGGTCGCGGCGAGGCAGACGAGGGAGACGAAGAGCGCGTAGTCGGCCGTGCTGGCGGCGGCGCGGGTCGCGCCGGCGCGCCACATCAGGGCGACGACCACGAAGGTCACGAGGCCCAGGCCCGCCCCGAGAAGAGCCCCCAGGAGGGGGGCCGCAAGACTGAGGCGTGGCTCGCGCGGCACCGGCATGACGCCACCCAGCGTACCACCCGATGGCGATCGGGCAGGGATGCGATGTCGCGGCCGGCGGAGCCGGTGCGGGCACCCCGACCGTCACACCGGGGCCGTCCAGATGACGACCTGCAACGAACCGGGAACGCCTGTTGACCGGCTTGTCGCAGGCGCATACTCTCAGCGCGCACCGCATCGAGCGGGGCACGTCCCCCCACCGGTCCCACCCAACGTCCCAGCAGGATACCCAGATGCCCCCACGCTCCCGGTTCGCCATCGCGGCGCTCGGTGCCACCGCCGTCGCCGCGGCACCCGCGGCGGTGATGGCCTCCACGTATGTGGTCCGGCCGGGCGACACCCTCACCGCGATCGCCCTGCGCCACGGCTCCTCCGTCCAGGCAATCGTCGAGGCCAACCGCCTCGGCAACCCCGGCCCCCTCCGCGTCGGTCAGCTCCTCGAGATCCCGGACCCCACCCGCAGCCTGCCCTCCTACGTCGCCGGCAGCCAGGATCTCGACTCCTACACGGTGGTGGCGGGGGACACCCTCTGGCTCGTCTCCCGCCGGTACGGGGTCGACCCGACCGCGCTCGCCCGCGCCAACGGGCTGAATGTCAACGCCATCCTCCCCGCCGGCGCCCAGATCCAGGTCCCGGGCCGTCTGGTCCGGGTCAACGCCCTGCTCACCCACGTCGCCCAGCAGGTCGAGGTGCAGCCGGGCCTGGTCAAAGCGGTGGCGTGGATGGAATCGGGATGGCGTCAAGACGTGGCCTCGCCCACCGGAGCCGTCGGCCTGATGCAGCTGGAGCCGTACACCGGTGAGTGGGTCTCCCAGTTCCTCGCCCATCGAGCCCTGAACCTGCGCAACGCCGAGGACAACGTCACCGCCGGTGCGCTGCTGCTCGGCCACCTCCTCTGGATCCACGAGGGCGACACCGGTCGGGCTCTCGCCGCCTATTACCAGGGCGACGCCAGCATCGGCGAGCACGGCCTCTTCCTGGACACCCAGCAGTACCAGCGCGCCGTCCTCGACCTGATGGCGACGGAGTAGGCCGCCGTCTCAGCCCCGACGCCGCGCGACCGGCGATCTAGTAGTGCACCGGCCCGGCAGCATCTTCCCGCTTCATCCGGCCATCCCCGCCGGGGGCGCTTCGCGCCCTGAAGCCGGCGTCACGGGACCCGGCACCTCCTCGTCACGCACCTGCGGGTGCGCTCCTGGCGTGCCACCCCTTCCTGGGCTCCGGCGGCCTGGCCGGCGAATCGTAAACCTACCTCCGGGTCAGTGCACCAGCGCCTTTTCCACAGGCTTGTGCACAACACGCACAAGCCGGTCCGGGGCGGTCTGAGCGTCGCCGCCGCTGAAGGCCGGCCGCTGCGGGGTCCGCGAAGGCTCGGCCGGCCCCGCCCCCGCCCGTTCGGACGGGTCCCCCACCGGGGAGAGAGGCGGCAAGGGCCGAAAGACCCCCTATCGCAGGGGTCAGCTCTCCTCAGTTCGCCGAATCGAGGCTCCGAGGGGTTGATTTGTGCGGCCTAGCTGTTGACACAATGAAGCGCGGCGCGTATATCAGGTCCACTCGCCCAGGCGGCCGGGGGACGCCGCGGTCGCAGCTTCCCAACGGAGGGGGATCCCATGCCAAAACGGTTCCAACTCACCACGCTGCTGGCGCTCCTCGCCCTGGGGGCAGCCGCCTGCGGCACCACCAGCACACACGGCACTAGCAGCGGTGCCTCCGGCTGCACCGGGAGCGTCACCGTCGCCACCGAGCTGCCGGTGAGCGGCAACGACGCCTCCGACGGGCTGCCAACCCAGCAGGGCGCGGTCCTGGCCGTCGACCAGGCCAACGCCAACAACACCCTGAACGGCTGCACGATCACGGTGATCAACAAGGACGACACCAGCGCCGCCACCGGAGCCCATGACCCCACCCAGGGCGCCTCGAACATGACCGCGCTGGCCGGCAACCAGGCCGTCCTCGGGGTGGTCGGTGCCTTCAACTCCAACGTCTGCCAGGCAGAGGAGCCGATCGCCAACGATGCCGACCTGGTGATGATCAGCCCCTCCTGCACCAACCCGGGGTTGACGATCGTCGGCTCCAACTCCAGCATCGACACGAGCAGCCTGCGCCCGACGGGCAAGATCACCTTCTTCCGGGTCTGCACCACCGACATCGGCCAGGGGGCCGGGCTCGCCCAGGTGGCGACCCAGACCCTCAAGGACACCAAGGCCTACGTCTTCGATGACCAGGAGACCTACGGCGCGGGCCTGGCGGCCACCTTCACCACGGACTTCACCGCCGACGGCGGCACCGTGGTCGGCCACGCCAGCCTCCCGGGCAGCACCACCGACTTCACCAGCGAGCTGACCCAGGCCAAGGCCGATGGAGCCGATCTGATCTTCTTCGGTGGCACGTCCTCGAACGGCGGCGGCATCATCCGCAAGCAGATGAGTGATGTCGGTCTGGGTAGCGTCGACTTCCTGGGCGGCGACGGCATCCAGGACACCCAGTTCTTCACCGAGGCGGGCAGCGCCGGGGACGGCGCCTACAGCACCGTGGCCGCTCCCAACCCCGCCGACCTCTCCAGCGCAAGTGCCTTCGTCACCGCCTACAAGGCGAAGTTCAACAGCGACCCGGGCGCCTACTCGGCCAACGCCTACGACGCCATGAACATCATCATCCAGGCCATCAAGGAGGCCATCCAGACCAACGGCGGCAAGCTGCCGACCAGCCCCACCGCCTTCCGTGAGGCGGTGCGCAGCAACGTGGCCGCCATCCACTACAGCGGGGCCATCGGCGTCACCAGCTTCGACAGCAACGGCGACACCACCAACAAGCTGCTGACCCTGTGGAAGGGCAGCGGCGGTCAGTGGACCTACGTCTCGACGCTCACGGTCTCGAGCTGAGGCGGACCCGACCGCTGATCGCGGGGGGAGGCTTCGCCTCCCCCCGCTCCCCGCTGAGAGGAGAGGCAGATGAGCGCAGTGACCGAGGCTGCGGTGCGCGGCCGCAAACCGGCGCCACGGACCCGGCGCGGGCTGCGGCTCGCCATCAGCCAGGGCCAGTTCCTCACCGTCCTCTCCGGCGTCTTCGTGTTCCTCATGCTGCTGATGGTGGTGCAGGACGGCGCCAGCACCGCGGGCAACGAGGTGTGGCGCGGTCTGGTCCTGGGTGCCATCTACGCGCTCATCGCCGTGGGCTACACGCTGGTCTACGGCATCATCGAGCTGATCAACTTCGCCCACGGTGACGTCTTCACCCTCAGTGCCTTCTACTCCGTGTTCCTGGCGGGGATCCCGGGTGTGCAGGAGGGCTTCTTCAAGCGGTTCCTGGGATTTGACATCAACCACCTGGCCAGCTCTGGCGCCGGGGGCCTGGTGCTCGCCCTGCTCATCATCTTCCCCGTCGCCATGACCCTGGCCGGGCTCACCGGCGTGCTCATCGAGCGGGTCGCCTACCGCCGGCTGCGCAACGCTCCCCGCCTGGCGCCGCTGATCACCGCGGTCGGGGTCTCCTTCCTCCTCGAGGGGATCATGTTCGCCTTCTTCGTCCCTCCCGCGCCACCCGGGCAGCCGGGGCTGGGGACTCCAGGGGCGGCCTATCCCACCGGTGAGGACGGCTGGATCCCGACCACCCGCGTCCTCTTCAACATCGGCGGCCCCCACGGTGTCGCCATCGGGGCCAACGACGCCATGGTCATCATCGTCGCGCTGGTGGCGATGTTCGCGCTCGCGGGCTTCATCCGCTACAGCCGGACCGGCAAGGCGATGCGCGCGTCGGCGCAGAACCGGGATGCCGCCCTGCTCTGCGGCATCAACATCAACCGGACCATCTCCGCGACCTTCTTCCTCGGCTCGGCGCTCGCCGCGGTCGGCGGGGTCGTCTACGCGATGCACTACCACACCATTACCTGGAACCAGGGTTACCAATTCGGCCTCATCGCGTTCACGGCGGCGGTCCTCGGCGGCATCGGCAACATCGTGGGGGCCGGCATCGGCGGCTTCCTGATCGGGCTTGTCGAGGCCTTCACCGTGACCCTCATCCCCAACGGTGGCTCATGGGCGCTGATCGTCGTCTTCGCCGTCCTCATCCTGGTGCTGACGCTCCAGCCCACCGGGTTGCTGGGGATGAGGGTCCCCGACCGTGCCTGAGCCCACCGCGCCCAAGGGATCGTCCGAGGATCGTGCCCCCGGCCCCCGCGAGGCGGCGATGGACGCGACCTTGAACGGCGCGGCGCTTGACGAGGAAACCATCCTCGTGGCCCCCAGCGCGCCCGAGCCCGACGACATCGAGGAGGAGGTCCCCGGGGAGGCGGAGATCCCTCTCGCCGCCACTCCCGCGGGGAGCGGAGAGGGGGCCTCCCTCACCTGGATGCTCGCCAGTGTGGCCCTCGTCCTGCTCATCGCCGGCTGGCTGCTCCCCTGGTACGTGGAGCCGACCGCCAACGGCATCGGCTACAGCGCCCAGGACGCCCTGACCCAGACTCTCTCCCTTAACATCCAGGGGGCGGGCAGCCTGCTGGTGGTGATCATCGGGCTCTGCCTCGTCGGCCTGCTGGTCGGATTCCTCAACGACCTCTCGGCCCGCTTCGCGGGTCGGGGAACCCTCTTCCGCCACTCCCGGGCCCGGGTCGCCGTGGCCCTGGCGGGCGCGTCCTGCACCCTGCTCGTCACCGGGCTCATGAGCATCTCCGGAGCCCCTCCGCTGTTCGGTCCCCTCGACATCAACGCCCTGGCCGATGGCGCGGTCTGGATGACGCTCACCGGGTTCATCGTGGCCGCCTTCGCCTACGGGCTGCCCGGGCCATGGCTGATCGGCATCGCCGGAACGGTGCTGGCACTGGTGAGCTGGTCGCAGCCCTGGTACGTCAGCACCGGGCTCGGCGCCAAGCTTCCCCCTTCGGCGTCCCAGCAGCTGCTGAACCCAGCGAGCGGCGGAGCCGGCGACGTCCTCCTGCTGATGGTCGCGCTGGGGGTGGTCGCGGCCGTCGCCGGCCTCGCCGCCGACGCCGTGGCGTCGCTGCGGGGGCGCGCGACCCCGGTGCTGGGCCGGGCGCGCTCGATCGTCCTCTTCGTCGCCGCCGCTGCGGGGCTGCTGGTGCTCATCCTGGTCTCCGGCCTCCACAGCTCCTCGCCATTCGGCCCCCTCCACTTCGAGAGCTCCACCCGCGACCCCATCAACACCTACGCCGGCGACCCGGCCTGGATGGAGGTGCTGGGGCTGGTGTTGGCCGGCGTCGCGGTCGGCTTCCCCCGGCTGCTCAGTCGCCGGACCGTGATTCTGACGGTCCTCGCCTTCGCGATCGGCGGCGCCTTCCCGGCGATCTTCAACCAGGCCGACGACTTCGTGGCCTGGGGGGCGCGCTTCGCCGTCATCTACGTCCTGCTCGCGCTCGGGCTGAACGTCGTGGTCGGCTTCGCCGGGCTCCTGGACCTCGGCTACGCGGCCTTCTTCGCCATCGGCGCCTACACCACGGCCATCCTCTCCGGGCCTCGCTACGGCCTGCAGCTCCCGTTCTTCCTGCTGATCTTCATCGGGGCGGCGATGGCCTTCACCTTCGGTGCCATCCTGGGCGCGCCCACGCTCCGATTGCGCGGCGACTACCTGGCCATCGTCACCCTGGGCTTCGGCGAGATCGTGCCCAACCTGGCGACCAACAACATCTTCAACGCGACCGGTGGCCCCAACGGCGATGGCGCCAACCCCGCCTCGCTGTTGGGGAACAACTTCGGGCCCCTGGGCGCCCTGCCCCAGAACACGAAGTTCTACTTCTGGGCGCTGCTTGCCCTGGTCGCATTGGTGATCTGGCTGATGCGCAACGTCGAGCGCTCACGATTGGGCAGGGCATGGGTGGCGATCCGCGAGGACGAGGTGGCCGCGGCGGCGACGGGGATCAACACGGTCAGCACCAAGCTGCTCGCCTTCTCCATCGGCGCTTCGGTGAGCGGCTTCGCGGGCGCCTTCTTCGGGGCCATGCTCGGGACCGTCACCCCGGACAACTTCCAGTTCGCGGTCTCGGTCACCGCGCTGGCAACGGTGGTGCTGGGCGGCATCGGCAGCATCTCGGGAGTGATCGTGGGAGCGCTCCTGATCGCATTCGTCATCAACTGGGTCCTGCCCAACCTGGGCGGCTGGACCGCCACCGCCGGACACACGATCGGGGCGAGCCAGCTCAGCAACGTCGACTACTCCCAGTACACCTACATCATCTTCGGGCTGATCCTGATCACCGTCATGGTGCTGCGGCCGGGAGGGCTGCTGCCCAGCCGAGCCCGCAGGGTCGAGCTGCGGACCACCGACGAGTCAGGCTCGCTGGCCGACATCCGGGGAGAGGGGTGAGCTCGCCAGCCGAGGCAGCCGGGCCCGGCGCGGGGACGGCGGAGACGCCGGCCCTGCTCGAGGTCGACGCGGTGCGCAAGGTGTTCGGTGGCCTCGCCGCGGTGGACGGCGTCTCCTTTGACGTCGGCGAGGGCGAGATCGTCTCCATGATCGGGCCCAACGGCGCCGGAAAGACGACGGCGTTCAACTGCATCACCGGTCTGTACCCGATGACCTCCGGCACGGTCCGCTTCGACGGTATCGCCATCAACGGGCTGCCTCCGCACCGCATCACCCGGCTCGGGATCGCCAGGACCTTCCAGAACATCCGGCTCTTCTCCTACATGACGGTGATCGAGAACGTGATGGTGGGCGAGCACGTGCGCATGCGAGCCAAGGTCTGGGACGCCGTCTTCCACACTCCCCGTGCCCGGGAGGAGGAACGGCAGGTGACCGAGCGCGCCCACGCACTGCTCCGCCGCCTCGGGCTCGCCGAGTACGCCGACCGCTACGCGCGCAACCTTCCCTATGGCCTGCAGAAGCGGCTGGAGATCGCCCGGGCCTTGGCCAGCCGGCCTCGCCTGCTGCTCCTCGACGAGCCCGCCGCCGGACTCAACCCCCAGGAGAAGGTGGACCTCATGGGGGTCATCTCCCGGCTCCGCTCCGGGGGGCTCACGGTGTTCCTCATCGAGCACGACATGCGCCTGGTGATGGGGATCAGCGACCGCATCGTGGTCCTCGACTACGGGGAGAAGATCGCTGAGGGCAAGCCTGCGGAGGTCCGCAGCGACCCCCGGGTGGTCGAGGCCTACCTGGGCAAGGGCGCAGCGGCGGCGGGCCTCGCTGCGGCGGGGCCCGCCGCAGGCCCGGACAGATGAGAGGTCGAGGCTGATGGCGCTGCTCGAAGTCGACGCCGTCGATGTCTTCTACGGGCACGTCCGGGCCCTCCAGGGCGTCTCCCTCCACATCGACGAGGGCGAGATCGTCGCCCTCATCGGCAGCAACGGCGCCGGCAAGACCACCACGCTGCGCACCATCAGCGGGCTGGTCAGGCCGGTCCGGGGCGCGGTTCGCCTGGCGGGGAAGCCCATCCACACCATGGGGGCGGAGCAGATCGCACGGATGGGCATCGGCCACGCGCCCGAGGGCCGCCGTCTCTTCCCGCGGATGACCGTTCAGGAGAACCTGGACATGGGCGCGTACAGCCGCCGGGACGGGGACCGGGTCAAGCGCGACTACGCGTGGGTGTACTCGCTCTTCCCTCGCCTCGCGGAGCGGCGCCATCAGCTGGCCGGCAGCCTCTCCGGCGGCGAGCAGCAGATGGTGGCCATCGGCCGGGCGCTGATGAGCCGGCCACGGGTCCTCCTCCTCGACGAGCCGTCGCTGGGCCTGGCCCCGATCCTGGTCGACGCCATCTTCGAGGTGATCCGGCAGATCAATGGCGAGGGGACCACCATCCTCCTGATCGAGCAGAACGCCCTGCTCGCCCTGCAGACCGCCGCCCGCGCCTACGTCCTGGAGACCGGCTCGATCAACGTGGCAGGACCGGCCTCCGAGCTGCTCGCCTCCGAGGCCGTCCAGCGCGCCTATCTCGGCATGTGAGCACGGCTCACGCCGAGCGCATCGAAACCGCCGATGCCGGCTTGGCGAGCGCGTCCCCTCCGCCCTCCCACGAACCTCGCGCGCTGAGCAGCGACGGCGTGCAGATGGTCCGCTCATGATGGGCGGCTGAGCACACCCATGGACGTCCTTCTCCTCAAGCTCACCATGACCCCCGTCCTGATCGGCGTATCCGCCCTGGTCAGCCGTCGCTGGGGCCCGGGCCTCGGCGGATGGCTGGTGGCCATCCCGTTCACGTCAGGCCCCATCACCCTCGTCCTCAGCCTCAGCCAGGGGTGGCGCTTCGCCGGAGACACCGCCGCCGGCGTGCTTGCCGGCACGGGGTCGGAGGCAATCTTCTGCCTCGCCTACGCGTGGGCGGCGTCCCGTCTCTCCTGGCCGGCATCCCTGGCCGCCGGTGCCGCTGGCTTCGCCGTCACCACCCTCGCGCTCCTTCACCTGCCGATCTCCGTGGCTCCTGCGCTGACGGTCGCGCTGGGGGGCGTCGCCCTCGCCCTGGTGCTCTCCCCACGGTCGCTGAGGGGGAGCTCCCGGGCACTCGCCGACCATCCGACCGGCATCGGGGACATCGGCACGCGGATGGTGGTGGCGACCGGGGTGGTGCTGCTGCTCACCGGAGCGGCCACCCTCCTGGGGTCGACGCTGACCGGCCTGCTGTCCCCCTTCCCCGTCTTCGGCGCGGTGGTGATGGTCTCCTCTCAGCGCCTCCAGGGTGGAGGGGCGGGGATCGCCGCTGCCCGAGGTCTTCTCTGGGGGTTGGTCGGGGCCGCGCTCTTCTTCCTGGTCGTGGCCACCCTGCTGCCCCGATACGGGTTGATCTGCTTCGCTCCGGCGGTGGTGGTGGATCTGCTGGCGCAGGGTGCGACGCTGCCCCTGGCGCGGCATGGCTCGCCGGCCCGCGTGCCCTCCCCGGGGGCCGCCGTCTGAAGCATGGCCCGCCAGGCCCGGCGGGAGTCGGGCCCAGGGACGCCGCGCAGGGCGAGGTCGGAGTCCCGGTCGGGAGATGGCTACGCGCCCGGGAGACGTCGGAAAATGGCTACTCGGAAGGGAGAAGGCGGCCCGACATGAGCTGGGCGCTGACGCTCCGCGCCGCGCTGACGAAGCCCCGGGCGGCTGGCGATCGGTAGCGATCCCGGTGCCAGGCCATGACGATGGTCCGCGTGGGCAGATCCTCGAGATGGAGGATCCTGATCCGTGGATCCTGCTCGTCCAGGGTGAGCAGCGGGGTCACGGCCACCCCGATGTCGGCGGCGACCAGCCCCTGCAGGGTCCCGTTGTCATCGGTGCGCATTACCACCCTCGGCTCCACCCCGTGCTCGCGGAGAGCCTCCTCGACCCGGGCCCGGACGTGCGGGCTGCGGTTGCCGATGAAGGGGACATCGCGCAGGTCCTCGAGGCGCGCAGGCCGACCCGCTCCGAGGGGCGAGCTGCTCGGGACCACCAGCACGTAGGGGTCCTGCAGCAGCTCGGTCGCCTCGAACGGACCTTCAGGAAGCGGGTAGGCCGCAAAGCTGAGGTCCACCTCGCCCTGCTCCACGGCGACCAGCAGCTCATCGTCTGCCTCCTGCTCGGTCAGCACCACGTCGACCCCCGGCCACGCGCCGGCGAACTCGCGGAGCACGGCGGGAATGATCCGGGCGCCGACCGATTGGAAGGTACCCAGCTGCAGGCTGCCGACGGCGCCCGACTCGAAGGCGGCGAAGTCGGCGCGAGCGGCGCGCAGCCGTGCGATGACCGCGCGGGCATGGCGAACCAGCAGCTCTCCCGCCTCGGTGAGCTGGGTCTGCCGCCGGCCGCGGCGGCGCTCCACCAGACGTTGCCCGACGATGCCCTCGAGGGAGGCAAGCTGCTGGCTCACGGCCGACGGGGAGAGGTCCAGGATGTCGGCGGCGGCCCAGAGTGAACGGCTCTCGGCGACGGCCAGCAGCACCCCGAGATGGCGGATCTCCAGATTGGCCCACACATTAGGGTAACTCATATTCTTCGTAAATGATTGCACTATCTAAAGATATTTGGAAGGTGCACCATCGAAACGTGGAATACGCGATCGTGGCCTTCATCCTCCTGATCGGCCCGCTGAGCATGCTGCTCGGGACCGACTCCCGGGACCTCGGCGACCGCCGCGGGTGGTGGCCGGGCGTGTTCGGAGAACGCTGGAGCCGGTTGATCTCGCGCTCCCCCTCCCGGGTGGCGCCGCGGCCGCGGGGTCATCGACACTCCGGGTCGACGGGCTGACCGCTTCGAGGACCATCGGCTCGGGATCCGGCTCGGCAGCCCCCCCGCCGGGGAGTTGTCCCGAGCGGGTCAGTGCGTGGCCGCCGCGGCGACCGACTGCGGGCCGATCCCGTCCACGGGCAGCGACAGGCAGCGCACCCCGCCCCCGGCCTTGATGAACTCGCTCATCGGAAGTCCCACCACCCGGTAGCCGGCCGTCCGGAGCGGCGTCCGCAGCTCCTCCACGGCGGTCGATGAGACGACCACGTCCCCGATCGCCATGGCGTTGCAGGCGAAGCCGGCCGCGGCGCCGTCGGGCACCTCGACGACTCGGGGCACCAGCCGGCGCACCCGCTCCCGCGACTCGGGGGAGAGGGCCGCCGGCGCCAGGAGGATGGTCCCCGGGTCGAGCGGGCAGAGGCAGGTGTCGAGGTGGTAGAAGCGGGGATCCACCAGCTCCACGGCCAGCGTGTCGACACCCAGCTGCCGGGCCACCAACGGGATGGCCTCGGGGTCGGTGCGGAAGCCGTAGCCGCAGACCAGCGTGTCTCCGACGAAGAGTGCGTCCCCGGCACCCTCGAAGGCGATGTCGCCGGTGTCGCAGACCGGAGCCCCCCAGCCCTCGAAGAGCTCCCGCCAGCGGCTCTCCTCGCGCTGGCGCTCAGGATGCCGAAAGCGGCTGAGCACCACCCGGTCGCCCCTGGTCAGGCCCGCGTTGGCGGTGAAGACCATGTCGGGAAGACCGGGCACGGGGTCGGCGAGCACCACCTCGACCCCCAGCTCACGGTAGGTGTGGAGGAGGGCCTCCCACTGCTGCCATGCAAGCCGGCGATCCACCTGGGTGGCGACATGCATCCACGGGTTGATCTCGTACTCGACCCCGTAGTGGGTGGGGGGACACATGAGGATGGGCATCGGTGATGCCTCGTCGGGACGGGCCGATCGCGCCTGGGCGGGGAACTCCCGTCAACCGTGAGGTCGATGATGGCACAGGTCGATCGCCCCCGGCGCTCCGGCCGCTCGGAGGGCCGGGTCTATTCCCCGCGGGCGGCCCCGGGGCCCGGGCTGCAGTGGGGGCAGATCCACGCCCTCTCCTCGTCCACCCCCGCCGGCCGGGACGGGATGAAGGAGAGGCGTCCACAGTAGCCGCAGGCCAGCCGGATCCATCCGCCGCCGGACCGGGCCGGGCCGTGGTGGGAGGCGAGATCCGGCCCGGCGCTGCCATCGGCGGGTCGACGCACGACCTGCGGACGGTCGACGGGCCGTGGGCCGGGCAGGACGGCGTCAGCGGTCTTCACGCCTCGAACATAGCGGGCGCGGAAGGCCAAACCGGGATGAAGCTGTCACGGGATGCCGCTGTCAGGTCGCAGGAAGCTGACCGGACCGCATACCCCGTACCGGCGCGACCGGATGCTCACTCCGGGGCGGTCGGCACCTCCAGGGGCAGCGCAGCGAGCACGGTGGGAAGGAACCCGCGACCGGGCACGGGGCGGCTGGGGGGCGGCGGGACGGGGTCGCGGTGGATGCACCAGCCGGGCTCGATGTCGTCGCGCAGGGTCACCAACTCGACCTGCCGGAGCTTGCCATCCGGGCTGCGCCCACGGTGCTCGACGGTCGCGACGAGCGACGAGCGCATCCTCCCTCCCGGGGCGGCCCAGCGCCAGAGAGTGGAGGTTTCGGTGATCTCGGCCGCTCCCGCGTCCACCAGCCGGGAGCTCCGATACTCCGCCAGCCGCAGGCGGCGTTTGCGGGTCGACCCCAGCACCCGCTCCGAGTCCACGACCAGACAGTTGGCGCGCCGTCGCAGAGGTATCCGAAGCCGGTCCGGGGAGGCGACCCCGGGGTGGTAGGGGGCGCTCGCCCGGCGGGCCAGCAGGGTGGGAAGGCGGCGTGGCCCGGCGGCCTGGGCGAGGGCCTCGCCCTCGCCCGCGACCCAGTCGGGCACCTGGATCCGAGGATCGGCCAGGGCCAGCCCACGGAGCAGTTCGAGGCGCCGTTCCAGGGCCAGGCTCATGGTCGCGCGACCTCCGAGGTGGAGCAGATCGATGGCCAGGTAGACGGCGGGAAGCCGGTGCTGGGAGGCGGGGCCGAGCGCCACCCGCTCGCCCAGGGCCGCCAGGTCGGGGCAACCGGCGGGGTCGAGCACCGCGACGACCCCATCGAGGACAACGGAACGCGCCATCAGCGAGTCGGCCGCGGCGACGATCTCCGGATACCGTGCGCCGACGTCGGCCAGCGTCTCGCTCTGGAGCCGGACTGCGGCCGGTGAGGCGAAGAGAAGCGTCCTCGCGCCGTCCCACTCGATGGAGAAGAAGAAGTCCGGGTCGTCGAAGGGCCCGACACAGGGGACCGAGAACTCCGGGAGCACCCGTCCCGGCAGCGCCGGGGGGAGGGGCAGCCTGAGGGGCAGCGCCTGGTCCTCCGGTCGCGGATGGGGTCCCCGAGCAGCGGAGGGGCGCACCGTCTCAGGAAGCCCGGCGACGACGGCCCGCGACGGCGACGCGCGGCTGCGAGTCCTCCTCGGCCTGGTCCGCCTGGCGGCGGCGGCCCGCGACGGTGACGCGCGGCTGCGAGTCCTCCTCGGCCTGGTCCGCCTGGGGGCGGCGGGACGCCTCGACCGACGCCTTGAGGGCCGCCATCAGGTCGGTGACCTGGGCGATGGCCGGCGCCGGAGCCCGCTCGGGAGGCTGGTTGGCCAGCTTCGCCTCGACCAGGCTGACCACCGCCTCCCGGTACTGATCGCGGTGGCGTGCCGGGTCGAAACGGGCGGCCAGGTTCTCGATCAGCATCACGGCCATCGCCAGCTCCTTGGCGTGGACGTCCCCCTCCGCGTCGGGGAGGGAGAGCTCGCCGGCGTCGCGGATCTCGTCCGGCCAGTGGAGGGTGTTGAGCAGGATCGCGCGCTCGTGCAGGGCCAGTCGGCAGAGCTGCTCGCGCTCGCGCATCGCCACCTTGCCGACGGCGACCTTCCCGGTTTTGGCCAGCGCCTTCCGCAGCAGCTGGTAGGGCTTCACCCCGACCGGTTCGGGCTCGAGGTAGTAGGCCCCCTTGACGTAGACACCCGCATCGATCTCCGAGTCGTCGCAGAACTCGAGGATGTCGATGGTGTGGGTGGTGCTCAGGGGCAGGTTGTCCAGATCCTCGTCATCCACCTGCACGTACTCGTCCTTGGCGACCTCGAAGCCGCGGACGGCGTCGTTCCAACCGACCTCGCGGTCCTCCACCGGGCACCAGCGCTTGTTGCGGAGCGGCGCGCCATCGCGTGGACAGAGCAGGCGGAAGGAGACGCCCTTGGACTCCGTGGCCAGGTACATCCGCACCGGGATGGCGACCATGCCAAAGCTGATGGCCCCCCGCCACATCGACCTCGCCATCGCCCGAGTATATGCGGGTACCCTCGAATCGGGGAGGTGTTGAGATCAGCGCCGTCCGCCCCTCACCACTGACGGTTGGTGGCGGGCGAGCTCCCCAGGAGGTCGAGGCCGGGATCCTCGACGGGAACGAAGGCCGACTCCACCGCGACCCGTCCGGGGCCGATGCAGCGCAACCAGAGATACCGGTTGCCCCATGACCGCCAGGAGCGCCAGGTCCCTCCCGGGTGCTCGAAGTGGAGCTGCATCGATACGCTGAGGTCCTTGTAGAGCAGCGCGGTGGGTTTGATGAGCATCGACTCCCCGGGGCCGAGACGCCGGACGAAGGCGTTCCCCTTGGCGTGGAGCAGCACCAGCCCGGGAGCCCGGGGAGCGGTGAAGCGGTCCAGGAACTGACCCATCGGGAAGTGGGTCTCGCGGTCGTTGCCCTTCTGGGTCATGAAGAAGATCCCGCTCATGACCCAGTCGTAGGCGGTCGCCCCGCTGGCGATCAGCATGGTGTGCTCGCGCACCTCGACGCCGCTGCCGACCTGGATCGGCAGGGCGACGATCTCCCCCGCCGCGTCGTGACTGAACGCGATGTGCCCCTTGCCGCTCGCCTGGAGCATCACCAGGGGCATGCCCGCGAGCGTCCGGCTCCAGCCGCCCCTCATCCGCATGGTCTCGACCTTCACGGCGTCGTCGCGGTACAGCAGGGTGTGGTGCATGAAGTAGACGGACTCGCCGCCGTCGAGGGAGACGTCCGCCACCGGTACCACGGTGCCCTCGATCTGGCAGGTGGACTGCCCGAACTGGATCCGCGCCATGTCCTTGACGGCGGGGAGCTGGGTCCAGCCGGAGGTATCCTGGATGGCCCGTACGTCGACGGGGGCGCCGCAGGAGGGACAGCTGGTGCCGGGGCTCTGGCTGGACATCCCGCACCAGGGGCAGCTGTAGGAGCCCGGCGGCGCGGGGGCCTGAGCCGGTGGCTGCCCCATGGAGGGCGGCGGTTGCGCCGGCGCGAACGGCATACCGGGCGGCGGCGGTTGGGGCGGGTAGGGTCCCCCGGGGTAGGGTCCCCCGGGGAGGGGGATCCGCGAGATGTCCGGGATCGGAATGCCGAAGGGTCCGCGCCGCATCGGGAAGGGCATGCCCGGCTGCGGGCCCCACCCGGGAGCTCCGGCCGGAGGTCCGGCGGGAGAGCCGGGCAGTGGCCCGGGGGGCGGGCCGGCGGGAGAGCCGGGCGGGGGCCCGGAGGGCGGGCCGGCGGGCGGGCCGCCGGGCTGCGCCGGATTGGCCGGGGTGCCCCAGTTGGGGGAGCCCTGCCCAGGCGACGAGGGATTGGCCGGGGTGCCCCAGTTGGGCGAGCCCTGGCCGGGCGGCGGAGGCGGGGGGTCGGTGGCCATCTCGCGCTACTCGGTCGCGTGGTGGACGTACATCGACTGGATGCCGATCCGCCCGGGCCCGGTCATCCGCACCATGTGCAGCCCGGCTCCACCGAAGAGCCCGGTCGAGAGCTTCTGGCTCTCCACCGTCATCTGCACCGACGAGTCCTTGTAGAGGTAGGCACCGGGCTCGAGCAGGATCGACTGGCCGGCAGCGAGCTGCCGCTCGAAGACGTTGCCATAGCCGTGGAGGATGAGCAGCCCCGGCTGGCCGGCCGCGACGAAGCGGTCCATGAACATCCCCTGGCCCCCGAAGAGGGCGGTGCGCATCCCCTGGATCCGGGTGTACGAGTACTGGACGGTGTGAGAGCCGAGCAGGAAGGCGTGCTCCCGGGCGTCCAGCTCCATGGACGGGTGCAGGGGCAGGACCACCAGCTCGCCGGTGGCGTCCCGGGAGAAGGCGATCCGGCCGGGACCGCGCGCGGTGGTCACGATGTGCGGCATCCCGGCGAACGAGCGCTTCACCATCCCCGGGAGGGGCATCACGGCAACCGGGACGGTCTCGTCCTTCCAGAGCATCACGTGGTGCTCGAAGAAGACACCGTCCTCGGGCGCGAGGGTGATCTCAGCCACCGGGACGAGCTCTCCCTCCACCTGGCAGGCCGAGGACCCGAAGTGGAACTCGGTCATGTCGCGGAGCCGGGGAGCCTCGCGCCAACCCGAGTCGGAGACCAGGTTGCGGACATCCAGGGGTGCCCCGCAGGTGACGCAGCTCTGGGCGCCGACTGGGCTCTGACCGTGGCACCACTGGCATTCGACGCGCTGGCCGACAGCTTCCATTGCGCTCCTCCTCTCTGCTGGCGCTCACATCGTACGCGGGCTGTGTTGGCCCCGTCTCGCCCGGCCGCCGAGGCCGGAGGCCCCGCTCGGCGGTCTCAGCCGGCGGGCAGCGGTGGCGGAGCCGGAGGCGCCGCAGGGGTGACGGGTGCGGCGGGAGCGGCACCGACGGCCTGACCGCAGCCGGCGCAGAAGCGCGCGCCCGGAGCCAGCTCGGCGCCGCACCCGGTGCAGTGAGCCGCCCCCAGCGGACCGCCGCAGCTGGGACAGAACCGGCCGCCGGCCGGGCTCGCCGCGTGGCATTGCGGGCACTCGACCGTGGCCGGGGCGGGCGCCGGGGCGGGCGCCGGGGCGGGCGGGGCATAGCCGCCGCCGGCACCGCCGGGGAAGCCGGTGCCCGCCGGAGGCGCCGGGGCGGCCTGGATCGGCTGGGCCATCTGCCCGCCCAGTCCGAAGCCGGCGGCCATGAAGGCGGGCGAGACCGCCCCGCCCCCCTGGGCCATCCCCTGGCCGGCGCCCAGCGCCATCTCCCCGGCCGCGTAGCCCTGGAAGGAGCCGGCCAGCCGCGAGTAGGCGGTGTCCTTGCTGAACTGCTCGAGCCGCTTCTGGGACTCGTCGTCGAGGCTGATCGTGAAGTTCCCCATCCGGGCCACGGTCAGGCCATAAGTGGCGAGCTGCTGGTTGGCCAGCTCGATGATCGCCTTCTCGATGTCCTCGGTGTAGGCGGCGAGTCCCAGGATCGGCCAGCCGTTGCGCACGATCTGCTTGGTCACGTCGGTGCGCAGCACCTTGAGCAGCTGCTCCGCCACCCAATTGGTGACCGCGGTGTTGTCGGTGACGTCGACGGTGCCGACCAGGTTGACCAGCAGGGAGGCGGGCTCGATCACCTTGAGGCTGTAGTCGCCGAACACGCGCAGGGACACGATCAGGGTGCTGACCGGGTCCTGGACCGAGTCGATCTTGCCGCCGAAGCGGTTCTGGGTGAACTCCCGGTTGCCGACGAAGTAGAGCTCGGCGCGGTAGAGGTTGCCCCCGGTGAGGGCGTCGGCGAAGATGCCGAGGAAGGGCAGCTCGGTGGCGTCGATCGAGTGCCGGCCGGGCGGGAGGGTGCCCTTGACCTGGCCCTGGTACATGAAGACGGCGAGCTCGTCCGGGGCGACGATCGCGTGGGTGAAGCGGCGGATCTCGTGGTCCGGCCACTTGAAGACGATCTGTCCCTTGCGGTCGTCGGGGACCGCGATGTTCTCTCGTGCTCCGGGGAAGAAACCAGGCATTGGGGGTCGCCCTCCTCTCTGTGAGCCGTCCAGGCGGAGATTATGGATGCTGCTGGGGCAACCCCAGGGCTCGACGCACCGAGCCGATCTGGAGCACGGCCCAGACGCCGCCCGCGGCGACGGCGAGGCCGAATCCGCCCATCGCGATGAGTGCGCAGATCACGAGCCCGGCGAGGGTTCCGTGGGCCGCCTGGGACGCGACCGCGATCATCAGGAGAATCCAGGCGGTGATCGCCGCCACCACGGCCGCGGCGGCCACCACGGCGAGCCCGACTCCGGCCAGGGCGGCGAAGAGCCGGTCCGCACCGGACCGCGGGGAGAGGTTGGGAGTGGGGTTGAACCAGGGCCGCATCCGGTGCCAGCGTAGTCGGACTCCAGGCGCGCCGTCAAAGGGGCGCCGGGCGGCCCCGGCACCGCCCGGACTCTGCCGGGCGGCGCCGCGAGAGGGATCGACGGGACACTGATTGCACTCCGGCTGAGTCGGCCGCGGTGGCAGCCCCGCCATGGCCGGGTGGGCCTTCGCGGGCACGCCCCTGTCACGGATGACCCTCTGATCGGGGATCGCCGAGTAGGATGCGGAGTCGCGCCGCCGCTGTCACGACGGCCGCGCCGATGACGCCGGCCCACTCCGTCGACGCGCCACCGGTGGAGCCTCATCTCACCTCTCTCGGAGACACGCCGGTTGGCCACCTCTCGGATCGCCGCCCCCTCCCACCGCCCGCGAACAGCGGTCACCGCCCAGCCTCCCGCGGCCGCCCCGACCCGCCGGGTCGTCATCGAGCACCCGCGTCCGACCGTGGAGTGCGGGACCCTGCCGGCCAAGGCCACCGTCGGGCTCCCCCTCACGGTCAGCGCCTCGGTGTTCGCGGACGGGCACGACCTGGTCATGGGATGGGTCCGGCACGGACGCTTCGGCGGCTCCGAGGATGCCGTCGGATGGCGCGAGGTGGCGATGAGTGCACGGGGCGACGACCGCTTCGAGGCGGTCCTCATCCCGCCCCGGGTGGGGCCCTGGAGCTTCGAGATCATCGCGATGCCGGATCGCTACGCCACCTGGCTCGGCGACCTCCAGGTCCGCCTCGATGCGGGCCAGGATGTCAGCCTGGAGTTGGAGGAGGGAGCGCGGATGGCGGAGGTGGCGGCCGGCCTCCCGAGCACGGAGGAGGGCGACCGGCGGGCGCTGGGCACCCTCGCCGTCCGGCTGCGCGACGCCACAGCGAGCCAGCAGCGCCGCCTTCTCGAGGCCGCGCGCCCCGCCGCGGTGGGGCTGATGCGGCGCACCGCCGACCGCGAGACCGCCACCCGCAGCGGGCCCTGGCCGCTCGAGGTGGAGCGCGAGCTGGCCGGCTTCTCGGCGTGGTACGAGATATTCCCCCGCTCGGAGGGTGCGGAGCCGCCGCGGGGCGGCACCTTCCGGAGCGCGGCCGCCCGGCTCCCGGCCATCGCCGCGATGGGCTTCGACATCGTCTATCTCCCCCCCATCCACCCGATCGGGCGGAGCTTCCGCAAGGGTCGCAACAACAGCACGGACCCACGACCGGGGGACGTCGGCTCCCCCTGGGCCATCGGGGCGGCCGAAGGGGGCCACACCGCGATCCACCCCGAGCTCGGCACCCTCGACGACTTCGCCCTCTTCGTCGGCGAGGCGGAGCGGCACGGGCTCGAGGTCGCCCTCGACTACGCGCTCCAGTGCAGCCCCGACCACCCCTGGGTGACCGAGCACCCGGAATGGTTCAGCCATCGCGCCGACGGCAGCATCCGCTACGCGGAGAACCCCCCCAAGCGCTACCAGGACATCTACCCGCTCGACTTCGGCACCGCGGATCGCGCCGGCCTCTGGCGCGCGCTCCGCGACGTCCTCCTCTTCTGGATCGAGCACGGCGTTCGGGTCTTCCGGGTCGACAATCCGCACACCAAGCCGTTCGCATTCTGGGAATGGCTCATCGGTGAGGTCCATCGCGGCCATCCCGACGTCGTGTTCCTGGCCGAGGCATTCACCCGCCCGGCACTGATGCAGCGGCTGGCCAAGCTGGGATTCAGCCAGTCCTACACCTACTTCACCTGGCGCAACACGAAGGCCGAGCTGAGCGAGTACCTCTCGGAGCTCTCCCAGACCGAGCGGGTCGACTGGTTCCGACCCAACTTCTGGGTCAACACCCCCGACATCCTGCACGAGTACCTGCAGCGGGGCGGCCCGGCCGCCTTCCGGGTGCGCGCCACCCTGGCTGCGCTGACGGCCCCCTCCTGGGGCATGTACAGCGGCTACGAGCTCTGCGAGCGGGTCGCCGTCGCGGAGGGCAGCGAGGAGTACGCCGACTCCGAGAAGTACCAGCTCCGCCCGCGCGACTGGGAGCGACCCGACAGCCTGGCACCGTACGTCGCGCGCCTCAACGAGATCCGGCGCCGGCATCGGGAGGCGGTCTCGCTGATGGGAACGCTGCGCCTCCAGGAGATCAAGAACGACAGCATGCTCTGCGTGAGCAGGGTCAGCCAGTCACGCGACGACGTCCTTCTGGTGGTGGTCAACCTCGACCCCCACCATCCCCAGGAGGGTACCGTGTGGCTCGACTTGGAGAGGCTCGGCATCCCACCGGAGGTTCCCTTCGAGGCCTACGACGAGCTCACCGGAACGAGCTACGTGTGGCGGGGGCCGGAGAACTACGTCCGGCTCGACCCGGCCCTCCAGCCGGCTCACGTCCTCCACCTCCGGCCGCGATGAGCGAGACGGTCCCCCCGGCGACCGCAGGCTCCGTACACCGCGCGCCCGGCTCCAGCCCCGCCGCGGTCACCGCCGACCAGACGCCCGCCCGGCGGGTGCAGCCGGCCGCTCCGCCCGCAACCCGAGAGCAGGACCCTCTCTGGTTCAAGCGCGCGGTCTTCTACGAGGTGCTGGTGCGTGGCTTCGCCGACAGCAACGACGACGGGATCGGCGACTTCCCGGGCCTGATCCAGCGCCTCGAGTACCTGCGCTGGCTGGGTGTCGACTGCCTCTGGCTGCTGCCCTTCAACGACTCCCCCCTCCGCGACGGCGGCTACGACATCAGGGACTACTACAGCGTCCTCCCCGCCTACGGCACCGTCGACGACGTGCGCGAGCTGGTGGCGCGGGCCCACGCCATGGGGATGCGGGTGGTGATGGACCTGGTCCTCAACCACACCTCCGACCAGCACCCGTGGTTCCAGTCGGCACGCTCGTCGCCGGCCTCCCCGCACCGCGACTACTACGTCTGGTCGGCGACCAAGAACCGCTACACCGACGCCCGGATCATCTTCGTCGACAGCGAGACGTCGAACTGGACCTGGGACGACACCGCCCAGGCCTATTACTGGCATCGCTTCTTCAGCCATCAGCCCGACCTCAACTACGACAACCCCAAGGTCCGCGAGGAGATGGTGGACATCTGCCGCTTCTGGCTCGACGTGGGGATGGACGGCTTCCGGCTGGACGCGGTTCCCTACCTGTTCGCGCGGGAGGGGACCAACTGCGAGAATCTCCCGGAGACCCACGCGTTCATCGCCGAGTTGCGCGCCACCCTCGACCGCGAGTACGGGGGGGACCGGGTGCTGCTGGCGGAGGCCAACCAATGGCCGGAGGACGTCGTCGACTACTTCGGCAGCGTGGAGCGCCCCGAGTGCCACATGTGCTTCCACTTCCCGCTGATGCCGCGGATGTTCATGGGGCTGCGCCGGGAGCAGCGCTACCCGATCACCGAGATCCTGGAGCGAACCCCGGCACTGCCCACGCCGAGCTCGCAGTGGGGCATCTTCCTGCGCAACCACGACGAGCTGACCCTGGAGATGGTCAGCGACGAGGAGCGCGACTACATGTGGCAGGAGTACGCCCGCGACCCTCGGATGAAGCTCAACCTGGGCATCCGGCGGCGGCTCGCCCCCCTGGTCGGCAACGGCCGGCGGCAGATGGAGCTGTTCTACGGGATGCTCCTCTCGCTGCCTGGAAGTCCGATCCTCTATTACGGCGACGAGATCGGCATGGGCGACAACATCTACCTCGGTGACCGCGACGGGGTTCGCACCCCGATGCAGTGGAGCGCCGACCGCAACGGCGGCTTCAGCCGCGCCGATTTCGCCCAGCTCTACCTGCCGCCGCTGATGGATCCGGTGTACGGGTTCCAATCGGTGAACGTCGAGGCCCAGCAGCGTGGCGAGACCTCGCTCCTGCAGTGGCTCCGCCGCTTCGTCGGGGTGCGCCGACGCTGGCCCGTCTTCGGCCTGGGAAGCTTCGAATCGCTCAACGCGACCAATCCCTCGGTGTTTGCGTACCTGCGTACCCACGAGGATCATGTGGTCCTATGCGTGAACAACCTGTCGCGATTCGCCCAGCCGGTGGAGCTGGACCTTCGCCGCTACGACGGGATGACCCCGGTGGAGATGCTGGGCAGGGTGCATTTCCCGAGAATCGGTGAGCTGCCCTACCTGCTGACCCTCGCTCCGCACGGTTTCTACTGGTTCAGCATCGAGATCGTCGCATGAGAGTCCCCTACCCATGGCTCTGACCGCCGACCCGAGCGCCAGCGTGCTGGAGCGTTTCGGCATCGGCCCGGCCGCGCCCGCGATCCGCTCCTGGCTGCTCCGAGCGCGCTGGTTCGGGGGCAGGCGGCAGCGGGTGGAGAAGGTCGAGCTCGACGACCTGGCGGTGCTGCGCGCCGCCGCGCCCCTGGTCCTCTTCACCCTCTGGCGGGTCGACTACGCGAGCGGTGGCCCCGAGATCTACAGCCTCCCGCTCGGTGTCAGGCGCGCCCCTCACCCGGTGGCCCGGCTCGGCCCCGAGCACCTGATCTGCACCGTGGACTCCGCCGAGGGGGACCTGCTCGTCTATGACGCCCTGGCCGATCCGGAGGCCGCCGTCGAGCTGTGGAGGATGCTGGCCGAGGAGCGCGAGGTCCAGACCGCCGCTGGCCTCCTGGTCGGCCACCGGCTCGTCCCCATCGACCCCGAGATCCCCGACCGGCCCCGGCTCCTTGACGTCGAGCAGAGCAACTCGGCCCTGGTCAGAGGCCAGCTCGACTTCCTCAAGTGGAGCCGGAGGATCGAGCCCGGCCCCAGCGTGGAGCTGGAGATGGCGGAGGCCCTCAGGGAGCGCGGGTTCCCTCACGTCCCGGCACTTCATGGGCACATCAGCCACCGGCGCGGCGGGCAGGAGCCCTCCCTTCAGGCTCTGCTCAACGCGTACCTGCAGAACGGCACCGAGGGCTGGACACTGGCCCTCACCTCGCTGCGGGACCTCTACGCGTCCGCCGAGGAGGCCGGGGGCGGTTCGGCCCGGGAGCGGTGGGAGCTGGTCGACGATCAGGGCGGCTCCTTCCAGGGCGAGGCCGCCCGACTGGGAGCGGTCACCGCCGAGCTGCACCTGGCTCTGGCCGATCCCAGCCGGGGCGATCTCCTGGCCGCCCCGGCGCCCGCGGGGCCGACACAGCTGGCCGCGTGGGCCGACGCCATGACCGGCCGGCTCGACCTCCTGCTGGCCGCAGAGGAGCCGGCGCTCGCCCCGCTGCTCGAGAGACGCGAGCTGATCGTCGCCCGCTTCGACGCTCTTCGCCGGCTCTCGGATGGCGGTCTGGCGACCCGGGTCCATGGCGACTACCACCTCGGCCAGGTTCTCCGCACCGATGATGGGTGGAAGATCATCGACTTCGAGGGCGAGCCGGCCCGGGAGGTCGAGGAGCGGCGACGCCCCTCCTCACCGCTCCGTGACGTGGCCGGGATGCTGCGCTCCTTCGACTACGCCGCCGCGGCGGCCCTGAGGCAGCGGATGCAGCCCCAGGACCCGCTCTGGCAGCACCTCTCCGCTGCCGGCGAGGCCTGGGCCGGCGCCAACCGCGACGCCTTCTGGGCGGCCTATCTGGAGCGCCTCGAGGGGAGCGGGCTGCTCCCCGGGGACGGCGGTTCCCTGGTCGTGCGCCGTGCATTCGAGGTGAGCAAGGCGGTGTACGAAGTCGGCTACGAGCTCGGCCACCGCCCGGACTGGGTGGAGATCCCGCTGCGTTTCCTCCTGGCGGGAACCCTGTGAGCATCGCCCGCCGCGCCTCCCTCAGCGCCGCCTGCACCCGGCTGGCCGCCGGGACCCACCACGATCCCCACCAGATCCTGGGCCCCCACTCCACCGAGGGCTCGACCGTGGTGCGCTTCTACCACCCCGACGTGGTCGAGGCCTCGGTCGCCTATGCCGGCGGCGTGGTGCCCATGGAGCGGGTCGACCAGCGCGGCCTGTTCGAGGCGGCGCTCCCGGTCGGCGAGCTGGACGGTTATCGCCTCCGGTGTCGCGGCCCCCTCGGAAGCTGGGAGATGGACGACCCCTACCGGTTCTGGCCGACCCTCGGCGACCTCGACCTGCACCTGATCGGCGAGGGTCACCATCGCGAGCTCTGGCGCCGGCTGGGGGCTCGGGTCATCGACCACCAGGGGGTGGCCGGGGTGGCCTTCGCGGTGTGGGCCCCGAACGCCCGTGGCGTGAGCCTGGTCAGCGACGCCAACGGGTGGGACGGCCGGGTCCAGCCGATGCGGTCGCTCGGAGCCAGTGGGGTGTGGGAGCTCTTCGTCCCCGGCATCGGCGCTGGGACCAAGTACAAGTTCCGGGTCGTCCGCTCCACCGGGCGTCGCATCGACAAGGCGGATCCGCTGGCGCGATGGACCGAATCGCCGCCCAGAACCGCCAGCATCGTCGAGCAGAGCCACCACGCCTGGGCCGACGATGCCTGGCTGCAGCGCCGGGCGACCGACCCGCTGCTCGACCGTCCGCTCTCCATCTACGAGGTGCACCTGGGGTCCTGGCGTCGCACCCTGGACGGCCGAGTCCTCAGCTACCGCGACCTCGCCGAGCAGCTCGCCGCCTACTGCGCCGCGGCCGGTTTCACCCACGTCGAGCTGCTGCCGGTGAGCGAGCACCCCTTCGACGGCTCCTGGGGCTATCAGGTCTCCAGCTACTACGCTCCGACCGCGAGGTTCGGCGCCCCCGATGACTTCCGTGGCTTCGTCGACCACCTCCACCAGCATGGCGTCGGGGTCATCCTCGACTGGGTGCCCGCCCATTTCCCCCGCGACGACTGGGCCCTGGCGCGCTTCGACGGGACCGCCCTCTACGAGCACATCGATCCTCGCCGCGGCGAGCAACCGGACTGGGGGACCCTGGTCTTCAACTTCGGGCGCAACGAGGTGCGCAACTTCCTGGTCGCCAACGCCCGCTACTGGGTCGAGGAGTTCCATATCGACGGGCTGCGGGTCGATGCGGTCGCTTCGATGCTCTATCTCGACTACTCGCGGCGGGAGGGGGAGTGGGTCCCCAACCAGTACGGCGGCCGTGAGAACCTGGAGGCCATCGCCTTCCTGCGCGAGTTCAACGAGGCGCTCCACGGCGACCACCCGGGCGTGATCACCGTCGCCGAGGAGTCGACGGCCTGGCCGGGGGTCTCCCGACCGACGTCGACCGGGGGGCTCGGCTTCACCTTCAAGTGGAACATGGGCTGGATGCACGACACCCTGGACTACATCAGCAAGGACTCGGTGTTCCGCCGCTACCACCATCACCAGATGACCTTCGGCCTCTGGTATGCCTGGTCGGAGAACTTCGTGCTTCCGCTCTCCCACGACGAGGTGGTCCACCAGAAGAGATCGCTGCTCAGCAAGATGCCCGGCGACCGATGGCAGCAGTTCGCCAACCTGCGGGCCCTGTTCGGCTGGATGTGGGCGCACCCCGGCAAGAAGCTCCTCTTCATGGGCGGCGAGCTCGGCCAGTGGGCCGAGTGGTCCCACCGGCAGTCGCTGGACTGGCACCTCCTGGAACACCCCGAGCACCTAGGGGTGCAGCGCCTGGTCCAGGACATCGGCGCCCGCTACCTGGAGAGCCCGTCCCTCTGGCAGCGCGACCACAGACCGGAGGGCTTTCGCTGGATCGACGCCGGCAACGCCGACCAGAACATCCTGAGCTTCGTCCGCTACGACGCCGCCGGCCGCCCCGGGATCGTCTGCGTGGCCAACTTCTCCCCGATGACCCACCACGGCTTCCGGGTGGGGGTGCCGCTCGGGGGCCGGTGGCGGGAGGTGCTGAACACCGACTCCGCAGCCTACGGAGGCAGCAATCAGGGCAACCTGGGCGGCGTGGTGGCCGAGCCGATCGGGTGGCATGGGCTGCCGTTCTCGGCGCCGGTGACGGTCCCCCCGCTGGCCGTGGTCTGGTTCGCGCCCGAGGCGTCGTAGACGCACCCCGGCAGCGCCGACGAGGCCTGGCCCTGCGCGACACCCGGTACAGCGGTTAGGGTTAGCCTGGAGACGAGGCCCGGACCTCGCGGTCCGTGCGCCAGCTGATCACCAGCGGGTGGATGCACCATGGACATGCCGGCGGTACGCCAGCGACTGGAAGCCGAGAAGGCCCGCCTCCGGGGCGTGCTCGACGCGGCCGGGCGCGGCCAGGGCACCCAGGAGGGTGGCAAACCCGACCAGCTGCCCGCCGAGCAGGCGGCCGAGACCCTGAACCGCGAGCTGGACTCCTCGGTCGAGCTGCGAGTGCGGACCGAGCTGGCTGAGGTGGAGGCCGCCCTGCACCGGCTGGACATCGGCCGCTACGGGCTCTGCGAGGTGTGCGGGGGAGAGATCGCCGAGGCGCGCCTGGAGGCGATGCCGGCGGCGCGCTACTGCGTGGCCGACCAGGCCCGGGCCGAGCGAGACGCGCGGCAGCGCGCCGGGCGGTGAGGCCGGGCCACCACAGCTCGGCAGGACGCTGGACTCGGGCGCTGGACTCCGGCTTGGGAAGCCGGCGCCACCGGGCGGGTGGCCTTCCTCAGCTGGTCAGCCTGGCCCTGGCTCCCGCCGGAGCCGCGGGCAGCTGGACCGTGAAGGTGGAGCCCTCGCCCTCGACCGAGGTGGCGGTGACGTCGCCACCGAGGCGCCTGACCAGCTCCCGGCAGAGGTAGAGGCCCAGGCCCGTGCCGCCGATCCCCTCGGTGGCCGCGGTGACGATCCGGCCGAACCGGGTGAAGAGCCTGTCCATGTCCGACGGGGCGATGCCCAGGCCCTGGTCCCTGATGTCGACCGCGACCTGGCGGCCGGCCCGGCGCATCCGAACCCCGATCTCTCCGCCCGACGGCGAGTACTTGATCGCGTTGTCGATGATGTTGGCGAACACGCGGAGCAGCTGCCCCCGATCCCCGAGCACCGGGGCCGGGCCGGCTCCGAGGTCGAGGTGGAGGCGATGGCGGTCGGAGGTCTCGACTCGGACAGCGGCCTCGGCAACCACGCCGGTGAGGTCGACCGGGTCACGTGTCGGGTCCAGACGCGTCTCGTCCAGGCGCGCCATCTCGACCAGCTCGGTGACCAGCTGCATCATCAGCTCGACGCTCTGGATCGAGGAGGTCACGGCCTCGCGCAACTCGGTGGCGAGGTCTCCGAGCATGCCGGACTCCATCATCGAGAGATAGCCGTAGACGATGGCGAGCGGCGACCGCAGCTCGTGGGTGGTCAGGTTCATGAAGTCGGACTTGAGCTTGTCGAGCGCGGTCATGCGCTCGAGCCGGAGGCGCAGCGAGCTCAGCTCATCCATGCCGTCCGGTCCGGAAGGGCCGTCGTCCCGCACCGCGCCGCGCTCACGCGCCTCAGCCGCATCCCGCACCACCCGAACGGCACGGTCGATCCTGTCCTCCTGGTCTCGGACCGGATGGACCCTGCCGTCCCAGGCCCTTGCCGGAGCGGTCTCGCCCTCCGGCGCGACGGCGCGGCCCCGTCCCACGGCCCGCTGCATCAGCCGGCATCCACGTGGAGCACGGCGCTGCCCACCAGCGTCGACACGCGTTCACACGCCCAGGCTCCCTGCATCATCCGCCCCGTTGTGACAGCCGGAAACCCCCATGCGGGGGGAGCTCGATCATAGGTCCGTGATCGCGCGAGGTCTCCGCGTTGCCGGATCGCGACTCGGGCGTCAGACCGTCCGTCACATGGCGGGGCCGGAGGGCAGGCCGTTCAGATCAATCGCGTGACCGAGCCGGCGGACGAGGCCAATCCCGGACGACCAGGCGGCGCCCAGGGCGTTCAGATCAAGAAAGCGAGCAGCGGAGGGAGGGAGCGCACTCATGTGCGTGACCGGCGGCGGGCCCACGGCCCGGCGACCTCGCAGCACAAAGCTGACGCCGAGCTGGACGTCCTGGACGCCGCCCAGCAGGGTGCGGAAGAACCCCCGGCGAGGATTGCCGTTCTCAGACCGGCTAGGCGAAGGAGCCGACGAGAAGGCGAGGGAGCATGCCTGCAGGTATTCGACCGAGCCCTCGCAGGAGGCGACACCCGCATCGCCGAGGATGGGGGCGTCAGGACCGTCGGGGGTTCTTCCGCACTCTGCTAATGGCGGAAGTGGCGCTCGCCGGTGTACACGACCGCCATCCCGAGCGCGTCCGCGGCGGCGGTGACCTCGCTGTCGTTCTTGGAGCCGCCGGGGTGTATCACGGCCCGCACGCCGGCCCTGCCCAGGGTCTCCAGGCCGTCGGGAACGGGGAAGAAGGCATCGCTGGCCGCCACCGTCCCCACCACCCGATCCCCCGCACGCGCCACGGCCAGCTCGGAGGCCTCGACCCGCGACATCTGACCGGCACCGACACCCACCGCCATCCGGTCGCCGACGATGACGACGGCATTCGACTTCACGTGGCGACAGACCCTCCAGGCCACCAGCAGGTCGACCCACTCGGCCTCGGTCGGCTCGCGCTGGGAGGCGACCTTCATCGAGGCGCGGTCCACCGAGACGCGGTCACGGCTCTGGACCAGCAGGCCGCCGCTCAGGCTGCGGACGTCATAGGCCGCGGCGCAGTCGGGACGGTGGAGGACCAGGACACGAAGGCGCTCACGCCGTGCCAGGCGGGCGGCGGCGTCCTCGTCGATGGAGGGGCAGATGACGATCTCCAGAAAGGTCTTGGCCAGCTCCTGGGCGGTCCCGAGATCGAGGGTGCGATTGAGCGCGACGATCCCGCCGTAGGCGGAGCGCGGGTCGCACGCGTAGGCGCGGCGATAGGCGTCCAGAGGCGTGTCGCCGGTGGCGAAACCGCACGGGTTGGTGTGCTTGATCACCGCCGCGGCCGGCTCGGCGAACTCGGCGACCAGGTTGGCCGCGGCGTCGGCGTCCAGCCAGTTGGTGAAGGAGAGCGCCGGGCCCTGGATCTGCCGGGCGTGGGCCACTCCCCCGGGGGCTCCTGGCACCCCGTAGAGTGCCCCCCGCTGGTGGGGGTTCTCCCCGTAGCGGAGCTCGGCGAGCAGCGGGCCTCCGGTGGTGAACTCCCGGCGCATCGATTCGCCGGCGGTCTCGCCGGCAAGCCAGTCCGCAACCGCCGTGTCGTAGGCGGCGACGTGGGCGAAGGCCTCGGCGGCCAGCCTCCGGCGGGTCGCGGCGCTGACCACGCCGGCCTCGCGGATCTCTCCCAGGACCTCCTCGTACTGGGAGGGGGAGACGACCACCGCCACCGAGTCGCTGTTCTTGGCCGCCGCCCGGATCATGGTGGGGCCACCGATGTCGATGTTCTCCACCACCGTGTCGCGGTCGGCCCCAGAGGCGACGGTGGCGGCGAACGGGTAGAGGTTGACGACCACCAGGTCGATCGGCTGGTAGCCGTGCTCGGTGAGGGCGCGCAGGTGTTCCGGCAGGTCGCGACGGGCCAGGATGCCGGCATGGATCGCCGGGTGCAGGGTCTTGACCCGGCCGTCCAGCATCTCCGGCGCACCGGTCACGTCGCTGACCTGGCGCACCGGGATCCCGGCGTCGGAGATGGCCCTGGCCGTCCCCCCGGTCGCGATCAGCTCCACCCCCGCCTCGTGGAGGCCCCTGGCGAGGTCGACGAGACCCGTCTTGTCACTGACGCCGAGGAGGGCTCTCACGGGCAAGACTCTGCCTGAGAGAGCCGCCCTCCCGCCACGCCGCGGGGCGGGTCGATCCGGAGCACGCGCCCCTCCCGTCTGATCCGGCCCTCGCACCAGAGCCGGACCGCCTCCGGGACGGCGATCCACTCCTCCACGTGGATGCGTTCGCGCAGGCTCTCGGCGTCGTCCTCGTCGAGGCAGGGCACGGCGCGCTGGAGGACGATCGCGCCCCCGTCGGGGAGGCCCGGCTCCAGCAGCTGAACGGTGCAGCCGGTCAGCTTGACCCCGTGCTCCAGCGCGTCCTCGACGGCGTGCATCCCACCCCCGAACGCGGGGAGGAGCGACGGGTGGACGTTGAGGATGGCGTCCGGGAAGGCGGCTAGGAACTCGTCGGTGAGGATCCGGTTGTAACCGGCGCAGACGACCAGCCGCACGCCGGCGCCGAGAAGCCGATCACGCATCGCCCGGTCACGGGCGGCATCGTCGTGCCCGTACTCACTGACCGGCATGACCGCGGCGGTGACGCCCCAACGGCCGGCGATCTCGAGGGCGCCGGCACCACGGCGGTTGCTGACCACCGCCGCGATCCGGGCGGGAAAGTCAGGAGCAGCAGCGGCCGCGCAGAGCGCATCGAGGTTGCTGCCGCGACCTGAGACGAGGACCCCGACCGGGACCCGATCGCTCACCCGAGGATCACGTGGTGGGCGTCACGCGCCTCGACGATCTCGCCGAGCCGGAGGAGGGGAAGGCCGGCGGCGGAGGCGCCCGCCGCGTTCGCCGCCGCGGCAGGGATGACCACCACCATGCCGACGCCCATGTTGAAGGTCCGCCACATCTCCTCGGCCTGAACGCCGCCCACCGTCTCCAGCGCGGAGAACAGAGCGGGCACCTCCCAGGCCGTCCGATCGATCCGGGCCGCCGTCCCGGCGGGCAGGATCCGGGGGACGTTGCCCAGCAGCCCGCCCCCGGTGATGTGGGCCAGCCCCCGAACCTCCACCCGCGACCGCAGCTCGCGGATCGCGGCCAGGTAGGAGCGGTGGGGCTCGAGCAGGAGGTCCACCACCGGAGCAACGGTGCCCGGGAGGACGGCATCCCAACCGATCTCATGCTCCGCCAGGATGTGGCGGACCAGGGAGTAGCCGTTGGTGTGGAGACCGCTGCTGGGCAGACCGAGGACGGCGTCGCCGACCTCGATGAGGTGTCCGTCGATGATCTCGTCGCGCTCGACGCAGCCGACGATGAAACCGGCGATGTCGTAATCACCGAGCGCGTAGAGGCCGGGCAGCTCGGCGGTCTCCCCTCCGACCAGTGCGCAGCCGGCCTCGCGGCAGGCGGCGGCGGCGCCCTCGACCACCTCGGCGAGGTGCTCGGGGGAGAGGCGGCCGGTGGCGTAGTAGTCGAGGAAGAGGAGCGGCTCGGCGCCGCTGCAGAGGATGTCGTTGACGCAGTGGTTGACCAGGTCGATCCCGATGCCCCGATGCCGGCCGGTGGCGATCGCCACCTTGACCTTGGTGCCCACCGAGTCGGTGCTGGCGGCCAGCACCGGCCGCTTCCAGCGCGCCGTGTCGAAGGCGAACAGCCCGCTGAAGGCTCCGATCCCACCCAGCACCTCGGGACCGTGGGTGGCGGTGACCGCCTGCTTGATCAATCTGACCGCGCGGTCGCCCTCGTCGATGTCGACGCCGGCGTCCGCGTAGCGCAGATCTCCCATCTCCGCCGGCAGTCTACGGAACCCGGGGAGTGGCGCGCGCCGCCCGTGATCGCGAGCCGCGCCTAGGCGGTGCCTCCCGGCGTGGGGGTGGGGGTGGGGCCCGGAGACGGGGTCTCGCCGCTGCCGTACCCGTCAGGGGGCGACGCGGTGCTGAGCGAGACCCAGGCGACGGCGCTGGACGGCGGCGTCACGGACGGCGCCGTGCCCCAGCCGCTGAAGGTCGTCGTGCTGGTCTCGCTGGCCGAGTCGTAAGAGACGACAAAGGTGGTGGGGAGGTCGGAGCTGGGGGAGAGGTCCAGGTGGGCCGTCCCGGCCGGTAACGACTGGGTGGCCGGGACGGTGCCGCTGATCCTGGTCACCGTGGCGCCGGACTCGGTGGCCTGCTGGCTCGAGCTGGGCACCAGCGAGTCCTCCGAGAGCTGGGAGCCGACGGTGATGCCCACCTCCAGCTCCTTGTACGGTCCGTCTCCGATCTTCACCGCGATCCAGCTCCCGGCGAGGCCGGGGGCCGCGCTCGCGGAGACGCCCAGCTGGTCCTCCAGGGCGGGGGCGTTGCCCTCGAAGTAGACGGTCTGGTCGGGGGCGAGCAGGAGGTCGAACTGCTCGTGGCCGAAGCTCGTCGTCATCGAGAGGACCTGGCTGCCGTCCGACTGGCCGGCGTCGCCGGTGATCGTGGAGGTCGCTCCACCGGCGGCGGTCGTGGCCACGTAGTGGAATCCCGCCGACCCCTCGGCGCGCGAGATCGCCTTGTTGTAGAGGGCTGACGCCGCGGCCGCGGCGGCGCTCTGCGACGGGCTGGGCGTGGCGATGCTGCCCGCCCCGGGGGTCGGGGTCCCGCCGGTGCGGCTCACCAGGATCGCGGTGGGGATGCCGACCGCGGCCGCGAGCACGACCGCGCCGGCGATCAGCGCCACCAGCCGAAGCCCCCGGTGGGGTGCGGAGACGCCCGGCCCCGGCGCTGCGCCGGTCGGTCCGGCTCCGCCGCTCCAACCGGACGGGACGGGGCCACCCCATGGCGGTGGCGGCGGGCCCCACCCCGGGGCCTGCGCTCCGGGGGCGCCCGGCGATCCCCACCCGGGGGGTTGCGCTCCTGAGGAGCCCGCGGATCCCCACCCGGGAGGAGCCCACGCGGGCGGCGGCCAGCCCGGTGCCGGGCCCTGCCAGCCGGGCTGAGGCCCCGGCTGAGGAGGGGGCTCACCCTGCCCCGGAACGCCAGCCGGCCGATCGTCGCCCATGTTCCGCCGTCTCCACATCACGCTCGAGGCCGTCCCCATCCTGCCCGGGTGCCCCCGCGGGCGGACGGGATGGCGTCCACTCGCCGCCGATGTTAGCGCCGTCCGCTCGCGAACCCCTCAGCTGAGTTGGGGGATCGGCGTCGCGGCAGCGGGAGGCGGCTCGACGTGCTCCATCGCCTGCTTGTCCATCTCGAGCTGCAGCGGGACCGGCACCGGGTAGTCACCGGTGAAGCAGGCGAAGCAGAAGCCACCGCCCTCGGGGTCACCCATCGAGCGGCGCAGCCCCCCGATGCTGAGGTAGCGCAGGGTGTCGGCGCCCACCAGGCGTCCGACCTCCTCCTCGCTGCGGCTGGCCGCGATCAACTCGTTGCGGGAGGCGATGTCGATGCCCATGAAGCAGGGCCACATGATCGGTGGCGAGGCGATGCGCATGTGAACCTCGGCCGCCCCCGCTCGGCGCAGCTCGTCGACGATCCGCCGGCTGGTCGTGCCCCGCACGATCGAATCGTCCACCAGGGCGACGCGCTGTCCCTGGAGGACGTGGCGCATCGGATTGAACTTGAGCCGGATGCCCGAATCGCGGAGCCGCTGCGAGGGCTGGATGAAGGTGCGCGTGATGTACCGCGACTTGATCATCCCCTCCTCGAAGTGGATGCCCGTCTCTTCGGCGAAGCCGATCGCCGCGGGTGTCCCGGAGTCGGGGAGCGTGATCACCACGTCCGCGTCCACCGGCGCCTCACGGGCGAGCTCACGGCCCATCTGGCGCCGCGCCTCGTAGAGCGACCGGCCCTGCATCACCGAGTCCGGCCGGGCGAAGTAGATGAACTCGAACGAGCACATGGCGCGCTTTGGCGCCTCGGAGGGGATCCGGCTGCTGCGCATCCCGGACGCATCGATGGTCACGATCTCACCCGGATCGATCTCGCAGATGAAGTTGGCCCCGACCACGTCCAGGGCGCAGGTCTCGCTGGCGATGATGTACCCCGAGCCTCCGGGCGCCTCGGGATCGCCATAGCGGCCGAGGCAGAGGGGCCGGATGCCGAGCGGGTCCCGAGCCGCCACCAGCGAGTCGCGGGTGAGCAGGAGCAGGCAGTAGGCGCCGTGGACCCTGGGCAGGGCGCGGCGGAGGGTGGCGTCCAGGCTGCGACCGGCGGTGCGGACCAGGAGCCGGCCGAGCACCTCGGTGTCACTCGTGGAGACGAAATCCACCCCCTCGCCGGCGAGCTCGGCGCGGATCTCCCCGGCGTTGATGAGGTTGCCGTTGTGGGCGAGCACGACGGGGCCGATCTGGCTGTGCTCGAAGCGCATCGGCTGGGCGTTGGGCAGGCGCGGGCTCCCGGTCGTGCTGTAGCGGGTGTGCCCGATGGCGATGTCCCCGGTCAGGTCGCCCATGATCTCGTTGTCGAACACCTGGGCGACCAGACCCATCTCCTTGTGCATCAGGATGTCGAGGCGGTTGCTCACCGCGATCCCGGCCGACTCCTGACCGCGATGCTGGAGCGCGTAGAGACCGAAGTAGGTGAGGTTGGCAACGTCCTCGCCGGGCGCGAAGACCCCGAAGAGCCCGCACTCCTCGTGCATCCGCTCGGCGTCCATGCCGCGATCGCGCACCAGAGCGGCGGGCGGGCGCCTGCGCTCAGGCACGCGGCCGACCGCTCACCGTCACCGCGACGCAGTCACACAGCACTGCGTTCTCGCCAACGCCCATGGCTCTCCGCACGTCCGTCCTCCCCGGGCACCGCTGCCGTGGGGGACGGAGCCACGCCCAGTATACCGGCGCCCCGAGCTCGCGACCGCCGCCCCTACTCCGTCAGCAGCGCCTGGTCGTACACCCGGGCCACCTCCGCCAGCTCCAGGTCGAGGACGTCGGCGATCATGACGCGGTCACCGCCGGTCGTGCCCAGCTCGCGAACCTCGACATCGTGACGCTCGGCGATGGCGCGCACCGCGGCCACGTCCTCCCCGGCGGCGCTGGTCAGGAAGCGAGACTGCGACTCCCCGAAGAGGAGGCCCGCCTGCGCCACCGGCGCACCCAGCGCGAAGAGGCGCGTGATCAGCGCAGCACCACGGCCACCGAGGATGCAGCTCTCGGCGAGGGCCACGCCCAACCCGCCCTCGGCGAGATCGTGGCAGGAGGCGAGCAGGCCGGCGCCGATCATCTCGCGCACCGCCGCCTGCACCCGCGCCTCCAGGTCGAGGTCGAGGGTCGGCCGGGGACCGGCGTTCACCCCGTGGGCCAGACGCTGGTACTCGCTGCCGCCCAGGTCCATCCCCACCGGGCCCACCAGCAGCACGGTGTCGCCGTCTCGCGCGAAACCGGCTGCGCAGTGGCGCTCCAGCGCCTCGAGGTGGCCCACCATCCCGATCACGGTGGTGGGGGCGATGCTCTCCCCCTCGGTGTCGTTGTACAGGGAGACGTTGCCGCTCACCACCGGGACGCCGAGTGCCAGGCAGGCCTCGCGCATCCCTTCGACGGCCTCCGAGAGCTCCCAGAAGACCTCGGGCTTCTCGGGATTGCCGAAGTTGAGGCAGTTGGTCACCCCGACCAGGGTGGCGCCCACCGCGACCACGTTGCGGGCGGCCTCGCAAACCGCGATGGCGGCGCCCCGGCGCGGGTCCAGCGCGGCGTAGCGACCGTTCCCGTCGGTGGTGAGCGCGATCGCCCCACCGGTTCCCCGGACCCGTAGCAGAGCGGCGTCCCCGCCCGGACGCACCACCGTGTCGTCGCCCACCTGGTGGTCGTAGCGTCGGAAGATGGAGCGGCGGCTGCCGATGTTGGGGCTCTTCAGCAGCCGCAGCAGGGTCTCGCCCATCGACCACGGGGGGGACATGGCGAGCGGGTCGGCGGCGAGCTGCTCATCGAGTGCCGCGGGACGCCGCGCCACCGGGTGGCGGAGCGGGACGTCATCGATCAGCAGGTCGAGGGGGAGGTCGCAGACGACCTCTCCGGCATCGGCCACCACCAGCCGTCCGGTGTCGGTGACGGTCCCGATGACGTCCGAGTGGAGGTCCCAGCGGTCGAACTCCGCCTGCACCGAGGACGCGTCCCGCGGCCTCACCACGAGGAGCATCCGCTCCTGGGACTCACTGAGCATCACCTCGTACGGTGTCATCCCGCGCTCGCGGCGGGAGACCCGGGCGATGTCCATCTCGATGCCGCAGCCGCCCCGGTGGGCCAGCTCGGCGGACGAGCTGGTGAGCCCGGCCGCACCCAGGTCCTGCATGGCGACGATCCGCGGGTCGCCGGCGAGGGCGACGCAGACCTCCATCAGGCACTTCTCGAGGAAGGGGTTGCCGACCTGGACCGCGGGGCGCCGCTCGCTCGACGCGTCGTTGAGCTCCACCGAGGCGAAGGTGGCACCGTGGATCCCGTCACGACCGGTGTCGGCACCGACCAGGAGCACCAGATTGCCGGGGCCCGCGGCGGCCGCCCGGGTCAGCTTGGACTGCTCGATGATCCCCACGCACATGGCGTTGACCAGGCAGTTGTGACGGTAGGAGTCGTCGAAGTAGAGCTCACCGCCCACCGTCGGCACGCCGATGCAGTTGCCATAGCCGCCGATTCCGGCGACGACGCCATCGAGGAGGTGGCGCTGGGCGGGCTCCTCGAAGGGGCCGAAACGCAGCGAGTCGAGCAGGGCGACGGGACGCGCCCCCATGGTGAAGACGTCGCGGAGGATGCCCCCGACGCCGGTCGCGGCGCCCTGGTAGGGCTCGATCGCCGACGGATGGTTGTGGGACTCGATCTTGAAGACGCAGGCCAGCCCGCCCCCGATGTCGACGGCGCCGGCGTTCTCGCCGGGGCCCTGGAGCACTCGGGCCCCGCTGGTCGGGAGCCGGGCAAGCAGGGGCTTGCTGGTCTTGTAGCCGCAGTGCTCACTCCACATGGCGCCGATGACGCCGAGCTCGACCTCCGTCGGCGTTCGGCCCAATCGCCGCGAAGCCAGCTCGTACTCGTCACGGGTGAGCGCCACCTCGGCGAGCTGAGCAGCGGAGACCGGGGCGGGCGCGCTCACCGGGCGACCGGGGAGATCGGGGCGGGCGGGCTCACGGGTCGACCGCCAAGATGCGGGCGGGCGCGCTCACGGCGCGACCGCGAAGGCGGAGTCAGCCGCCACGGCGTTCACCACGCTGCGGAAGATGCGCATGCCATCCGTGCTCCCGAGCAGCGGCTCCGCGGCGCGCTCGGGGTGGGGCATCATCCCGAGCACGTTCCTCCCCTCGCTCACGATGCCGGCGATGTCGCGCATCGACCCGTTCGGGGAGGCATCCCCGACCGGCGAGCCATCCGGCGAGACGTAGCGGAAGGCGACCCGGGCCTCCGCCTCCAGCCGGTCCAGGGTGGACGGCTCGGCGACGTAGCGGCCCTCGCCGTGGCTGACCGGGATGGCGAGCACCTGATCGCGGTCGCAGGCGCTGGTGAAGGGCGTCTCCGCCGTCTCCACCCGCAGCCAGCTCATCTCGCAACGGAACTCGAGCGACTGGTTGCGGGTCAGCGCGCCGGGGAGCAGGTGCGCTTCGCAGAGGATCTGGAAGCCGTTGCAGATCCCGAGCACGAGCCCACCCCCGGCGGCGAACTCCTGAACCGACTCCATGAGCGGCGCGAAGCGGGCGACGGCTCCGGTGCGCAGGTGGTCGCCATAGGAGAAACCGCCGGGCAGGATCACGCAGTCGGAGCCGCGCAGGTCCCGATCCCGATGCCAGAGGTAGACGGACTCGTACCCGGCGACATCCACCGCGCGGGCGCAGTCGCGGTCGCTCCACGTCCCCGGGAAGACCGCGATGCCGAACCTCATGCCCCCCGCCGCAGGCGGCGCGGGGACCCCGCGCCTAGCAGGGGGCGTGCCGCCCCCTCGCCGCGGTGGCGGAGCCACGCGCCGCTCACCCCTGGCTCGGCGCCACTCGGCGCCGGATGCGCGCTTCGCGCGCTCGCGCGTGCCGCCGATGTCATCGGGACCCGCCCTCCCGGAGCTCGATGCGGTAGTCCTCGATCACTGGGTTGCGCAGCAGCCTCTCGCACATCTCGGCGACCCGCCGGCGGACCCCGGCCTCGGAGTCCCCCTCGACCTCCAGGGCAATGTGCTTGCCGACCCGGACCTCGCTCACCTCGGCGAAGCCCAGCTGGTGGAGCCCCGCCCTGACGGTGAGGCCCTGGGGGTCGTTGACCACCGGCTTGAGCGAGATCACGACCTCGGCGAGGAACCTCACAGCTCGAGACCGCAGATCCGCCGGGCCGCCTCGAGGTAGCGGGCCGTGGTGGCCGCGATCACCGCGGGGGGAAGCTGGGGCCCTGGCGGCCGCTTGTCCCAGTCGAGGGTCTCCAGGTAGTCGCGAACCGGCTGCTTGTCGAAGGAGACCGCGGCGTGGCCCTCGCGCCACTCCGCCGCATCCCAGAAGCGCGACGAGTCGGGGGTGAAGATCTCGTCGATCAGGCAGAGCCGGCCGCCGATCATGCCGAACTCGAACTTGGTGTCGGCCAGGATGATGCCGCGGCTCCGGCAGTGCTCGGCGGCACGGCGGAAGAGCTCGAGCGATGTCCGCTCGAGCTGACCGGCGAGCTCGGCGCCGACGGTCGCGGCCAGGTCGGCACGGCTGATGTTGACGTCATGCCCGGTGTCGTTCTTGGTCGCCGGCGTGAAGCGGAGCTCGGGGAGCGGCGAGGACTCGCGCAGTCCCGCGGGCAGCGGCTCGCCGGCCAGCGTCCCCTGGTCGCGATACTCCTTCCAGCCGGATCCGGAGAGGTGACCGCGGACCACGCACTCGATGTCGATGCGCTCGGCCCGGGAACAGCGCATCGACCGCTCCCGCCACTCCGCCCAGACCTCGGGTGGCACCGCGTCGTCCCGATCGGGGAGCAGGTGGTTGGCCATGATGTCGGACGTCCGCGCGAACCACCAGCGCGAGATCTGGGTGAGCGTCCGGCCCTTCTCGGGGATGGGGTCGGGCAGGACGACATCGAAGGCGGAGAGGCGGTCGGTCGCCACCATCAGCAGGCTCCCGTCGTCGAGGACGAAGGTGTCGCGCACCTTGCCCCGGCGGAACACCTCCAGGCCGACGTCCTCCGCCGTCATCAGTACCGGGGTCATCAATGGCCTCCTCCGATCCCCGCCTCGACGGCGAGCTGCGGACGCTCCTCGGTCACGTTCCCCGGCTCCGGCTCGCGGATCTCGAGCCCGAGCCGGCGGTAGATGAGATCGATGCCGGCGAGGTAGGCGGCGAGGTCGAAGCAGCCGTCCAGCACCTCCGGCGCCAGGTCGGCGGACAGTCGCGATCGGACCAGCGCCTCGAACCCGGCCTCACCGGCGCGCGCCCGTTCGGCGAGGGCCTGGACCTCGCGATAGGCGCGCTCCCGGGACCAGCCCGCGCCGATCAGGGCGTCGAGCACCCGGGGCGAGCAGGTGATCCGGCCCAGGGTCTCGACGTCCTGCAACATCTTGCCAGGGTTGACACGAACCTGGAGGACGACCCGGGCGCAGAGCCGCAGCATGTAGTCGAGCAGGGCGCAGGAGTCGGGGAGGATGATCCGCTCCGCGGACGAGTGGGAGATGTCGCGCTCGTGCCAGAGGGCGACATCCTCGAGGGCGGTGACCGCGTGGCCGCGGAGCACCCGGGCCAGGCCGCAGATCCGCTCCGAGAGCACCGGATTGTGCTTGTGGGGCATGGCCGACGATCCCTTCTGCCGCTCCGCGAACGGCTCCTCGAGCTCCGCAACCTCGGTCTGCTGGAGCAGCCGGACGGTGGTGGCGAGCCGCTCCAGGCTGGCTCCCAGGATGGCCATCGCGGTGACCAGGGCGGCATGGCGGTCACGGGCCAGCACCTGGGTGGCGACGTCGGCCACGCCCAGCCCCAGCCCCTCGCAGACGTGCTCCTCGACCTCGGGCGGGACCGAGGTGTGGGTGCCCACCGGACCGCTGACCTGGCCGACCGCGACCTCCGCGGCGGCCGCGGCCAGCCGGAGCCGGCCACGCCGGACCTCGTCGTAGTGGCCGGCGAGCTTGACGCCGAGGCTGAGCGGCTCGGCGTGCACCCCATGGGTCCGTCCCGGCATCAGCGTGAGCCGGTGGCGGACCGCCTGGGCGGCGAGCGCCCGCTCCAGGGCCGTGGCGTCCTCCTCGATCTGGCGTGCGGCGTCACGAAGCTGGGTGGCCAGGGCGGTGTCGACGACGTCGGAGGAGGTGAGCCCCAGGTGGAAGTAGCGACCCTCGTCTCCGACCGTCTCCTGGACCGCCTGGACGAAGGCGGCGACGTCGTGGCCCTGCTCGGCCTCGAGCTCGGCGATCCGGGTGGGGTCGACCCGCGCGCCCGCCCTCAGCTTCCGCGCCGCCTCCGCGGGAATCCGTCCGGTGGCCGCCCAGCCCTCGGCGGCCAGCAGCTCCACCTCCAGCCACCGCCCGAGCCGGGATTCGTCGCTGAAGACGGCGGCGATCGCGGCCGGGGTGTAACGGGGGATCACGTGGGCCAATTCTATTCGGTGTCGGACACCGGGCCGGGGCCCGTCAGACCAGCTCAGATGGCGAAGGACGCGACAACTCCCGTGAGCCTCCAGCACCATCCTCCCTATACTGACCGGCGCCCGCCGCTCCCCCGGGGGGGCAGGTCCTGGCGCCATCGTCGTCCGGGCGTGTCCGCAGGTCGCCGTGCCATGAGCCTCTGCGTAACCCAGACCACCGCCGACCCGTTCACCAGGCGCACACGCCCGGGGATGAGGGTCGTTCGATGACGCTTCCCCGGGCCTATGAGGATCAGCTCGTCGAGCGTGCCAAGTCGGACGCCGACGCCTTTGGGGAGTTGTACGACCACTACTTCGGGCAGATCTACCGATTCGCCTACAGCCGGACCCGGGACCAGGACGCGGCCGAAGAGGTGACCCAGGAGGTGTTCATGAAGGCACTCCGGGCAATGCCGCGGTACCGCCCATCCGGGCACCCGTTCAGCTCCTGGCTGTACCAGATCAGCGCCAACGCGATCGCCGATCACTTCCGCCAGCGGCGACCGCAGGCGAGCCTCGACGCGGCCCTCGAGATCGTCGACCCGGCCCGGCCCGTGGCGGAGCGGGTGGTCGAATCCGCCGAGGCGGCGCGGGTCTGGGCCGCGATCGACAGCCTGCCGGAGCAGCAGCGCACCGCCATGACCCTGAAACTCGGTGAGGACCTGAAGCTGGCTCAGATCGGCGAGATCATGGGCAAGAGCGAGGGCGCCGTCAAACTGCTGGTCCACCGCGGCATGATCGGCGTCCGGCAGCGGCTGGGCGTCTCGGCGATCGCCGGAGAGCCGCTGTGAGCGAGCGCCGCGACCGCTACGACCCTGAGCTCGCCGAGCTCTTCGGCGACGAACCCGGGCTGCTCGAGCTCGCCCAGAGGGTCCGGGAGAGCCGGCCCGAGCCTGACCTCGACCCGAGGTTCCCGGCCATCCTCCGGGCCCGGCTGATGGAGGAGGCGAGGACGGCGCTCACCACCGGCCACGCCTCCCGGCCGGCGGTCGACGTCAGGCCGGCGGCCGCCCCTCGTTGCCGCTTCCGCGCCCGGTTCGGTCCCCGCGGGCTGGCGGCGTGGGGGACGCTCGCGGTGGGCGCGGCCGTCGCCGCCGCGGCGGTCGTCGCGATCCTCAGCCTGCGCGCCCCGACCCCGGGCGGGCTGGCCGTGGTCGCCTCCAACGTGAGCCACCAGCAGGCCGTCGACCCCCACCAGGCCATCACCCTCAGCTTCAATCAGCCGATGGACGAGCAGAACCAGCAGTCGGTGCTGGCCGCCGTCAAGATCCAGCCCGCCACCCAGGTGACCATCGCCTGGAAGACCCCCGAGACCCTGGTCATCACCCCCGTCCACCCCCTGGCCGCTGACACCGACTACCAGGTGACGATTCCCAAGACGTCGGTCCAGAGCCAGGACGGCCAGACCCTGAACGCCGACGTCACCATCGACTTCGGGACCCAGCCGGCGGCGACGCTCAGCCCGTCCGCCTCCCCGGCACCGGTGCTCGAGGCGGCCGCCGTGGGCCCGGCGGCGAGTGACGGGCAAGCCTTCTGGGGCCCGGCGGGCGCGCCCGGGGTCACCGATGGGAGCGCGGTTCAGACCACGCCGGTGACCGCCCCCTCGGCGACCGCCTCGGCCAGCCCCACGGGCTCGCCGACCCCGTCGGCCACGCCGGCCAGCTCACCGCTCGCCAGCTCGCCGGCGAGCAGCGCCACCCCCGCGGCCGCCGCGGGGGCCGTGGTCTTCCCTGACGGCCAGGCTCCGGTGGCGTTGAGCTCCATGCCGGCGGCGGCGGTCGCGGTCTCGCCGGACGGCTTCAACGTCGCACTGGCAGTCACGGAGCCGGACGGCAGTGGCCAGATCGTGGTGGAGGGGGACGACGGGAGCCAGGCCAACCAGGTGTGGCCGAGCGGTTCGACCCCCGGCTCCGCGGTGACGGCGCTCGCCTGGGACGGCAACAACCGGATCGTCTTCGTGACCTCCCAGGGCATCGATGCGGTGAACCTGTCCAACGAGCACTCGGAGCAGCTCTACGCGTTCCCGTCCGCGGGCACGGCGTCCGGGGTGGTGCTTGCCCCCAACGGGGGATACGCCTTCCTGCCTGCATCCGATGTCGCCGGTCAGCCGGGGCCAACCTCCACGGCAACCCCGGCGCCGGCGACGGCGACCCCGACCCTCACCCCGACCCCGTCCGGCGTCTCGGCCTCGGCGTCCGCCTCGCCGGTCGCCACGCCCTCTGCCACCTACATCCCGAGCGCCGCCGACGGCTGGCTGGTCACGCTGGCGACCGCCGGCGGTCAGATCCCGTCCCCCACCCAGCTGGCCGGAAGCAGCAGCGGGGTGGTGGCCTTCAGCGGAGCGAGCGACGAGGTCGGCTGGGTGTACGCCGGCGACGAGGCGGAGGTGCCGTCGGTCCTGGAGGCACCGGTCAGCGACCCGAGCGCCGTCGCGCAGGTCCCCGGGGCCCCGACCGAGTCCATCGAGGCGCTGGCGCTCGACACCCACGGCGCGACCCTCGCCTACGGCCTCGATCCCGGCGGCATCGAGATCGAGACGGCCACGGGCGTGGTCCTGGGGAGCACCGCCGACGTGGCCCGTTCGCTCGCCTTCTCCCCCGATGGGACCCAGCTGGCCTTCGTGGCCGCCGGCAGCCTGGACGTGGCCGAGGTCCAGCCGGGCTCGACGACCTCGCCGGCCACCTCCGTCTGCCAGGGCGCCGACCAGGTCCTGAGCCGGTTCGTGGGCGACCAGGTGTCCCACGACCAGGCCGGGCTCGCCGCCCTCACCGCACCCGGCGCATCGTCGGCCGTCCAGCTCACCCCGGCGGACATCGATCGCGGCTACGTGATCAGCTCCGAGTGCACGGGCGGGAGCGCGGCCAGCGGTCCCACCCTCACCGCCTCCGCCCGCCTCATCGTCGACCCGACCCGGACCTCCGCCGGCCGGCTCACCGACGAGACGGTGGTCCTGGGTCAGAGCGGAGGGCAGTGGCTCGTGACCGGCCTCTCGGTGCCGCCCCTGCGGGTCCAGGGCAGCGGTCCGCACGTCCTGAGCGTCAGCGTGACGCCGCCGGCCAAGGGCGCCCTCAACCCCGAGAGCGCGGTCACGATCACCTTCGACTCCGACCTCGATCCGTCGAGCGTCACCCCCGGATCGCTCTGGCTGGAGACGTCCGGTGGGCAGACCATCCCGCTTCTCGACCAGGCGGCCTACGACCCCGACACCCGCAAGGTGACCCTCACCGTCTCGGGCGCGGTCCCCGCCGGCACCGAGGTGGTGGTCGGCACGGCGATCTCGGACATCGACGGCGGGCACCCGCCCGCCCAGGTGCTCTACCCGGTCGGCAGCTGAGCTCAGCGCTCCGACACGGCCACCGCGGCGGCGATCGCGGCGACGTGGGCGGGATCGCGGAGCAGGCGATCGAATCGCTTCCGCCGCCCCTCCCACTCCCTCGCCGCGTCCACCAGCTCCGGGTGGTCCTCGATGAAGTGGGTCGTGTACTCGCCGCGCTGGAAGTCGGGGGAGTCGAGGACCGCGAGGTGATACGGGATGTTGGTCCGGATGCCGGTGATGGCGTACTCGGTGAGCGCCCGGCGCATCCTGCCGATGGCGAGCTGGCGGGTCGGGCCCCAGACGATCAGCTTGGCGATCAGCGAGTCGTAGCTCGGCGAGACCAGGCCCGGGCCGGTCAGCGCGGCGTCGACACGGACCCCGGGACCGGAGGGCTCGTGATACCCGGTGACCCGCCCCGGTGAGGGGAGGAAGCTCCGCGCGTAATCCTCGGCGTTGATCCGGCATTCGATGGCGTGACCCTGCGGGACAACCTGCTCCTGGTGGATCCCGAGACGCTCGCCCGCGGCGATCCGGAGCTGCTCGGCGACCAGGTCAACCGAGTACACCGCCTCGGTGACCGGGTGCTCGACCTGCAGGCGAGTGTTCATCTCCAGGAAGAAGAACTCGCCCCTGGAGAAGATCAGCTCGACGGTGCCGGCGTTGACGTAGCCGACCGCGCGGGCGGCGGCGACCGCCACCTCTCCCATCCGCGCCCTGGTCCCCGGGTCGATCACCACCGACGGGGCTTCCTCGAGGATCTTCTGGTGGCGGCGCTGGACCGAGCACTCGCGCTCGCCGAGATGGATCACCTCGCCGTGAGCGTCGGCGAGCACCTGGATCTCGATGTGGCGCGGCTCGTCCACGTAGCGCTCCAGGAAGACGGTGGGATTGCCGAAGGCGCGTGCCGCCGTCGACCGGGCCGCCTCGAGGCCGCTCAGGAGCTCGGCGCCATCCCGGGCCACCCGCATCCCGATGCCGCCGCCGCCGGCGGAGGCCTTGATGAGGACCGGGTAGCCGATCTCGGCCGCCACCCTCCGCGCCTCCTCCGGATCGCTGATCGCATCGCTGCCGGGGACCACGGGAACCCCGGAGGCGCGCATCCGCTCCCGTGCCGGCACCTTCTCCCCCATCGCTGCCATCGCCTCGGGAGGGGGCCCGATGAAGACCAGGCCGGCGTCGGCGCAGGCCCTCGCGAAGGCCTGGTTCTCGCTGAGGAAGCCGTATCCGGGATGCACGGCCTCGGCCCCGCTGGCCCTGGCCGCGGCGACGATCCGCTCGATGTCGAGGTACTCGGCGGGCGTTCCGAGCTCCACCGCCTCGTCGGCGAGCAGGGTGAAGGGTGCGTTGCGGTCGGCCTCGCTGTGCACCGCCACCGAACGGACCCCCAGGTCCCGGCAGGCGCGGATCACTCGGATGGCGATCTCACCACGGTTGGCGACCAGGACCTTGGCAAACACGGAGGCCAATGGTGCCATCAGCGGCTGCGGGGCCGGGCCGGATGGCTCGACCTCCTGGGTGGCCGCGGGTCGCAGGCGAGCGCCAGCCGATCGGCGGCGCATCATTGACGAGAGGCTCGAGTTCAGCGAGGAGGCTGCCAGATGCCGCGAGAGATCGACGAGGCGTGGCGGGAGGTGGGCCGGCACGTCGAGGAGCTCGGCTCCCGGATCCAGGAGCACTTCCGCCACCAGATGCAGGAGCGCGGCGAGCCACCGGCGCCGGCCGGTCAGCCGCTGGCCGACGTCCTCGAGGCCCTGAGCCGCCAGCTCGGGAGCGCGGTCGGTGCCGTTGGCGAGGCATTCCACGATCAGGTCGTGCGCGAGCGGGCCATCCAGGCGTCGCGTGCCTTCGCCGACGCCGTGGAGGCGTCGATGACCGACGTGAGCGGGCGGATGAAGAAGCCACGCAAGGGCGGCGCGCGGCGACGCGACCGGTAGGCTGCGGACTCGCCGGCCGGGGCCGCCAGGTAGGATCGGGCTGCCATGGAGTACCGGCGACCCTCCCCTCGGATGTGGTTGGCACGCCAGACGGTCCTCGGGCTCTCGAGCCTGATCCTCCTGGCCGTCCTGGGCGTGGCCGGCGCTCTCCTCGCGGGCGGTGGGGGCGCCGTCATCGGCATCGCCGTGGTGCTCGCCTTCGCCATCACCTCATGGTTCGTCGAACGTGGCAGGTACAGATCCTGGGGGTACCTCGAGCGGGACGAGGACCTGGTGGTCCGCCGTGGTCTCCTCTTCCACCGGCTGACCGTCGTCCCCTTCGGGCGGATGCAGTTCGTGGACGTCACCGCCGGCCCGGTGGATCGCCTCTTCGACCTGGCCACGGTGCAGCTGCACACTGCCGCCGCCGCCACCGACGCTCGCATCCCCGGGCTGCGCAGCGCCGACGCCGCCGGGCTCCGTGACCGGCTGGCCCAGCTCGGCGAGGCCCGGGCGTCCGGCCTCTGATGCCGGCGGCCTCCTCGCAGGCGCCAGCACTCTCCGGCACGTGGTGCCGCCTGCACCCCTTCTCCCCGGTCGCCCGCATCGGGATCAGCCTCGGCGTGGTGCTGGTGATCGGTCTGCCCACCTTCGCCGGTCAGCAGACGCCGTCCGGACAGACCGTGGACCTCGTGGTGGTCTGTATCGCGGCGGTGCTCGTCGTGGCCGCGGCCGTGGTCTCGTGGCTGGTCACCCGCTGGCGGGTGGTCGGTGACGAGCTGCAGATCGACACCGGACTGGTGTACCGCCAGTCGCTGCGCTTTCCGCTCCGGCGGGTGCAGGCGGTCGACATCGTCGCGCCCCTCACCGCCCGCATCCTCGGTCTCGCCGAGGTGCGGATCGTCTCGGCGGGAACCGGACACCACCAGCACGGCCACCTCGCCTACCTGAGCAACCAGGACGCCGCCCTGGTGCGAGCACAGCTGCTCGCCCTGGCCCACGGGCTGGCCCGCGAGACCCCGGAACCGCCCGCCCTCCCCCTCTTCCACGTCGACAACGGGCGGCTGATCACGGCGAGCCTGCTGCGTGGCCCGTGGCTGGGGCTCCTCCTCCTCCTCGCGATCGCTGCCGCCCTGGCGGCCGTCAACCCGGGGGGGCCGGCCGGCAGCGCCCACCGGGACAGCGCCGAGGCCGTCGCCTCGCTGGTCAGCGCGGCGGTGACCGGGGTGCTGGCCCTCGGCCTCGACGTCGCGCGAACGGTCAATGGCGACTTCGACTTCACGGTCGGGGAGGCTCCTGACGGTCTCCGACTCCACCGGGGGCTGCTCCAGAAGCGCCACGAGACGGTGCCCTACGGGCGCATCCAGGCCGTGCGCCTGCTCCAGCCGCTGCTCTGGCGACCCTTCGGCTGGGCCCGCGTCGAGCTGGACGTCGCCCGCCAGCCGGAGGCGCGCCGCCAGGGGGAGGCCCGCCAGCTCTCCCACCTGCTCGCCCCGGTCGCCACCCTGGACCAGGCCCGCTGGCTGATCGGGAGGTTGGCTCCGGGCGTCCCGGCGACGCTGACCCGATCGGGAGCCCCGCCGCGGCGGGCGATCCTGCGAGCGCCTCTTGCCTACCACTACCTCTCGATGTGGCATGACGGGCGCTGGCTGGTGACCCAGACCGGCCGGGTGCGTCCGGCGCTCGTGATCGTTCCCCTGGAGAAGGCTCAGAGCATCCGCCTGGAGAGCGGGCCGCTGCTGCGCGCCCTGCGGCTCGCCAACCTGCGGGTCGACACCGCGGGACGGCGCTGGGTGGCCGAGGCCCTCTGCCGGGACGAGGACGAGGCCAACGTGCTCGTCGAGCGGCTCGGCGGCCTCGCCCGCCAGGCTCGCCGCCTCAGTTGGTGATGATCACCGGGGTCCCCAGCGGTGTCCAGTCGTAGAGCCAGGGCATGAGCGCGGTGGGGATGTGGACACAGCCGTGGCTGGCGTAGTCCTGGGCCACTTCGTTCTCGCTGCCCGGACCGAAGGCGTTCTGGTTCTCCCAGTAGGCATCGTGGAGGAAGTACCCGTCGGCGAACTCCAGCACCCACTGCACCACGGTGGTCGGGTACCAATCGGGTGACCCCAGTGGCCAGGGGGAGACCATGGTGAAGGGCGAGGTCTTGTAGAAGACGCGGAAGTCCCCGGTCGGGGTGCGCAGCCCGGGCCGGCCGGTGGTGATCGGGGTGGCCTTGACCACACACCCGTTGTCGTAGAAGACGCCCTCCTGGAGGGTGAGGTTGAGGGTGATCACCTTCCCCGACCCCACGTCGTGACCGCACTGGTTGGCGTCGAGCTCGGCGGTGACGCTCGCCTGGAAGGCGGCCAGCGCAGTCTGGACCGCCGTGAGCTGATCGAAGGTGGTTCCGCTCAGGTAGTCCTGATCCAGCGTCTGGTATTGCGCCAGCATGCTCTGAGAGTTGGGGGTGCCCTCCGCCCCCGCCTGGTCGACGAGCAGCATCAGTGGCCTCATCTCGCCGTTGAGCTGATCGTTGAGGGCGATCAGCTGGTCGAGCTGCTGGATGGCCTCGTAGAGCAGATCGGAGGTCTGGGTCGGGTCGGCGTCGCTCGACTCCTCGGTCTGGAGCTGGGTCACCAGAGTGGGCACGTCGCCGGGGTCGAGATCGTCGGTGCTGGACTGGTGGATCGCGGTGCCCGCCTGGGAGAGCAGACCGGCGGGGCCGCCCGCCGCGGCGACGTCCGCCTGGAGAGTCGCCTGCTGCTGGGCGGCCGCGATGGCGGTGCGGTCGGCGTCCAGCTGCTTCTGCCAGCTCGCCGCCAGGGCGGCGATCTCATCCGGGGTGGTCGCCGCGCTGAGCTGGGCCGGCCAGCTCCGCCCCGCCGCCAGCTCGGTGGCGGTCATGAAGCTCTGATCCTGACCTGTCTCGCCCTCCCAGTCGGTGAGCACGAGCTGAGCCCTGGCCCGCTGGGTGGCTATCGCGGCCGCGTAGGCGGAGTCGGTGGCTCGGGTCAGCGCCGCGATCAGGCCCTGGCCGTCGGCGGACCACCAGACCGGCGCCCACCAGTCGTCCTGGGGCCGCTGCTTGCGGAGACGGGTCTGCAGCGGCGTGATGCTGGGTGAGGGGACACCGACCGCGAGGTCGTGGGCCCAGGTCCGCTGCAGGCTCGCCACCTGGGCGTCGAACGTGGACCTGCGCTGCGAGCCGACCACGACCATCCCGGCCGCGCCGGCGATCAGGCAGCCGATCAGGGCCAGGGCGGCGATGCGGGCGGCGCGTCTGCGGGTCATCGGCTCGTGGACAGGAACGCCCCAGGTGCCACCCGCGTTACGACGCGGTGCGACGAGCCGGCGGGTGGACGAGGTGGTGGACCGGGGCGGAGAGGTGCCGCGCCGGCGGGCGGCGGCGTCACTCGATGTCGACGATCGGTGCCCTGGGGCCGACGACGTCCCCCTCGCTCACGTGGACCTCGGTCACGATTCCGCTCCGGTTGGCGATGATCTCGTTCTGCATTTTCATCGCCTCGAGCACCGCGACGGCGTCCCCGATCTGGACCCGGTCGCCGACCTTGACGAGGAGCTTGAGGATCAGCCCCTGCATGGGAGCGGTGAGGGTGGCCTCCCCGGTCCGCGGGCTGGCCGCCGGCCCCGCCGCGGAGACGGGGCGCGGCCCGACCGGCCCGGCACCGAAGACTCGGACGTCGTACGTCTGCCCATCGACCTCCACCCGGAGCTCTCGCACCTCGTCGGCCGGCTCCCCCGCCGGCGTCGCCGGTTCGGCCTCGTCAGCCGCCAGAGCGCGGGCCGCGTCGGCGGCGGGAGAGCCGGCCGGAGGTGCGGCGTCCTCGTCCGCGAGCCGCTCCACCGGCGACTCTCCCCGTGCGAAGGCGACGAAGTCCGCCCCGAAGAGCGCGAGGGTCACGAGCGCCTCCGGGTCGGCCCGGACGCCCTCGCGCGCGAGCTCCTCCCTGGCCGCCGGCAGGCCGGGCTCCAGGAGGTCGGCCGGCCGGCAGGTGATGGGCTCCTCCCGGCCGTTGACCAGCTCGCGCACATCGGGGTCGATCGGCTCCGGCGGGGTGCCGAAGTAGCCGAGGCAGTAGTCCCTGATCTCCTGGCTGATGGTCGCGTAGCGATCGCCCTCGAAGACGTTGTAGACGGCCTGGGTGGTGATCACCTCGGGCAGCGGGGAGACGGGCGGTGGGTCGCCGAGCTCGCGCCGCACCCGCGAGATCTCCGCCTCGACGTCGGGGAGGCGCTCCAGGGCGCCACGCTCGCGGAGCTCGGCGATCCCGTGACCCATCGCGGAGACCGGGAGCAAGCCGCGGAGGGCGGCGCCGTCGAAGCGGAAGAGGGTGGGGTCCAGCGAGTCCGCGTAGAGGGGGGCGACCTCCTCAAGGAAGTGGGCCACCCGGATCACCGGTTCGAGCTCGAGGGCGGTCGAGTTGTCGGTGTCGGCGAAGCCGGCGATCACCGCCTCCGCGGGGGGAAGGGCGGCCCCGCCGCCCAGGGGCGAGACGCAGACGTCGGCACGCGTCGCGCCGGCCTCATGGGCGGCCCGGTAGGCGATCTCGGCCTGGCCCGCCTGGGCGCAGAAGCTCACCGTCACGGGGACGCCGGCGGCCCGGACCGCAGCGGCGACCAGCGCGGCCGCTCGCGCGGAGCCGGCCGCTCCCAGAGGATCATGAAGGCAGACGGAGTCGCAGCCCAGCCCGGCCAGCGTGCGGGCCAGGGCGGCGAGGGTGGCCACCCCGGCGTCAGAGCAGACCACGACCCCCTCGACGGATGCTCCAGCGGCCTTGGCGGCCCGGATCGCGGTTGCCAGGTTGGCGACGTCGTTGAGCGGGTCGAGAAGCCGGAAGATGCCGATACCCGCCTCGGCCGCGAGGCGAATGAAGGCCTCGACGACATCGTCGGGAAGGTGGCGATGGCTGACCAGCATCTGGCCGCTGAGGGTGGCCATCAGCGGGGTCCGAGGAGCGGCGGCCGCCAGGGCGCGGAGCCGTTCGAAGGGATCCTCGCCCAGGAAGCGGAGCTGAGCCTCGAAGGTGGCCCCGCCGAAGACCTCCAGCGCGGAGAAGCCACAGGTGTCGAGGAGCTCCGCCGCGCGGACGGCGTGCCGCTGGCGCAGCCGGCTGAGCATGAGAGCCTGCTGCCCGTAGCGAAGCGAGGCCTCGACCAGCTCCAGACGCGGCATGACCGAGCGATTGTATGGGGGTGAGGTGGGGCGGAGATCGGCGCCGACCGCCGGGAACGGGCGACCAATGAATTTCACGGACGTGGGCGAGGTTGCCGGGGCCGCCGAGCTGCTCGTGTACGAGCACGGCTGGCAGTCGTGGAGCCCGACCGGGACCTACCCGGCGCACGTGACCTCCCCACGGCCGGCGAGTCGGGAACGCCAGGTCCTGGGCTTCCGTCCGGAGAAGCCCCTCCCCCGCTCCGGTTTCCAGGGCGAGGGGCTGCTGGCGGTGGCACCCCGCGGCGGGGGAGCGTCCCAGATCTGGTCCGCGACCGACCCGGCCGTCGAGGTGGCGTCGATCCGTGCCCGCCTCGTGGACGGCCGCCTGGTGGTGTCCGCCGACGGCCCGGTGAGCGAGACGGCGGTGACGGCACCCGACCTCGAGACGGCCCTGGCCGGTTGGGCCGGCGGCTATGGCCACCTCCACGCCGGGTCTGGGGTGGGCTCGATCCCTCCGGTCTGGTGCAGCTGGTACCAGTACTTCGCCGGGGTGACCGCCCCCGACATCAGGGAGAATCTGGGGGCGGCCGGACAGCTTGGACTCCCCATCGGGGTCATCCAGCTCGACGACGGCTTCTCCGACGATGTCGGGAACTGGGTTCGCACCACGGCTCGCTTCGGCAGCCCGCTCGCCGCCGTCGCCGCCGAGGTCCGCGCGGCCGGGCGGCGCGCCGGGATCTGGACCGCGCCGCTGCTGGTCGGAGAGCGCAGCCGCGTCGCCGCCGAGCATCCGGAATGGCTGGTCGGGGGAGCCGACGCCGGCTGGAACTGGGGGCAGCGGCTGCGCGTCCTCGACGTCACCCATCCAGACGCGGCGGCTCACCTCCAGGGCGTCTTCCGCCGTCTGCTCTCCTGGGGCTTCGACTACTTCAAGCTCGACTTCCTCTATGCGGGCGCGCTGCCGGGGCGGCGCCGCCAGGACGCCTCACCCCTCGCCGCCTATCGCGAGGCGCTCCGGCTCATCCGAGGCGCGGTCGGACCGCGGGCGACCCTGCTCGGCTGCGGGGCGCCCCTCCTGCCCAGCCTCGGGCTGGTCGACGCCATGCGGGTCGGCCCCGACGTCGCGACCCACTACGAGCCCGCCCCGGGCGGCGACCTCAGCGCACCCTCGGGGCGCGGCGCGGCCCTGACCGTCCGGGCTCGGGCGTTCCAGCACGGCCGCTTCTGGATCAACGACCCCGACTGCCTAATCGCCCGACCGGGGATGGAGCGGCGCGAGGAGTGGGCCGAGACGGTGGAGCGCTGGGGCGGACTCCGCGCGTCCGGGGACCGGCTGGCGACGCTGGACGGCTGGGGGCTGGAGACCACCCGCCGCCTCCTGGTGCCCTCGACGCCACGCCCGCTCGTCGACGCGTGACCACCGCCGTCCTCGGGCGGCGAGGTGGGACTCAGGCGTCACTCGGCGTGAGATCCGAGCGTCCGCCGGCGGCGACGTAGCCCCGCGTCGACGGCCCCGTTGCATCTGCGAAGCCCGCCACACGAAGGAATCCGATGCTCCGCAGGGCCGCCACCACCGCCTGCTGCCTGGTGGCCGCGGGCTCCGCGCTCGGGGGCTGCGCGTCGTCGCCTGGGGCCGCCCACACCGGCTCGGCGCGCCCGACGGCCTCCGCGCACACCACCTCCAGCCCAACTCCGAAGGCCACGCCGACACCGGCGCCGCCCGGCCCGTTCGCCGTCGTGGTGACCCGCTGATCGACGAGATCGCATCCGGGCCTGAGGCGTGCGACGGCCCCGGCTGCGGTGGCAACTCGTATCACGTGGTCGACCCATCGACCGGCGATGCCACGGCCGCGGTGTGCCAGACGCCCGCCAACCAGGCGACCTGGGGCACGCCCAACGCGACGATCATGGGCGACAGCATCATGGGCCTGCCCACATCGGCAGGCATCGCCTGCTACGAGACCGCCATCAGCCTGGGCGCGAGCGGCGCCTACAGCGGAGAGACCGACACGGTGGAGGCCCTGGACTGGACGGACACCGCTCACCCCTTCCTCTCGTTCGCCAACGGCAACGGGAGCGAGGCGCCTGTCGACCAGAACTGCTACCTCTCCCCAGACGGCTCGCAGATGGCCTGCACCGCCAGCTCGAACGGGGCGCTGACCCTGGTGAGCAGTGGCGGCACGACCACCAACACGGGTCGGACGTACAACGGCATCCTGGGCTGGATCGATGCAGCTCACCTCCTCGTCGAGGTCGACCCGGGGGACCTCGGAGTCCTCGACCCGTCCACCGGACTCCTGACGACCCTCGCGATACCTCAGGCCAACCAGGTGGAGATGGTGGCGACCCTTCCCGGCGCCCTCTGACCGGGTCTGGGCAGCCGGCGTCAGCTCTCCGTCATCCCCCGACCGCCAAGGTCGAAGCCCTCGGGGAGGCGCACCCGAGTGCCCATCTGGTGACGCCGGGCGGTGAGCGCGGCGGCGACCTCCGGATCGAGCAGGGCGAGGATCCGGGCCGCGAGATGGCCGGCGTTGCGCGCGCCCATCTCGCCGACCGCGACGGTCGCGACCGGAACCCCCGGCGGCATCTGCACGATGCTGAGCAGGGCGTCCATGCCGGCCAGCGGGGTCCCGGCGAGGGGCACACCGATCACCGGGAGAGGGGTCATCGACGCCAGCACGCCGGGGAGGTGGGCCGCCGCCCCGGCCCCGGCCACCAGGACCTGGAGGCCCCGGCGCTCCGCCTGCCTCGCATAGGCGCGGACGACATCGGGGGCCCGGTGCGCCGACATCACCCCGATCTCCCAGGCGATGCCGTACTCGTCGAGCACCTCCCCGCACTTGCGCATCACCGGCAGATCGGACTCGCTGCCCATCACGATGCCCACTCGGGCTACGCTCATCGTCGGACTCCGGCGGGGAGGATGGCGATGTCGGAGCGCGACCACATCCCCGCGAAGTGGACGCGCTCGAGGTTCTGGTACGCACGGTGCCTCGCCGTGGCGACATCCGCACCCTGGCCCACGATGCCGAGGACCCGTCCCCCCGCCGTCACCAGCCGTCCGCGCTGATCGCGTGCCGTGCCCGCGTGAAAGCAGAGGACGTCGTCATCGATGTCGCCCAGCCCGGTGATGTGATCGTCGGTGCGAGGGGCCGCCGGATAGCCCTGCGCTGCGGCCACCACCACCACCGCCGCCCCGGCCACCGGCGGCGGACCCGCCCCGGTCAGCTCCCCGCGGGCCGCGGCGAGCAGAAGGTCGAGGAAACCCGGCCCGGCCAGAGGCACGACCACCTGGGTCTCCGGGTCGCCGAAGCGGGCGTTGAATTCCAGGACTCGGATCCCGTCGGCGGTCAGCATCAGCCCCACATAGAGGCAGCCGACGAACGGTGTGCCGGCATCGGCGAGGGCCGCCAGGGTGGGCTCGACGACCTGCTCCGCGATCTCCACGAGCGGTGGGCACCCGTCGTCGGCGGGAGCGTACGCGCCCATGCCCCCGGTGTTGGGCCCGTGATCGGAGTCGTGGGCACGCTTGTAATCGCGCGCCGGCGCCAGCAGCCGGTAACGGCTCCCGTCGCAGACGGCGAAGATGGAGATCTCGGGGCCGCGCAGCCGCTCCTCCACCACCACGGCGTCGCCCGCGTCGCCGAAGCGCCGCTCGTTGAGGCAGGCCGCCAGTGCCGCGAACGCGTCCTCGCGGGAGTCGCAGACGGCAACCCCCTTGCCGGCGGCGAGGCCGTCCGCCTTGACCACGCAGCGCCCGTCGAGCTCGAGGATGAAGTCGAAGAGGTCGCTGCGGCTCTCCCGGTTCCCGGAGCACCAACGGGCGGTGGGGACACCGGCCCGATCCATGATCTGCTTGGCGTGCGTCTTGCTCCACTCGATCTTGGCGGCGGCCGCCGAGGGTCCGAAGACGGTCAGGCCCGCCGCGTGGCAGGCGTCGGCGACGCCCGCGGCGAGCGCCGCATCGGGACCGATCACGACCAGGTCGACCTCCCGCTCGCGGGCCAGGCGGGTCAGCGCCGGCCCATCGGTGACCGGCACCGCGACGTTCGCACCGAGCTCGGCGGTGCCGGCGTTGCCAGGGGCGCAGACGATCTCGGGTGCCGACCCATGACGGGCGCAGGCCCAGGCGAGGGCGTGCTCCCGCCCGCCCGAGCCGACCACGAGGATGCGCATCGGCAGCGATTGTCGCGGATCGAGGCCCAGCGCGGCCAGCAGCGGCCCCACCAGTGCACTTGACCCGGGCAATTCGGATGCAAGTGAGTATGGTGCGTTCGAGCGGGGCGCCCTAGGCTGGCACTGGTGATCAATCCGCCCGCGAAGGAGTGTCAGCCGTGAGGTTCCCCCAGAGTCGCTGGCTCGCCCCGCTGGCGGCCGTCCCGCCCGTTCTCGTCACCCTCGCCAGTCTGGGCTCGCTGCCGGTCCAGGCCGCGGGCAGCGGCACCGCGGCGTCGAGCTCCGCGGGCGCTCAGTCGCAGCGGATCGAGCTGGGGGTCGCGCTGGTTGTGCTCGGCCTGCTGATCCTGGCCGTGACCGTGATCCGCCTCAAGATCCAGGCCAGGCAGCGGCAGTCCCCCAAACTGACCGGCTCCCGCTGGGCGAAGGTGACCGACACCTGGGAGCCGTACTCCCGGCCCGCGGTGCGGAGAACCCACGCCCGCTCGAGCTGGTGAGCGGCGTCGACTACTCCCACTCGATCGTCGAGGGCGGCTTGCTGCTGATGTCGTAGACGACCCGGTTGACCCCGGGGACCTCGTTCACGATGCGCCGGCTGATCAGCCCGAGCACGTCATAGGGGACCCGGGCCCAGTCGGCGGTCATGGCGTCGTCGGACTCGACGATCCGGATCGCGACCACGTTGGCGTAAGTGCGCCCGTCGCCCATCACCCCCACCGAGGAGATCGGGGTGAGGATGGCGAACGACTGCCACACCTTGCGGTAGAGGCCGCTGCGCTTCACCTCGTCGATCACGATCCAATCAGCCGCCCGCAGCACCTCCAGCCGCTCTCCGGTCACCTCACCGATCACCCGGATCGCCAACCCCGGCCCGGGGAAGGGCTGGCGCCAGACCATGTCCTCGGGCAGTCCGAGCTCGGTGCCGACCCGGCGCACCTCGTCCTTGAAGAGGTAGCGGAGCGGCTCGACGAGCTGGAAGCGGAGATCGGGCGGAAGACCACCGACGTTGTGGTGGGTCTTGATGGTGCGGGCGCTGGGGGTGTCGTGCGAGGTCGACTCGATCACGTCCGGGTAGAGGGTCCCCTGGGCCAGGAAGTCGATGTCGCCCAGCCGTCGGGCCTCGACCTCGAACACCTCGATGAAGGTCCGCCCGATCCGCCGCCGCTTCTCCTCGGGGTCGGTGATCCCGGCCAGCGCGGTGAGGAAGCGTTCGGTGGCGTCGACATGCACCAGCTTGATCTGGCGCTGGTGGGACATGACCTCGATCACCCGCCGGCCCTCGTCGCGGCGGAGCAGCCCGTTGTCGACGAAGACGCAGGTGAGCTGATCGCCGACGGCCCGGTGCACCAGGGTCGCCGCCACCGCCGAGTCGACCCCACCCGAGAGGGCGCAGAGGACGCGGCCATCGCCCACCCGGGCGCGGATGTCGGCCACCGTCCGCTGCACGAAGGCGCCCGGCTCCCAGGTGGGCGCGCACCGGCAGACGCGGGTCAGGAAGTTGGCGAGGAGCTGCTTCCCGGCCGGGGTGTGGACCACCTCGGGGTGGAATTGGATGCCGTAGCGCCCCATCGGTCCGGCGAAGGCGGCGTAGGGCGAGTTGAGCGAGTGGGCGATGGGGCGGAACCCCTCAGGGAGCCCGGTGATGATGTCGCCGTGGGACATCCAGACGGCGGTCTCGGAGGGGATGCCCTCGAAGATCCCCGTCGCGTCGTCGACGTCGAGCTGGGCGGCGCCGTACTCGCGCCGGCTGGCCGGCTCGACGATCCCGCCCAGGTCATGGGCGAGGAGCTGCATCCCGTAGCAGATCCCGAGGATGGGCAGGCCGAGCGTGTAGATGGCCGGGTCGGGATGGGGCGCTCCCGGCTCGTACACCGACGCCGGCCCGCCGCTGAAGATCAAGCCGCGCGGCGCGCGGCGCCGGATCTCGTCGACGCTCACGGTCCCCGGCACGAGCTCGGAGTAGACATGCGCCTCGCGCACCCGGCGGGCGATCAGCTGGGCGTACTGGCTCCCGAAGTCGAGGACGAGGACGCTGTCGGGGGCGGAGGGGGTCGGTGGCGCGGCGCCCGCCGGCGAGCTCAGGGCCGGGTCGGAAGCCGGGCTCTGGGCCACGCCTGCGCCCACCCTCAGATACCCATGCCCACGCGCTGCTCGCGCTGCTGCACCTTGCCCTCGGTCTTGATGGCGGGTGCGATCACCATCTCGGTCTCCTGGAAGTCGGCGATGGTGCGGGCGCCGCAGACGCCCATGGCGCTCTTCAATGCCCCCACCAGGTTCATCGACCCGTCATCGACGTGGGCCGGACCGAAGAGGATCTCCTCGAGCGATCCCTTGACCCCGGTGCGGATCCGCGTCCCCCGGGGCAGGTTGGGATCAGGGGTGGCCATCCCCCAGTGATTGCCCCGGCCGGCCGCCTCGCGCGCCGAGGCGAAGACCGACCCGATCATCACGGCGTCGGCGCCCGAGGCCAATGCCTTGGCCACGTCGCCGCCCAGGCGCATCCCGCCGTCGGTGATCACGGCGACCCGCTCGCCACTGCGCCGGAGGTGGTCGTCGCGGGCGGCCGCGCAGTCGCTGGTCGCGGTCACCTGAGGAACCCCGACCCCGAGCACGGCCCGCGTGGTGCAGGCGGCTCCGGGCCCGACGCCGACCAGGAGGCCCTTGATGCCGGTGTCCATCAGCTCCAGCGCGGTGGCGTAGTCGACACAATTGCCGACCACCACCGGGATGCGGAGCTGAGAGGTGAGCTCGCGGAAGGAGAGCTGCTGGTGCGCGCGGCTGACGTGTCGTGCGGTGAGCACGGTGCCCTGGACCACCAGGCAGTCGGCCCCGGCCTCCTGGACGATCCCGGCCCGGCGCTCGGCGCGGGCGGGGACGGTGGAGACGGCGCAGGAGCCGCCGCCCTTCTTGATGTCCTCGATCCGCTGGCCGATCAGCCCATCCTGGACGGGGGCCCTGTAGATTCTCTGGAGGAGGACGTTGACCTCGTCGACGGGCGCGGCCGCAATCTCCGCGAGCACCTCCGCGGGATCCTCGTAGCGGCATTGGACGCCGTCCAGGTTGAGGACGGCCAGGCCGCCCAGACGGCCCATCTCGACGGCGAAGCCGACGTCCACGACGCCGTCCATGGCGGCGGCCAGGAAGGGGATGTCGAGGCTCATGCCGTCGATGCTGAGACCGATCTCGATCTCGTCAGGATCGATGGTCACCCGTCCGGGGACGAGGGCCACCTCATCGAAACCGTAGGCCCGGCGGGCACGCTTGGAGCGCCCCAGCTCAACCTCCATCGCCCCTCTCTACGACCCCCCGGTCGGTCAGCCCCGCGCGGTGATCTTCCATTGGCGAATGGTAGCAGAGCCCCGGCGACCCCCGGCCCCCATCTGGGGGCCTGCGCCATGACGGCACACTACATCTGGTGTCTCAGCGTGTGGTTGCTCACAGAGCGGGTGGGTGGCCGCCCTGAGGCGGTCCGCCCATGCTGGGCTGGAGAGGCCGGCCGGCTGAGCTCAGGTGAGCAGGGCCCGGAGCACTGCGCTCGCCTCCGCGGTGCTGCGCGCCTTCTGACGGAGCGACGCCGCGAGCAGCCGCAACCAGGCCTCGAAGCCGATCTCGTCGGTGAGGCCGTTGAGCACCTGGATCTCGCGGCAGACCAGCCCGTCCCGGGTCATCTCGGCCTCCAGGATGTCGTCGCCGGCGCGGACGGTGAGCCTGCGGACCGGGCGTCTCCGGGCGAACACCGACCCCTCACGCTCCACCTCCACGACATCGGGGAGCGCGGCCGTCAGCTTGGTCGCGAACACCTGGAAGAAGACCCGGATGTCGCGCGATTCCGCGCGCAGCGTGCCCATCAGGGCATCGATCTCATCGTTCAACGGGCCCAGGTCGGTCACGGCCATTCGAGTATAGGAGGCGCGCCACGGGGTCCCCGGGCCGCGCCGGTGTCAGCCGGAGCCGGTGTCAGCCGGAACGGGGCAGGACCGACTCCGGCCGCGCGGCATGGAGGCGGCCACCGGTGGCCACGCCCAGGGTCAGGCGGCCTCGCCGGTCTCGGCGGTGCGGGGCTCCAGGGCCGCGGCGAGGACGTCGTCGACGCGGCTCGCCAGGTGGAACGTCATCGCCTTGCGGACGCTCTCGGGGACGTCGTCGAGGTCCTTCTCGTTGCGCCGGGGCAGGATCACCTCGGTGAGTCCCATCCGGTGCGCGGCCAGCACCTTCTGCTTGACCCCGCCGATGGGGAGCACCAGCCCCTGGAGGGTGACCTCGCCGGTCATCCCCACCGCGCTACGCACCGGGCGGCCGGTGAGCAGGCTGACCATGGCGGTGGTCATGGTCACCCCGGCCGATGGACCGTCCTTGGGCACCGCACCCTCCGGGACATGGATGTGAAAACCCTTGGCGGTCGCCTCGGGGTTGATCCCCAAACGCTCGGCGTGAGAGCGCACGTAGGAGAGGGCGATCTGCGCCGACTCCTTCATGACGTCGCCGAGCTGCCCGGTCAGGGTGAGGCTGCCGTCGGCGCCCCCGGTGGCCGCCTCGACGAAGAGGACGTCGCCGCCCGCCCCGGTGACCGCGAGCCCGGTGGCCACCCCCGGCACCGCCGTGCGCTCCTCGACCTCGTTGTCGAACTTGGGCTTGCCCAGATACTCCCTGATCTGGTCAGATCCGACCACAACTGGGGTCTCCAGGGCGCCGGTGGCGATCCGGGTGGCGACCTTGCGGGCGATCCGGCCCAGCTCGCGCTCCAGGTTGCGGACCCCGGCCTCACGAGTGTGGTCGGTGACCACCCTGAGGACGGCGTCGTCCGAGACCTGCAGCTCAGCCTCGGTCAGGCCCGCCTGGGAGATCTGGCGGGGGAGGAGGTGATCGCGGGCGATGCCCAGCTTCTCCTGCTCGGTATAGCCGTCCAGCCGGATCAGCTCCATCCGGTCGAGCAGCGGCGCGGGAATCGTCTCCGAGACGTTGGCGGTGGGAATGAACAGGACCTCGGAGAGGTCGAGGTCCACTTCGAGATAGTGATCCCGGAAGGTCGTGTTCTGAGCCGGGTCGAGGACCTCGAGCAGCGCCGACGAGGGGTCGCCGCGCCAGTCGGCACCGATCTTGTCGATCTCGTCCAGCATGATCACCGGGTTCTTGGTGCCGGCCTCCTTGAGGGCGCGCACGATCCGGCCCGGCTGGGCCCCGACATAGGTGCGCCGGAAGCCGCGGATGTCGGCCTCGTCGCGGATGCCGCCGAGCGACATCCGGGCGAACTTCCGTCCCAGGGCACGCGCCACCGACTCACCGAGCGAGGTCTTGCCCACCCCCGGGGGCCCGACCAGGGTGATGATCGCGCCCGAGCCGCGGCCTCCCACCACCTCGAGGCCACGCTCCTGCCGGAGCTTGCGGACGGCGAGGAACTCGATGATCCGGTCCTTGACGTCCTCCAGCCCGGTGTGGTCATGGTCCAGAACCTCGCGCGCCGATCCGAGGTCGAAGTTGTCGTCGGAGCGCCAGTTCCAGGGCATGTCGAACATCCAGTCGAGGTAGGTGCGGATCCAGCCGTGCTCGGGGCTCTGCTCGCTGGTCCTCTCCAGGCGGTCGATCTCACGCTCCACCTCGGCGGCCACCTTCTCCGGCATCCCGGCGTCGGCCAGCCGCTTGCGATAGGTGGAGGCGACGTCGTCGCCGCCCTCGCCCAGCTCCTTCTTGATGGCCTCGAGCTGCTGGCGGAGGATGAACTCCCGCTGTGTCTTCTGCATCCCCTCGGCCACCTCGGTGCGGATGCGGTCCTTCAGGTCGGCCTCGCCGAGGGTCTCCTTGGTCCAGGCGATGACCTTCTTGAGCCGCTCCTCGACGTCGATGGTCTCGAGCACCTCCAGCTTCTGGGCGAGGCTGAAGTCGGGCGAGTACCCGGCGAGATCGGCGAGGTGCCCCGGGTTCCGGGCCTCGCGGAGGAACTGGATGGCGCCGGCGGCGCCACGGATCTCGAGCAGGCTCTCGACCAGGGCGCGGTACTCGCGGGCCAGCTCGACCGTCGCTTCGGAGGGGTTCTCGCCGTCCGGGACCGGGTCGACCTGCACCCAGAGGGCGCCGCCCACGTCGGCCTGCCCCGCTCCGAGACGGGCTCGATGCTGACCGGTGAGGATCGAGACCTCAGCGCCGGTGGGCAGCTTCCCCGACTCCTGGACCCGGGCGACAGTGCCGATGCTGCCGAACTTGCCATCGATGCGGGGGACCAGCAGGACCAGGTGGTTGCCCTGGTTGGCCGCCTCGATGGCGGCGCGCTGGCCCTCCCCCTGGACGGCGACGGTGACGGTCATATGGGGCAGGACGACGACGTCGTCGAGAGGGAGGACGGGGAGAAGCTCGGCGCTGTGCTCGGTCATGGGGACTTTGTACCCGCTCGGCGGGATCTCACACCTGACCGGGCCGGGCTGGGACGGGCGCCCCTGCGGAACGCCCGGGGCCATGCGGGTCCTCCGGGACCAGGACGGCGGTGCCGTGCACCCGGCCGGCCCGGAGCAGCTCGAGGGCCCGCCCCGCCTCGGCGAGGGGGAGCACCTCCGTCTGGACCCGGATCCGCACCTCCGCGGCCACGCGCATGAACTCGGTGCCGTCCTCCCGGGTGAGGTTGGCCACCGAGCGGATCGAACGTTCCTCCCAGAGGAGCGAGTAGGCGAAGCTCGGGATGTCGCTCATGTGGATGCCGGCGCAGACCACGGTCCCACCCGGCCGGAGGGCGGCCAGGGCGAGCGGCACCAGCTCGCCGGCGGGCGCGAAGATGATGGCGGCGTCGAGCGGCTCCGGGGCCGGGCCGGTGCTGTCGCCCGCCCAGCTCACCCCCATGCCGAGGGCGAACTCCTGCGCAGCCCGATCGCCGGCGCGGGTGAAGGCGAACACCGTCGAGCCGCGATGGCGAGCCACCTGGGCGATGATGTGGGCGGCGCTGCCGAAGCCGTACAGGCCGAGCCGCGGAGCTTCGCCGGCCATCCGCAGCGCGCGGTAGCCGATCAGGCCGCCACACAAGAGCGGCGCCGCTTCGACATCGGCGTATCCCTCGGGCAGGCGGAGGCAGAAGCGCGAGTCGGCGAGGGCGAGCTCTTGGAAGCCACCGTCGACGTCACACCCGGTGAAGCGGGCGTTCACGCAGAGGTTCTCGCGACCGGCACGGCACATCGCGCAGCTCCCGCAGGTCCAGGCCAGCCACGGGACGCCAACCCGCGCTCCGACCTGGAGCACCGCGTCCGGCCCGGCCGCGACCACCGTGCCGACCACCTGGTGCCCGAGCACCACCGGGAGGACACCGCGGCCCAGCTCACCGTCGACGACGTGGAGGTCGGTGCGGCAGACCGCGCATGCGGCCACCCGCAGCAGCACCTGGTGGGAACGGGGCACGGGGATCGAGCGCTCCTCGATCACGAGCGGGGCGCCGCGCTCGCGGAGGACCATCGCCCGGTGGGTGAGCGGTGGAGCACCTTGCATCGACTCGATGATGCGCCCACCGACCCGGCATGTAACCTTCTGCCGTGACCGCGCTGCCCGAGCCCACCGCCAGGGGCCGGCCCGAGGTGGTCATCCGCCGCCTCGACTCGGTCTCCGCGCGACGCCACCTCGACGACTTGGCCGACCTTCTGGTCGACTCCGTCGAGGGAGGCGCGTCGGTCAGCTTCCTCGCGCCGCTCGCCCATTACGAGGCACGCGACTGGTTCGCGGGTGTGCTCCACGAGATGGACCTGGGGCGCCGCGTCGTCCTTGCCGCCTTCCTCGGCAACCTCGTGGTCGGCTGCGCTCAGCTGGTGCTCGCGTGGCAGGCCAACGCCACCCATCGCGCCGAGGTGCAGAAGATGCTGGTCCATCGCTCGGCCCGCCGGATGGGGGTTGGAGCGCGCCTGATGCGTCAGGTCGAGGTCGAGGCCCGCGCGCTGGGGCGCACGTTGCTCATCCTCGACACCGAGACGGGGAGCGATGCGGAGCACCTCTACTCCCATCTGGGGTGGATCAAGGTCGGCGTGATCCCGGACTACGCGATGCGCCCCGATGGCTCCGGGCTCCGGCCCACCTCGCTCTGGTACCGGCAACTCGATTGACTGCGGGCCCGGTGTGGAGCCCCGATGACGGCGCACCGCGCGCACACCGACGCGCCATCCGGCGACCACGACGCGGTCTGCGACTCGATCGATCCGGGCGCGCGCACTCACCGGCACATGGCTTTCGCCGCGCCATTGGCGTGGCGGCATACGACCGGGGGCGGGCTTCTGCGACTGCGACGCGGCCGGAGCCGGAGTGACGATCGCCCCGACACGTTGACATCCATGTATGTACGCTGCATGCTATGTGGCGATCCTGACGGGGGCGATTAACCGCTCCCTGTCCAAAACGCAGGACGGACAGCCCGCAGACCGCAGGCCGTCACACCCAACGGAGGCTTTCAGCTTATGGCCAGGACCAGACGAAGCAAGAGCGGCGGCGCGAAGCGAGCCGTCAAAGCCACGGTTCGGCGGCCCCGCGCCGCTGCACCGCGCACCAGCGCCGGTGGAGACCTCCTCAAGGCGGTCCAGGGGCTGGTGAAGGCACTGCCCGTCGGCGAGCTCGAGAAGCGACTCGCCGGCCTCGAGAAGTCGGTGGAGAAACTGGACGGCGAGCTCCGCAAGGCGCTGTCGCAGGTCGCCGCCAGGGTTCGCGGTGGAACCGCGAAGCGCGCCGTCAAGAGGCGCCCCGCCAAGCGCGCGCCGGCGGCCAAGCGTGCGCCGGCGGCCAAGCGCGTCGCCAAGCGCGTCGCCAAGCGGACTGCGGTGGCCAAGCGGGCACCGGCAGTCAAGCGGACCGGTGTGAAGCGGACCGGTGTGAAGCGGACCGCGGTGGCCAAGCGGGCACCGGCGGCCAAGCGGGCACCGGCGGCCAAGCGGGCACCGGCAGTCAAGCGGGCACCGGCAGCCAAGCGGACCGGTGTGAAGCGGACCGCGGTCAAGCGCACCACGCCGCGGCGCACCGTCAAGCGCACTACCCCGCCGCCCGCCGCTCCCGCGGCTCCCGCGGCGCCCCCGGCGCCCTGACGGATCTGATCCCAGCATCTGAGACCCCCGGGGGCCGAGCCCCCGGGGGTCTTTCTGATCGGGCGCGTCCGGTCCTGATACGCTCCTTCCGTGCCCCTCGTCCTGATCAGCTTCCTGGACGGTGAGATCGTCCACGCCGAGATCTCCGATCTCAGCTTCGACCGGCCCCTGGTCGAGGCCGAGTTGCGCGGTGCCGATCCCAACAATGAGCGAGCGCTCTTCCCCCTGACCGCGATCCGGCAACTGGTGATCGGCCAGCCCGAGCCCGCCCCCGAGGATCTGCCCGAATGGGACCACGCCGCCTTCCACTTCATCGACGGTCAGGTGTTGCGCGCCTCGGTGGCACCAGACTCGGCGCTCGGCCGCTTCGGCGGCCTCTGGAGGGCGGTGGAGCCCGGCGTGCCCGAGATGCGGACGCTCGGCATCCCCTACTCCTCGCTCAAGGGGGTGTACAAGCTGCGCCAGTGGGACAGCCGCCCCGTCGGCGCGCGATCCGGTGCGAACGCCCGCGCGGACCAGGTGGCGCGCATCCTGGCCGAGCGGGACGGCGGCGGGCGTGCAGCCGCCTCGCCGGCCCCTCCGCAGCGACCGCTGATCAGCCGCGTCCAGCAGTGATCCGTCCCCGGGGCGATCCTGCCGCAGCGGCGTAACCGTGTCGTCAGGGTCAGCGTGCTAGGGTGCGTGCCACCGTGAGCGGAGCCACGCCCGCGGTCGACGACCCGGGGGCGGAGCAGGCCCCGGCCGTCCTCGGCCGCTTCCTGACCAAACGAACGCTTCTATCGATCCTGGCCGCGGTGATCATCGTGGCGGTGGTCGTCTGGCGGGCGGACATACCCTGGGGAGAGGCCTGGGCCAAGATCCGGGCGGCGAACCTCCTCTTCTATCTCCTCGCCATCGTCGTCTACTACCTCTCCTTCGTGGCCCGGGGGATTCGCTGGCAGGTGCTCCTGGCCAACGCCGGGGAGGTTCGCAAGGCCCGCCGGCTCGCCCCCCTCGTGCTGGCCTCGTTCTTCGTCAACTGTATCGTCCCGGCCAAGATGGGTGACGTCTATCGCGCCTACCTGGGACGGGTCCGGGAGCGCATCCCCGGCAGCAAGGCGCTGGGGACGGTGGTGAGCGAGCGGCTGCTCGACCTCTGCGTGCTGATGCTGCTGCTGCTCGCCTCAGGGGCGTACATCTTCCACAAGCGCAACTCGGGGGCTCTCGTCCCCTACGTCATCTTCGGGGCGCTGCTCATGGCGGTCGGCATCGGGCTCATCGTGATGATGCGGGCGGGGCGGGGGATGCGGGTGCTCCGGCTGCTCCCCGACCCGATCTTCCGTCGGTACGAGTCATTCCGGAGCGGCGCCGTCTCGTCGCTCGGGCGGTGGCCGACCCTGCTGGTGCTGACGGTGGCGGTGTGGGTCTGCGAGTCGGGCCGGCTCGGACTGGTGATCGCCGCCCTCGGTTTCAGCAGACAGGTGGGACCGTCGCAATTCGTCCTGGTGGCGCTGGTGGCGGCCCTGCTGACCACGGTCCCCTTCACCCCCGGTGGGGTGGGGCTGGTCCAGTTCGGTGTGACCACCGCGCTGATCATCGTCGCCGGGATCGGCAAGGCAGCGGCGGTCTCGATCGCCCTGCTCGACGGCAGCATCAGCTACGGCAGCCTGCTCATCATCGGCTTCGCCGTCTTTGCCCTGGTCAACTTCCGGATGTCGCGCGAGTCGGCCGCAAGCAGCGGAGGACGTCCGTCCGGCCACGCGCTGCGGGACGAGGGGCACCCGGCCACCGGCTCACTGGTGTGAGAGCGCTGGTCACCGGAGGGGCGGGCTTCATCGGCTCACACCTCGCCGAGGCCCTGCTGGTGGACGGCCACGAGGTCACCGTGGTCGACGACCTCTCCCGCGGACGGCGCTCACAGGTGCCACCGGCGGCACGGTTCGTCCAGGCCGACGTCAGCGGCGACCTGGGCGGGATCCTCCACGCGGCCCGGCCCGACCTCGTCTTCCACGAGGCGGCCCAGATCGACGTGCGGCGCTCGCTGGCCGATCCGGCCCTCGACACCAGGGTCAACGTGCTCGGCACCGTCAACCTGCTCCAGGCCTGCGCCGCCACCGAGGTGCCGAGGTTCGTCTTCGCCAGCAGCGGTGGCGCCCTCTACGGGGACACGGAGGCGATCCCGACGCCGGAGAGCCATCCCCAGCTGCCGGCCTCGAACTACGGGGCGGCCAAGGCCGCGGCGGAGCTGTACGGCAACGTCTACAGTCAGGTGTACGGCATCGAGTTCGTGGCGCTGCGCTACGCCAACGTCTACGGGCCCCGCCAGGACCCCCACGGTGAGGCGGGGGTGGTGGCCATCTTCACCGAGCGGATGCTCGCCGGTGAGATCCCGACCATCAACGGTGACGGCGCCCAGACCCGCGACTACGTCTACATCGCCGACGTGATCGCGGCGAACCTGGCGGCCGTGACCGGCCCACCTGGGGCGTACAACGTGGCGACGGGGGTCGAGTGCGACGTGAACGAGCTGCACCGGCGCCTGGCCAGGATCATCGGGGTCACCGGCGCTCCGACCCACGGACCGGCCAAGCCGGGAGAGCAGCGTCGCTCCTGCCTCGATGCGTCACTGGCCGCCGCCCGTCTGGGTTGGCGTCCCCGCTTCTCGCTGGACGCCGGCCTCGAGGCGACGGTGGCCTGGTTCCGCGACCGGGGACCGGATTACTTGTAGCGGAAGAGGACCGGGCTACTTGTAGCGGAAGGTGATCCGGCCGCGGGTGAGGTCGTACGGGCTCAGCTCCACCCTCACCTGATCGCCGATCAGGATCCGGATGTAGAACTTGCGCATCTTGCCCGAGGTGTAGGCGAGGACGTCCTGTCCGGTCTTGAGCCGCACCTTGAACATGGCGTTGGGCAGAGGTTCGACGACGGTTGCGTCCATCTCGATCGTCTCCTCCTTGACCTCGGCGGGAGCCACGCCATCGGTGGGCTCGCGCCGCCGCGCCGGACTGCGCCGGCGGGTCACGCCTGGTCGAGGTGGACGTCGCGCCAAAAGTGTCTCCTCGTAGGGTTGCGAGAACGGATCGGCGGAAACCGCCGAGCCTCGCGAGCGTAGCACGGCACGCCTCGCCGGGCAGGCCCGGGGCTGCCCCCGGCGGTGACCGCGGCCCCACGCACGCCACCGGTCGCGCCCGACGGGAGGCCGGCCGAGAGGCCTCACGGCGAAGCGTCTGTCATCCTTAGGGGAGGCTCGACGCCCCTCGGTGGACCGGCTCGGCCGGCCGGACCCGCCCCGCCGGTCTCGGGCCGGCCGTCCCGCACGGACGCTCAGACCAAGCTGAAGGACCCCCCCATGAACGAATCGCCGTACCTGGAGGCGCTGAGCCGGCGTGTCCTGGTGTTCGACGGCGCCATGGGGACCAGCCTGCAGTCGCTCGAGCCCACCCCGGAGCAGTTCGGGGGAGCGGCCCTGGAGGGCTGGGTGGACGGGCTGGTCCTGCACAGCCCCGACCTCATCGAGCAGGTCCACCGCTCCTATCTCGAGGTCGGCGCGGACGTCATCGAGACCTGCACCTTCCAGGCGACCCCCCTGCGGCTGGCGGAGTGGGGGGCCCGGGAGCGGGCCCGGGAGCTCAACGAGAAGGCGGCCCGGCTGGCTCGCCGGCTCGCCGACGAGCATTCCACCTCCTCGCGGCCGCGTTTCGTCGCCGGCAGCATGGGGCCGACGGGCTTCCTGCCTGCCAGCAGCGACCCGAGCCTGGGCCGGATCAGCTTCGGCGAGCTGCTGGCGGCGTTCCGAGAGCAGGCCGAGGGGCTCCTGACAGGTGGGGTCGACCTGCTGATCATCGAGACCAGCCAGGACATCCTGGAGGTGAAGGCGGCGATCTTCGGAGCGCGCGAGGCAGTCGAGCGCACCGGCCGCCGGGTCCCGATCCAGGCCCAGGCCTCGCTGGACGTCTCCGGCCGGATGCTCCTCGGCACCGACATCGCCGCCGTGCTCGCCATCCTCGAGGGGCTGAGGGTCGACGTGGTCGGCCTCAACTGCTCGACCGGCCCCGAGCAGATGCGCGAGCCGATCCGCCATCTCAGCGAGCACACCCGGCTGCCCATCTCCTGCATCCCCAACGCCGGGCTGCCGATCAACGTCGGCGGCCGCGCCCACTACCCGATGCAGCCGGTGCCGATGGCCGACCAGCTCGAGGAGTTCGTCCGCGACCTGGGGATCAACGTGGTCGGCGGCTGTTGCGGGACCACCCCGGCTCACATCGCGACCTTGGCCGACCGCGTCGGCGGTGCCACACCCGCGCCGCGGCAGGCGGACGAGCAGCCACGGCTGGCCTCGAGCATCCGGGCGATCGAGCTGCACCAGGAGCCCCGGCCGCTCCTGATCGGGGAACGGGTCAACGCCCAGGGGTCGCGGCGGATCAAGGAGCTGCTCCTCGCCGACGACTACGACGGGATCGTCCGGGTGGCGCTGGGCCAGGTCGAGGGCGGGGCCCACGCCCTCGACGTCTGCGTCGCCGTCACCGAACGGAACGACGAGGCCGACCAGATGGCGGCCGCGGTCAAGGCGCTCCAGCAGTCGGTCGAGGCGCCACTCGTCTTCGACTCCACCGACCCGCTGGTGCTCCAGCGTGCCCTGGAGGCCTACCCGGGGCGCGGCATCGTCAACTCCGTCAACCTGGAGAACGGGCGGGCGCGCTGCGACGCGGTGCTGCCGCTGGTCCGCGACCACGGTCAGTGTGTGATCGCTCTGACCATCGACGAGCAGGGGATGGCCAGGAGTCGCGACCGCAAGCTGGAGGTCGCCCGCCGGATCCGGGACATCGCCTGCGGCGAGTACGGGCTGGCGCCCCACCAGCTCCTCTTCGACGACCTCACCTTCACGCTGGCGACGGGCGACGCCGAGTGGGTGGACTCCGCGGTGGAGACGATCGAGGGGATCCGCCTGATCAAGCGGGAGCTGCCCGGGGTGCTCACCTCGCTGGGGGTGAGCAACGTCTCATTCGGTCTGACCCCACCGGCCCGGGCGGTGCTCAACAGCGTCTTCCTCTATCACGCGGTCGAGGCCGGCCTGGACGCGGCGATCGTCAACCCCGCCCACACCGTGCCGTACGCGGAGGTCAGCTCAGAGCGGCGCGAGCTGGCCGAAGACCTCATCTTCAACCGTCGGGGCGACGCGCTCGCCCGCTACATCGACCACTTCTCGGGGGTCACCGAGCGGGTGGGCGCGGAGAAGGTGGACCCCTTCGCCGGGCTGGCGGCGCCCGAGCGCATCCACGCCCAGATCCTCCACCGCCGCAAGGAGGGCATCGAGGCGCTCATCGACGAGGCGCTGCGCGACCGCGACCCGGTCACCCTGCTCAACGAGATCCTGCTCCCGGCGATGAAGGACGTCGGCGACCGCTTTGGGGCCGGCGAGCTGATCCTCCCCTTCGTCCTCCAGAGCGCGGAGGTGATGAAGCGCGCGGTCGCCCACCTCGAGCAGTACCTGGACCGCACCGAGGGCTACACCAAGGGCCAGGTGGTGCTCGCCACGGTGTTCGGCGACGTCCACGACATCGGCAAGAACCTGGTCAAGACCATCCTCAGCAACAACGGCTACACCGTCCACGACCTGGGCAAGCAGGTCCCGCTCACCACCATCGTCGAGAAGGCCGTCGAGGTGGACGCGGACGTGATCGGTCTCAGCGCCCTCCTGGTCAGCACCAGCAAGCAGATGCCGATGATGGTCGAGGAGCTGGATCGCCGCGGCCTCGACTACCCACTGATCATCGGTGGCGCCGCCATCAACCGGGGGTTCGGCCGCCGCATCCTCTACCTCGACCAGGGGCGCGTCTACGAGCCGGGCGTCTTCTACTGCAAGGACGCCTTCGAGGGCCTGGCGATCTGCGACCAGCTCATCGATGCGGAACGCCGGGCACCGCTCGTGGAGCGAGCCCGCGCCGAGGCGGCGACCTTCCGTGAACAGGAGCGGGCGAAAGCCGCCGCCAAGGCGGAGCTGCCCAGGGTCGAGGTCCGGGCACGCAGCGACACCCGCACCGATGCGGCCATTCCCACGCCGCCCTTCTGGGGGCCGCAGGTGGTCACCGGCATCAGCGTCCAGTCCGCGTATCCCCACATCGACCGCAATTCCCTCTTCAAGATGAGCTGGCAGTTCCGCGGAATCCATGACCCGGAGCGGTGGGACGAGCTGGTGCGGACCGAGCTGGAGCCCCGCCTGGAGAGGTCGCTGCGCGAGGCGCAACGCGATGGCTGGCTCGAGCTGCAGGCCGTCTACGGATACTGGCCGGCGCTCGCGGAGGGTGACTCGGTCGTCGTCTTCGATCCCCAGGACCACGAGCGGGAGATCGAGCGCTTCACCTTCCCCCGCCAGGCGGAGCAGCACCGGCTCTGCCTCGCCGACTACGTCCGGCCCCGAGAGCTGGCCCGAGCGGGCGAGCGCGACGTCATCGCGCTCCAGGTGGTGACCACCGGGCCGCGGGCGAGCGAGATCTCCAACCGGCTCCAGGCCGAGGGCGACTACGACGACATGCTGCGCATCCACGGCTTCGCCACTCAGATGGCCGAGGCCACCGCCGAGTACATCCACGCCCACATCCGCCGCGAGCTGGGGCTCGGAGTGGAGCAGGGCCGCCGCTACTCGTGGGGCTACCCCGCCTGTCCGGACCTCGCCGACCACGAGGTCCTCTTCCGGATCGTGCCCGCGGAGCGGATCGGGGTCACGCTCACCGAGGGCTACCAGCTGGTGCCGGAGCAGTCGACCGCCGCGATCGTTCTCCACCACCCCCAGGCGCGCTACTTCGCCGTCTACGGGAGCCGGTTCGAGGAGGGCGAGAGCCGAGGAGCTCCGGAGAAGGCGCTGGACACGTCCACGGCGGTGGTGGCCGGCTGAGGCTACATCGGAGGGTCGGGCGGCCGTCAGCTCAGAGCACGCCCAGGATGCTATCCGCCGCGACGATGTCGGTCATCTGCCCGGTGAGCAGGTTGATCATCACGAGAGAGCTGGCACCCGTCCCGCCACGGGTCTCGAACATCGAGGTCCCGTCCACGATCTTGAACCAGGCGTAGGAACTCTCATTCTGCCCGGGTCCGGCGCCGCTGCTGAGCGTCTCCGGCATCGGTGTCCCCGCGCCCAGTTGAACTGCGAGCAGATTGGTGGTCCACGCACCGTCGGTCCAGACGTCGCTGCTGGTGCAGAAGGTGAGCAAGGACGATCCCCCCGCGAATCCGATCTGCCCCGCGAACGGCATGCCGGTGTCGATGGTCGTCGTCGATCCGCCGGGGGAGGTTACCTCGATCTCAGAGTCAGTGCCCCACCCGGTGAGACATGCCAGCGTTCCGTCAGAGGCCACGTCGGCGAAGCGGCCAGTGGTGCAGAGGGGGGGCGAAAGGGCTCCGGTCAGCGGGTTCATCCGGACCACACCCGGGAGCGAGTAGCCCTCGCCGATGAACGGGCCACCACCACCGACGCCGGTCGGGTCGGATCCCAGCAACACCCCGGCGGAATCCCAGCGCAGGAGCCGGTAGCCGGGACTGCCGCCATCCGTCGAGGTGCTCCGGGTGAGGGTGGCGAGCAGAATCGGCGCCGCTCCGCTGTTGAAGCCCACGTACATCCTGCTGGTTCCGTTCAGGTTGCTGTCGTACGAGGTGTCGGAGAACATCCAGCATTGCCCGTTCGGCGACGCGGCGAGGCTGAAGTCGTCGAAGTCATTGACCGCGGTGATCGACGCAACTTCCTGGAGTGGCCCGGTCGGACCCAGCAGAGCCACCTCACCCGTGGAGGCGGTGTAGAGGTAGATCCCGTCCGGGCCCTGCCCCACCGGGGTGGCCCCGGCGTAGGGCTGGATAGCTGCCTGGTTGAGGACGTCGCCACGGGTGTCGATGAGCTCGACGCTGGCAGTGGCGATCTGGACGGCGATGATTGGCCCGGTCGTTGAGGCTGCAGAGCTCGCCGAGGCCGCGCCGACGCAGGAGGCGAGCGTCCCCTCTGGCGCCGCGGTGGCAGTTGGGGTCGGGGTCGCCGTGGGGGTGGTCGCAGCCGACGGCGTCTGGCTGGACTGAACCTTGGCGGTCGGAGTTCCCTGGGCCACGCCACAGGAGACCAGAACGCGTGCCACCGCACCGAGACCACCGATCCACCCCAGTCGCATCGCGCGCCCCATTGCTGACCCTGACCAGGAACGTCTGCCCCCCCATCCAACGCGGCGCCGGACCTCGGGTTACGGGCGGCGAGGCGCTGTGCCGGCTCTGGGCGAAACCCCCTGTCCACTAGGTGAGAGAGGGGTCATCGCAATGGTGCCGGTGTGCGCTGATGCCATCATCGAGCGCGATGGACACGGGCCATCGGCACGACTCCACCGCCGGCGGCTTGAGTTCGGCCGAGCCGAGCCCGGCGCCGGCGCACCACATCTCGGCCGCCCGCGCCGGGGTCACCCTCCCCCAGCACCCGCTCCCCGAACGGGTCGCCGACGAGCTGGCCCCGCCCCCCACCGGCTGGCGGCGCCTCCTCGCCGAACCGGCCCGGCCGCGGAGCATCGCCACCCGCGCCGACGCCCACTGGCTGGCGGTGGGGACGGTCTGCATCGGCGCCTTCATGGGCCAGCTCGACGCCAGCATCGTCACGGTCGCCTACCCCACCCTGCGCACCGCCTTCCATGCCGGGTTGGGGTCGGTGACCTGGGTGGGGCTCACCTACCTGGTGGTGCTGGTGGCGCTGGTCACCGCGGTGGGCCGCTTCGCCGACATGGTCGGGCACAAGCTCCTCTACACGTATGGGTTCGTGGTCTTCATCGGGGGCTCGGCCCTCTGCGGGCTGGCCCCGAACCTCGCGGCCCTCGACGGCTTCCGGGTGCTGCAGGCGATCGGGGCGGCGATGCTCCAGGCGAACAGCGTCGCGATCATCGCCCTGGCCATGCCGCCGGAGGAGCTGGGGCGCGGGATCGGGATCCAGGGGACGGCGCAGGCAGTGGGCCTGGCGCTGGGCCCCACCGTCGGAGGCTTCCTGATCGCCGCCGGGGGCTGGCGCCTCATCTTCCTGGTCAACGTCCCGGTGGGCGTGCTGGCCTGCGTCCTGGCCTGGTTCCTGATCCCCCGGAGCCGCCACCTTCAGCGGCAGACGAGCTTCGACTGGGCCGGCCTCGGTCTGTTCGTCCCCGCCGTCGCCGCCCTCCTCTACGCGATCACCTCGCTCGCCGACGGCCGGGGCAAGGTGTCAGCCGAGGTCGCCGGCCTGCTGGCGGGCTGCGCCGTCCTGGGAGTCGCCTTCCTGGTGCGCGAGCTGAGGACGCCCAACCCGATGCTGGACCTCTCTCTGTTCCGCCGGGTCCCGTTCTCGGCGGGCGCCGCGAGCGGTCTCCTCTCCTACCTGGTCATGTTCGGGGCTCTGTATGCCGTCGCCTTCTACCTGGTGAGCGGGCCCGAGCACCTCGGAGCGGGGGTCGCGGGCCTCGAGCTCAGCATCATGCCGCTGGCCTTCGGGGTGGTGGCGCCGTTCGCCGGCCGGGCCGCCGACCGGTGGGGGGCGCGGCTGCCGACGGTGGCCGGCATGCTCATCTCCGCGGCCAGCCTGGGCGCCCTCGGCCTCGTCCGCCCCTCCGGGGCCGCCCTGCTCGCCGGGCTGGCCGCCCTCGGCGTGGGACTGGGGCTGTTCACCCCCGCCAACAACGCGGCGATCATGGGGTCGGCGCCACGAGAGGAGGCGGGGGTGGCGAGCGGCGTCCTCAACATGACCAGGGGAATGGGGACCGCGATGGGGCAGGCCTTCGCCGCGCTGATCCTGAGCGTGGCGGCGGCGGGACTGGTGCATCCCACCGCCGTGATCGGTGGGTTCGGCGCCTGCGCGATCTTCCTGGCGGCGGCGTCAGTGGTCGCCGCCGGGCTCGCCGCGCTGCGCGGTGGGGAGGCCCTGGAGCCCGCGCTGTCCCGGAACGGTTGAGAGGACGACCCTTCGATCGCCGGCCGCCACCGAGGGCCGCCCGGCGAATGGTTGCGACGTGCCCCAGGTGAGATCCCCCACGACGTTGGTTACACCAAGTAGCCCCTGACGGGCAAGGTGAGAGTGCTACCCACCCACCTGCCGGAGGGGCTCCCGGATGCATTCTCACCCGAACGCTCACCTGACGCCGCGGGGACGAACCCAGGTCTTCCAGGCCGTGGAGGCGGGGATGACCGTGGCCGCCGCCTGCCTGGCCTTCCGGGTGTCCCGACGCTGGTACTACCGCTGGCGGCCGGAGATGGCAGGCCCAGGGTCCAGCGGGGCTCTGGGATCGCAGCTGCCGCCCGCGGAGCTCGCCCCAGCGGCTGAGCCCGGCGGCGGAGGCGCGCACCGTCGCCCTGCGCGAGGCCTCGGGCTGGGGCGCCGACCGGATCGCTCCCCTGCTCGGGCTGCCACGCTCGACGGTCCAGCCGGTGCTCCAGCGGCGCGGTCTCCGCCGGACCGCCCTATTGCGCCAGCATCGCCTGAATGCGGGCGCTGAGCTCCTTGATCTTGAAGGGCTTGGCGAGGGTCTGGACGTTGCCGAAGGCCTCGAGCTGGGGCGCCGTGGTGGAGTTGACCAGGGCGCTGACTACCAGCACCTTGGGTTCCTGGCCGCGCTCGGCCCGGATCCTCTCCAGCACCTGGGTCCCAGTCAGCTCCCCGGGGAGCATGAGGTCGAGGAGGATGAGGTCGGGGTTGAACTCGGCGACGGCGGTCAGCCCCTCGTCGCCCGTCTTGGCCACCCGCACCTCGTGGCCCTCCATGGTGCAGAGCAGGGACTCGATGTCGGCGAGGGCGTAGTAGTCCTCGATGATGAGCACCTTCCGGATCGGCGCGGACGGGGTTTCTCGCGGGGCCACGGCCGATCGAGCATAGCGCCTGGGGCGCGCCCCGACGGGGTCAGCCCGCCCTCCAGACCAGGGCCGCAACGGCAGGTGGGCCCGCTCGAGCGGGCGGGCGGCGGGGGCAAGACGGCGACACCAGGGCCAGCTCGGCCAGGCCGAACCCGAGGCGGCGATCGGACGTCTCGGCGCCACCGAGGCACCAGAGCGCCACCGCCAGGCAGGCGACCATCGAGGGCACCTCGAACGCCACCCGGCTGTCGCGGGCGAGCCAGGGCGTGAGCGTCCCCCAAACGCGGTGGGCCGCCAACTCATCCTGGGTATTGGCCAGTTTTCCTAGCGAAGCTATGGTGATTAGGTCAGCCATCTCTGAGAGGGGAGTCCCATGAGAGCCTTCCGTATTGACGGGCGCCCTGCCGCGCCCCGGGTGTTCGCGCTGCCTCGTCACGTCGCCGGACCGCTGGCGGTGCTGGCGATCACGGTGGTCGCAGCCGGTTGCGGTTCCACCAGCGCGAGCACTCCGAAGACGGCCGCGGGAAGCGCGACCCCGTCGTCCGCGAACCTGCTGGGGGCCGCCTACGACACGTCCACGCCGGCGCAGGTGACCCTGAACGGGGCGGGTGCCAACTCCATCGAGCCGTTCTTCGAGACCGTCTTCTACCAGTACAACCAGAAGAACCCCAACACGACCGTCAACTACTCGCCGGCGGGGTCCAGCGTGGGTGTCACCGACATCCAGCAGGGGACGGTGGCCTTCGGGGACTCGGAGATCCCGATGACGGCGTCGCAGCTCGCCGCGGCGACCGGGGGCACGGTGCTCCAGATCCCGGTGGACCTCGGCGGGGTCGCCATCAGCTACAACGTCCCCGGGGTGACCAAGTCGATCGACCTCGACGGGCCCACCCTGGCCGGCATCTTCGACGGGAGCATCACCAACTGGGACGACCCGGCCATCGCCGCGCTCAACCCCGGCGTCACCCTGCCCAACCTGGCGATCAAGGCCGTTCATCGGGCCGACTCCTCGGGTCCAGGGTATGACCTCGACCAGTACCTGATCGACACCGCACCAGCCTGGGTGACCGCGATCGGCACCTCGACTCCCTCCCGGACGTGGCCGGAGGCCAGCGTCGGGATTGGCGAGCAGCTCAACACCGGCGTCGCCACCTACATCAGCCAGACCAGCGGATCGATCGGCTTCGTGGAGTACGGCTACGCACTTCAGAATGGCTTCGTCAACGCCGCCGTCAAGAACTCGGCCGGATCGTTCGTGGCCCCCACCGAGGCGTCGATCGCCGCCGCGGGTGCCAAGGCCACCAGCCTCAGCCCCACCGACTTCAACGTGGTCAACGAGGCGGGAAGCGGCACCTACCCGATCGCCAACTTCAGCTGGACGCTCGTCTACCAGAAGCAGACCGACACCAACACGGGCATCGCCCTGGGCAAGCTCTTCGACTGGGTGATCACGTCCGGCCAGGAGGATGCCGCCTCGCTGGGCTACGCCCCGCTTCCGAGCAACGTGGTCACCCTGGCGCACAACACCATCCTCGAGCTCGAGAGCTCGACGGGCACGCCGCTCTTCTCGAACGGGGCGTGATGAGCTCTCCACTGCGAGGAAGAAGTTGATCTGGGAAACGACCCCGATGAGCCCCGACGCCGTGTCGGGGCTCGCGGGGGCGTGGCCCGCCGGCAGAGTGCGGAGGGCGCTGCTCCGGAAGCGGTCGCGCTTCGGGGACGGCGCCTATTCCGCGCTCCGCTGGGCCGGCGCTGGGCTGTTCGGCGCCGTCGTCCTCGGGCTGCTGGTGGGCATCGGCAGCGACTCCTCGGCGGCGTTTGCGCACAGCGGCGTCGGCTTCATCTGGTCGGGGACGTGGAACCCCGCTGCCGGGCAGTACGGCGCCGGCATCCTGGTGCTGGACACGCTGCTGACCACGGCGGTGGCGATGGTGCTGATGGTGCCGATCGGGTTGGGCACCGCCGTCTTCTTGTCGGAGCTGGCACCCCGCTGGCTGGCAGGCCCCCTGTCGACCCTCATCGGCCTGCTCGCCGCCATCCCCAGCATCGTGGTGGGGCTGTGGGGACTGCTGGTGCTGACCCCCATCTTCGCCAATCAGGTGGAGCCGTTCCTCGCCTCGGTGCCCGCGCTGGGGTGGCTGTTCCGTGGCGAGGCGTACGGCCCGAGCATCCTGCTCGCCTCGGTGGTGCTCGCCGTGATGACCCTTCCGACGATGGTCTCGCTGAGCCGCTCCGCATTCGGCGGGGTGCCCCTCGCCGACCGTGAGGCGGCGCTCGCGCTGGGCGCCACCCGCTGGCAGGTGGTTCGCCGGGCGGTCTTTCCCGCGGCCCGTGCCGGGGTCAGCGCCGCGGTCACCCTGGCGGTGGGCCGCGCCCTCGGCGAGAGCATCGCCGTGGCCATGGTGATCGGCAACCGACCCGCCATCCCGGAGTCCCTCACCACACCCGGGGCAACCCTCGGCTCGGCGATCGTCAACCAGTTCGCCGAGGCGTCTCCGGGAATCGGGACCAGCTCGGTGATCGCGCTCGGCGCGGTCCTGCTCATCCTCACCGTCCTGGTCAACGCCGGAGGTCAGGCCCTGCTGCGCAGCGGCTCCGGATCTCAGGCCCACACCGCGGGTGCTCTGCGGTGAGCGCCATCCTCGCTCCGAGCCGCCGGGAGCTCGTCCGCACCGCCGCCCGCCGGTCGCTGCGACGGCGCCACGTCATGGGTCGCGTCTTCCAGGGCCTGTGCGTGGTCGCCATGGTGGCGGCGGTGGCGCCCCTGGTCGCGCTCGTGTACTACACGGTCACCCGCGGGGTGAGCACCCTCTCCTGGGCCTTCCTGACCCACGCCCCGACCCCTCCCTTCATCCCCGGAGGCGGGATCTCGACGGCGATCACGGGCACCGCGGAGATCGTCGGCCTCGCCATCGTCCTCGCCATCCCCACCTCGCTGCTCGCCGCCCTCTTCCTCTTCGAACGCAGCGGGAAGCTCGCCGCCGCACTGCGTTTCAGCGCCGACGTGCTCACCGGGGTGCCCTCAATCATCATCGGGATCTTCGCCTACGCGGTGCTGGTCCTTCCCCTGCACCAGTTCTCGACCCTGGCGGCGGCCTTCGCGCTCGCGGTGCTGATGCTGCCGATCATGATCCGGGCGGACGAGGAGGCGATGCGCACCATCGCGCTCGACCTCTGGGAGGCGGGGATAGCCCTCGGGGCGCGGCGCGGGCGGGTGGCCCGGTCGGTCGTCCTGCGCGGCGCCCTTCCCGACCTGGTGACCGGGAACCTGCTCGCCATCGCCAGGGCCGCGGGCGAGACCGCGCCCCTGCTGTTCACCCTGGCCACGCCGCTCGCGGCGATGACGCTGCTCATCTACACGGACGGGACGCAGGCGTTCCCCAGCGCTCAGAGGACGGCGTGGGCAACCGCGCTGGTGCTGCTCAGCTTTGTCCTGCTGCTGAGCGTCGCGGCACGGCTGGTGGCCTGGCGCATCTCGAGGAGGGCACACTGACATGACCGGAGAGCAATCCGCCCTGCCCACGGCGCTGGCGGCCGTGGCCGCTGGGCCCAATCGAGCGGCCGCGACCCCGGTGGCGACGGCGCCAAGGCTCGACGACGCGCCGTCCCCGGCCGCTGGCGGGGCGCGACCGCGCGATGGTCTGACCTCGGCTCAGACGCCGGGCCTGTCCCTCGACAGCGTGCGGGTATCCTTCGGCGATCACGTTGCTGTGCGCAACGTCACGCTGGCCATCCCGAGCGGCGAGGTCACCGCGCTGATCGGCCCCTCGGGATGCGGGAAGACCACCCTGCTCCGGGCGCTGAACCGGCTCCACGACCACACCGGCGGCCGGGTCGAGGGGTCGATCAGGCTCGGCGACCTCGACCTCTACGCCCCCGGGACCCGGCCGGAGCTGGTGCGCACCCGGATCGGCATGGTGTTCCAGCGACCCAACCCGTTCCCGGCGATGAGCATCTTCGAGAATGTCGTCTCCGGGCTGCGCTTCAACGGCGTCCATGGCCGGGCTCTGCTGCGCGACGCCGCGGAATCGGCCCTGCACCACGCCGCGCTCTGGGATGTCGTCAAGGACCGGCTGCACCAGCCGGCGGTCCGGCTCTCAGGCGGGCAGCAGCAGCGCCTCTGCATCGCCCGGGCGCTGGCGGTGGAGCCGGAGATCCTGCTCATGGACGAGCCGTGCTCCGCGCTGGACCCGATCGCAACCGCGAAGATCGAGGATCTGATCACCCACCTGGCGTCGGAGGTCACCATCGTCCTGGTCACCCACAACATGTTCCAGGCCCACCGGGTGGCCGGCCGCACCGCCGTCTTCCTGCTGGGTGAGGACCGGGTCGGAGAGCTGGTCGAGGTCGGGCCGACCGCCGAGATCTTCGCCAGCCCCAGGGACGATCGGACCCGCGCCTACGTGACCGGCGAGGTCGGCTGACCTCCCCCCTCGGGCACAACGGACCTGTGTGGCCCTCGCCGCGCCACAATCCGGTGATGCACATCCCGGCCAAGGTCGACTACGGCATGCGCGCGCTGCTCACCCTGGCCACCTGTGACGAGCCGACCACCGGGCAGGCGCTGGCCGAGGCCCAGGGCCTCCCGACCAAGTTCCTGGGGGCGATCCTGACCGAGCTGCACCGCGGCGGCTTGGTGAGCAGCCACCGGGGCACTCAGGGCGGGTACTACCTCGCCCGGCCGGCGGCGGAGATCACGGTGGCGGACGTCATCCGGGTCCTCGAGGGCCCGCTCGCCGAGGTCCGCGGACTCCGCCCCGAGATGACCGTCTACAAGGGCGCCGCGGAGCACCTCCAATCGGTCTGGGTGGCGGTGCGCGGGAGCCTGCGACGCGTGCTCGAGCAGGTGACCCTGGAGGACGTGGTCCAGGGGCGGCTCCCCGATTCGGTCAGCGCGCTGACCCAGGACCCGGACGCCTGGAACCCCCGCCTCCGCTGACCTGACCCGGCAGCGGGTCCGGTGACTTCCGGCGGCCGCGGCGGCGCGAGAGGTCCGGGGATCAGGAGGTGAAGGCGAAGCGGCCGATGCCGAGGGCGGGCACGAGCATGGCGCGCTCGCCCTCGTCCAATTCGATCGATCGTTCTCGCCCGACGCCGCGAACGTCGGCCAGCGCATCGACGATGCTCTGGGTGAAGCGCAGGTCGCGCACCGGGCGTCCCAGCCGCCCGTTCTCGATCAGGAAGGTCCCGTCACGGGTCATCCCGGTGATCACGGTCCGGAGCGGATGGACGTCGCGCACGTACCAGAGCCGGGTGACGTAGAGACCGCCGTCGCACCCCGCGATCAGCTCGTCGAGGCTGCTCTCCCCGGATGAGACCACCAGGTGCCGGGCCCAGGGACCGAAGGTGTTGGGCATGGGGAGGGCATGGCCGGTCGAGGGCACGTCCCCGCGCAGGGCGGTCGCGCTGTCGTGGACGAAGCTCCGGCAGACACCCTCCTCGATGCAGGTCACCCCCCGGGTGGACACGCCCTCGTCGTCGAAGGGGAAGGGCATCCCGCCGGGATGGCTGGCGTCGTCGGCGATGCTGACCAGCGGGCTCATCAGCCTCTCACCGGGGCGCATGAAGCTCCGGTGCTCCTGGTGGGCGAGCGCGCTGAAGCCGAGGTCGGAGAGGTGCCCGACCAGGTCGGCGACCGCATAGGGCGAGAGCACCACCGGGTAGACGCCGGGGCCGACCGCGATGGCCCCCTGGTTGCGGCCGCAGGTCTCGACCGCTTCCTCGGCCACGGCCTCGGCGTCGATGCGGGCCGCATCGTGGTGGTGTTGGTCGGCGTACCCCCAGCCGTTCTCCCCGCGAGTCACGCAGACCAGGCTGGCGGCGGTGCTCTCCGCGTGGCGGCGAACTCCCAGGCTGTTGGCGACGGCGGTGTGGGTGAGCGACGTCTGGATTGCCCCGAAGGCTTCGAGGCCCGCCACGGCGCTCTTCGCGGCGACGGTCGCCACCTGGTCCGCCCGCCATTCCGGGGTGCAGGCGGCGGTCGCCGCGCTGTGCGCGACCGGGCCGTCGGGTCCAGCGTCGGGGCGGGGCAGCGGGGTCACGTCCCCGGGCGGGGAGAGCCGGCGGGCCGCCTCGGCGGCGGCGACCAGCCGTCCCGGCAGGTCGTCGACCTCGCCGCGAACCTCGGCCACCCCCACCTGCTCGTCACCCATGAGCCGGAGCCGGAGCCGGCGCGACCGCTCGGCCACGTTCTGATGGATCTGGTTGCGGGCGAATCGGGTCAGCCCCTCCTCGTGCTCGACGACCACCACCTCAGCACGGTCGCGGCCGACCCGCTCGAGGATGCTGTCGGCGAGCGCGAGGAGATCGTCCGGCGCTCTGAGGCTCATCACGACGCCGCGGTCACGGCCACGCCTCGGAAGCGGCAGGGAGCGGCTCCGTGGCCGACGTGCATGACCTGGCTCGGCTGTCCCTTCCCGCAGTTGACCACGCCCCACACCCGCCACTCGGAGGGCCCGGCGACCGCGTCGCACGACCTCCAGAAGTCCGGCGTGCGCCCCGCGTAGAGGGCGTTCTTGACCAGGCGAACCCTCCTCCCATCCCGGATCTCCCAGCCGTTCTGGGTCCCGAACTGGAAGTTGAGACGCCGGTCATCGATGCTCCAGGAGCGGTTGGTCTCCAGGTAGACGCCGTGCTCCGTGGTGGCGATCATCTCCTCCAGGCTCGACTGGCCCGGCTCCAGGTTGACGTTGGTCATCCGGATCAGGGGGATGCGGTTCCAGGACTCGGCTCGCATCGCCCCGCTGCTCAGCCAGCCGTAGTCGGCTGCGGTCTCCCGCGAGGACATGTAACCCCGGAAGAGGCCGCGGTCCACCAGGACCGTGCGCTGGGCCGCCACCCCCTCGTCGTCCCAGCCGTAGGTGCCGAGCCCTCCAGGGGTGGTGGCGTCGGCGGCGATCGTCACCTGCTCGCTGCCGTAGCGGAAGCGGCCGACGAGGTCGGGGGTGAGGAAGGAGGTCCCCGCGTAGGCGGCCTCGTCGCCGCGCACGCGGTCGAGCTCGGTGGGGTGGCCGCAGGACTCGTGGACCTGGAGGGCCGCCTGGGTGCCGTCCAGGATGAGGGTCAGCCGGCCGGTCGGACAGGGGGGCGCGCTCAGCAGGGCGACCGACTCGGCGGCGATCCGCGGCGCGTTGCCGGCGAAGTCCAGCCCCTCGATCGCCTCGTAGCCCGCGCAGACCTGGTGGCGCCCGAAGCTGTTGGGGAAGCTGCGGGTCTGGACGTCGTCGGCGCTGGTGGCGGTGGCATCCATGCCTCCCCCCGATTGGACCAGCACCTGCTCGATCACCGACCCCTCGCTGCTCGCGAACAACCGGTGCTCGCGCACGAACTCGAGCGATGCCTCGTGGGTGGTGACCCCCTCCACCGAGGCCATCGCCTCGTCGGCCCGGATCAGCAGGTCCATCTTCTCCTCGAGGCTGACCTCGAATGGGTCGCGCTCGAACGGGGTCCGGTACTCCCCCACCGCCACCGGGCAGGGGGCGAGCCGGACCGCCTGGCGGCGCAGCCGCGAGGACGCCCGCGCGATCCGGCAGGCGGTCCGGGCGGCCTCGCCCAGGCTGTCCGAGTCGAGGCGGTCGACGCCGGCGAACCCCCAGCCTCCGTCGACGATGACCCGGATGCCCACCCCCTCGTCCTCGAACGAGGAGACCGCGGCGAAGCTGCCGTCCTTGACGGCCAGCGCCTGGATACCCCGCTGGACGACCCGGCAGTCCGCATAGCTGGCCCCGCTGGAGACGGCGACGTCGAGGGCCAGCTCGGCGATGTCCTTCATCGCCGGCCAGTCGCGGCGGCGGCAGCGGAGCTTCTCACGCAACCGAGACTCTAGTGCAGCGACCCGGAGGTGGCTTTCTGATTCGCCGGCCAGGCCGCCGGAGCCAGGGAAGGGGGGCGTCGTCCGAAATCCCCTCACTGTCCTGATTGGCGCGTTCTCCGCGCCAGAGGGGCGGCCGTATACTCGGGTCTCATCTCGGAGCTGACCATCGACTCGGACCGATGAGGTGGGAATGAGGCGTCCCCGGCTGGCGCTGTCCCTGTTCAATCCCCGGCGGCGACTGCGCGATCGGCTCCTCGCCACCATGCTGGTGGTCGCCCTGGTGCCCGCCGCCGCCTTCTTCGTGCTGACCGCGGTGAGCCTGCACGGCATCACCCAGACCACGGTCAACGGCGCGGACACCGAACTCGTCCATAAGCAGGAATCGGTGTTCCAGCAAGGGCTCGACGCCACCGCCACCACCGCGATCGAGGACAAGCTCCAGGCGCTGAGTCAGAGCGTGGCGGGGCTGGCCGGCCAGCTGAGCGCCCAGTCCGGCTCCACCAGCCCGTCGCCCTCCCCCTCGGCCACCACGTCACCCTCCACCTCCGCCACCCCCTCGCCGCCGGCCTCGGCGGCCACCGGCACGGCCTCCGCACCGGCGGGCGCTGCTCAGGCACAGTCGCTCGGTGACGGTGTCGACGCGATCACCTTCCCGGACTCCTCGACCGCCGCCGAGCTGCTGGTCGGAGTTCCGGCGGGGAGCACGGAGCCGGTGCTCACTCGGGCGGCGCGGCTAGCAGACCTCAGCAAGTTCGCGACCGTCTCCATGGTCAAGGCCGCCGCGAAGGAGGGGACCTTCGTCGACGCGGTATGGGTGATGGACCCAACGGACCAGGCCGCGTGGGTGAGCCCGGGCGGGGTGTCGCTGCCCCAGCAGGGGACTGGCCTGGGGGCGAATCCGCAGGGCATCCCCCTGCGCCTTCTCGACCTGCTTCCACAATCTCAGACCCCGGCGGCCTGGACGGTCCCCTACCAGAGCCCGCTGCACGGCGGCAACTGGGAGGTGACCGTCTACGCGCTCGACGGACACGGGCTGGTGGTGGGTGCCGACGTGCCGCTCGCGCAGTTCGGCGGCGTGATCTCCCAGGCGCCGGCCCAGGCCGGCTCTTACCCGCTGCTCCTGGACAACGGCAGCGACCAGGTGATCGCCGCCGGCACGAGCGTCGTGGCCAGGGACTTCACCGGGCCGCTGGTCACGGGCAAGGCGCTCCCCGCGCCGGCGGGCAAGCAGGGCAAGACGGTGCTCGCCGACCTGGAGGATGCCGAGGGAAGCGCGACCTCCGCGTCCCCCATCGAGGCGGACGTCCGGGGGGCCGACCGGCTCTACTTCGTCGCCGCCCTCACCGACCCCGGGTGGACCCTCGTGGACTCGGTGCCCGCGGCGAACTTCCAGCCCAGCGTCTCGGCGCTCCAGGAGGGGATCAACCATGCGCTGACCGGCATCTTCCTGGGTGCCATCTGGATCGTCGCCATCCTGCTGCTCGTCTCCTTCCTCCTCGCCACCCTGCTGTCACGCTTCGTGGTGGCACCGGTCAGGGCGTTGACGGCGTCGGCGGAGCGGCTGGCCGAGGGGCACACCGACGAGGCGGTGCCTCCGCAGGGGAGGGACGAGGTGGGCGACCTCGCCGACTCCCTGGAGAGGATGCGCACGGAGATCAACGCCTCCCGGGAGGTGATCCTCGCGGCCAGCCGCGAGCTGGAGCAGAAGGTGACTACCCGCACCGCCGAGCTGAGCGTCCGCAACGAGGAGCTGCTGGCCCTCAACGAGCTGGCCGGATCGCTGACCCGGTCGCTCGACCCGGAGGCCATCCTCGGCGGCGCGCTGGAGGCGGTGCGGTCCGTCCTGCCGACGACGGGGGGACACGGCTACCGGCTCAATCGCGAGGGTCTCCTGGTGGCCAGCCGGGCCGAGCCCGCGGCGGGGAGCCCCGCCCTCGAGGAGGTCGCCGCCGCCGCGATCGCCGCCAACCAGCTGGTGACCCGCCCGGACGGGGAGGGCGTCCTGATCGGGCTGCCGATGGGCACCGGGGCCGGTCCGCTGGGCGCGCTCGGGCTCCGCGCCACGGTCGCGCCGGGGGCGGAGATGACCGCGCTGCTGATGGCCATCGGCAACCAGGTCGGGCTGGCCCTCAGCACCGCCCGGCTATCGGACGAGGGCCGGGAGATGGCGGTCCTGGAAGAGCGGACGCGACTCGCCCGCGAGATCCATGACACCCTGGCCCAGCAGCTCACCGGCATCGTGATCCAGCTCGAGGCCGCCCAGGCGCTGGTGAGCCGCGATCCCGAGCGGTCGATCCCGGCGCTCGCCTCGGCTCAGGAGCTGGCGCGCTCGGCCCTCGCGGAGGCGCGGCGTTCGGTCTGGGACCTCCGCCCGGCGCCGCTCGCCTCGACCGGGCTGATCTCCGCCGCCGAGAAGGAGGTGGAGCGGTTCCGGCACCGGACCGGGATCGGGGCCAGGCTCCGGGCCGAGCACATGGCGCCTCCACCGGCGCTGCGGCCGCAGTCCGAGGTCACCCTGCTCCGGATCACCCAGCAGGCGCTCGCCAACATCGCCGCGCACAGCGGGGCGTCGCGGGTGACCGTTCGGCTGCGCAACCTGGGCGACCACGTCGAGCTCACGGTGAAGGACAACGGTCACGGCTTCGACACCTCCGCGCTGCCACCTGGCTCCTTCGGCATCGTCGGGATGGCGGAGCGGGCGCGGATCGCGGGGGGGACCTTCCAGGTCGAGAGCGCTCCCGGGCGGGGCACCACCATCACCGTCGACCTGCCCGTCTCCACCGATGCCGGGGTGACGGCCACCCCGCCCATGGCGGCGGTGCCGGTGTGATCCGCGTGCTCGTCGCCGACGACCATCCCGTGGTGCTCCACGGCCTCTGCACGATGCTGGAGGTGGAGGACGACATCCGGGTGGTGGCACGGGCCACCGACGGGTTGGAGGCCGTCGCGCGCGCCCGGGAGACGCATCCCGACATCATCCTGATGGACGTGCAGATGCCCAATGTCGACGGCATCGAGGCGATCCGGCGGATCCGTGCCGACGACCCCGAGGCCAAGGTGATCGTGCTCACCACCTACCGCAACGAGGACTACATCTTCCCGTCGCTGCAGGCGGGCGCCCGGGGCTATCTGCTCAAGGACGCGAGCCTGGAGGAGCTGGCCAGCGCGATCCGCGCGGTCGCCGCCGGCGAGTCGCTGCTCGACCCGACCCTGATGTCGAATCACCGCCCTGAGTACAGTCTCACCAGCCGCGAGCTGGACGTGCTGAGGCTGATGGCCGAGCACTGCAACAACGCCCAGATCGGCAAGCGCCTCTTCGTGAGCGAGAACACGGTGAAGACCCACGTGAGCAACATCTTCGCCAAGCTGGGCTGCAGCGATCGTGCCGCCGCGGTTCTGATCGCCTGGAAGGCTCACCTGATCTGATCCGATCCAGGTCCGAGCGCCACCGGCGCGACGGGATCACGCGGCGCAGCGGAGCAGGTGGACCGCCGACCCGATCGCCGCGACGGACGCCGACGGGGTGCTCCCCGATTCCACGGCCTCGGCGATCAGGACGGCCATCGCCTCCGACCCGATCGGCCCCGGGTGGACGCCGTCGCCGGGCCGGCTCCCCCAGGTGAAGTACTCCGGTTGTCCGGCGCTGGCAGCCTCCCAGTTCACCACGATGGTGTTGGGAACCTGGGCGGCGACCTGGTCGAGCTCCTGGTTGATGATCGGCGGCCAGTCGGGATGCGCCGGGTCGTTGCCGGCGTTGACCAGCACCAGCCGCTCTAGCTGCAGTGGGCGCAGCAGGGCCGCCACCTGGCCGGGACTCCAGCCCGGGCCGTTGGTGCCGAGCTCGATGACGAGGCGCGGGGAGAGCTCGCCCGCCGCGCTGAGCTGGGCGATCACCGCGGGCAGGGCCGCCATCTGCCGTGAGACCTGGCCGCTGATGTAGGCGTTGGGGAGCAGCTGGTGGAGGTCGGGGGCGACGTCGATCATGATCGAGTCGCCGATGACGGTCGCCTGCAGCTGGCTCGGCGCCGGAGGCGAGGTCGGCGCCGGAGGCGAGGTCGGCGACCCGGCGGTCGGTGACGGCGAGGCCGGCGGGGGAGCGCAGGGCGGGACCGTCGGGGCCGGCCTCCGGGGCGTCTCCACCCGGCTGGAGCTGGGCACCACCACCAGGCTGGCGGGCATCGAGACGACGCTCGACACGGGTGCCGCCGAGATCACGCCGGAGAGGCCGACCCCCGAGACCCCGAGCACCAGCCCGGCTCCGGCGAGCCCGGCCCAGAGTCCGGTGGGGATCCCGCGGAACGACCACCGGGGGGCGACCAGCGCGGCGAAGACCCCGCGGAAGCCGCGCCTCCGGATGGGCTCCTCGACGAAGTGCCAGGAGAGCGCGGCGACGGCGACGGTCGCCCCCACCTGGAGCAGCGCCAGGAGTGGCCCGGGTGTGCTGTCGACGGGGGTGGTCAGCACGATGATCGGGTAATGCCAGAGGTAGATCCCGTAGGAGCGCACCCCGATCCAGCGCAGCGGCGGGGCTCCGAGGATCCGGCCGAGCAGCGCCGCCGGGTGAGCCAGGGCCGCGATCACCGCCACCGTCGCCACGGAGAGGATCACCATCCCGCCGCGGTAGAGGAAGGTCTGGTACTCGTTGGTGTCCATCACCATGACGACGATGACCGCCAGCCCCAGCCCACCCAGGGCGTCGAGGCCCCGACGTCGCAGCGCCGACAGTGACCCCGTCAGCCCGCGGCTCGGCCAGACGATGGCGAGCGAGGCACCGATGAGCAGCTGGAACGCGCGGGTGTCGGTGCCCTCGTAGGCACGGGTGGGGTCGCTGCCGGGCTGGAAGAGCGCGGCCATGGCCCACACGGAGGCGAGCGCACCCGCGATCACCAGCCCCACCAGCAGCCACCGCCGGTGCACGAAGCGGAGGGCGAGGATGAGCAGCAGCGGCCACACCAGGTAGAACTGCTCCTCGACCGCCAGCGACCAGAGGTGCCCGAGTGGTGAGGGCGCTCCGAAGCTGGCGAAGTACGAGACGTGCTGGAACGCGTACCACCAGTTGCTGAAGTAGAGGAGGGCGGCGAGCAGCGCGCCGCGGATCCCGCCGAGCTGGGAGGGGTCCAGGAAGACGATCCAGAGGGTGACCACCACCAGCATCACCCAGAGCGCGGGCAGCAGACGGCGTGCGCGCCGCAGCCAGAACCGTCCCAGGGCGATGGCCCCCTCGCGCTCCCGCTCCGCGAGCAGCAGGTCGGTGATGAGATACCCCGAGAGGACGAAGAAGACGCCCACCCCGAGCAACCCACCCGACGCCCAGCCGACGTTCAGGTGGTAGAGCAGGACGGCGAGCACCGCGACGGCCCGGAGGCCGTCCAGGCCCACCATGTACCGCCCCTCTCCCCTTGCGGGTGGTGGCATGGGAAACCGTCCCTGAGGCCCGGCTCATCCCCGCGGCCGGACACCGGCCGCTCCGCTGCGACCGGGGCGGTCCCATCCTACCCCCGGGATACCGGCATCTCGCCTGTGCCCTCGCAACACCCGAGGGTAGGAGCCCTCAGTACGAGGTACCAAGGCGCTCCTCCGTCACGCTCAGTACGCGGTACTGAGGCGCTCCTCCGCTCGGGGCGAAAGCCTCCGGCTCTCGCCCCTCACTCCGTCACGCTCAGTACGCGGTACTGACACGCTCCTCCGCTCGGGGCGAAAGCCTCCGGCTCTCGCCCCTCACTCCGTCGCGGTCAGTAGATGAAGGTCGCGAAGTCCCCCACCTGGCGAAACCCGAGGCGCCGGTACAAGCGTAGCGCGGGCTCGTTGTAAGCGTTCACATACAGCGAGCAGACCGGCACCTGCGTGAGCAGCTCGGCGCAGACCGCCGCCATGGCCGCGGTGGCGATCCCGCGACGGCGAAACCGCGGATCAGTCCACACCCCCTGGATCTGGACGGCCTCGGGAGTCCAGGCGGACAGCTCGAGCTTGAACGCGATCTGATCTCCCTCCATGAGGAGAAAGGACCAGCCGCGGTCGATCAGGGCGGCCATGCGCAGCCGCCACCCGACGGCGTCGACCGCCATCGGGTCGACGCCCATCTCCTCCCGGTGCATGGCGGCAGCGGCCACGGTGAGGGCGTCGAGGTCGTCCCGCCGGCCGCGCCGGATGGGCACGCCGGGCAGGCTGGAGGGCGGACCGTCGAGGACCATGACTGGCTGCGGGTCGCGCACCTCGACGGGCCGGCGGTGGGGGCCGAGGAGACCGGCCAGGGCGCGGACCGCAGGTGCCGGGCCGATGATCAGGCGCGGGGGGAGCTGGTGGGCCAGCGCGGCGCCGATCGCCGAGGCGTCGTCGAGGTCGGGGATCCAGGGCACCACGACCGGCCCTCCCATCAGCGCGGCCCGCAGCCCCTCCCCATCCCCCAGTCCCCACCAGGCCTCCAGGCGCGCTCCGAGCCGCATCTCGCTGCGGAGGAAGACGTTCGCCACCGGATCGTGGTCGAGGAGGGCGGTCAGCGGCGCGCGGAGCTCAGGCCCGAGCCGGACGAGATCGGCCCTCCGGCGTCCGGCCAGCTGGAGCATGCCCCGAATTGTGAGCTTCATGGGCGAGAATCCCCGCATGCTCATTCTCATGAGCCACCAGGCCACGCGGGACGAGGTGGAGAACGTCATCCGCCACGTTCGGGAGCGAGGGTACCGCCCCATCGAGCTGCCTGGCACGGATCGGCTCGCGATCGGGGTCTTGGGGAGCAACCCGGGTCAGATCCGAGACGCCGTGGTCGCGCTCCCCGGGGTCGTCGCCGCGGTGCCGGTCAGCAAGCCGTACAAGCAGGTCGGCAGAGAGTGGCATCCCACCCCAACCGTCGTCGATGTCGGCGGGGTCCGGATCGGAGAGGGCGCGCCGTTCGCGGTGGCCGGCGGGCCCTGCGCGGTCGAGTCCCGGTCTCAGCTCATGGAGACGGCGCGCGCGGTCCGGGCGGCGGGCGCGAACCTGCTCCGCGGCGGCGCCTACAAGCCGCGGACGTCGCCCTACTCCTTCAGCGGCCTCGGGGCCGAGGGACTCGAGTACCTCGCCGAGGCGAGGGCCGAGACCGGGCTTCCGGTGGTCACCGAGGTGCTCAGCCCTGGCGACGTCGAAGAGGTGGCGGCCGTCGCCGACATGCTCCAGGTGGGGACGCGCAACGCCCAGAACTTCGCCCTGCTGGAGGCGGTGGGCGGCTCCGGCAAGCCAGTCCTGCTGAAACGCGGGCTCTCCAACACCATCGAGGAGTGGCTGCTCAGCGCCGAGCACGTGGTCAGCCACGGGAACCCCAATGTGGTGCTCTGCGAGCGTGGCATCCGCACCTTCGAGACCGCGACCCGGAACACCCTCGACCTCAGCGCGGTCCCGCTGATCCGGTCCCTCTCCCATCTCCCCATCGTTGTCGACCCCTCGCACGCCACCGGCCACCGGGACCTGGTCCCCCCCATGGCCCTGGCGGCCGTGGCCGCCGGAGCGGACGGACTCCTGGTGGAGGTGCACCCCAACCCGGACGAGGCCCTGTCGGATGGTCCGCAGTCACTGACCCTCGCCCAGTTCGCCTCCCTGATGGAGGACGTGCATCATCTCAGCGCCGCCCTGAGCAAGGTGGCAGAGCCGGGCGTAGCATGTGAAACCATGCGATCGCGGCGCGGGAAGCGGTGATGCCGCTCTTTCGTCGCGGTGCCCGCCGAACCAACCAGCCGGACGGGGCGCCACCCCCGGCAGCGGCGCCACCTTCGTCTCCGTCTCCGCCGGGCGCTCCGCCGAGCCCGGGCGGCACCGTCCCGCCGCCCTCTCCGGGCTATCGTCCACCGCCACCGGTGGACTCGCCCTTCTCCTCCGCGGCCTCGACCGCGGGCACGGTCGCCCGTTTCCCGGTCACCGAGGGGGACCTGCCCTGTCGTGCCCGGGGCTGCGCCAATCACAACGGCGTGCTCTGCCATTACATCGATCGGCGTGGCCGGCGCTGCGACACCGCCTGGTGCCCCAATCACTGGGCCACCGTGGGAGGGATCGTCTACTGCCGGCGGCACGCCGGTACGATCGCGGCCATCGGCTATTTCGACCATCCCGCGGGAATGCCGGATGTCGACAACCGGGCCCCGTCGCTCGTCAACTGGGTGGCCCGCGACCTCGACGCCTTCGTGGCGGCGACCCTGGTGCAGGTCGCGACCCAGGGGGAGACCTTCGTGCGGGAGCCGGTGGTGTCCACCCACGCCGACCGGGCCGGCGGCAGGCGCTACGAGCGCGGCTGGAAGCTGGTCGACCACACCGGCCTCCGGCTGGTCGTGGCCGTCTTCGTCCACGAGAGCGAGGACACCACCATCCGGGTGAGGGTGGGTTCCGCAGTGGTCGCCGAGGGCGTGCCCCCATGGGTCGAGCGCCACCGGAGGGGGATCGAGGTCTCCGACGAGACCGACCGGAGCCAGCGGGCGCTCTTCTACGCCTTCCTCCAGAAGCACATCGTGGCCGCGGTCCGGACCAATCGGGCCCTCGACCAGGACCCGCGCCAGCGCTGATCCAGCCGGCCACCTGGCGGGCCGCCGGCACCCTCCCGAGGACCTCCTTCAGATGACCGAGGACGCCGCCCCGAGCAGGTCCAGGAGCTGGGAGAGCAGGACCGACCCCTCCACCTGACCGCCGGATGGCCCGCCGCTGGTGAGCCGGAGGGAGAGGCGGTCGATCACCCCGAGCGCCCCCGGGGCATCCAGGTCGTCATCGATGCGCTCGATGAAGCTCGCTCGCCACCCCTCGGCCTCGCCGCGGTTGAGGGTGGCCCCTGCCCGAGCGGCGCTGGCGTAGCGCAGCCGCCTGGCGTCCGCCGCCTCCAGATCCCGGTCGGTGTACTCCCACGCGGCGCGGTGGTGGTGGCCGGCGAGAAGCAGCCGCACGGTCGCCGCCGGCACTCGCTCCAGGAGCTGCCGCACGAAAACCAGGTTGCCGATCGACTTGCTCATCTTCTCGCCCTGGTAGCCGACCATCGCCACGTGCACCCACAACCGCACGTAGGGGGAGATGCCGGCACCGGCCGCCTGGGCGATCTCGGACTCGTGGTGTGGGAAGACGAGGTCCGTGCCGCCCCCGTGGACGTCGATCGGGGTGCCGAGCTCCTGGGTCGAGAGCACCGAGCACTCGATGTGCCAGCCGGGGCGCCCGTCCCCCCAGGGGGACGCCCAGCTCGGCTCACCGGTCAGAGACGGCTGCCAGAGGACGAAGTCGAGCGGGGCCCGCTTGCGCGGGTCGGCTGGATCGGCGCCACGCTCCCGTGAGAGCTGCACCATGGCCTCGGGGCTCAGTCCGGAGAGGTCTCCGTAGGCGGGCAGCCGGGCCACCTCGAAGTAGACCCAGCCGCCAGCCTCGTAGGCGAAGCCCGCCGCCACCAGCCGCGAGATCCAGTCAATCATGGCCGGAACGTGCCGGCTGGCGCGAGGCTCCGCGTCGACCGGCAGGATGTCGATTGCCGCCATGTCCCGGTCGAAGTCGCCGACCACCTGCTCGGCGAGCTCCTGCCAGGGGATGCCCCGCGCCGCCGACACCCGCATCATGTCGTCGTCGACGTCGGTCACGTTGCGGACGCTCCGGACCGGGTGACCGAGGCTCCGAAGCCGGCGGGTCAGCAGGTCGAAGGTGTGGTACGTGAAAGCGTGGCCGAGGTGGCCGCCGTCGTAGGGGGTGATCCCGCAGACGTAGAGGCGGACCGGGGCGCCGTCATCCGCCTCGAGAGGCCGGAGCGACCGGGTGGCAGTGTCGAAGAGGCGGAGCACGATTGCAGCATAGCCACCGGCCTTGACCCCCCTGCCGGCAACCGGACGACCGGGTGGAGGCGGCGGCGGGTTAGACTCCGGAAGCCTGCGGCCCCGTGGTGTAGCCTGGCCTAACACGCCACCCTGTCAAGGTGGAGATCGTCGGTTCGAATCCGATCGGGGTCGCCAGGCCGGCCGGCGGCGGGTTCACAGCTCGCGAGGCAGCAGCAGGCGGGTGACCACCCCGCCGCGGTGGACGTCCCCCCAGGTGGCCGCCTCGAGTCTGAGCGAGATCAGCGCCCCGGTTGGGAACCGCTCCCGGAGCGACGCCGGCGCGCGGTTCCCGGCGAGGAGCAGGGCCAGCTCGTGGATCCCGGGGTTGTGGCCGATCAGCATCGCCTCCCGGATGCCGGCGGGGAGCTGCCGGAGCCGCGACAGCAGCGCCGGCGCGCCGGCCGCATACAGCCCGTCCTCCACCAGGATCTCGGGGGCCCCAAGCGCAGGCAGGATCAGCTCGAGGGTCTGGCGAGCTCGCCGGGCGGCGGAGCAGAGGACGAGGCCGGGCGCAACCCCCTCGTGCGCCAGCTGACGGGCCAGCTTCCCGGCCGCGCGCTCCCCTCGGGCGGTCAGCGGCCGATCGGCGTCGGGCAGCCCAGGGTCGTCCCAGCTCGACTTGCCGTGACGGAGCAGGTGCAGCGTCAGGGACGCCGTCTTCGCCGGCTTGGTCATCGAGGCGGAGCCATCCGCTCCCGCACCCATGCGACCAGATCGTCGAGCACCCGGTCGCGCTCGGGCTCGTTGAAGATCTCATGGTAGAGCCCGGGGTAGACACGCATCGTCCGGTCCGGGCTGCCCACCCGCGCGTGGACGTAGCCGGCCGCCGAGGGGTCGACCAGGGCGTCGAGGGTCCCCTGCATCACGAGGACCGGCAGGGTGAGGCGGGGCAGTCCGGCGGCGACCTCATCCATCGCGGCCAACATCTCCGCACCCAGCCTAGCCCTGACCCGTCGGGGGTGGACAAGGGGGTCGGCGAGATACGCGGCCACCACCGCCGGATCCCGCGAGATCTTCCGAAGGGGGAGCTTCATGACCCCCAGCTCGGGCGCCGCCCGGGCCAGCAGGCGACCCAGGGCAACGGCCGGGGCGGAGATGCCGGTGCTCACCACGGCGGGGGCGGACAGCACCAGCCCGATGAGCTCCGGCTGGTGGCGGAGGGCGTAGACGGCGGCGATCAGGCCGCCCATGCTGTGGCCCAGGAGGACCGTGGGAGCCGCCCCCTCCCGAGCCGCGACGTCGAGCGCGACCCGGTGGAGGTCCTCCACGTAGTCGTCGAACCGGGCCACGCTCACCGCTCTGCCGCCGGAGCGCCCGTGGCCGCGGTGGTCGGGCACGACCACGCTGAGCCCGGCCGCGGTGAGCCGCTCCGCCACGTGGTGATACCGCCCTCCATGCTCGGCGTAGCCGTGGGAGATCAGGACTCGGCCCGTGGCCCGGCTGTCATCGGGTCCCCAGACTCGCCAGAAGAGCTGGAGGTTGCCCCGGCCCGCCGAGCCGCCCTGCACCTCGCGCACGGGCCGGACTCTAGTGCACTGGCCCGGAGGTCGCTTTCTAGTTCGCCGCCCAGGCCGCCGGAGCCGAGGAAGGGGTGGCGGGAGGAGGAGCGCACCAGTAGGTGCCGCGCCTGGCGGCGCCGCCGCCGGGCCCCCTGACGCTGGCTTCAGGGCGAGCAGCGCCCCCGGCGGAAATGGCCGGATCAAACGGGAAGCTATCTCTGGGCCGGTGCACCAGCCCCCCGCGGGCGCCGCCGCCCGGATCAGGTGGCCAGGGCCCGCAGCACCTGCTCCCGCAGTGACGCGAGCGAGATGGGCTTGGCGAGCAGCGCCCGGGCCCCGACCGCCGCCGCGCGCAGAGGATCCTCCGGCGAGTCGCGGCCCGTGACCATCAGGACGCGCATTCCCGGAGCGGTGGCGATCAGCCGGCGGCAGACTTCGAGACCGTCCATCCCCGGCATGTTGATGTCGAGGAGCACGAGATCGAAGCGCACCTGCTGGGCGGCGAGCAGGGCCTCCTCCGCGCTATGGGCGGGATGGGCCCGGAATCCCTGCATCTCCATGTAGGCGGCAACCGTCCGGGCGAGCCGGACGTTGTCGTCGACGATGAGCACGGCGGGTGGCTGGGGCCGGCTCGACGCCGCGCCGCTCGTGGCAGGCTCCGTCCTCGCCGCCCCTGGCCGGACCGGGGTGAGGTCGCGCTGCGCCGCGCCGGGATCGGAGACGCCGGCCGCCGGGGACGCCGGGGCCGGGGTGGGCGTCGCCACGGGGACCGCCGGTGAGGGCAATGGCGGGGAGGCGATGGCAACCACGGGCGGGGGCGGGGGGGACGCCGGGGCCGACGCCGGGACGAGGTTCGGGGCGGACGCCGGGACCGGGGGCGAGAGGACAGCGCGAACGTGGTCCGGCTCCGCCACGGCGCGCGGCGGCGCGGCGGGCCCGGGAGGGCCCCCGGGATCGGCCAGCCCGATACCGGCCACGTGGGAGAGATCAAGGATGGTCATGTGCAGAAGATTGGAGCGTTTCTTGCGCTTGCTCTCACCCTACAGGCTCGATGAGGCGAGGGGCACCACCGTTTACGGGAATTCAGCGGACCGTTCCCCAGATGTTTCCAAATGTCGCAGCCGCTCGAAAGGGATCTAGCGGCCTGCGGCGGCACTCCGACCGGGGCGGTCCGCTCAGCCTTGGCCGCGCGCCGGCTGCCCCTCCCCGTACCATCGAGCGATGCCGGAGATCGCTCCCGACACCGACGGCATCGAGCGGGTGCTGATCGTGGTGGCCCACCCCGACGACTGCGACTTCGGCTGTGCGGCCACCACCGCTCGCTGGACCGACGCCGGGATCGAGGTCTCCTACTGCATCGTCACCGACGGGCAGGCGGGCGGCTTCGACCGGTCGGTGCCGCGCGATCGGATGGCCGAGATCCGGAGGGCGGAGCAGACCGCCGCCGCCGCGGTTGTCGGGGTCAGCGACATCGCCTTCCTGGGCTACCCCGATGGCGAGCTGGCGGTCACCCATGGCCTGCGCCGCGACATCACCCGGGTGATCCGCCAGAGGCGGCCGGACCGGGTGGTGACCCAGTCCCCCGAGCGCAGCTGGACCCGGCTGTTCGCCTCCCACCCCGACCACCTCGCCGCCGCCGAAGCCGCCATCTGCGCGGTCTACCCCGACTCACGCAACCCCTTTGCTCACCGGGAGCTGCTGGAGCGCGAGGGACTGGAGCCGCACACCGTGCGGGAGCTGTGGATGATGGGCAACGCCGAGCGGGTCAACGTCTGGAGCGACGTGACCGCGACCGCCGACCGCAAGCTGGAGGCGCTCCGTTGCCACCGCTCCCAGTACCCGGAGTGGGAGCCCCTGGAGGAGCGGGTGAGGGCCTGGCTGCGGACTGCCGCCGAGAACGCCGGCCTGGGTGCGGGCGCATCCGCCGAGGGCTTCTACAGGGTCGCCACCGCCTGAGGCCTCGCGGCCGGCACCGGCTGGAGGCTGGCGCCTCAGCCGATGGCGAGCAGGTCGGCGGCGCGAACCCCACGCCAGGCCGGGTGGCGCAGGCTCGCCGCGAGGTCGACCACGTAGCGGTTGTTGCGGCCGACCCGCTCCCGCCGCAGCATCCCGGCACGCTCCAGGTCGCCCACGATCCGGTAGCAGGCACGCTCGGTGATGCCCACGGTCGCCGCGATGTCCCGCACCCGCATGTGAGGGTCGCGCGCCAGGCAGACCAGGACATGGCCGTGGTTGGACAGCAGCGTCCACGGGCGCCTGCCTGCTGCGCCGTCGGGCGACGAGGGGTCGTGATCGGGAGGCAGATCGGTTGTGGGGCTCATCGGCTCGTCATGCCGCGAGGGCGATGACCCGCACCCCCTGCGCGGCGCCCCGTGGCTTCTTCAGAGCATAACAACGAGGCCCGGAACGTGCGAGATGCAATTCGGGTGTCCGAGGCCAGCTTCGGCCTGATCCCGTCAAGCGCGGTAGATGGCGAGGTGCCAGAGACAGGTGGGCGGGGCGAGCACGCTCAGCCGGTAGCTCCCGGGTGCGAGCGCCGCCCCTCCCGGCCCCGCGTCGATCGCGCTGCCGCTGTCACCCCGATGGGAGGCGATCGCCTCCGGGGTGGCCTCGGGCGTCGCCGCCACCAGGTCGCTCACCGCAACCGTGGGGCCGGAGCTCGCCGCCGCCGTGCCGCCCGGGCAGGTGTAGGCGACCGCAACCAGCCAGGTCCCGGCGACCGTGAAGGCACTCGTCGCCGGGAGCGTCTGAGCACCGCAACCGACCCAGTCGAGCGTCGTGTCCGCGGCGAAGCCGGATGGCGCGGGGCGGAGCGGACCCAGAGGCTGCTGCCCGCTAGCGAGCGCGGGGCAGGCGAGCAGGGAGGGGGAGGGGGTCGAGCTGGGCGCCGGGGTCACCGCGATCGGGGTCGCGGTCCCCGACGACCGCGGGCTGCCGCTCGGTGATGCGGGGCCGGGAGAGGTGGGGGCGAGGATCGGCGTGCGGATCAGCACCTCCGACACCCAGTGGGCGGTCGGCAGGCCGATGCCCGCTCCCAGCACCAGGCCGGCGCCGAGCGAGAGGTAGGCGACCAGCCGGGAGGCGCCACCCCGCAGCTGCTTCATCGACTATCCGAAGACCGACCAGACCACGACACCGACGGCGAAGCTGATCGCCGCCCCCATCACGATCCCGAACGCCAGCATGAGCAGCGGTGGCATCCCGGTGAAGAGGTTGGAGGCCGGGCGGAGCGCCTCGGGGATCAACTGCGGGCCCCCGCCCCCGGGCGCGCGGAGCCGGTCGTCCTCGGCCGATGGCGGCTTCGTGGTGCCGATCAACGCGTCTCTCCTCACTCGGGGGTGCCGCGCGGCTAAGTGTGCCTCATCTCCGTGTGCACGGCAAATAGTTAGCCTATATAATTATCGCGATGACGATCCTGCTCACCCCCCCGCCGCCACGGACGCCGACCTCCGAGGATCTCGCGCTGGCCAACCGGCTCCGCCCGCTCCTCCTCCACCTCGCCCGGCACCTCCGCCGAGTCGTCAAGGGCAGCGCTCTCACCGGTGGGCAGGTGGAGATCCTCTCCCTGATCAGCCGCAGGCCGGGGGTGGGGATCAACGAGCTGGCGAGCCGGGAGGGGATCTCGGCCCCGTCGATGTCGAACGCGGTCGACAAGCTAGAGGCCGCCGGCCTGGTGACCCGCGCCCGGGGGATAGCAGGTGATCGGCGCCGGGTCGACATCGCCGTGACTCCGGAGGGTACCCGGGCCCTGCGATCGGCGCGGAACAGCCGGACCGCCTGGCTCGCCGAGCAGCTCGGGCGGCTGAGCCCCGACCAGGTGGCGGCCCTCGAGGCCGCCGTCGAGCCACTGACCGCCCTCGTCGAGGGCGATGCCCCTCGATGAGCGTGACCAGCGCCTCGGCACGGACGTTCCGCAGCCTCCAGCGTCACCGCAACTTCCGGCTCTACTTCGCAGGCCAGTCGATCTCGATCTCCGGGACCTGGGTCCAGAACATCGCCCAGGCCTGGCTCATCGTCGAGCTGACCCACTCCCCGGTCGGTTCGCCCCTCGCCCTCGGCGCACTCGCCGCCTTCCAGTTCCTGCCCTACACCGTGCTGGGCCTGCTCGGCGGCCCGCTGGTGGACCGCTTCGACAAGCGGATGACCATCGTCGCCACCCAGACCACCCTGATGCTGAGCGCCGCGGCGCTCGCCATCCTCTCGCTGAGCGGCCGGGCGACGGTATGGGAGGTCTTCGTCCTGGCCGCGGTCGGGGGGGCGGTGCAGGTCGTGGACATGCCCGCCCGACAGTCGTTCGTCTTCGAGATGGTGGGGCGGAAGGAGCTGCCCAACGCGGTCTCCCTCAACGCGTCGCTCTTCAACCTCGCCCGCGCCGCCGGGCCCGCGGTGGCGGGGGTGCTGATCGCCACGGTGGGCGTGACCCTCTGCTTCGCCATCAATGCGGTGAGCTTCCTCGCCGTCATCGGCAGCCTGCTGCTGATGCGCACCACCGAGCTCTTCACCACGGAGCCGGACGAGGAGCGGCAGGGGGTGCTGAGCAGCCTCGGTGAGGGTGTGAGCTGGGTGCTCCACACGCCCGCCGCCTGGTTGACCTGCGGGCTGATGCTGGTCGTGTCCACCTTCGCCATCAACTTCAATGTCCTGCTGCCGGTGATGGCCACCGTGACCCTCCGGTCCGGGCCCGTCGTCTTCGGCATCCTCACCGCCTGCTTCGGCGTCGGCGCCCTGGTCGGTGCCCTGGTCACAGCCGCCGTCGGGCGCCCGAGCTGGACCCTCCTGCTCGGCGGCGCGGCGGCCTTCTCGGTTCTGCTGATGGCACTCGCACCGCTCCATTGGGTGGCCGCCTGCGGGGCGATGCTCTTCGTCACAGGGGTCGCCTTCACCACCTACACGTCGATGAGCAACGCCACCGTCCAGCTCGCCGCCCCCGACCGGCTCCGCGGCCGGGCGATGGCGTTCTACGGGTACATCTTCACCGGGGTGCCCGCGCCGCTCGGTGGTCTCCTGGCCGGGTGGCTGAGCTCGGTGGGTGGCACCCAACTGGCCTTCCTGGTCGGTGGCGGGGTGAGCCTCGCGGCGGTGGGTGTCGCCGTCGGGGTCCGCCGCGGCGCCGTCCGCCTGCCGAGGAGCTGGCGGGCGTCGCGCGCCGGCGCCGCAGCGGCGAACGGTCGGGCCACGTCCGCCTCGGGCAGAGCGACCCCGGCACCGGCCATGGCCGCGAGCAGCATCACCTCGGACGCGAAGTAGTCGGTGAGGAACGCCTGCTTGGCCAGGATGAAGGCCAGGACGGTGAGGATCCGGGCCCGACGAGCCCCGCGGCGGACCGCGCTGGGATAGTGGGGGGGTGAGTGCCAGGCACGGAGCGGGACGGCCCCGCGTCGTGGTGGTGGGGGCCGGTTTCGGGGGTCTCGCGGTGGTGCGGGGACTGCGCCACGCCGAGGTCGACGTCACCCTGGTCGACCGCCACAACTACCACCTCTTCCAGCCATTGCTGTACCAGGTGGCATCGGCGCTCCTCGACCCGTCGGACATCGCCCACCCGGTGCGATCCATCCTCCGCCGCTCCCGCAACTGCGACTTCCGGCTCGCCGAGGTGACCGGCGTCGACATGGAGCGGCGGAGCGTCCGCACCACGACGGGCGAGCTGGGCTACGACCACCTCGTGCTGGCCACCGGCAGCGCCACCAGCTACTTCGGCAACCACGAGCTGGCCGCCCTCGCCTACGGTCTTAAAGATCTCGGCGAGGCCCTGGCGCTCCGTGCCCGGGTGCTCGACGCCTTTGAGCAGGCGTCTCGCTCCGGCGTGCCCGACGAGCGCCAGGCGCTGCTCACCTTCGTCATCGTCGGCGCGGGGCCCACCGGCGTGGAGTACGCGGGGGCGCTGTCGGAGCTGGTCCACCACGTGCTGCGCCACGACTTTCCGAGCATCGATGTGGACCGGGTGGACATCGTCCTGGTGGAGGCGACCGGGGCCGTGCTCGGCGGCTTCCCGGCCGGGCTCGGGCGACGAGCCCAGGCGGCTCTCAAGCGCAAGGGCGTGCGCATCCTCTTCGACCACACGGTTGCCGGTGTGGCCACCGGGGAGGTGGTGTTCGCGTCCGGGGAGCGGCTGCCGGCGGCCACCGTGATCTGGACCGCGGGCGTCAGCGCGGAGGCTCCGGCCGGACTGGACGGCGTCCAGCGGGCCCGGCAGGGGCGCGTGCCGGTGAACCCGGCAACCCTGGAGGTGGAGGGCCAGGGCGGTGTCCACGCCATCGGGGACCTCGCCGCCTGCCCGGGGCCGGACCGGCGGCCCCTGCCCATGCTGGCACCGGTGGCCATCCAGCAGGGCGAGCACGCGGCTCGGGTGATCGCCGCGCGGGCCCGGGGCGAGCCGGACCCCGGCCCCTTCCGCTATCGCGACCACGGCACCATGGCAACGGTCGGGCGCAACGTCGCCGTCGCCCAGATCGGTCCCCTGCGCCTCTCCGGGCTGATCGGCTGGCTGGCCTGGCTGTTCGTCCATCTGATGTCGCTGGTCAGCTTCCGGAACCGCCTGCTCGTGCTGATCGGGTGGGCATGGAACTACGTCTTCTACGACCGTCCGGTGCGCCTCATCGTCTCCCCGACGCCGCCACCCGGATCCACCGGCGCGCCGTCCGCCCTGCCATAGTGGGATCCATGGACGACCTCTACGGTGGACAGCCGTCAGACCCCTACAGCGGACAGCCGGCAGACGTGACCGGCGGGCAGCAGCCGGAGCTCGCGGGAGGCCAGCAGCCCGACGACCTCTACGGCGAGCAGCAGGTCTCCTGGCTCGACGTTCCCGCCCACGCACCGGTCCTCGCCAGCGACGGCACCGAGGTCGGCCGGGTGCTCGAGGTGGCCGCTCTCGCCAACGAGGACATCTTCCACGGCATCGTCTTCCAGCACAGCCGGCACGGGCACCCCTGCCTGGCTCCGGCCTCCGACGTGGCCCGGATCACCGACCGGGCGGTCCACCTCTCGGTGGACAGCGCCACCGCCGACGGGTACGCGGAGTTTCAGCAGCTTCACGTCTCCCGCCTCGGGCTGCGCGGCATCTCCCGGTGGAAGCACCTGGGCTGGAAGGACGCGTCGGAGTAGGAGCCGCCTCCGGGCCGGCATCGCCTCGCCACCCCCGGCGACCGGTCAGAGAGACCCGCCCAGCGATGGGTCTGGCAAGCCTGGCCGCCTGCTCAGAGAGATCCACCCAGCGAGGAGCCGAGCCAGCCCGGCAATCCGCCGGACGGCAGCGTCGAGGTCGCGTCGGGCTTGGTCACGGTGATCGCCCCACCGTAGTCGGAGACGTCGGCGCGGAGGCTGAGGCTCACCCCCAGGCTGCCGCCGGGAAGTGCGCCGGACGATCCCGAGGCGGGCGCCAGCAGCCCGGAGAGCGCGGATACGGCGGCACCGACGTTCACGGTCAGGGAACCGCTCAGCTCGGCGCGCACCAGGCTGCCACTCCGCTCGCTCAGCCAGACGTCCACCGAGCCCTGACCGGTGGCGTAGGGGGCGAGCAGGGTCAGGCCCTGCTCGAGTGACCCACTCCCACCGCCGCTGGTCAGGTCCTGGGCGAGCTTCTCCAAGGTGGCCACGGTGATCGTCGCGGTGTAGTGCTCGGCGCTGACGCCGTCCACGGTGGCGGAGCCCTGGTCCTGGAACCCGAGCGCCGCGACCGCGGTGGCGAGCGCGGGCGGGCTGGCCTCCGGGCTGGACTGAGGGGTCTGTGGGAGCTCCGCATATGCCCCGCCGTCCTGGCTCACGTAGAGGTGGCCGTCGTACTCGACCAGGGCCAGGCTGTGCCCGGCGGCGCTGACCGTGAGCTGGCGGCGCGCGCCGCTCTCCTGCTCCAGGATCCCGGTCGCCGACCCCCCGCTCCCCACCTGGCCGAGGATGGTCTGGATCGAAGCCGGGAGGTTGGTGAGGCTGGCGGTGTCCAGATGGAGGTCGCCGGTCAGGCTCATCCGAAGCGGCGTCGTCTGGACCGCCTGGAGCGCGGTGGAGACGGCCTGGTCCGGGCTCTCCGCGGTCAGGATGGCTCCCGGTCCGCAGCCGGCGACGACCGCCACGGCGGCGGCGGCGACCAGGGTGGGAAGGAAGCGGTGCGGCGTGGCTGCGCTCATCAACTCTGACCCAGCATACGCCCGCCCTCCGGGAATGGCCCCGCCCGGAACAGCTACGCTGGGCGCGGCGTGCTCACTCTCGATGGTTCCCCACTCGGACTCGGTGACCTGGTCGACGTCGCCCGTCACCGGGCGGCGGTCGAGGTCGGCGAGGCGGCGCGGCGGCGGATGGCGCCGGCCAGGGAGCTCGTCCAGCGGCTGGACGCGGAGGGGGGGCCCGTCTACGGCGTCAACACCGGGTTCGGAGCCCTCGCCGAGAAGGTCATCGCGACCGAGGAGCGGACCGAGCTGCAGCGCGCCATCCTCCGCAGCCATTCGGCCGGGATGGGCCCCCCCCTCCCCGCCGAGGTGGTGCGCGGGATGCTCCTGCTCCGGGCCCGCAGCCTCACCGCCGGCCACTCCGGCGCGAGCGAGGCGCTGCCCGCGGCCATCTGCGCCCTCCTGAACGCCGGGATCACCCCCTGGGTGCCCGAGCACGGATCGGTGGGGGCGTCGGGCGACCTCGCCCCACTGGCCCACGCCGCCTCGGTGCTGGTCGGCGAGGGCTGGGTCGACGACGGCCGGGGCGGCCGGTCGGCGGCGGCAAAGGCACTGGGGGCGGCGGGGATCGAGCCGATCGACCTCGGGCCCAAGGAGGGGCTTGCGCTGATCAACGGCACCGAGGGGATGAGCGCGATCCTCGGCCTGGCCGTGCACGACGCGAAGGAGCTGCTGGTCGCCCTCGACTGCGCCTGCGCGATGACGGTCGAGGCCCTGCTCGGCACCCCCCGTGCCTTCGATGCCGAGGTGATCGCCCTGCGGCCGGCGCCGGGGCAGCAGGCGAGCGCCGCCAACCTCCGCGCCCTGCTCCGGGACTCGCCGATCGTCGCCTCCCACCGGAGCTCGCATCACGCGGTCCAGGACGCGTACTCGCTGCGCTGCGCCCCCCAGGTCCACGGGGCCGCGCGCGACGTGCTCGGCTTCTGCCGGGAGACGGTCGAGCGGGAGATGGGGAGCGTGGTCGACAACCCGGTGGTCCTGGCGGAGCGGGGCGAGCTCTTCTCCGCCGGCAACTTCCACGGTCAGGCGCTCGCCTACGCCGCCGACCTGCTGGCCGCGCTGGCCGCCGACACCGCCGCGATCAGCGAGCGGCGGATCAACCGGCTCCTCGACCCCTCGAGGTCGCGCGGTCTCCCCCCATTCCTGACCCCCGCCGCCGGTCTGAACAGCGGCCTGATGATGGCCCAGTACACCGCCGCGAGCTGCGTGACCCAGCTCCGCCAGGCCGCCACCCCCTACGCGGTGCAGAGCCTGGACACCAGCGCCGGCCAGGAGGACCACGTCTCCATGGGCTTC
>Ga0187880_1000015_pt1 | contig 136805 bp, 106 predicted proteins | sample June2016WEW_19_4_FD_132998 | JGI IMG/M metagenome (GOLD analysis project Ga0187880, IMG submission 132998) | Peatland microbial communities from SPRUCE experiment site at the Marcell Experimental Forest, Minnesota, USA - June2016WEW_19_40 | ecosystem: Environmental > Terrestrial > Soil >... | reverse complement strand
CGGCCCAACAGCGTGGTTGAACCCCGCACGCCCTCGACTCTCGACTCAACCGGGGCCTACCGCTCCATCACACCCCGATGCCGGACCTTCTGGAATTCAGCTACTTGCACCACGGGCTGTTAACTTGCGCATACTGATTCGCACTAAAAGTGTATCCCGATTCAGTAAGTACTCCGGCCGATACAGTGGTTCCTGGAGAGCTCCATGCCGCCATCGACACGGCATCGGAAATAATCGTAACCGGGTACGTGGTATTGATTTGTGTGTAATTGGCCCCGAGGCCCCCTCCCGATCCGCAACTGGATGTACAGGCTGCGCGATTGAAACTATCCATAAAAGGCCATGATTGTGCTGAAGCCGATTTGCTGCTCGCACAGAATGCGAGGAAGAGGAAAAGGCTGAATGCGCTCAGCGCATACGAGTGAAGGCGAAACTTCACCCAACCGGACGAAAATCGACTGGTTCTCATGAGGAACTCCTTTTGACCCTTCAACGGCGAGCTTTGGCTTTCGGCAGGCTGTTGAATTTAATTGTGGAGACACAATACTGGCTTTATATATCATCCGTCAAGCATATTTTTTCATTTCTCTTATTATTTTCTTCATTATGTGACTTATTTACTTCGATTTCTTTATTATAATGAATAGAATCAATTGGTTATCATTATTACTAAAGTAACTAAACAGTGGGCCAGAATAGGCGTCATCCTAAAGAACTGCGCTTCGCCAAAATAGAGGCTTCCCTTCAATTCGAGCCGATGAAAGGGATACGCGCCCTGGATTGCCTCCATGTAGGTTCGGTCAAATGTTGCTCATGCTGCGCTACCGTTTGTTCTGACTACCCAGGTCTTTCAATCTTTGCGCGACTTGCTGTCGGAAAGTCTTGCTCTTCCGCAATTGCACACGGTCTTGAGGCAAAGGCACTCTCAACCGCGGCATGTCGTTCCGGATAAATTATTTTGGGCAATGTTAAGGCAGTTTGGCCAAAATGGAAGCGGACATTTCTCACACTGGTACTGGCATCCTCCATCCTTTCCGTCCGCAAAACAATTAGCCCTAATTGGTTCAATCTCTTGACTGGACATTACTAAAGTCTTACTACTAACGTTTGGCAGATGCTAAAAAAATGGCTTGCCTGAGAATCCAATAAATTATATGTTCCTCCCACGACAAAATTTGGGCAGTTTGCCACCCCCTAAGGTCGTCGAAGTTAAAAGGAGCATGCCATGGTATCCAGCCAATCTCTCTCCCTCGGGATGAAGTATCGCCTTCACTTGAATGCTATGAGCTTTATCAGCGTTCTCCTCTTCCTCCTTTTTTTCTTCGCTGTTTTCGCTTCGGCGCAGTCGAGTCCGCAGTACGGCTCAATGACAGCCTGCAACGGAATGACTGTAGGCAGCCCCGCATACGGCAATTACGGTGGAGCGCTGAACAATTTTGTTCCATTTCCATCGACTCATGCCTGGAACACCAACATCGCCAACGCCGCACTCGATCCAAATTCGGCTGCACTCATGACCAAAGTAGGATCGGCCACTGCAATACATCCCAACTTTGGACAGTCGCCCGCCGACGGTGGCATTCCCTACATTGTCGTAGACTCGACCGAGACCCCTTCGGTGATCATCAATACGGTCCTCTACGGAGGTCAGAGCGACGTGGTTGTAGCGCCGTATCCTGGGGCGGATACTGTCCCCATCGAAGACGATGAGACCGACTGCTCTGGCTGGCCGGATACCGACATACAAGACGCTCATACACTCGTGCTTGACCGCAATACCTGCTGGCTCTATGAGACGTGGAACACAAATCGCTGCAATGGTGTGTTCGATGCCGACAGCGAGACGATTTGGGACATGATTGACTACAATGCGCGCCCCTGGGGCTGGACTTCAGCCGATGCCGCCGGATTGACGGTATTCGCCGGGCTGGTGAAGTACTCTGAAGCAGCCTCCGGAACAGTCAGTCACGCCATCCGCTTTACCATGGAGCCTACACTGGGAAATGCCAATGGCGGGTATTTCGTGATACCGGCCGCTCATGCCGCCAGTAGTACCACGACCGCCAATTTGCTCCCCGAGGGGGCGCGGCTGCGCTTGAAGTCGAGTGTCAACATCTCCGGCTTCTCCGCCATCAATCAGGCCATTTTAACCGGGCTGATGAATTATGGGATGATCCTGGCAGACAATGGCGGCAACTTCTATGTCATTGGCGATACCGATCCGAACTGGACCGACAGCGATTTGGGCAATTTGAAAACGATCACTGCGTCCGACTTCGATGTAATCCAAATGGCGCCCGAATACAAAGGTATGGATGAGGTGTCGGCGCCAACCGATTATCCCGAAACCGTGCCGACGGTCAGCAGCTTTTCCGCATCGGAAACAACCGTGAACGCCGGGACTCCCGTCACCTTCACTTACACTGTGGACGGCACCAACTATAACGCCAACTACAGCGCGGAAACGGGTCTCCCCTACGCATACATTGACAACATTGGTCCGCAGCGGCTGAGCGGCCCATGCCCGTGCAGCGGGAGTGTGACAATTACCCCCACGGCAACCCAGACATATACGCTCTACGCTACGAACTCCGAGGGACGGGCCCAAAGTTCATCGATTTTAATTACGGTAACCGGTTCGACGTTGGCTCCGCCGGTCTTCATTCCGTCGCCCGGTTCGTACGCCGATAATCTGATATTGCCGGTGACCATGATCACGCAAAGCTCCGCGGAAACATCTCAGGGTATTACGAATGCGACGTTCTACTACACAACGGACGGAACGACGCCGACGACTGCCTCGACGCAATATTACGGTACCTATTATGGCGGCGAGGCAATCAATATGCCGGCCGCTGCAACGACTACATTGAAAGCCATCGTCTCAGTGCCTGGCTATTCGGGGACCAGCGCGGTGACCTCGGGGACTTACACCATCGGCTCCGGGAGTACGGAATTAACCGACACGCCGGTCTTGACCCCGCCGCCCGGGAACTACAATACGATCCAGACGGTGTATTTTCAGGATGCCACCGACGATGGCTCCAATGGTAATACGGTCTACTACACCATCACGGCTGGTACGAGCGGAACTGCGCCGGTAGCTCCCGCGATCCAATCCGGCGTTCCGCCTACGCCCCCAACGCTGGCGTTTAACAATGATAATAACTGTTACGCTTGCCCCCCAGCTGCAGTGATTAATGTTGCGACAACCTCAACCATCGAGGCTGTCGCGGAGGGCGTTTATACAACGACGCTCAGCGCGGTCGCAACAGGGACATATACCCTTGTGACGGGAACGCCCGCCTTCAGCCCTGCGGCCGGAAGCTATTCCGGGTCCCAGACGGTGACCATCAGCTCGGTGACACCGTCGGCAACGATCTACTACACGACGAACGGGACGACGCCGACAACCAGTTCGACGGTCTACTCCGGTCCGATTGCTGTTTCCACGTCGGAGACAGTGGAGGCGCTCGCTACGTACACCGGCTTCAACAATAGCGCGGTGGGTTCGGCGGCCTATACCATTGGTGGTAGCACGACGGTGGCTACGCCGACCTTCAGCCCGGCGGCGGGGACGTATAGCTCGGCGCAGACGGTGACCATCAGCGATTCCACCTCCGGCGCCACGATCTACTACACCACCAACGGAACCACGCCGACCACCGGCTCGACGGTGTATTCCAGCGCGATCACGGTCTCCGCCACAGAGACGGTGGAGGCCCTCGCCACACACAGCGGCGATACGAACAGCGCGGTGGGTTCGGCAGCCTATACCATCAGCAGTGGCACGACGGTGGCCACGCCGACCTTCAGCCCGGCGGCGGGGACTTATACCGCGGCGCAGTCGGTGACGATCAGCGACTCGACCTCGGGCGCGACGATCTACTACACCACCAATGGAACGACGCCGACGACCAGTTCGTCCGTTTATAGCTCAGCGATCACTGTCTCGGCTTCGGAGACTTTAGAGGCTCTCGCCACCCACAGCGGCGATACCAACAGCGCGGTAGGTTCGGCGGCTTATACCATCAATCTGCCGGTAGTAGCCACGCCGACCTTCAGCCCCGCGGCCGGCACGTATTCCTCGGCGCAGACGGTGACCATCAGCGACTCGACCTCTGGCGCGACGATCTACTACACCACCAACGGCACCACGCCGACGACCAGTTCGTCCGTTTATTCGAGTGCGATCACTGTCTCTGCCACGGAGACGCTGAAGGCCATCGCCACGCACAGCGGCGATACAAACAGCGCGGTGGGTTCGGCGGCTTATACCATCAGTTCGTCGTCAGGCCCACCATCTTATGTCCAGGAGTGCAATATAACTAGCTGGGGTACGTCGATCTCTTGCACGCTGCCGTCAGCAGTAACGGCCGGCGACACGCTGGTTATCACAAGCTTTAACTCGGGAGCCGCAGCGACGACGCCGACTGTAACTGCGGGCTCAACTCAGGAGACAGCCACCCTGGCCATCGCGGACAACAGCACCGCCGGCGGCTACGACGAGTACCTGTCGGTGTATTACGTCCCCAACGCCCTCGCCGGAAGCACCACGGTTACCTTTACCACCCCCGCCGAAAGTGTATGGATGGATGTGAAGGAGTACACCAACGTGGCTGCAGCTCCGCTGGACGGCACTGCTTACGCGACCGGCTCGGGTTACTCAACCACCGGCATAGCCACGGCTAACTTCAGCACCACCACCGCTTCCGACCTGATCTTTGCCGTCTCTTATTCCTTAGGGGGAACGGAGACCATCGGAACATCAACCGAGCAACCAGCCGGGACGACGGCGGTAAGCTGGACCTTAATGACCAGCGGAGACAGCTCAATCTATGAAGAGTATGGTTCAGCCGGCGCGGCGGGAACCTACGCTGGATATTTCGACTCCACAGGTCTCTCGAATCCCAGCGAAATCATCGCCATCGCGCTCAAGCCGAGTAGCAGTTTAACCGCTGCAGCCACGCCGACCTTCAGCCCGGCGGCCGGGACTTATTCCTCGGCGCAGACGGTGACCATCAGCGACTCGACCTCAGGCGCCACGATCTACTACACCACCAACGGAACCACGCCGACGACCAGTTCGACGGTGTATTCCAGCGCGATCACGGTCTCTGCCACGGAGACACTGGAGGCCATCGCCACACACAGCGGCGATACGAACAGCGCGGTAGGTTCGGCGGCTTACACCATCAACCTGACGGTAGCAACGCCGACCTTCAGCCCGGCGGCGGGTACGTATAGCTCGGCGCAGACGGTGACCATCAGCGATTCGACCTCCGGATCAACGATCTACTACACCACCAACGGAACCACTCCGACGACCAGCTCGTCGGTGTATTCCAGCGCGATCACGGTTTCTGCCACGGAGACGCTGGAGGCCATCGCCACACACAGCGGCGAAACGAACAGCGCGGTGGGCTCGGCGGTTTACACCATCAACCTGACGGTAGCCACGCCGACCTTCAGCCCCGCGGCCGGTACGTATAGCTTGGCGCAGACGGTGACCATCAGCGATTCCACTTCCGGATCGACGATCTACTACACCACCAACGGAACTACGCCGACGACCAGTTCGACGGTCTATTCCAGCGCGATCATGGTCTCTGCCACGGAGACGCTGGAGGCCATCGCCACACACAGCGGCGAAACGAACAGCGCGGTTGGCTCGGCGGCTTACACCATCAGCTCAGGGACAAGCTCACCGGCTTATGTTCAGCAGTGCAACATCGTGAATTGGGGTACGTCGGAAGCTTGCACACTGAGCGGAGTCGGCGCGGGGCACACGCTGGTGATCGGCGTTGCCGGTTCCAGCAGCCAAACGGGCACAGTGAGCTCGTCGACAGGAACGCCTACCCTGGTGCTTAAAGACGGCTATGAGCTGTCAGCCTACATTCTTCCCAACACCACCGCTGGAAGCTACACCATTACGGTCACTGTCAGTTCGGGTACGAGTATAGAGCTGAGTGTTGTTGAGTACTCGAACACGGCGGCTTCTCCGCTGGATGGCTCCACTTACGTGGCGGATGGAGCCTGGTCATCGCCGACGATCAACTCGCCTGACTTCACCACGACCACAGCCTATGATCTGCTTTGGTCGTTCTGCGCGGTTCCCAGCGGAACCGCGGTAACCGCCGGAACTGCACCCATCACCTGGACCGGGCGGACAAGCCCCCAAGGCGGCGAGGCGACGCTTGTAGAAGACGGTCCTACCACCACGGCGGGCAGCTACTACGGTCAATGCACCTCTGGGGCTGGAGGTTGGGACATCATCACCCTCGCGCTCAAGCCATGATCGAGTACTCCAACGGCAGCCACGCCGACTTTCAGCCCAGCGGCGGGAACCTACACTTCGGCGTGGTTCCGTTGGAGGCCATCGCCACGGCAAGCGGTCATGCACAAAGCAACGTGGGATCGGCGGCCTATACCATCAACCTGCCAGTGGTTGTGCCTCGCAACAATCCATCCTGGCGGAAAACGGCCTTGCTGCCTCTGAATTCGCAAATCAGAGCCTCGCTGCGTCCGGATGGATTATTGGCGAGGCACAGGATGCGCAAATCGAAATCCGCATCTAAGGCTCTCCTTCTTACTCAACCGTCAGCGTGACGGTGGTGGAGTGCGAAAGCGCGCCCGAGGTTCCGGTCACCGTCACCGTGTAGGTCTGCGGTGACTGGCCAAGGAAGCCGCTTAGAGAAGCGCAGCCGCTCAACCCGGCCATCGCCGCCCAGCCCGCGATGGATAACAACAGCACGGATACTATTCGGACAAGACGCTTGCCGGAGCGTCGCAGCCTGCCTGCAAAGGGGATCAGCAGCAGCGTCAACGAGAGCTGCGCCAGCCTGCCAACGATATTGCTGCCGATGCCGCCGGCCGTCGAGGTCTGCGGCAATTGGATGGTCAGCATCACCGTGGTGGTTCCCGAACCGGCCGGAACACTGGCCGGCGAGAAGACTGCCGTCGCTCCGACGGGCAGGCCGCTGGCCGACAAGGCGATCGCATTCGGAAAGTCGCCGGCTCCGTTGGCCGGACCCACGATGAAGGTATCCTCGGCCGTTCCACCCGGCATCACCGTCGACGCGCTACTGGCGCCGCTTGCTACGTTGATGGTGAAGTCCGGAGCGACGGGTAGGGGCGTCACCATAAGCGTATAGGTAAGACTCTGCGTTCCCGTTGCGTCCGACCCGGTCACAGTAATGTTCTGCGTTCCCGCCGCGGCCGTCGCGCCAACCGCTACGGTCGCCGTCGCCGCCATTCCCGGCAGAACGCTGGCCGGAATGAAGCCGACCGTCACTCCCGCGGGCGCCTTCGCCGTCAGCGCAACCGCGTTCTTTCCCGCGCCGCTCTCCATCACCTTGATGGTGAAGGCCGCCGTCTTGCCCGCCTGCGCCGTGCCGCTCGCCGCTGAAGCCGTCATCGCAAAGTCGACGTTCGTAACGCCGCCCGAGCCCCACTCGCTCACCAGCACAGCCCCATCCACCGAGCCCAGCCCGGTCGCCTGGTTATACGCCGCGCCGCTGGCCGCGAATCCCGTCACGCCCGGAACGCTGTTGTTGCCCGACGGCGTGGCATGGAATGGATTGTGCTGCGCATTGACCAGCGGATACAGCCCCGCATTGGCGTTCCCCTGTCCCACGCCGCCCTTCGCCTCCACCACCAGCGCCATCAGCCCGGCAAACGACGGCGACGATGCCGAAGTCCCCGAGATTACAAAATACGTGCCGTTCTCGGCAATGACGTACCCATCATGCGCCGCCGCCGTGAGCGCCACGTCCGGCACCGCCCGCATCTCTCCACTTATCCCGTTCACTCCCTTTTGCCAGGCCGGCTGCGGGTAAACCACGCTCGACCCTCCCCCCGATGCCCACAGCCCCGACCCCCCGTTCGACCCACTCTCGTTCCAGACCTCCTCCGGAATGTAACTCAGCGCCGACTCATAACCGGTTGAGTTTGTTACCGACCAATACTGCGCGGAATTGGACCCTTCACTAAACTCCGTTCCGCCCACGCAGGTGGAATACGGCGTGCTGCACATCCCGTTTACCGCGGTTCCCGACGCCTTCGTCGCCGATCCCGCGTAACAGTCCGCCGCTCCCGCGTCCCCCGAAGCCACAAACACGCTCATCCCCTGGCCTGCCGCCTGCTCCCACAGCCCGTTGTAGAACGCGAGCTCCGACGTCCCCATATCCTGCTCGCAACTGCCGTAGCTCGAGTTCACCACCGGCGCCGTGGCGTGGTTCACAACATATTGCGCCGACAAATCCACTCCATCTGTCGTCGCTGTCGAATCTCCTACCACAAGCTTCACCGTTGCCGCCGGCGCCACCGCGCCGCTCCACTCCACGTCCAGCGTCGCTTCATCCTGATCGCCCGAGACCAGGCCCGGATTCGCCCCCACCAGAATCACCGCAGGATTGTTCGCGTTTAGCTCCGACGTCGCCCGAAACGCCGCCACGTCGCTCAGGTTGATGTTGCTTCGCCCCACAATCGCAATCGAACTCCCTGTCCCCGTTGTCCCTGTGCTATACAGCGAATTCAGATCGTAGATCACCGCAACATCGGCCGGAAACAGATAATGTGTGCTCCCGGCCGAATACTGCGGCTGCGCTCCCAAAGTGATCCGCGCCCTGATCTCCGACCTGCGTCGAAAATCGTGCAGCGAAACCACGCCGCCCACTACTCCAGCCAGCGCCGCAGGAATTTGCGGGTCCTGCGAATTGGCAATGTGCTCCACCCCATCCACACGGTAACGGTGAATCTCGGTGTGAAAGGTCTCCGCCACCTGGTCCGCCGTCCCCGAGAACACCACCAGCCGGTTGCTGGCCGCGATCTCCTCCACCGTGAATCCGTGCCCCTTGAGCCACTGGCAAATTCGCGCCAGATCCTGCGCGCTCACCCCGAACCGCGCCCCATACTCGGCCGGCTTCAGCCAGCGGTGAAAGAGCGGCGACCCCGCATCGTGCTGCGCCTCGACCAGCGCATCCACCTCCGCCTGCTGCCCGGCGCTTGGCTCCAGTTCCAGCACCATCCGCTCCAGCCGCGTCTCCGCTCGAACCACCCCCTGGTCATACTCCGCCCGCGCCAGTGGATGCACGTTGCCCATCAGTGTTACCACCTGCGCCTCGTCGATCGGCCCTCCGATTCGATTCACGGGCGCCTGCCCCATCGCACCGGCAGCCCATCCGTTCAGCGCCGTTACGAAAATTAAACTTGCTCTCACAAAACCCGGCATCTGCTGCCCTTCAAGACACAGGAGTTCGCCTCGGAACCAATCAGGGCTCCCGCAGTCTTTGCCTCTTCTCATAAATCGGCGCAGATACTCCGCGCCTGAGAAGAACCAGCCAGGTTGTAAGAGAAATGGGCTTACTGAGGTACTTAGAGAAAATTAAAACGGGCGCGGAGCGCCCTACACTTTCGGCTGCGCTCTCTCGAAAAAACCAGAGTAGAATTCCATGCTCTTCAATATCACCACGGCCCTACGGGAAGGCGTGGTTGGATGGGATACGTTCACCCAGGGTTCTCCGCCGCGGCGGACCGCGGCGGACTTCACCCTAGGCTACTTTCGTATTCTCCCTACGGGAGAGTGGGCGGCGCTCTCACTCAAGAGTCGCACTCTTTCAAGAACAGTTGAGCGGATTTTCATCCTCATGGGTGGGCCGCAGGCCCATAGAGAACTCAGGGTCAGGCTTTCGCCGCGTCTTTTGCGGCTAAGGCGGGGCACCTACAGTTTTTTGTTTTCTTTATTGCCTATTGGAGAGATCGACACGCCGGCTCTCTCAGGTCTTGCGCTCCGCGGCGATAGACCCGGTAGACAGCGAACTCCGCTCTAGTGGAAAAGCCCCAGCAGCCAGCAGACCAGCAGGATCAACAGAATAGTGCCAAAACCTATGCCTCCGCCTCCGGCGTATCCCCAACGGTTGTAGCCGTAGTATCCGCCGCCCCCGCCGAAAACCAGCACGAGAACAATAATCAGAACGATGATGAGCATTATTAGATCTCCTTCACTCCAGGCTTGAACTCCAAGGTTATGCTGCCGGTTTGAGCGCGCGCGTGTCTTTCCTTCGGCGAGGTTACGGCAGAACGTGCGGCTTAATCTGTTATGGACTGCGGCTCGGTCTTGGCAATCTCTTCCGTATACTTGACGGCTACGACGGAGTCACACAGAGCCTTCCTGGCCAGCTCCTGGGCCGATGAGTGATCGCCTGTGCTGTGCGAGTGGGCAGCGGCTGTGTGCGCGTACGCAGCCTTCATGTGTAAATCCGATACGAGGGCATCTTTGCTCTCTGTCATGGTCTTCTCCACTATTCTGCAAGCGCCTGTGTTTCGCGCAGAACGCCCGCGACCCTGCAAATTGGAGTCTCCCACTCGCCAATTCACCACGCTGTGCAATTTGATACACCACAAGCGGCCGGGGCAGATCAACCGTCTCTCAGAGCTGATACCTTACCCGTTTCTCAGTGCATTCCGCCGGCGGGAGCCTGGCCGGGCTTGTTTTTACTGAGCAGGAAGGAGAGCGCGACCAGGCCGACGGACATCCAGGAGAGCTCCATGTAGACATCCTGATAGCCCTGCACCTGGGCCTGGCGGTTGAGCTGGTTGTAGATGGAGGCCAGGGCCATGCCTTTGCCGTTGGCCGAGCCGAAGTGGCTGCCGAAGAAGCCGGCGAGGGCCTGAGTTTGCTGCTGGAAGGCGATGGAGGCGGAGGTCATGGTGTTTTGCAGGTGCTGCTGGTGCCATATGGCGCGGTTGGTGACCTGTGCGTTGGTGACGGCGATGAGGATGCTTCCGCCGATGTTGCGGGAGAAATTGATGAGGCCGGCGACCTGGTTGCTCTGCTCCCTGGGCATGCCGACATAGGCGGCGGTGGTGATGGAGATGAAGCAGAAGGGGACGGGCATCATCTGGATGACGCGCAACCAGGAGGCGGCGGAGAAACTCATGTCGAGCTTGGTGGCGTGGGCGGCAAAGCGAAAGGTGAGGATAAAGAGGGTGAAGCCGGCCATCGCCAGCCAGCGGGCGGCAATTTTGCCGGTGGCATAGCCGGCAATGGGCATGGCCACCAGCACCGCGATGCCGCCTGCGGTGAGCGCCATGCCGGCGGTGGTGGCGTTGTAGCCGAGTAGTTGCTGCATGAACTGGGGCTGGAGGACGGTGTTGGCGTTAAGAACTCCGCCCACCAGGGCCATGAGGAAGCAACAGATGGCAAAGTTTTTGAAGCGGAAAAGCTTGAGATTGATGAGCGGACTTTTCTGGCGCCACTCCCAGACGCAGAGGGCGACCATGCCGAAGATAAAGAGGAAGGCGAAGAAGCGGATGAAGCCCGAGGCGAACCAGTCGTTCTCCTCGCCTTTGTCGAGCATGATCTGCAGGCCGCCCATGGCGACGGTGAGGAAGCCGAGGCCGAGATAGTCCATGTGGCGCAGACGGGAGAAGTCGCCTTTGATCCATGGCGGATCGTCGACCAGGCGGTTGACCAGGATGAAGGCCAGGATGCCGACCGGGATGTTGATGAAGAAGATCCAGCGCCAGGAGTAGTTGTCGGTGATGAAGCCGCCGAGTGTGGGACCGATAGAGGGAGCGAGGACGGCGACCAGACCGTAGAGGGCAAAGGCCTGGCCGCGCTTTTGGGGCTCGAAGGAGTCGGCCATGATGGCCTGGGCCATGGGCTGCATACCTCCGCCGCCAAAGCCCTGGATGATGCGGCAGATGAGCAGGATGGGCAGGGAAGGCGCAGAGCCGCACAGGAAGCTGGCCACGGTGAAGACAACAATGCAGAAGACGAAGAAGTTGCGGCGTCCCATCAGGCTGGAGGCCCAGCCGCCCAGGGGAAGCACGATGGCGTTGGCGACCAGGTAGCTGGTGAGGACCCAGGTTCCCTCGTCGGTGCTGGCGCCGAGCGAGCCGGCGATGTGGGGCAGGGCCACGTTGGCGATGGAGGTGTCAAGCACCTCCATGAAGGCCGCCAGGGCCACGGTCACGGCGATGAGCCAGGGGTTGACGCGGGGCTTCCAGCGCGAGGTCAGGCCGGGTTGCGGATAGTCGAGGGTTGTTCCGGCGCCGGCGGGGTCCGGCGATGCGGGATCGAACTCGGACAAAAGTTTTCTCCTCTACTGGGTCTTGTTTCTTGCTGGCCGGGAAGTTCGGCGTGGGGTGTGTTCGATCAAAGCTCAAGAGATCGGCACACTTGTAAGTAGATTCGCTTTGGGGCGTTGGGGTTCATCTATTGAGGTGCGGGATGGTCTCCTGTTGCGGGACGGAAGACGGAATCGGCTGGGGTCGGAGGGGTAAATCGCCCTGTGCGGCTGCGGTAGCGCGGTCTTCGGCGGCCTCGGATTTCCGGTGGCGGCGCACCTGCCAAACGGCGAAGCAGACCGTGCCCACCAGCAGTGCCAGGAAGAGATAAAGCAGCGGAGAGGACCACTTCTGGAGGGTTGTGGCAAACAGGCGGACCACGGCGCGTCCGTAGACCACGCCGAGCCAGGCGACGAAGGTGTAGCGCAGGGTGCGCGCCGCGCCGAAGACGACCAGAAAGCGGTTGCGCGGGACGCCCAGCGCGCCGGAAGCGAGCGCAAACGGCAGCAGCGGAATGGGTGGTGGAAGCACAGCGGGAAGAAAGACCGCGAGGATGGGATGGTGCTCGACCCACAGGAGGATGCGGGCAAGAAAGCGCGCCGGGACGTAGCGGCGCAGCGCCGCTTCGCCCCCTTTACGGCCGATGTGCCAGGTAGTGTATCCGCCCAGGATGCTGCCAACGATGGCACAGGGAGCCAGTACCCAGGGATCTCCGTTGTGCGCCACCAGCAACAGCAGCAGCAGGTCGGTGCTGCCGGGGATGGGTAGAGGGATAACCGAGGAGTCGATTATCGCAACAGCGAAAAGGCCCAGCGCTCCCAGGTGCGTAAGCCAGCGCGGCGCGAGCGTGTGGGACGCGCGAGGGGCAGTGATTTTATGCGGCGATGGGACAAAGATGCTCACAGGAGTAGAGGGCGTGTATTACGATCGGCAGGCCGACCAACGATTCTTAGAGTTTACATGCGGGTGGTCGGTGCAGGCTGGCCAGTGCGGTTACAGATCGCGGAACGGAAAAGCAATATAAGCTAGGTGCAGGGTATGCAACCTCTTCCCCCAAAGCTGTCAAGGCGCGGCATGGAGGCTTTTGCCTCACGCGATTTCAGGCGGTACCAGTTGGCGCGCGCGGCGGTCATTCTGGGCGCCGAGGCTCAATCGGTGGCGGTTGCCTGGCAGGTATATTCCATCACGCACCGGGCGCTGGACCTGGGCTATACGGGGCTGGCGCTGTTTCTGCCCGGACTGCTTTTTATGCTGCCGGCCGGCCACGCGGCCGATCGCTTCGACCGGCGGCAGGTGATCCTGGTCTGCTATGGACTGCAAGTCTTGTGCACTACTGTGCTGCTGCTGCTTAGCCGCATGAGTTTGCACGGGGTCTATCCAATTTATGCGGTGCTGTTCTGCGTAGGGACGGCGCGCGCGTTTTCTGGGCCGGCCGGCGCGGCACTGGTTCCGCACCTGGTTCCCGAGGCGCACTTTGTGAATGCCGTGACCTGGGGCGGGGCTATCTTCCAGTTCGCCAACATCGCGGGACCGGCGATGGGCGGGCTGCTCTTCACCCTGCCGCTGGCTTACTTTTTACGCGATATGGCGTTGCAGGGTGCGGGCATTGTTTATCTCTTTACCCTGGGCACACTGGTCTGGTTTCTGGCGCTGATCTTCAGCCTGCACGTGAGGCCGGGCCGCATGGAGCACCGGGCCGCTTCGATCAAGGTGGTTCTGGCCGGCTTCCAATATATGCGCCGCTCGTCGCTGCTGCTGGGGGCGACTACGCTGGACCTGTTTGTGGTGCTGCTGGGCGGGGCCACGGCGCTGATGCCGATCTTTGCCCACGACATTCTGCACCAGGGACCGCGAGGACTGGGTCTGCTGCGGGCTGCCCCGGCGGCCGGGGCGCTGGTTGTGTCGCTGCTGATGACGCGGTTTCCATTCCGCAGGCGCGCCGGAGTGCGCCTGTTCGTCAGCGTGGCTCTCTTTGGGGCGGCCACGGTGGTCTTCGGACTCTCGCACAGCCTGTGGCTCTCGCTGGCCGCGCTGGCGCTGGCCGGGGCAGCCGACATGATCAGCGTGGTTATCCGCGCCTCGGTGCTGCAACTGGGCACGCCGCCGGAGATGCGCGGACGGGTGAGCGCCGTGAATGCGCTGTTCGTTGGCGCATCCAACGAGCTGGGAGAGTTTGAGAGCGGGTTGACGGCGCAGTGGTGGGGCGCGGTGCGGGCTACGGTGGTGGGCGGGGTGGGCGCGCTGGCCGTGGCGGGGCTGTGGGCGGCGCTGTTCCCCGGTTTGCGCCGCGCCGATGAGCTGAGCGTCGAAGCGCTGCGGCCGCAGGGTGCGCCGACGGGCAGTGCGGCCGGCGGGTAGTTCGAGGTTTCCCACCCTTGCGACAGGAAAAAGTCGCAAGGATGGGGCACGGAATTTTTGTGGGTTTCTGTCCATTTCGCGGGGTTCAGTAATTCGAATCAAGATGGGACAGCCGGGCGGTTGTTTCCGGCAACAGATCGAGGCATTTCTCATGGTTGGCGCCCGCGGCTTAGAAGGTGATGCGGGCGGCGAGTTCGAGGCTGCGGGGGCCGGCGCCTTCAGCGGTTTGCAAAGCGGTGATGGATCCGAAGCCCGGCGAGTCGACCTGCATATTGGGGGGTTCGTAGTTGCGGTGATTGAAGACGTTGGCGGCTTCGACGCCGAGCTGGAACTTGCTCTGCTGATAGAGGGCAAAGTTCTTCATCAGGGAGAGGGAGAAGTTGGCCGTGCCAGGACCGACGACGCCGCCGACGGGAGCGTTGCCGAAGCGGCCGATGCCGATGCCGGCGGTTTCGAGGTTGAGGTAGGGGAATGCGGCGGGATTCAGCCATTGCGCGGTGGTGCGATGGGGCGCGTAGAGCGAAACGCCGGTCAACTGATCGGGGCGGGTTTGGCCGACGGTGGTGAGAATGTTGGTGTTGGCGGGATCGACGGTGTCCTCGTAGGGGGTGAGGAACGGGCCGCTCTGGAGGATGGTTACGCCGCCCAGTTGCCAGCCGCCTGCCAGCCGGTTCATGGCAGAGCCGGAACTGAGCCAGCGCTGGCCGTGGCCGAAGGGCAAGTCGTAAAGATAAGTGACCAGGAAGCGGTGGGCGCGATCGTAGATGACGTTGCCGTAGTCGTGACCGGGATGGAAGCGGTCGGTGAGGAAGCTGCCGCCGGCGACGGCGAAGGCGTTGGGCGTGGCGCCGCCGGCGTTGGAGAGGTCGCGCGTGAAGGTGTAACTGGCGTCGAAGGTGAGCGGCTTGCCGCTGTGGCGGGATACCTCGACAGTGCCGCTCGAATAGTTGCTCTCGGCGGCATTCACGACGCTCTGGATGATGGCCCAGCAGGGATAAGGGCGGTGATCGGAGACCAGCGTCCCGCCGTCGGAGATGCAGGCGCCGCTGGCCGGGGGCGCGGGATCGGTGTTGGAGTAGCCGATGGAGTTGGCCGACACCTGGTTGAGGTCGACCATGGCCTCAAGGTTCTGGCCGTGGCTGCCGGTGTAAGAGAGGCGCACTCCGATGCTGTGGCCCAGGTCCTGCTCGACGGTCAGGTTCCACTGCTGCACAGAGGGGTCCTTGTATTGGATGGGGAAGGCGTAGTCGAAGTCGGCGGTTCCAGTGGAGCTGCCGGCGGAGGTGTTGAAGGGATTGGGGAAGGAAAGCAAAGGGGTAACGCCGTCGGAGGCGTAGTCCTGGTTGTAGGTGGCGAGGAAGCTGGAATGGACTGCCCAGCCGGAGACCAGCAAGAAGCCGAGCGGGGTTTCAATGAAGCGTCCCCAGCCGCCGCGGAGAACAGTCCTGTCGCCACCGAAAGGGCGCCAGGCAAAGCCGATGCGCGGACCCCAATCTGTCTTGTCGGTATAGCGCAAAGTCTCAGGAATGCCGGCCTGCGCGGCGGTGAGGATGGGCGTGGGCGCGATGGCGTTCTCAAAAGCTGTGGACGCGAAGGACTCGGCCTGGGCGTTGGGGACCACGACCGCGCCCTGAACAATTGAGCCGGTGGTGGTTCCGGGGCCGTCATAGCCGGGATCAAAGGCGGCGCTGTTGGAGTGAATGTCGTGGATGGGCGGGTGCAGCTCGTAGCGCAGTCCCAGATTCAAAGTGAGGCTGGGGGTAACCTTCCAATCGTCCTGGCCAAAGACGGCGTAGGAGTAACCGAGGCCATTCATGGTTGGATTGTTGGTGGAGCTGACCTCGGTGTAGTCCGGAAAGCCTAGTAAAAATGCAGTGTAAGGGTCGCCAATGGCCATGCCCACATCGGAGGAGCCGTTGAAGACATACCAGCCGGAGCGGTAGTTGCCGTAGACGTTATCGTCGTGGTCGGTGAGGCGCCTGAAGTCGGCGCCAAATTTGAAGGAATGTTTACCGTGGGTCCAGGTGACGTTGTCCAGCGCCTGAATAGTCTGGCCACGCTGCGTGCCGGGGTTGCCCGCGCCGGTGGACATGAAGCCGTTGATGAGCACCTGCGGAGCTTCAGACCAATCGACGTCCGGCTGAGGGACGTTGAGTCCGGTCTCGTTAAGGAGCGACGTGGTGGAGTAGCTCTGCGTCTCAGAGGTGTGCTGAGCGTTGAACCCGCCGCGGAATTCGTTGAGCAGCCTGGGGGAGAAGACGTAGTTGTGGGCGAAGGTGAGGCCCTCGTCGATCTCGGGTGTGTTGTAGCCGCCTTGCAGGGGACTGCCGGCCTCAGCGCAATAGGTGAAGGTGCAGGCAGGCAAAGGCGCGGTGACGACCTGGCGGTTCTTGTAGGAGAAGCGGGCGAAGAGCGATTGCTTGCTGGAGATGTTCTTGTCGAGGCGCACATCGCCCTGGTTGGCGGAGATGGGCGAGGGAAAGTTGATCTGATAGTTATTGGCGTAGGAGCCGGGCACGCCGTAGTTGGGCATGGGCATCAGGTACTGGAGCAGGTTGGCGGAGATGGCGCTTACGGGGACGTTGGCAGGATTAAGAGGCGTGACCCCATCCAGCTCATAAATGGCCGTGACGCCCTGTCCGGCAAGATAGGCGGTGAGATTGCCGTTGCGCATATCGGTGGAGGGCACGCTGAGCAGCAGGGGCGTCTGGCGAGGCAGGCGCAGGGCTTCAAAGCTGATGAAAAAGAAAGCCGGGTTCTCGGTCTGATAGAGGCGGGAAACCTTCAGCGGGCCGCCCAATGTGCCGCCGAAGTCGTTCATCTCGATCCTGGGCTTGGAGAGCGCGAAGGTGTTGTTGGAGTTCAGCGCCGTGTTTTCAAGGTACTCAAAGACCCCGCCGTGGAAGTGGTTGGTTCCCGCTTTGGAGACGGTAGTGATGTCGGCCACACCACTGAACTCGGCGTTGTTGTTGGACTCCGAGACGCGAATCTCCTCGATCGAGTTGAAGGAGGGGAACATCTCGTTGACGGGGCCTGAGTACTCGACGCCGACCGAGGAAATTCCGTCGATGGTGACGCTGAGCAGCGCCGCCGTAGTCCCCATGACGGCCAGGTTGCCGCTATCGTCAGTCTGCACGCCGGCCTCGGTAGTAAGCGTGGAGATGGGGCTGGTGGAGCCGGTGGATCGGGAGTAGATGGCCACCGGAAGCTCGACCAGTTCATCGCCGATCTTGGTTTCGGCCAGATTGGAGACATCGGTGGTAATGACGGGCGCGGGATCGTCAATTACGATAACGGTCTGGGTTTCGGAGCCCGGCTTCAGGGTTGCGTCCATGCGCCGTGTGTCGCGCGCCGTGAGCGCGATCTCAGGCAGCGATTCCTTTTCAAAGCCTGGCGCCGTAAAGGCGAGCGCATAGACGCCCACGTCGATGTTCTTGAAGGCGTAGTTTCCACTGGTGTCGGTCGCCATGGTTCTCGTGGCCGTGGTGCCGGTATTGACCAGCGTTACCTGCACGCCGGGTACCAGCGCCCCGCTCGAGTCGCGCACCGTGCCCAAAATGGTGCCGAAGGTTGATTGGGCCGGCAACCGGCCTCCGGCCAGCGCAACCAGACAACAGGCCAGGAGCAGCCGCAGAGCGACCCGGCGGCGCAGGCTGACCGGGGAACAAAAACCACGCATTAGGGCGCCTTTCAATGAAAATTCGCGCGAGAAGCGCTGTTTGTTCGCCTGTAATTTGTTATTCATTTTAATGTAGCGCCTGCGGCAGGGATGGGACGGCTTTTTTTGACAAAAAAATGCGTGCCCGGCGGCAGCGGACCGTCGGTGTGGAAAACCGGGCGGTTCCGGTTGACTTTCCAAGGCGCTCGATTTGGCAGGATGCGCTCTTCCCTGCGCCCGTTCTTTCGGCCGAGCCGGCTTATTTGCACTACCCCGGCCGGAAGTGTTTCAATCGGATTATTGAAACAGGGGTGCTCCACGGAGTGGGGCTGAGAAATACCCTAGAACCCGATCCGGATAATACCGGCGTGGGAAGCTTTCGAAGCCGAACGGCCTTCTTCCTCGAATCGCAGCGTGAGTTCTCTTGTTTCATGCAGTTGGAAACAAGAGGAGACCATGCTCGTGTCCGCAGCCGCTTTCACGGCCCGTATCCCATCTCGATCTTTCGCGGCTCGCGGCTCTCTGGTTAAAGCGTTCATGCTGGTCTTCTGTGTATGCGCTTCGCCTGGCGCATTTGCGCAAAGCCCGGCGCCGGCAGGCACAGCTCAGGCGCCCGCGAGCCCTCCGCCGGCGTCCGGCAAATCGGATTCGGCCGCAACCGCGCAGCAGGTGCCACGCGTGACCACCACGGTCGTGGTCCACGGCGAAGTGAAGGACGATTATCTTCCCGACACTGTGACTGTGGGTACTCTGGAGGGCGCGGCGCTGAAGGATACGCCGCTTTCGGCAACCGTGGTGACGCGCGACTTGTTGAACGACCAGGTCTCGCGCCTGCTCTCCGACGTGGTGAAGAACGACGCCTCCGTCGGTGACGATTATGTGCCGGTGGGCTATTACGGCGACTACATGATTCGCGGCTTTCCCATTGATCTGGCCACCGGACTCGAGGTCAACGGCATGACCATCGCCGGCGAGCAGGATGTGCCTCTCGAAAACAAGCAGAGCGTCGAGTTTCTCAAGGGCATTGCCGGGGTGGAGAGCGGAGTCGCCTCGGCGGGTGGGCTGATCGACTACGTGACTAAGCGGCCGGCGATGGTGAAGGCTGTCGATCTGGCCACCGATCAGCGCGGGACCGCGTACGGCGCCGTCGATCTGGGCCGGTTCTTCGGTAAGAACAAGCAGGTTGGCGCGCGTCTGAATCTGGCCGGCGAAAAGATCGAGAGTTACATGAACGATACCAATGGCTGGCGCGCGATGGGCGCGGGCGCGGCCGACTGGAAGATAAGCCCGAAGGCGATTTTGAAGGGCGACTTCGAGTACCAGCACAAGGTGGAGCGTGATGGGAGCGGCTATCAGTTGCTGGGCGGCACGACGGTGCCGGATATCAACAGAATATATCCGTCGACGATGCTGGGCGACCAACCGTGGGGTCCGCCCGACACATACGACACATTCAATACCGGCGCGCGGCTGGACTACAATCTGCCGCGAAACTGGGCGGCCTTTGCCGTGGCCAGCTTCAGCCATTCGCTCATCCAAGATAACGTGATTTACGCGTACGGCTCGTCTCTCGATGCCAGCGGGAATGCCGATTGCCCCGGCGCGCCCAACGCGCCCGCTTACTTCTTCTGCCCGGACGGAACATACGGCATCTACGACTACCGCGACCCCGGCGAACTGCGCATCGACGCCGAGTCCGAGGCTATGTTGATCGGCCACGTCAAAACCGGCGCCATCACACAGGATTTGGCGGTTGGGGGCGAGCTCTTTCTTCGCAGCGTGCAACAGCCCGGCGCGCCGTCCGCGAATGCGCCCGCCACTGTGCAGGACGGCGCGGTGTACACCTACATCGGCTCGGAGAACATCTATCAACCCATCACGCCAATTCCCATCGAGAGTCCGCTCGAATCCGCCGGCCCGCGCGCGCTGTGGGAAGACAGTCATCAATCTGCCGCGGTGATGCAGGACCGGATTCATCTCCCCGGCCGCATTCAACTGATCGCTGGCGGCCGATTCGATTCCCTGCGCGACAACAACTACTCCCTCAGCGCTACCAGCCCAAGCACACCACCCACCATCACGGATAAGCTCCTCTGGCTGCCGCAATACGCGGTCACCTTCAACCTGGTCGAGAACCTTACTCTCTACAGCAACTACGGCGTGCTGCTCTCGCTGGGTCCGCAAGGACCGTGGTGGGTGGATAACGCAAACCAGTTTCTCGCGCCCTTTTTTACTCGCCAGGCCGAAGTTGGGGCAAAGTACGTGCCGGGCCAGCGTATTCTGTTGACTGCCGCGTTCTACCATATGCGCGCGCCCTTCATTTATCCCAAAGTAATTCAGGCTCCCGACAGTTTTTGCACGGCAAGTGAGTTTAGCGGGCCCGGCACTCTCTGCTTTGAATCCGAGGGCCGCGAGACCCACGACGGCGTGGAGCTGAACGCGGAAGGCAAAGCCACGAACTGGCTGCGGCTCACCGCATCGGCGGCGGCCATGAATGCAATCTCCGACGACACAGGCACTCCGGCTTTCGACTCGAAGCAGGTGATCAACGTGCCGCATCTGCACACAACTTTGTTTGCGGATCTGACACTACCCCACGCGCGCGGACTGCACCTGATGCCCGGTTGGATCTACACAAGCCGTAAGGAAGCTACGCGCGACGATCAAGTAAGCGTGCCCTGCTACAACCTCTTCAACCTGGGCGTGCGCTACACGCCCGGCGGCGAGCAGGGCCGCGTGACCTTCAGGCTGTATGCCAACAACATCACCGACAAACGCTACTGGAGCGACACCGGCGCCAGTTACGGCGATACGTTCATCTGGCTGGGCGCGCCTACCACATTGCGGCTCTCAGCGCATTACACTTTTTAGAAGCGTGAGCCACAAGGATGGGCACGAATTTGCTTTGAAAGGGCACGGCTTTAGCCGTGCCGTAGAACGACCGGAACAGATCGAGGCTTTAGCCGCCGAGGGAATGAAACTTGTCGAAATAACTTTCCCTCGGGGGCTGAAGCCCAGGAGTTTATTTGCACAATCGGGCGGCGCGGCTGAAGCCACACCCTTTCAAAACAAAGGATGCGTTAGCAATGAGCGCAACAAGCAAAGCGCACGGCATGGACGGCAGGCTGGTGGAACCCGACTGGGCGCCGCTGACGCTCGACGAGGTGCGCGTATTGCTTGGGCAGTTTTCCAGCTGTGGCGAGCCGATTGAGATTTTATCGGTGAGCCCGCGGCCTTTCTCGGCGGCCAGTGTGGTGGCTACGTCAAGCGGGAGGGTCTTCGTCAAGCGCCATCATCGTACGGTACGCGATCGAGAGGGATTGCTGGAGGAGCACCGCTTCCTGAATCATCTGTTTGCGCATGGAACACCAGTACCGCGCGTGTTTGCCGCCGCGTCCGGCGAGACTGCAATCGCGATGGGCGAATGGACTTACGAGGTGCATGATGCGCCAGAGGGCGTGGACCTTTATGAAGATGCGCTCTCCTGGACGCCGTTCCGCACCGTGGCGCACGCGCGCTCCGCGGGCCAGGCACTGGCGCGGCTGCATCTGGCTTCGCAGGGGTTTGCCGCGCCGCGCCGGAAGCCTCGCCCGCTGGTGGCCAGCTTCACCATTTTTGCCGCGCAGGATCCAGGCGCAGAACTGGAAAGCTATCTGGCCGCGCGTCCTGCATTGGCCGTGGATGCAGCTGTGCGCGATCTCTGCGAACAGGCGCTCGACCTGCTTGCGCCGTATCATGCAGAGCTGCTGCCGCTCAAGCCCGCACTCGCGCCGTTGTGGACGCACAACGATCTGCATGCCTCCAATCTATTTTGGAGCGATGCGGGCGACGATGCGCGGGCCACTGCGATCATCGATTTCGGCCTGGCCGATCGCACCAACGCGGTGCACGACCTGGCCCACGCGATCGAGCGCAACATTGTGGAGTGGCTTGCGCTTGTGGAGGACCCGGCACACCCAGAGAATGTGCCCTTGCATCTGGACCATCTTCACGCATTGCTTGCCAGCTATGAGTCCGTGCGTCCTCTTGCAGAGGAAGAGGCCGCGGCGCTCGTGCCGATGACGGCGCTGTGCCACGCGGAGTTTGCGCTGAGCGAGACGGACTATTTTCTAGGCGTGCTGCACTCGAAAGAGAAGGCGTTGATGGCCAGCGATGGCTGGCTGGTGGGACATGCGCGCTGGTTCCGTGGCGTGGGCGGAAAAAAGCTGCTGGATGCGATTGGCCTATGGGTTGAAACGCGCAATCGGCGCCCTGATGGAGTTCAGCAACCATGAGTTGGATTGCAATTGCGAATTACTTCTCAGCGAACTGGCTGGAGATCGCGGGCACCGTCACCACGGTGCTGGGCATCTGGCTTACCACGCGCCGACTTCTCATCTGCTGGCCGGTGGTGCTGGCCGCGGACGTAATCTACCTGATTGTCTTTTATCGCGCGCGGCTGTTCTCCGATGCGCTGCTGCAACTTTTCTTTGTGGTCTTTACGCTATACGGTTGGTGGCACTGGTGGCGGGGCGTGCGCCAGGAGGGCGAGGTGCGCGTGGTACCACTGAGCGTGCGGGGATGGCTCGCGGGGATGACCGCGGGCGCTGCGGGCGCTGTGCTGCTGGGTTGGTTGATGGCGCGCATCGGCGCGGCGCTGCCCCACCTGGATGCCACGCTGACCAGCTATAGTCTGGTGGCAAGTTGGTGGCAGGCACGCAAACACACGGCCAACTGGTGGGTCTGGATCGCGGTGGACGTGGTCTACATCGGCGAGTATCTCTACAAGGACCTGAGGCCCACGGCCGCGCTCTATGCAGGACTGGTTGCGCTGGCCGCGCTGGGGTTGCGCGATTGGCGGCGCGCGGCGGCGAACGTTTAAATTGCGGCCTGCACGACATTTTGCAGAGGTTCGCCGTCGATATAGCGACGCAGCTCGCCTGCCGCCGTTTGCAGCGAGCGGGGCGCAAACTGCGGGCTCGATCCGGCTACGTGAGGCGTGAGCAGCAGGTTGGGGCAGCTCCACAACGGATGCCCTTCAGGCAGCGGCTCGGGGTCGGTAACGTCCAATGCGGCGCGAATGCGGCCCGATTGAAGCGCCTCGGCCAGCGCGTTCGTATCCACAATCGGTCCTCGCGCGGCATTGACCAGCAACGCGCCCTGCTGCATCAGGGCAAGCTGGCGCGGTCCGATCAGCCCTTGCGTCTCCGCGGTGGAGGGCAGAATCAGCACCACCACCTGCGCCCGCGGCAGGAGGCTGTTCAGGTCGTCCACGGCATGGACCTGGGGTTCGGTGCGCGCGCTGCGAGCCACGCGCAACATCTCTACATGGAACGGCGCGAGCATGCGCTCGATCTCCTTGCTGATGGCGCCGTAACCCACCAGGAGGACCGTCTTGCCGGTCAGTTCCTCCAGCATGACGGGCGGATACAGCGGGCGATTGTCTCCGGTGAGGTCGGCGTAATGCGCGCTGGCCTCAAAACGGCGCTTCCACTGGCCGGCGCGCTGAACATCGAGATAAAACGGAAAGTACTTCAGCATGGCCAGGATCGCGCCCACGGTCCATTCCGCGGTGGAAATGTTATGGGAGCCATGGGCGTTGCATATGGTCACGTGCGGTCCCACCGTGCTGGGAATCCACTCCGTACCGGCCATGAGAGAGAGCACGAGGCGCACGCCGCGCAGATGCGCCCAAATTTTTATCGCTTTCGTGGAGTAAGGATCGGGAATCCAGACGTCGATATCGACGTCATGGTCCAATCCATCAGCCAGCGGAATGAGCTCGATTCCCTGAGGAAAATCGCTGAACAACTCCGCTGCCAGGACTGCCGGGTATCCGACTCGCATCATGACAAACCTATCTTGCTTCCATGCGACACGCACGACCGAGGCTCAATATTTATTGTGGAAGAACCTTGAGTTCAGGTCCGGCCAGAACTCCTTGATGAGGTCCGAAACTCCGTCCAGACCCACCTGCGCCACCCAGCGCTGCCCGGTCTTGGTCCACGAGCGTACCGGGCTGGGATAGTAGAGGTTCGAGATGCCCGCAGCCGTGCCGTTGCCCACAATCTCAGAAAAATTCGGGGCCATCCTCCCGCGATCGGTACGGTTCCAGAAGAGCCGGGAAATGGAATATCCTGAGCGCTTGAAAATCCCGCCACGACCGAGCGTGTAGTAACGCGGATCCTCCTTTGTGGCGACGGGAAACAGAAACTCCGTCATCAGGTTGCCGTCGACAGTGTCGGCAAAGTTGTGCCAGTAGTAGCGGGCGTAGGCAGGCGCCCCGGTGTGAAACTCAGGATAAGAACCCTCGGCCTGTGCGACTCCGGCCAGAATGCCCACGTAAATAAAGTCTGAATAATCGAAACTGTCTTCCGCCATGAGCTTGAACTTTTCACGGGACGAGAGCGGGGGCAACTTCTGGTCTACGCTGACGGAGCGGAAGTTGGGAATGATTCCCAGGATTCGCCTGGTCTGCTGGCCTTCCTCACTTTGAGAGGCTGAGGCTGGCTGTGTGGGCGCTGTTTGGCTTTGCTGGGTGGGGAAAGGCGCGTCCGGCAATGCGGAAGTGGACCCCGCAGATGTGGATTCGGCCTGCGGCATAGCGGCAAGGGCAGTGAATGTCCCAACAGCCAATATGGAGAGGAAGAGAAGCGAGTGCCGGATCATGCGCATCTTTTACTCCACTGTTTTCTCAGTTCATGGGAAAAGAACCATGATTGAATAGAATAGCGTGCATATATTTAAGACGCTCAAACGGGGGAATAGGTGCAGTTAATTTGCCGTAGTCAAACAATACCGCCTGCCGGGAGGAACGCCGCTCAGAACAAAACGTGAGATGGGTCACTGCCGGATTGGCCGGATTCGGTGATCCTGAATACTGATGAGAACTCTGGATTGCGGATTTCATTTATGCGCCTGAAGGCAAACAAGACGTGGTCCCAGCAGCAGCTTGCGATCAAACTGCGCGTGGAGCAGAAGGAGAAGCCGGGGATTCTTTCCTCGGAACGCCAACGGCTGCTGATCCACGCAGCAAAGACCGCGCTGGCGGCCGCGCTTTGCTGGTGGCTGGCGCTGCGCTTCGGTCTGCATGACGGCTACTGGGGCGCGATCAGCGCCATCATCGTCCTGCAATCGAATTTCGGGTCCACGGTGAATGCCTCGCGCGATCGCATTCTGGGCACGGCGCTCGGCGCTCTGCTTGGCTTTTCGTTTTCCCTGTTTGGCACGCTTCCGTGGAACTATATCCTGGCCGTGCTCGCGGCGATCATCATCTGCGGCTTGCTGGGCCTCCACAGCAGTTCCCGGCTGGCAGGCGTCACCATCACCATAATCATGCTGGTGCAAAAGTCGGGTTCGCGCTGGAGCCTGGCGCTGGAACGCGTGGGCGAAGTTCTCCTGGGCATTGTGGTGGCTCTCGCCGTGACCACGCTGGTGCTGCCCGACCGCGCCCGGCTGCGGCTGCGCGACAACCTGGCGCAGGAGTTTCTGGTGCTGGGCGCCTTCTTCGAGGCGATTCTCGAGGGCTTTCGCGGCGCGCCCGCCGAGAACCTGCCCGCGCTGCGCGACGATGCGCTGGCTATGCTGCGGAGCAACAACCAACTGCTGGAGGCCGCGCGCAATGAGCCCTCAGGAGGACCGGGGTGGCGCGAGGGCCTGAGCATGCTCTCACAGTTTGGCCGCTCGCTTTTCGACGCTCTGGTGGCGCTGGAATTCTCAGTCAAAGACAGCCATCACGATCGGTTTGCACAGCAACTGGAACCGTCTCTTGGACAATTGGCCGTGGACATTCGCATCGGTTTCCGCCACGTGGCCAGTTGCATTCACGGATGGCGCTTCCACGTTCCGCCGCCAGGGCTGAATCTCGAAGAGGACATCGCCCAGCTCGAAGCCCAGATGACCGCGGCGCGGCCCAAGGGAATCCGGTTCTCTCAGTCTGAGATTCTGCGCGCCTATGCCGTACAACTCCATCTCAAGCAGATAGCGAGGCTGCTGAGGGCCTCGCGCATTGAGACCAGCCGCGCTATCGGGGAGATGCAACAATAGGGATTACGCGAAGAGTTTGCGACACGCCTCAAACCGCGAGCAGTTCCGTATAAACAGCCATGCCAACCACCGCATCGGCGCCCAACGCATCCAGCGCATCCACCTCCTGCTGCGAGCGAATGCCGCCAGCCACGATGAGCTGCCGCCGCGTGAGCTTGCGCAAGCGGGCGGCTGCCTCAATGGGAAAGCCTTGCATCAGGCCCTCGCCGTCCACATGCGTATAGAGAAACGCAGAGGCGTAGGGTTCGAGTTGCGGAATTGCTTCGTCGGGCGTGAGGGCGACTTGTGCCTTCCAGCCCTTCACGGCGATGCGACCGTTCTTGGTATCGATGCCGGCCACCACGCGCTCCGCGCCGACGCTGGCGGCCAATTCGGCGGCAAACTCAGTATTGACAGTGCCATTTTCAGAGAAGAGCGCAGAACCGATGATGACGCGCTTTGCGCCTGCATCGAGCACCTGCCGGGCGCGCTCGATGGAGTGGATGCCGCCGCCGGCCTGGACTGGCAGCCGCTTGGCAATCTGTGCGACCAATGCGGAGTTATCGCCCTGGCGCATGGCCGCGTCGAGGTCGATCAATTGAACAAGTGGAAACTTTGCAAATTTTTCGATCCAGTATTCAAAATCATCAAAGGCCAGGCGGAGTTTTTCGCCCTGCACAAGCTGAACAATTCGGCCGCTCAGCAGATCGATGGATGGAATCAGCATGGCAGCCTCACGGAGACGCCGGCTTTGGCCAGCTCTTCTTTGAGCGAACGCGCGCTCGATACGCCGAAGTGAAAGATGCTGGCGGCGAGCGCCGCATCGGCCTTGCCGCGCCCGAAGACATCGACAAAATGACCCACCGTTCCTGCGCCTCCCGAAGCGATCACAGGAATGCCGACCGCCTCGCTAACCGCCGCAGTCAGCTCGCAATCGAAACCGGTGCGCATTCCGTCGGAGTCCATTGAGGTGAGCAGAATCTCGCCTGCGCCACGGGCCTCGGCCTCGCGCGCCCACTCCACGACACGGCGGCCGGCCGGCTTGCGCCCGCCCTGTACAAAGACCTGCGCATCGCGGACGGGATCGGCGGCTTCGGGGTCGCGGCGGGCATCGATGGCTACAACGACGGCCTGCGCTCCGAAGCTGCGTCCGATGGCGTCAATCAGCGTTGGGTCGGCGAGCGCGGCGGAGTTCACGCTGACCTTGTCCGCGCCCGCCTCGAAGACTTGCGCGGCATCGTCGGCGGAGCGAATGCCGCCGCCTACGCAGAAGGGAACGAATAACTCAAGAGCGGTGCGGCGCACGGTGTCGAGCAGCGTCTGCCGCTCCTCGTGCGTCGCGGTAATGTCGAGCAGCACGATTTCGTCGGCCCCCTCGCGCGCATGACGCGCCGCCTGCGTAGCCGGATCGCCGGCGTCGATGAGGTCGACGAACTGCACGCCCTTCACCACTCGCCCACCATGCACATCGAGGCACGCGATGATTCGCTTGGTAATCATTCAGTTCCTTTCCCAGGAGAGAAAATTGCTGAGAATCTTCAGCCCGGTTGCGCCGGACTTCTCAGGATGAAACTGCACGCCCATCACATTGTCGCGTTCTACGGCTGACGCAAAGGGCTCGATGTAGTGCGTAATGGCTGCTGTATCGGCAGTTACTGGAGCTTTGTAGGAATGTGTGAAGTAGACAAACTCGCCCGGCTCAACGCCGGCCAGCAAGCGAGAGCCCTTGCGCACTTCGAGCGAATTCCAGCCGACATGCGGGATTTTTTCTTGGCCTTCGGAAAAGCGCGCGCAGGACTCTGGGAAGTGCGCGAGGCCGGGCTGGTTGGGGGCCTCGCTGGAACCGGAGTAAAGCCACTGCATGCCGACGCAGATGCCTAAGAAGGGGATGCCGCGGGCGATGGCGGCGCGAATAGCGGGGGTGAGGCCCGTTGCATCAAGGCGCTCAGTGGCCGCGAAGTGACCTACGCCGGGAAGGACGAGGCGCTCGGCGCTTTCGATGTGGGCAAGGCCGGCGTCTGTGACCTCAACTTCCGCACCGAGATGACGAAGCGCTTTGAGGACCGAGGTCAGATTGCCGGCTTTGTAGTCGATGACGGTTACTCGCATCACAACAGTCCTTTTGTCGAGGGCAGCATTTCGCCTAGTTGCTTGTCGCGGGAGCAGGCTACTCGCAACGCTCGCGCGAAGGCTTTGAAGATGGCCTCGATCTTGTGATGATTGGAGCGGCCGTACATGGTTTTGACGTGGACGTTGGCGCGCGCGCCGCGAGCAAAGCCCTCGAAGAAGTCAGTGACCAGTTCGGTTTGCAGGTCGCCGACGAGACGGGTGCGGACTTTGGTCTCGACAGCAAAAGCGGCGCGCCCGCTCAGGTCCACGGCGGCGATGGCGAGGGTTTCGTCCATGGGCATGATGAAATATCCGGCACGCAGAATGCCGCGCTTGTCGCCGAGAGCGCGGTCAAAGGCTTCGCCCAGAGCGATGCCGACGTCTTCAACAGTGTGATGCTGGTCAACGTCCAGATCGCCGTCGCACTTGAGTTCAAGATCGAAGGCGCCGTGCCTGGTGAACAGCTCCAGCATGTGATCGAAGAAACGGATGCCGGTCGAGATTTTGTATCGACCGCGGCCTTCGATTGTGAGGCGAATGGCGATGCGCGTCTCCGCGGTATTGCGCTCAACGATAGAAGTACGCGCGCTGGATTTGATGCCGGATTTCGCTTTTTTGCCTATTGTCATTGCGCTTTTCCTTTTTCGGGTTTCAAGGCAAATCTCAAAGCTGCGATAGACTCATTGAGAGCCACAACCGCTTGCCGCATCTGTTCTCGGGTTCCGATGGTGATGCGAACTCGTCCGTCGCAGCCCGGATCGCTGGAACGGTCACGCACCAGCACGCCGGCGGCGCGCATGAGGCGCACAAATTCCGCGTGCTGAGAACCGATCTCAACCAGGATAAAGTTCGCGCGGCTGGGCCAGCGGCGAACTCCGGCTTTATCGAGTGCGGCTTCGAACTCCTTGCGCGCCTCGAGTACTTCGCGCACGTACCAATCCAGATAGGCCGTATCTTCGAGCGCGGGCGGCAGACAGGCCAGCGCCAGTGAGTTCACGCTGTAGGGCGAAAGCACGCGCCGCACCCAGCGCATAAGCTCGACCTGACCGGCTAGCAAGCCGAGGCGCAAGCCGGCAAGGCCATAGGCCTTCGAAAAGGTTCTCGCCAAGATTAGATTAGGCACAGTTCCGATCAAATCGATTACTGATTCGCCGTAGAAGTGGAAGTACGCTTCGTCTACGAGAAGCACCGCTTGAGGTGCGCGGCGTGCAATTTCAACGAGTTGTTCGCGCGTGGCCACGGAGCCCGAAGGGCTGTTGGGATTGGCGATGGCGATGATTTTTGTGCGCTGAGTGATGGAGGCGAGAAGACGCTCATATGGAAAATGAAGATCGTCCGCAGCCTGAACCGGGACCACGCGTGCGTCGGTGGCCGATGCGTAGACTTCATACATCGTATAGGTGGGCACGGGCAGCAACAGTTCGTCGCCGGCTTCTAGAAAGGATTCGAAGAGTACATGAATGGCCTCATCCACGCCATTGGTAAGAGCTACCTGCTCCGCAGCCAGGCCGAGATGCGCGGCAACGATGGCCTCCACCGGCTGGCGCTCGGGGTAACGGGTGAGATCGCCGGCAGAGATGCGTGCCAGGACTTCGCGGACCTTCGGAGAGCAGGCGAGTGTGTTCTCGTTGAAGTCGAGCCGCATCGCATCGCGGCTGCCGAGGGGAGGGTGATACTCCTTCATTGCCTGCACGCGGGCGCGCGGGGTTGGGTAGGCCTGCGAAAAACATACCTCAGGGGCTAAAGCCCCCGCCGATTGAGCAGGCTTATTGTCAGGGCTAAAGCCCTGACCTACCAGCCCCGGATTTACCGTCCGACCTCCCGTCGAAGCGAGTTTTTTTGACGCCTGTTCAGCCACGGGTTCTCCTTCTTTGCAATCGGGTGCGAATGGACTCGGCGTGACCCACAAGCCCCTCGGCCTCGGCCAGCAATGCAGCCGTGGGACCAAGCGCGCGCAGCCCTTGTTCTGTGTACTCCTGCACCGTGATGAGCTTGACAAAGTCGTTGACGCTCAACCCGCCGCGCACGCGCGCCATGCCGCCCGTAGGCAGAGTGTGATTGGGTCCGGAGATGTAATCGCCCATGGGCTGCGCGGACCAGCGGCCCACAAAGACCGAGCCCGCGTTCCGCACCCATTCGAGATCGCCGGGCGCGTCCACGGTGAGGTGCTCGGCGGCAAGGCGATTGGTGATCTGGCGCGCTTCGTCCACGCTCGATGCAACAACGACCAGGCCGTTGCGATCGAGAGCCTGGCACGCGATGGGGTTGTTGCAGCTGCGCAGCTTTGCCTCGGCGATGACTTCATTGGCCAGATCGGGGCGCGTGGTGATGAAGATGGCCAACGCTTCGGGATCGTGCTCGGCCTGCGCCACAAGGTCACTGGCAATATCGGCCGCGTCGCCACACTCGCTTGTCACCACAATTTCAGTGGGTCCTGCGAGCATATCGATGGCGCAATCGAAGGCTACCAGGCGCTTGGCTGCGGTGACGTAGAGATTGCCCGGTCCTACAATTTTGTCTACGCGCTTGATGCTTGCGGTTCCGTAGGCAAGCGCGGCGACGGCGTGCGCGCCGCCCAGGCGATAAAACTCCGTGATGCCGAGTAGATGTGCGGCGGCAAGCGTCTCCGGCGCGGGCCTGGGCGAGACCACCACGATGCGCTCCACGCCCGCAACCTGCGCGGGAATGGCCGTCATGAGCAACGTGGAGGGCAGCGGGTGGCGGCCGCTGGGCACATAGCAACCCACCGATCCGAGCGGGCGCACAAGCTGGCCGGTGGTGAGACCGGTAACAGGAGATGCACTCCACGAGGCCGGCAGTTGGCGCTTAGCAAAGCCGCGAATCTGCTTAGCGGCCGTGGACAAAGCCTGGCGCAGCGCGGGGTCGATGGCCTCGAATGCCGCGGCCATCTCTTGCTGCGTGACGCGAAGAGTGGCTGGGCCTTGCAGGCCGTCGAATTGGGCCGCATAGCGCAGAAGGGCGCGGTCGCCTTTTTTGCGCACATCGGCCACGATGCGCTTGACGGCGGGCAGCACACAATCGAGTGCCGCACCGCCGCGCTGTTCGAGGGCGGCGAGGATCTCTGCCGTTTGTTTTGCGTCTCGCCCGGTAGTGCGAATGATCTTCATTCATTTCCTCTGGGCCGTTGGTTGAGGTTCGTGGTATCCCACCCTAGCGACAAAAACAAAGACGTCGCGAGGGTGGGGCACCCAGCATTGTTGGAGTCGTCAGCGCAAAATTCAAAAATGTCATAACTCGCCGCCGCAACTCATGTTGTTAAAGTACAACCTTGTTCAGCGGGTATTCCACGATGCCGGTTGCCCTGGCAGCTTTCAGGCGCGGAATCACGTCGCGGGCCACGCGCTCATCGACAATCGTGTTTACCGCGACCCACTCGGAGTTGCTCAACTGGGAGATGGTGGGCGAGTTCAACGCCGGCAGTACCGCGAGCACTGCTTCGAGGTCAGCGCGCTTGACGTTGAGCATGAGGCCCACCTGCGATTGGGCATCAATGGCGCCGCGCAGCATGAGGGCGATCTGATCGATCTTTTCGCGCTTCCACGCATCGGCCAGAGTGGCCTTGCCGGCGATGAGATGAGTCTCGCTCTCCATCACTGTGTCGATGATTTTGAGATGGTTGGCCTTGAGCGAGCTGCCTGTCTCCGTGACCTCGACGATGGCGTCGGCCAGCGTGGGCGGCTTCACTTCAGTGGCGCCCCAACTGAACTCGACCTTCACGTTCACACCCTTGGCGGCGAAGTAGCGCTTGCTAACTTCGACGAGTTCGGTGGCGACGATCTTGCCTTCGAGGTCTTCGGCCTTCTCAAATCCGCTGCCCTCGGGAACGGCCAGCACCCAGCGCACCTTGCGGCGGCTCTGCTTGGCATAGGTGAGCGTGGTGACGCTGGTTACGTCGAGTCCGCTCTCGACTACCCAGTCGATGCCGGTGAGTCCCGCATCAAGCACGCCGTGATCGACGTAGCGCGCCATCTCCTGGGCGCGAATCAACATGCACTCAATCTCGCTGTCGTCGATGGAGGGAAAGTAGGAGCGGCCGTCGGCGTAAATATTCCAACCGGCCCGCTTGAAGAGAGCGATGGTTGCATCCTGCAGGCTGCCCTTGGGGATGCCGAGTCTTAGTTTGTTAGCCACGGGTTTCCTCTTTCTTATTGCCGGCTTCCGGATTGGCAGCGCCAACGGGCAGCGGTTTGGTGAAGCAACTGACGGTGCCCTCGTGGCAGACCAGCCCGTCGCCCTCGACCACGACGCGAAACAGCAGCGTGTCGTTGTCGCAGTCGGTGGAGGCGGAGACGACGCGCAAGCGGTTGCCGCTGGTCTCGCCCTTCATCCACAGCTTCTGGCGGGTGCGGCTCCAGAAGGTGACGAAGCCGGTTTCCAGCGTTTTGGCATAGCTGAGGGGATTGAGAAAGCCCAGCATCAGCACCTCGCCCGTGCGCGCATCCTGCACAATGCCGGGCGCGAGGCCTTCCATCTTGTCGAAGTCGATTGTTGTGGTCATTTTTTCCTGGTCCTGGTTGAGATTTGTGGCGCGAAAAAGCCCGCTGGCATCAGTCGCCGGCGGGCTTCAGGGTTCTTTCGATCTCTCTGGCCGATTACTTCAGGCCATGGCAGTCCGCCGGCATGGATGTCCCATGATGATGGTGGTGGTGACCGTGATGGCGGTAGCTCTGCATCTGTATTGAAAGTAAGGGCAAACACCCCGCGGTGTCAAATGTTTTCCTTGCCGGGGGCGGAATGTTCTACCTGCGGACTCCGGCTCATGCGCCGGTCAAGATTTTATGCGCGATCTCAACGTTCTCTTTGATTTCGTCCTTATGCCTGGGGTACATGCCTACGTAGATGGCATCAATGGGCTTGATGCTTGAAAATGCGGTGCGGAAAGCCTGCTCTATGGCGTCGTCGGCGACGCGTCCGGCGGCCAGAATCTTGAATGCGAAGCAGGGCTTTGCGGTTTGCCGGATGGCCTTGTACATGCGCGCCGGATCGCTTTGCACGTAGATTTCGCCGGGCATTTCCATCAGCTCGCCGTTGAGAACCTGCCTCCATTCCGCTTCGGTTCGAGTGATCTGGTAGACGCAGCCGGAGTAAAAATCGACGTCCCAGCCCCTTTCTTCCACCAGTTCGATCACCTTGGGATTGTGCGTGCCCACGCCGACCATCACGCCCAGGTCGCGGACGCGCTTGCACCACTCCCTGACGACGGTATCCATCTTGCCATTGTGGTAGGCTTCGTCGACAACCATGCCGTGTCTTTGCAGCGCCAGCGGCTTGATAGTCTGAACCAGCGAGAGTGTGCCCGCATGGTCGAGATTTGAATCTCCGGCGATCAAGTACATCTTGCCGCCCTCGGCTACGAACCGCTCCCAGTCCTGCACGGCGCGCTCCGCACTGCCGGGCTCCGCGCCGTTCTGGCTGTAGTTGTACGCATTGATGCCGAAGGAGTTTGCACGATGCATGACGGCGCAGACTTCATCCTGCGTGTACCACGTTGTCATCGCTTTACTGAAGTTTTTGTTGAAATGGGCAAATCCGCAGAACTGGTTGTGGCCGAGAACCATGCGGCTGATCTCGACGCTGCCGAACTTGATTTTTGGAATCTGGATCTCCGCAGGCGCACCGGCGCTCTGCATTCCCTGGGCTCCCGCGGACGGGTTTTGGGCCTGGGAACCAACGACCGGCTCCGCTGCCAGCGCAGTTGCCGCACCGCCCATCATGCCCACCGCGAGGGCCGCGCTGGACTGTAAAAACTCCCGACGCGTATTGGACATAAAGGTTCCTTCTTTCCGCACCCGGCCGATGATTTTTCTCCCTCAAGCGCCGGTCAAAATGTTATGCACGATCTCGGCGTTCTCTTTGACTTCGTCCTTATTCCTGGGATACATGCCCACAAAAACGCCATCGTTCGGCTTGATGCTTGAAAATGCGGTGCGGAAAGCCTGCGCCACGCTGTCGTCGGCGATGCGTCCGGCGGCCAGAATCTTGAACGCGAAGCAGGTTTTTGCGGTTTGCCGCATGACCTTGTACATGCGCGCCGGATCGCTCTGCAGATAGATTTCGCGGGGCATTTCAAGCAACTGGCCGTTGAGGATCTGCTTCCACTCCTCCTCGGTTCTGGTGCGGTTGTAGACGCAGCCGGCGTAGAAATCGACGTCCCAGCCCTGCTCCTCCACCAGTTCGATCACCTCCGGCTTGTGCGTTCCCACGCCGACCAGCACGCCCATATCGCGGACCCGTTTGCACCACTCGCGGACGGTATCCATGGTGCGATTCCGGAAGGCAATGTCGACGACCTCGCCCTGCCTGTGCATGGCCAGCGGCTTGAGATCCTTTACCAGCGTGGCGGCATCGTCGGGGGCCGTAACCTGAACGATCAGGTGCATCTTGCCGCCCTCGGCCTGAAACCGCGCCAGGTCAGCCGGGGCGCGCTTCGCGTTGACGTAGTTGAGCGCATCAATCCCGAAGGCGTTCGCCCGGTGCATCACCTCGCAGACTTTATCCTGCGTGTACCAATCTCTCATCGCGTTACTGAAATTGTTGTTGTAATGGGCCCATCCATAGAGCGGGTTGACGCCGAGAACCATACGGCCGATCTCCGCGCTGCCGAACTTCATCTTCGGAATCTGGACCTCCGACGGCCCGGCGCTCGGCGTTCCGGCGGGCAGGTTCTGGGCCTGGGACCTCGCGGCCGGCTCCGCTGCCAGCTTAGTTGCCGCACCGCCCATCATGCCGACCGCGAGGGCCGCGCTGGACTGCAAGAATTCCCGACGCGTATTGGACATAAAGACACCTTCTTTCCATGGCCAGCCGAGACCGCCAACCTGGCGCACGGCTTTCTAGACGGACCATTGTAGCGCTCAATTTGCAGGAGTTCATGTGACAAGGGACACATCGACCTGGACCTGAAGCAGAGCGAATCTGAGCGCGATTTTGGGAGCAGTTTTTAGCAGGCAGGGGTGGTTCTGGGCGGCTTTGAGCCAGTTTGACCCTGCTTGCCGCCGGTACCGGAACAGGCAGACAATGGAGCCGTGCGAGCAGGAACGCGATTTACGGCAATAGCACTAGCAATCCTCTGCGCGTCCCTGACCGGGATAGCGCAGTACCAGGATCGGGACACTCGCGGCGTGCCCAAAACCTCGGCTACGGCTCCTCCGGCGGAGTTGCGCATCGACATCAATCACGCCAGCGTGGATGAGCTGCTGAAGGTTCCCGGCATGACGCCCAGTTGGGCCGGGCGCATTGTTCGCTTCCGGCCCTACCGCACCAAGGATGACCTTCTGGAGCGCGGCGTGGTAACCGGCGAGGTTTACGATCGCATCAAGGATTACGTCATCGCGCACCAGAAGGCGCAATGATTTAGAATCTCTTGCCTCGGCTGGCTGGGGCGTGAATCGGCCGGTCGAGGTTCACGGTATCCCACCCTTGCCACAAAAACAAAGACGTGGTAAGGATGGGGCACCCAGCAGTGACCTGATCGTCATGCCTCTGACGGTTGGGACGCAGTATTGTCACCGCGCTTGAGCAGCCTGCTCAAGATCACGTAGAGCACGGGAATGAAAAAAAGATTGAGCACCGTGGAGAGCAACATGCCGCCCACGATGGTGGTGCCCACGGAGCGGCGTCCCAGGGCGCCCGCGCCGGTGGCGAAGACCAGCGGAAGAACGCCGAGGATGAAGGCGAACGAGGTCATCAGGATCGGGCGCAGTCGCAACGCGCCGGCCTCGGCGGCGGCATCGGCGATGGAGCGGCCCTTGCGCCGCAACTGCTCGGCGAATTCGACGATCAGAATTGAGTTCTTCGCCGAGAGGCCGATGAGCATGACCAGGCCAATCTGGCAGTAGACATCGTTCGAAAGCCCGCGAAGGGCCACCAGGCCCAGCGCGCCGAGCACCGCCATGGGCACGGCCAGAAGAATGATGAAGGGCAGCGCGAAGCTCTCGTATTGGGCCGAGAGGGTGAGATAGACGACCAGAATTCCCAGGCCGAAGATGATCAGCGCCTTGCCGCTGGACTCGATCTCGTCCAGGGTCAATCCCGTCCACTGGTAAGCCATGCCCGGCATCATCACCTTCTTGGCCAGATCCTCCATCGCCGCGAGCCCCTGCCCGGAGCTGTAGCCGGGCGCGGGTGAGCCGTCAATCTCGACGGCGCGGAAGAGGTTGTAGTGGGTAATGACCGGCGGGCCGGAGCTTTCCACCACGGTGGTCAGGTTGTCCAGCGGGACCATCTGGCCGCTATCCGAGCGCACATAAAAGTTGTGCAGGTCCCTGGCCGTCATGCGGAAGGGCTGGTCGGCCTGCACGAACACGCGATAGGTGCGGTTGTTGAAGTCAAAGTCGTTGATGTATTCCGAGCCCATGAAGACGCCGAGCGTGTTGGTGATCTGGGAGAGCGAAATGTTCATCGCCTTGGCCTTTTCGCGGTCGATTGTGACCAGCACTTGGGGGTCGTTGGCCGAGTAGGTGGTGATCAGGCCGGTAAGGTCCTTGCGCTGGCGGCTCGCGCCCACAATCTGATGGGCGACCCGGTCCATGTCGCTGAGCGTGTTGCTTCCCTGGTCCTGGAGCATGAACTGAAAGCCGCCGTAGCTGCCCACGCCCGCCACCGCCGGGGGCTGGAAGATGGCCACCAGGCCGCCATCGGGAGCGAACATCAGGCTTTGCAATTTCGGCGAAAGATCGGCGACGATATCCGCGGTGGAGTGGCCTTTGCCGCGCCGCTGATCGCTGGGCCTGGTGGAGACAAACATCATGCCCGCATTGGAGGCGTTGCCTGCAAAGCTGAAGCCGATAATCGAGAACGAACCAGCAATATCAGGATTCGACTTGAGGATCAGGGTCGCGCGATCCGCCAGCGCACTGGTGTAGGCCAGCGACGAGCCCGGAGGGGCCTGCACAATCACCATCAGAAAACTCTGGTCTTCCTGGGGAATGAAGCCGGTGGGCACGTGCTGGTAGATCCCAACGGTTGCGCCCAGGCCGGCGAAGAAGAGCACGAGCAATGCGTAGCGCAACCGCAGCGCAACGTGAATTGATTTTGCGTAGGCGCCAGCCAGCCAACTGATCTGCGCATCGGCGGAGTGAATGAATCTGGCAAAGAGGCGCGAGATCGGCGCGATGTGCAGGAAGTCGAGCTGGTGAGGACGGTCTTCTTCGCCGCGCAGGAAGATAGCCGACAGAGCCGGCGAAAGCGTGAGCGCATTGAAGGCCGAGATGGCGATGGCAAAGGCGATGGTCAGCGAGAACTGGCGATAGAGGATGCCGGTGGTGCCGGGAAAGAATGAAACCGGCACGAAGACGGCAATCAAAACCAGCGAAGTGGCGATGACGGCGCTGGTCACCTCGCCCATGGCGCGCGACGTGGCTTCATGCGGGTCAGAGTGCTCCATCGCGATGTGCCGCTGCACGTTTTCGATGACAACAATGGCGTCGTCGACCACCAGTCCCGTGGCCAGGGTAATGCCGAAGAGCGTGAGCGAGTTGATGGAGAAGCCGAAGAGCTTGATGAAAGCGAAGGTGCCGATCAGCGAAACTGGAATGGTGACGGCGGGAATGATGGTGGCGCGCCAGTCCAGCAGAAAGAGAAAGATGACGGTGATGACGATAAAGACGGCCACGCCCAGCGTGACCAGCACTTCGCGGATGGAGTCGCCGACGACGGTGGTCGAATCGAAGGCAATAGCGTATTCCAGCCCCGGCGGAAAGCTCTTCGACAACCCCTCCAGGACGGCCTTTGCCTGGCGGTCTACTTCCAGGGCGTTGGCGTTGGAGAGCTGCATGACGCCGATGCCCATGGCCTCGCGCCCGGAGTATTTCAACACTGAGCTGTAATCTTCCGCGCCTACCTCCGAGTGGCCCACATCCTTGAGCAGCACCAGGCCGTTGGCGGAATTTTTGACGATGATGTTGTCGAACTCGGCGGGACTGGTGAGCCTGCCGACGACGCGCACCGGCACCTGGAAGGCCTGCTTCGCGTCCGCGGGAGGCTGGCCAAGCTGGCCGGCGGGAATCTCGACGTTCTGCTCGACCAGCGCGTTGACCACGTCGGTGGCCGTGAGATTGCGGGCGGCCAAGCGCACCGGGTCAAGCCAGACGCGCATGGCATACTTGCGCTCGCCGAAGATCATCACGTCGCCCACGCCGGGCACCCGCTTGATCGCATCTTTCACGTAAACGTCGAGGTAGTTGGAGATGAACTCGGGCGAGTAGCGTCCGTCGCGGGTGAAGAAACCTGCCCCGAAGACCCAGTTGTAACTGGTTTTGGTGATCGTGATGCCGGTGGCATTGACCGCCGCGGGCAGACGGCCTTGCACGCTGGCCACGCGATTCTGTACATCCACGGCGGCGATGTCGAGGTCGTAGCCGGTCTTGAAGGTAACAGTGATTTGGCTGGATCCGCTGTTGGTGCTGGAGGAACTGATGTAGCGCATCCCCTCGACGCCGTTGATCGACTCTTCAAGGGGGATGGTGACGGCCTTCTCGACGGTATCGGCATTGGCTCCGACGTAGTTGCAGGTCACGTCAATCACCGGAGGGGCCAGATCGGGATACATGGCGACAGGAAGATTGGGGATGCACACGGCCCCGGCGAGAATAATCAGCAGCGCGCACACCGTGGCAAAAACAGGCCGGCGTATGAAGAAATCGACAAACACGGATTGCCTTCCTTTTTCGCTTGTACTTTAGGCGCCCGGCAGCGGCATTACCGGCATGCCGTTGACCAGAAATTGAGTGCTGGAAACGATCACTTTATCGCCCACATTCAGTCCCGAAGAGATGGAATAGGAGTTGCCGACCGTATCGCCCAGCGTGACCGGCGTCTGGTGCGCCACAAAGTGCCCATTCTGCTGCCGCGCGACGAAGACGAAGGTCTGCCCGCCCTGGCGCGCGATGGCCTGCACCGGAATCACAGCCATCTGCGTCGTGCTCCAGATGACCCGCGCCTTCACCATTTGCGCGGTGCGCAGAAGATCCGGCGAGGAATGCACCGGGGCCTTCACCAGAATTCCCTGCAGCATGCTATCCACCTCGGACGAAAGGAAATCGATCTTCGTCTTTTCCAGCAACTTGCCGGCATTGTCCATCAGTTCCACATCGAGGCCCTGCTTCACCTGGGCAGAGCGCTCCGTGGGAACGTAGATATAGGCTTCAAGATTCTTGTTCTCATCCACCGTGGTCAGCACACTGGGGGGAGAGCTGGAAGGCGCGACAAAGTCACCCTCATGCACTGGAACGTCGCCTACCACTCCGTCGAATGGCGCGCGGATAGTGTAGTAGGCCAGTTGCTCCTCCTGCGTCTTGCGCAGGCCCACCGCCGATTCGTAGTCCGCCTTGGTGTTGGCAAAGGTCTGTTGCGCCTGCTCGTAGGCGTCGCGGCTGGTGATGCCCGCCTCAAAGAGCTTGCGCTGCCGTTCGATCTCCGACACGTTGTAGTCGTAGAGCGCTTTTTTCTGCCGCTCGGTGGCGCGCGCCGCCTCAACCGCGGCAACCTGGAGCCGCGGATCGATCTCCATCATCACCTGGCCCGTCTTCACGTGATCGCCCGACTTGACGCGAATATGGGTCAGCGCTCCCTGCACCTGAGGCTCCACGGTGGCCGAGCGGCGCGACTTGATGGTGGCCACATACTCGCTGCTCTGCGCCACCGGGGAGAGCGACACGGTGACTGTCTGTACCGGCATGGCCTGCATCCCGGCATCCGCCGTTGCCGCCGCCTGCTTCTTCTGGCAGCCGGTGGCCGCAAGCCCCATCAGAACAAGACAACCTATCCCATGGATGCGCTTCAACGCGTTCTTTCTCACTCGATCTTTCCTCTATTCAGATTCGTTCAACCCACAGCACTGGACCCGGATCTCCGGTTTGCGCCGGACGGGATTGCGGGACTGCTCCATTGATCGCATCTTCACATTCTTGCGGATGAACCCCCAACCTGAGTGTACGCAGCCAACCGGGAAGAAGTTCGTCTCATCAAATCTACTATTTGACGCTGGGATCCGGCTTCTCGACAGAAAAAAACTCAGCATCGGGCACTCCGCCGCAACGCTCTTTTGACACTGCCCTCCCGAGTTGGTAGCCTTCTTGAGGGCGCACTCGGCTACTTCCGGCCGCTCATGGCCCACAAGAAGCGTCCCCGTCGTCTAGCCCGGCCTAGGACACCGCCCTTTCACGGCGATAACACGGGTTCAAATCCCGTCGGGGACGCCAATAGAATCAATAACTTAGAGAAAAGATGGCAAGTTCAAGTGAAAGTAAAGTGAAACTGGAGCACTCCGGGCCGCACTGTGCGGTTTCACTCTCAACTTTCACTCGCCGGGGCGGATTCGCTGGACATACCGCAACACCTGTGATTCACTCCCGGCAATGGGAGGTAACGCCATGACGCAACCGAATATGATTCGCTGCGAAGGAAGCGGACAGGTAGTGTACGGGCCGGATGAGCCGTCCGGCACAGTCCAGTGTTTCAAGTGCGGCAACAGTGCCTTGATAATGAAGACAACTGTTGTTGATGGTAAAGAGCACTATTCCGTGCCAGAGCACAAGCGCCGCGCCAATCCTTTCCGGCCCAAGGGAGCAAAGAAAGCTCCCCGGCCCCGAAGAACACCAAGCCGTGATTCAGGCCGGAGACGATAGCCAATAGGCAACGGGAGACTTCAATAGACCCGAATAGCCTTCGGGGCTTCATAGGGATGGAACAGAAAGATTCTGTCAAAGACGTTTGGAGCAGCATTCAAGTTCTGTCTGACTTGTTCAGCCAATTGTGGGAACCCATATCCAACACTGTGAATTGGTGTGTTGTGTAACATCGCTTCATCACAGTAGAAACACAACAAATCAAATTCATGCAGCGCGTATTGGGAACGAATATCTGCGTTCTGATATTTGTTGATCTTTTGATAAACGCGATCAACAACAGCTTGCATCATCCACTGCGCTGTATATGCACCACCGGGCAACTCAAACTCTATCCACTCAACATCTACAAGTGAAGGGTCGTTACTTGAGCGTGGATATATCCAAACTTTTTCTAGGTACTTTTCGAGCAATGGATAAGCACTGAAATCATCTACAGGTGCGCCCTGCGGTGTATACCAGCTACGCACCTTTTTCCAGTAGTCTGCTGTGATCTGCAAATGGGGATGGAATTCCGGCAATGGTTTGGCGTTTTCAGCAGCAATGAACGTGTACAACTGATTCCGAAACTCTACTCTGTCAGCCTGTTCTATTCGCAACGACTTGTCGTACAAAAGCACTTGTCGTATGTGATCTGGTTTTGGTTCCTTTTCACTGGCAATGACCTTTAGGTAGCTCTTCTCCAGTAGTGCTCTGCCTGCTCCAGTAGTTACTTGACTGTGCTCTACCCATTTTGTGAGTTCAACGCCAATCGCCTTGCTAGACACACCGGAACACAAAACATCGGGCGGGTCTGGACCATCGGCCCAACTCGCTATTGCTTCATCCGCGAATAGTGGCGCGGCGGCTATGAACCCTGTCCATGCCGTCTTTTCATCTGACCGTAGCATCATCTTGATTGTATTCCGTTTCAATAAAGCGGGGTCAACTGTCCGCTCTTGCATCAGTATTAAACGATTTCCACAACTTTTTAGGTAGCGCATCTGTCGCAACAGCAGAGGTTCGCAGGTTTCCGACTGCAACAGCTATCGTAGTTCTGTCGTTGCGGTTGAGAAATTGTCGTAATTTTGTATACCCCTTGCGGCTGTTGTCTGCAATTCAACACGTTGCTATAGTTGCCGTGTCGTTAGCTTCAACATGGAAAGGAATGGGGAGAATGGACAGACACGCGAAAGAACGATTGAACATGGTGAGTGAGCTGCCCGTACCATCACAGCGGCGCTCATTTGAAATTGATTTCAATGGTTGGCTGCATGTGGACCTGTTGCCTACAGGTCGCCGCTTGTGGGTAGTGCGGTTTCGAGACAAGAGCGCCGTCACCACATTGCTTGAGAGCCGATTCGCGGTCGTGTAGTTGGTAATCGTGCCGCCGGCGTGCAGTCGCGACAGCCCCGCGAAGGTGGCTACCCACAGGTCCCCGTTGGAGTCCCGCGCCATCGCGCCCACCAGATCGCTGCCCAGGCCGTTCGCCTGGGTATAAGTATCCATGTGCATTCCGGCCGGCCGGCCTTTCCGATCAGCCCAGTGTGCAAGCCCGCGCCGCGTCCCGATCCACAGCGACCCATCGGCGTCCGCCAGCAGGGAGCGGATAAAGTCGTCGGGCAAGCCGTCGCCGGAAGTGAATGACTCGATCGAGCCCGCCCGAATCCGGTTCAATCCATCTGGCGTCCCCACCCACAGGTCGCCGTTCGGCGCAGCGGCCAGGGACAAAATCACGTCGCTCAACAGGCCGTCACGGACAGAGTAAGGTCGAACCGTACTTACCCCGTCTCCGCTGCGGCGAACAGCATTCAGACCGCCTCCGCTGGTTCCCACCCACTGCGTCCCCGCGCCGTCCTCAACCACCGTAGATGCGCCGTCGGAGGAAAGCCCCTCCCGCGCGCCGATAGTGCGGAAGCGCTGATCGCGCAGGATGTGCAAACCGTCCGTCTCGGTCCCAACCCACAGGTTGCCCTCGCGATCTTCCATCAGCGCCAGCACCGACGCCCTGGCCAACGGATCGGTGACCGGCAACCGCTCCAGCTTTCCCGCAGCCCACCGCGCCAGCCCGCCATTCGTCCCAATCCACAAGCTGCCCTCGTGGTCCGTAAAAAGCGCCTGGACGCGGCTCCCCGGCAACTCCTTGCCTGCTATCAGTCTCGCCACCACACTGTCCCCAGCCAATACCACAACCGTGCTCTTGCTGGCGACCGCAACTCCCCCCTTCACGGTTTGCAGAAACTCGACCCCGTCCTTGGGAAAGTAGGGATGCAGCCAAAGTTGAAGCTCAGGCTGCGACCAGTGGCCTTCCCCGTAGCGGGACGCGCTATCTGGAGTGGCGACCCACAATACGCCTTGTCCATCCGTTGTCACGGCGGTGATTGCGCCGGCTGTGAGCCCAGTCTTGGCTGTGGCCTCAACAAACCGATCTTCGTCGTCCAGCCATGCAAGCCCCTGATCCGTCCAGGCCCAAAGCAGGCCGTTCGCGCTTTCCACCAGCGCGCGGATTCCGTTTCCCGGCAGACCATTGCGGGTAGTGAAGGCCGTCACCGTCCCATCCTTCCAACGCGCCAGCCCCTCACGGGTCCCAATCCAAAGCGCCCCGTCACGCGTCTCCAGCAAACAGCGGATATGGCTTCCCGGCAGCGCAGGAGTGGAATTCCGGTCGAAGACCGCAAATCCGCTGCCGTCAAAACGCACCAGCCCCACCTCAGTCCCAAGCCACAAGAAACCCTGCCGGGTCTGGACCAGAGCCTGCACCGTGTTTTACGGCAGGCCATTCTCCATCACCCACGCCTGGCGGCCGTAGTCGGCCAGTGGAGTGGAAGGTTCGAGCGCCAGGACGGACAGTCCGCAGCACAGTCCAAATGTTGTTGCCATGAAGCCGAGCAGCGCAGCCGAACGAAGAGCCCCCGCAGAAAATGGCCAGCGCCGGTCGGCCATTGCCGCCGCAACCATCGAATTGGCTTGATTTTGGGCCACGGGACCAGGTTCCCTCAAACAGACTTCAGCCTGCAAAAAAACCGCGCACCTCCACAGTAATTGGACAGATGAGGAAATGCACGGAAAGATAAGCAGAGGCTGTGGGTCAGTTTGAAAAAGGCGCATCCCTCAGGGGCTAAAGACCGGTTGATCTTATGGTCTTTATGTACGGGCTAAAGCCCGTACCCTTCAAACTGATCCACTACCTAAGCAGACTATCGCGAGGGGCCGAATCAATTGGGTTTGCTCGCCTTGACCGCCGGAGCCGAAGGCGCGACCGCACAGGGCGCGCCACCACACAGAGCGCCGGTGATCCCCTGGCCCTCGGTGATGGTGTAGATGCGGTCCACGGCAGGCAGCTATACCGTCTCTTTGGCGCCGGAGGGCCAGTGAATCTCGGCGGTCCCGGCATCGGTCGCATCGCCCAGCCCGAAGTGCGGCCTCCGGTCGTTCGATGAAATATAGCTGCCGCTGGAAAGCACATCCTGGCGCTGGCGCATCCCGTTGGCGTTCAGGTAGGCCGGGGCAGCTCCCAAGCCTCCAGCGATGCCGCCCATGCCCTGCGGCACTTTGGGGGGCGCGGGCGACTCCGGTTGCTGGCGCGTCTCTTGCGTCCAACCGGCGCCGGGCAGGAGAAGAGTGGCGATCAGGGCGCCCAAAAACCAACCTCGAACAGGCAACAACGAGATTCCTCCAAGGCTTGAAGTGTATCGCAATCGGCGCTGCCTCCCGACTGCGCCTTGCTGCAATTCCCATTTTTATTCGGCAACTTCTGCGCAGATTCTTGATCTGGCGAGTTGGATTTCTCGTTTCTTGTCCACCATTGGATGGAGAAAAATCTAACCCCAAGGGTGGTTGCCGGTCTTTCTTCCACCCTTCATGCTCTATGAACCCATATGAAGAGGCTTCCCCTTTTCCTGTTCTTCCTGCTGGCCGTGGCCAGTGTGTATGCGCAAAGCGGCGCAGCAAACACCGCTCCAGGCGGCTTCTTCAGCCGCTGGATGGCCCGAACCTCTGCCACGCAGGCCAAGCAACCCGGCTGGGCGGTCCCGCTGGTCACCACCTACACCGGGCTCATCCAGGTGGCGCGCACCGACGTTGTCAGGCAAATTGCGCCGGCCGGCACCGAAACCTGGAACATCGATAACAGCAAGGGCCTCAATCTGGTTCCCTGGGCCAACACCGAACTCGTTGTCGACCTTCCGCCCTACATCAAACACAACTCCACGGCCGTCGACGGTTGGGGCGACTTTTCGTTCCTCGCCAAGTACCGCATCGCCAGCGGCAACGCGCAGCACGGCAGCTACACACTGAGCGCATGGGCACTGACCACCGTCCCCACCGGCTCCGCCAGGAACGGCTCGACCAACGCCAGTGTTCAGCCCAACCTGGGCGCGGGCAAGGGCTTCGGAAACTTCGATGTGCAATCGACGATCGGGGCCACGCTGCCTACCGGCTATCCCGCCATCACTGCCTCCGGCCGCCCCGTAATCTGGAATACCGCGGCCCAGTACCGCGTCGGTCAACTCTTCTGGCCGGAGATCGAGAGTAACGCCACCTTCTACAAGGGCGGCTCCAACGACGGCAAGACCCAGGAGTTCATTACCCCCGGGATGATCATTGGCAAGTGCGCTATGCATCCCTCCGACCCCAAATCGCGCCCAGGTCTTGCCTTCGGCGGCGGCTTGCAAATCGCCACCAGCCAATTCCACACTTACAACCACGGATTGGTGCTCACGGCAAGGTGGATCTTCTAAGTATCATGCTGGCGCACACAGGACAGCGCGTCTGAGTGAGCTATCTCCGCAGCACTCCATCTTTTGGATGAGTCCGGAGTACGCTGAATGATTTATGGTGATGTTGTTTTTGGTGTGGAGACCCCATGATCACGTTTATTCCACGGCATTTCTCGACTTCGCCGTCCCCGAATTACAGAACGTTTGTCTCATGGGATGGGGGATTCCGACTCTTCGTCAGAAGAAGATCGATTTTTAGACTTGCTGCAGTGGTGATATGCGTCGCCCTGGTTACGGGCTCGCACCGCTCGGTTGCACAGTCCACTACGCCGGACTCTCATTCTGCCGATACACAGTCGGACAAACCCCGGGAAGGCGGACAGCCTCCCGCCGTTGGAGGAGTCAACACCGGAGGCGCGCACGCGGCAGTGCTCGACAAGGAACACCGGCCGATCACCGCGGGCGGTTTCGTCAAAGACGGCCCCGTCCTCTTCGAGGACATCGCCCGCCAGGCCGGTTTGACTAAATGGAAGCATGTCATGGGTACGCCGGAGAAGAAATTCATTATCGAGGCCAATGGCTCAGGCGTGGGCTTGATCGACACGAACAATGACGGCTGGCTGGATATCTATCTGGTGAACGGTTCCACCTATGACGCCGAGGCAGGCAAGGCGACTCCCCCCAAGGCCGCGCTCTTCCACAACAATCATGACGGCACCTTCACCAATGTGGCTGAAAAGGCTGGCGTGACCAACGATCGATGGGGCGTCGGCGTCGCCATCGCAGACTATGACAACGACGGCTGGCCGGATATCTACGTGACTAACTTCGGCAAGAACAGGCTCTACCACAACAATCACGATGGAACTTTTACCGATGTGGCCGAGAAGGCCGGCGTGGCTTTGGGTAACTGGTCAACCGGCGCCACCTGGGGAGACTATGACGGCGATGGAAGGCTGGACCTCTTTGTTCCCGGCTACGTTCACTATGACCTCAAGAATCCGCCCGCCTCGGGCGAGAAGGGCATAGCTTACAGTTTCTGCCAGTTTCGCGGCGAAAACGTGATGTGCGGTCCGCGAGGCCTGAAAGGCGAGCCGGACCATCTGTTCCACAACAACGGCGATGGCACATTTACGGATGTAAGCGAAAAGGCGGGCGTGGCCGACAAGAATGGCTACTATGGGCTGGCCTCGGTCTTTGTGCGTCTCAACGGAGACGGCAAGCCGGACCTGATGGTAGGTAATGACTCGACCCCGAATTACCTCTATCTCAACAAAGGCGACGGCACCTTTGAAGATATCAGCTATGCCTCCGGATATGCGCTCAACGAAAACGGCCGCGAGACCGCCACCATGGGCATCGCCGTCGGCGACTACCGGAACAACGGCCTGGTCGATCTGTATAACACCACCTTCAGCGACGATTATAACCCGCTCTACCGCAACGATGGAGATGCTAACTTCACGGATATCAGTTATCAGCTGGGAATTGCCGAACCTACAGTTCCTTTTCTAGGTTGGGGCGCCGCCTTCCTCGACTACGACAACGACGGTTGGAAGGACCTGATTGTAGCCAACGGGCACGTCTACCCCATCGTGGATAAGGAACCTTGGGGAACCACTTACTCTGAGCGTCCGCTGCTGCTTCACAACATCGGCGGCAAGCAGTTCGAGCTAATGCCGGCGGTAGAGGGAACAACGCTCGCCCAGACCTATGTAGGCCGCGGCCTGGCCGTAGGCGATCTCTTCAACGACGGCAAGCTCGATGTGGTTATCAACGTCATGGACGGCGTACCGGCGCTGCTGCGCAACGTCTCGCCCGACAAACACCATTGGATCGAGTTCAAGCTGATCGGTGGACCGAAGAGCCCGCGGGACGCTGTCGGCGCGACCCCTTACCTTACTGCCAACAAAATGCGCCAGCGCGACGACGCCATCTCCGGCGGCAGTTATGCCTCCTCAAGCGATCCGCGGCCGCACTTTGGACTCGGCGACGCCACGGCAATCGATGAGATTGAAGTGCATTGGCCCAGCGGCGCGAAAGAGCATTTTCCAGCGCCGCAGATAGACCGCATTGTAACCCTGATAGAAGGACAGGGTACGAAGCCTTAGAACGCATGCGCACGGCACCATCTTATTGGTGAAGAGTTATCCCCACTTAACGCCGGAGGTCAATTACCTATGAGGGGCAATGGAATAGCAGTCGCTTTGAAAGCCGCGTGCATGACCAGTCGAACGTTGCGCATTGCAGTCGGACTCATGCTTGCGGTCTCCGTCGCCTCCGGTTTGATTGCATGGCGCTCTCAAGGTGCTTATGCGGCCAACGACGATGCAGCGGCCACGAAACGAACTGCTTATTCCCAGTCGATCAGCGAACACTACAATCTCCGCTTTGGAGCGGATAAGCCGTTTCTGCCCTCCAATGCCACCACGGACACGGGCGAGTTCATCGATCCCAAGAGCTTTCCCACGGCAAAGTACTGCGGGCACTGCCACAAGGAGGCGCACGCCGAGTGGCGCCAGTCCGCGCATGCAAATTCCTTCCGCGCTCCCTGGTACGTCAAGAACGTCAACGTGCTCATACGAGAAAAAGGGACCGTGTATGCTCGCCACTGCGAAGGCTGCCACAATCCTATCGCCCTGGTCTCCGGCGCGATGACCAAGGACTCTCCTGTGGATCGAAGCTTCGACGTGGATGGCATCACCTGCTCGGTGTGCCATTCCATCCAGAAGGTCGATACGCGCGGCACCGGAAGCTATGTGCTCGGTCAACCTGCGGTGCTGGTGGATGAAAATGGCAAGCCGGTCTACGGCGAGGTCTCTGACAAGGAGATCCTGGCCCACCTCGATCGCCACTCCAAGGCGGTGATGAGGGATTTCTATCACACCAGCGAATTCTGCTCCGCCTGTCACAAGGCAGCTTTGCCCAGGATATTGAATGATTACAAATGGCAGCGCGCTATTTTTCTCTACGACGAGTGGCAGTTAGCCTCTTTCACAAAACAGTCCCCGCTCCCCTTTTACGTCAAAGACCAGGTCTCCACCTGCCAGACCTGCCACATGAAGCAGGAAGAGATTCAGTTGCCGGATTATGGAGCCAAGGATGGCAAACTGGCATCGCATCGCTGGCTGGGAGCCAATACCGTGCTGTCAAAGTTTTACGGCTACGACGCGCAGATGGAGAAAACCATCGCCTTTCTGCGCAACGGAGTCCTGAATGTGGACCTTTTCGGGATTGAACGCAACGGTGGAGAGATCATTGCACCCCTTGGAAGTCAGCCCTTTGAAATCGCTCCTGGCGACATTCTCACCGCATCCGTAGTGATTCAAAACAAAGGCATCGCCCACAGCTATGTGCCGGAACAGCGCGACTTCTACGAGAGCTGGGTAGAATTCGAGGCCAAAGACGCGGCAGGCCACACGCTGATGCATTCCGGCGCGTTGCAGCCGGGGGGAACTCTTGATCCTCGTGCACATAGCTTTACCAATCGTTTGGTCAACGTGAAGGGCGGGTTGAACGACCTCCACCAGGTCTGGGATACCAGGGTCGTTGCGTACAACAACACCATACAATCGGGCCGCTCGCAGATCGTGCGCTATGAGTTCAAGGTGCCCGCGGATGCCGTGGGCCCGATTACCGTGACCGCCAAAGTCAATTATCGCCGCTTCAATCAGCACTTTATCGACTTCGGAATGGGCAAGCACTATGAGATGCCGGTGGTTGAGATAGCCGCGCGCACCCGAACCCTGGCGTTGGGCGCCAACCCGGCTACGCCGCCCGATCCGCAGGACAACAAGGATTGGATGCGCTGGAACAACTACGGCATCGCCATGCTCGACGCGCTGCAATATGCCGAGAGCACGCGCGCCTTTGAGCGCGTTGCCCAGATGCGCCCCGACTATGCCGACGCGTTCACCAACGTCGCCATTGCCGATATCCAATGGGAGCGCTACGACGCCGCGCGCGGCAGATTGGAGGAGGCTCTCCGTCTTGCTCCGCGCAATGCCCGCGCGCTTTACTACCTGGCGCTGGTGGAGCGCACGCAGGGCAATCTGGACGCTGCCATCGGCGATTTCCGCGAGGTGACGGCGCAGTTTCCCCGTTCCCGCGACGCGCACCGTGAACTCGGTTTCTCCTTCTATCAGCAGCACAAGTACGACGAGGCGCGAATTGAGTACGAGACGCTGCAGTCGATCGATCCCGACGACCTGGCGGCGCATTATATCCTCTCCATCGTTTATCGCCGGCTGGGCATGAAGGAGCAGGCCACTCGCGAGGCGAGCGCCTTCGCGGACCAAAAGGACGATCCTACGGCCAGCACCTACGCGTTGGAGTTTCTTCGCAAACATCCGGAGATTACCTCGGAGAGCGTGCCCTGGCACACGCACAGTGACCTCACGGCACAGCCCGTTGCGGGCGGCGGGGCGGGTGCTCAATGAGGTTGTGGTTATCGGCCCTTGCCGTACTCGTGGTTTGCTCTTCCGCAGGCTTTTCGTCCTCACGCAGCCAACGGGCACACGGGGCCTCGGTTTTCGCCGCAAGCGGATGCATGCACTGCCACATGATCGGCAAGAACGGCGGCAGCAAGGGACCCAACCTCTCCGGCGTGGCCAGAAGGTTGAATGAAGCCCAGATGCGCCGGCAGATCGTCAATGGCAGCAAGATCATGCCGGCCTTCGGAGATGTACTGCAGAGTGCGGAGCTCAACGATCTGCTCTCCTACCTGCGCTCCTGCCGGGATAAGAAGAAGCAATAGGCGTGCATCGCTTTCCTGGCCTGCATTACGTCGCTGCGTCCTCACGATGAGCTATAAGCTTCGCGGAGCCGAGAGCATCTTTGAGGGCAGCGGCCACCTCTTCCTGCTGGCGCAGGGAAATGCGGTTGAAAAAGGGGATGGCGAGGGTGCGACGGGCGATGGATTCAGTAAGAGCCAACGATGCCTCGCCCGCGCTGCGATGGGCGCGCCAAACCGGCTGCAGATGGATGGGGGCAAAGTAGCGTCCGGTGGCGATGCCGCAGCGGGCGAGGGCGGTCTGGACCTGGTCGCGGTCCGCTTGCCGTGGCAGCCGGACGACGTAGACGAACCAGCTGATGGTGCGGTGAGGAAGGGTGAGCAGCGGGAGCTCCAGGCCGGCGACTCCCCTGAGCAACGCATCATAGCGCTCTGCGGCGGCCTGGCGTAGCGCGAGCATCTGGCCGATGCGGCTCAACTGCACCCGGCCCAGTGCGCAGGCCAGTTCAGAGAGGCGGTAGTTGTAGCCTGCCTCGCAATGGTCGAGCCAGTCGCCGGTGGATGGGCGGCCCTCATTGCGGCCTTGATTGCGCAGGCTGCGCAGACGGTTCGCGTGGGCAGCATTGCGGGCCAGCACGGCGCCGCCTTCGCCGGTGGTGAGCTGCTTGTTGGGATAGAAGCCGAGGACTGCGATGTGGCCGAAGCTGCCGGCGCGGCTTCCCTGGAATTCCGCGCCGATAGCCTCGCAGGCGTCTTCGATCAGGGCCAGACCGTGGTGGCCGGCGATTGCCTGGAGCGCGTCCATGTCGGCGGGGACGCCGAAGGTGTGGACGGCGAGGATGGCTCGGGTGCGCGGCGTGATGGCCCGCTCGACGCTGGTGGGGTCCAGGTTGAGGGTCACTGCGTCGATCTCCGCAAAGACCGGTGTGGCGCGCACCTGAAGCACCGCGTTGGCTACCGCGACAAAGGCGAAGGAGGGCAGGATGACTTCGTCGCCCTCGCCGACGCCCAGGGTGAGCAAGGCGAGATGCAAGGCGGCGGAGCCGGAGCTGACGGCAACGGCGTGGGGCACGGAGTGGTAAGCGGCCAGCGCGGCCTCAAACGCCTCCAGTTCGGGGCCCATGCTCAGTTGCGGCGTGCGCAGTACTGCCGAGACGGCATTGATCTCAGCCTCGGTGATGTCGGGCGAGGAGAGCGGGATACGCACGGTCATGGCTGCTCCGGGTTCTCTTCGACGGGCAGCGGGATGGGCGCCTTGATGAGGATTCCGTCGAGCGGGACCGTGGCGAGCACGCGGGCGATGGTGGAGGCAGCGGTTCCGTCACCGTAAGGGTTCACCATGCCGCGCAGAGTTTCTCTGAATTTCGGATCGAGAGCCTGCTGAATAGCCGCGAGGATTGCCCCGGTTTCGGCCTGCGAGTCGATCACATTGCGGGCGCGCTCGCGGCCTTGCTGCCGCATTCCCACGTTGACCGTGGGCAGAGTGAAGGAGGCAGCTTCCATGATGCCGCTGGAAGAGTTGCCCACCAGCACGTCCACCTGGCCGAGCAGGCTGAAGTAAGTTTGAGCGTCGAGGTTGACGTAGATGCGGGTGTCGCTGCGGAGTCCTGCGAGAGCTCTCGTGCGTTCGATGAGCGCGTAGCTGCCGGCGTCGGCGTTGGGATAGACGAAGACCAACTGGCCGGGTGCACACTTCAGCGCGGCGAAGAGAGCGTCGGCCTCTGCCGTTGTGTCCTTGAGAATGGTGACTGGGTGATAGGCAACCAGTAGGGTGGGCGGCGTGAGGGTGAGGCCAAGCCGGGCTTCAAGAGCGGCGCGGTCGAGGAGATGAGAGCGGCGCAGATGGTCCAGTGAGGGCGCCCCGGCGTGATGGATCCGCCATGGCTCCTCGCCCAGGGCGATGACGCGGCGGCGCGCGGTTGCGGTCGACGTGAAGTGGATATGCGCCAGCTTGGTAAGGGCGTTGCGAACCTGGTCGTCGATGGCTCCCTGACTCACTTCGCCGCCTTCGATGTGGGCGATGGGGATGCGCAACGCCAGCGCAACCGATGCCGGCGCCAGCATCTCATAGCGGTCGGCGATGAGCAACAAGAGGTCGGGCCTCCAGGCGGTTAGAGCGTCGGCCAGGCCCAGGATGGCGAGGCCGATGGTCTTGGCCATACCGGTGTCGGTGTCGGAGCTGAGCAGGCACTCAATGCGCGCCTGAATGGGGAAGCCGCCCCGCTCAATCTCCTTGATGGTCGAGCCGAACTCCGGCGAGAGATGCGTGCCCAGGGTGAAGAGGCCCAGTTCGACGTTTGGACGCGCGGCCAACTCGCGAAGCGGCCAGTAGAGGTGACTGTAATCCGCACGCGAGGTGGTGACCACGCCGATGCGCCGAATATTCCTTGGGTCTTTGTTCTTGACCACACAGTTCATGAATATACCCAGGGTCTGTGTCGCCGCGCCAGTTAAGGTTTCCCAGGGACGGAATCACAGAAGAAGTATAAACTGGCCAGTGCTTCGTCCGGGGAGAGTTATGAGGTCAATCATTCCATATGCTGCCCGGCAGCCAATCGGATTACACTGGGAGATTCAGCGGCCTTTCGGTTCGAGTGTTCCAGCCGCTTTGGGGAAGATATCCATGGGGATGAATGGGCCGTTGGCCCTTGCTCTTTTTGCGGCAGTGGCGGCAGCAGCCGGAGCGCAGGCGCGCTTTGACGCTGAAGCTGTGCGGCTCAACAATCGCGGCGTGGCGCAGATGGGCCAGCAGTTCACGGAGCGTGCCGCGGGCACGTTCGCCGAAGCTTTTAAGAAGGACCCGAAACTGGCGCAGGCCGCGATCAATGAGGGGATTGCGCTGCTGACATTGCAAAAACTGGACGAGGCCAAGAAGGCACTTCGTGCCGCTCTCGTTTTGGATCAGAATAACGCTCAAGCGTGGTACAACCTAGGCCTTGCGCAGCACGCGGGCAATGAGCTGGAGCCGGCGCTCGATAGCTTTCAGCAGGCGGTGAAACTCGACCCGAGGGATGCGGATTCCTATTACTTCGAGGGCGTCTGCTACCAGGAGATGAAGGATTTCGACCAGGCGATCGCGATTTTAGAGAAGGCGCTGGAGATCGACCCGGATCATGCGTCGTCGGAGTTTGCGATAGCGCGCGCATACCAGCGCTCCGGCCATACCGCGGAGGCGAAGGATCACTTCAAACGGTTCCAGCACTTGACCAATACCAAGATTGGCTCGCCTATTGGGCTGGCTTATGGCGAGCAGGGGCACTACTCGACCGTAATGCCGGTTGAGCAGCCGGAGACGAGCAGGCGGGCGATGATTCCTGTGAAGCTGGTGGCTCAACCGTTGGATTCAGCGGTATCCCAGGTCTCAAAGGCGAGACCTGGGATACCCGGCACTGGGGCATCCGCCCCCGCATTCACGACCACTGGCGGCGCTTGCATGATGGATGTGACCGGCGAAGGGCGCATGGACCTGGTGCTGATGCAGACAGGCGCACAGGCCATTCGCGTGTTGCACAGCAATGGCAATGGGAGCTTTGAAGAGTGGGACGCGGAAGCAGCGGGTCTGAAGGCATCGGGCCATGCCGTTGCGTGCGCAGTGGGCGATTATGACGGCGAAGAGCTGAACGATTTGGCGGTTGCGCTGGATGATGCGGTGCTGCTGTTTCGGAATTTGGGCAAGGGCAAATTTCAGGACGTGACGGCGGAGGCGGGACTGACGGCGAAGAATCGGCCGACGGGGATCACGTTTATTGACTACGACCATGATGGCGATCTGGATTTGCTGCTGACTGGGTCGCCGATGAAAGCAGGTGATGAGTCCAATGTGTTGTGGCGCAACAATGGCAATAAGACCTTCACGGAGTGGACCGAGCCTACCGGGTTGGGTGGCAGCGGTCAGACAGCAGCAGCCATTCTCACCGACTTCAACAATGATCGCGCGGTGGATTTGGCGGTGACCGGCGACGGCCCCGCGCCTCTCATTTATGTTAATCCGCGCGAAGGAAAGTATCCGACGCAGCCGCTGTATGAGAACGAGAAGCTGCCGCCCACCTTGGGCATCGCGGTGCTCGACTATAACAAGGACGGCTGGATGGATATCGCCGTCACACACGACGGCGCACCGGGCCTCACGCTGTGGCGCAACGTGGAGGGATTGAACCATTTCGGCCGGCGCTTTGAGCGTGTGGTACTGCCTCTCAAGGACGCGGTGCGCGGATGGGGAGTGACGCCCATCGATATTGATAACGATGGATGGATCGATCTGGCGGCGATTGTGGAGACGAAGGCCGGGCCGCAAGTGCGCGTCTTCCGCAATCGCGGCGACGGGACCTTTGAGGATGTAAGCCACGCGCTGGGGTTGGATAGCGTTGCGCTGAGCGCGCCACGTGGGTTGATTGCCGCCGATGTGGATGGCGATGGAGCGGCAGATCTGATTGTGACGCAGTTGAATGCGCCTCCGGTGCTGCTGCGCAACGCGGGCGGAAACAAGAATCACTTTGTGCGGCTCGATCTGACCGGCTTTGCGGACAACAAGACGGCGCTGGGCGTGAAGGTGGAGGTCTTTGCAAACGGGCTATGGCAGAAGTTTGAGCTGGCCGGGGCTTCGGGTTACCAGACGCAGGCGCCGCCGCAGATTCTGGTTGGACTGGGCGATGCGCAGGGCGTCGACCTGTTGCGGATTCTTTGGCCTACGGGTGTGCTGCAGGATGAGATCGACCTGCCGAATCAGCCTGTGATTGCGATGAAAGAGACAGACCGCCGCGGGAGTTCGTGCCCGGTGCTGTTCGCCTGGGATGGGCATAAGTACAAGTTAGTAACGGATGTAATTGGCGCCGGCGTGGTGGGCCACTGGTTTACACCGGCGCGGCGCAATATTCCCAATCCCGGGGAGTGGATCAAGGTTGACGGCGCGAAGGTTGCGCTGGTGAACGGCAAGTTGAGTCTGCGTTTTATGGAGCCGATGGAGGAGGTCAATTACATCGATCAATTGCGGGTGGTCGCGGTCGATCATCCTGAGAGTGTGGAGGTGAATCCCGACGAGCGCTTCCTCGACGATCCGCCATTTGCTTCCGGGCGAGTGGTGGCAACGGCGGGTGCGCGGCTGCCCGTGGGCGCGTGGGATGGCGAGGGCCGCGATGTTCTGGATCAGGTGAGCCGCCGCGATCATACCTTCGCGAGTGGATTTAAGGCATTGCCTTACGACGGGTTTGCGAATCTCCATGCCCTGACACTCGATCTGGGACCGCTGGACACGCAGTCTCCGCTGCGGCTGCTGATGACTGGCTATGTGAACTACTTCAGCGCAACCTCGCTGTATGCGGCATGGCAGGCGGGTGTGAAGCCGATTTCGCCTTACGTGGAAGCGCAGTTGGCTGATGGCGAATGGCGGCGCATCGCGGATGACGTGGGTTTCCCAGCAGGCCTGGAGCGCACCATTGTGGTTGACCTAACCGGCAAGCTGCCTGCGGGAGCAAGGCGAATCCGGCTTGTGACGAATCTGGAGATTTATTGGGACCAGGTGCTCATCGACAACAATGACGAAGCGGAGGCACGCACGGCGGAGGTTCCTCTGTCGCTGGCAACGCTCCATTTCCGCGGCTATCCAAAGCAGATGGAAGGCGCGAGCCCCGGGGATCTGGACTACGACTACGACCTCGTCAGCCTGACCGGGCCATTTCAGCATCAACGCGGCAACTACACGCGCATGGGGGACGTGACCGCGCTGTTGACGGGCATCGACGATCGCTTTGCGATCTTCGGCAGTGGAGAGGAGATTGCGGCGGAGTTCGACGCAACCAAGCTGCCCGCTTTGCCCGCGCACTGGAAGCGCGACTACTTCTTCTACGCCAACGGATTTGTGAAGGATATGGACTGGTGGGATGCATCGCCGTTCACGGTGGCGCAACTGCCCTTCCATCACATGAGCCAATACCCTTATCCAAAACCAGAAAAATATCCGGACGATAAGGATGCGTTGGATTATCAGTTGAACTGGAACGACCGGTTCGATTCGGGAGAGCCGGTGCGGTCTTATCGCTTTGACTATCGGCTGCGGCCTTCGTCGCCGCAAGAGGATCAGGCGCCCGCGGCGGCTACGGCGGTTCATCCGTGAAGGAATCGGGGATCGATTTGGTGCTTGAGCCGGCTGTGCGGCAACTGGAGTTGCTGCGGTCAGGCAAACTCTCCGTTGTGGAGTTGGCCGAGGCGCATATACGGCAGATTGAGCGGTTGAATCCCGAGTTAAATGCATTTGCCGACTTTGACGCGGATCGTGTGCGCGAGCGGGCGCGGAAGCACGATGCGTGGCGAGGCACCCGGTCCCGAAGGCCGTTGTTTGGATTGCCGGTAACCGTCAAGTCGTCGATCGCCACGCGAGGACTCAAGTGCGAGATCGGCAGCCTGCTGCACGAGGGCGAAATCCCAACTCAGGATGCGGTGGTTGTGGCGCGGCTGCGTGCGGCGGGGGCGTTGATTCTGGGCACCACCAACTGCCCGGAGTTCCTGATGGCGTACGAGACTGCGAATCTGCTGCACGGGCGGACACGGAATCCGTGGAATCTGGAGTACACGCCGGGCGGATCGAGTGGCGGCGAGGCGGCGGCCATTGCGGCTGGTCTTTCAGCGGCTGGCCTGGGCAGCGATAGTGGCGGGTCGGTGCGTGTGCCTGCGCACTTTACGGGAATTTGTTCGCTGAAGCCAACCCCGGGACGCATTCCCGGCCGCGGGCATCTGCCGCCGTGTGTGGGCCCTTTCTCGATTCTGGGCGCCATTGGCCCGATGGCGCGCACCATGGCCGATGTTGCGCTGATGTTTCGAACGCTCAGTGGGCAGGACTCTTGCGATCCGGCGAGTCCGCCAGTTGCGTTGCGTGAGCGTGGCCTCGATGAACTAAGAAGCAACAGGATTGGATTTTTTGAGGACGATGGGCTGGCGCCCGTCACGCCGGAGACGCGCGCGGCGGTGAATGCGGCGGCGGCGGCTCTGCGCGACGCGGGATTTCGCGTGGAGCCGTTCGCGCCGCGCACACTGGAGCCTTTGCGAAAGTTGTGGTGGAAGTTTTTTGTGCAATGCGGGGCTATGTTCTATGCGCCTGCCATTCGCGGCAGAGAAGATCAACTGAGTCCTATTTTCAAGGAGTTTCTCGGGTTTGCCGAGGCTGTGCCGCCGCTTACCGCTATGAAGCTGCTCGACGCCTGGGCCGAGCTCGACCTGCTGCGCTCCAAAGTCCTCGCGGAGATGGGCGACTACCCGGTTCTGCTCTGCCCGGTGGCCAGTATTCCCGCCTTCCGCCACGGCGAACGTTCCTGGGTCGTCGAAGGCAGCGCCGTGGACTATCTCGATGCCGTACGGCACACGCAGTGGTTCAACGCGCTCGCCTGCCCGGCGGCGGTGGTTCCGGTAGGACGATCAAATGACCCTGGGGGGTCGGGATTGCCGATCGGGGTGCAGATTGTGGCGCGGCCGTTCGAGGATGAGACGGCGCTGGGCGTGGCGGCGGTGGTGGATGCGGCGTTTGGCTATCGACCGCCGCCCATGGCACATGTGTGATTGCCGCGGGTTAGTCAAGTTCATCCGTCACATACGAGTGTTCATTTCGCCTTTGGAATCGAATAGGCAGGAACGATGAGAACGGCCGCGCCTCAACCTTTGGGTGGAGGCGGGTAACGGTCAATCGCGGTACTCTGGCGTTTCCCCGGATTGGAGCGCACAGAGTGCGCGAAAACTGGCACGAACGATTTGCCGAAACTCCCGGTGTCTTGAAGAGCGCATGGCGCCAGAGGACAGTGGTGCCGGTGCTGGATCTTGAGATCGGCGGGGACAAATTTATCACTATGGCTGGGCCCTGCTCGGTTGAGACCGAATTCCAACTGATGGCCACAGCCAATCATGTGCGCCGCGGCGGAGCGCGCATTCTTCGCGGCGGCGCCTTCAAACCGCGCAGTTCACCTTATGCATTTCAAGGATTGGGTCTCGACGGCCTGAAGATGCTGGCTCGCGCCCGGGAAGAAACCGGCCTGGCCATCGTGACCGAGGTGATGTCGGAGACCGACGTTTCCATGGTCGCCGAGTACGCCGACATTTTGCAGATCGGCTCGCGCAGCATGGAGAACTACTCGCTGCTGGAGGCGGCGGCGCGGTCGGGGCGGCCGGTTCTGCTGAAGCGCGGCATGGTAGCGACGATTGCCGATCTGCTCCGCTCGGCGCAGTTGATTCTGGACAATGGCAACCCAAACATAATCCTCTGCGAACGCGGCATCCGCACCTTTGAAACGGCGATGCGGAACACGTTCGACGCGTCTGCCATTGTGCTGCTCAAACAGATTTCGCATCTGCCTGTGATCGCCGATCCGAGCCACGCGTCGGGGCATCGCGAGCTGGTTCCCGCGCTGGCGCGTATTGCCGTTGCCGCCGGCGCGGATGGGCTGTTGGTGGAGGTGCATCCCAATCCCGACAAGGCGTGGAGCGACGGCGAACAATCGCTGGACTTTGCCGGATTCGACGCGATGATGGAGGGGATTGAGCCGTACCTGGCGCTGCGGGAGCTGGAACTTGAGCGGCAGAAGCGGGAAGTTCCGCAGCGCGAAGCTGCCGGCGCGCGGACTATGGAGGCAGTGGGATGATTCCTGCTGCTCGAGTGTTGGCGATGGGCGCATCGGTTGCGATTCTGATTCCGATATGCGGGTTTGCACCCGGCTCGACAGAGAGCCACGGTGCGAAGATTGACGCGAATATCATCGTCACGGCCGCGCCCGTTTACGATCCGCTGGCGGCGCTGCGCGGCCAGGAGCGGTTTCCCAGGGGCGCGCAACTGCTGCTGGTGCAGGCAGGCAAGGCGGAGCTGCTGGTGGAAGGATTTGCGGCTACCGCGGACGCCAATGTTTCTTTCGATGGCGGGAGGATCGTGTTCGCGGGCAAGCAAACGGCAGGCGATCACTGGCAGATATGGGAATTGTCGCTCGAGAATCATTCGCTGCGGAGGTTGATTGCGGGAGAAGGCGATGTGATTCGCCCCTTCTATCTGCCCAACGGCCGCCTGGTTTATGCGCGACGGACGGCAAAAGGTTTTCAACTGGAAGCTGCGGGCAAGGATGCTGCCTGGGCGTTTGCGCCGGTCGATGCGAATGCGGGTTTGACGGTGCTTCCGCTTTCCTACTTGCCGGCCAGCGCGATCCCCACGGATGTGCTGCTGGATGGGCGCATTTTGTTTGAAGCCGGCTTTCCGCTCGGCGTGGGATCGACGCCGGAGCTGTATCTGGTTTATTCCGATGGCAGCGGGGTTGAGTCGTACAGGTGCGATCACGGTGCGGAGGGGTCTGCGGGGCGGTGGGGCGGAAAGCAGTTGGTGTCGGGCGACGTGGTATTCACGCACGGAAGTTCGTTGGCGCGGTTTACTTCGCCGTTGGCAACGGAGGCGCGCATTGCAGCGCCGCGCTCGGAGTACGCGGGAGGAATCGCGGAGACGGCTGCGGGGAATTGGCTGGTGAGCGCGCGAACTGGAGCCGGAGCGCATTATGCGCTAAAGATGTGGAAGCCCGGCGCGACGTCGCTGCAAAGCGTGCTGGCCGAGAACGGCGAGGACCTTGTGGAACCGGTTTTGGTTACGCCGCGGACACGGCCCAACCGTCATCCCTCCGGGCTGCACGATTGGAACTATGCCAACATGATGGCGCTCGATTCCCGGCAATCGCGCGCGGGAGATCTCAAGGTTGCTCCGGCATCGGTGCGTCTGGAGACGCTGGACGCCGCGGGCCACGTAGTGGTCACGGGAACGGCGCCGGTTGAGGCGGATGGTTCCTTTTTTGTGAGAACTCCTGCAGACAAGCCGATTCGCTTCGCATTGCTCGGTAAAAAGGGCGCAATTCTGCGCCAGGAGCACGGATGGTTCTGGATTCGGCGGGGCGAACAGCGGATCTGCGTCGGCTGCCACACGGGACCGGAGCGTTCGCCGGAGAATCGTGTGCCGGCCGTTCTGCTGCGCAGTACCACGCCTGCGGATCTTTCCGGCCTTGCTGCGGACGGCGCTCAGTCCGTAGCGCGTGGAGGCAAGTGAAATGTGGATTCATTTTTTTCTTTTTCTCGGTGCTGTCTCCATGGCCTCGGCGCAAATTGCTCCCACGGCGCCGGCTGCTCCTGCGGCAAGCCCCGCATCGGCGACAGCATCCGCAACTCAGTCCCCGCTACATCCCGTGATCCGCTTTGAAGACGCAAGCGATAAAGCGGGCATCAACTTCACGCACAGCTTTGGGTCGCGGCAACTGGGTTCGCTGCTGGAGGGAACGGGCGCCGGATGCATCTGGTTCGACTACAACAACTCGGGACTGGAGTCTCTCTATGTTGTGAATGGACGGCCACTGGACGACTCCATGCATCCCTATCCGCTGAAGGAGAAGCCCGTGCCGCCGCCGCACAATCATCTCTATCGCAACGACGGCAACGGCCACTTTACCGATGTGACGGAGAAGTCGGGGCTCGATCCGGATATGTACGGGATGGCGGTGACAGCAGCCGATTATGACAATGACGGCTTTGAAGATCTGCTTGTGACCGGCTATGGAAAGACGATTCTCTATCACAACGACGGCAACGGTCACTTTACCGATGTGACCGCGAAGGCCGGCATCAAGGTGGACGGCTGGGCCATCAGTTCCACCTGGCTCGATTATGACAAGGACGGCTGCGTGGATCTATTTGTGGGCCGCTACGTCAAGTTCGATCCCAAGTATCGCGCTTACTATGCGGCGGATAACTATCCGGGGCCGCTGGACTACGAGGGCACGACCAACCAGCTTTTTCACAATAATTGCGACGGGACATTTACCGATGTCACCGAGAAATCGGGTATCGGTGCCTATGTGGGACGCACCATGGGCGTGACGGCGGCGGACTTTGACAACGACGGCTGGGACGACATCTACGTGGCCAACGACCGGACAGAAAATTTCCTGTTTCACAACAAGCACGATGGAACCTTCGAAGAGATTGGAAACGAAACGGGTACGGCCTTCGGACAGAATGGCGAATCGACTTCGTCGATGGGGCCGGTGTTTGTTGACCTCGAGGGCCGGGGATGGCTGGATCTGTGGGTGACGGACGGGCACTATAACAGGCTGCTGCACAACACCACAAAGATGGGTTTCGAGGATATTGGCGCGGAGACCGGGATCTCGCAGGCGAATGCGCAGTATGTTAGTTGGGGCACGGGCGTCTACGACTTCGACAACGATGGGCTGCTGGACATTCTTATCTTTCACGGCGGACTCATTCACCTGATTCCACAGGAGCACACGCTCTTTCGCGGAATTGGGAACGGCAAATTCGCCGACGTTTCGCGCGAGGCTGGGCCGGTGATGAGTGAGCGCACCACAGCACGCGGCGCATGTTTTGCCGACTACGACAACGACGGAAAAGTCGATGCGTATGTGGTGAACCTGGGCGCAAAAGGAACCCTGCTCCACAATGTTTCCACCGATACTGGGCACTGGATCGAGCTCAAGCTGGTGGGGACAAAGAGCAATCGGGACGGGATTGGCGCGCGGGTTGAGGTTTTCGCGGCGGGCAAGCGGCATACGGCGGAACGCGTGGCTGGCTCTGGTTATTTGTCGCAGGATGACGGGCGCTTGCACTTCGGTCTGGGCGCAGCGGCTACCATCGACAAGCTGATGGTTCACTGGCCCAGCGGGCGGGAGCAGATGCTGGAGAAGCTCAGCGTGGATCGCGTGCTCACGGTGGAGGAACCGAAATGAACGGGCGCAATCAAACTGGGATGCGGACGGGAGTGGCGGCGAGGTTAACGCTGCCGGCCGCGCTACTTGCAGTTGCACTCGCGTTCCTTGCGGTTGCTCTGTTGCCCATCCGGACCGTGCGCGCGGATGAGCACATTATCGCTGTAGAAAATCTGGATTATGCTTCGCCGCTGGAGGTCTTGCTCTCGCCCGATGGCGCGCAGCTCTATGTGCTCTGCCAGGAGAGCGAAGAGGTGCGGGTGCTGGATGCGGCCAGTTATGCGGTGATCAAGAATATCGCGGTGGGGCGCGTGCCGCGCGGGATTTCGCTGTCGAATGAGGGCGCGCGGCTCTTTGTGACCAACTCGTGGGACGATACGCTCTCGGTCATCGATACGAGAACGCTGGCAGTAGTGGCTACATGGCCGGTGGGCGCGGAGCCCTCGAGCGTGATTGAGGACCGGCAAGGCAAGCAGCTGTTTGTGGCTAATCGAATCAGCAATGACGTGGCTGTGTTGGATGCGCAGACGGGCGAGGAAGAGAAGCGGCTGCTGGCCGGGCGCGGAGCAAGTTATCTTGCACTCTCTCCGGATGGAACGAAGCTCTACGCTACGCATGTGTACCCGAATCCGTCTCCACATCGCACCGCGCCGGAGTCGGAGATCACGGTGATCGATACGACACGCGCCGTGGTTGTCGATCGCATGCCGCTGCACGCAATCGCCGGTGTCTTTCACGTAGCGTTCTCCGCGGATGGACGCCTGGGCGTGGTGGCCGAGTACCATCCCAAGAACCTTGTGCCGTTGGCGCATCTGGAACACGGCGGAGCCTTCGAGGACACCATCACAGTATTTGGCGCCGATGTGGGCAGGACAGTTGAGGTTCCACTGGATGAGCTGGAACGCTATGCCTCGCAGCCCTTCGGCGTGGCCATTGCGCCGGACAAGTCGCGCATTTACGTCACCTGCGGCGGCTCGGAGATGGTGACGGTGATCGATGTGCCGCGTTTGCTGCGCTTTATTCATGCGCACAACGGATCTTTTGTGCAGGATCTTTCCGCCAGCGCCAACTACGTGGTTACGCGCATTGCCGTGGGACATAATCCGCGCGGACTGGCGCTGACGCGCGATGGACGCAGGCTGTTTGTGGCAAATCGATTGGAAGATACGATCAGCGTGATCGACACGCGCACCAGTCGGGTAGCCTCCACAATCACGCTGGACGAGCCGAAGGCCGTCTCCGTGCTGCGCCACGGCGAGCGGACCTTCTATACCGCGCGCCAGTCGTTCCAGGGGCAGATCGGCTGCGCCAATTGCCACATCGATTCCACCTTCGACGGCCTCCAATGGAACCTGGAACCCGACGGCTTTGGCCGCAACATTGTGGACAACAAGTTGCTCGAAGACGTCAAGGGTACCCAACCCTACAAATGGACGGGCACGAATCCCGACATTCCCACGGAGTGCGGGCCGAGGACGGAAAAATACTTCTGGCGGTCGGAGCAATACGACGACCTCACGCTGGCTGATCTGGTCGTCTATATTCGCAGCATTCCCCCCAGACCAAACCGCTGGCGGCTGCCTGGCTACGAGCTTACGCCGGCGCAGGAGCGCGGCAATGCGATTTTCGAGCGCACGGTGGACAAGTTCGGCAAGCCGATTCCGGAAACCAATCGCTGCTCCTATTGCCACAGCGGTCCCAAGGGCACCAACCAGAAGATCTTCGATGTGGGGACGCGCAAGCCCACCGACAATACAGGCCTTCTGAAGTCGGCGCCGTTGACCAACATCGCGCTGACCGCGCCTTACCTGCACGATGGGTCGGCGCGCACACTGGAAGAAATCTGGACGGTCTACAACCCCGATGACAAGCACGGGCGTTCGAACGATTTGACCAAGGATGAACTCAACGATCTGATCGAGTATTTGAGGACGCGATGAAAAAGCTGTGCATAATCGTATTGCTTCTGGCTGCAGGAACGACGGCGTTCGCCGCGTCAGCGGCGTCTGCCGCACCGCAGGTGCCCGCGACTCCCGCGATGCCGCGCTACCGCTTTGAGAATTTCACGACAACGAATGGGCTGCCGGACAATCACGTGTTTTCAGTGCTGGTGGATGGAGATCGCGTGTGGGCGGGCACGGAGAATGGACTGGCGGTTTATGAGAATCATTCGTGGAAAACCTATACGACTAAGGACGGACTGGCGCATCGCGCCGTGCTTTCGCTGGCGCTGGACAAGCGAACGGGCGACGTCTGGGCCGGGACCATGGCGGGGTTGAGCCGCATCTCCGGCGGGCGCATCGACAGCTATACGCAGTTGAATTCGGGGCTGAGCAACGATGTGGTCTACGGCGTATCGGTGGAAGGCGAGAACGTGTGGGTGGCTACGGCGGCCGGCGGTTGCCGGCTGAACCTGCGCACCGGGCAATGGATGCTCTACAACGAGCGCAATACGCCGATGATCGAGATATGGACTTACGGCGTTTCGGCAACCCCCGCCAAGGTGTATTACGCGGTGTGGGGCAGCGGCGTGCTTGAATTCGATCAGAAGACAGGCCGCTGGGACAAGTACGAGGATCCGGATGGCGAAAACGAGATCGTACTGTTCAAGGATCAGGGTCTGATCCACGAGATTGTCACTTCGGTGAGTTATGTAGACAACATTCTTTGGGCGGCGACGTACTTCGGCGACAGCCGGTACGACGGGCGCTATTGGCACAACTTTCTGACCAAAGACAGCGGACTTCCCTCGAACTTTACAAACTTTATCAAGGGCGTGGACGCCAAGCGCGCCTGGTTCTGCACCGACAAGGGGCTGGCCTACTACGACGGCGTGAACTGGGCTGTGTATCGCCCTTCGCTCAAAGACGGCAAGCCGGAGATGACGGTGCGCGACGCCGACGGCAAAGTAACGCCCGTCGCGGTGAGCACGGCGCCGGCGCACAACTACGTTCTCGGCATCGACTTTCAGGGCGACGACATCTGGGTCGCGACCGCAAAGGGTTTGAGTCACGGAATTCGCCAACAATAGTAAGGACAAGAGGAGCCACACAATGATGAATGCATTTGCAGATATTCTGGAAACCATTGCGCACGCGCCGATCGAGAAGCGCGCCATGACCAATCACGGAGTACTCAACGAGGCTTACGCCTATGCCAAGCCGAGTTCGTTCTCGCGCGGGATGCGAATCGATATTGGCGGCGTCACCATCCTTCTGATTTCGGGGACGGCTTCGGTCGACGAACACGGCGTGAGCGTACACATCGGCGATTTCCCCGCCCAGTTGCGGCGGACCTTCGACAATATCACGGGGCTGCTGGAGAGCGAAGGCGCCACCTGGCAGGACATCGTTCGCACCAGTTGCTACCTGCGGGATATCGATCGCGACTACGACGCCTTCAATGCGGGGCGCACGGCTTTCTTCAAGGAGCAGGGGCTCGATCCGCTGCCCGCGTCCACCGGCATCCAGGCGCATCTCTGCCGGCCGGAGCTGCTGGTGGAGATCGAGGCCATCGCCATGTTTCGCACGGATAAAGTAGAAGTCGGCAGCAAGGAGTAGTCGCAATGCGCAAGGGCTGGTTGTTGGTTGCGGGCGGCATGATGGCCGCGGCCGGCGCGGTTAATCTTGCCGCGCAGTATTCGGGCCAGGACACAGTGCAGACCGCGGGCAAGGATGCGAGTCCGGTCACGGGCAAGGGATCGTGCGAGTGCGGCGCGCATCCACCGGGGCCTCCGAGGGACCGCGAGGTGGCGCCTTATGCGGGCGAGCCAGAGGATTTGAGCCCCTACGCAAAGTTTGCGGCGCCTTACGATCGCAACTACATTCATCCCAATATCTACTCCGGCGCGGCGCGGGACATTCCCGAGCCCAAGAACCTGACCGAGGTGCGCATCGGCTTCTTTGGGCCCATCGAACACAATCCGGAATCGGTTTTTGGATTGCGCATGCTGCACGGCGCACAGTTGGCCGTGGATGAGGCCAATGCCCGCGGCGGCTATGGGGGCAAGCCCTTCCGCCTGCTGCTGCACAACGACTACGACAACTGGCAGGCGAAGGCGGTTTATGGTGAGGACCGGCCCACCGACCCCACCATCTGGGGCTCGGCCTCGAATGAAGTGGTGAAGATGGTCTACGACGATCAGGACTGGGCGATCTTCGGCTCGATCAGCTCCGAGTCCACCCACATTGCGCTGCGCGTGGCCCTGCGCGCCGAGATTCCCATCGTCAACTCGGCCTCCACCGATCCCACCATTCCGGAGACCTACATACCGTGGTATTTCACCGACGTGCAGGATGACCGCGTGCAGAGCCTGACGCTGGCGCGGCGCATCTTTACCGAACTTGGCCTCAAGCGTGTGGCGCTGCTCAGGGTGAACAGCCGCTATGGCCGCTTCGGCGTTCTCAAGTTCCGCGATGCGGCGCGGCGGCTCGGCCATCCGGTGGTCATCGAGCAGAAGTACCTGCCCGGCGACACGGATTTTACTCAGCAGTTGAAGGTGATTCGCTCCTCGCGGGCCGACGCCATCGTGCTGTGGACCGACGAGGCGCAGGCGGCCCTGATCCTGAAGCAGATGCGCGCCGCGGGGATGAAGCAGCGCGTCTTTGGCTCCTACCGCACGTTGGGGCCGACGTTGCTGGCCGAGGCCGGCGCTGCCGCCGATGGATTTGAGGCGGTGTTTCCCTACGATCCCACGCGCCAGGATCCGCGCTGGCTGGAGTTCAACCGGCGCTTTGAAGACCGCTTCCACGAGAAGCCGGAGCAGTTTGCCTCGCTGGCCTATGACGCCATGAACGCGCTGCTGGACTCGATCTGCAAGGCCGGACTGAATCGCGCCCGCATTCACGACGCGTTGGCCAACATCGAAGAATACGACGGCGTTACCGGGCACATGGTCTTCGATCCCAACCAGAAAAATGTAGCTCCGTTGTATCTTGGCACGGTGCACAACGGCTCCATCACCTACCGTGTTGCTACCATGGAGAAAGCTCCTGCCGCGCAAGCGGCGTCTGCCGCACCGCAGGTGCCCGCGCAAGCGGCGCCGGTCACAGCGCTGGCGCCGTATGCGCGCGTGGGAGAGGACGGCGTGGACTATGCCGGGCCGCATCGCACCGACGTGCCTGCGGGACCGGTAAGCGTGGCGTTGTTTGGTCCCAAGGCGTCCGAGGTTGCCGATTCGCCGGAGATGCAGGCGGAGCTTGCAATCGCTGCGGCAAAAGGGCGGGCGTGGAAGCTGCTGCCCGTGGCAAGCGATCAGAATTGGGGCGCGGCTTCAACCCAACTGGTTCATGCGCTGATGGACGAGCACGCGCTGGCGATTGTGGCGCTGGATCGCAATGCGGCCCATCTGGCCGAGCAACTGGCGCTCAAGACTTTTGTGCCTGTGGTAGCCCTCAGCAGCGACAAGAAGCTCACCTCAACAAACGTTCCCTGGATCTTCCGTTTGCCGCCCGAAACTGCTCCTGCGGCAGCCCTGCGCCTGCTCGAAGCGGCTGCCGTCACCAGCGGCGCCAATCCGGAACGGCTCAGGGACGTACTCGCTTCGGGCGACAACATCTCCGGAGTTGCCTTCCTGCCCACAGGCGAACCGCGCAACCAATATTGATCTCTACACTGTCACGTGCGGCGAAGCCAGCATCATCGTGCCGCATTGTTTCTATGCTCATTTTCTCCCATTGAATTCATGCACGGCATCGATCATGGCGACGATATTCTCCACCGGCGTGGCAGCCTGAATGTTGTGAATCGTGTTAAAGACGAATCCACCACCCGGCGCAAAGATCTCGCACCTGCGCAGAACCTGTTCCCGGACCTCAGCCGCCGTTCCAAAGGGCAGAACCTTCTGCGTATCCACTCCGCCACCCCAGAAGACCAGGCTGTCGCCAAAGTTCGCTTTTAACTGCTCAGGCTCCATTCCCGTGGCGGAGCACTGCACCGGATTGAGGATGTCAAACCCAGCCTCAATGAAGGAGGGAATAAACTTTGCCACCGAGCCGCAGGAATGCTTGAAGGTTTTCCATTGCGTGTGAGCATGAATCCAGTCGTTGACCTGTTTGTAGTATGGAAAATAGAGGTTGCGGAAGGTATTCACGGAACAGAAGGCGGAGGTCTGCGTGCCGAAATCCGTGCCGCAGACCAGCACCGCGTGCACGCTGTCGCCGACGGCGGCATGGATGCGCTCAAGATTCTTGATAGCAATCTCGCATTCATGCTCAAAGACTTTGTGGATATAATCCTGGCGGCTGCTGGTGGAGACGTACCATTCCGTAACGTCGCGGATCCCTTTGGGATGCTTGAGGAATGGCCCCGGGACCAGAGCGATGTCGCCGAATGCGCTTCCGCCAAAACAGGCAATCACTCCGCGACCCGTGGCCCAGGCCTCCTGCGTCGAACGAACGAAGTAGTCGATATCTTCCTGCTGGACGGGGCTGAACTCCTCCATATTGTCTTCCGGATTCAGCTTCTCTTCGTCGATCGGCTCCTGGCGGATAATGCAATCGAAGAAATAACCGCCACGCGGCATGCGCCCGCTGGCCGGAACGGTGGTGTCGCCCTCAGGGTAGATCAAAATATCGCCGTTCACATCGACGGTGGTGTTGAAGTCTCCAGGAACAAGCACTTCCAGCCCGTTGAACTGCCAGCTCTTCCATTTCTCCGCCGGAAAGCCGAACATGTTGTTGCGCGGAACGACGCCTTCAACATCCAGCCCCATGGCATTTTTCAGATCGTCATCCAGAGTTCCCAGCATTTGAAATGGTTCGTGAACGCGCACGGGACGCTTCTCAAGCCCGTAATGGTCGCGCAGCGCCGCTACGCAGCTGACATGCACACCGGTGACGGCGGTTCCACCGAAGTCGATCGGTATCGAATCCGGTTGGTTGTGGTTCAGCGTGGCGACGAACCGCTCACGGCTCTTGTTCATCAGACTTGCCATGTTTTCACTCCTTGACACGATAATCTGCACCTACGCTCATTACCTGCCGTTGAATTCATGTACGGCATCGAGCATGGCGACGATATTCTCCACCGGCGTTGCCGCCTGGACGTTGTGAATCGAGTTGAAGACAAATCCTCCGCCCGGCGCAAAGATTTCGCACCTGCGCAGAACTTGTTCCCGGACTTCAGCCGGCGCTCCGAAGGGCAGAACACGCTGCGTATCCACTCCTCCGCCCCAGAATACAAGTTGATCTCCAAAGTTCGCTTTCAACTGCTCAGGCTCCATCCCCGTAGCGGAGCACTGTACTGGATTGAGTATGTCAAACCCGGCCTCGATAAAGGAAGGCAGAAACTTGGAGACTGCGCCGCAGGAATGCTTGAAGGTTTTCCAGGACGTGTGGGAATGAATCCAGTCATTGACCTGTTTGTAGTAGGGAAAGTACAGGTTGTGGAAGGTCTTTACAGAACAGAAAGCGGAAGTTTGCGTGCCGAAATCCGTACCGCAGATATAAACCGCCTGAATGCAATTGCCAACTGCTGCGTGGACTATCTCAAGATTCTGGAGGGCAATCTCGCACTGGCGCTCAAAGACCTTATGAACATAGTCCTGGCGGTTGCTGGTGGAGACGTACCATTCCGTAATATCGCGTATACCTTTAGGATGCTTGAGGGCCGGCGCCGGAACCAGCGCAATATCGCCGAACGCGGTCCCGCCAAAGCCGGCAATCACGCCGCGGCCGGTCGCGCAGGCCTCTTGCGTTGAACGAACTAAGTAGTCGATATCTTCCTGTGAGATAAGGCTGAACTCCTCCATGTTGTCTTCCGGATTCAGCTTTTCCTCGTCGATCGGCTCCTGGCGGACAATGCAATCGAAGAAATAGCCGCCACGCGGCATGCGCCCGCTGGGCGGGACGGTCGTGTCGCCCTGAGGGTGGATCAAGGTATCGCCATTCACATCGACCGTGGTGTTGAAGTCTTCAGGAACCAGCACTTCCAGCCCGTTGAACTCCCAGCTCTTCCACCGCTCCGCCGGAAATCCCCACTTAGTGGTGCGGCGAAAGACGCCTACCACATCGATGCCCATCGCATCCAGTAAGTCTTCCTCCAGCAGCCCCAGCATTTGGGAGGGCTCGTGTACGCGTACAGGCCGGTTCTCAAGTCCGTAATAATCGCGCAGCGCCGCCACGCAGCTAACATGCATGCCTGTGACGGCGGTTCCGCCGAAGTCGATCGGGATCGAGTCCGGTTGCTTGTGGCTGAGCGCGGAGGCGAGCCGTTCATAGCTCTTTTTATTTTCCGTTCGACTTTCGTTGTGCTCAGACATAGCTTTCTGCTCCGGGAAAGGTCATGCGTTTCACAAACTCATCTTGAAATCCGGAATCGGCGGCAAGACTTACGTGCTCCACTTCCGGCAGAACCGGTTCACTGGCCGACAGAAGCAGAATCTTGGCGCCACGCAATGCCGTATTGCCTGCCGCGTGAATACGCTCCCTGGGCATCTCCAGCATTCCCACGCCAATGGCGCTGTCGATCTGAACGTAGTTGCCGAAGGCGCCGGCAAGAGAAACGCTCTGAATATCGCCGGCGGCAACGCCCAGATGCTTGATCAGCAGCCTGAATCCTGAAGCGATGGCCGACTTGGCCAGTTGCAGTTCGCGAATGTCGGACTGGTAAAGAACGACAGGAGCCTGCACCGGAAAGGCCTTTGTGCCGTCGGCGATGCGTCCCGACGACAGGATCGCGCCGCTTTCGAGGCCAGCCGCGACCGCATCTACCAGGCCGCTGCCGCAGATGCCCCGCGCTTCCACGTCTCCAATCACGGCGGCGCGCATCTTGCCGTCCTGGAGCGAAACGCGCGCAATGGCGCCTGTGGCTGCGCGCATTCCCATGTGGATGGAACCGGCTTCAAAGGCCGGTCCAGCCGCCGTGGAGGCGCAGACAATTCCGCGGCAATTGCCGATGGCGATTTCGCCGTTGGTGCCCAGGTCAATCAATGCCATCAGTTTTTCAGCGGCCGGCATGCCGACGGCGTGAATTCCGGCCAGAATATCCGATCCTACAAACCCGCCGAGGCAACGCAAAAAGCGAATGCGGCACGACGGAGGCAACGGCCACTCCAGCTCTTGAGCGGTGAAGCATTGTTCACCCAGATGGGGGGAATGAAACGGCGCGTGCGAGAGCGGCTCAACATCAAGCCCCGCAAACAGATGATGCATCACCGTGTTGCCGACCAGGACCACCTCGGCAATCTCGCCCTCTCGGCCGCCCGCAAGTTTCCGGATCATCCGCCGGAGGGCGATGCGCACCACCGATCGAAGATCGGCGCCGTGCAAAGCCGCACGGACCCTGCTCATCACGTCCGACCCGAACGATGCCTGTGGATTGAGATCTGTCTCGACTGCGAGAACGCTTCCTGTAGACATATCGATCATCTGCGCGGCAATTGTGGTCGTGCCTAAGTCAATGGCAATTCCGAGTCCGGACTTCCCTGCTCCGCTGAGTCCGGAGTTATCCGTGAGAACATCCATGTGCCATTGGCCGCATTCGAGAACGAGCGGCATCTCCGCGCACGCCTGGCATGCGAGCCGCCATCCGCCGGCAAGCTCCGTCTCGCTGAATAGGGATCGGTCCTGATCCGTAACCTGAAGCGATCCGGCCAGCACACGGACGCGGCAACCGCCGCAAAGTCCTGTTCCTCCGCAGGGAAACTCCAGGCCAAATTGCGGGAGCACGGAGGCGAGCGAGGCGCCTCGAGGCGCTTCCACCGCCACCGACAGGGGCTCCAGTTGAATTCTCACTCTTTCCGCGCTCATAGGGCATCCACGATGGAATCACCCAGGGTGCCGCGAATTGCGGCGCCAGGGGGCACAACCAGAAAGTCGGCCGCATCCCAATCTCCGTTGACGAGACGCTCCAGCAGCGTGAGCGAGCCCTGAACTTCTTCAAAGGCCCATCCCTCTTTCTCTGCTTCGTCGCGAGCCTGGCTGCGGAAGACATCATTGGATTCGACGCCGGTGGAGATATAGGTCAGCCCGGAGTAGTGGCGGCGAAACGCGCTGAATTGCTCGAAGAGATACTTCCCGTTATCTTCCCCATATTGGGCGATGAACTCCTCCAGGCTGCGCCGTTCTCCTAACTTGTTTTTTTCTGAAGAGAAGGCCGGCTCGAGAGCCGTCTGGCCCGGCTCCTGAAACTCGATCCAGCCAGGAGAGCGATAATAGACGCCCGGATGCGCTTCAAAATATGCCTGATAGTCGGTGCGGCTGCCCATCAGCAATCCGATGCAGTCGTGCGCGCGAGGAAGTACGAGCCGCGTCTTTCCCGCGCGCAGGCCTTCGGTTCCCCGGCCGCAGAGGGCGTATCCCAAAAGGATTGCGTCATAGCCGTCCCCGTCCACGGCATCTATCCGCTCCTGCAGATGCGGGCGCATGGACGCGCCCAGATCGTGCAGGCCCATCTCCAGCGTCTCCACCTCAACCGCATGCGGCGACCGTGAAAGGACGCTATTCATCTCCCGCGTGAGAACCTGGCAGCCGATCAGCTTAAGGCGCATGGCGTCCCCCGAGGAAATCTCCGATACCGTTTTCTAAGTGGCTATGGGAACCAGCCGGACTCAACTATAAACCATAGCTTGCCCGATCGTAGAGGCTTCCATATTGGGCCTCCAGATCGCGCATCAGCGTCTCTTCGTCCTTTGGAAAAGCGTCCAGCGCATCCTCCATGCGCGTCAGCCACTGCTGCCCCAGCCATTAGCCGTGATAAACAGCACGGCAAGACTGCCTAAGAAAGTCCAATGACGCGTCCAGATTGGGTATCAAGGTCGATTTCGTAGAAGTTGGGACGACTCGACAGGCCGGGCATCGTACTCAACTGGCCCAGCAACGGATAAACGAAGCCGGCGCCGACGCTGGCGCGAACGTCCTTGATAGGCACGATGAAGCCCGTCGGCGCACCCTTCAGTTCAGGGTCGTGGCTGAGGCTATATTGGGTCTTCGCCATGCAAATGGGGAGTTTGTCGAATCCCTGCCGCGTATAGATTTCGATGTTCTTCTCCGCTTCGGGAGAGTATTCGACACCCACGCCGCCGTAAAGTTCACGCACAATGCACTCGATCTTATCTTTGATCGAAGCCTCAGCCGGGTAGAGGAAACGGAAGTTGTTCGGCTTGTTGCAAGCGTGAACCACGGCCTCGGCGAGCGCCTCGGCACCGGCCCCTCCCTCGGACCAATTGTCCGCCGTGATCGCGTCCTCGGCACCGGCTTCGCAGGCGATGCGGCGCACCAACGTAAGCTCGGCCTCAGTGTCGGTATTGAAGCGGTTCACTGCCACCACCACCGGTATGCCAAACTTGCGCACGTTTTCGATGTGCTTTACAAGATTCCCACATCCCTTTTCCAGCAACTCGAGATTTTCCTCCGTGTAAGCGCTGACAATGGGCTTGCCAGCGACAATTTTGGGACCGCCGCCATGCATCTTCAATGAGCGAATGGTAGCCACCAGCACGGCGCAGTTCGGAACCAGCCCGCTTACACGGCACTTAATGTTGCAGAACTTCTCAAAGCCCATCTCGGTACCGAATCCGGCCTCGGTAACCACAATGCCTTCCCTGCCGACAAGCTTCAAGGCGATCATGTCGGCCAGAATGGAGGAATTGCCATGTGCGATGTTGCCGAACGGACCTGCATGCACAAATACCGGCGTACCCTCCAGCGTCTGCATGAGGGTAGGCATGATGGCGTCCTTCATCATGACCGCCAGCGCGCCTCCCACGCCAAGATCGTCAGCGGTCACGGGGCGTTCCTGCCGGTCATTGCCGATGACGATGCGTCCCAGGCGTTCACGCATGTCCGCGAGGCTCGTTGTCAAGGCAAGGATTGCCATGATCTCGCTAGCCACGGCAATGTCGAAACCCGTCGCGCGCGTCATGCCCTTTTCTTGCGGCCCCTGCCCGATGGTAATGCTGCGAAGCAGGCGGTCGTTGGTGTCTGTTACGCGGCGCCAGGTAATCGTGTCGGGATCGATGTCGAGGCGCGCGAAGCGGGAGCGCTCTTCTGTGGTGAGTTCGTTTGGGTCGTCCTTGTCGATGCCGAGCTTGCTCAAGCGGCGGCGCATGACCGGTGTGAACCTGCGAGAGCCGCTCTTTGAGGGCGGGCAGAGCCGGTCAAACAGTTCATCGTCATCTTTGATTTCGCGCTCATGCAGGATGCGGGCGTCGATCGCCGCCGCCAGTAGATTATTGGCTGCTGTGATGGCATGAATGTCGCCGGTGAGGTGGAGGTTGAAATCCTCCATGGGGATGATCTGGCTGTATCCGCCGCCTGCCGCGCCCCCCTTAATTCCGAAGGTCGGCCCCATGCTCGGCTGGCGCACGCAGGCGAACACTTTCTTGCCCAGATGCGCCCCAAGCGCCTGGCTGAGGCCGACGGTCGTGGTCGTCTTCCCTTCTCCTAAAGGAGTGGGTGTGATTGCGGTCACCACCACGTACTTGCCGCTCGGCAGGCGCTTCAGGCGATTCAGAATCGAGAGGCGGACCTTGGCCTTGGTATCTCCGTACAGTTCCATTTCATGCGCGAAAATGCCGGCCTGATGCGCAACACGGCCAATGGGAATGGGAAACGCGGCTTGCGCGATTTCAATATCACTGGGAACAACCGTTTTCTTTTGCTCCCGAATATGAAGAACTTCAGCCGTTCCGATCGACGACAATGTATCCGTAGGCATGCTCACTAACTCCGCAGCTATTTCAAGCTCCCTCTGGCACAGTGCCTGGAGATCAAGAGACTCTCATAAAAGAAGCCTAAAACGATCTTCTAAATACTATATGCTATAAACAGAAAACGCGCTGAGCGCATGAATCTCTTTCCTAAAGCCGGTCTCAGGATGGACGAGTCGAAAGTCAAACCGACGGAAGTCGCGCAATTCGGCAGGTACGAGTTCTCGCTCCACGACACAAACACGTTCAGCGTCACCTGGGAACTCGTTCCCGGACGAGGAGCCTTCGAGAAGGCGCAGCAGGACGTGATCGACGCCGCGATTAAAGCTGCCGCCAGTGGCCGGATTCACGCGCTAACCATCACAGACAATCCCGGCGGCAACCCCGCGATCTCGGCCGAGATGCTTGGCGCCGAGATCCGCCGCCTCGGCATTGAGCCGCTCGTTCACCTGACCTGTAAAGACAAAAATCGCAACCAGTTGGAAAGTTTGCTCTATGGATTGGAGCGGGCGGATGTCCACAATCTACTAGTAATGAGCGGCGATTTCCCCAAGGCCGGGTATGGCGGCGCCCCCAAGCCGGTCTTCGACCTGGACCCGATCACTCTGCTTGGTCTTATCTCTGAACTCAATAAAGGAAGAGAGGTCCCGAAGCCGGGAGGCAAGACGGCGCTCAAGGCGACGAGATTCTTTGCCGGAGTGGTGGCCAGCCCCTTCAAAGCACTGGAAGCGGAGCAGATGGGGCAATACTACAAACTGAGGAAGAAACTTACGGCGGGCGCGAGATTCGTAGTTTCTCAGTTGGGCTTCGACGCGCGCAAGATTCACGAACTGCTCCAAGTAGTGAAGCTGCTTGGTTTTGGGAATATACCTGTTGTAGGCAATATCTACCTGCTTCCTCTGGGCGCGGCAAAGCTGATGAATAGTAACGGCTTGCCTGGCTGTGTGGTTTCTGACAAACTGCTGGGTGATGTGCAGGTGGAAGTGGCAGGCCCAGACAAGGGAAAAGCGAAACGCCTTGAGCGCGCCGCAAAGCTGTACGCCCTCCTCAAGGGAATGGGATATGCCGGTGCGCACATCGGCGGACACGGCATGACTTTTCCTGACCTGCTGGAAGTGATTGAGCATGGCGAAGAGCTATCGCAGCGCTGGCCGGATTTCGTTCATGAATTCGACTATCCCCAGGAGAACGGTTGGTATTTCTTCGAACGCGACGAAAAGACCGGAATGAACACGATGACGCCGATCTCGCGAGAAGCGCGTTCTTCCGCCGGTATTGGCTATTCCGCGTTCCAAATGCTCCATCACCTTGCTTTCACCAAGGAAGGCGCGCTCTTTAGGCCGATGCGCGCGTTAGCCAAGATCGTGGACGGATCCGCACTCGAGAGCGCATATACGAAATGCGAACAGATAATCAAAGGTCTGACTAACGATTGCCGGCACTGCGGCGATTGCGCCATGCTGGATATGGCCTATCTGTGCCCCATGAGCCAGTGCCCCAAGAATCAGCGCAATGGTCCGTGTGGCGGAAGCTACGAGGGCTGGTGCGAAGCATATCCCAACCAGCGCAAATGCATATACGTACTCGCCTACGAGAGACTCAAGGCGCACGGCGCGGATCAATCGCTGGGGGAGGACCTGGTCCCGCCGGTGAACTACGATCTGAACGAGACCTCCTCCTGGATCAACTTTTATCTCGGACGCGATCATTCAGCGCCGAAACTCAAGATCGAGACGGTTGCCCGAAAGAAGAATCCGAAGTAATGGCGCGAAGCGAGAAAGGATTCATCGATGCTGATTATCGGGGAAAAGATCAACGGTACTCGCAAGCTGGTCAATAAGGCCGTGCTGGAGCGCGACGTCGCCCATATTCGCCATCTTGCCGTTTCGCAGGTTGAAGCAGGCGCCGACGCGCTGGACATAAACGCCGGCACCTTGCCCGACCGCGAGCCGGATGACATCGTTTGGCTGATCAATACGGTGCAGGAAGTCGTGGACAAGCCGCTTTGCCTTGACAGCCCTAACCCTGAGGCGCTGTTTGCGGGTATCTCCGCCACCAGGCAAGTGCCCATCATCAATTCCATCAGCATGGAAGAGCAACGCATACGCGTAGTTCTGCCTATCGTCGCTAAGCATGGATGCCGCGTTTTGGCTCTAGCGCTGGATGGAAGCACCATTTCGCAGAGCTGCGAGGGCCGCATGGCAGTCGTTCGCCGTCTTTTCGAAGAGACCAGAAAAGCCGGCGTGAAGGACGAGGACGTGTTCGTGGACGCGCTTGTCATGTCGGTGGGTACAGAGAGCGACGCATGTCTGACTACCCTGGCGACTATGCGTGCGATTCGCGCCGAATATCCCAAGGCCCACCTTACCGCCGGCCTGAGCAACGTCTCCTTCGGGTTGCCCGCGCGCACGCTTCTCAATCGCGCGTTCCTTACTTTAGCGATAGAAGCCGGCCTCGACTCCGCAATCGTGGACCCGACCGATCGCGGATTGATGGAAACCTTGTATGCAACCAATGCGGTACTTGGACTCGATCTCTATTGCGCGCAGTACAACCGTGCGTTCCGCGCGGGCAAGATCGGGCCCAAGCTGGAAGAAAGAAAGACCGAAAAGAAGAAGCCGGGCGCTGCCCCTGCCGCGTCCTTCTCGATTAACCGATAGAAGAGAGCGATATTCTAAGCGCGGCCGGGCAGGCTGTAGACAGTACGGCCGCGATGGGCATCACGGCCGTACCGGTTGGAACGACGTTGCAGGCAACGAGTTGCTTTAGCAGGATGCAGCCGCGTGGCCTAAGCCCCCAGCAGGGTTTTGACGAGGCCGACGGCGCCGCTGGCGTTTTCGCTGTAGCCGTCGGCGCCGATTTCGTTGGCGTACTGCTGGGTGACGGGAGCGCCGCCGATGAGCACCTTGACCTGCGTGCGCAGCCCCGCGGTCTTCAATGCGTCGATAGTTGTCTTCATGGCCGGCATCGTCACCGTCAGCAACGCTGACAAACAGACAATCTGAGGCTTTTGTTCTTCAACCGCAGCCACAAACTTCTCCGGCGAAACATCGGAGCCGAGATCGATCACCTCGAATCCACCGCCTTCCAGCATGGAGCCCACGATGTTCTTGCCGATATCGTGCAGGTCGCCCTTGACCGTGCCGAGGACCACTCTGGTGGACAGCTTATCACCGGATGCAGTCATGAGCGGGCGAAGAATCTCCAGGGCGCTCCTCATGGCGCGACCTGCCAGCAGCAGCTCGGGAACGAAGTACTCTTCGGCTTCAAACAAACGGCCGACTTCGTCCATGGCCTGCACCATGGATTCGGAGATCAGTTGCAGTGGAACAGCACCCGCCGCCAGCGCGGCCTCAGTGGCGGCGTGCGCCTTCTTTGCATCGCCGTTGAGAATTGCGTCGTAGAGTTCCTTTGATTGCGCCATCTTTCTACACCTCAAGAATAGTCATTGAAATCAAGAACGAGCATCCTGCATACGCCTGGCCGGCATAAACGCTTCGCTATACATGCTGATGCCAAAGATCAGCAAACTGAATGTCGTCTCCGAGACCAGGCTGTTGCGGAAGAAGGGCAGCGCGGCGATATAGCAAGCTCCGAGACCGCTCAAGGTCTTTGCATACATGCCCCATTCAGCCCATACCGCGAAGTTGCTGGCCAGGAAGAACGACACCGATGCCAGCAGCGAAGCTCCAATCACGCGCCCGGTCGATAGAGAATTGCGCAGCATTCCGGCGCCGAGGAGCGCCGCCGCCAGATACCACATCCAGGTGATGGCATGACCGCTGGTGAGCGGGTAGCCGTAACGGTGCGTAGTAAGGAAAATATCCACTCCGACGAGAACCAGCATCGGTATAGCAAACTCCCGCTTCGGCCGGTTCGCTCCAAAAAATAGAAGGCACGAGAAGATGGGGATAAAGTTATAAGGATGACTCACAGTGAGGCGCAGGAGAGCCGCGCCAAGGATGAGAAGATACGGAAAAACAAACAAATTCCTGCTTTCGACGCGCTTCATCAATACTCCTCCCGATTGATCTTCTCAATACGTAACTCACGTCAGCTCGTGCCGCCGCACTTTCGGATCCATGCCATGCCGCCGGCGTTTATTGCCGCATCGCCTTCCGCGTCCACTGCCGGCTTCGTCCAGGCACCACGCCAGAGTGCAAGCCGTTCAAGGATTCGAAGAGAACCGCTCCACTCACTTTTGACGTTCAGATTCACTGGACCTAGTCTTTAGGAATAAGCATACTACCTGGGAGTAAACATATAAAGTGTCGCAGAACACATTAGCTGGCCGTTTCAAGGCGGCCACGTGGCATATCTGCGCCGAATTTTCGCCAAAAAATGCATTCAGCCTGCGCATGGCTGTTGGCTGAAGCGGAGGTTATGATCGACCTGTGCAAACCCACTACAAGCTGGGCGACATTCTTGCCAACGCAATCACGCACGGGATCGGAGCCGTTCTGGCCGTGGCGGGCGCCGTATACCTGATTGCCGCATCCACGCGAGGAGCGGTTCGGCTGGTAGTCAGTTGCGCCGTCTTCGCCAGCACGCTGGTGCTGGTGTACGTGTGCTCCACGCTCTACCACTCGCTGGTGCGCACGCGGGCGCGGCATGTGTTTCACGTGCTTGACCACTCCTCCATCTACCTGCTGATCGCTGGCACCTACACGCCGTTCACGCTGATTTCGCTGCATGGGTCATTGGGCTGGTTGGTCTTCAGCGTTGAATGGGCTCTGGCCGCCGCCGGGGTGGTCTTCAAGAGCTTTGCTGTGGACCGGTTTGCGGTGGCGTCGGCTTTGGTCTACCTGTTTCAGGGCTGGTTCGTGGTCATCGTGGCCCGGCCGCTGCTGCATGCCATCGGCTGGCACGGAATCCTGTGGCTGGGCGCGGGCGGATTGGCATACACGCTGGGCATCGTCTTCTTCGCCCTCGACCGGCTGCGCTATTTCCATGCCACTTGGCATATTTTCGTCCTGGCCGGCAGCGTGGCCCATTACTTTGCCATCCTTTTCTATGTGATTCCGCCGCGCCTGTAAACAGTGGTCAGTGCACAGTGGGCATTACGCCGAACGCTGAAAACTGACCACTGACCACTGTTCACTGACCCCTGTCCTCTCACCGGTTCTGCCGGTTAGGCAGATTCCGCCTGGTCTGCCTGCCGCGAATGTGGTAAACGGCAACTATCCAGGGAACGAAAACGGAGAATGTGAAGCGCGCGAGAAGAGTGCGTGGCTCCTTACGGTAAATGAAGCGCCAGTCGGCGTGGAAGGCGAACCAGAACTGCAGCAAAAGGACGGCCAGCAGCGGAAGGGCTGTCCACCACCACCCCACGGACGAAGACCTGACCGCGGGGACCCCGATGAAGAGCAGGCAGAGCAGGGCCAAAACCTCCACGATGCAGCGGGCGGCGTTGCGGACCAGGCGCGCGCGGCGGACGCCGAGGATGCCGTCGCTGACAGCGTAGCTGGCAAGCTGGCGGCAGGCTGACAGGAAGGTGTACTGGGGGCGATAGAGAGCCTTGGCGCCCTCGACGAAGGCTGGCGTGGTGAGGCGGCGGGCTTCGAGATCGAAGAGGGTATCTTCGCCGAAAAAAACCGTCTCAGGAAAGCCGCCGATGCGCTGCCAGAGCTCTTTGCGAAAGGCCATGGAGCGGGCGGTGCAGGACTTGGAGGGCGTGGAGGGTGAGAGCTTGACGCCAAAGAAGGGAGCCGAGGCCAGGTCCCAGACGGTTGCATCGGCAGGATCGAGGCAGGAGCCGCCCAGGGCATACTCGGCGGTGGAGTCGATCAGAGGCGCGGTGATGCGGGCCAGCCACTCCGGCGGATAGGTGCAGCCGGCGTCGGTGCAGGCGACGATCTGGGAGCGGGCGGCGGCGATGGCCACGTTGCGGCCCCTGGAGATGGGCCCTGGCGAGCGCTTCAGGTTGCAGGATTCGTCGCGGATAGCCAAGAGAATGGGGTTATCTCTCTGGGCTTGCAGAAGCCAGTCCCAGGTGCCGTCCGTGGAGCCGCCGTCCACGATTATGACCTCGTCCGGGGGTGGAACCTGCTCGAGCAGGCTGGGAACCAGCCTGGCGATCTCCTTGACCTCGTTGAGGACGGTGGCGACGATGGCGACAGGCTGCATGGGGGAAGTATAAAGCGGCTCGGCTGGAAGCGGATTGCGGCCCCGGCAGGGCAAATTGACCGGATTCGCCGTTTAACGATAGAATTGTAGAGTTTGGCGATGCACCCGAATTGTGGATGTGCAGGGCTCAAGTGGGTTCACCGCCCGAAATTGTGGCGTGTGTGAGGCCCGTTCGCCTGTCACCATCATTCTCTGTTTGCTCCCCAATCGAGCACACGGTATCCGATTTTGAATGCGCCTTGTTTTGTTTTGAGGAGCGCTGGAGGAGTTTGTTATGTACGCAGTGATTCGCACCGGTGGTAAGCAGTACCGGGTCGCTCCGGGCGACGTGGTAAAGATTGAAAGTGTGGCCTCCCAGGACAACAAGGACAAGACTGTCGAATTCAGCGACGTGATTGCGGTCAGCGGCGAGCCCGGAACCATAGCCAGGCCGGGCACAGCCAAAGTGACCGCCGAAGTGCTGGGCGACGGCCGCGGCGACAAGATTCTGGTCTTCCACCTGAAACGGAAAAAGCAGTACAAGAAGCTGCAGGGACACCGGCAGAACTTTACCGAGGTGCGCATCAAGGCCATCGAGGCCGACGGCGTGACGTATACGGAGAAGTAGCTTTTAGCTTTTAGCTTTTTCATTGCGAAGGCAGGGACAGTTGATTCACAAAGTGAACGAACTGAGAGCTAAAAGCTAAGAGCTAAAGGCTGATAGCTGAAGGCTGAAAAAGGAGATTCGGCAATGGCACATAAAAAGGGTGGAGGCAGCTCCACAAACGGACGCGACTCGAATGCGCAGCGGCTGGGCGTAAAGGCCTTTGCCGGCGAACTGGTTACCGGCGGCTCCATCATCATGCGCCAGCGCGGCACCCGCATCAAGCCGGGACTCAACGTGGGCATCGGCTCCGACGATACGCTCTTCGCCAAGGTTACCGGCCGGGTAAAGTTTCAAGACCGAGGCAACCGCGGGCGTTTCGCTTCCATCGAGCCGATCGCAGCCGAGTAAGATAACTCAACCGCAATAACAGAAGACCACGGCGTTGCCGTGGCCTTTTTTGCGGAGGGAGCATTGACGGCGGATGGAGCATTAACGGCGGAGGGAGCAGGGGTCTTCAGACCCCTGAAACCGGTGCAAAAATGCGATGGGCTTTAGCCCCGGGCCTTCTGTTCGCTGCCGAAACAAGGCCCGGGCCTAAAGGCCTTCCTGTTGGGGCGCTGCATTCAGGGGCCTGAAAGGCCCCTGCTCCCTCCGTCGTGAAAATCGAAGGCCTGAAGGCCCCTGATCCCTCCGTCGTGAAAAGCGAAGGCCTGAAAGGCCCCTGCTCCCTCCGTCGTGAAAATCGAAGCTCTGAAGGCCTTGCGGAGGGAGCAGGGGTCTTCAGACCCCTGAAATAGGTGCAAAAATGCGATGGGCTTTAGCCCCGGGCCTTCTGTTCGCTGCCGAAACAAGGCCCGGGCCTAAAGGCCTTCCTGTTGGGGCGCTGTATTCAGGGGCCTGAAAGGCCCCTGCTCCCTCCGTCGTGAAAAGCGAAGGCCTGAAGGCCCCTGCTCCCTCCGTCGTGAAAATCGAAGCTCTGAAGGCCTTGCGGAGGGAGCAGGGGTCTTCAGACCCCTGAAACAGGCGAAAAAACGATGGGCTTTAGCCCCGGGCCTTCTGGTCGCAGCCGAAACAAGGCCCGGGCCTAAAGGCCTTCCTGTTGGGGCGCTGCATTCAGGGGCCTGAAAGGCCCCTGCTCCCTCCGTCGTGAAAAGCGAAGGCCTGAAGGCCCCTGCTCCCTCCGTCGTGAAAATCGAAGGCCTGAAAGGCCCCTGAAATAGGCGCAAAAAGCGATGGGCTTTAGCCCCGGGCCTTCTGTTCGCAAGTAACGTGAACAGGGCCTGGTGGCGACCGTTTCCGGGGAGAGCGATTGTGGAGCTTGCTTATATCTCCGACTGGCGGCCCTTCAGGTTCCTGCTGAGCACCTTATCCACCACATTCTCCACATCGGTGAGGAAGAAGCTGTTGGCAGGCTGGGGCACGGCAATCTGGGTCCCTGGGTAGCCCAGCGCCGAGGCGATCTCGTTCCAGCGGTAGATGGTCGAGTTCACCGGCATTACTACCGGCCTGCGAGCCGGCTCGGGCAGGGCGCAATAGGTTGCCCAGATGCCCAGTGAGATTAGAAGCGCCGACTCACTGACGAATTGGAGCGGATCGTTAAACGAAATGTGGCGGGAGGAACAAAGTAAGGTGAAGATGAAGTCGCTGGAGGACATAATGCCAAAGCCCAGTGCAATCCCGAAGGTTATGTCACGTACGGAAAGACGCAACGCATTCATGCTCAGACACAGGAAGGCCAGCAGGCAGAGCTCAACGATGCTCACCGAACGCATCAACCTAATAGCGATTTCGGGCATGACAAGGAGTCCGCTGTGCCCGAAACTGACGGTTGATAAGCTGACAATGACCGAAGCTAGTATCGCCCAGCGGAAAATTACTGTCCCAAACTTCAGCAATCCAGGGAAGGCCGAGAGTGCAGAGCGGAATATCTCTATGCAGACGAAGAAGAGAAATACTGCGCTGGCAATATATACCGCCCAGTAAACGTAGAAGTAGAATGCGGAATATGTTAAATAGGTAGGAGTTGAACTGCGGCCCCACGGCTGCGCTTGAATATAGAGAAGAGCCAATAACACTGGCTGCGAGCCCACGCACAGGGCTAAGTAATTTCCCATAGCAGGGAAACGGCGATGTAAACCCTTCTTCCAAAACAGGAAACCGAGTACGATCCAGAGCGCAAACTCCAAGACTCTCAACACGGACATTGCAAAATTTATGAGCATATGAGATCCCCCGCCCTTTCCATAGGGTTACGAGCCCGCATGGGCAGCGCGCTATAGGCGATCCATATTCCCAACGCGCTTAGAAGCACTCCTTCTTTAACGAACTGTATCGGATCGATCAGCGATGTTTTGCGGCTAATAAAGGACGAGATAAGAAGATCGCTCGAAGACATGAGGGCAAAGCCTACAGCAATTCCAAAGCTCATATCACGTACGGAAAGATGCAACGCTTTCATGCTCAGGCATAGGAAGGCCAGCAGGCAGAGTTCAACGATGCTAACCGAACGCATTAACCTATAAGCAACTTCTGGAATGATCATTGGAATGCTAATAAGGTTGCGATGCTCAAAATTGGCGGTTGATAAGCTTACGATAGCCGAGAGCAGTGCTACCCATCGGAAGGTCACGACCGCGGATTTCTTCAGTTCTGAGAACCCCGACAGTGCGGAGCGGATTATCTCGATGCAGACGAAGAAGAACAGTACAGAGTTGGCGATATATACCGCCCAGAAGGTGTAAACATAGAAGGCGTAATGCGAAAAATAGGGGTTAGTAATACTGATGCTCAACTGCGTCGACTGAGTGAAAAGGAGAACGCCCAACACCGGCGATGCTGCCAGGTTCAATGCCAGATAGTATCCCATTGCAGGGAAACTGCGATGGAAACCCTTCTTCCAAAACAGGAAGGCGAGCACGGCCCAGAGCAGAAACTCCGCCACGCACATGGCCGACATTGCGAAATTTATGGGCATGAAGATCCCAACGACATCCTGAGAACCTAATCAGAATAGCGCCGAAGACCCTGATGCTCAACAATAAAAAACGTTTAACTATGACACTTTCGTGCTATTTAACCCGCCCACTAGTTACCAGGAGGCGGATTATCAGGTGTGCAAGGCACGCCAGGTACACAGAGTGGAATCGGGCCGGCGGCGGTGGCCGACTGGTGGCTCACGAATTTGCTGGTGGAGGAGGAGGTGGCGGCTGCGGCACCGGCGACGACGACGAACAAGGCAAAGATGCGGATGGCGAGTTTCATTATTAGTAACCCCTTTAGGCTTGGATTGGCAAAGATACATTTCTTTGCATGCAATAATTATAGGGCTATTTTATCTTTAAGTACATTTATTTCTTGCACATGAGCAAGGGATCATGAAGCCAGTTACTAACGTCATTGTACCCCTTTAGTTATATAACTTCAGTACCCAATTTCAATACTTTTTCGCTCTCATCTTCCACGCTCCCAGCCGTGCTAAAATAAGATCATGCAAATTCGTGTAAAGCCCCTGTGTTTCAAGCGGTTAGTGCAGGAATGGCGGCGTGGAATCGCAGTTCCTGAATCGCGCGTTACGAGGAGCTTAAAGGCGAATATGCGACGAACGGCAATTGGCAGCCTGCATAGCGAAATTCAATCCCCTATTGGTGGCATCCCATGGCGAATGTAGTAACTAACCTGGTACCCCCTGCCGGCGATAATGTGGATAACGGCAGCTATACCGGAGAAAACATTAAAGTGCTGGAAGGCCTGGAGGCGGTGCGCCTGAGGCCGGCTATGTACATTGGCTCGACCGGCGAGATGGGGCTGCACCACCTGGTCTACGAGGTGGTGGACAATTCCGTGGACGAGGCCCTGGCCGGTTATGCCAAGAAGATCGACGTCATCATTCACGTGGACAACTCGATTACGGTGACCGACGACGGGCGCGGGATCCCGGTGGACATGATGGACCTGGCCAACGGCGAGAAGATGTCGGCGGTGCAGGTGGTGCTGACCAAGCTGCATGCGGGGGGCAAGTTCGACGCCTCGACGTATAAGGTCTCCGGCGGGCTGCACGGCGTGGGCGTGAGTTGCGTGAACGCGCTGGCGCAGGAGTTCAACGTGGAGATCTGGCGCGACGGGCACACCTGGGAGATGGATTTCAGCTGCGGGCTGCCGACCAGCGAGCTGCGGCAGGCGGGGACGAGCAAGAGGCGCGGGACCAAGGTGCACTTTTTGCCCGACAAGAGCATCTTTGCGACGACGGAGTTCAACTTCGATACGCTGGCGCAACGGCTGCGCGAGATGGCCTTCCTCAACAAGGGCCTGGAGATTACGCTCACAGACGAGCGCACCGCCGACTCGAAGACCGGGGAGGCGAGGCGAGCGGAGTTCAAGTACGCGGGCGGGATTGCGGAGTTTGTGAAGCACCTGAACCGCGGCAAGACCGTGCTGCATGATAAACCGATCATGATGGAGGCAACGCGCGACAACGTGGAGATCGAGATCGCGCTGCAGTATAACGACAGCTACTCGGAGACCGTGTTCAGCTTTGCCAACAACATCAACACGGTGGATGGCGGCTCGCATCTGTCGGGTTTCAGGACGGCGCTGACGCGGACGATCAACGCGATTGGGCAGCAGTTGGGGCTGTTCAAGGATATGAAGGAAAACCTGAGCGGCGACGATGTGCGCGAGGGGCTGGTGGCCGTGGTCAGCGTGAAGCTGTCGCAACCACAGTTCGAGGGACAGACCAAGGGCAAGCTGAACTCCGACATTGCGGGGACGGTGCAGGCGTTTGTGAACGAGCGGCTGGGCGGATTTCTTGAGCAGAACCCGCCGGTAGCGAGGAAGATTATCAACAAAGCGATCGAGGCGGCGCGTGCACGCGAGGCTGCGCGCAAGGCCCGCGACCTGACGCGGCGCAAGGGCGCATTGGACGGGGGCGGATTGCCGGGCAAGCTGGCCGATTGCAGCGAGCGCAACCCGGAGCGCTGCGAATTGTATCTCGTCGAGGGCGAGAGCGCCGGAGGGACGGCGAAGCAGGGACGCGACCGGCGGTTCCAGGCGATTTTGCCGCTGAAGGGCAAGATTCTGAACGTCGAGAAGGCGCGCTACGACAAGATGCTGGGGCACGAGGAGATCCGCGCCATGATTACGGCGCTGGGGTGCGGGATTGGCAAGGACGACTTCGACGCCAGCAAGATTCGCTACAGCAAGATTATTTTGATGACCGACGCGGACGTGGATGGCTCGCATATTCGCACGCTGCTGCTGACGTTTTTCTTCCGGCATATGACGGAGCTGATCAAGCGCGACAACATTTATATTGCGCAGCCGCCGCTCTACAAGATCAAGAAGGGGCGCTTCGAGCAGTACATCAAGGACGACCGCGAGTTTGTGAAGGTGATGGTGAAACGCGCGTCGGAAGGGATGGTGGTGCGCCACGGCGAGACGGCCAGCCGCATTGAGGGCGCCGAACTAACCCGCTTCATGGGCACCCTGAACGAGTACCTGGGTTTCGTGGAAAAGGTCGACAAGCGCATTCGCAATGAAAAATTGACGGAGCTGCTGGCCCGCGCCGAACTCGTCAACCGCGCCGACTTCGCCTCCAAAGCCGATGAGGTTCCTGAAAAGCTGGCGCTGCTGCACACCCAATTGACCGAGTTGGCCGAAGAATTTCAGTTCAAGGTGCATAAGCCCGTCGAGGACGAGGAGCACCACACCTGGTCGGTCTGCTTTACCGATGCGCAGGGAGCCATGCGCTGCATCGACTGGGCCCTGGCCTCCAGCCCCGAGTTCCGCCAGATGATGGCCAAGTACACCCTCATCAAGGAGTTCCTCGAGCCGCCGTTTCTTATCGAGTACGCTGCCAAGGCCGCCGTCGTCGAGGCGCACGACGAAGAAGCCGAGGAAGCCGAGCCCGAAGGCGTCGAAGCCCAGGCGGAAGTCAAGCAAGCCCGCCGCACCGCCCGCATCCTGAGGGAGCCGGTCGAAAAACAAACCGCCCGCGAGCTCTTCGCCTACATCGTCGAACAGGGAAAGAAAGAGTACTCGGTGCAGCGCTACAAGGGCCTGGGCGAGATGACCAGCACGCAGCTCTGGGAGACCACCATGGACCCCGACCGCCGCACCCTGCTCTCGGTAAAGTTGGAAGACATCGCCGAAACCGAAACCATCTTCACTACCCTGATGGGCGAAGACGTGGAAGCGCGGCGAAAGTTTATCGAGGATAATGCTCTGGACGTGAAGAACCTCGACATTTAGGGCAGCGACTCGGGGAGAATATCTCGATGAATCCGTACAACCCATTTCAAAAACCGCTCAGCGATCTGAATTCATCTGATCTGTGTAAGTTGCGTGTAACCCCAGAGGGGTGGTACATCGAATACAAACGAGAGTTTCCCAGCGTTTCTTCAGCGGCCAAATCCCTCAGCGCCTTCGCAAACTCGTTCGGCGGATGGCTATTCTATGGCATAAAAGAAAACCCCGAAACGCGGACGGCTGAGGCATTTCCTGGCATCCTCAGCGAAGATATTCCACAGGTGGAGGAATGGCTGCGACAGGCAGCCAGCAGTAGCGTGATCCCGCCGCCATATTTTGAGCACCTTATCATACATGGCCCTGCGCCGGAGATTGGCCTACCCGAGTCGAGAGCGATAGTCGTGGTCTGTATTCCACTGGGTAACAATTCCCCATACCTTCACCATTCGGGGAGGATTTATCGGCGAGTAGGGGACGCATCAGATCCGATACCTGTAACGGATCGCCACTCCCTGGATCTGCTATTTCAGCGAGGGCAGAATAGATGCACAGAGTTCGCGAATCTAATAACGCAAGAAAGCCGAATATCCGAGGCTGAACAGTCTGCCTCGTATTTGACCCTGTACTTTTTCACTGATCCATGGGGATCGCGCGTTCAAAGCTCCAAGATTGACTTCGAGAGATTTGCCAGCCTAATGATGGATAGCAGCTTGGAATCGGGCCGAGTGCCCTTTGATAATATATTTACCTCCAGCGATGGACTTCTGGCGAGGCAGGTGAAGAGTAACGATCCCTATCGTAGGGGTTTTACTTGGAAGTACTACCGCAACTGTACAAGTGAAATCACGATTCCCCTGTCCAGCGTGCGGCTCGGAACCGGTGCCGAACTCCGCGAGTTTTTGGATGGATATGAACAAGCCGCATATTTCATCGAACAGTGTGCTGCTCACAGATTGACGGATGGATGGCTCGTAGACCTATCTCAAAGCTTCTTTATTCTTTGTAGTATTATGATTCGCTTGAATCGACTCTATGAGATTGAAGGCCTATCATGGCCGGTATTCCTCAAAGCTAGAATTTCTGGAACTTGGCGAAGGATACCATTCCTGGATATTCCAGATTACGCGGAATTTATCAGTGTATACGGAATACCGATAGTTCAGCAGCAAGAGTGCTATGCGCCTTTCGGGACGAGTCCGGACACCTGTTTTGAACTGAACGAAAGCATCATTGCTGAGGGCGTTACGGATGCGAGAGAGCGCACGATGATTGCTCGTTTTGCAGACGCCTGCAAAATCCTCCTCAACATTGCTGAAGCTTTCGGATTACATCACTCAGCGACAGGATTTGACCCCCATGGTAGCGAGGAAGATAATTGGATTACTAAAATGTCTGTCATGGGGGATCGGGCAATCAGCGTATCTCAACGGCGTTCTTGCCACTTGTAAGATTAGATTCCATCGCCTGGATTGCCGGGCGCCTCAGGTTTCGCTCTTGGGACCCTCCCCACGCGCCCCTCCCTCTGTGGTAGTCTCTAGCCAAACCCGTGGCCACTGAGAAAAACAAACTCTACTACGGCGACAATCTTGAAGTCCTGAAGATGTACGTGAAGGACGAGACGGTGGATCTCGTCTATCTCGACCCGCCCTTCAACTCCCGCCAGGATTACAACGTTCTCTTCGCCGAGAAAGACGGCTCACAGTCGAGTTCCCAGATTCACGCCTTTGAAGATACCTGGGAGTGGAACCTTGAGGCCCAGCGCGCCTACGAGCAGATCGTGGAACAGGGCGGACGGGTGGCCGACGCGCTACGCGCCTTCAAGACATTTCTTTTCAACTCGGACATGATGGCCTACCTGGCCATGATGGCTCCGAGGCTCGTTGAACTTCGGCGAGTGCTCAAGGAAACAGGGTCCATCTATCTGCACTGCGATCCAACTGCCAGCCATTACTTGAAGATTTTGATGGATGCGGTGTTTGGGCCGCAGTTCTTTCGCAACGAAATCACTTGGAGACGAACGTCGGCACACGCGAATGTTGGACAGAAATTTGCCGTTGTCCAGGACAGGCTATTGTTCTACTCCAAGCTAGAGAAGTGGGCGTGGAACCAGGTCTATATTCCTTACAGCGAGGAATACATCGAGTCGCACTATTCACAAAAAGATCCAGATAGTGGCCGCCGATTTACGACGAGAGATCTAACAGCATCGATGCAGAGGGCATCTCGTGGCCAACTCTATGCCTGGAAAGACTTCACGCCTCCGGCTAGTAGGTGCTGGGCATACACCAAGGAGAACATGGAGCAGTTTGAAGCGCAGGGGCTGCTTACCTATTCACCACGGGGAATGCCGCGTCTGAAGCTGTATTTGGATAAAATGCCGGGAGTACCGTGCGACGACATCTGGGTAGACATTCCTCCCATCAACTCCCAAGCCCAGGAGCGCCTCGGCTACCCCACCCAAAAGCCCGAAGCTCTTCTCGAACGTATCCTCAAGGCAAGTTCCAACGAAGGCGATCTTGTCCTCGATCCCTTCTGCGGGTGCGGCACGACCGTCCAGGTTGCGCAGCGGCTCAACCGCCGCTGGATCGGCATCGACATTACCCACCTCGCCATCAACTTGATAAAGACGCGGCTCTCGGACGCCTTTGGGCCTGAGGTCAAAACAACTTACGACGTGATCGGTGAGCCGACAGATTACGCCGGAGCCGCGGAACTGGCAGCCGAGGACAAGTACCAGTTCCAGTGGTGGGCGTTGGGGCAAGTGGGCGCGCGGCCCGCCGATCAGAAAAAGGGAGCTGATCGCGGCATCGACGGACGGCTCTACTTCCATGACGACGACTCCGGACAGTCGAAGCAGATCGTCTTTTCGGTCAAAGCGGGCGGCGTGACGGTTTCACAGATTCGCGACCTGGCGGGAGTGCTCGGGCGGGAGAAAGCCGAGATCGGCGTTTTTGTAACTTTTGACGAGCCCACCAAACCAATGCTCCGGGAAGCCGCCGAGGCCGGATTTTACAAATCGACCGACGGGACTTCCTATCCGAAGCTGCAAATTCTGACCATCCAGCAGATTCTGGACGGCAAGCAGCCGGCGTATCCGCTGCACCGCCGTGACGCGACCTTCAAGAAAGCTCCGCGCAGCCGCCCGGAGCCGGCCTCGAACCTGACTTTGCCTTTGCTGCCGCTTGAGTAGGCTGTGCTGCCGTTTCGAGTTGAGTTCCCGCAGGGGTTAAAACCCCTTATTTTTTGAGGGCTGTTTCGGCACGACTGAAGTCGTGCCCTTTCAAAACAGCGGCTGGTTCAGCATTCCCGCAGGGGTTAAAACCCCTCGTTTTTTTCGGCCCTGTTCGGCACACGACCCCGACCCAGAGGGTGCCCCGGTACCCCGGTCGTGCCCTGATACAAAGCGTGTTTATGAAACACTCTCTAAGTTCAACTCTTCGGCGGCCATGCGATCTGACCGCCGTGGAGGTAGGCCAGGTTGCCGATGTGTCCTGCGCGCGCGGCGGCGACGCCGGCTTCCACGGGCGCGTTCGGCTCTTTGCGCGCTCTGACGCAGTCAAAGAAATTCTCCATGTGGTCGATGGTTCCGTCGCGGAAGCTCTTTTCCTCGAGGACTGGATTCTGATCGTTTTGCGCTCTCTCGCGATAAACGCCGAAGCCACTGCGATCGATCTTCAACGTGGCTTCGGTGCCGCGAAACTCAAGGCCGCCGTCATCGATGGAGGAACTCATCATGCCCTCGTAGACCACATCGAATCCGGGATAGCGGAATGCAGCCTGAATGGTGTCGGGACAATCCCACTGGTCGAAGACATATTTGTCGGCCAGCATCTGCGCCGCGCGCGGCTGGTCGGTGTTCATGGCCCAGTGCGCCACATCGATCCAGTGGGAAAATAAATCGGTCATGGCGCCGCCGCCAAAATTCCAGAACCAGCGCCAATGATTGAATTTTTCATCGCTGAAGGGCTGGTCGGGAGCGGAGCCGAGCCAAAGCTTCCAATCCAGCGCCTGCTGGTCAATGGGCTTCGTCGCCCAGTTCCGCGCATAATTCTGCCACCAATAGGTTCTGACCTGCGTAATGCGCCCCAGGCTGCCGCCCTGAATCAGATCGACAGCATCGCGGAAGTGAGTCCAACTGCGCTGCTGCGTGCCGCACTGCAGAATCTGCTTGCCGGAACGAACGGCGCGGGTGAGTGTGGCGCCTTCCTCGATGGTGTGGGTAACCGGCTTTTCCAGGTAGACGTCTTTGCCTGCGGCCAGGGCATCGGCTGCCATGCGAACGTGCCAGTGGTCCGGCGACGCGATGAACACGGCATCGATCTCCTGGTTGAGCACCTCGCGATAATCCAGGTAGGTATTCGCCAGCCCGTTGGTGCGCTCTCTGACGGCATCGCGGTGCGGCGCATAAACATCGCTGACGGCGACGATCTGGTACGGGCCGGCTTTATCGGCGGCATTGAGCAGGCCGCCCATCCGGCTGCCGGCGCCGATGACTCCGACGCGAATGGTGTTGTTGGCGCCAAACGCTCTGGCTGAGGCGAGCGCGGTAAGCGAGCCGGCAATAAGAAAGCTGCGGCGATCGAGCATGCTGGTCAAGAGGTTCCACTCCGTTTCTTCGCGCCTGTTTGCTTGCGTGGCTGACTGCTCCTGCCGGAGGTTCTGCTGGGGGCCAAGAGCCGGCTTCGAGATACCACGATTCTCTTCAAATGCGCGATTTCCTTGCCACGCAAATATACCGCCTCTCCCTTGCTCCAGGAAAGGAACTTGCCCTGATTGGTTTGGCAATGCTGTGAGATGACCGTCGTGCTATGCTGCCGGTCATGAATATCCTGTGTTTTGCCGCCCTGCTTTCGGCCGCCGGAATAGCTTGCGCGCTGGCGCAACCGGTTGCGGCTCAGACCGCTCCGGCCAGCCAAACCCAAACCCCGCCCGCGATGAAGACCTGGTTCATCCGGCTGATTCCGCCCCGGCCCAACTTCGACAAGGATATGAACGAGAGCGAGCAGAAGATCATGGAACAGCACTTCGTTTACTTGAAGGGGCTGTATGAAAAAGGCGTCTGCCTCTTCGCGGGGCCGGTTCTGGACCCCAAGGGGGTTTATGGAGTGGTGGTCATCGAGGCCGCAAGCGAAGATGAGGCTCGCGACCTCGCCTCCGCCGACCCCAGCGTCAAGGCCGGCGTGAACCGGATCGAAGTGGCCGAGATGCGGGTCGCCTTCCCGCCTAAGACACATCCATAAAGAGAGCCGTGATGCACTCTGCGGATTGACATTCGAAGCATAGGCAGTCCTGGCCCATTTACCATTTGGGCATGGCGCTGGTTGAGGTCAACGCGGTTTGGAAGAGCTATCCCCGGCGGGCGGGGCTGCGGACGGTCGAGCGGCCCGTGGTCGAGGACGTTTCGCTTTCCCTCTCGAGGGGAGAAACGCTGGGGCTGGTGGGCGAGTCGGGCTCGGGCAAAACCACGCTGGCGCGGATGATTCTTGGGCTGACGGAGCCCAGCCGGGGCTCGGTGCGCGTGGACGGCATCGATGTGGCGCACGCTTCGCGAACGGAGTTGCACCGCCTGCGGCGCCAGATGCAGCCCGTCTTTCAGGACCCCTATGCCGCCTTGAATCCGCGCATGAAGGTGCTGGAGATCGTCACCGAGCCGCTCAAGATCCATCGGCATGAAACGGGAATCAGGACGGACCGCGCCGGCTTGCGCGCCAAGGCCGTAGAGTTGCTGGGCGAGGTGGGAATGGATGAGTCGGCTCTGGGGCGCCATCCGCACGAGTTCTCCGGCGGGCAGCGGCAGCGCATCAACATTGCCCGCGCACTGGCGCTGCGGCCCAGGCTGCTGATTCTGGATGAGCCGGTCTCTTCCCTGGACGTGAGCGTGGGAGCGCAAATTGTGAACCTGCTGCGGCGCTTGCAGCGCGATCACCGGCTGACTTACCTGTTTATCTCTCACTCCATGCCGCTGGTGCGCTATTTGAGCACGCGCATCGCAGTGATGGAGCGGGGACGGCTGGTGGAAACCGGCGAGGCCGAGGCGCTGTGCGTTCATCCAAAAGAGGAATATACCCGCCAACTGATCGCGGCCACGCCGGAGTTGCCCGCCACGGCGGACAGGCCCGCCACGGCGGACAGGCCTGCCGGCGTGGCCTGAAGATTCCAGATAAGCCGCTCGCTACTTCGGTTGCGGTTGCGCCGCGTTTGCCGGAGCTGCCGGTGTTGGCGTCGCTGCCGGGGCAGCAGCTTTGGGAGCTGCCGGAGACGCTGGCGTTGCAGACTGCGCGGGCGTTGCGGACGCGCCGGGCTGCGCCGGGGACGCTGGCGCTCTCGGAGGTGGGGGTGGCATCGACCCGACGGCACCCCTTTTCGTCGGTTTGGGCGGGTCATTCACCGCCAACAGTTCGACGTCAATGATCAGATCGGACTTGGGAGGAATGCCCACCGGAAAGTCAGCATTCGGCGACGGACGTTCCCGCGCGCCATAGGCCAGTTGGTAGGGGATGATAATGCGGCGTTTACCGCCGACCCTCATACCTTCGAAGCCCTGGTCCAGGCCCGTAAGTACACGTCCACGGCCCTGAGTGCCCTGAGTGAAGGTGAGAGGCTGCGGATCGCCCAGCTTGTCCTTGCCGTCGGCATCCTTCACCGGCTTTTGGTTTTTATCCATGATTTTACCGCGATGATTGTAGGAGGTATCGAACTGGCGCCCATCGGACGCAAGCCAGCCTGTGTAGTGGAAAATGTATTCTTTGTTGGGTTCGGCCACATCGCCGGCGCCAATCTTGATGTCCTGGTAGCGAAGGGTGAAGGCCGTCTTCACAGTGCCCTCGGCCGGAGGGATTCCGGGGGGCGGTATGAAGACGCAGGACTTGTTTCCTTTGCATTGAATATTGGCCAGTTGGGCGGGAACATCCGCGGCAGGTACCGGTTTGGGGGGAGCAGGCGCGGTAGCTGCCGGCTTGGCGGCAGGAGCCTGTGTTGCTGCCGGAGTAGCATTGGCTGGGGTAGCCGCAGGGGTGGCGGCAGGCGCCTGGTTGGTTGGGGTTTGGGCGAATACGGCAGTCGTGCTAACCGCCATCAACAGAGTCAAAAATGTGTATTTCATCGCGTGGTAAAACTCCAGCGTGATTCTTCTAGGAAGTGTATCAGGCTCTGCCGCACGCCAGCTCCTGTCGCGGCGCATGAATAAGCGCTTGAAAGCCGGCGCCTGTGCATGGGAATTGCAATCAATGAGGTTTGAGGCTTCCCGCCCTTGCCGCAATCCAAAAGAACGCGGCAAGGATGGGATCGAACTGTTGAATGCTACTTCGATTGCGGCTGTGCAGCAGCCGGCGGAGCAGCAGATGCGGGCGGAGTTGCCGGAGCTGCGGGCGTTGCGGGAGCTGCGGGCGTTGCCGGAGCAGCGGGCGTTGCCGGAGCAGCCAGCTTGGGCGATGCGCCGGGAGCCGGACGCTGGCCAGGCATCATGGTGGGACGATTGGGCGGCGGCGGCGGCGTATCCATCACCTCAAGCAGTTCGGCATCCACGATCAGGTCGGACTTAGCGGGAATCGCTGGATGGGTGGCGTCGCGCGCGGGAACCTCCCGATCACCCAACCCCAACTGCCAGGGAATATAGATGCGGCGCTTTCCACCGGCCTTCATGCCCTTGAATCCCAAGTCCCAGCCGGGAAGCGGACGGCCCGCTCCCATCATCAGGGTGGCTGGCTGGGGATCGCCCAGTTTGGGCTTGCCGTTTTCATCCAGAACTGGCTTCTTGTCCTTGTCAAGGACGGGGGCGCGGCGGTCGTCGGTGGAGTCGAGTTCGCTTCCATCAGCCGCCAACCATAAGGTGTAGTAGTACTTAAGGAACTTTTTGGGCTCGGCTTCCGCGCCGGCGCCGATCTTGATGTCCTGGTAGCTGAGGGTAATCGTGTAGAGGGTCTTATGAATACCCTTGACAGGAGTCATGTGGGCAGGCGGTTTGTCCGCGGTTGCCGCGGGCTTGGCGTCCGATGACGGTTTCGCGGGGGTTACGGTTGTGGGTGCGGGTGCGGTTGCCGCGGGCTTGGCGTCGGATGACGGTTTCGCGGGGGCCTGGGCACTGGCGGTTATGGCGCATGCCGCCAACGATACAATAAGGATGGATAGTTTCATGGCGTTGTCAGACTCCGGGTAGTTGTTCAGGCAAGTGTATCAGGGACTCCGGCAACCTTGCACCCCGCCAGCAACCCAGCCAGTAGAGCCGTCCTTGGCGCCAGGTGCTCCAGCACGATCGATTCGTGGCGGGCGTGCGCACCCTCGCCCACTGCGCCCATTCCGTCGAGGGTGGGAATGCCGAGCGCCGAGGTGAAGTTGCCGTCGGAGGCGCCTCCGGTGGAGGCTTCGTCGAGTGCGAAGCCCAGTTCCGCGGCCAAAGCCCTGGCCTGGCGGTATAGCCGGACGGTGGAGCGGGTGCGCTCCATGGGCGGACGATTGATGCCGCCGGCGACGGACAGCGTGCAGCGTTTGTCGAACGGCTTGAGCGCGGCAAACTTGCGCTCGATGCGCGGGCCGTCGGCCTTGCGGGCTATGCGCACATCCACCTCCGCCCAGGCATGGGCGGGAATCACATTCGTCCTGGTCCCGCCGCCGGCCACGCCCACGCTCACCGTCAGGCCGCGATGGAGATCGGTCCAGCCGGACACTATTTCGATGACGCGAGCCAGCTCGCGAATCGCATTCGCCCCTTTTTCAAAGTCCACGCCGGCGTGAGCCGCCACGCCTTTCACGTAGATCCGCCAGTTGCCGGCTCCCTTGCGGGCGGTTTTATAGGCCAGCCCCTGCGCCGGCTCCAGCACAAATACTGCAGCGCACTCGGCCGCCAGCCGCTCGGTCGTGGGCCTTGAAACCGGACTGCCCACCTCCTCGTCGCTATTCAGCAGCAGCACAATTTCGCGGTTCAGGACTCCAGCCTCCGTGAGCATCTCAATGGCGGTGAAGGCCATGGCCACGCCCGCCTTCATATCGAGAGCGCCGGGACCCCACATCCGTCCTTCGCCCACCCGGCAAGGCATGGTTTCGAGCGTGCCGAGAGGCCAGACCGTATCCAGATGGCCGAGCAGCAGGGTTGGCTTTGCTGCTTTGTTTTTGGGACCGAAGCGCGCTTCGAGCAGGTCGCCAAACCCGTCCGCCGCGGCGGATCGGTGCACTTTCACTCGCCCTCCCAAAGCTTTGGCGTGCGCGGAGGCCAGCGCAACACAGGCATCCACGGCGGCCTTTTCGCCGGAGGGCGACTCTCGCCGCACCAGTTGCTGGATCAGTTCGAGCAGCGCGGACTGTTTGCGCCGGGATCCGGCAAGCAGGGCGCGCATGGGGATGGGAAGATCAGCAGAAGGAAGCATCCGAGTACCTGTCTGAGTAATTTTAGAATCTGGCCTTTGGACGACAACAGCGGAGCCTGCCCTTCCTACTATTCGACATCGAATGCTGAGGCTTTCCACACCCCGTCTGTATTTACAACTTCAACCATACCTTCGCCTGCCCATCGTTCGTGCGGTTGGCTGTTGAGCGGGGTGAATTGGTAAAAGAGCGATATTCGATGAGGCTGGTCCCTCCTATTTTTCAGACGCCATTCTGAGGAACGTCGACGATTCAAGAGGTACGAGCAATCTACCGGACCATTATTCGGAGCCATAACCGGGCACCGACCCTGTTTGATCTCCTCAAGGAAAGCATTCGCACTTGCTTCGGGTGAGCGGTCCCGAAAGGGATTGAATACCGTCAGTCCAGTAACCTCGTCCGAGTAATCCGTACAGGCACAACTGGAAAAAAGATGAAGGAGCACCGGGTAACGGTGTCGTAGACAAGCAAGAGTGGTGAGGACGGCGGTAACGGAGATCAACACGATAATTCCCAATTTTTGCCAGAGCTTCATGTGCATACCTTCCTGAATTGTCGTCAATTCATTCTGTAAGAAACCTACTCTGTCACCGGATGGGTTCCTCAAAGCATACCTCAGGGGCTGAAGCCCGCGTTGATTTTGCGTACATTGTGCCAGGGTTGAAACCCTGGCCTACCATTCCCAGCCGACCTGTTTCGGTCAAAAGGTGGTCTGGCAGGCGCAGAGTGTGGCTAAAATGCCACAGTACGGACTTGCCGATTCGCGACTAATCTAACCCTTGCACCTTGTATTGCATTGTTTGGAGAGCAATTTTTTGGCTAATCCCGCCCACCTGGAACAGACGATTGCCTCACCCCTGGAGTTTGCGGGGATCGGGCTCCATTCCGGCGCGCCGGTGACTATGCGCCTGCTGCCGGCTCCGGCCGGGTCGGGCATCGTCTTCCGCCGCACTGACCTGGACAACTTTGAGATTCCCGCCATCGGCCGCAACGTGGCCAAAGTCAGCTATGCAACCAGCCTGATGCGCCAGGGCGTTCTGATCCAGACTACCGAGCACCTGCTCTCAGCGCTCATCGGCATGGGCGTGGATAACGTGATCGCGGAACTGGACAACCTGGAACTGCCCATCCTGGACGGCAGCGCCCTGCCCTACGTGCAGGCCTTTCTCAGCGCCGGCATCCGCTTGCAACGCCGCCGCCGCGAGACCGTCCGCGTACTGCGCCCCGTGGAGGTGCGCGAGGGCGACAAGTTCATCGGCATCTATCCGGGCCCCGGCTACAGCATTCGCTACACCATCGATTTTCCCGCTCCCATCGGCCACCAGAGCGCCAGCGTGGACCTGGCCGCCGAGACCTACGGCACGGAGATCGCTCCGGCCCGCACCTTCGGCTACAAGGCCGACGAGCAGCGGCTGCGCGATATGGGGCTCATCCGCGGCGCCACCCCGGAAAACGCCATCATTCTGGGAGCCGGGGGACCGGAGAACGGCCCGCTGCGCTTTGCTGATGAGTATGTGCGCCACAAGGTGCTGGATCTGATCGGCGACCTGGCACTGGCTGGGCGGCGCATCGAGGGCCAGGTGGTGGCCGAGCGCGCCGGCCACGCCATGCACACCGCCCTGGTCTCCCGATTGCTCAAGGACCGTTCGGCCTGGGAACTGGCCCACGTGCCGGTTGCCGCGGCGTCCGCCAGGGAAACTGTCCCTGCAAGCCTGCCTGCCAATCCTCTTTCCAGCCCGACCCTGTTTCCAGCTCGACCCTGATTCCAGCCCGGCCCGGTTCCCGGCCTGGTCCCTTGCCACTCGATCGCGCGTATCCGCGCCTTGCCGCGAGCGGCCCCAAAAAGCAGCGGCCTTTGCCCCAAAAGTATCATTGACCCAATTGGGAGGTTACTTTATGTTACTTAGGTATCCAGATTTTGGGTACCACGCTTGGCTGTACGAATAGCAAGAACCGGCAGGGTTGCCTTGAAGTATCGAATGGCTGCCATTTACCGGTCCAGGAGAATGTGATGATTTTCATTCTACTCACCATCGCCGCGATTGCAGTTGTGGCAATCTACCTTGGCCGTTTGAGAGCCGCTGCGCGCCGCAAGGATGCGCAGTCGTGGGACTCGCTTATGGCCCAGTTGCGGCTGGACTGGAGCACCCGCGAGTTAAGCAATGGATCCCTTTGGAACGAGGGGCTCAGCACCACACCCGAGGTCGCCTGGCAGCGCATGGAGGGCCCCAAGGGCCTGTGCGTGATGTACCAGAACACGCGGGTGATGCTGGAGATGGCCGACTATGCAGCCCGAAACAGCGACTCGGTTGACCGCGAGCTTCTTGAGACCCTGCGCAGCGACGCCATGCGCATCCGTTTTTGCGTACTGATGGCTCTTGGACAGTACACCTTCAGGCAGCTCAATGAAAGCATCTGCGTGAATGCGTTCCGCGCAGCGTCGATGTATGTGGGAATGGCCGATCGGATGACCCAGTTGCTGCAGGTTCATGCAGCCGGCCTGGTCCCCGACTTCGCCGCGGCAATGTAATCAGGTTTCCTCCACTGAACATAAGCCCGGGCCATGGAGCAGAGGAACCATGGTGGACTACCGGCGGGCTTAGTCTTCATGCGCAAGTCACTTCCGGGTTCGGCCTCGCGTCGAACCCGGGTTTTTTTGCCGCCAGGGCTGCTGGGCGCCGCATGGGGACTGTTCTTTACATACTCCGTGCAGGACCGGAAATGCTGAGCCTCCCGGTGTGCGGAGCGACCCTGGTTCTTATACGAACAGAATGCACATCGGCGTAGCCGCCGCAAAGCTCTTGCCCTCTTCGGCCAGCACCCCGGTCTCGGGGTTGCGCGCGAAGACGCTGAGCAGGTTCGAGTCCTGGTTGGCCACCAGCATCCAGCGCTCGGTGGGGTCCAGCGTAAAGTTGCGCGGGATCTTGCCGCCGCAATTGGAGCGGCCGATTGGGCTCAGGGCGCCGGTCTTCGGGTCGGCCGAAAAGCTATAGATAAAATCATTGATGCGATTGGCGAAATAGGCTGACCTTCCATCTCTCGAGATCACCGTGTCGCAGGCTCCGGTGGGGCCGTGGTAATCCGCCGGGAGCAGCTCAATGCTTTTGACCAGGGTCAGGCTTCCGTCGCTCTTGCTCCACTCCAGCACGTCCACCGTCGAGTCCAGCTCGTTGATGGAGTAGGCGGTGTGACCGTTGGGGTGAAAGTGCAGTGTGCGCGGGCCGGCGCCGGGTTTGGACCGATAGATTCCGGCCGGCGTCAGCATGGCCGTCTCCGCGTCCAGGCTGTAGATATGGATGCAGTCTCCGCCCAGGTCGTTGATGTAGGCAAAGCGGTTGCCGGGCGAGAAGGAGGCAAAGTGGGCGTGGGCGCTCTTCTGGCGATCGGCGTTGGGGCCGTGGGCGGTATAGTGCTCGGTCCACACCATGGGGCTCAGCCGGCCCTCGCTGACAAGAAAACTGGCCGCGCTGCCGCCCACGTAATCGGCGGAGACCAGCACCTTGCCGGTGTGGTCCAGGGCCACGTGGCAGGTGCCCACTCCAGCCGAGTTCTGGGCGGAAAGCGGATGCAACTCTCCGTTCTTCACCGCAAAGCTGGTCACTCCGCCGGCCGGTTCGCCGTTGAACGAATCCACCTCCGAGGCAGCGAAAAGATACTTATGGCCATGAGAGAAAGTGATCCAGGCCACTTTGGCAAGCTGGGCGGCAACCCCGGCCGCGGTCAGTTCCCCGCTCACCGGGTCCCAGTCATAAGCCAGGATGCCGTTCGGCGTGCCGGAAGCGATAAAGACCCTCTGGCGGCGGGTGGCGGCGAGACTGGGCCATGCGGCGGCAAGTGTGGCGGCGGAAGTGGAGACAAGAAATGTACGGCGAGAGATGATTTTCATGGCAGATTAGATTGTCGCCGATGGGGGTTGAAGCTCGCCAGTCGCGTGAATTCGACTGCGCGCTTGCCGTTACTCGGATAAGAAAATGGGGCGCCTTCACATTGTGAAAGCGCCCCATTTTGCGATTGCGCGGTACAAGCTATTCCGGCAGCGTCAGCGTGCCCTTGATGTTGAAGGTCTGCGTCAGCACAGGTACGCCGGTCTGCGGCTGGCCGCCGCCTACTGAGACGGTGTATTGGCCCTCGGCGACAATGGGCTCTCCGGCTTCGGTCACCATGCTCAGATCGCGAGGCTGAAGCTCAAAGCGCACCTTCTGCGCGGCGCCTGCCTCCAGATGAACCCGTTGGAAGCCCCGCAACGCCCGCAGCGGCCTGCCCGGAACGCGAGGGAAGCTGAGATAAAGCTGCGCCACTTCGTCGCCTGCGCGGCTGCCGGTATTGGTCACCGTTACCTCCGCAACCACCGGGCTGCCCGCCGCCACCGCGCTGGCGGGAACGGTAAGTCCACTGTAAGAGAAGGTGGTGTAACTCAGGCCGTATCCGAAGGGATAGAGCGGGGTTCCTTCAAAGTAGCGATACGTGCGGCCCTTCATGGAGTAATCCTCGAAGGGCGGCAACTGGCTCACATCCTTGTAGAAGGTTACCGGCAAGCGGCCGGCGGGGTTATTGCGGCCACTGAGAGTCTCGGCCACGGCGGCGCCGCCCTCTTCGCCGGGATACCACGCATCGAGGATGGCGTTGGCGTGCTCCCTGGCCCAGTTCACGCCCAGGGCGCTGCCGTTGGTGAGCACCACCACCAGCGGCTTGCCGGTGGCTGCTACTGCTTCCAGCAGATCCTGCTCGGGTTTGGGCAGGTCGAGGCTGGTGCGGTCGCCGCCCTTGAAGCCGGGCTCATCCACGTGCATCTCCTCGCCTTCAAGCTGGCTGGTGATGCCCACCACGGCCACTACCACGTCGGCGTTTTTGGCCGCGGCAACAGCTTCTGGATTGGGCCTGCGGTCAACCTTCGACCACACCAGGCGGGCTATGGCAGCAGGCTTATCGCTCTGGTAGTACTCGACAAGCACGTGATAGGGCTTGGCCTTCAACAGGAGAACGCGGCCCAGCCTGGTCTCGACTCCGTTGGTGTCCCAGGTGTCGGCCACTTGCTTGCCGTCGAGCGAGATACGGAAAAACCCATCGCCTTCAACGCCCAGGTTGTAGTCGGCAGTCTCCTGCGGCGTGAGGGTCGCTTCCCACTGAATGGCCAGCGGCTTGACTCCGGCAACTTCGGCAGGCAGGGGCCCGGCTGAGCTGTCAATGCTCTTTTCGATGCGTGTTGCGAGCGGCGTGGGCTTGGCTTCGAGGCCCGTAATATTCGTCAGGTCCTGCCTGGTGTAAGTGGCCTTCGCGCCCGGTTTGCCGTCCGTGGTCAGCAGTGCGGCGGGCACTGGCGACGTGGTCTTGTCTTTACGCAGAAACTGCGTGCCCGGAACAAAATTGATAGTGGCCGCGGGAAACTCCGCGCGCAGGCCCTCCAGCACGGAGACCGTATGCGAGGGAATCCCGTTGTAGTTGCCCAGCAGTACCCTGGTCTGGTCGGCCAGAGGACCGACGACTGCAATCCTGATGCCTGAGGTTTTAAGCGGCAGCACGCCGTCGTTCTTCAAGAGCACCATGGATTCGTTGGCCAGCTTGCGGGCCATGGCGCGATGCGCGGCGCCGTCGAGCAGGCTCTCATCGATCTTCGAGTAAGGCACCATCTCCGGCGGATCGAACATGCCTAGCTTCATGCGCGCGGTGAAGAGCCGCGTGAGGGCCACGTCGATCTCGCTCTCCTTCAGGAAGCCCTGCTTGACGGCATCCAGATAGGGCTTGTAGTCGTGGTCGTCTTTCACCTTGGTGGTGTAGTCGATGCACTCGTTGTCCATGCCGCGCTGCAGGCTGACGGCCGATGACTCGGCCTGGGTGGGCTTGTAGTGGTGGCCGTCAAATATATTAATGACCGCGCCGCAATCGGAGACCACGTAGCCCTTGAAGCCCCACTTGCCGCGCAACTGATCCTCGAGCAGAAATTCGTTGGCGCAGGCGGGCTGGCCGTTGATGCTGTTGTAGGCGCACATCACGGAACCTGCCTTGGCCTCGGTGACCGTGGCGCGAAAGGCGGGCAGATAGGTGTCCAGTTCGTCGTGCTTGCTCACCTTCACGTCCATCCTGTGGCGCTCGGGCTCCGGACCGCTATGCACGGCATAGTGCTTGGGGGTCGAGATAACGCGGTAATAATGCGGATCGTCGCCCTGCATGCCGGTCACAAAAGCCACGCCCATGCGCGCGGTCAGGAATGGGTCTTCGCCATAGGTCTCCTGACCGCGGCCCCAGCGGGGATCGCGGAAGATGTTGATGTTGGGCGCCCAGAAGTCCAGCCCTTCAAAGATGTTGCTGTGCCCGGCCCGCACTGCCTGCACATGCTTGATGCGCCCCTCGGTGCCGATGACCACGGCCATATCGTGAATGGCCGGCGCATCGAAGGTGGCCGCCAGGCCGATGGGCTCGGGAAACTCCGTGGTCCCGTCGCGCATCACGCCATGCAGCGCCTCGCTCCACCAGTCGTAGGCGGGCACGTTGAGCCGCGGAATGGCTCGCGCCTGATTCACCAGTTGCGTGGCCTTCTCTTCTAGCTTCATGCGGCTCACCAAATCCGCTGCGCGCTGCTCCGGCGGCAGGCTGGGGTCCAGATACGCAGGCTTTGGCTCCGCGGGCTTCTGCGCGTCCTGCGCCCCGGCCATCCACGCCCCCGCGCAAACCGCCAACCCTGCCGCTACTATCCACAATCCAATCCTCTTCATCACATTCCTCACAGGCGGGGGAAAATCGTTCAAGGTCCTTTGCCGCCGAAAAATCTTTACCCGCCCTCCGGGAGTCAACCCTAATGCCCCAGGTAGGGGCTGTCAAGCGGGACGAAAAATCGAATGATTTCCAGTGAAAAATCGTTTTATTTCGATTGGAAACCCGTGGCTCCCGAGGCCCGTGCAAAGTTGTGTTCTGAGCGCTTCACCGACTGCGGCGCCGGTCATGCGGACAGTTTCTCCTGGCTGGCACATAAGCGTAGATTGAAGAGGAAAGCGGATGCGGAACGGATCGAGCGGAGTCCTGGACGAGTTCCGGCTTCGATCCCCGTGCTTCTCTACTGCCTGTGAACCCGCCAGCGCCTGCGTCGGCAAACAAGGAGAACCCTATGAATACTCATCCCTATTTTCGCGCTTACCTGGCGGGGATTTTTGTGCCCACGCTGGTTCTGCCGCTGCTTCTGACTGCGTTTATCGTGGCGCGAATCGTGCTCAAAGTGCCGGTTCCCATCGAACAGGCAATGATCTTTCCCATGGCCGTGGTGCCCATGCTCTTCGGGCTGTGGAACATGCTCTACCTGTGTTCGCACGAGCATACCCAATTGCCCATTGGCCTGCATGGAGCGATCTTGCCGCTGCTCATGATGCCCACTGGAGCCTGCGTAGGCAGTTGCCTGGGAGTGCTTTCGCTCGGCCCCAGCGGCGTCACCTGGTTCCATGCGTGCCAGGTGCCCTATGCGTTCTTTGCCATCTTCTTCTTGGCCGCACTGGCAATTTATTACCTGATCTGGAAGTACATTGTTGGGTTTTTGAACCGGGTGGTAGGGATTGCGTGAGGCCCCGTGCTGCCTGCGGCACGATGCCGATCACCGTTCGGACGGGCTCCCCAAACAATTCTTCAGAGCAACCAGGGAGGTAAACATGTTTATTGCATTCCGTGCGATTACATATGCCACTTTGTTTGTAGGTTTCTTGCTCATCTATCTGCCGTCGCGCGTCTTAGCCTGGTCGGGCATTGTCCGGCCCACGGCAATCGAAGGGCCGCAAATCGTGGGGATGGTTGTAGGGAGTGCTGGGGCGGTGGTCGCGTTGTGGTGCATATCCACCTTCGTATGGATCGGGAGAGGCACTCCAGCGCCGTTCGATCCGCCGCGCCGGCTGGTGATTCGCGGGCCTTACCGGTTCGTCCGGAATCCGATGTACATCGGCGCGGGACTGGCGCTTGCAGGGGCCGCGCTATTCTACAAATCAGCCCCACTTCTGGTTTACGGTCTCATCTTCCTGCTCGTCGCTCATCTCTTTGTCATGTGCTACGAGGAACCCACTCTACGGCGAACCTTCGGCCCGGAGTATGAAGCGTATTGCCATCGGGTCAGGCGATGGCGGCCTCGCGTCTGAGTCGTCCAGTAAGAGGGTCTACGCGCCGGGCGCGAAGAAGTCCCGAAGCCCGGCGCGATGGGCATGGGCGGCCATCGAAGCTTGAATCTCCAGAGCCAGCGCCAGCGCATTGCGGCCCTGGCGGGCGGTGACGCGCGGCTCGCGGCGGGTGCGGACTGAATCGAGAAACGATTCGATCTCCAGCCGCAGCGGTTCGCCCGGCGTGACCGGCGGCTTGGCGAAGGACAATCCCGGCGCGGGGCCGGCTGAACCAGTTGCCGCCGCCAGTTTGGCCAGCAGAGCCGGATCGGCCTTGCCCGCCGCAATGGCTGCGGCAATCTCCGGCGGAAGGCTTGCAGCGCCACCGCCGGCATCCATGCTAATCACCAGCAGGTCCTGGCGCGCATAGTCGATGGAGACGTACTGGCGGGGCTCGAAGAAGCGCAGCTTGCGGACGCGCTCGGTCGAGACTCTGGACGCGGTGAAGTTGGCCACGCAGCCGGACTCGAACTCGACGCGGACGTTGGCAATGTCCACCTTGGGCGACAGGATCGGCAACCCCACGGCGCGCACCTCGCGCACCGGCGAGGCGGCGAAGATGAGCACAATGTCCAGGTCGTGAATCATCAGGTCCAGCACCACGTCCACGTCCAGCGCCCTGGGCGTGAAGATGGAGAGCCGGTGAGCCTCAAAGAACATGGGCCGGCGCAGTTGCGGCTGGATGGCAAGCACAGCGGGATTGAAGCGCTCCAGGTGGCCGGGCTGCAGGATGCGCTGGCCTTTGTCCGCTCTCCGGATCAGATCGTCGGCTTCGTCCAAGCTCGCGGCCAGCGGCTTTTCCACCAGCAGGTCCAGCCCCGCATCGAGCAGGGCCGAAGCAACCGCATGATGATGCACCGTGGGCACGGCAACGCTGGCTGCATCGAGCTTGAGGCCCGAATCGCGCCTGGCGGCCAGCAGTTCGTCCACGGTTGCAAAAACGGGGATTGCATATTTGGCCGCGGCATCGGCGGCGCGGGCACCATCCGGCTCGACGGCAGCCACAAGGGCAACGTCCAGCCCCGCCGTTTCCAGTTCGCGGTAAACGCGGAGATGGTTCTTGCCAAAGGCGCCGTTTCCGGCCACGGCTACGCGCAGAATGGGTTCCCTGGTTATTGCGCAGCCCCTTTTTCCGGCCCTTTGCCTTCCACGGCCTTCAGGCAGCGGCTGTAGAGTTCGAGCAGTTGGGCCACATGCTCCTCGGGCTTGGGCGTCGCGGCGCCGCTGAACCCGGTCGAGGGCGCGGCAGGCCGGCCCACGCCGACCGTGACGGCCACAAATTTGAGCAGGTCGAGTGCGATATCTTCATTGCGCCGGGCGCCTAGCCCCGTGCTGGTGAGAGCTTCCATGCTGAAAATTCTCCAAAGAGGATGCTAGCAGAAACCGCTTAGCGAGTGCCCGCTGCCGTTGCGCATAGACCATTCATAGCTTCCATATCGAATGGTATTTTTCTTCCTGCCCTGCTACCCTTTTACCATGCAGATCACGGTTGACATCCCCGATGAGTTTGCTGCCCAGGTTAAGGCTCGCGGCCTGACTCCGGAGAGCTACGTCCGGAACCTGGTTGACGATGCGGTGCGCACTGCACCCACGGCCCTGCCTCCGGCAAAGCCGAAAATGGATATGGAGACGTTTCTTCGGGAAATGGCTGCAAATTCAGAGAAAATTCCCCAACTCCCCGATGAAGCCTTCACCCGTGAAAGTTTCTATCAGGATCATGACTGATGCGTGGGTAGCCCACTTACCTCTATCCCTCGCGTTACCCTGAAATGTATGCGCACGGCCTACATCGGGATGGGCTGCAATCTGGCCAGTTGGGCCGGGCCGCCGGAGGTCACGCTGTCTGCTGCCGTGCTGCGGCTTGAATCCCTGGGGCGGGTGGTCTTCCGGTCGTCGCTTTACTCAACCGAGCCGGTTGGATTTGCCGAGCAGCCGCGCTTCATCAATGCCGTGGTGGCGCTGGAGACGGAACTGGGGCCGCGCGATCTGCTGGAAAGGCTGCTCGCGATCGAGTTGGAGTTCGGGCGCGATCGCGCGGCGGGCTTTGCGAATGGGCCGCGCACGCTGGACCTGGATATTCTGCTCTTCGGCGGCCTCAAAATCAGCGAGCCGGGACTCGAGATTCCTCACCCGCGCCTGGCAGAACGCGCTTTCGCTCTCGTCCCGCTCAACGAGATCGCGCCCCACGCCCTCGATCCACGGAGCGGAAAGACCGTGTCACAATTGCTTCAGCGTTTATTCCCCAATCCTGAAAGCGATACCCATGCGGTGGTCAAGGTTCAAAGCGATGGTTGGCGCGCTGGCGCTTGCGGCAGTGCTGCTCCTCCCGGCGAGCCTTAGCGCGCAATCCGCTGTGACGGTCGTAGACAGCCGCGGTGTCGCGCTGGCCGGAGCGGCGGTGGAGGATTCCCAGGGAAAGTTGCTGGGACGCACCGGCGCCGACGGAAGGCTGACCGTCGCGTGTGCCGCTCCCTGCCGCCTGCGCGTGACCGCCCAGGGATTTTCAGAACGCGCCTTCGAACTGACCGCCGATATGACCATCCGGCTGGAGCCGGCCGTGGCAACCGAACAGGTGACGGTAACCGCCTATCGCGCACCACTGGGGTCGCTCGAGAGCCCGGTGACCACGCGGCTGCTCACCCAGAATGCTCTCGATTCCACGGCCGCTGTAACCCTGGACGACGAACTGCGGCAGCTTCCCGGATTGGAGTTGTTTCGCCGGTCCAGCTCGCTGGTGGCCAATCCCTCGTCGCAGGGAATCAGTTTGCGCGGGCTGGGTTCCACCTCGGCCAGCCGCACTCTGATTACCGAAGACGATGTGCCGCTCAACGATCCTCTCGGCGGCTGGATTCACTGGCAGGAGCAGCCGGAGCTGGCGATTCAGAGCATTGAGCTGATGCGCGGGGGCGCCAGCGACCTCTATGGATCGAGCGCCATCGGCGGCGTGGTCAGCGTGATCCCGGTACGGCCTACGTCGGATATGTTCGAGCTGCGATCCAGCTACGGCGGAGAAGAAACCTTTGACGACAGCCTGCTCGCCCAGGCAAAACGGGGACCCTGGGGAGTGCTGGCGGCAGGCGGCGCGCTGGGCACCGATGGGTATATTCAGGAGGCTCCAGCGCAGCGCGGGCCGGTGGATGACGCCAGCAACGTCCACAGCCAGAATGGAATGCTGACAGCCGAGCATGATCGCGGGTCGCTGCGGCTTTTTTGGCGCGGCAGCGGCTTTAATGAAGCGCGCCACAACGGAACTCCCTACCAGGTAAACTCAACCCGGCTTTGGCGCTATGCGGCCGGAGGCGACTGGAAGGGACCGCACGAAGCTTCCCTCGTTACGCGGGTCTACGGCTCGGACGAGCGCTATCGGCAGACTTTCTCTCAGATTGCGAATCCCACCACACTGCGCAATAGTGAGACGCCCACGAAATTCTCGTTCATCCCGGACAATGAGCTGGGCGCGGCGGCGCACTGGAATCAGCCGCTGGGCGCAGGGCTGCTGATCGTGGCCGGAGCCGACGTCCACGACGTGCGCATCTGGGACCGCGAGCAGACCTACGGAAGCAAAGCCGCGCTGACCAACCTGCACGACCACCAGCGGGACTCAGCCGGCTACGCCGAAGCGATGTGGGTCCGCAAGGGATGGACTTTGACCGCCTCAGGCCGCATGGACTGGTTCCAGAACTACGACGGCCAGGAGCTGCAGTGGAACGGAAGCAGTTGGGTACCAGCCTCCAGCCAGCCTCCGCACTATGGCCAGCGCTTATTCGATCCCCGCGTCGGCCTCTCGCGCAAGCTCTACGATCATTGGGCGGTCTCGGCTTCGGGCTTCCGCGCCTTCCGAGCGCCCTCGCCCAACGAACTTTACCGCTCCACGCAGGTGGGCAACGAACTTACCCTTCCCAACGGATCGCTGCTCAGCGAGCGTGCCACCGGGTGGGAGACAGGCCTGGCCACCAACTGGCGTTGGGGCAGCATCCGCACCAGCTACTTCCTCACTCAGGTTAACCGGCCCATCTCCGCGGTCACCACCAATCCCACGTCCTCGCCGATTCTGTTGATGCGCGAGAATCTGGGCCAGATTGAGAGCCGCGGCGTCTCAGTGGATTACGAGCTTGCGCCGCGCCGCTGGCTGGCAGTCGATGGCGGCTACCAGTACGCCCACGCCACCGTGACGAAAAACAACCAGGAGACGGAGCTGGTGGGCAACTGGATTCCCGAGGTGGCGCGTAACCTGGCCACTATGAACGTGCGCGCATATAAGCCGGCGCTGGGAACTCTGAACCTGCAAGGACGGCTGAGCGGTCGCCAGTTTGACGACGACGCCAACCAATACCTGCTGCACGGATACTTTCGTCTGGACGCCTACGCCTCACACGACTTTGGCAAGCGGCTGCAACTCTTCGCGGCGGGCGAAAACCTGCTCAATCGCCAGATTGAAGACTCCAAGACGCCCACCACCACGCTGGGCATGCCCCGCGTGGCGCGGGCTGGCTTTCTGGTGTGCCTCGGCGGGAAAAGCAAGTAGAGCCAAAGCAAGCTGGGTGCCCCAGGTCTCGTTTTCGAAACCTGGGAGGCCACAATTCCAAATCCGCTCTCTGCTCATTCCATAAGAGCTCCGTGCCCCATCCTTGCTGTCATTCTGAGCGAAGGTCGCCGCGGCGACCGGAGTCGAAGAACCTGCGTTTTGTCATTTTCGGCAAGGGTGGGAGACCACGAACCTCCATCGGCCCTCTTCCGGCTAGAATCGTTGGGTGAGTACGGCCTTCAAAGTCATCGCGGAAACCGAAGCGGGCGGGCGGCGCGGTCAGCTTCGTCTGCCCCACCGGACGGTAGAAACGCCGGTCTTCATGCCGGTGGGCACCGCGGGCACGATCAAGGCCGTTGCGCAGGACGTGCTGGAAGCGCTGGGCGCGGAGATCATCCTCGCCAACACCTATCATCTCTACCTGAGGCCCGGCCACGAACCCATCCGCCGCATGGGCGGGCTGCACCGGTTCATGAGTTGGCCGCGGGCCCTGCTCTCCGACTCCGGCGGCTTTCAGGTCTTCAGCCTGAGCGGGCTGCGTAAGGTCACCGACGAGGGCGTCCGCTTCCGCTCGCACCTGGACGGCAGCAGCCATTTTTTCACTCCCGAGCACTCCATGGAGGTGCAGATCGCCCTGGGCGCGGATATTTCGATGGCCTTCGACGAGTGCACCGAGTACCCGGCGGATCGCAGCCGGGCCGAGGAGAGCCTGCGGCTCACCATGGCCTGGGCGCGGCGGTCGCTCGATCACTTCCGCGCCCACCGCGACGAGGTAGTGTGGCGCGACGAACTTGGAGGGCGCACGCAGAGCCTCTTCGGCATCGTGCAGGGCGGCATGTACCCCGATCTGCGCCGTGAGAGCGCGGAGCGCCTGGTGGAGATGGACTTCGACGGCTACGCCATCGGAGGCCTCAGCGTGGGCGAGCCCCGCAATTTGACTCTGGAGATCATCTCCGAAGTGCTGCCGCTGCTGCCCGCCGGCAAACCCCGCTACGTGATGGGCGTCGGCTACCCCGACGAGATCGAGCAGTATGCCCGCATGGGCGTGGATATGATGGACTGCGTGCTGCCCACCCGCGCCGCGCGCCACGGCCTCTTGTTCACCAGCGAGGGACGGTTGAACATCAAAGGCAAAAATTATGCGGAAGATCAGGGTCCTGCCGATCCCGCCTGCCAGTGCATGGTTTGCAGCCGTTACTCGCGGGCCTATCTGCGCCACCTGATGCAATCCGGCGAGGCGCTCTCGGGGACGCTGAACACCATCCACAACCTGGCCTACTACCTGGGCATCATGCAACGCGTGCGTGGACAGTTACAGGCTGGGGGCGCCGAAACGGAATCTCCCAGGGCCGCAGGGGCCCGGAAAACGCGCGAAGCTCAGCGATAACCCGTTCCAGCACGCCGGCCCAGTCGCCCGGCGTCCGCTGGCGGAAGAGCCGGGCCGTGGGATACCAGGGCGTGGTCTCCATCTCCTGCATCCAGCGCCAATCCGAAAGATGGGGCAGCAGAATCCAGACCGGCTTGCCCATGGCTCCGGCCAGGTGAGCGATGCAGGTATCCGTAGTAATAACCAGGTCCAGCGTGGCTGCCAGCGCCGCTGTTTCGGCCAGGTCTTTTTCCAGGCTCGCCCCGTCCCAGACAAAAATATCTCCGGGCAAACCGGCCAACTGATCCGCGGCCGCGCCTTTTTGCAGCGAGATCCAGGTGATGCCGGGCATGCGCAACAGCGGCAGCAGGGTTTTGAGATTCATTGACCGCTGCCGGTCAGCCTTGTAACGGGGATTGCCCGCCCAGGCAAGGCCCATGCGAACTGACTGAGTTCCTTCGGATCCAGCCAATGAAAAGGTTGAGGTATCCCACCCTTTCGCCCAAAAGCGAGGCGAAAGGATGGGGCACGGAGCATTTTTGACTGACCGATTTGAGTTCATCATGACGGGAAATTCAGCCCACTTTTCGAGCACTGCCGCATGATCGGCGCCCAGGTAAGCGCCCGGCCAGGGAACCGTCTCGACCGTGGTCCCGAAGACGGCGGGCAGGCTCAGCAGCGGGCATTCAAGATCGAACTGCGGCGGCTTTTCGCCCAGCCGCGCCGTCTCCGCCTGGCCGCAGCGCACCACGGGCAGTGAGCGCATCAGCCGCTCCACCGCCGCCTGCACCTGAAGAATAGCCACGCCGCCGCGAGCCGCCACCAGGGTGGCGTAGCGGCAGAACTGGATGGTATCGCCCAGCCCCTGCTCGGCGTGGAGCAGCACCCGGCGGCCTTCCAGCGGCTCGCCCTGCCAGCGCGGCTGCTTAAAGATCCTTGGACCGCGGTGCACCTCGCGGAAGCGCCAGCGCGCCTCGTACTCCGGCCAGCCTCGCTGCCAGTCGCCCAGGCGCAGCCGGGTCAGCGCCAGGTTGTACTTCGCTCCGGCGCTCTGGGGATCGCGTTCGACGGCCGTCTCGTGCGCCCGCAAGGCCTCGTCCATCCGGCCCATATCCAATAGGGAGTTGCCGCGGTTGGAGGCCGAGGCCCGGTTGCCCAGCGCCTCGGCCCGTTCAAATCTCTCCACCGCCTCGGCAAAGCGGCCGTCGTTGTGAAGCAGGATGCCGTGCATATTCACGGCCTCGGCGTTCTCCGGCTGGCGCGCCAAAGCCCAGCGCAGCCACTGCCATGCGCCGGCCTGGTCGCGCTCGGCGGCGCGGAACTGGCACCAGGCGATGTGGGTCTCCACCTGGGCCGGGTTCAGCGCAAAGGCCTTGCGCAGGTACGCCTCGGCCTCGGCCGGCCGGCGGCGTTCGCGCTCCAGCAGGGCCAGGTTGATCCAGCCCGCAACCAGGTCCGGCCGCAACTCGACGGCCCGCAGCAACGCCGCCTCGGCAGAGACCTCGTCCGCCGCGGCGGATTCGCGCAACAGGTGCCCCAGGTTTATCCAGGCCGCGGCAAAATCCGGCCGTCGCGCCAGCGCCCGGCGGTAACGGGCTTCGGCCTCCTTCAGCCTTCCCAGCCGCGAAAGGGCGAAGCCCACGGCAAACTCGGCCTCGGGCAGCCGCGGCTTGAGCGCCAGGGCGTGTTTGTAGTGCTCCAGAGCCTCGTCGTTGCGCCCCAGCATGGCCAGCGCATTGCCCAGGCCCATCTGGGCGGCGGCCATCGCCGGCTTGCGGCCGAGGGCCAACTCAAACTCCCGTATAGCTTGCTGGGGGCGTCCCGTGGCCAGCATCAGCTCGCCCAGGCCCATGCGGGCCAGCGCGTCTATGCCGTCCAGGCAGAGCGCGTGCTGGTAGGCGCGTTCAGCCTCTTCATAGCGGCCGGCGGCCTTCAGCGCCTGGCCCAGCGCCACCCAGGCCGCGCCCATCCGCGGCGCCGCCGCCAGGGCCGCGCGGGCCATCTTCACTGCCGCTTCGGACTGGCGGCTGGCCAGCGCCACCAGGGTCATGCCCACCAGCGCCTGGGGATGGCAGGGGTTCTCCTCCAGCATGCGCTGGTAGCCGAGCGCGACCTCGGTCAACCGGCCGGTCAGCTCTTTTTCGCGGCTCTTCTCTCTTAACGGAATCTCCGGCGCATCGACTATCACAGCCTGCCTCATCGCGAGGATGGTCTCACCTGCGAATTGCACTGCCTGCAAGCTAGAAGCTGTCCCGCCGGAGCTCAACTGGAAAATTTATGTAGTAGATAGATACAGGTGCAGATTTTCCCGATTTCCTGGCTGGTTCAATTTTGGAACAGGCAGCGCAGCCAATCGGACGTGCTCAGAAATGGCCGCAATCAACAAAGGGGAGCGCTCATGCATGCTCCCCTTCGCTGATCGTATTCAACCCAGATCGGTATCAGTACGGTAAAACCAATAGCCCGGTTTCCAGCAGCTTCTCCGTCAACCGGTCCAGGGCCTGCGGGAACTTGTATGAGATGGTTCGCACGCTCATTCCCAACAGCACGGCCGCCTCGGCCTGCGTGTACTCCTGGAGCACGATCCGGCTCAGCATCTGGCGGTCCAGCGATCCAAGCTGGTCCAGACACTTTTCCACGTCGAGGACGAAGATCACCGCGTCCTCAAAGGTGCGGACCGGGCGGCTGGAGCACCATCCCCGCGCAATTGGATCGCCCAGAATCGACGGCGCCCTGCCCACCTGCATCGAGGCATACAGATAACGCCGCAACATGCTCTCCGTATGCTTTCTGTAAAAGCCCAGGCTCGCCACCGGGCCAGCCGCGGGCGCTTTCGCCGGCGGCGTTACTTCTGGCCCTGCCGCCGGCTTCTCTTCCCATACCCTCTCATCTTCCTGCCATCCTGCCTGCGGATAGCTTGCTCCCCAAACCACCGGCAACTGAAGGGCTGCGCTCATTGCGTACCTCCCGTTGCCTCAACCACCGCCCAAACCCTGGTGAGCGGCTTGCGGCATGGGCGCCCGCGCCGCTTTCGGCTCTCCGGCGTTGGAAACTCCTTCAGCTTTATTTCACACTCCCTGCAATACACGCTCCCTTGATTTTGGGCGCGGTACCAAAGACAACCGCACCCCTCGCAAACCTTCAAATGTACGCGCAATTCCATGACTGATTCTCCGTATTCGTTTCTTCTCCCGACGGTCTTGAATGGTCCTTGTTTTTCCGCGGGGTGAAGAGAACCAGGCACGGCAACTCAGGTTTCTCTGGTCCTGATGGGGGATTGCCGCCTGTGTTCTCTCGTTTATTGTCATGCTCATGGCGCGCAGATCCTGGAATGTCCGCACTGGCCTGCCCCACACGCCTTTGCCCGGCGCCTTGGGGCGGAGATGGGATAGCCGGACTGAACCTAAGTCCTCCGGCAACTGTTCATTAGCCGCTGAAGAGGGCAGAATTTCGCCCCGCTCAGCTTTGCGGCAATGAGGCAGTTCCCAAAAAATTCCCACAAACCAGTGCGAGTTAAGTAAACCCAATTTAGGATTACGGTTCCTTTGCGTCAACGTCCCCTGATGGTTTTAAACCCAAGTGCTCTCCAATCTGCGGACAAGTGATGAGAATGCGGGCCAATCAGCCCTCATAGCTTTTCCATGAGCAATAGATGACCGTTCATGCCCATTGCTGGTGGCGGATTTTCCACAAATGAACTTTACTCAGATGCATGAACACCTCCGTTTGGAACTGATCCGCAGGATACAGCGGGGAACACTCAGCGTCTCTCTATTGGCCCGTCAAACCGGTTTTGGCCAATCTCATCTCTCCAATTTCCTGCACCACCGGCGCCAGCTTTCGCTGGAGGCCATGGACCGCATCCTCGCCTCCCAGCACCTTGAGGCTGCCGACCTTCTGCCCGTCACCCATCAGGCCGGAGATCAGCCGGACGGCGGGGAAAGCAGCCTGGTTCCCATCGTCTCCCATGCCACGGCGCTCTTCGAACCGTATATCCGCCGCACCGCGGTTCAGTCCATGCTCCATTTGCCCGCCGGCTTCATTGAGTCCCTCCGCGCTCGCGTCTCCAATCCCCGCCGCGCCTGGCAGCGGTTTGTCGCCGTGCGCGTCTCTTCCGCCGACGCCTTGCCGATGGAGCCGCTGGTGCTGCCGGACGCCATCGCGCTCCTCGACCGCCACTACAATTCGCTCATGCCCTACCGCCCCAACCGGCCCAACGTTTACGCCGTCCGCCACGGCGCCCACCTGACCCTGCGCTATGTGGATTTTCTCTCCAATCGGCTGGTGTTGCGCCCGCACAACATCGCCTTCCCCGTGGACCTGATCGAAATCGATCCCGGCGAGCCGCCCAGCGACCTGCTTGCGGGCCGCGTCGCGCTGATTCTGAATGAGCCCTGATGGAATGAGTCCCGTGAGTTCAGACCGCGTGGGTGATATCCGGATTCTCGAAGCGCGTGTAACGCGAGACGAAGTACAGATGGACCGTACCGGTGGGGCCGTTGCGCTGCTTGGCTACGATGATCTCCGACTTGGCCTTTTCTTCCTCTGACATTTCGTCGTCGCGGTTGTAGTAGGCTTCGCGGTGGATGAAGGCCACCACGTCGGCGTCCTGCTCGATGGACCCGGACTCCCGCAAGTCGCTCAAAAACGGGCGCTTATCTTCGCCGCGGCGCTCGCTGGCGCGGGACAGCTGCGACAGGGCCACCACCGGCACGTTGAGTTCCTTGGCCAGGGCTTTGAGCCCCCGGGAGATGGCTGAGACCTCCTGGGTGCGGTTCTCATAGCGCTTGCCGCCAGCCGAAGCCAAGGTGGCCGACATCAGTTGCAGATAATCCACCACCACCAGGTCAAGACCGCCGGCGGTCTGCCTGAGCCGCCGCGCTTTGGCGCGCGTCTCGGCCAGGGAGATGCCTGCCGTATCGTCGATGAACAGCCGCGAATCGACCAGGTCGCCGAGCGCCTTCTGGAGTTTGTCGCGGTCCTCGCGGAAGATGGCGCCGGTCTGCAGTTTGCGCTGGTCCACCGGGGCCTGGCTGGCCAGCATGCGGCGCAGCAGCGACTCCTTGGTCATCTCCAGGCTGAAGATGGCCACGATCGCCTTGCCGTTGATGGCGGCGTGCTGCGCGATATTGATGGCCAGGGCTGTTTTTCCCATCGAAGGCCGGCCCGCAATGACGATCAGCTCGCCTTTCTGCAAGCCGCTGGTCATCGTGTCCAGCTCATAAAAGCCTGTGGCCAGTCCGGTGACATCGTGTCTGCCCTGATTGTAGAGATTGTCGATGGATCCGAAGGAGTGCTGGACGATCTGGTCCAGGCTCTGGAAGCCCTGGGTGATGCCTCTCTCGGTAACCTCCATCAGTTGCGATTCGGCGGCGTCGAGGACTTCGAGGGCCGTCTCGCCCTGGTCGGCGGCGCGGGCGATGGCCATGGAGCAAATACCCATCAGCTTGCGCAGCAGGCTCTTGTCCTTGACGATGCGGATGTACTCCTCGATGACCGGACGGCGGGGCAAACCCTCGGTGAGCGAGGCCAGGTAAGCCACGCCGCCCACCGCCTCGACCTCCTTGTAGCGGGACAGTTCGTTGGCCAGGGTGACGATGTCCACGGCCCGCTGGGCATTCATCAACTCTGTCATGCGCAAGAAGATGCGGCGATGCGAGTCGAGGGAGAAGTCGTCGGATTCGAGCTTCTCGGCGGCCTCGGCGTGGGCGGCATTGTCCAGCAGGATGGCGCCCAGAATCGTCTTTTCGGCATCGACGTTCGCGGGCAGTCCGGCTTCGAGGGTCAGGTCAGGGATGGTGGCCATATCAGTAGCTGAGTCTAGGCCATTGTTGGCTGTGTAAGGAACGGTCCCACTCTGGAAAACGCACTAATCTATTGTAGAATCAATAATATAACTGTACAGCTCTGCGGAAAACTTGCATTATCTCTTAAAGATCGCCTGGCGGCCTTGATATAGCCATAATTTATGGCTATAATTGTTGATATGGTTGTCAGTACCGCAGAAGCGAAGAACCGTCTGCCCGAGCTGATTCGGGCTGTGGAGGGCGGAGAGCAGGTGATTATCACCCGCCACGGCCGTCCCGTGGCCCAGCTTGCGCCGCCTCCGGCTGAACGCCGCAAGCCTGTGCTGGGCGGCATGAAGGGCCGTATTCGTTTTCTTCCCGGCTGGGATGATCCCATCACTGAAGAGGAACTCCTGGGTGAGGACAATTGAGCGCGGAAGCTCCACCGCGCGGTTACCTGCTTGACACGCACACCACGCTCTGGGCGCTGGACCGTCCCGAAGCACTCGGTAGTTCTGTTCGTAACGCCGTGAGCTCCGGCCCAAACGTACTCAGCGTCGTCTCCTACTGGGAAGTTGTGATCAAGAGCATGAAAGGAAACCTGGATATTGGCGACCCGCGCCTCTGGTGGCAAGAGGCATTGCAACAGTTGGCAGCAACGGTTCTTCTGCTCAGGCCTGACCACATCGCCGCGATCTACGGGCTGGCTCCCATTCATAAGGACCCGTTCGACAGAATGCTGATCGCGCAGGCCACGGTGGAAGGGTTGGCGCTTGTGAGCAGCGATGGCGAGATCGCACGCTATGCCTCAAAGAGCTTGCGCATTGTGGGGTGAACCGATAAGTACTTAACCGCCTGACAAACAGTATCAGGTGCGTCGCAGGCGCTTGCGAAGCCAATAAACGACTACCTGACAGAATTCCCGCATGTTGCCTGTAGTGGACTCCCCGTTCCAATCCCGCAGGAGTCTTTCCCATGTGGCAACAGGCAGTTCGCCTCGTTTAGGTAATGTGTCAATTAGACCGTCCAGAACGGCCTTACGATTGCTCTTGAGCAGAGCACAATTCAAATTCAGGACACGGTCGAGTTCGTCGTTCAAAACTGTGTCATCTGATCGAATCGTTCCGTCACCAAGGAACCGAATCGAGTCCTCGATTCGATAACCGGGGTTCGCAGGATTACGTGAAAGATCGATATCGCCTTTGAATGTGTCGCAATGCTGATCGGATCGTCGTTTCCCCTCATTCCCCAAACACGCACCCAACAAGTTTGAATATACGAGTCGCTCATTTGGGTAGTTTGCCTGACAGTGCCAGTGCTCGACCTTCATATGGTCCCGGTCCGAATCGATTCGTGAAAGGCAATAGCAGCACAGGCCCCTTTGCTCGGCTACCAAGTACGTTCGCAGTGTGTCTTTGTATAGATAGTTATCAAAATCCGCATTGGGCGTCGACTGATGCTTCGTGAGGCTGGCCGGTTCCTTACCTTTGCGAATCGTTCTCATCGCGTCGATTCCAAAAAGGTCATCATGGAATGGGCACGTGCGATCTCTGGATCCTCTGACCCAAGTTTGGTCTCCAATTCCTCCAACACCTTCCGTGCATCATCGAATTCTTCTTTATCGATGAGAATTGATAGTTTAGACAGGAGATCTCCAACCCCGACATCTCGAGGGCTTGCGTGCATTACTTCCGCCAAAATTCGACTGGAGTCGATGCCGAAAGAGCGTGTTGGTTCAGAAACGCGGTTGTCATCGAGAAGACGTATCTCATTTGGCCTTGCCTCGCCGATTAGCTGGGGCGAATGGCTGGTTACAATGAACTGTACTGAGGGAAAAGATTTTTTCAGGTCGTGAATAACGTGACGTTGCCACTTGGGATGAAGATGCAAATCCAACTCATCAATGAGAACTACTCCAGGGGTTTCCACAAGAGCACGTTCCTCAAGTTGTGGATTGAGTATTGTGGCACGGCGGGCTAAATCACCTACCAGAGTAAGCATAATGCGCTGTCCGTCGCTCAGGTTCCGAAATAACTGAGCACCATATTGCCCAATATTAATCACGATGTCTTTATATCGATGATCGTAATAAAGGTGGGTGGCTCCCTCTAGGCAATTTGTGATGGCGCTGCGGACGACTCTTAACGCAATTGTCTCTTTTCGCAGTTGTTCGCTGACTGAAACCTCGTCACGAATCCAATCTAATAAAGCGGATTCCTGGATTTCGAAATATAGGCAATCTACATAGCCGTCGAGTCGCGATGGTTTGCTTCGAGAATTGATTTCCTTTCTATTGCTTTTCTTGTGTTGCGTTTCAAACCATAACCGCTCAGTGCCAAACGAGCAAAGAAGAGGAAGAGTAATACCTGTTCCTGCCTGAACAGCTTGCTCTGCTTGCTTTGCGGCTTCAAACAGAGCTTTGGCCTCACCGGTAGTCGTACGTCCTCCCTCACGACCCATCTCCCGTGCCCAATCAAGGCTGCGTCCGAGAACCTGTCCAGTAGCTTCAATCCTTGCAGGGAATTGCTTTTCAAATGTAAATCGGTCTGTGTGAGGATATGCAATGACGCGGACTTCGTCCTGATCGATTCCGACGGCCTGCGCATAACCGCGTATACCTAGAAACCAACTCCCAATTGCCACTGATAACGCATCAAGTACAGTTGTTTTCCCGGTCCCGTTATCTCCAACCACGAGATTGAAATGAGGATCGAAATGAAACTCCCGAAGATCGAAACCGTTGAAGTTACGAATTGTAAGCCGGTCAATCCTCATACATATTCCTCACGTTGCCTATGTGGCAGTGTAACGCAAGCGATTCTGCGAACGCCAGCGGTATTCCATGACGAATACTGTGTCTATCTACTCCTCAGTACGCCAGAGTAGGAAGGACTTTCTGGTGGCTTGAAATTCGTCAAGTCTTGAGAAGTCGACCGACAATGGGATAATCTCCCCCCACCCCGGGTCGCTGAGCGTTCAGGCGATTGTCCACTGCGGCCTTGTCAACGGCGCCGCCAGCAATGCATTGGCGTAGTTGTTGCCCTCGAATCTCTCCTCTTCAGGGTTCCAGCGCAGCTTATCCTCAACCTGGCAGGCGATCAGGCCGATCTGGGCGATGGAGATGGCGCGGTGGCCTACCTCAATGGGCTCCAGGGGCTGGCGGCCCTCGCGTAGGGCGGCGATAAGGTCGTTCTTATCCCAAAACGTTTTGGAGAAGTCGAGTTCTCCTTTCTCCGGCTCCCGGGTCAGCAGATCCGGCTTGCTGGCGGTCATAGTTCCCGGATAGCCGTCGACCCTGATCCACGCCTCGCTTCCGAAGTAGGTGATGGAGGGAGTACTGGTGGGCGTCTGCTCGCAGGTCATCTCCACACCGTTCGCGTAACGGTAGCGGACCTTGAAGTTGATGATCGTATTCCACAGGCTGGCGGGAAACTCGCCCCGGCCCTCCACCTCGACCGGCCCCGTGTGCTCGGAATTATTGGCCCACTGTGCCGTATCGAAGTTGTGAGCGCCCCAGTTGGCGATCATGCCCTGGGCGTAGGTGGAGACGCGCATCCAGTTGGGCCGCCGGTCATGCTGCTTCCGATCGTGCACGCGCTTCTCGGTGTAGGGAACCGCGGCCGTAGGCCCCAGCCACATATCGTAGTTCAACTCCGGCGGCACCGGCATATCGGGCTCGACGCCCACCGGGGCCGGGTCGGAGGGAAAGACGATTTCGATCCTTTCCAGCTTCCCGATGTGCCCGTTGCGGACAAGTTCGACGGCGTGGTTTTGCTCGCGGAGAGAGCGGTACTCGCTGTCGTTGCGGGCCGTAACGCCGGAGCTCGCCACCACATCCGACAGCAGCCGGCCCTGCTGGACGCTGAGGCTGATGGGCTTCTCCAGGGCGAAGTGTTTTTTTGCCCTGGCCGCCGCAATGCCCATCAGAACATGCCAATGATCGGGCGTGCCGATCATCAAGGCGTCGATATCGGGATCGGCGATCACGTCCCGGAAGTCCTCCTTCGTCCGGCATCCGCTGTAGGAGGGCAGCCCGTCGCGCTGGGCATAGAACGCGTTCACATACGCCTGCGCTTCCGCCATCCGCCAGCTGTCCACGTCGCAGACGGCAACCACCTGCACGCCGGGAACGGCCATCATCTGCGGCAGGTTGGCTTTGAAGGCCTGCCGGCCGGTCCCGATGAAGCCGACGTTGATGCGATTGCTGGGCGCTTCTGCCCCGAAAACGCTGGCAGGCACGATCGTCGGCGCCGCAATGGCGGAGAGTGCGCATCCTGACTGAACGATAAATTCCCTTCGGTTGATGGTCATGGCTGCTCCAAAGCGAGAAAGTCTATTGCCGTTTCCAGCGCAGCGGGCGTCTGTTCTATAAGGCAACGGTTATCCATCATACGCTGGACTGGGCATGCGCTGCATCCGGGGCTGGAGCTTCACATGGCGCAGATTGACGATCACAATGGCACGAATTGACAATTGCGTCTTGCCGAATGAGTATGGCTTGCGTGGCTCTGTAACATCCATCTGGGAGAGAGTATGGAAAAAACGATAGCACGCCGCGAGTTTCTGCAGACTGTTGCAGGGGGCGCGCTGGCAGGAGCGGGGCTGGGTGCGGGATTGAGCACGGGAGCGCCGCTGGCCCATGCGGCGTCCGCAGACCTCAACGCTGACTCCAAAAAAATGCCGCGGCTGCTGGCCGGCTGTTGCGCCTACTCCTACCGGGAACAGCTTTCCAGCGGCCATATGACGTATGAGGATTTTATCCTCAAGGCCGTTGAGCTGGGGCTGGACGCCGTGGATATGACGGTTTACTACTTCAAGTCCACCGATCCCGGGTACCTGGACAGCCTTCGCCACCTGGCCTATAAGAATGCCGTGGCCTTTTCAGGCGCGGCCTGCAACGCCACCATGGTGAAGGCGGACGCGGCCAAACGCGCGGAGGTTCTGGGTCAGATCAGGAAGTGGGTGGATGTGACAGACCGGCTGGGCGCCTCGCATCTGAGGATCTTTGCCGGAGACCTGCCGCCCGGCGTGACCCTGCAACAAGCCACTGACTGGACGGTGGAGACGATGAAGGCGGCCTGCGATTACTCCGCGGAAAAGGGGATCATGCTGGGGATCGAGGACCACGGCAACGTCGCCAGCAGCGCGGACGTATGCCTGGAGATCATGCAACGGGTGAATTCACCCTATGCCGGCATCAACCTGGACATTACGCACTTTATCCCCACCCCGGCCCAGGATGCCTACGCGCAGATAGCCGCGTGCATCCCCTACGCCACGGTTTCGCACATCCGGGATCATTGGGACGATGGCAAGCCCCTGGACATGGACCGCGTCTGGAAGCTCTACGCGGAGGCCGGCCACAAGGGCTATATGTCGGTGGAATATTCCCCCGAGGAAGCGGGCGAGCCGGCCACTACGGGCGCACCCAAGCTGATTGCCAAAACCCGGGAGCTGTGCAGAAAGTACTCCAGCGTTTGAACGGCGAAGCGGCGCAGCCAGACCCTAGTTGTTCGGCTTGTCCGGCGCGGACGGTTGGTTGTCAGGCTTTTCCGGTGCGGCCGGTTGGTTGTTCGGCTTGTCCGGCGCGGACGGTTGGTTGTCAGGCTTTTCCGGTGCGGCCGGTTGGTTGTCAGGCTTGTCCGGCGCGGCCGCATGCCCCTTGGACATTCCGCGAATGTAAAGGATGAGGTCCCACACCGCGGTGTCACTGGCGCGGCCTTCCGCCTCGGAAGGCATCTTGCCCTTGCCGTTGCGGATGGCGTTGAACAGCGACTGGTCGAGCGCGGTGGCCAGCGCCGCCGGATTGGTCCAATCCGGGAGTGCCAACTGCATGTCTTTGCCCAGATCGGTCTTGCCATTGCCGTTGTCCCCGTGGCACATGGCGCAGTCCACTTGATACAGCTTCTTGGCCCGCTCATGCGAGGCAGCGGTAGGTTTCACGGGATTGGTGACGAGGTTGGCAGCGGGAGCGGCCTCCTGCTGCTTAGTCTCCTGAACGGGTGTGGGATTGGACGACTGCGCGGAGCCTAACAGAATCGCCGCGGAAAGAAGCAGAAAGGTTTTCAACATGGCGAACTCCCCAGTTGCAGGTGTCGCGTACAGGCATCTTGCAGCTGACTTGCTTTTCTCGAAAGAATTATAGCCCCAATCGACCGATGTTATCTTAGTTGATCTTCTTCAACCACAGGTTCCGGAACGAAACCTTGCACGGAACTCCCTCAATCTGCAGGCCGAACAGCCCGGATACGTTGTTGGACGATGCCGGATCGTCGTCCACCAGCACCGCCATCAATTGGCCGTTCAGGATGTGCAGGATCACGCCTCCCCGCGCGATGATCGTGTACTGGTTCCAGGCGCCGTCTTTCACAAAGGCGCCCAGCTTGTCCCGGTCCCCGATGGTCCCCGCCAGTTGCGGTATCTTTCCCTCCAGGGACTCGACCACCTGCCCGCGCCACGCGATAATCCCCCGCGAGGTGTTCTGCGAGTAGAGTTGACCGCTGTACTGGCTGGCCTGCGCGTTCACCGGGTACCAGAAATCGGCCTGGGGGCCGACCATTGCCCAGCGCGGATCGCGTCCAGGACTGCTCTGGCCCGACCCCTGCGCCGGCGGAAGGCCTGCGCTGCTGCGGTACTGGATGCCGCTGCCTCCGCCTTTCTCCACCTTGATTTCGAGCCCGAGATCGAAGTCCCTGGCCTCGACCCCGCGGTAAATCAGAAAGGTATTGGGAAAAGCGTGGGGGGAAAACATCTCCGGGGTTGTTTCTGCCACAATTGCCCCGTCTTCTACCTTCCACAGCCCCGGCTGGCCGTCCCACCCGGTCAGGGTCTTGCCGTCGAAGAGCGATGTGTACCCGGTGTGGTCCGCGAAGTCGATCGGATCGGGCTCAATGAAGACGCCGTTCCTGAACCCCGCCAGATCCGGCTTCACCTTGAGCAGCGCGGCGCGATCGGGCTCCTGTTGGCTCCCCGGTTGCGCTTGCGCGGCTGCCTGAGGCGCGCAGTTCAGCAACACCGCCAGCACAGACGCCGCCATGGCCCCTGCAACGCGCCGATTCCTACCTCGCTTACTCATGATGCCGTCTCCCATGTGACGCTTCGCGCGGCTCGCTCTGCTAAGAGCAGCCCCAAATTCCCCTACGGCACGGAGACGTGCTTGAGCAGGCCCAGTTCCCCGGCCAGGCGTTCGAGCTTGGCGCGAGTGGCCGCCGGGGGGGGAACCAGAGGCAGGCGGACGTGATCCGTGCAGCGGCCCATCAGGTTGAGCACCGTCTTGACGGGGCAGGGATTGGAATCCCAGAAGTTGGCATCGAGCAGCTGCGCATACTTGCGCTCCAGCTCGCGGGCCTCGGCCCAGTTGTTGCTGAGCGCGGCGCGGATCATGCGGCCCATCTCCGCCGGGATCTCGTTGGAAGCCACGCTGATCAGCCCGTGCGCGCCCACGCCGATCGAGCCCAGTCCCATGTTGTCGTCGCCCGAGAAGATCCTGAAGCCGGGCGGCAGCTTGTGCACCAGCTCGGCGACCACGGGCAGCTTGCCGCTGGACTCCTTGACGGCCTGGATGTTTTCAGCAGCCGCGGCCAGCCGGACCACCGTATCGGGATCGAGGTTCACTCCCGTGCGCCCAGGAATGTTGTAGAGCGCCACCGGCAGCGGGGCGACAGCCTTGGCCAGGGCCAGAAAATGCTGGAACTGGCCCTCCTGCGAGGGCTTGTTGTAGAAGGGATTGGCCGAAAGCACCGCGCTGAGCCCGCGTATCTGCTTGAGCCGGCTGGCGTTGTGCACCAGCGTCCGGGTCGAGTTGTGGGTGCAGCCGGCCCATACCGGAACCCGCCCCGCCGCCGTCTCGACGACCAGGTTGACCGTGTGCAGCCACTCCTCCTCGTCCAGCGTGGCCGCCTCGCCCGTCGATCCGCAGGCCACTAAAAAATCAACCCCGGAGTCGATCTGCCAGTTCACCAGCGCGATCAGCGCCGCCTCGTCGATCGATCCATCCACCTTGAAAGGCGTAACGATAGCCGTACCGCAACCTGTAGTTTTCATAACAGTTGAGATTATACCGGCGTCAGTGGTCGGTTTTCAGCGATCCCCGCATTTGTTTTTGCCTTTCTCCACTACAATTCAGTGGAATAGCACCTCACCGCAAAAACCCGCCGCGTCGGAGCAAGGGCCTGCCCTGAGCGTAGCCGAGGGGATGGGAACCCCAGCCGTTTTTAGGATGATCGGAGATTGCCCATCATGCCGAAGAAATCTCGCCAGCGCAAATCCCAGGTCAAGCGCCCGCCCGAGGCGCCGGCCGGGAAGACTGTTCCCGTTGCCCTTGCCGCCCATAAGCCCTGGCAAATTGCCGCCGTCTGCGTCGTCCTTGCGGTGGTTACCGTCGTTGCCTTCCGGGGTGTGCGGAGCAACGATTTCCTTACGTTGGACGATTACACCTATGTGCTGGAGAACCGGCATGTGCAGCAGGGGGTGAACCTGCAGAGCATCGCGTGGGCGTTTACAACTTCCTATGCTGGAAACTGGCACCCGCTGACCTGGATTTCCCACATGGTTGACTGGAGCATGTATGGCAAAAATCCCGGCGGCCACCATATAACCAATGTATGTCTGCACGCTGCCAATGCAATCCTGCTTTTCCTTTTGCTTTTGTATATGACCGGTTTCTTAGGTCGTTCCGCAATGGTCGCGTTTCTGTTCGCGCTGCACCCCGCGCATGTCGAATCGGTTGCCTGGATTGCTGAACGCAAGGATGTTTTGTGCGCGTTTTTCTTCTTCGCCACATTGCTTGCTTATGCATGGTACGTTCGCAAGCCATCCTGGAAACGGTTCGCATGGGTCATCTGCGGCTTTGCTTGCAGTCTCATGTCGAAACCGATGGCCGTCACTCTTCCATTTACCCTGATCTTGCTTGATTATTGGCCGTTGCGCAGAATCGCATTCACCCCGGAGACGCGCGCGCGGTGGTTCTCTTCCCTTTCGAAGTTATGCGTTGAAAAATGGCCGCTTTTCATCATGGCGGTTCTCTCCAGCGTCATCACTTTTGTTGCGCAACGGGCCGGCGGCGCGGTGGCTGAGCTTCAAGCCTTGTACTTGTGGGAGAGAATCAGCAACGCGGCGATTAGTTACTGGCGCTACGTGCGGATCATGTTCTGGCCCGATCCGCTCACAGCCTATTATTACTATGATGTAAATAACATCATGGCTTTCGCAGCGGTGTTATCGGCCATTGCGCTCGTTTTGGTCACCGCTGTCTGCTGGCATATTCGCAAGGAAAGGCCTTATTGCCTCGTCGGCTGGCTGTGGTTCCTGGGAACACTGGCGCCGGTAATCGGCATCGTGCAGGTTGGCGATCAGGCCATGGCCGAGCGTTACACCTATCTTCCCTTGATCGGCCTTTTTATCGCCGTAGTCTGGTTGGCCGGCGATGCCGTTGCTGACTATCCGAAGATCAGGACCGCGACTCAATTGCTTGCGGTCGCGGTCATCGTAGCGTGCGCCGTAAAGACCGAGGCGCAGGTAAAGGTATGGCAAGATACGGTGACGCTTTTCAGCCACGCGCTCGCGATTGACCCGCGCGGCGAACTTCCCAATTCAACCCTGGGCGGGGCGTACGCGAGACAGGTAAGGTGTGCCGAGGCGCAGGAATATTTTGAACGCGCGTTGGAATATACCCCCCCCTGGACTGAGACTCTTTCCAATTCCGCCTTTTGCCTGATGCATGCTTCGATGCAAACTCATGATCCGCGCAATCTGCCGCTTGCGGGGCAACGCCTCGAACAGGCATTGCGTATTGCCCCCAACAACTCCGATGCCCTTACCAATATGGCGCTATGGTCTGCTCTGATGGACAGGCCCAAGGATGAGGAGACGTATTGCAGAAAGGCGCTCGCCGCGCGCCCGGATTCTATAACGGCGCGGCTTTTTCTTGCCGATGCTCTCCAAGCGCAGGGAAAATTTGACGAGTCGGTTCATGAGAACCGTCAGGTGCTTTACCTCGAGCCGGATAATTACGAGGCTCATAACAATTTAGGCATTGTCTTTGGCCGGCAGGGATTGACGGAGGAAGCGCTTAAGGAGTTCCGGCTTTCTCTGGCCATCAAACCCGATCAGGCAATGACCCATTACAGAATCAGCAGGATCCTTATGCAGTCGCATCGGCTCCCCGAAGCGGTAGAGGAGCTTACTCAAACGCTGCGGCTCGACCCGGCGAGCGCTGATGCGCATAATGACCTCGGCGCGTCCCTGGTTCAACTGGGGGATTATAAGAAAGCGGTCGAGCAGTTCAGCGAGGCGGTGCGGATTAATCCGGCCTATGCCGGCGCAAGGCGAAATCTCGAACTGGCTCAAGCCCAGATGAAAAACGAAAAGGTTGAAAACGGAAAATAATGAAGTGGGAGTGCGCCCTTGCTACAAAAATCCGCCGCGGCGGAGCAAGGATGGGATGCCCACGTTTTTAGGATGATCGGAGATTGCCCATCATGCCGAAGAAATCGCGACAGCGCAAATCCCAGGTCAAGCGCCCGCCCGAGGCGCCGGCCGGGAAGACCGTTTCCATTGCTCCCGCAACCCATAAGCCGTGGCAAATTGCCGTTGTGTGCCTCGTCCTGGCGGTGGTTACCGTCGTTGCCTTCCGGGGTGTGCGGAGTAACGATTTCGTTACATTCGACGATACCAGCTATGTACTGGAGAACCGGCAGGTGCAGCAGGGGGTGACCATGCAGAGTGTCGCGTGGGCGTTTACCACCTTCTATGCTTCCAACTGGCACCCGCTGACGTGGATCTCCCACATGGTTGACTGGAGCGTTTATGGCAATGGCCCCGGCGGCCACCATATAACCAATGTATGTCTGCACGCCGCCAACTCCATCCTGCTTTTCCTTTTGCTTATGTACATGACCGGTTTCTTAGGTCGTTCCGCAATGGTCGCGTTTCTGTTCGCGCTGCACCCCGCGCATGTCGAATCCGTTGCCTGGATCTCTGAACGCAAGGATGTTTTGTGCGCGTTTTTCTGGTTCGCCACATTGCTTGCTTATGCGTGGTATCTCCGCAAGCCATCCTGGAAACGGTACACATGTTTAGTTTGCGGCTTTGCCTGCGCTCTTATGTCGAAGCCAATGGCCGTAACTCTTCCGTTTACCCTTCTGTTGCTCGATTATTGGCCGTTGCGCAGAATAACATTCACTCCGGAGACGCGCGCGCATTGGTTCTCTTCCTTTTGGAAATTATGCGTTGAAAAATGGCCGCTGTTCATCATGGCGGTTCTCTCCAGCGTCATCACCTTTTTTGCGCAGAGGGCCGGCGGTATGGTGATTGAGCTTCAATCCCTGCCCCTATGGGAGAGAATCTGCAACGCGGCGATCAGTTACTGGCGCTACGTGCGGATCATGTTCTGGCCCGATCCGCTCACGGCCTATTATTACTATGATGTAAATAACATCAGGGTTTGGGCAGCGGTGTTATCGGCCATTGCGCTCTTCGTCGTAACCGCCGTCTGCTGGCATTTCCGGAAGGGAAGGCCCTATTGCCTCATCGGCTGGCTGTGGTTCCTGGGAACATTGGCGCCGGTCATCGGCATCGTGCAGGTTGGGGATCAAGCCTTGGCCGAGCGTTACTCCTATCTTCCCTTCATCGGCCTTTTTATCGCCGTGGTCTGGCTGGCCGGCGATGCCGTTGCTAAATTCCCGAAGATCAGGGTCGCGACTGGTTTGCTTGCGGTCGCGGTCCTTGTAGCGTGCGCCATAAAGACCGATGCGCAGGTAAAGGTGTGGAATGATTCGGTGACGCTTTTCAGCCATGTGCTCGCGATTGACCCGCGCGGGGGACCTCCCAATTTAGGCCTGGGCATGGCGTACGCGAGGCAGGGAAAGACTGCCCAGGCGCAGGAATATTTCGAGCGCGCATTGGTCTATTATCCCTCCTGGCCGCTGGCTCTTTCTTATTCCGCCTATTGCCTGATGCGAAGCAATGATCCGCGCAATCTGCCGCTTGCGGGGCAACGCCTCGAAAAGGCATTGAGTATTGCTCCTGACGACCCCGGTGTCCTGGCCAACATGGCGCTATGGTCTGCTTCAATGGGCAGGCCGGAGGATGAGGAGACGTATAGCAGAAGGGCAGTCGCCGGGCTCCCGTATTCTATACAGGCGCGGCTTTATCTTGCCGATGCTCTCCAGATGCAGGGTAAACTTGACGAGGCGGCTCAGGTGAACCGTCAGGTACTTGCCATCAACCCTGAGTTTTACGATGCGCATAACAATTTAGGTGTTATTTTGGCCAGGCAGGGATTGAAGCAGGACGCGATTAACGAATTCCGTCTTTCTCTGGCCATCCAACCCGATCAGGTCATGGCCCATTCTAAAATCGGCAGGATCCTTGCGGATACGCATCAGCTCCCCGAAGCGGTAGAGGAGTTTACCCAGGCGGTGCGGCTCGCCCCAACAAACGCTTATGCGCATAATGACCTCGGTGTGGCCCTGTTCCAGCTGGGGGATTATGAAAAAGCTGCCGGGCAGTTCAGCGACGCGATACGGATTGATCCGGCCTATGCCGATGCCAGGCGAAGTCTCGAACTTGCTCAAGCCAGGATAAAAAACGAAAAGGTTGAATAAGCAAGAAAATGAAAAAATGCAGGGCTGGGTTCAGGTCTGGCCAGTAAGTAAAACCGTGTGACCCAGGTCTCGTTTATTAGACCTTCGTTTCTGTAACTCTCAGGCACGTGATCGACCCGCATCTACAACTGATCGAAGATTTCGCGGAAGTCCCATGCGCCGGATTTGCCGGCCAGCCATTCGGCGGCGCGGACGGCGCCGAGAGCGAAGCCGCGGCGGCTGTGGGCGTCGTGGCTGACTTTGATGGTGTCGGTTTCGCTTGAAGCGGTGACGATGTGCTCGCCCTTGGCATCGCCTACGCGGTAGGAGGCGATCTCGACTTTTGCGCCGGGCTGGGCAGCTTCGACGATCTGCTTGAGGGTGATGGCGGTGCCGGAGGGGGCGTCGAGCTTGGAGACGTGGTGGGTCTCGGCGATGGAGAAAGTGTAGCCTTCGAGTTGCGCGAGCGAGGCGGTGAGGCGGAAGAGTTTTTGCACGCCGATGGAGAAGTTGGTTCCGTAGAGCAGCGCTCCGCCTCGTTTGTTGGCGAGAGCCTTCATCTCGTCGAGATGGGCGTACCAGCCGGTGGTGCCGACCACTATGCGTCCGCCGAGGGCGAGGACGGCGCGCATGTCTTCTACCGCGGCCTCGGGGGCGGTGAAGTCGATGACCACGTCTACGCCGGCAAGATTGAGGGTGGTGAGAGCGGAGGCGTGCTCGTTTTCAGTGATGTCGAGCGCGCGGACCGAGTGGCCGCGCTCGCGGGCGACCTCGGCGACCAGGCTTCCGGTTTTTCCCTTGCCTAAAACTAATATCTGCATGATGAACCTCGTGGAGGGCGATTTGGGTCCGTGGTTTCCCAGGTCTCAAAAGCGAGACCTGGGGCACCCGGCTTAAGAACAATCCGGGATGAGCTTTTGTGGTTTCCCACCCTTTCGCCAGAAAAAAGGCGAAAGGATGGGGCACGGAGCATTTGTGTTTTGCCGGCTTTTGTGCCGGGGTTAAAACCCCGACCTACCACTCCATACCTACTTTACGGGTTTGGCGGCCGGCTTGCGGGCCTCGACGTCGAAGATCGCGGGGTCGGGGTCCTTGAAAAACGCTGTGTGCAGCGAGCGCACGGCTTCGTCGGCGTCGTCCTCATCGATCATGAAACTCATGTTGATTTCGCTGGCGCCTTGCGAGATCATGCGCACGTTGATGTGGCGGATGGCGGTGAAGACCTGGGCGGCCATGCCGTTCTTGCCGCGGATATCCTCGCCCACCATGCAGACCAGCGCCTTGCGCCCCTCGTATTTCACGTCGGCCAGCTTGCTGAGGTCGGCGGCGATGGCGGGCAGGTTGTCGTTCGAGTCCACGGTGAGCGAGACCGAGACCTCGGAGGTCGAAACCATATCGACGGCGCAGCGGTGCTGGTCGAAGATGGAGAAGATTTCCCTCATATAACCGTGGGTCATCAACATGCGGCTGGCCACCACGTCGATGATGGAGAGCTTCTTTTTGACCGCGATGGACTTGAAGGGGCTATTGCAATGCGGGGCCAGCGAGGTGATGCGCGTGCCCTCGCAGGCGGCGTTGCGGCTGTTGAGCACCAGGACGGGAATGTTCTTTTTGACGGCCGGCAGAATGGTGGCCGGATGCAGGACCTTGGCGCCGAAGTAGGCCAGCTCGGCGGCTTCCTCAAAGCTGATGACCTTGACGCGCAGTGCGTCGGGGCAGACGCGGGGGTCGGCGGTCATGATGCCGTCCACGTCGGTCCAGATCTCGATGGCTTCGGCGGAGAGCGCGCCGCCGAGGAGGGCGGCGGTGAAGTCGGAGCCGCCGCGGCCCAGGGTAGTGGTGATGCCGGCCTCGTTGGAGGCGATAAAGCCGCCCATGACCGGCACCTTGCCCTGCGCGGTGAGCGGGAGCAGCTTCTCCTGGGCGCGTTTGTCGATGAGGGCGTCCTGCGGGACGGCTTTCTGGAATTGGGAGTCGGTAATGATGATGTCGCGCGCGTCCACGTGGGCGGCGTCGATGCCACGCTCGCGGAAGGCCGCGGCGACGATGCGGCTGGAGATGCGCTCGCCGTAGCTGACGATCAGGTCGGAGATGCGCGGGGTGAGTTCGAGGATGGCCGCCAGACCGCGCAGGATTTCATCGAGCAAGTCGAATCTCTCGTCGATCAGGGTGAGCAGCGCGGCGGCGGCGGAGTGATTGACCAGCTCGGCGGCCGTGTCGCGATGGCACGCGCGGAGCCGCGAACTGATGGCCAGTGCGCCGGTGCGGTCGCCTGTGGAGGCTGCCGCGGCGGCGCGCAGCAACTGGTCAGTCACCCTGGCCATGGCGCTGATCACGACTACAGGGCTCTTGCCCTGGGCCACGCGTCCGGCGACGATTGCCGCTGTACGACTGATGGCCGCCGGGTCCTCGACCGACGTGCCTCCAAACTTCATCACTACCAGGCTCATGCGAATCTTCCCATGGCATTGCCGAGGAATTTCATGGCTACGATTTAGATTCCCTCGGCGGCTAAAGCCGCGATCCGTATTGGTGCTTCTGCGGCACGGCTAAAGCCGTGCCCTTTCAAAACATGAGTCTCTCATCGAACTGTAGCTGAAACCGCATCAGCCACAGGATCCAGCTTGCCCAGGCTGGCCAGCAGTTCGGCGTTCAGGATGGCCGCGCCGGCGGCGCCGCGAATGGTGTTGTGCGAGAGCACGGTAAACTTCCAGTCGAGCAGGCCGCAGGGGCGCAGCCGGCCTACGGTCACCGCCATTCCATTGCCGCGATTGCAGTCCAGGCGAGGCTGCGGACGATCATCCTGCGGAGCCCACTGAACGGGCTGCTCGGGGGCGGTCGGCAATCCCTGGCCGGCGAGGGGACGAAACTCCGCCCAGGCACCCAGAATCTCTTCGCGCGTAGCCGGCCTGCTCAGCTTGTTGCCGAGCTTGAGGCTGACGCATTCGGTGTGGCCGTCCTCGACCGCGACGCGGTTGCAGTGGGCGCTGATGCGGGCCTTGAGCGGCGTGACGGCGTGGCCCTGGAGTTTGCCCAGCAGCTTGAGGGTCTCGGCCTCCATCTTCTCTTCTTCGCTGCCGATATAGGGCACCACGTTGCCCAGAATGTCCATCGAAGGCACGCCGGGGTAGCCGGCTCCGGAGACGGCCTGCATGGTGGTGACAAAGATCTGCTCAATGCCGAAGCGCTCCTCGATGGGCTTGAGCGCCATGACCAGGCCGATGGTGGAGCAGTTGGGGTTGGTGACCATGTAACCGCCCGATTGCCGGCGCGAGGGCTGCTCCTCGATGAGGTGCAGGTGATCGGCGTTGATCTCGGGGATGACCAGGGGCACATTGGCGGCCATGCGGTAGGCGCTGGAGTTCGAGACCACGGCGCAGCCGGCTTCGGCAAACTTCGGCTCTAACTCGCGGGCAATGGCGGCGTCGAGAGCAGCGAAAATAATCTTCGGCGCGCCCTCGGGGTCCGCCGGGGCGACGGTCATCATGGCGATGCGCTCGGGCAGAGGCGTGTCCAGGCGCCACTTGGCGGCCTCGCTATACTTTTTGCCGCTAGACCGGTCGCTGGCCGCAAGCCAGGCGACCTCGAACCACGGGTGGCGCTCAAGGAGCTGAATAAAGCGTTGGCCGACCATTCCGGTCGCGCCCAGGATGCCGATTGGATATTTGGTTTTCATGGCCTTAGATACTCCAGTGTACAGGAGGATGGGCGCGGCGGGGTAAATTGCGCGTGGGAGGTTAGGGGTTAGTTGTCGCGGTAGGGACGACCATCGCTGATCGCCCGCAACAACTTCCAAGCTTTTTTCTGAAAAATGAGCCGAACGTATCGTTCCTGTGACTAAAGTCCCTGCATTGACTTCTCATCCCACCTATTATGGGAAGTCAGAAACGGAATCCATGAAAGTATTCGGGAATTTATCTATGAGCGACCGGGCAGAAAAGATTGGAATCGTAGGCGCGGGCAGTGTGGGAGCAACCATTGCCTATGCGTGTATCGTGCGCGGAGTGAGCAAGCACATCAGCCTCTTTGACCGAGCCAGAACGAAGGTGGAGGCCGAGGTGCTGGATCTGAACCATGGACTGATGTTCGTTCCCATGGCAAAGTTGGACGGCTCGGATGACCTGAACGTGCTGGAGCACTCCAACGTGATTGTGGTAACCGCCGGCGCGAAGCAGAAGCCCGGGCAGACGCGCGTCGATCTGGCGGAGGCGAACACGGCGATCTGCCGCAAGCTGATTCCTGATCTGCTGCGTGTTGCGCCGGATGCAACACTGCTGATGGTGACCAATCCGGTGGATGTACTCACCTACGTTGCGCTGAAGCTGAGCGGGCTCGAAAGCCGCCGGGTTCTGGGCAGCGGCACGGTGCTGGATAGCTCGCGCTTCCGCTTTCTGATCGCGCAACGCTGCGCGGTGGCCGTACAGAACGTGCATGCCTACATTGCCGGCGAACATGGCGACAGCGAGATTCCGCTCTGGTCCAGCGCCAGCATCGGCAGCGTGCCCGTGCAAGGCTGGCGCATGCCGGGCCGCCCGGCGCTGAGCGCACAGGAAGAGAAGGATATCTTCGAAAGCGTGCGCACCTCAGCCGACAGGATCATCCAGGGCAAGGGCGCCACAAACTACGCCATCGGCCTGGCAGTGACTGCGATTCTGGAAGCCATCCTGTGGAATGAGGGTCGCGTGCTGCCGGTCAGTTCCTTGCTGACGGACTATCGCGGCATTAGCGACGTATGCCTCTCCATACCGTCCATTGTGGGCCGCAGAGGAGTGGAAGTATTGTTGCCAGTGCCGATGAATCCTGAGGAGGAGGCCGGTCTGCGTTCCAGCGCCGAGACCGTCCAACGGGTAGTGCGAGCTTTGGGCTTCTAGCGCTATTCCATGATGGCTATACCGATTCAGAGATTGTCATTCCGCAGAATTGCTCAAGAAAAACAGAGGAATCTGCTTTATCTGATCCCTGTTTTGATGTCACAGTTGGCATAGAAAGTCAGAAACCGCTCAATGAACAAGGAGATCGAAATGCATCGACGCGAAGATGAAGACAGCAGCTTAACCAGGCTCCCCGAGTTGGCTCAACCCCTGCTGCAATTTGATCTTGCTGCAGAGATAGAGCACCTGCAGCGAGAAGATTCCTGGCAACGATGTACAGGGCGGAGTTCGAGAACACTTGTGAAGCAGCCGGATTTCCGCATCGTCCTGGTCGCCATGAAGGCAGCCACAGAGATGAAAGACCACCGGGCAGATGGAAGGATCTCAATCCACACAATCGTTGGGCACTTGCGGCTCAAGTTGCCGGACCAGATAATAGAGGTTCCTGCTGGCCACCTGTTAGCGCTCGATCGCGGCATTACGCACGATGTTGAGGCAGTGGAGGAAAGTGTTTTCCTTCTCACAATCTGCTGGCCCGAGGACGCCGCCTGATCTACTTCGAGCAACTGACAGAAGACAGGCGCAATTCAGCCGCATGCGGACCGCTGATCGGTCGACCAACACCATGTGACGCCCTCAAGGGGTCGGTCGGGGTCGAACTCGCCTCGTTCAACCGCATCAGACGTTGTAGACGCACAAGAAGGAGAAGTTTATGGGCTATACATTTTTTGCCAACCTGCTGCAGGAATTCGCACTGCCGGAAAATGGGATCTTGAGCCGCGTTTTGCACAAGGACGATCAGGTAAACGTAACATTGTTTGGCTTTTCGGCAGGCCAGGAGCTCACCGCACATTCAGCTCCGACGCCGGCCATTCTCTATTTTCTGGAGGGAGAAGCTGAGGTCCAATTGGGAGAGGACAAGGTCAACACGCAGCCAGGGTCCTTCATCTACATGCCCCCGATGCTGCCTCATGGCATCTCCGCGAAGACGGCGCTTCGCATGCTGCTTGTTCAGATGAAGGATCAATCAAACTAACCATGAGGGGCGTTAGTCAGCGACCGAGGGCGCTGAGCTCCATATGGTTAGCCAGTCGGACATTGGAGGCACGCCCTGGAAGTCTCTGTTGATGAAAAATCGCAACCTCGTTCTTTGACCGGGCCAGTTCAACGGATGCCCTGTTTGCATCAACTGACACCCAACTTCCGGGTAGCCCGATTCCGCTGCCGAGTCCAGAATCGCCCTGAATTGCGCCGCTTTTAGGCCAAGAGGCAGGTCGGGTTTTACGGAAACCGTTCAAGAGCAGTAAAATAAGGCCGATTTAGAGCCGAAACAGGAGATTCCAGTTAAGAAATCGAGATCTGAAAATCCTGGCAGGACAGGAATTGAAGGAGACATATCATGGCCCACACGTCTGCCGACGCTACGAGTCTCTCTCCGTGGTGGAGACACTCCGTCATCCTCGTAATGATCGCCGGCTTCTCAGTTCTATCCCTTGTCACAGTCTTGACCTACACGAACGCTCCACCGATTCCCGAGCAGGCCGTGGATGCAACGGGCACTGTGATGTTTACCGGGGCCGACATCCTTATGGGCCAGGAGGTGTTCCTCAAGTACGGCCTTATGGAGCACGGGACCCTGTGGGGCCATGGGGCTTACTTAGGTCCCGATTACAGTGCGGAGTACCTGCATAGGCTCAGCGAGGTGATCCGGGACACGATCGCCACCGAAAAGTACGGCAAGCTCTTTGCTCAGCTTTCTCTGGACCAACAGAGCGCCGCAGCCGCGCAGACGATCGCCGAGCTCAAGGAAAACCGGTACGAGGCGGCCTCGCGAACTCTCCGCCTCTCTTCAGGCGAGGTGGCTGCCTACCGCACAGAGCTTCGCGAATGGAGCGACTACTTCACCAGGAAGGATGCTGCTCCCGGGCTACCAGCCAACTATATTCACAACCCCGGGGAGCTAAAGGCTCTGACCACCTACTTCGCTTGGGCGGCCTGGGCGACAACGGCGAATCGCCCTGGGAAGGATTACTCCTACACCAACAACTGGCCCTACGAGCCCATGGCGGGAAACCTTCCTTCCACCGAGGCCTATGTTTGGAGCGCCATGAGCCTCATCACCCTCCTGTCAGGACTGGGTTTGATCCTCTTCGTCGTTGGCAAATTTGACTACCTGGGCTGGAAGAGCGAGGGCACTGGCCCCCATTTTTTGCACTCTGCTCCCGCTGCTTTGAAGCTCACGCCCAGCCAGTGGGCTACGGGATGGTTCTTCGCCGTCGTGGCCCTCCTGTTCCTGGCACAATCATCCCTGGGAGGTCTGCTCGCTCACTATCGGGTGGAGACGGGAGCCTTTTACGGGCTTGACATCGCGCGCTGGCTGCCCTACAGTCTGGCGCGCACCTGGCACCTCCAACTCGCCATCTTCTGGATTGCAACCTCCTGGGTAGGCGGTGGCCTTTTCCTGGCGACGTGGGTCGGCGGCGAAGAACCCAAACATCAGAAGGCCGGCGCCTACGCACTCCTCGGGGCTCTGGCGTTAGTCGTCTTCGGCAGCCTGGCAGGCGAATCCCTCGGCATCAACGACAAGCT